>Ga0222651_1000019_pt1 | contig 139157 bp, 117 predicted proteins | sample AntAcemetagen369_FD_179855 | JGI IMG/M metagenome (GOLD analysis project Ga0222651, IMG submission 179855) | Saline water microbial communities from Ace Lake, Antarctica - #369 | ecosystem: Environmental > Aquatic > Non-marine Saline and Alkaline > Saline | place: Antarctica: Ace Lake...
CACCCACATGTTTACACTTTAGGAAAAAGTGGTCGTGCGGAAAATCTCCTTTTAGACGAAGTCGGATTAAAAAGGTACAATGCAAAGTATTACCCTATAAACCGTGGTGGTGACATTACTTATCATGGTCCGGGACAACTTGTAGGCTATCCTATTCTTGATTTGGATAACTTTTTTACAGATATTCACAAATACCTACGGTACCTTGAAGAAGCGGTGATTGCCACCCTTGACGACTATGGGATTTTGGCGGGGAGAATAGAGGGGTTAACAGGGGTCTGGATAGATCATATCCAACAAAAGAACCCACGAAAAATCTGTGCTTTAGGTGTGAAATCCAGCAGATGGGTGACCATGCACGGTTTTGCGTTTAACGTCAATACTGACCTCAGTTACTTTAATCACATTATTCCATGTGGAATAAGTGACAAGGCCGTCACTTCCTTGCAGTTGGAACTTGGGGAAGAAGTAGCCCTTTCAGAAGTGAAGGAAAGGGTAAAGTTAAATATTGGCCGATTATTCGGTATGGAGCTATTGGTAAGTGAAGAACAAAAATGAAAAAAGATATAAAATTTCACCCTGTGACAGGGGTGAAAATGGCCATTGTTAAGGAAGGAAATGGAACGGATGAAGCCTGGGCTGTTTATCTGATCAATAAAAACCTTATCGAATTGGAAACCTTAATGATCACTGCAAAAGGCTACGGCAAGGTGTCTGGAGAAGAAAAAAAAACCTCTGTCTTGCGGCACATGATAGATAAGCTGGCCGCAACGAGTATAGCCAGAGTAGAGGCAATTGACCCTGCTTTATTTCTTTTAAACAATGAATTCTGGGTTAGTTATTATATTCTCGACCAAATATTTGACAAAAAGTTTATATTTGTAGCAGGCAGCGTTCAGGAAAAACACATGACTTACATACCAGAACTGGACATGCATGGCATTTTACATACCTAAAGCTTATGGCCGATTTTTTCGAACATCTAAATGACATCCTTTTTCTGGACATTGAGACCATCTCCGGAGCGGAAAACCTTGAAAGTTTACCACTTAGAATGCAAGAAGAGTGGAAGAAAAAGGCCCTGCAATTACAAAGAACTGACGACCGGGAAGCGGATGAATTGTATTTTGAAAAAGCTGGTATCTATGCAGAATTCGGTAAAATCATTTGCATCGGAGTAGGTTATTTTACCTATAAAAAAGAGGAGGATGAGCTTATTTACAGAACCAAATCCTATGCAGGATTAACGGAACATGATACTTTGCTGGAATTCCGAGACCTGCTAGAAAAAAGGGACTGGATCCTTTGTGCCCACAATGGCAAGGAATTTGACATCCCTTATATCTGCAGAAGAATGCTTATCAACAAACTCCCACTTCCGGAAGTATTGCAGCTTTCAGGAAAGAAACCCTGGGAAATTAGGCATCTTGACACTTTGGAATTATGGAAATTTGGGGACTATAAACATTACACCCGATTGGATTTACTTGCAACAATCTTTGACATCCCCAGTTCAAAGGAAGGCATAGACGGTAGCATGGTCAACACCGTTTATTACAAAGAAGATGGTCTCGATAATATTCGTAAATATTGCCTAAGAGATGTAGAAGTTACGGCCAGGATATATCTTGGCTACCAGGGTTTGCCCGGAGACTTATCATTCGAAATCATCAATCTAGATACATCCGCAGAATAAATATCACAACATAAGGAAGGCCAATAAATTAGAATAAATATCCTTACCTTTATAATTACATTATATTTTTATGGGAAGAAATTCAGGAAGAAAAAAATCAGGATTTAAAAGCAAGGGCAATAAGCTCACAGATTTAGAACAACTAAAATTAAAATTAACGCAATTTTTTGACAATAATTTCGGCGAAGCTTTCGCAGAAAAACAACTCATCAAAAAACTAGTACTTCGGGATGCCGCTACCAAAAAACTTTTAAGCCCATCCCTTCAGGAATTAGTTGATGAAGGCAGGATCAGCTGTAACCCCAGAAACCTTTATTCCTCAGCAGCGGACCCTGAATTCATTTTAGGAGAAGTGGATTTCGTCAATGCCAGGTTTGCATTCGTGATTCCTAATGACCACGAAAAGAAAGAAGACGATATAATGGTCAAAGAAGCAGATTTAAAATCTGCACTTGACGGAGACAAGGTGAGGGTAATGATTTTACCAAAGAGAGGAAGAGGAAACCGTAGAGAAGGAAAGGTTTTGGAAATTTTAGAACGCGGCAGAGATGAATTTGTAGGACGTATAGAAATCTCCCCTCGGTTTGCTTTTGTAGTACCTGATTTTAAGAAGATGCATCATGATATCTTTGTGAAGAAATCGGATCTCGAAGGTGCCCAACATAACCAGAAAGTAGTAGTAAAGCTTACTGAATGGAGTGAAGGAGACAAAAATCCTACAGGAAAAATTATTCATGTTTTGGGTGAAGCTGGAGACCATGAAGTAGAAATTCATTCCATCATGGCTGAATTTGGGCTTCCATTTGATTACCCGGAAGAGGTCGAAGCTGAAGCTGAGACCATGCCTGATACCATCCCGGAAGCAGAGATAAAAAGAAGAAAAGACTTTAGAAATATCGATACCTTTACCATTGATCCAGCGGATGCCAAGGATTTTGATGATGCTATTTCGTTCCGTTATTTGGAAAATGGCAACATGGAAATAGGTGTGCATATCGCTGATGTAACGCATTATGTAACGCCCAAGACTTTGATGGAAAAGGAAGCCTATGATAGGGCTACCTCTGTCTACCTGGTAGACAGAACCATCCCTATGCTCCCAGAGCGGCTCAGCAATGGCCTGTGCTCATTGCGTCCCAATGAAGACAAGCTCACCTTTTCTTGTGTATTCGAAATAACCGACCAAGCAGAAGTCAAGGATTTCTGGATTGGCCGCACGGTTATTCACTCCAACAGACGCTTTAGCTATGAAGAGGCGCAGGAAAATATGGATGCGGAAACGGGAGAATATGCCAAAGATTTATTAAAAATCAATTCCCTAGCAAAATTGCTTCGAGGCGCAAGGTTTAAAAAAGGAGCAATCAATTTCGAAACAGTTGAGGTGAAATTCCAATTGGATGAATCTGGTACTCCTATAGGACTCATCATCAAAGAGCGAAAGGATGTTCACAAGTTGATCGAAGAGTTTATGCTTCTGGCCAATAAAACGGTCGCAACTTTTATTTACAATAAAAATAAAGGCAAAAGCACCTTTGTTTACAGGGTTCACGATTATCCAGACCTTGAAAAACTGGCCACATTTGCTAATTTCGCAATGAAATTTGGTCATGAGATTAAAATAACTGATGAAAAGAAAGTATCGAATAGCCTGAACAAACTGATGGAGGAGATCGTTGGTAAGCCTGAACAAAATATTCTGGAACAACTAGCCATAAGAAGTATGGCGAAGGCAAAATACACCACTGAGCCTAAGCAACATTTCGGCCTTGCGTTTAATCATTACACCCATTTCACTTCTCCTATCAGAAGGTATCCTGACATGATGGTACATAGGCTTCTCCAACATTACCTGGATGGTGGCAAGCCACCAGAAAATCAGGCATGGGAAGAAAAGTGTATCCATTCATCAGAGCGGGAAAAGAGAGCCGCTGATGCAGAAAGGGCCAGTATCAAATACAAGCAGGTTGAATACATGAAACTGGCTGAAGACAAGGACTACGCCGGCATAGTAACTGGAGTCACTGAGTGGGGTGTTTATATTGAGATTTCTGAAACCAAATGTGAGGGAATGGTCAAGGTTCAGGATTTAGCAGACGATTACTACGACTTTGATAGTAAAAACATGCGGCTGATAGGTGCCAAAAATAAGAGAATGATAACGCTTGGTGATAAGGTACAAGTTAGAGTAACCCGCACCGACATCGATAGAAGAACGATAGATTTGGAATTTGTAAACAATGATAAATGACAACCGGCTAGAGGGCATTAAAATTACCCTCGAGCAACACATTCAAAAACTAGACTTGAAGGGAAATCCTCCCGAATTATACGATCCGATAACCTACCTGATGGACTTAGGAGGTAAAAGAATAAGACCATTGTTAACCTTGCTTGCGTACGGTTTGTACAAGAAGGATTACCAGAAGGTACTTACTCCCGCTGCAGCCATAGAGGTTTTTCACAACTTCACGCTCATGCATGATGACATCATGGACAATGCGCCTCTACGTAGAGGAAGAGCAACTGTTCATGAGAAATGGGACGACAACACGGCTATTCTATCGGGCGATGTGATGTTGGTGAAAGCGTATGGTTTATTCTTGTCTATAGCACCTGAGCATCTAAAGGAAAGCCTACAATTATTTAGTAAGACAGCGGCAGAGGTTTGTGAGGGGCAGCAATTGGACATGAATTTCGAAAAAAGGGAATTCGTGAGCGAAGCGGAATACCTAAATATGATACGTTTGAAAACTGCCGTCTTGTTGGGTTTTTCCCTTCAGTTGGGAGCGGTATTGGCTGGTGCCTCGAGGGAGGATGAAACTTATCTATATGATATTGGAGTAAATATAGGGATCGCCTTTCAACTAAAAGATGACCTGCTCGATGTATATGCCGACAAGGAAAAATTTGGCAAACAGGTTGGAGGAGATATTTTGGCCAATAAGAAAACTTATCTTTTGGTTAAAGCCAACGAACTAGCCACAGGCCCAGCAAACGAAAGTCTCCAGAAATGGCTTAAGGCAGAAGCATATAATCCTGAAGAAAAGGTCAAGGCGGTAACCACCCTATTTGACCAACTTCAAATCAAAGAAAAAACAATGGAGCTAATAAATAAATATTTTGAAAAAGGCTTCAATCAGCTATCGAGTTTACAGGTAAAAAACCCAGAAGGTTTACAGCTCCTTCAAAACCTAACACACAACCTCGCCAACAGGGAAAAATAAAATCATGGAATTATCATTAACATTAATCATAATCATCATCACTTGTCTTATTTCTTATTATGGTTGGAAAAACCCTGAATTTATAAACAAACAATTGTTCACTCCCTACCTTATCAAGAGAGAAGGAACGTATGGCCGGTTTCTGTTTTCGGGCTTTATTCACAAAGATGGTACCCACCTCTTGTTTAACATGTTCACCTTTTATTTCTTCGGAAATGTAGTAGAGTCCTACCTCACTTACGTATTTGGATTTGAATTGGGTATAATCGCCTATTTAACCTTTTACCTTTCAGCGATCGTCATTGCGGATATCCCTACCTATCTTAAAGAACAAGACAATCCGGGATACCACGCTTTGGGTGCCTCGGGTGGTACATCGGCTACTGTCTTTGCCAGTATAATTTTGATGCCCCTTTCTGATATTTGTATTTTCGGTATATTTTGCCTTCCAGGATTTATTTTGGGATTACTCTTTTTAGGCTATGCTTTTTATAAAGGCCGAACCGGGAGTGATAACATCAACCACGATGCTCATTTCTATGGCGCAGTATTCGGGATAGTTGTGATCGTATTGATTTCCCCTGAGAATGGATTGCGTTTTTGGGAACAAATAAAAAGCTTCAGCCTTTTTTAAGACTGAAGCTTTTTTTATGATTTTGCTTTTTTCAATTGTCTGACCAATTTGTCCACCACTTCCTTTAGTAATGGGATCCAATGTTCTCCCTTCTCTTCGGCAAATACATCCGGACCAGGGATTCCTACACGCATACCAACGACGCTCGCAGCATTGCCTCCACTTCCTTCGGTCTTGAAATACACATCAACAGCATTAATATTTTGGGTAAATTTTGAGAGTTTATCTATGGACGTCCTTATTTCTTCTTGTACGGCGCCATTGATTTCAATATTGACTGACTGTACATCAATCTTAACTCCTTTGTAGTTTTCTGTGAAGTTCATTTTCAAAATAGTTTAACTCCATCATTCCGGAGAGGTGAAAATTAATACTGCGAATATCTTAAAACTGAGGAATAAAAAAAAGGTCATCCGTTAGAATGACCTTTAAATAATTAACTTCTAAAGAAGTTTAAGCTTCTGCTGGTATTACCCCTACAAAGGATTTACCATCGTGCTTTTTAGTGAAAGCTACTTTACCAGGAACCAAAGCAAAGATTGTATGATCTTTACCCAATCCAACATTTACGCCAGGATGGTGCTTAGTACCTCTTTGCCTAACGATAATGTTACCAGCAATAACTGATTCACCACCAAATTTCTTTACGCCAAGTCTCTTACTTTCTGACTCTCTACCGTTTCTAGAACTACCTACACCTTTCTTATGTGCCATAACTTATTATTATTTAAGGTTGCAACCCGAAGGATTACAGTGTGATATTTTCGATTACTATTTTCGTGAATTGCTGACGGTGACCGTTTTTCTTTTTGTAACCTTTTCTCCTTTTCTTTTTGAAGACGATTACTTTGTCACCTTTTACATGATCAAGGATTTTCCCTGATACCTTAGCGCCTGATAATAATGGCGCTCCTATCGATACAGTGCCATTGTCATCTGCCAAAAGCACTTGATCGAATTCTACGGAAGCGTCAACTTCACCCTGCATTTTTGGTGCAAAGATTTGCTGATCTTTTGTTACTTTGAACTGCTTACCGGAAATGTTAACTATTGCGTACATGATGGTTTGATATAATTCAATTATCAAAATGAGGTGCAAAGATAAGAAAATATACCATATAGATAAAATAAATTCCCAATATTAATTTAAGTTTCTGTACTCTAAATTCAAATATTTCAGATATTAATGTAACCTAACCCCAATTAATTGTATCCAAACTCCAATAATAGCTCTATAAAAAAGTAATGACGGTTTATCGGGTTGATTAACAGTAACTTATAAGGTATTTCAAGCTGCTGACCAGATCAATAAATTGACCGATGGTCAAAAAAATAGCCATTTTAAGCCTATTTTAAATATTTTTAAATTATTTGAAAAAAGTTAACCTTGCATATTTGATCCATTTAGATTAAATCTTAGCTTTATATGGCGTCATTTACTTTACTGTAGGACAGTATTATATGACCTATTGACCGTCGTTCAACTTATTAAGGTTTTTAGCTGAATCCGGCTTTACTTTTTCAATTTTCTTGCCCATATTTGTTAAGTCATTGTTACCAATTCAGTCTAAAAGCCTTTTGTCTAGACAGTAAAAGAAATACGGTACATGCTAGCAAGTAATTTTTATTCAGATTAAACCATTTCTACTAATGAAGTCAGAGCCAATATTAGAACAGGGAGATAATAGTCGATTTGTTTTGTTCCCCATCCAACATGATGACATTTGGGAATATTATAAAAAGGCTGAGGCAAGCTTTTGGACTGCCGAAGAGATAGATTTAGGGCAAGACCTTAACGATTGGAAAAGCCTAAGTGATGGAGAACGTCATTTTATATCACATGTTCTTGCATTTTTTGCAGCAAGTGATGGAATAGTAAATGAAAATCTAGCAGAAAATTTTGTAGCAGAAGTACAATATACTGAGGCAAAGTTTTTTTATGGTTTACAAATTACCATGGAAAACATCCACAGTGAGACCTACAGTCTGTTAATAGACACTTATATAAAAAATGCGGATGAAAGAGATCGCCTGTTTAATGCCCTAGAACATATGGACTGCGTAAAAAAGAAAGCTGAGTGGGCTTTACGCTGGATTGACAAGGGTAATTTTATGGAGCGATTGGTCGCTTTTGCTGCAGTTGAAGGAATATTTTTTTCCGGTTCATTTTGCTCCATATTCTGGTTGAAAAAAAGGGGATTGATGCCGGGCTTAACTTTTTCAAATGAATTAATCTCAAGAGATGAAGGTTTACATTGCGATTTTGCTTGTCACCTTTATACCAAACACTTGGTCAATAAACTACCTGTGGAACAGGTTACAGAAATCATCAAGGATGCTGTAGAAATTGAAAAAGAATTCGTTACAGACGCATTGCCTGTTAGACTTATTGGCATGAATTCTGAGTTGATGTGCCAATACATTGAATTTGTGGCAGACAGATTGCTACTTGAATTGGGATGTTCTAAAGTATGGAACAGCAAGAACCCGTTTGATTTTATGGACATGATATCTTTGGAAGGAAAAACCAATTTCTTCGAAAAGCGTGTTGGGGATTATCAAAAAGCAGGGGTAATGAAAAATAAAGACGATACTTCTTCAGATAAATTTTCTGTTGAAGAGGATTTTTAATCATTTTTTAACCATTAATCATCAGTAGTTATGTTAGTAATAAAAAGAGACGGTAGAAGAGAATCTGTCAGATTTGACAAGATCACAACCAGAATAGAAAATCTTTGCTATGAGTTGGATGCGCGCTACATCCATCCCATTGAGATTGCTAAAAAAGTAATTGATGGGCTTTATGATGGTGTCACCACCACAGAGCTGGACAATCTCGCCGCTGAGGTATGCGCTTCTTTGACCGTGAAGCATCCAGAATACGCCATACTTGCTGCAAGGATTTCCATATCAAATCTTCACAAGACTACCAGTCAGTCGTTTTCCAACACCATGAAACGGCTGTATACCTATATCAATCCAATAACAAATGAAAATGCAGCACTGATTGCTCCGGATGTTTATGGAATTATTAAAAAACATGCCGCCAAATTAGACCAGGTAATAGAATACAGTAGAGATTTCGATTACGATTTCTTTGGATTCAAAACGTTGGAAAGAAGTTACCTTATCAAATTAGATGGTAAAGTTGTGGAAAGACCTCAACACATGCTGATGCGGGTGGCTGTAGGTATCCACAAAGAAGACATAGAAGCGGCTATTGAAACTTACCACCTCTTGTCTCAGAAATGGTTTACACACGCCACTCCTACCCTATTTAATGCCGGCACACCAAAACCACAGTTGTCTTCTTGTTTCTTACTTACAATGAAAGACGACAGCATTGATGGGATATATGATACTTTAAAACAATGTGCTAAAATTTCCCAATCAGCAGGAGGCATAGGTCTTTCTATCCACAATGTGAGAGCCAAAGGCTCCTATATCCGAGGTACCAACGGCGTATCTAACGGGATTGTACCCATGTTGAGAAACTTTGACATGACCGCCCGGTATGTGGATCAAGGTGGTGGGAAAAGAAAAGGTAGCTTTGCCATTTATCTTGAACCATGGCATGCAGACATCAAGGACTTCCTTGATCTAAAGAAAAACCATGGAAAAGATGAACTCCGTGCGAGAGACTTATTCTATGCGGTCTGGACTCCTGATCTATTTATGAAAAGGGTAGAAGCCAACGAAGAGTGGTCTCTATTCTGTCCTCATGAAGCACCAGGCCTCGCCGATTGCTATGGCGAAGAGTTTGAAAGACTTTATGAAAAATACGAAAAAGAAGGCCGTGCTCGTGAAGTAATAAAAGCACAGGAACTTTGGTTTGAGATTTTGGAATCCCAAATCGAAACCGGAACCCCTTACATTTTGTATAAGGATGCTGCCAATAGCAAATCCAATCAAAAGAACTTGGGAACCATCAAATCATCCAACCTGTGTACTGAGATTATGGAGTACACCTCACCGGATGAGGTAGCCGTTTGTAACCTAGCTTCCATTGCCCTTCCTAAGTTTGTATCCATAGGAAAGGATGGAAAAAAATATTTTGATCACCAGAAGCTTTACGAAGTCACCAAGGTGGTTACCAAAAACCTTAACAAGGTAATTGATGTCAATTATTACCCTGTTCCCGAAGCCCGTAAATCCAACTTTAGGCACAGACCTGTTGGGTTAGGTATTCAAGGATTGGCAGATGCTTTCATCCTTTTGCGAATGCCTTTCGATTCTGCAGAAGCCAAAGGACTCAATGAAGACATCTTTGAAACCATCTATTTTGCTTCAATGGAGACTTCCATGGAACTGGCGAAAATCAATGGTACTTATGAGACTTATGAAGGATCTCCAGTATCTAAGGGCCAATTCCAATTTGATATGTGGGGTGTAACACCCAAATCAGGTCGCTGGAACTGGACAGAACTCAAGGTGAAAGTAAATAAGTATGGGGTAAGGAATTCACTTTTGGTAGCTCCTATGCCCACAGCTTCTACCTCTCAAATCTTGGGTAACAACGAGTGTTTCGAACCATACACTACTAATATATATACAAGAAGAACCTTATCGGGAGAATTTATAGTCGTCAACAAACACTTGATGAAAGACTTGATCAGGTTAGGTCTTTGGACGGATGGAATGAAAAACAGGCTGATCGCTGCCAATGGCTCAGTTCAAAACATGCCAGACATTCCTCAAAATTTGAAAGATCTTTACAAAACCGTATGGGAAATCTCTCAGAAAGTCATCATAGATTTGGCCGCCGACAGAGGTGCTTATGTATGTCAGTCACAAAGCATGAATCTCTTTTTGCAAGAGCCTAATTTCGGAAAATTAACCTCAATGCATTTCTATGCATGGAAAAAAGGGTTGAAAACAGGTATTTATTACCTGCGATCTAAAGCTGCAAGTAGCGCCATTAAGTTTACAGTAGACAAATCTCAATTAAATGGAGACAAGCCTGAAGCAGCACCTGTAGAGGTGGACAGCAAAAAGCAACAACAAGATGCCATTAATTGCTCCTTGGACAATCCAGATGAGTGTGAAGCTTGTGGTAGTTGATCCATAAATATAAAATTGCATAAAAAAGCAACTGTCCTTCGGGCAGTTGTTTTTTTGTTTTTAGGGGTTGTATAGCAATCAGAAATTACATCATTTTGAATAAACAATATTGACATTTCCCGGACCTGAAACTTCGCTCTTCACAGTGCCGTCCTCTTGTTTTTCATGCCTGATATACAACAAACCATAAGGAGTAGGAAATGTGCCTTCCACCCATTCCAAATCACCTAAATGCGGATCAATTAGAATGGTCTTGGATCCCGGTTCCAATACATGGACACCAAGAACATGTTTACTCATCCACGCTGTAGGACCGGATGCCCAACCATGACTCAGGTTATGACGGAGCTTATCATAGCTATACCCTCCATAACTGGCATGTACATCCACTTTATCATCAGGTACGAAATCATCAATTCTAGCAGCGTTTTCCAACCATTTAATATTAAAATCCTCCCAAAAAGTAGTGGCTCCCAGGTCAATCATCGCGCCCCAATATTCTCTGATATTTTCAATCGCTCCGAGATAATCTCCAGCCTTGGCCTTGGCTTCCAGCATATAATACCCGTAGAAAGTAGAGAAATCTGCTACCCCATTTTTGGAGATCACCTGTCGATTGGCTTTAATTGGATCCATTATTCCTGTCAGGGACATTAAAGAGGCTGCTTGTTTCGATCCTGCATGATCAGGACGGTAGGTTCTTAATTTAGCCGCCATGTCCATAGCTTCTTTTGCCATTTCTGGGTTTTCCAAAACCGTATATATTTCTCCAGAAGCATCAAAAGCCCAAATCAACATTGACTGCAGACCTGCATGAATGGCTTCAGGGTTTTCACTTGATGGCCAATCCAGAAAACGTGTCCCATCCAATTTCTCTTTATTACCATCTACCCTACTTGCCATGTGTCGGGTAAGTTTTTTCAAATAGTTTTCTTGCTCCTTCAAATAAGCTTTGTCCCCATAATGCAAGTACCAGTCACGGTGGATAATGATCCACCACATGGAATACGTACTGATTCCATTCATCCATTCAGGCATAGGCGTAATGTCACGGATCAGGTCAAGACTTTTAGGCACCACCTCATTGTACCCAAAGACCGCATTGATCGTGGAAACTTCAGGATGCAGATCTCCCACCCATACCAAACGGTCTCTTTTAATGCCATCCCAAAGGTATTCTTGCATGTTCATGTGAACAGTATAAGCGCCCATGTCCCAAATTTTATTCAAGCGATCATCATTGCTTTTAAAACTACCCAAGTAAGGGATGTCTCGGTAGACCAATAAGGCATTGGCTTCTTTTAGCAGCAACTCTTTAATTGGCATCAACCAAATCAATACGAGCATACCTGAATCCCGAGTTCCCAATTTCTAATTTCCCAAGCCAGGGAAGGGAAACGATGAAATCACGCATGGCATGGTCATTTGTGGCTCCATGAATCGTGTCAATGGAAGACATTGCTTCGGTTACGGACTCTCCCAATCTAATACGAACGCGTACAGGATCTTTTGATCGTATCATACCCGTTACCAATTGAATTCCTCCATGAAGATTGACACCGAAATCCAACAAGATGCCAGGTTTTTCTGTTTCGGTACTTTTCATGACCAAAAAGTCCTGATTAGAAGTGAGAATGGCCTGGCCAATTGGTTGGTTCAAGAGATGCTGTTCATTTTTTATTAAGTCCGTACTCTCTGTAGATTTCCAGAATATTTTAACCGGGGCAATGTATTTCCGCGTTCGAGAATCATCGGCAACTTTATAGTCCCTACCGTTGTTAAAAGCGGGTGGAAGTTGAGCAAAGACATTGGAACACATTGCCAGGAATAGTACTATAGAAAAAACTGGCTTTACAGCCCTTTGCATGAAACTCATTTGGATAGTCATTTTGGTTAATAAGCCAAGATAAAATTATTTAGTCAAATACCTGTCCTGTGCGTACCTGCCCAAGCTTAAATTAAGCTCGATATACCTTTTTTTATTCAGACTAATCTACACCTAATTGATGTAATTCGGTATCAATTTTTTTGTTCCACCTCTCCTGAGCTGAAGCATTGGACCCATTGGCAGTTTGCCCGTCATAGGCTTCCTGCATACGGTTCATTTCTCTAAAAGCTTCCAGGTAATGAAAGGAGACCTTGTGCTCATAATTATTGGGATCGAGTTCCAATTTTTGAAGGGTTTCTTTGAGCCGCTCAATAATTATTTTGGCAATATCAAAATGCCTTTGCTCATGATTTAAACCATAGCTATTATTTGCTGACCTTACCCAGGAAGAGCTTTTCAACATGTAGGTTTTAAAAACCAAATCTACAATCACCACCCCATTTTCTACGCTACTATTCGACTCGTAGCCTATACTAGCAAAGATAGAAGCTGCATAATTATTGAAACTAGGCCTGCCTGTAAAATCTGCCCAAGTCAGCCTTCTGCCTGAATCATAAAAAACAGTATCACTCTCACTCAAACGGGTATAATCCCTCGTTTTCAATCGCACCGATTGTGCCAGAATATTGTTATTTGGCACATCTTTCTCTATCCAATCATTAAAATATTTCATGGCCAAATTCACCGATCGCCTTAGGAACGGCTCCAATAAGTTAAACTGTCTTACCCCTCTTTGGTAACTTATTCCGCCTTTAAAGCCCAACAAATCAAACAGTTTCCCGTCTCTCTCCAAAGCAAAGGTGATGTCCAGATGAATATCTCCTTCTACTATGCCAGTTCTAGTATCCTTAATGTTTTCAATTATTTTGACATCCTTAATTTTAATTACTACGGAACGAAGTTTCTTATTGCCCGGATAAGCACCCGAAATATACTGCTCCAAGGCAGCTATGGTTCCTCCTTCAAGATTTACAGTTAGTAGCTGGCTTCCACTTTTAACATCAGGAACCAAAAAAGCAGTGGGAGTAAGATCGGCTCTCTCATCGATTACCTTTGATATATAATATTCATCGGGACTAAAAACCTGAGAAACAACCCTTAGCCGTATGGGATCAAGGCTAACTTGTTGAGAAAAAACATGTTGGATAGGTAACAATAATCCAAGCGCAAAAAAAAGCACCTTGACATTGAGTGAAAAATATCCCTGATAGATTGTTAGAGGAATCATTAGAAAATCATCTATAATATCTTTAACCCATTTGACCCCTCTCAGGTTCTAGCTGAACCAAGGAAAGTAACGGTGAAAAATAAAAATTACTTATTTACTTTTCCCTCCAAAGCAAAACTACATTCTCCGCCCCTCTCAACTGACCACAATTACTTTTTTGAAGATTTGGCTTTCTCATTGAAGTCCAGGCAAAGGTCAATCCAATAAGCCAATTCTCTTTTTGTTGTGATTGCCTCAGCACTTACATAACAATAGCCTTTGTACACCCTCCCTTTCATAACCATCGATTGAAAGCCATTTACTTCAGCAATCTCTTCCAATATTTCGGGATCAAATCTACACATGAGCTTTGTACTACTTACATGCACACACATTTTTTCATTGACCAAAAAAGCCAGACCTCCAAACATCCCTTTTTCTTCTACATCCAATTGTCCTGCATCAAAAAGAGATTCCCTTACCCTATCTGCAAGCCTTTCATCATATGCCATTTTTATACTATTTAGATGAAACTCAAAATACCAAATAAAAATCGCTATTGGTAAAGTCTTTGAAAGGATTTTTGGTTGGATCGCAAAATAATAGTGGCTGACTTTATGTTGTATAATTTTTGCAGTTTACCAATAAGCGTAATATTTTGAAGGAGAACTCTGGAATTACATGGCTATTCCAGTTACTTTTAACCCGGATTATGCAATAGGGTTCGTAGAGCCTGTCCCGTATTTACGGGAAGTGGTGTAATCAAAAGAAAATCAGGCTATTTGGAGATTGAATCATAGCACCGCTATAGTGATACGGAAATAGCAACGAAGTGACTGATTTTGTCCGCCGCGGCGGATCATCACGTAATAGAAGGTCTATTGCATATTTCGGGTTTACAGAATCATTGTCTCAAGACAGGTAAACCATACACTCCAAGATGACTATTTGATTTGAAATACTGTGACATTCCCAATTTGGCAAGATCCATACAATCCTTTTCATGATAAAAACCTCCACTTCAATGACCAAAAACTTTGGAAGATTTCATCTTTTGATTCTCCTACTCTTTCTCCTTTCCATAGAGAACCCCGCAAGTGCCCAAATAAAATCGGAAATTCACTGGGAGAATGGAAGCCCTTCATTGATTATTGATGGTGAAAATTACCCTCCCTTTGCTTACATGTCCTACTTGGGAGAGGAAGAATACTATAAAGAAATAGCAGCTTCGGGCATTCACCTGTACAATTTACCTGCATATCTGGGAGAAGGAGGCATTAATACTTCATCCGGTATCGGTGCTTTTAGAAATTCAATATGGAAAGGAGAAAATGACTATGATTTTTCTAGCATAGAAACCGATTTTGAAAAAATTCTACGAGCAGATCCAAAAGCGAAAATAGTCATCCGCTTTTACCTGGATCCTCCTCGCTGGTGGACGCTCCAAAACCCCTCTGCTGCTGCACAATTGCCAAATGGTACCTTGTTCCGCCAGTGTTTTGCTTCAGAGGAGTGGAGAGAAAAAACAAAAACTGCCTTTCAGGATTGCCTGGACTGGCTACTAAAATCGAAATACCGCAACCATCTTGCAGGGATTCATGTAGCAAGTGGATTTACCGAAGAATGGTTTTATCACCCAAAACAGTACCAAGACCAAAACCCTGTTCGACTTGATGCATTCCGTAAATGGTTAAAAAATAAATATGTCGATGCCCCAGCGCTAAGAGAAGCCTGGAATAATTCTGCTGTCACTTTTGAAAATGCTCAATTGACCAACATCGATGAACCTGTCGACGAAATTGAATGGAGGGATCCTGAAAAGGACCAAAATTACATCGATACCTATCGGTTTCATACTTACGTGATGGTCGATAATATTGCCTATTTCTGCAAAATAGTTAAAGACAAGAGTGATGGCAATTTGTTAACGGGCGCTTTTTATGGGTACCATTATTTTGTCACTGACCCGAGGAGAGGCCATGGTGCCTTGGCTAAGTTACTGGATTGCCCGGATCTTGATTACCTGTCCAGCCCAAATGTATACAATAGGGCCATTGGGGAAGACTGGCCACCCATGGTGGCTATCAATTCTGTTTACAAGCATGGCAAACTTTGGCTGGCAGAAAACGATACACGAACATCAAGTACTACCCTGCTAAAAGACCAGTCTCAGGGAATCGCCCCTCCCGGGCAATATGAGGCTGGTGTATGGCTTGGACCCGAAAGTCTCAAAACCTCAGTGTCCTTGTTATGGAAAAATGCGGTACGGATGCTCGCCTATGGCTATGGTGGTTGGTGGTTTGATATGTGGGGTGGCTGGTTCAATGATCCTGAAATGCTTCAAGTGCTAGAAAAAACCCAACAATTGCAACAGCAATACCCCCCTAAAAATCCAGAAAAGATGAACCCTTCGGTATTGGTGATTGTGGATGAAGAGCTTTCTTTTTGGGACAAGAGTTATGGGAGCCTAACCGAAAAAATATTGTCTAATAGGTATCCATTGGCCAAAACAGGAAGTGGCTACGCTCTTTTTCTGCGGACAGATTTACAAAGTATTGCTGACGCTCGATATCAAGCAGTATGGCTTATGGGTTTGCTTCAATTGAGTACCGAAGAAAAAGAGAAAATCAAAAGTTGGGAAAATATGGGCAAAACCGTTTTGTGGACCAATGATAAAGGAACAACCCTCAACCGTCCAGGAAAAGCCCCTCAATTTTTAGCTGAAAAGTGGCAATGGAGTCCAACAGAACTAAGGGAAATCTGGAAAGAAGCCGGTGTTCACCAATACATTACTACCGAAGACATCTGTTATACAGGAAGGAATTGGCTGAGTTTACATTCAGTAGATGGGGGAGAAAAAACAATTCACCTGCCCTTTTATGCTCAGGTGATTGATCCCCTAGAGAATAAGGTCCTATCAGATTCTACCAATCAAATCCAAATTAATATGGATCCAATATCAACTGTTCTTTTTCGAGTCAATCCCTATTAAACCCCAAGAAATCTAAAGAACTTCAACAATGCTGACAAAGTAACACCAAGGGAAGGCAACTTCCTATCTTAGCCAGACTAGGATAATTTGATCAGTTTTAGAGGCTAGGCTATAATTGGTACAGGTCTGGCCTTTATAAATAAAAAGCCTCCCAACAAATCAAATTTGTTGGGAGGCTTTTAACAGAAAGGTGAGCGATTTTTATTTTTCAGCCAGCAATACTTCTGCACGAACAGCAACTTCACTCCAAGTTTTGCTTACTCCGTCTTTTCCGGTATGTAAAGCTTCGCAGGCCTTATTGATAGAAGCAACAGCTCCCAAGGCGTCCCAGTTTCCAAGCTCCATCACTCCGTTAAAGATATATTTGGTATCACCAACGGTAGTGTACTCCAAAGGAATATTTTGTGTAGATCCATTCAAAGTAACATCCATAGAACATTCGTTACCATCGGCTACTTTAAAAACACCTGAAATAAGCTCAGTATTTTCCATTGCGCCAAAGAAAAATTCTAAAAGTTTAGGATCTCTTGAACCAGTAGCATCATTGGTAAATAAGCTACTTACCGGAATGCTAAATTTGGTACCATTCATGGCTTCCATGGCTGTCTCTCCCTCCCCGAAATTGGAGACATTAATTTTGGTGAATACTCCTCCTACCGGCACTTTCTCTGTGGTCTTATAACCCACAAAGCTTACTTTGGTGGAATCTTCTACCAAGGTAAATTTGCTTTCAACTGCAACCTCTGTTTCAGTTTCGGTGCTTTTATTGGCATTATTACAACTAAAATTAGCAAGCAATAAAAGGCTTAAGGCAATTAGTTTTAAGTTTTTCATGGTTTATTTATTTTAAAAATCTAAACAAATTTAAACATATTAAAGTGGCAATTAAAACCTATAGGCAATTCATTTTTAATATAACTGTGGTTTGATTTTTTTTAATTCTTTAAAGGATGTCCTTACTTTAACAATTCCATAGCCATGAAAGGGTGATTCCCTTAACACAGGGGGATAGCCCTGTGAATGAGTAAATACAAGTCTGGATTTTTGGCCCTCTAAAGAGCCACATGAAATAAGTATTAATCCCAGACATAACTTTCAATGATTACCTCTTTTTCACTGCCTAATGTTGGTATTGTAGGTTTGCTCTTCCCATTTAAAAACTGGAGCCTTTATTCTGTAGGTTTAAATTTACAAAATTCGTCTGATGTATGCTTAATCAAAACTCGAGTTGCGCTTCAAATAGTATCAGATTTCCTTTTTGTTGGTTGTTGGACAGCGCATCTCCATACCTAATGTCAGACACCGTATATTCGACTACCAATTCAAAAGGATCAAATGGAATCCAATCTATTCCAGATTCCGTGTCCTTTTCCGTATAATTTCGGCCATCTAATTCATGCATTTTGCCACTATTCAACCAAGGAATTCTCCTTCTCTAACGATGCTGTTATACTGTGCTGTAGTTTTATTTCTTCTTCGATTATAAAATTTTCCAACCCTAAATAGGCTTTGAGATTTAGGAAAGAAACGGGAATTGGCTTTTAATTTATTGTAAAGAAGGATTAGGTAACGAAATGTAGGGCTTTTCGAAGCCATTATTGATTGATGGGGAGGGTTTAATTCTATGAATCACATTTATAAGAGACACTCTTGAATCAATCTGAGCTTTCAAAAAACATGGCAAAGAATGAAGCGTTCCTTTGGATAAATACACACGGGATTCGAATTGTCCTTTGTTTTAAGTAGTTGAATTAAGAGACTTGGCTATTCAAAGACTAAAAGGCTAAGCATGTTTTTTAAGTCTAAATGACTTGCAGTGTTAATTGTCTTTGAATGCACATTTACCAAATCCACCCAATCACTTATTTTTCTTTTTTCAGTCGTCTTTTGATTCCAATATTCAGAAAGGTCAATAGCAGATGTGTCACTCAGAATTTCCATAACAGAATTAATGTTATCAAATAGATTCAAAAAAACTCGAGGGATATTTATGTAAGGTTTATCATTAATTAGATAACCACCTTTTCCTCCAGCAGTAAAGTTGTCCCTTACATTTGGACAGACAATAGCTTCTCTTGTTACAAGCCAAATGGCTAGGCGAGAAAACTTATCACTTCTATTACTGAAAAGCTCAGGAAAGTATACCATGGCTCGATTCTTTAAATTCTGCCGTTCTTCAGAGCTAAGATAGTTCCAGATATTGATAACTAAATTACTCGATTTGCTGTTTTCTTGATCAATCCACCATAAATCCTGTCCGGGTTTAAGCTTGCTTTTATAATAATCCGTTAACGGCTTTATTGGGTTTTTCTTTTTTCTTAAAGAGTCGTAAGGCATATTAATTTTGTCGAAAATTGTTTTGCCTTTTTCTAGATTCATGTCAATTAGATATCTAGGCGAATGTGTTACTACAACTTCCGCCAGACACTCTTCATAGGCTCTTGACCTAAATTCTATTGGCAATCCCAACTTCCCAAACAGCATATAAATGCGCTCAACATCTTCAACTCTTGTAGATTCTAAAACACTATTTCCTGTTGTTTTCCAATGATTTTGGGTTGTAGTCTTAACTTCAACTCCATAGAATTTTTTAGCGACAATATCTGGAAATTTTTGTCCTCCAATTAATTCAATAGAGTTTTCAAATTTGGAACCCACAGCCAAATCGGTCATGACTGCCTGAACATATGGTTCAAGCTTATTACCTCGTAATTGTTCAATTTTTTTAGGAGATATCTTGGCATGGGCATTTAACTCATTGATAGTTGAATTTAGGAATAAATTAAACTCATCGTGGTTAGGTTCGGGATTAATTGATACGACCATCTTACTTCTTAAAATATAAGTCCCAATTGTTTTCTATTCGCTTAGCTAAATTATATGCAAGAAGAGGCGGGACGGCATTGCCAATAATTTTATAAGCTTTTGATGGACTTACCAGAAAAGATCCTTTTCGTCCTAACTTGCTTTGAACAACAAAATCATAGTCTGAAGGGAAAGTTTGAATTAAGGCGCACTCCCTTGGCGTTAACCTTCTTTCTTTCAAACCTCTAGACAGCTCATTAACAAGCAAGCCTCCATTCTTTTCAGACAGTCTCCTAAACTCAATATTCCCATGATGCTCAGCTCTAATTGTTGGGCTAATTCCGTTTGGTTTAATTTCTATTTGACCCTGACAATGCTTCCCCATAAATTTAGCCTTTGAGAAATATTTATGAGATAAATCTTCTGTATTTTCAGGTTCCTCTAAGTTGGCGAATAGTTCATTTAAATCAACATGGCGTTTCAAACGATCCCCATCGGTTGTATAGGAATGAGTGCGCTGTGGATATGGGTCATACCTGTTAGAGATATTCTCTTTCTTTAGTTCTTCAAGTGCAGATTTTTTTAGTGCAGACTTCTTTATACCTATAAAAAAAACACGCTCTCGAGACTGTGGCACACCATAGTCAGCTGCATGCAATACACGAGGATTTAAAACTATGTATCCATTATCTCCTATTGCAGAAAAGTCACTTTGAATAATTTCCTTTACATTAGATAGATTAATTAAACCCTTTACATTTTCAGCAATAAAAATTTTTGGTTTGGAAATCTCAATTACCTGCTTCATCCACATATACAATTGCCCACGAGTTTCCTCTGTTGCAGTATTTTGTGCGTTTAATTCGCCTTTATGATTTTTATGAGAAGTAAACCCATTTCGCTTACCTGCAATACTGAAATCTTGGCAAGGAAACCCTCCTGTAATTATATCAACTTCTTGCGGGAATATTTCAGTACCACTTCGATGAAGTTTTACTAAATCAACAATACTGTCTGTATGGAAGTCTTCTGAGTTATGTCCTCTTTTCGAGAAATAATTTACCCAAGCATTCCGAGCGTCATTCAATATGTCGTTTGCGAAAATTGTTTTGAAACGTGTCTTCTTTAGATGAACAAAACCATTGTCTGCTTTTTTTTCGATGAAGTCAGAATGAAGCATTTCATTTACCGAGGATGCTAAAACAGAAAAACCACCCTCAAAACCCAAGTCCATACCCCCGCATCCCGAAAAAAGAGAAAGCACCTTTAAGGTTCTTTGATCTCGTGATTTTACAGAATGCCCACTTTTGTAATACTTTACAGCTAATTGGGGCTCGTCAACTATGCTAACTTCATCTTGATTGGTAGTTAATTCTTGCATAGTCAATTTTTTATCAGATGCGATTTTAAATATTTCACTTTCATTTCAGCAACTTTTAATACTCTAGTTGAACAGTTTTGTTCAACAATATCATATGCGATTTTTTCACTCATATATTGAATCAATAATTCATCTCTGTCTAGTTTCAATATTTCTGATAGCTTATCAAGTATACCTTTTGTTGGCTTCCTTTCACCACGTTCTATCTTACTCAGAATAGCTTGGTCAATATCAACATATGCTGACACTTGCCTTAAAAGAAGTCCAAGTGTTTGCCTACGACCTCTTAATATCTCTCCAACAGTTTCCATTTGATAGTATTAACTTGACAATTTCTGTCAAATATAGTTTTTAGAATTGATTAATGGAAATTATTTCAAACTGAACAGGAAAAGTATATCTTTTGGTTTTAGGCATTGAGTGTAACATCAGCAAAAAAATTATAAAGTGTTAAACAGATTCTCTAGTTCATTACATGAAATTTAACCAATTGATAATATGTACCTAGACCTGATACTCTCTTGATTTTACTAAATTTAAGAGTGTTTAAGCATTTTACATTTTTGTGGAATAAGGAAAAAAACCTACCACAAAAACACCCCAATATGCCATAATACACCAGAAGGATCGTGTAGGAAGAATTCATTTCCCTAGTCGTTGTAGGTGATTTTTGAGAGCTTTACGCCTTTGTATTTTTGGGGAAGGTTGAGGGCTTCTATTTTTTCGAAATGCGCATCCAGGTCCTCCTCTTCCATAAATACCATTGAATTGTCTACCTGTGTTTTCTTAGGCCTGCGGTAGCAATGGTAAACTTTCAATTTTCGTAATGCGTTTTTGCAGGTTCCTTTCCTATTTCTGACGGGTCCCCTTGAATTTCCCTCAGCTCCCCATCTTTTTTTGTCAGTTTACCAGCAATTTTGAATACATTTCATCTTTCCATAACCGATTTAACCTACTATAACTCCATCTAACTCAACTAAATATAGTAATAAAATTAAAAAAATTAGTAATTTTTGAAGGTGAAATTGTTTAACTTAGTGTCTTTAAGCATAATTGCCAATGGCAATTTTATTCTCTTTTTTCAATTGTAACCCAAGTTTTATCAAATCCGATTGCATCCAGCACTTTATTCTTATCTAAAGAATCTGGTTGTTTTAACTTTAAAATCAAACTATTTCTTGGGACTTCTTCAATAATTGTAAATTGAGACCCGTGTGGTTGCCAAACAAACCTTTTGATATCAGTCCCATGGTTAAAACCTTCCAAATTACCATTCTTGTTCCACGAAAAATCAAATAGTTCAGGATCGTAGCGTATCGTGTCAAATTCAAATACGGCAACTTGTAATAAGTCGTTTGATTTTACCATCACAACTGTTCTAAGGTGTTTGAATTTTTCTCTTATTGAAGAAACTCTTTCATTCCAAATCTCTAATACTTGACCACCGACAACATTTGGATCCGCTGAAATATCAGTAGTTCCCCCAAAAGAATAAACGATTGAATTTCTCCCTGAGATCAATCGAACTTTATTCAAAGTTCTAAAATCCTTAACCCCTGATTTTACTGTTTTTGCTCCCCAAGCAGTATTCCCTAAAACAACATCATCGAGCCCAACATTTGAAGGCTTCCAATCTGCGCCTATACAAAGTGCGAAAATTTCTTCCCATTCGGACCCTTCAAGTACACCTTTACCTTTTGAAGCAAGTAGATAAACGATTTCTTTGGCTAGAATGTAGGGGAATTCAGAACCAAATTCATTTAATTTATAAGGAGGGATGGACTTATTAACTGTCCTAAGTTTGGGAGATTGCTTTCCCATTAATTAGGGTTATTTTTTAAATCATATTCCCTAAGAACTGATGCTTGATCAAGTGAGGTTGCAACATATGGAAGCAATTTTTGAACAACGGCCTTAATCATGTTCACAGGAACAGCATTCCCAGCCTGTCTTTTAGCCTGCCCATCACTTACTACAATTTTATACCAATCTGGAAAACCTTGTAATCTAAACATTTCTCTTGGTGTCAACCGTCTCTCTCCGTTTACAAGCAAATAGTTATAAGAGGCTCCTGCTCTTAATGTGCAGGAATATGGATATGAGCAAATATTACCAGATTTATTCTCGTGCCAAATTGAAGGATAAAAAGAGGAATTATGGCTCTCATCTCTTTTTGTTCGAATGTAATCTGAAGCATAGTGCTTCTCATCAACTTTTGATTGAAGGATTTCAGTTAATGGTTTATAAGGCCTTATTGGGTCCGGATAAGTAAACATAATTGGTTCTTTATGACCAACAATAACTATCCTTTCTCTTTTATGTGGTAAACCGTAATCAAGCGCATTTAAAACAGAATATTGAACATGATAGCCAAGTTCAGTTAGTGTTTTCAAAATAACTTTTAAAGTTTTCCCTTCGTCATGGCCAACAAGTTGCTTGACGTTTTCTAATATAAAAGCCTTCGGTTGCTTCTCTTTGATAATGCGAGCTATATCAAAAAATAGGGTTCCCCGAGTGTCACTAAGGCCTTTCATTTGTCCAATAATGCTGAAAGGTTGACATGGAAATCCTGCAAAAAGAATATCGTGATCCGGCACATTTTTTTCGTCTATTTGTGTTATATCTCCATGGGGCCTTTCTCCAAAATTGGCTTCGTATGAATCTTGGCAAAATTTATCTATATCTGAAGAAAACACACATTTGGCATTAATATCAACTTCTTGACAGGATTCTTCAAATGCTATCCGGAAACCACCAATTCCACAAAAAAGGTCAATAAATCGAATTTGTTCTCTAATGTTGTACATACGCAAAATTTAAAATTATCAAAACTGGGTTTCGTTCTGCTTGAAATTGGCTCCAATCGTAGAGACATACATACTAGTATATATGTCAATGTGTTTACAATACTAATCTAATGGGTTTTTGATTGTTTTAAAAATATTTATGAAAATGTGGCCATTAATTTCCATGATTATCTAATCTAAAGCTGAAAGCCCTATTCATATATACAGGTAAATCCGTATATAACCAAAATCTACCAAGGAAAAAACCTACCACAAAAACACCCCAATATGCCATAATACACCAGAAGGATCGTGTAGGAAGAATTCATTTCCCCAGTGGTTGTATACGATTTTTGAGAGCTTTACGCCTTTGTATTTTTGGGGCAAGTTGAGGGCTTCTATTTTTTCGAAATGCGCATCCAGGTCCTCCACTTCCATAAATACCATTGAATTGTCTACCCAGTCTTTTACGTAGGCATCCTGCAGGTAGAACCCAAAATCCCCGGATTTGAAATAGGACATTTTGCTGGGAATTAACACTTCTTCAAACCCAAGGTCTTTATAAAACTGACGGGACAGCCCATAATCCTTGGCACCAATAAATGGCCTGATTGACTTGATTTTATGTTCCATAATTACACCCTTTAACCCAAGAAATAATTACCCAAGATAGGTATTAACCTGAGTTCGATTTATATACTTACCGGTAAGATGACGTTTATTTGGTCAAGAAGTGCCATTCTTGAAATAGACACAGAAAAGCAGACCAGGTAACTCCCTCCGCCGCGGCGGAGGGAGTTGCTGGAAATAAGATTTGAGTCGATTTTTAGATGGTTTGCGTTATCAGGCAATTACCCATTTGCTTCGGAAAGGATTAGCACCCCCAATTCATACTATTCTATAATCGAACTCAGGTTATTAAAGTAAGGAACTGCCTTGAAAATACTCCAAATCAATGAATGGCATCGAGATTCCTTTACATAAATTAAGTGATTTCCTTTTGTGGCCTCTCTCCATAAAACTTCATCATTACCAGCGATAACTATTCGATTGGAAGCTTAAATTAGGCAGCACATAAGATCAACTCACCTCCACTGATGGTTGTCACCAGCAGAATTGATCTTCCGTTAGGGGATCGATCCACAAGCAACATTCGGATTATTTATGGGTTAACTCCCAAAGTTCTACCACTTCTTCAGCGCGCCAATTCTGGTCACGCTTTGTTTTCTTTGAGGCCGCTTTCACTGATTTCTTGAAGCATCTTTCCAATTGAAAACGCCCTCCATCCGCCAATTCTTTTTCTATGGGATGTTCCTTCGTTATGTCTGTTATTTGGGCCAGATTTGAGAACAAGAGCACTAGTTTTCCATCCGGAAAGAGCCTTTTCTTTGCCTCGGCAAAAAACTCAGGAAACAGCTTTTCATTGTAATAGATGCCTGTGTCCATCTTTTCTGGCGAGGTAGCTGCAGGTAACCATGGAGGATTAAAAACAATCAGCTCGGTCTGCTTCTCCCACTTTCCAAAAAGATGTCCAAAATCCAATTCGATCTTACGAGACAATTTAGTGTCTCCCATAAAGGCTGTTAAGCCAACAATCGCATTGGGATTGGTATCTGTACCAAACACCTTCTGAAAGCCATATTGCACCATTTGCAAGGAGAGTACACCACTACCCACCCCAATGTCTATGGCTGTTTTTTTAGGGCCAGTATATCGTTTTAGCCACTGGTCGAACAGCGCTAAATGATCGAAACGCGTTGGGAAATAGGTGCCGTAGTAGGGATGCAATTTATTCCTAAGCACAGGAATAGTCATCCCATTTTTGTACCATTCCCAGGAACTGTTTAGCCCTTGGACTTGAGGAAAGGTCAATAAGAAATCACTGTTTTCCGGATACAACTCTTCCAACCAACCAATAAAAGGGGCCTTCTTAAGTGCCAATTTATTGGCTGCAATTTCTATCAAAACAAGATTGGATAGCTTATGGTAGGCGGCCCTATATTCACGCTGCTCCTGAAAAGTCTTGTTAGGAAACTTTTTTTGAAGATGTGCTTTCAATTCCTTCATAAGCAACAAACCATTGCTATAAAACGCCGTAATCAATACCTGCTTACCGGCCTCTAATGCTTCAATAGAAAGCTTAATGTCTGTTGTGCCATCAAAGACGGCTTTTGGTTTTGCGGAAGCAATCGGTTCCGGCTTGTTTATTTTAATAGCTGCAGTCATATTTTACGTTGTACTTTGGTATACCCTGAAAAAATCCTTGTTTATAAGATAAAATCACCCCCTCACCGGATTAGTTTAGGACCGGATTTATTGGATGTGGATAGTTTGCATTGCGGTTCTGGAACCTAAGGATAGTGTCTTTTACGATGACACCTTTGTCAATGTTTATTGCATTTGTAATGGTCTGGCTTTCCTTCCAATATTCACGACCTGAGATCACTAATGGCAAATGTACAATCATCGCAGCCGAAATGGACCTGGAAGCACTTTCCCAAAAATAACTTGGTGTATGGTCGACACCATAATAATCAATGGTATCAATTGCTATCATCGGGTTTTTAAAGGTGGTGGGTTTGGCGAAGTAAAAGCCCATTCCTTCGTCACAGCTCACATCGATAAATAGTGAACCGGGCTTGAGCATTGATTTCTCCTCTTCCATGACGTAATTGATGGGATCATCTGTATCTTGATAGGTTCCATTAATTATTATTTCAGATTCGTTGATTAACTCCAACAATGGCCTTTCTGTGCCATCGTGTTCTACGACAATCAGCCTGGGCTCATTTTCATTTCCTTTTCTTATTCTGGTATAGTGCACATCTAACACTTCTTCTCTCACCTCATGATCAGGTCGCTGTATACAGATGGTAATGTCTCTAAAACCATGTGCCTTTAAGGCGTAGATTGCCCCTCTACTTACTGCTCCAAAACTAAAGATGATAACTTTTCTTTGATTTCCATAATGACCATCTATCCCTTTTAATTGAAGGGCATGGATAACGGCGCAATAGCCAGCCATTTCGTTGTTTTTATAAAAAGTATGTCTTCCTATTTGTCCGGTGGGACTCCACACATACATGTCTTCAAAAGCAATCAAGGTCAGTTTTTTATCTATTGCTATTTGGGTAATATGGCTTTGTTGGGCGCAATGGGGATAACCCCAAAGCAAGCCTCCCTCTTTAAGTTCTTCGAGATCAGAAAGGATTGGTTTGGCTATTATGGCCGCTCCAATGTCTGACAAGATTTCACTTCGGCTTGCAATTCCACCTGTCAAATCACTAATCTCTTTGTCGGCTACATTGAAAGGCAGGCCATACCCTTTTTCAAAAATAAGTTGCTTGCGAATAGGTTCCGGAAGTCTTTTTAAATGTTCCGGATGAATAGGAACACGTCTTTCATCTTCTTTTTTCGAAGTACCAATTACACCCATTTCTAATAAAGCCATATTTTTTGCTTTGTGGCGCATTGCAAAGTAATGACAAGTGCAAAACGCAAGATTAAAATTTCTTTTAGGTGGTAATTCCTAGCACCCAGGCATTAAGTTGGCTACTAGCATTTAACCCGAAATAGGCAATAGACAATCTATTACTTGCTGAAATCACTTCCTGAGAAAAGTCAGGAAATCCCCTTACAAAATCCGGGTTAAATCATTCGAAATAATGGCTTAAAAAAGTAAGCATCAGCAATTCTCTGAATTAGTGCGAAGGGATAATTAATAGCTACAGATCAATAATACGATTACAAAGATACTTCAATTAAAACCATTACTGGCATTATTCAAAACTATTAACCTGCTTCCTGTATCACCCCACAGGCCACCCTCGAACCGGCTGCACCCGAAGGTTGAGAAGTAAAATCATCGGCATCGGCATGAATAATAACTGCTTTATTAAGGATATCCGAATCCTGTCCATCACCGATAGACCATCCTTCAACCACCATTTCGAGGTTTCCTTTACCATCTTCGCCTACAGTCAAATTATCGATATCACCCGCATGGTATTCATTTTTACCTCTTTTGCCATGGTCATCCCCCGCTGGGTTCCAATGACCTCCCGCAGAAGTAGCGTCTGCTGCGCTACAATCTCCATTTTTATGAAGGTGGATCGCATGCTCTCCTGCTTTCAAATTTTCCACTGCCAATACCATTTTAACCTTTCCATCAGCTGTTTGGGTAAAGGTGGCAGTTCCTGAAACATTACTTCCACTTGCCGCTGAAAGCAGGGCTGTTGCTGACTTCTCAGTCATCACGGTTTCAGTTTCCATGTTACCCATTTGGTTTTCTGCCATTTCATGGCTGTCGGTGGCATCATCCCCGGAATTATTGGATGCAGATCCACAGGCAAATGCCATGGATGCTGCCCCGATAAAAAGAAAATAATTAATTGTTTTCATCATCATAGTAGTTTATCTAAATGTAAATTACTAACACGGAAAAACTATGCCAAAATTAGAAGTTTTTAAATATTTTATAATAATAAACAGATTTAATAAAATTTAGACAAGACTGTTAGATGGCAATATTTTTCCTCGCTTTATACCTATAAGTATCAACTTTTATGGTTTAATTATTAGGATATGGATTGGGATGAACCGTAAGGTACAGGCTATTTTAAGACAATGGGGGGGAATGGACAAGTTGACAGTTAAATTTTATGGTGAAGATCTTTCAGGAAGCGCAAAGAAGACTTCGTCCATTTTGCCAAAAAAACATGGGAAATTAATTTTAGATTAGGGAAAGTTACCAGGGGAAATATAGGTGAAATACCTAAAGTGCTTTTACCTGCGTTTTGTTATAGCCAATTATTGGCTCTCTCATACCAAGTAATATTCAACGCTACAGTGAAAAAAAGGAAGTCAAATCCCCTTTCCTACCTTGGCCAGCAATTTCTTGTCAAAGCGACCTTCCAGTTCGACCACCATAAATTCGCTGGTAGACCCTGACACCATAAGCAATTCCTTGATCCTGCCCCCTTCTTCCCTGACCATAAATTTTAGGGAACAATGTTTGTCCCTCACATCTATGAGCTCCTCGTACAAGTCCTTTTTCAAATCTTCCATTGCCTCATTGAACAATGCTATACCACCAATTTTTTCGGCAGACAGGATTCTAATCCCTTTGACTTTAGTGATCAGCTCCAAAAGGTTTTCGGCATCTTCATCCTTCTGATCCATGTTGGAATTCAGGAAACCACCGGCCATTTGCATCAGCTTGGGACTGATATATACCCTGGAAAAGCGCTCATCCTGCCTGTATTTCTCATAAAACTGCTCTATGACTTCAGTTTGGGCCTGTACTACCCATGGCAATAGCCACAGTGCCAGGAATATTGTCTTTTTCATCGCTAATTATTTTTATTGTTGTCATGCCAATTCGCACCGGAATTGAGGTATTTGATCTTCTCAATGCTTTCCAAGTGGCTGGTGCCTTTTCTCAGGTTTAGCTGGATTTTACCCATGGTCTCTACTACCTGCTGATATGCCAAGGCCTGTTGCTGTTGCTCATACTCCTTATAACCCCACCAGCAAGCACTGACGGTAAGAAAAAACAGCAGTACTGCTGCCAGCTTTTGCCATGGAAATCTTTGGACAGGCATTTGGATCCCTGATGGCTTCTCCGAACGGATCGATTGAATCCCTGAATAGAATTCCTTAAGACTTCCATCTTCCTGATCCATCTCAACCGCACTGAAAAGTGTATTTTCCTCTTCCATTGTCCCCCATTTTCCTGCTTCCCTGATTTGCTGGAGTACCTCATTTTTCAAAGTCTTCACCATCCATCCAGTGGGGTTCTCGATAGAAGAAAGGTATTCCTGTTGCACAAATCCTTTGGTCATGGTCTCTTGGACTGCGTCCTGCGCTTTATCACTGTCCTTCAGCCATAATATAGCGAACCAGTAAAGCCTGTTCTTTAAGGGCCATATTTGTGATTCAAAAAAGGACTTCATGTAGTAAGATGATGATCGGGAAACAAAAAGGTTACACTTTTGGCAAAAAAACTTTTTTGAATATAAGGGTTAATCACAAAATTAATGCTGGTAAGCAAGAACAAGTGGCTTGTTCCGTGGGTTTACCTTGAAATACGCAATAGGCATTCTATTACAAATCCTATTGCATAATCCCGGTTTAAAAATAAAATATATAGTTTGCCTCCTGACTATTTATTAATTTGCCTATTCAATGAATATAAAAAATCAAAGCATGCAAAATACCGAAATTCATTTTCTAAAAATAAAGGACAAAAAAAAGCCCTAGAAATACCAGGGCTTGTGGTGATGAGTGGGCTCGAACCACCGACTCACGGATTTTCAGTCCGATGCTCTACCAACTGAGCTACATCACCGCTGAAAGTGATGCAAAGGTAGGTATTTGTTACTTTTGTACAAGCAATTTTATTAAAAAAATAGTGGATAAATAATAACACATTCAATATGAGTAGCTTACCACAAGTGCTTTTTTTATTGGTTTTAGGTACAGCAGGGTATATTTTGTACAAAAGAATAAACTATATCCGAAAAACAATCCAATTGGGCAAACCCATAGAACGCAATGACAAGCCTGCAGAAAGATGGAAAACCATGTTTTTGGTAGCCCTCGGGCAAAAGAAGATGTTCAAAAACCTGATCCCTGCCCTACTCCATTTGGTCATATACGTTTCTTTCGTGATCATCAACCTCGAAGTCTTGGAATTTATTATAGATGGAATAGCGGGTACCCATAGGATTTTTGCCCCTTTTCTGGCTGGGTTTTATTCCATAGCAATGAATTTTTTCGAGTTATTGGCCATGGGTGTACTCGTTTCCTGCGTGATTTTTCTTATCCGAAGGAACATTACCAAGGTACCAAGACTTAGCATGATCGAACTAAAAGGCTGGCCAAAATTAGATGCCAACCTGATATTGGTAATTGAAATAGTCCTGATGATGGCGATATTGACCATGAATGCTACGGATCAGATTTTAGCCTACAGGGGTGTTGGAGGATATATTCCACTAGGAGGTCTCTGGATAAGCGGAAGCATCCATGGACTTTTCGAAGGATTGGAAGCCAGTACACTGGTATTGATAGAAAGATTTGCTTGGTGGTTTCACATCATCGGTATTTTAGGTTTTGCTATTTATGTTACTTATTCCAAACACCTGCATATATTCCTGGCCTTTCCCAATACTTGGTATTCCAATCTAGAACCCAAAGGAAAAATGGCCAATATGGAGACAGTGACCCATGAGGTAAAAATGATGTTGGGATTGACAACTGATCAGCCATCTCCTGAAGCAGCAGAGGTGGGTAGGTTTGGCGCCAAGGACATCAATGACCTCTCCAGGATAAATCTGATGAACGCATTTTCCTGTACAGAATGCGGACGATGTACGGACGAATGTCCTGCAAACATAACAGGCAAAAAATTATCTCCCCGCAAAATAATGATGGACACCAGAGACAGGGCAGAGGAAGTAAGTAACAATTTATTCGCTGGAAAAAAAGGGCTGGATGATGGTAAATCCCTTTTGGGAGATTATATCACACAGGAGGAAATTAATGCTTGTACCAGCTGCAATGCCTGTGTGGAAGCTTGTCCTGTTAATATTGATCCTTTGGCCATTATTATAGAATTGAGGCGGTATACCGCAATGGAAGAAAGTGGCAGCCCCGCACAATGGAATGCCATGTTCCAAAATATTGAGACCAGTTTTACACCTTGGAAATTCCCTCCAACAGATCGGTTTAACTGGGCATCTGATTTAAATAAAGAAAAAAAGTAAAATTCGATATTATGAGTGATAGCTTTAAAGTCCCAACCATGGCCCAAAAGATGGCTTCCGGAGATGCTCCGGAGATTTTATTTTGGGTAGGTTGTGCTGGCTCTTTTGATGACCGATACAAGGCGGTAACCCTGGCATTTGTCAAAATCCTAAATAAAGTAGGGGTAAACTTTGCTGTGCTTGGTAATGAGGAGACATGCACCGGAGATCCTGCAAGAAGGGCTGGCAATGAATTCTTGTACCAAATGCAAGCCATGAGCAATATCCAGGTATTGGATGGTTATCAGGTAAAAAGAATAGTAACTGCCTGTCCCCACTGTTTCAATACCATAAAAAATGAATACCCAGCTTTGGGTGGCAATTATGAGGTGGTTCATCATTCTCAATATTTGCAAGAGTTAATCAACGATGGCAAGATCGTCATGAAAGAAGGAGGTGAGTTTAAAGGCAAAAAAATCACCTTTCATGACAGTTGTTTTCTGGGCAGGGCAAATGATGTGTATGAAGCCCCAAGAGCGGTAATCAAAGCACTGGACATGGAATTGGTTGAGATGAAGCGATGCAAGTCCAAAGGACTTTGCTGTGGAGCTGGCGGTGCACAGATGTTTAAAGAACCTGAACAAGGAAAAAAAGACATCAATGTAGAACGCACGGAAGAAGCTTTGCAAACGGGAGCCAAAACCATAGCTGTGGGTTGTCCTTTCTGCCTTACGATGATGACAGATGGCATAAAAAACAAGGAGAAAGAAAAGGAGGTAAATGTTCTCGATCTGGCTGAGCTGATCGCTAAAGATCAGCAGTTATAGGTCTTTAGTTGATTTCGCTGGTTTAGAAATACACCTCGCTTTTGGTTTTAAACTTTTTTTAAGGGAACTTAAAAAAATTTTGTATCATAATAAATCTATCTTCGTTTAATATAATTGTCAGGTAATCCCTGACAATATTTGTAAATTTATAAAGGATATATATTTAAAGGAGCCAATCATGTACGTACCATTTGAAAATATGCCAAAAGATGCGAAAATTTGGATCTATCAGTCTGAACGCCCTTTTGATGAGCAAGAAAAGACTTGGATTATATCAAAATTAGTCGCCTTCTGTAACCAGTGGAATACACATGGAGCTGAGATGCCTAGTTCTTTTGACTTGAAGTATGACCAATTCATCATCCTCTCTGTTGATGAAAGTCAGATGGGAGCGAGTGGATGCTCTATAGACAGCTCAGTAAGGGTTTTAAGAGAAATAGAAGTTAAATTGAATATAAATTTATTGGACAGTGGTAAAGTTGCCTACCTCGACGGTGAAAACGTCAGGGTGGCTTTTTTGCCTGAGATCAAAAATCATGTGCTCGAAGGATCTTTACAGTCCACAAGTAAGATGTTTAATCCTAGTGTAGATAAAATTGCGGACTTAAATGACAAATGGCTGATTGAAGCTGATAAAAGTTGGTTGAAAAAATATTTTGCTAATTAATGCTGCGAGAGAAAAAATAGTATGAGAAACGTAAAGTCCACCTTTCCAATAAACCGCTGTTTACTTCCTGTTTTATTGCTTGTATTTCAAGCATCTTGTACCAGTCTGCAACAAAAGGCCCAAACGCAATTCAACACAGGAGAATATCAGCTGGCCATAGCTTCTTATTCCAGGTTGTTAGAAACCGAACCGGAAAACAGTGAGGCAAATTTTTACATTGCAGAAAGCTACAGACTCTCTAACCGAATAGAAAAGGCGGCTGAATATTATGAAAAGGTCACGGCTGAGGAGGCCACCTTTGATAGCCAATATCATAAGGGAAAGAGCCTAAAAGGCAAAGGAGACTATGATGCAGCAAAGGAAGCTTTTGAAGCGGCCAAAACGCTGACGATGGACGATGAAAAAATTGCCCTTGCTACAAAAGAAATCCAAAACATTGACGAAATAGCTTCCATAACGCCTATCTGGCCTAATCATGAATTGGAAAATTATGAATTACTTAATTCAACAGGCATAGACTACGCCCCTATTGTAAGTGAGGATCAACTTTTTTTTACCAGTTCAAGAGGTGCTGGAGGCATGTATGCAGGCACAGGACAAGGTTATACAAGGTTATTTAAAACCAGGGCAGAGGGAATCAATGTAGACGTCCAAAGTGTCCAAACCCTTACCGAGTTTCAAAATGAGTCAGGGCTAAATCAGGGAGCCATTGCGATAAGCCCGGATGGCAACATGATCGTTTATGCACGGGGCAACAGCACCAGTAGAAATGACCTTCCCGATGTAAGTCTTTTTTCTTCCAACTTCAATGGTAGTGGATTTACCGAACCTGCTTTCATGGGAGTTAATGGCGAACCTGAATATTGGAATTCCACTCCAGCCTTTGGTTTGGATGGGGAAGCACTATATTTTGCTTCCAACAGACCTGGAGGTTATGGTGGAACAGATATATACAAGGCAACTAAAATGGCTTCTGGGAATTTTGGAAGCGGGGTAAATATGGGTCCAGAAATCAACACCGCAGACAATGAAATGTTTCCAAGGCCTTTGGGAAATGGGGAGTTTTACTTTGCCTCCGATGGTCATTCTGGATTTGGAAAGCTAGATATCTTTGTTTACAGGGAAGTCGACGGCAAAGCCAAGGTATTGAACCTTGGACCCAACTTTAACTCTATAGCAGATGATTTTGGGATTTTCTTTACCAAATACCCTGAAGAAGGCTTTATCACCTCCAATCGTGAGGGGGGCAAAGGTGATGATGACATCTACTATTTCAAAGACATGACACCAGCTCCCAAAGTGGTCAATGTATTGTTAAATGTGGTAACAAAAACAACGGCTGAAAATGGAGAGGAGCAAATTCTCCCTCAGGTACGTGTAATGCTTTATGATGATAAAAACCAAAGCATAGATGGCAACCTTACAAGCCAGAGTGGACGCTTGAGATTTCCGCTCGAGCCTGAGAAAAAATACTCTATGATCGCATCCAAAAGCGGTTACTTCACCAAAAGTGTCCCCTACAGTACCATTGGTAAAACCCCTGCAGAAGAGGACTTGATCCAGGATGTTACGAATATTACACTAGATACCACTATCGTGCTTGACCAGTTGATTTTGGAACGTTCCATAGTCCTTGAAAATATCTATTATGACCTGGACAAGGCTGCTATTCGGCCAGACGCAGCACTGGAATTAGACAAGCTAGTTAAAATTCTAAAAGACAATCCTGGTATACGCATTGAGTTGAGTAGCCATACGGATGTAAGGGCTACAGATGCCTACAATGATGACCTTTCACAAAGAAGAGCTGAATCTGCAGTGGCCTATCTGGTTTCTCAAGGTATCGCAGCGGACAGACTACAAGCCAAGGGCTATGGGGAAAGACAGTTGATTGTCGAGAATGCCCAAACTGAAGAAGAGCACCAAGTCAACAGAAGAACAGAGTTTAAGGTGATAGAAATCACGGACTAAAATGCTTATCTTTGCCCCTTATCTGTTTTTTCCAAATCTTAGTTTATGAACGATAGGTACATGCAGCGGGGGGTTTCCGCCTCCAAAGAAGACGTACATCAAGCAATTTCCAACCTAGACAAAGGCCTGTTTCCTAAAGCCTTCTGTAAAGTAGTAGCAGACGTCTTGGGAAATGACCCGGACTATTGTAACATCATGCATGCGGATGGTGCTGGAACCAAATCCTCTCTAGCCTACCTCTACTGGAAAGCCACAGGAGACCTGAGGGTATGGAAAGGCATTGCTCAAGATGCTATAATCATGAATATAGACGACCTGCTTTGCGTAGGTGCTGTCGATAATATATTGGTTTCCTCCACCATAGGAAGGAACAAAAACCTTATTTCAGGAGAAGTGATTGCTGCCATCATCAATGGCACAGAAGAAGTGCTACAGATGCTTAGGGATCATGGTGTCAATGCCGTACTTACTGGTGGTGAAACAGCAGATGTCGGAGATTTGGTGCGCACTATCATAGTGGACAGCACGGTCACCTGCCGAATGAAAAGAAATGAGGTCATCTCTAATGACAACATAAAAGCTGGAGATGTAGTGGTGGGAATGACATCTTTCGGTCAGGCGACTTATGAATCGGAATATAACGGAGGAATGGGTAGCAATGGACTTACATCTGCAAGACATGATATTTTTGGAAAAAGCTTACAATCTGCTTATCCGGAAAGTTTTGACCCTTCCGTACCTGAGGAACTTGTATACTCTGGGAGCTATGACTTAACCAGTCCAGCACCAGGTACTCCCTTAGATATGGGGAAATTGGTGCTTTCACCTACAAGAACCTATGCGCCTATTATGGCTGCTTTATTGAAAGAAAATAGAGCGGCAATACATGGCTTGGTTCATTGCAGCGGAGGAGCACAAACTAAGGTACTGCATTTTATAGACAATTTGCATGTGATCAAAGACAACCTTTTTGAGACACCACCGCTCTTTAAAATTATCCAGGAAGAAAGTGGCACTGACTGGAAAGAGATGTACAAGGTTTTCAATATGGGCCACAGAATGGAAGTATACCTGGATGAAAAATGGGCCGATCAGGTCATTGCTATTGCTGCTAATTTTGGTGTAGAAGCCAAAGTTATCGGTCGAGTTACGGATCACCAAGGCAAAAAAGTCACTGTAAATAGTCAACATGGTACCTTCACCTATGATGGTTGAGGTAGCCGTTTAATTTTTAAAGCAAATGAAAGTCCTTTTAAAAATCGTCATTGGGTGCTTCATTTTTTTATTTGCACTGGCATTATTGACCATCACGACTGTTGATTGGACACCATACAAAGAAACCGCTTACTATAAGGAGACCCTTCAAGCGCTAGATAGCCTGACTTTTGAGGGAGCAGATAATGGATATGTTTTAGGAGGTTGGGCCAAAGCAAATATCACCCCTGAAACCCCTGCAAATCTAGTCGCTTATAAACCAAGAGGGCCTTATGAATATGTTGAAGATAGCAGTTTTGTAAAAGCCATAATCGTTGGTAATGATCAATTTAAGGTGGCTTTCCTTAATTATGAATTGCTGATTGTTCATCCTGAACTGGCTCAAGCCCTGCGAGCAGCAATTAAAAAACAACAACTTCCGGTAGACCATATTTATTTCACAGCCACCCATACGCACAGTGGCATGGGGGGAACCATTCCTGGACCTGTAGGAAAAGTGGCCATGGGAGGATGGGACGAAACCTTGGTTAGCCATATTACAAATGGAACCCTTTCGGCCATAGGTAAGGCCTTGGCCAATATGGACACAGTAACGCTTCGCACCAAAAAGTCAGAAGCGGCAGGTTTTGTAAGCAATCGACTGATTGCCTCAGACCCTATCGACCCTTATATAAGGCAGCTAATTTTAGAGAATCGTAACGGGAAGACTTGTTCACTTATGACCTACAGTGCGCATGCCACCTGCCTTAGTAGTAAGTTTATGGGGCTTTCAGGAGATTACCCCTTTTACCTGTCAAAATCCCTGGAAGAAAGACATGACTTTGCCATTTTTGCAGCTGGATCCGTGGGAAGCCATCGCCCTAAAGCCCCTGGAAATGACATCAAGAGCATCAAGCAATATGCTTCCTCTTTGGATTCCGTTGTAAAAAATAACCGGACCGATGAGATAGTAATAGGTACCCAGGTTATGGCCGCAAAACTACCATTAAAACTGCGCTCACCGCATTACAGGATCAGTGACAATTTCCGACTGAGACCATGGCTTTTTAACTGGGCCATTGGAGAAAGTCCCGCCTACTTCGATGTGATAAGAATAGGGAATGTCTTGTTTATCTCTTCTTCCGGTGAAGTTTCAGGCGTCTTTTATAAGGCTTGGGAGGAACAAGCAGAAGCCCTTGGCCTTTCCTTATTTATCACCACTTTCAACGGCGGGTATATCGGATACATCACACCTGACAAATACTATTCGGGCAATTATTATGAGGCAAGGGACATGAATTTCTATGGCCCCTATAATGGCGATTATTTTAAAGAAATAATATCGGATTTGATAGGCTTTAGTGCCAATTTATAAATCTTGGCCCTGTAGAATCCTTTTTCAAAGAGGGTAGTTTTGATTTCTTGCCAACCCCAGGTTTGAAAAAAATAATCATAATCGGGTAGTTCCTTCCTTGGGTGTTTGGCCAGTATACTGAAGCCTGCAATCATTAATCGTATCAACCATATTTTGTTTTTCACAGGATAAAAATCCAAAAATAGCCAACGGGTAGAGCGAGAAACATTTTGGCTAACTTTCTCAAATAAGGTATTAATAGAATGGTCGGTTAAAACATCCAATAGAAATTGAGTGACAACGACATCAATTTTATCTTTTTTGGAAAGCTTAAAATCATCTGCGCAAATAAATTTAACCTGGATTTTTAAATCAGAATGAATTCTGGCCTTTGCTTTTTCAAGCATTTTGACTGAGGCCTCCATGTATATTACCTTACCCTTTTCCCCACATCTCTTTAAAATATCAGGCAGAGTAGCGCCTGTTCCTCCTCCAATTAACCAAACCGTGTCACCGGGCTGTATAATTTCTAAAAATGCCCATTTGCTTCTATGAAAACGCTTCCCCAGAATCAATGAAGCCAAGGGATCATAAATAGGAGCAATAAAATTATATTTATCCTTAAAATTTATATCCTCCTGTTTTTCCATTTTTGGTGTGGATAAGCTATTTACTGTTTCGGGTTAAAATAACAACAGCAACAAAGGTAGTGAAAAGACCAGCTCGAGTCGCTTTCTCGTTTTCATGTTATTATCCACGGGGGATTCTACAAAACTGATGACATGCATCAAAAGCATTAAACCCCAAATCAATGTATAGATATGGTAATAAGAGGGCAAGAAGAGGAAAAGGACAACAAGGTAAATTAGGCCAATAAAGGTAAGAACCCATAGTAATTTTTGCGTTTTCACCTTGCCAATAACCGTCATAATTGACACCTGCCCTTCGGCCAAATCTTGTTCTCCATCACTGTAAGAAAGAAAAACCAGATTGTACCAGGCCAATAAAAGGTATCCACCTAAAAAGTACAACCAATGATTTGAGGAAAATGAAAGGTCAATATTTAATAGGGGGATTAAAATGAGTCCCGCCACATAAAATAAGGCAGTAGAGAACTCTTTAATCGCTGCTGTTTTTCTTCCTGTCAAACGCAGACCCGCCATGGACAAAACAATCAGTAAGGCAAGAAAAAGCCCAGAACTTAGCATTTTTAATGACGGCAAAAACCATAGGGCCAAAACACCGCCAGAAATTACCGACACGAACAATAATGCCAATAAAACAATAAAATGGTCCTGATGAAATTTGTGTCTTTGGGACAAGGCGGGACCTTGCACCTTTTTGGCATCCAATAAATGGTCAAAGGTATAAATGCTCCACACGGCAAGCCCCAAAAGTAAATAAATCTTCCAGGACAAGTCCACTTTCATTAAATCGGCAAAAAAATACATTCCAGCACATGCCCCTGCTACTACATCCAAAGAAAGGAGGTTAAACTTCTCATTAAAGACCAAGTAATTCAATTTCATTGCACCAGAAAAATTCCAACTGGCAGGCAATTTAAAGAAATGAAAGGACCAAAACATTTAAAAATTATGTAATTTCCACTTTCTAAGCAAATCCAAAATTCATGAACAAGTTATTTTATATTCTATTGCTATTTATGGGGCAACAGGTTTTCGCCCAAGCGCCTATTAAAGTTGCCTGTGTAGGCAATAGCATCACCCAAGGACCGGGGAGAGAAAACCCTGACAGCTATCCACTTCAAATGCAAAAGAAATTAGGCAAGAATTACGAAGTGATAATAGTCAATGAAATGGTACCTCTAATCCGTCAGGCAGCTGAAAAGACCGGAGCAACGCTTGTTGATTTGCACGAACCAATGGAGAAATACGGAAAATTATTTGCTGACGGTGTACATCCGAATAAAAAAGGAAACAAAATCATGGCAAAATTAGTCTCCAAAAAAATCCGATAAGGCCAAATTCTCTGATCCAGATAATACAGTAGAATCCATTAAAGCCTGTTCCTACTTATCTTGGAACAGGCTTTAACTCTGATTATCCGTTGGAGTTCGTAATAGCCTTTCTCGATTTTTTCTGCATAAGTAATTCTATCACAGAAAAGACTGACTATAGCCTATTTCGGATTTAGTTAAAATAAAACCAGGGAAAATGGAAAGATAAAGTTTTACACTAAGGTAAAGAATATGCCAGCACCACTTAATTAATGAATTTCAACAAGGTTTAAACCATATAGATCATTCTCGTGTTAACTTAAAACATGCTACATTACACCACTTACATTTTAAAAACAGATGCCCAATGGGTGACTTTTGTGCATGGTGCAGGAGGAAGCAGTGCTATTTGGTTTAAACAGATTCGGGATTTCAAGAAATCCTTTAATGTTTTATTGGTGGACTTGCGGGGTCATGGAAAATCAAAAGACAAGGTTTATGAGAAATTAAAAAACTATACTTTTCCTGTTATTTCCGATGAGGTTATGGAGGTTTTAAACCATTTGAAGATTAAAAAATCTCATTTTATAGGTATCTCTTTAGGTACAATTATCATTAGGGAAATAACAGAAAGATATCCTGAAAGGGTGTCCAGTATGATATTGGCAGGCGCCATTATGAAGCTAAATGTGCGGGGACAGGTATTGATGCGCATGGGCATTTTATTAAAATCGGTTATTCCTTACCTGATGCTTTACAAGCTTTTTGCATTCGTAATAATGCCAAGGAAAAATCACAAGGCCTCGCGGTACCTATTCGTAAAGGAGGCGAAAAAACTGTACCAAAAAGAATTTATACGCTGGTTTAGTCTTGCTTCCAGAGTAAATCCACTACTGGACTTTTTCAGAATAAAAGAGACCAACATCCCCACCCTTTACTTAATGGGAGAGGAAGATTATATGTTTTTGCCAACCATCACAAAGCTGGTCAAAATCCACCAATCGGCGAAGCTTGAGGTAGTTCCCTCATGTGGTCATGTAGTCAATGTAGAAAACCCAAAAGCTTTCAATAGGATAGCCTTAAAGTTTTTAACTGCCATTTAAATCCATTCGGTACCTAACATTTTTATTAGAATTTGAACAGAACAACTCTTTTTTATACATTACTATCTGCTCATTATTTTAACCCTATTGCAAATGCCGATTAAGAGAACTTATCTAACCTGCTGTTTCAGTATATTAATCTTTTTTTTTACACCTTCCTTGAAGGCTCAAGAAAAAATCGATTTTGAAATTACACTGGCTGGGTTCACCATTGGGGAGATGAAAGCCAACAAAGTTTTAAATGGTGATACAACAATTTATTTACTTAAAAGTAAGGTTAGTTTCTGGTTATTTGGAACCATAAATGTGGACTACAATACCGAGGTGAAATACCATAATGGTATTTTCATTAATTCCACAGTAAGCTCAAAAACCAATAGGGGTAACTTTATATCCAAAATTTGGATGGAAGGTGATCAGTATAAAATTGATGCACAAGGGTATAAATACGAAAATTCAGGCACAATTAATGACCCGATTTATCATAGTGCCGTCCGGCTATTTTTTGAAGAACCGGAGGGAGTAAAAGTAATGATGGCAGAAAACTTGGGGAAATATTCAGAAATAAGAGCTCATGGTGAGGGCATATACACCACACATGTGGAAGGCGATAAAAACAAGTATTATTATCAAGATGGACAGCTTCTAAAAGTCAGTATGCACAATCCAATAAAAAATTATGAAATAAGGCGACGAGACAAGCAATCAAAGTAGTCTAAAAGGGTGCTTTAAGGGTATAATTAGTGATAACTCAAATTATGATGCTACTACGAAACCTTTTAATTGCTTCTGTTTTTTTAATAAATGGCCTTTCTTATGGCCAAGACCTAGATTTTTCGGATGCTGTCATAGTCCCTCACGGCAAAAGTGAGCGGATGCAAAAATATGCAACCGTACTACACGAGGAACTGGTAAAGCGAATAGAAAAGCCATTCCCTATCCAGAAGAGGTCAAAAGAAACACAACCCTCTATCCTTTTGATTCAATTCGATGATATTCCAAACCTTCCAGGGAATTGGAAGAAACTGCTTCAAGGAGTCCAGCCAATGCCCGATGAAGGCTTCAAAGTCATTATTGATGCCACATCAACCCAACCCAGCGCCATTATTATAGGGCAGGATGATAGGGGCCTATTGTTTGGAATTGGACACCTGCTCAGAAAAATGAATTGGTCAGAAAACCAGCTTCTATTGACCAAGGCCATTGAAAAGTCAACTTCACCTACTTATTCTATTAGAGGCCACCAACTCGGCTACCGTCCCAAGACCAATTCCTATGATGCCTTTACAGTAGATCAGTTTGACCAATACATTAGAGAATTGGCGCTTTTCGGAGCCAATAGTATAGAAATTATGCCTCCACGAACTGACGATGACTTTTCTTCACGCCACATGACACTTCCTGCGATAGACATGATCAGAGAGCAATCCCGCATTGCCGATGAATTGGATCTGGATGTGTGGATGTGGTATCCCAATATGGCCAAAGACTATGAAGATCCAGAAACGAAAAGGTTAGAACTAGCAGAACGTAAAGAGGTATTTGCCTCAATTCCAAGGTTAGATCATCTGTTTGTGCCAGGGGGTGACCCTGGAGATCTTGATCCAGACATTTTATTCCAATGGCTGGCCGAGGTGTCAGGTCTACTGCGGGAAAAACATCCACAAGCCAAAATTTGGGTCTCTCCACAAGTATTCAGACCCACTAAAGCATGGTTTGATCGGTTTTTTTATCATATCAACCAACGGTATGATTGGATAGGAGGCGTTGTTTTCGGTCCTTGGGTAAAAATACCATTACCAGAATTAAGACAATTAACCGATGCTTCAATTCCTATCCGTAGATATCCAGACATTACCCATAGTCTGAGCTCCCAATATCCTATTCCAGAATGGGACTTGGCCATGGCCATGACTTTAGGAAGAGAATGCATTAATCCCCGGCCTATTGACCAAAAAACCATCCACAATTCCCTGGACCAATATGCTAATGGAAGCTTGAGCTATTCTGAAGGCACCAATGACGATGTGAATAAATTCATCTGGACAGACCAGGAATGGAACCCTGATACAGAAGTAATAGAAACACTAAGGGACTATGCGCGATTTTTCTTTGGTCCAAAATGGGCAGATGCAGCAGCTCTTGGGTTTTTAGCTGAAGAGAAAAACCTACAAGGTCGACTACTTACCAACTCCGCTATTGCGAACACCTTGGCGCAATGGCAGGACATGGAAAAAAGAGCTGACGCCAAATTAATGGGTAATTTCAGGTTTCAAATGGGCTTGATTCGTGCTTACTTTGATGCATACATTCAGCAAAAGCTGCTTTTTGAAACCCATCAAGAACAAAAGGCGCGTAATGTACTGAACAGATTTCAAACAAAAGGAAGCCTGAATAGTATAAAGATGGCCACAGCCTTACTGAATGAACCAATGATAGATCCCTACATTGATCAGTTAAAACAAAGGTGTTTAGAATTGGCAGATTCACTTTTCAAAAGTATAGGTGCCCAGCTCACCGTAAGTCCTCATGGTGCAGCTCCTGGAAGAGGTAATTTCATAGATAACATGGATGCAGTACTCAACGATGCCCCTTGGCTTTTGGCCAATCTTCAGGAAATAAAAAAGGAATCAAATGAGAAACAAAGGATAGAAAAAATAGAGAATTTACTCAATCGTACCAACCCTGGTCCAGGTGGGTTTTATGACAACTTCGGACAAGAGGAAAGCTGGAAAAGAGTCCTAAAGACAACCGAATGGAGTCAAGATCCAGGAGGCCTTTATGGCCCAAGAATTAGTTTCGGTGTAGGGTTGATTGGTGAGGAGTGGGTTCATGAAATTCAGGCAGTCGGGTTTGGAGGGACCGCTACTCCCCTTTCATGGATGAATCAAGTAACAACGCTCTACAACACACCTCTTATTATCAATTATGACCAGCTTAACCCAGAAGTCTCCTACACGATAAAGATCGCCTATACAGGACGATTTAGAGCTAAAATGAAATTAACCACCGGCGACGGCCATGTGATCCATGATTTTATTAAGACGGGAGTTAACCCTTTGTATGAATTTGAACTGCCAGCCAGTACCTACTCAGATGGCAATCTAGTTCTTCACTGGACTTGCGGGGAGGGTGAAAGAGGTGCTCAAGTCGCAGAAATATGGATTCTACCAAAGCCTTAATCTTGCTTCAATAGATAAGTATGCTAAAACCCCAATTAAACTCGAAATAGCCAATAGCTTAAGTGATTTCATCACCTAAGCTATTGGCTATTAAACTATTCGGGTTAAATTATAAAGTGTTTTGGGATTCATCCCTGCATTCATATGGAACTGGCAAAATGATTTTGAAACCTTCAAGCATTTATTGGCCATGAACAGTACCGAAGGAGCTAATACCAAACCATTTACCCTTTCTATTGCAAGCAAAAGTTTTTTTGAATATTTAAAAGGGCAATGGTAAATTGGCCCGTTTTTGCCTATACTGGATTTTCAATTGCTTTGGCACGGTGGATGGTTGTGCAAACCAAGTTTTGGAAAATCATCAGTTTTGGGGGCATCTATTTAAGCATAGCTTTACCCATTATTTTCATCGTACCAGATTACTTCGGAACTCTCCTTTTATCTATCTGCAAACCCACAAACCTACGTCCTGAATATGGGAATCCGAAAAAATCAGTTCAATTTTTGGAATGGAATAGAGCAATTTTTAGGTCAACAAAACCCCGGAATCTTTGTTAGCTGGAACTACAACTCCATGGAAAAAAAAGCTACTTTTCAAACACTAATCCATGATGAGTCTTTTATCTCAAAATTTCATGATATCCCTAGACGTGTTGTAAAGATTCAGGTATGGAGGAATTTAGTTGAATACAAACCGGCTATACCCATGACTTACTAATTCCTATTAGCTGTTATTCTTTGGCACTATGGATATAGTAAGGATTGATTGCTTTAGAAAAAATTTCAACGCCTAAGAGGACATCTTTTGCCTATTTCGATTTTAATTAATTTTGGTAGATGATGAATTAATAATCAATATTTTTTCCAGAAATGGAGAAATTAACACGGAAAAAGATGCAATTCACTTAATTTCAACCACTTAATACACATTTTTTAACCATACTGCTCAAATAAAGTGGTTTTTTATTAGGACAAAATACAATTAACTGTATTTCGTATTTTTTAACACTTATATTATTGTATTTTATATAATTAAAAAATCTTTGTAAACTTATATTGCTATTGACTTTTATCTTAATTGGTATTGTAGCTTTTTATTTAGTACATTCATCATATAGAAAATATGAATAACGGAGTGAGGCGAGAAGTGAAGTTGGATACCGTAGCGGAAGTTGGTTATTTTTTAATGTAGGGTTTGTCCAGGGTTTTATGATAAATAAAACCCTGGCATTTTTTTTAAATTTTGTTGCACATCAAATAATTATTGAACGCCAACAATTTTATTTTCACGCATTTTTATTTTGGGTCATGAAAAACCTATACCACACCATCAACTGGGCAGCTACCTATACTATGTTCTACAAATGAAACGCCGTTAAAACCAACTCTATTTGGACAAAAATTGGATCTAAAAATCTACTTCCTAAGAAGCCTTATTTAAAAAGCTACTCCAAAGTGGAATCCATCTGGAATACGTTAAAAATAGAATTTTCGGAGTTAGTGAATTGCTAGATAATAAACTCAGTCAAAATGGCCAAGACAGAAGCTAAAAGTATAATTAGCAACTTATGCAATTGAAAATGATGTTGGGGTGAACTTTCAAAGAATATGATCGTGGATATATGCAAAAAGCCTCCTGCTACCAAGCCAAATAATATATCAAGTGTTCCCCTCCCTATCAAAGATCGGTCAAAAAGGAAATCGGTAGAGAGCATTCCCAATGGAGAGGCAAGTGCAAATAAAACCAACAATAGAATAGTATTGGCTTTACTTAACCGGGTCAATAATACAGCTGCCAGTGCAAAAGCTTCCGGCATCTTGTGCATAATCATCCCCATCAGCAGGGTCTCACTACCATGGTGATGACCAGTCAGCATGGGTTGTTTTGAAAGCAAGGTACCTTCCAAAAAAGCATGTAGAAACAACCCTATCATTAAGGTCCAAACCGTATTCCCTGCGCCATGACCTTTGTTGTCATGAATATGCCCATGTTCAATTCCGGAGGACATAAAATCCAGTACCTGCTGCAATAAAAACCCGAGTAAAATATACAAACCCATAAAGTAGGCGGATTCTTTATTGGCAAATAGTTCAGGGAAAATATGCAGAATAGTAATTGCAAAAAGGTAAGCCCCTGCAAATATCAGTGCCAGTTTAAAACTTTTCTCGTTCCATCCCGGTACCAATATGGCAAGCAGTCCTGCACCCATGGCAGCAAAAAATAGTAAAAGAACAGACAACATATTTAGCTAGGGTTATTTGGATGCTTCAGCAGCAACAGTAGTCAAAAACGGAGCAAGACCATCACTGACATAGGATTGAACTTGGCCTTGATCATCATTAAAGATAAGAAAGATCTCTATACCTTCCACCGATTTTTGGATTTCCTTAGCACGGTCTATCCCCAATACCATAAAGGCTGTAGCATAGGCGTCAGCAGTAATACAGTTTTCTGCCACTACCGTCGCACTCAATAAACGATGCACCACAGGGTAACCAGTAAATGGACTGATGGTATGTGAGTATTTTACACTGTCTTTAATATAAAAGTTGCGGTAATTACCCGAAGTAGCTAAACCTTTATTTTCGAGGGCCACTATACTGTAGATTTCATTGGCTAGTCCTTCTTCATCTGGTTGGGACACACCCACTTTCCAAAGTTCACCTTTCTCATTTACACCATTCCCTTTGAGTTCGCCACCAATCTCCACGAGGTAGTTTAGAATGCCCTTGTCACTTAAAAACCGAGCGACAATGTCCACACCATATCCTTTGGCAATAGCACTAAAATCCAGGTACACATCAGTAGCAGACTTTCGGACGCCTTTTTCATCAAAAATTATATTTTCAAACCCTACACGCTCCAATAATTGTTTAACCCCAAGGCTATCTTGCAAAGAAGGTCCATCCGGTCCAAAACCCCAGGCATTGACCAAAGGCCCAATCGTAGGGTCAAAAGCACCACCAGTGACAGTAAAAATTTCTTTACTGGTTTCCAACACAGGATAAAAATACTCAGATTCAAAAACCAATGAATCGTACTTGTTCAACCTGCTTAATTCGGAATCTGAAATATAAGTAGAAAGCGCCTGGTTAAAATTAACCAAAATGGAATCAATGTCTTTTTTAAAATTTCTCCCACCAGGATCCAGGTAAACCACTCTGTAGGTAGTCCCCATGGTCTGCCCACTAAAAACCATTTTTGGGTTATCTGAAGCAGGTGAAGTAACAGTTTCTTTATTTTGCCGGTAAAGGTAAACCATAAACACCACCAACAGTAACAAAATGCTGTAGATGATGTTTTTCTTGGCTGATTTTTGCATAAAACAATGCCAGTTTTAATTTTCTCAAAGTTAATTCTATTTTTTCAATTGCCCATTACTAATGGCTATTTCCATCTGCCAGTGATTGGTTGGAAAGCAGTCAAATCCTGTAAAGCTGCTATGAATTGTATATATTTGTAGGACATAGAAGGTTTATATGAGAGAAGATTATCTGCGAGGTGACCAGGAAAGCTTTAACACTGGGGATAAGGAAATAGAAAGAGCACTGAGGCCCTTAAGTTTTGATGATTTTACAGGTCAGAAAAAGACAGTAGAAAACATCAAGATTTTTGTTATGGCTGCCAAGAAAAGAAATGAATCTTTAGACCATGTGTTGCTTCATGGACCTCCTGGCTTGGGAAAAACTACCTTAAGCCATATCATAGCCAATGAGCTAGAATCAACTTTAAAAATTACATCCGGCCCGGTTTTAGACAAGCCCTCTGATCTTGCTGGGTTACTTACTAATCTGGAAGAAGGAGATGTATTGTTTATCGATGAAATTCATCGCTTAAACCCAATAGTGGAAGAATATCTGTATTCAGCCATGGAAGATTTCCGGATCGATATCATGCTGGATTCGGGACCGAATGCACGAACAGTTCAAATAAACTTAAACCCTTTTACACTGGTAGGTGCTACTACCAGGTCAGGGCTACTTACCTCTCCATTGCGGGCGCGTTTTGGAATAAATGCACGTCTGGAATATTACGATGCGGATTTGCTCTGCACTATCGTCAAAAGATCAGCTGCGATATTAGGAACCCCACTGGACAATGAAGCAGCTTTTGAAATTGCCCGAAGAAGCAGAGGTACACCCAGGATTGCCAATAACCTGCTCCGAAGAACCAGGGATTTTGCCGAAATAAAAGGCAATGGCCGTATTTCCCTTGACATTGCTCAGATAGCCCTAAATGCCTTGGAGGTAGATAGCAATGGCCTAGACGAAATGGACAACAGAATCTTACTTACCATCATCAATAAATTTGCTGGCGGGCCTGTAGGAATTTCCACCATAGCCACGGCCTGCGGAGAAGAAGCTGAAACAATAGAAGAGGTATACGAACCTTATTTAATCAAAGAAGGATACCTCAAAAGAACAAGCAGAGGACGTGCCGCTACAGAATTGGCGTATAAACACCTTAAAATAAAACCAAACTTAGGCGAAGAGTCGGGTAATCTATTTGAAAGCTAACACCAGTAAATGACAATTAATTTCCGCAGTCCTTGAACAACCTCGCTAAGCATACACAAATTGTCAAAAATACAGCATCAAAACTAGGCTTTGATTATTGCGGTATTGCTGAAGCTGCTTTTTTGGAAAAGGATGCGCCAAAACTAGAGGATTGGCTGAATAAAAATTACCATGGAAAGATGGCCTATATGGCCAATCACTTTGACAAAAGGTTGGACCCGCGAAAATTAGTAGCCGATGCCAAGTCAGTAGTCAGTCTGATGTACAATTATTACCCGCAGCAAAAACTACCAGAATCAGCCGATAACCTCAAAATCGCAAAATATGCTTATGGGGAAGATTATCATTTCGTAATTAAAGACAAACTAAAGGAGTTTTTGGAGTGCTTAAAGGAAGAAATCGGAGAAGTTAGCGGTAGAGTCTTTGTAGACAGCGCACCAGTAATGGAAAGGCAATGGGCACAAAAATCAGGGCTGGGCTGGAAAGGTAAAAATAGCCTCTTACTGAACAAGACTTCAGGAAGTTTTTTTTTCCTGGCAGAGCTAATTATTGATTTGCCTTTGGCCTATGACAATCCAACAACCAAGGATTATTGCGGTACTTGTACCCGATGCATAGATGCCTGTCCCACAGATGCTATCCTCCAGGACAATTTAATTGATGGCTCCAAATGTATTTCCTACCTAACCATAGAACTTAAGGATGCCATTCCGGACGATTTCAAAGGGAAAATGAAAAACTGGGTTTTTGGCTGTGACATATGCCAGGACGTGTGTCCTTGGAACCGGTTTTCGAAACCACACCACGAAGAAGCATTTCTTCCCCATGCTGATTTAGAACAATCAGCATGGGGAGAAATGACAAAAGAAACTTTTAATAAGGTATTTAAGCGATCTGCCCTAAAAAGAACCAAATGGGAAGGCTTTCAAAGAAACATCAAATTCATTAAAAGCGATTAAAACCACCTACCATTCCACGTCTGTAAATACTCCGTCGGTTACATTTATGTTCGAATCATTGTCCTCATCGTAAGCCACAAAAGAAAACTCCCCCGAAATAAGCTCATTTTCCTTGTCAAGTTGAACAAAAGCATCACCAGATTTCACCGCCATGAAAGGCTCTCCTTTGATCTTTGCTAACACTACCTCTGCCTCAGTATCATCATTATCGCCATCATCATCATCGAATGCATCAGCAAGATTACATTCAACTGCTCACAAATAATGAAAGCACAGCAAATAGTAGGTAGTAGCAATTTTTTGTAATTTCATTAAAATAAAACATACCATTATAAAGTTTATAGGCTTTATATTGTAGTGGTACCCAAAATAAATTTGTAATAAAAAAACTTAAACCTCAAAAGAGGAAGACCATTTAAATCTTTTGAATTAGGCACTTAATAAATAAATTCTTTATAAGGATAAGGCGGCTTTGTGACCATCCTTTGCATTAAGTTCTCGAAGATTGTTTCTTTCATTTTGTAACGATTGAACCGATAAGTATACTCATTGACATAGGGTTGAAGATTTATGACCGAATAGTGGGTACCTCTAAGCCAAGTTTTGAATATCATAATAAGCCTGTGCATCTGCTTAAAGTTCTATCCATTCTTTCGTGATTTTTCACAGCCAGTTTTGGGGAATGGGCTCTTATGTCCACTCCAACAGTCAGCCTTGACCTTTGTGTCTTTATCGATATGATCTTTCATAAGTCCTCCCAGACTGACCTTGGAGGCGGTTTCAACTACTCTTCCGTACCAGCTGGAAACATGCTTTGAAATTCAAATATAGAGAAACTCTTATGCCTTTTTTCAATAAAATATTTGTTTAAAGACAATAAAGCTATGTTTTGATCATATAAAGAATGCCTAATTCAATAAGTGATTTTACTATTTTGAATCATTAGTATTCATTTTGGATTGAGAATAGCCAAAACCTTATAATAATTGGTTAATCTCGAAATAAACAACAGCTATTCTCAATTTAACACTATCACATTTCTCAGATATACTCTAAATTGAGCTTTTAGTCTGCCACCCTGAATAAATAGGCTAACGAAAATTCCAACTGCGTAAAATTGAGATCAAAAATTCTTTCCTGAGCTTCTGGATTCCCAAATTCATAGGAATACCTTACTTCTCCTTGGATAGTATGCTTTCCAAATAATTTAGACAAACCTACTCCAGCCGTAAGCCCGTACATTATTTTTCTTGGTTTATCTCCCTCCTGTCCATACGTAGGGATCACCAGGTCGCCTTCTATAACTCTGTTAACATCGTTGGTCTTCAAAAGATAGCCCAAATGTGGCCCAATTTTAATATGGAGCCTTCCTGAATTCCCTAAATAAAAATTGGATAGAACAGGTACTTTTAAATAGGTGAAACTTGTCTCATTCCCCATATTAACAGAGTCTGAAGCAGCATATCCTGTAGTTAAAAATTGGAACTCAACCTGAGCTCCTGCGTGTTTTTCGAAAAATTGTTCAATTACCAATCCGTAACTAGGAGCATTAAAACCAGTGACATCCCTAGGGTAAGTACCCAGGGATGTCCTGTAATTTGCACTTGATTGGGTAAACCCTGTTTTCAAACCAATACTTGTCTGGGCAGATAAATCGCCTAAAGTAGTAAAGAATGCAAGAAGTAGAAATAAATAGGCAGACTTCATAGGTCATCAAATGGTCTCATTGACACTAATTAAAAGGATCATTTACCTATTTTTTCTTCACTTCTTTATTGTCCTCTCTGTCTCTCAATTTCTTATCATCCACATTCTTGTTCAAAAATGCGTTGATCTTATCAATAGAAAACGAGCTTGAAATTTCTCCAAATGAATTGATATTCATTTTAAAACCTTCCAATTCCTCATTCACTTTGGGTATATCTTTCTTTTTTGAATTCTTAGCCATGACCCCTATGTTTAAAGTAAGCTTTACATATAATAATTAAGCAACAGTTATATTCTTTAACGCAAAATTAATTCTTATGATTAGTTCTTCTTTACCTAATATTTCGAAAATCTTCATGAGATCCGGTCCTGCCCCTACTCCTGTAATGGCGAGTCTTACCGCTTGCATTATTTTTCCTAATTTAATTTCTTTCTCTTCTGCGGTTTCACCCAGCATATCTCTGGACATATCGGTAGTAAGCGTGGTTGTAAGGCTACCTAGTTTTTCCTCAAAAGCAGTCAAAACAGTAACAACATCCTGATTCCACTTTTTGTTTACTATTTGCTGGTCAAACTCCTTGGGGCCAAATACCATAAAGCGTCCTTCCTTCCAAAGGTCCGATGGGAAAGTGGCTCTCTCTTTCATCAGAGACACAATTTTCTCTGCTTTTTCCGCACTTATAGTTACCTCTTCCTTTGCCAGATCTGACAATAAATAGCCAGACAACTCTATATTGCTCTTATTTCTCAGGTATTGTTCATTGTACCATTTTGCCTTATTGATATCAAATTTTGTGCCTGACTTACCAATTCGCTCAATTGAAAAAGCTTCAATCAATTCTTCAATACTGAACATCTCACGCTGATCTCCTGGGTTCCAGCCTAAAAAGGCAAGGAAATTCAGAAATGCATCCGGCAAATATCCAGCTTCCTTAAAACCATCAACCAATTCGCCGTTTTCAGGATTGGTCCAGTTAAGAGGGAAAATTGGAAATCCATGCTTATCTGCATCTCTTTTAGACAATTTACCATTGCCATCAGGCTTGAGCAATAAAGGAAGATGTGCAAATTGAGGCATGGTATCTTCCCAACCTAAAAACTTATAAAGCAGTACATGAAGTGGAGCAGATGGAAGCCATTCTTCTCCCCTAATCACGTGTGTAATCCCCATCAAATGATCATCGACAATATTTGCAAGATGATAGGTGGGCATTCCGTCAGATTTCATTAGAACCTTATCGTCTAGAGAATTGGAATGAACCATTACCCAGCCGCGTACTAAATCGTTTAATCTTACCTCTTCCTTTCTTGGGATTTTTATACGTATTACATACCGTTCACCTGAATCCAAACGTGCTTTCACCTCATCAGACGGGAGGGTTAGCGAGTTTTTCATTTGTGTCCTGGTGATAGAGTTGTATTGTGGAGAAACCACCCTAGCTGCGGTGAGACGTTTTCTCATCTCATCAAGTTCATCGGGAGTATCAAATGCATAATAAGCATGCCCTTGGTCCAAGAGGTATTGGGCATATTCCATGTACATTGATTTTCTCTCAGATTGGCGATAAGGACCTACCTCACCAGGATTCCAAGGACTTTCATCGGGTTCAATCCCAATCCATTCCAAGGATTTTTTGATGTAATCTTCTGCGCCAGGAACATACCTGTTTTGGTCTGTATCTTCAATCCTTAACAAAAATTTCCCGCCATTTTTTTTGGCGAAAAGATAATTGTACAATGCAGTTCTTAAACCGCCTATATGTAAAGCTCCAGTAGGTGACGGAGCAAATCTAACGCATACTTCCTTACTCATAAAATAGCAATCAATTTCAATTTAAGTGGGCAAAGATAATCAATAAATAGCGAAATCGCCTGAATCTACCTCAAAGTATTGTCATTCTACCCTATAACCTAAACTATAAAACGTTGCTTACTGTTTATAGACTAATCATGGCAAAAACTACAGCAAATAATGACAACTCCCAAAAGGAAATGTTCCGGCTTCTGAAAATTTTCGGCTTTACATCTCTGGGTCTTGTCCTTATTCTTTCTTTTTTCGATGGTCACAGAGCCAATAACTCTGGGGAAGACCCTACTTTCACAACAAAAGATTCAGGCCTATTGTTTTTTTACAATGTCAGAAGAATTGATTACGAAGTCCAGCGCTTACCTGAAGCCAAAATAGAAATCTATACCAATTCTTCTTTCGATCGGGACAGCACCCAAAATGCCCTCCAGTTGGACCTAATCCTCAATAAAAACAAACAAACTGCCTTTCTCTATTTGAAGCCCCTAGGTAATTATAGTGTACTAGAAACCTTAAAATTAAGAAATGGAAACCTGCCAATACAAGACAACTTAATACTTAAATCAGAGGCTGCTGACAGGCACGTACACCTGGCAGCGGCAAGAACTATTGCTGAATGGCTCCAAAAAGAAGGTGGCTTTTTAGAAGTATATACCAATGAAAAATGGCTGAACTTATATCCTGAAAAAAAGCAAAAAGAAGCATTTATTGATACCTTAAATGATTTCCTCAAAATCACAGCAAATAAGTAACCTAAGGTAGAGGCCAAAAATTTAACTTCAAACGGTAGAGAATGAAACAAAACTGCTTAGGGTATTTTTTAATCCCCTTGTGAATGGCCACATTTTTATTAACTTATATCATTATGCAATAGGATTTCCTGACCTTTCTCATTAAGCATTGCCTCATAAGAAATCAGGCCATTTGGAGATTTCAGCTAAGTAAAATTGAAATCAGCAACAATGGACTGATTTTGTCCGCCGCGGCGGATCAGCTCTTAATAGAAAATATATTGCATATTTCGAGTTAAAGTATCCAATGACCCAAAACTTATCTAGCTATGGAATTAAAAAGAATTGACAATCTTTGGCATTTCTTTGCAACTCAGAATCAACTATTTCTAAAAAAAGAAATCGATAATAAGGTGCTTTACGTATTTGCAAAAAACAAAATCAAGCTGATGCATTCATTTAACCCCCGCTTTACAGCACAATCAACTTTGAGTATTGGGCCTGAATCGTTTGAAATGGCGGTGGAAACTTATGCCGCCAGCAAAAAAAGATTTGGACTTCCTGTTTCCATAAACATGCAACAGCGTATATTTTTCCCAAAAGAATTACTCAAACTTACTTCCCGTTTTTCTCTCATCGTGGAAAAAGACCGCTTTAAAAATCTGCGCGTTACACTGGAACCCTTTGTCACCAAAAACATCAAAGAAACCAGCTCTCCCATCAACCTGATAAGTGAAACACTTTGGTCCTTCAGGTACTTTTCCAATACAGTCAAAAATTAGAATCTCTTCAGCTCTTCGCATTTAAATTAAAAAAGCTGATTTTTATCGAAGTATCCTTTTTAAATTTGGCTATGAATAATCCCTCAGGTACAAATGACTTCCCAATGTTCACCATGTCAAACAGAGGTATATTGCTCCTAAGTGGGATCTATACCGCTGTTTGGGCTGCCCTTTTCAAATGGTTTGGTCCTCAATTGTTTTCATGGCTGTCAATGCAGGTTAATTTTGATGTCTCTATGCCCACCGGATTTTATGGTACGGTTGGCATACTATCAGGAATCATCCTATTACTATCTGCCTTTTACCCCCTAAGCTGGATTTACCTTACCGCCTTTGGATTGTTTGGAAAATTTGTAAGCGTCCTTACCTTCCTCCTTCTTTATATGCCAGATTTAGAATGGAACAAGCGGATTGCTTTCCACCTTTTCTTTAATGACATCCTCTGTCTCCTGCTCGTAGGGGTAATGTTGTGGAAGGCTTGGCAAGTAAAAAAGTACCTAAAAACACTCCCTGAATAAACTCCAAGGGTATTAAGTTAAGGTTTCCAGAAAATAATTTGTATCCCTAAAATGATTTTTTGGATTTTAGTGTCTATTTGGCGTGTCTTTCATCAGGTTAAGGGTGTTCTCTTCCCTATCCTTATTTTAAGAATATATTTTTGTGGACAGAACTATTTGAAAGACCCACAAGTAAATAGGAGGAGTCAGAAAGTCCAGATTAAATGAATCGCCTGGGTGCATTTCCCATTTGCAGCAGGAAGTTTCTGTTTATCACCGTGCGTAGGGTAGACCTACTCTTTGCATAGTTTTGGCTCGTGCGTTTGCTTTGAGCGACTTGGCAATGTGTAGGGCTGAAAAGGGAGGGCAATTCCGTCATACACCTTAAACAGTTTTTAACCCCAACTCCTTCAAAAATTCATTGTGTTTGTCTGTGCTTGATTTAATACGTTCATTGATTGAAGTCAGGTGCTTATTGACTCCGTTTAAATCAATTTTAACTTCATCAATTGATGTACTTACATATCGTGAAATATTAAGATTATAACCGTTTTTTTCAATTTCACCCATCGAGACTTTACGAGAATAGCGTTCCGCCTCTTTTCTGTATTTGTAGGTTTCTACAATGCTTTGAATGTCGTTAGGTTCTGCATCTTTACCTTCTCGCAGCGTGTTTTGCCTTCCAACTTTTTCAAAATGCTCACTGGCATTAATGAACAGTACATCTTCTTCCTTTTTACATTTTTTCAATACGAGGATACAGACAGGAATTCCTGTGGAATAAAACAAGTTAGGAGGTAAACCAATCACCGTATCAATGTTATTGTCTTTCAGAAGTTTGGTTCGGATGCGTTCTTCTGCTCCTCCACGGAATAAAACACCATGAGGCAAAATGATAGCCATTGTGCCCTCTTTGCCTAAAAAATGGAAACCGTGTAATAAGAAAGCAAAATCGGCTGCTGACTTGGGTGCTAAACCATAACTTTTGAAACGAAAATCTTCCGCCATTGTATCGTTGGGCTCCCAACGCAAACTGAAAGGTGGATTGGCTACAATGGCATCAAATTCCGTTTTCTTGGATGGATTCATTTCATTTAGAATATCCCATTGGTTTTTTAGCGTATCTCCATGAAATATCTCGAATTCTGTGTCTTTCATTCCATGCAAGAGCATGTTCATTCGGGCAAGGTTGTAGGTGGTAATATTATTCTCCTGACCGTAAATCTTGCCGACAGTACCATCATTGTCTTTTATACGCTTTCTTACGTTCAACAACAACGATCCCGAACCACAAGCAAAATCCAATACATTATCCAATTTACTTTTCTTACCAGTACTTGGGGCTTGACTGTCTAAAGTGACTATCTCAGAAAGAATGGTTGAAATTTGCTGTGGTGTATAAAATTCCCCCGCTTTTTTACCTGAACCCGCTGCAAACTGACCAATTAAATACTCATAAGCATCGCCAAGTGTGTCAGTGTCTGTAGAAAAGTCTTTAATACCGTCTGCAATTTTTGTAATTATCTTACAAAGCTTGTCATTTCGTTCTTTAGGTGTTTTTCCGAGTTTATCGGAATTCAGGTTAATTTCTGAGAACAAACCCTGAAAAGAGTTGTCAAACGATTCATTTTCAATGTAGCGAAACCCTTCTTCGAGTGTAACTAATAGCTCACCGTTGTGGGTACGAGCCATTTCAGAAATGTTGCTCCACAAATGTTCAGATTTGACTACGTAATGCACTTTTCTACGCATCTGTTTTTCAAACTCAGGTACGTCATCTTCGTTTGCTGAATACCAAATACCTAAAGGCGTCCGACTATCCTCTTCTGCCAGCTTAGGGTAATCAGAACCCAACTCTTTTTTAGCAGATTCTTCGTAGTTGTGCGATAGGTAGCGTAAAAACAGAAACGAAAGCATGTAATCACGAAAATCATCCGCGTTCATAGCTCCTCTTAAATCGTTTGCAATGCCCCAAAGGGTATCGCCTAGTTTTTTATGTTGTTCGAGTTTCGTCATTATTTCAATAATTTTCTACTTTCTACTTCCACCAGCACTTTCATTTGCTGTATAGCTATTTGGTTGAGTTTTTTCAAACGTTCTTTTTGGGGCATCTTTTCCTGAATAAAAACTGCATTGAGGTTTTCCATATTTGCCAAACATATAAGCTTATTGATAGTGGCGTAATCTCGAATATTTCCTTTTAGCTCGGGGTTTTCCTCTCTCCATTGTTTAGCTGTTTTGCCAAATAAAGCCATGTTCAAAACATCTGCTTCTGATGCGTAAATTATAGCTATTTGCGCAGCTGTTAATTTTTCAGGAATTAAGTTTTGTTTAATAGCATCGGTGTGGATATGATAATTGAGTTTTGTTAACTCACGTTTAGCCGACCAACCCAACTGTTTTTGTTCTTCTTCTTTGAGCCTTTGGAATTCTTTGATTAAATACAATTCAAATTCTACGGAAACCCAACTGGCAAATTTGAATGCAATATCTCTTTGTGCATAAGAGCCACCTCCTGCACCATTTTTGGTAATAATTCCAATAGCTCCAGTAAGTTCTGCCCATCGTGTAGGGCTCATTGTAAACGCATTACTTCCTGCTTCTTTAAAAAGGGGGTCGAATTCGACCCCTTTAAAAAATGGATTATTAAGACGCTCCCAAAGACCTAAATATTCTAAGGTATTTTTTAGACGCATCCAATTTTTTACGACATCTTTTGGCTCAATTGCATTTTTTTGTTTGGCAATATCTGTAATGCTTATAAAATCTTCGCCATTAACCTTTAGTGTGCGTATGGAAACTTCTTTAACTATAATTTGCTTTGTTTTCTTCATACTACTAATCAGTTATTTTAGGAAACAAACCCTGCATTAACCCTTTTTTATGCAATTGTAATTGTTCTATTTTCTCCGCTTGGGCGGTGATTAACTCATCTAAGGAAGAAAGACAGGAAGCGATTTTTTGTTGTTCTTTGGGATTAGGAATATTTAATTTTAGTCTTACCAAATTGCCAACAGACAATCCTGGTTGTGCTTGCCCAGTAGCATATTGGTTTAGATTTAAAAGTTCTAATTCATAATAAAGCCAAAGTGTATCAGTATTTTTTTTAGGTGTTGTGACAACAGCATGTTCGGTTGCGTGAAACTGACCGTCTGCTAGTGTTATATTTCCGCAGAGTGCACCTTGACGTCCAATAAGTGAGAATTTGCCAGAATGAGTAAACGATTTTGTATAGCCACGCAACCCATTTCCTCCATAACAGGGAAATAAACTAGGAACTAACTTTTCTTTTATTTCAGAGGCACTTACAAACTTTCCAGCTTGCATACTACAAATCTCACCCAACTTCTTCTCCACCCAATCCCCATCCTCCTCAAACTCTGGAAACCGATATTTAGGCACATTGTCTGAATTTGGATTTTTAGGATGGGATGATTTTAGGATTTCTTCGTCACTTTTAATCCTATCATCCTTTAATCTATCTAATCCTAATTCTGACAGTTGCGGGAAAAGGTTTTGCATCAAGCCTTTTTTGTGGTCTTTGAGGGCTTCCAGTTTATCGTTGTGGGCGGCTATCAACTCATCTAAAGAAGAAAGGCAGGAGGCGATTTTTTGTTGTTCTTGGGGTTTAGGGACATTAATTACATAAGGCTCAATATGTTTATTATTTATTTGTGGTATTGTTGAAGTGTCTGCTATTTTATGCAATCCAACTTTAAGTATGATGTAGTATAGGAATTCTACTTTTATTTTATTGTTAGGCGTGATTGCCATTAAATTCGTGTCCATTAAGATATCTACTTGATTTACACGCACTTTATTAAGCTCAATAGCAGCACCTCTTTTGGGGAAAATTACAGATTCTTTCGGAATAATGTTAACATTATCATTGCTGTATTCTCTACTTTTAACCTGATATTTATCACAATTATTTAAATCCTCAACTTTAACGAAAGGATGTTCTCCAGTAGTTTTGAGGTTATATTTTGAAGGGCTATACCCACTTCTTATTTTAACTAAATCCCCCAAAGTGTTCTCCACCCACTTCCCAAACTCAGGAAACCGCAACTCTGGTATTAACCCTTTGGCTTTGCTCAGGGCATGTTTCTTTTCCTTACTCATTTGTCTGAATTTGGATTTTTAGGATGAGATGATTTTAGGATTTCTTTCTTGTAAACCTTGTTTTCTTGGTGATTCACATTATAAACTCGTTTAAACGCGAGACTTTTTGCTCCAAAATTGATCAATAGTCCGATGGGTAAATTATAGGCTTGGCAGTAGTTCATCGCCTGAGCAAGATGTACTTCTTCTAATTTTATCAATGCTTTAAGTTCAACCATGATGTTGTCTTCCACAAAAAAATCAACTCTACGTGTGCCAATATCATGGCCTTCATAGAAAATGCTCATTTCCATTTCTCTTTGAAACTCCATGTTCTGTTTTTGCATTTCAATAGCTAAAGCTCGTTGATAGATGACTTCCTGAAAGCCATTCCCCAATGTGCTATGTACCTTCATGGCACATCCTATTGTCTTATGCGTTAATTCTTCGTGTTTCAAAATCCTTCCTTAATAATCTTACCCTCCCTTAATCCTATCAATCCTAATTCAGACAACTATTCATAAGCTGCTAATCCTGAAATTTCACGCCCTTGGGCTAGTTTTTTTAATTGGGGTACTAAGTCATTCATTAATGCAGTTTCCGCTTTGCTGCGTTGTTTCCAACCGCAACTCTGGTATTAATCTTTTACTCATTACCAATTTCCTTAATTATAGTAGCTACTGAATTTTTATCCATCTTTGAAAAGGCAAACCACTTTTTGCCAAGGTCTTTTAAGGATGCCCCTAAATGATAGACTTCTTCGCCATCAATTATTAGAAAACGGTCGTGGCTCTTGTTAAATACTTTTGTTTCAAAGTTCCCATATTGCTCATTGGCTTTTTTTACGTCCAATGCCAATTGTTTAGAACTATTTTTGCTCAATAATAGGACTTTGACCTTTTCATTTTTCTTGCTTAGGTGCAAGAGCGTGCTTTCATCTATATAGTTATCTATTAATACAATACTTTTTTTGGAAGCGCGAATAATTTTGGAAGCCAGCGCATAGGCATCAAATACTTGTCCGTCAAAGAATACGCCTTGATTGGGGATTTCGGTTGATTGTATTTGTAAACTAATGGCATTTACTTTTTCTACAAGGTTTTCAACATTATTTTCAATTCGGTTGATCCTTTGATTTAGTACATAACCTTTCAGTAAAAAATCTCTTAAAACTTGTGTTGCCCATATTCTGAACTGTGTACCTTGTTTTGATTTTACCCGATAGCCTACAGAGATGATAACATCAAGGCTATAAAAAGTTACTGGTTTGTCAGAATTAGGAATATGCATTTTTTGCATATTGCTTTTTTCTTCTAATTCACCCTCGGTAAATATATTGCGGATATGTCTGGATATTACGGACTGATCCCTTACAAATAAAGTTGAAAGTTGCTCTTGAGTAAGCCAAACTGTATCCTCATAAATTCTCACTTCAATGTGTTCGACAAGTTCGTTAGCGCGATAAAGTATTATTTCGTTTTTCATCTTTAAATTTTCCTTCTTTTGAACTGTCAAGGATTCCTTGTCAACTGATTTTTGAACATAATCCTAAAAATCCTAATTCAGACAACTATTCATAAGCTGCTAATCCTGATATTTCACGCCCCTGGGCTAGTTTTTTTAATTGAGGCACTAATTCGCTCATTAAAGCGGTCTCGGCTTTGCTGCGTTGTTTCCAACCTAGGTCCAAAGGTTCCATGAGGTCGGTGAGTTTTTCTCCGTCAAAAATCATTCGGTTCATAATCTGCTCTACAAAGGTTTTTAAGTCTGCGGTTTTTAAGCCGTGAGCGTTGGCAATAACAGCCAGTTCTTTGTCGTATTTTTCTACTCTAAACGTTTCATAGCCTTGGCGTAGTGCCTCTACATCTTTTCCCCTTTCCCAGTCCAAGCTGTTGATATAATCCGTCAAGTCTTCCTCTTCTTCCATTAGGTTGGAGTTGGCTTTTAGCAAACTAATCACCTGAGACTTGGACATTTTCTGCTTAGAAGGTTTTTGCTGTGTGCTGTCAGCAATCAAACTCATGATGTAGTCGTAATCAATCACTGCAGATGCAAAGAGTACAAACTCAAAATCTAGCTGTTGTATATCCTCGGGTGCATCTTCCCCTTCATTTTGCTGTATTTTCCTCAGTTGTTTGGCCGTTTCTAAGTACGAACTTCTAAACTCCTGCAAGTTGTCTTTTGGTAAAATAGCTTCAATCGTTTCTTGTTGTTCTTCATCCAAATCGGTGTATTGGTCGAGTTGGGTTTTTAAACGTTGCACTTCCTTAAAGTTTTTCACGAAGGCAACCTTTGCCGCATCACCACGCAGGTTGTATACTTCTTTTGGTTCGTTTACCAAATTGTGTTCTTGCATAAAATCGCCAAGTTTCTTCACAGCCTTCATGTAATCTTGTATTACTACAGGTGCAGGATCCACCATCCAAATTTCGTTGGCCTTGCTACCATCTTCACCTGAGAATAGGGTGATGGCTTGGTTTACAGCTTCTTGCTGCGAACGAAAATCCAAGATATTCCCATAAGGCTTGGTATCGTTCAGTACACGATTGGTTCGTGAAAACGCCTGAATTAAGCCATGGTATTTAAGGCTCTTGTCCACATACAGTGTATTCAAGTATTTGGAATCAAAACCCGTGAGCAGCATATCTACCACAATGGTTATATCAATCTTGTTTTTATGTGGATAATCCTTGTTTGTGAATTTTTGGTCTTTGATTCGTTTTTGTATGTCCTGATAGTAGCTATCAAAATTGTTGATGTCGTGATTGGTGCTAAACTGTTTGTTGTAATCGGCAATTATTTCAATCAGCGCTTTTTTCTTCTCTTCTGGATTTTGCTTGTTGTCATCTTTTTCCTGTGCTAAATCTTCCTGAAGCTGCCTGATGTCTGCGGCATTTTTCTGGCTTTGTTTGTCTCCTTCCTTGGCAATCAACTGAGCAGGTGGGGAAAACACGCAAGCGATATTAAGTGGGACATAATCAGGGTCTTCCGCTAGCTTTTGTTCCTGAATCGTTTTTAATATTCTGTAATATTCTATCGCGTTATTGATCGAGGCAGTTGCCAATACCGCATTGAATTTCCGCTGATTGGTTGCTGCATTGTGTTTTTCGATAATCGCTTCCGCAACAGCTTGTTGCGCAATGGCTTCTCCTGGTTTTGGGTTGTGTTTACCTTTGCCACGTTCGACAGGCTCAGTGCGAGCTTTGAAATAGTCAATATGAAAACGCAATACATTTTTATCCTCTATTGCATGAGTTATGGTGTATTTTGGCAATTCATGCTGAAAAATACTTTTAGTGGTTTTCAGTGTCTTCGCTTCACCATCAATCTCGTAGTATGTTGCGTTTTCTTCAAAAATGGGCGTTCCTGTAAAACCAAAGAGTTGGGCATTTGGAAAGAACTCTTTAATGGCTTTGTGATTTTCACCAAACTGCGAACGGTGGCACTCGTCAAATATGAAAACGATTCGTTTATCGCTCAGCGGTTCTAGACGCTCTTTGTAGTTTTTCTTGTAAGACCCATCTAATGCAATACCTAATTTTTGAATAGTCGTGACAATTACTTTGTCTGCATAATCGGTAGACAGTAAACGTCTGACTAAAGTTTCAGTATTGGTGTTTTCTTCGACACTACCTTCCTGAAATTTATTGAACTCTTCACGAGTTTGGCGGTCAAGGTCTTTTCGGTCTACAACAAACAAACATTTTTCAATATCAGCATTGTCTTTTAGTAGCGTAGAAGCTTTAAAAGAAGTCAAGGTTTTACCACTTTCTGTTGTATGCCAGATGTAACCATTTCCTCTATTTTGGTGAATACAATCTACAATTGCCTTTACCGCATAGACTTGGTAAGGTCGCATCACAAGCAATTTCTGTTCGCTCTCCACCAGCACCATGTATTTGCTTATCATTTCTCCAAGTGTACACTTCGAAAGAAACTTTTCTGTAAAGTCAAAAAGACCGTTGATTTTCTTGTTGCTCGCATCTGCTAATTCATAAACGGGCAAGAATTGTTCATCAGCGTTGAATTGAAAATGTTGATTTTTATTGTTTGAGAAGTAGATTGTTCTTGAACCATTGCTCACGATAAACAACTGCATATAGCACATCAAAGTATTTGTATAGCCATTGCCTGGATCATTTTTATAATCCACTATTTGCTGCATTGCTTTACGGTGCGAAACATCCAGTTTCTTCAGTTCAACCTGTACAACTGGCAAGCCATTTATAAGCAGAATAATGTCATACCGTTGGTGACTGTTTTCTGTGTTGATGCGTAATTGACTAACTACTTCATAATCGTTCTTGCACCAATCTTTGATCTTAACCAAGGTGTAATGAAGCGGGGTTCCGTCCTCCCTTTGAAAATATTGCCTTTCCCGTAGTTTTTTTGAAGCAGCAAAAACATCAGGTTCTATAATTTCTTCTCGTAACCGTAAAAATTCGCTTTGCGATAATCGCACACGGTTAAGTGCCTCGAATTTGCTTTTAAAGTTCTGCTCAAGCGATTTCCTATCGACAATATCAGGTCGATGGGTGTATTTCAGCTCCGTGAGCTGCTGGAGCAGCTTTTCTTCTATTTGGTATTCCTTAGTCATTAAAATCTTCTTTCAATAAATCTTTCGGGTTGACGTCCAATATTCTTGCGATCTCATAAAGTACTTCTAGTCTCGGTTGCTGTCTATTTTGTACATAGGCATTAATCATATTATGGCTTTTACCTATCTGAACACCCAACCATTTTTGACTTCTACCTTGCTCTTTCAGTACTTCCTTGATACGATTCATTTCCTTTTGTTTCAAAAAATATAAATATAGAATTTCTGTGAGAATATTTACTAAAAAATGAGATGAATTATCACAATGCACCGAGCGAGGGGGAATTTTAGCTCTTTTGGTTTTTCAGCGGTGGGAAAGAGGATTAGCAAAAACCGAATGTTCTAAAAACACTACTTTATTGGATAATACGGCTTACTAATCCTCCCTTCATTACTTAACAGCAGCGAATAGGTTGAATCTTTTAAAATAGCTTCCAGTTTAATAGGAACTCCGTTAAGAAAACCTAGATTAGAAAGGAATCGCACACCATGTGAGTAATCGGCATAAGAGGCAATATGACCATCATAAATGGGTTGAATTGGGATATTTTCGGCTTTGTGCCAGCCATAGATTATGACCCTGTCAGAAGTTCTATTCCTATCATATATTTTATTTGAGATAATAATGTCTTTTTTATGTCCAGCTATGATTTCATCAGTTAATCTATTAAATCCAATTTTCTTCAGCTGTTGTTTAACGGAGTCAGTATGTTGCCAAAATATCGGAATTGTAGTCATCTTTTCTGAAGGTGGAATTGGCTGAGGTCTCAACTTAATTTCCGCTGTGGCGTAGATAATATCCACTATTTTTTTTGTAGGAAGCAAACAATCCAGACTGTTTGCTATCCGTTGCGCCGTTAGCGGTGTCAGCGGCACATATATATAATCTTTGTCAGACCCAATTGCCATATAGTCAGTAGTAGAAAAAAAGATCAATTCATAACTTTTCCCATCAATTGTCTCGATGACCTTAACCGGTTTTAATACCCGTGCGAAAGACGGCACATTCCCTGATCCTATTTCTCTTAAAATTGCATTTTCTCTTTCTCCAACGTTCAAATCGGCTACTTGTCTAACAAACTCTGTTGCCTCAATAGCATTCTTTAAACGCTCAGGGATATTTAAGTACCTTAGTTTTTCGGGTGTTGATAAACTTAACTTATCATTGTTAACCACATCTGTTTGAACCAACAGGCTAAAAATCAGTCCGGAAGAAAGGAGCATTATGATAATTATCTGAACTAGTTTCATGTTATTTCCTTTCTTAAAACTGTCCTTAGTGCTTTTGCGATGTTTTTCAATAATATTGGATTAAAACTTTCGTTATAATATGTGGCATGGCTCTCATTTTCAAATCATATCCAAAGTAAGTTTGTGTTTTCTGTTCATTATTTCGGTTACCTAACTTTTGAAACCAAACATTTCTACTAAATATTTTTGTTTTAAGCCCGTTTGTTCCATTCTGTATTTGATAGCGAAGGTACTTCGACAAGCTAGAAAGAACTGTGTGAGGCGCTCCCAAACATCATTTAATAACCAATTATGGTTTCAGTCCTTATCATTAAATCTTTTATTGAGATCGCAGGAAAATCAGGGGAGTTGGAGACTAAGGCTTGAGGTCGCAGAAGACCTTAATTCACAAATAATTCAGGGTACCTCTCGAATTTAATAAATGAATTATCCCTATATGTCGTGCACCCAAAAGTGCTACGCTTTTTAGTAAAAGGGTAGCCCTATAATTTATTATAAGCGAGACCTATTGAATTATAAAATTAGAATCAACAATAGGATAATAATAATGGCTCCTGTAGAAATATAAATGCCGCTTCCGCGCTCCTTTGCTTCTTTGTTGATCTCTCTCAGCTCTTTGCGAACTTCTTTTCTTTCACTTTTTTCCATTGATTTAAAATCCATGGCTTTTATTTCCAGAAATCGGCTATCCAACTCCTTCAGCCTTGCTTGGTCTTCAGGACTCATTTCCTTGTTCTTTGGGTCATTATCACCGTTCTTAGCCATGGCGGCAGGTGCAAGTGAAGTTAAGAGTAGTGCCAACGATAAAAAGTAAGCTATTTTTTTCATTTTCGTTAAATTTATTGTTAAGACCTTGTTAATTTCTATTTAATCCAACGTTATTGATCCGGTACAAAATATTTAAATATCAATAACCTTACCAATTTAATTGATTTCGTTGACCTTATGCTAAAAAGACAAGGAATACATCATTTTTAACAGCTCATCCATTCCCTAAAATTCATTAACTTAGGCTAAAATTGTTTGTATATTTACCCAATAAAAGTAGCGCAAAACTTCAAAAAAATACCTAGAAATGTCTAAAGGCAATAAAAAACTTTTCTTACTGGATGCAATGGCACTGATTTACAGGGCACATTTCGCTTTCAGCAAAAACCCCAGAATTAATAGCAAAGGATTAAATACAGGCGTCATGCTGGGCTTTACCAACACATTGATGGAGATCTTAGAAAAAGAAAAGCCATCCCATATCGCCGTAGTATTTGACACCTCTGCCCCTACCTTTAGGCACGTACAATTTGAAGCCTATAAAGCCAATAGACAGGAACAACCCGAGGATATATCAGTGAGTATACCATGGGTAAAACAAATCGTAAAGGCTTTCAATATCCCAACCCTTGAACTGGATGGCTTCGAGGCGGATGATATCATCGGCACCCTAGCAAAACAAGCCGAAAGCAGCAGTTATACGGTTTATATGATGACCCCCGACAAGGATTATGGCCAGTTGGTGGATGAGCATATTTTCCTCTACAAACCTGCATTTATGGGGAATGCAGTAGATGTCATGGGTCCAAAAGAAATTTGCGAAAAATGGGACATAGAAAATGTGGACCAGGTAAGAGATATCCTAGGTTTGATGGGAGATGCAGTAGATAACATACCCGGAATCCCTGGTATTGGTGCCAAGACAGCAGTAAAACTGCTCAAACAGTTTGGAACCATCGAGGAGTTGATAAAAAATACGGACCAATTAAAAGGGAAACAAAAGGAGAATGTAGAGAACTTTGCCCAGCAGGGAATCTTATCCAAAGAACTGGCCACAATCATACTAGATGTTCCAATCGAGTATCATGCAGATGATTTTATCGTTGAGCCCCCTAATGAAGAAACCCTAAAGGCCTTATTTGCTGAATTGGAATTCCGAACGCTCTCTAAAAGGGTATTTGGAGAGGGGATCAAAAAGTCCAAAATAAAGGTAGACGAACAATTGGGTCTCTTTACCGGAAATGACAACACTGAGGGAGCTTCCAATAATGACACCGAACAAGCTCCTCCCATAGCAGGCACTGAGGCGCTGGACACAATTTACAGCCGCCCTCATGATTACCACAAAGTAGAAGGTGAAACAGCCATTGCTGAATTGGTTGGTTACCTTCTGAAACAAAAAGAAATTTGCTTCGACACCGAAACTACTTCTCTCAATCCGAATAAGGCAGAATTGGTGGGCATTGCTTTTTCATACATCACTTCGGAGGCTTACTATATCCCTTTCCCTGAGGAACGAGAGGCTGCTGATAAAATTCTCGCGCAGCTTCAACCTGTATTTGAAGCGGAGGATATTCTGAAAATCGGGCAAAATATCAAATACGACATCCTTGTATTGATGAATTATGGAATTGCTGTAAAAGGAAAACGCTATGACACCATGCTGGCCCATTACCTGATAGAGCCAGAAGGCAAACATTCCATGGATTGGTTGGCGGAGCAATACCTTAATTACAAGCCAGTTTCTATAGAGAGCCTGATCGGTAAAAAAGGAAAAAACCAAGGGAATATGCGGGATGTTGACCCTGACGAGGTGGTTCCATATGCATCTGAAGATGCAGACATCACCCTGCAATTAAAAACCAAGTTGGATCCCATCATCAAAGAAAATCATCTCGAAAAACTCTTGCTTGAAGTGGAAAGCCCTCTGATCGAAGTATTGGCAGCCATGGAGTTTGAAGGGGTGAAAATAGATGTCGAAAGCTTGAAAGAAATGTCTGTGGCCTTGGAGACGGAAAGCCGGGAAATTGAGGCAAAGGTATATGAATTGGCTGGTGAGACTTTCAACCTGGCCTCTCCAAAACAATTGGGCGAAATACTTTTTAACAAACTTGAGCTGGATGCAAAAGCCAAAAAAACCAAAACCGGCCAATACGCTACTGGTGAGGAGGTACTGAGCAGACTTGCAGGCGAACATGAAATCGCACAGGCTATTCTGGATTATAGACAATTGGTAAAACTAAAGTCAACCTATGTTGATGCACTTCCCGCTTTGATCAATCCCAAAACAGGCAGAATCCACACCACCTATAATCAATTTGTAGCGGCCACAGGGAGACTTTCTTCCAACAATCCCAACCTTCAAAATATCCCTATCCGAACTGCAAGAGGTAGAGAAATTCGGAAGGCATTTGTCCCACGGGATGAAAACCATTTAATTCTGGCCGCGGATTACAGCCAGATAGAATTGCGGATCATGGCCGCTTTCTCTCAAGATGAATCGATGATAGAAGCATTCAAACAAGGACGTGACATTCATGCTACGACTGCTGCCAAGATTTTTCAAGTGCCACTTGAAGAGGTGACAGGGGACATGCGTAGAAAAGCAAAAACGGCCAATTTTGGGATCATCTATGGCATCTCCGCCTTTGGCTTGTCCCAACGGCTTAAGATCCCCAGGGGAGAAGCCAAAGAGATCATTGATGCCTATTTCAAGGAATTCTCTGCGGTAAAGACCTATATGGATGAGTGCATAGAGAAAGCCAGGAAAAACGAATATGTGGAAACCATCTTAGGTAGAAGAAGATACCTCAGAGATATCAACAGCAGGAATGCCACCATGAGGGGTTTTGCCGAAAGAAATGCCATCAACGCCCCTATTCAGGGATCAGCAGCCGATATGATTAAATTGGCCATGATACATGTACAGGACTGGATGATTAAGGAAAAACTCAAGTCTAAAATGATCCTTCAGGTACATGATGAATTGGTTTTTGATGCGCACAAGGATGAAGTGGAGCTTTTGAGAAAAGAAATCCCCCTACTCATGGCCAATGCCATAAAAATTGCCGTACCACTAGAAGTAGAGGTAGGTGTAGGCAAGGACTGGCTGGAAGCCCATTAATACCGCTTTTCTTATCTTAGTTCAGTCCTGGCACTTAGCGCCAGAATTAAAAGACCTAGGGAATCAGATTCCCAGAATATTTATTGAATTACCAAAAGTTCATCAACAATAATTACTGTGGCTAAAATAAAATCTGCCTTTTTTTGTCAAAACTGTGGCGTGGAAAGTGCCAAATGGACAGGAAAATGCCCTTCCTGTGGCGAATGGAACACTTTTGTAGAGGAAGTAGTCCAGAAAGAAGAGGTTCAAAGAGGAAGTTGGAAAGCAAGTAGTAAAAGCACAAAAAAAGCCAACCAACCCAAACCACTCCGGGAAATAATCTTTGAGGAACAATCCCGCTTGATCACAGGAGATATTGAACTGGATAGGGTGCTGGGCGGAGGAATAGTTCCTGGATCAATGGTACTAATAGGGGGCGAACCTGGGATCGGCAAGTCTACACTCATGCTGCAGATTGCCTTAATGCTTTCAAATACCAAGGTATTATACGTCTCCGGAGAGGAAAGTGAAACCCAGATAAAAATGCGTAGTGAGCGCATGCAACACCATTCCGATGAGTGCTTCGTACTTTCGGAGACCAAAACACAACATATTTTCAAGCAAATCGAATTGCTTCAGCCGGAATTATTGGTCATCGATTCTATCCAAACCCTCCACAGCCAATATGTAGAATCTCCCGCAGGATCGGTCAGTCAGGTCAGAGAATGTACTGCCGAGCTGATGAAGTTTGCCAAAGAAACGGGAACACCGGTCTTCCTAATTGGCCATATTACCAAAGACGGTGCCATCGCAGGACCAAAGATCCTGGAACATATGGTTGATACCGTTTTGCAATTTGAAGGAGACCGACACTTGAGCTATAGAATCCTTCGAACCTCTAAAAACAGGTTTGGATCTACCAATGAATTGGGTATTTATGAAATGCATGCCAATGGCCTGAGACCTGTCACTAATCCTTCCGAAATCCTTATGACCCAACGGGACGAGCAATTAAACGGTGTGGCAATAGGCGCCATGCTGGAAGGCAACAGGCCCCTATTGATCGAAATCCAGTCGCTGGTCAGTCCTGCCACTTATGGCACTCCGCAGCGGAGCAGCACCGGTCACGACGCCAAGAGACTGAATATGTTACTGGCTGTATTGGAAAAAAGAGGAGGCATGCGATTGGGTCAACAGGATGTATTTCTCAATGTCGCTGGTGGAATCAGAGTGGATGATCCAGGGCTGGATCTGTCCGTTGTGGCTTCTATCATTTCCTCCTACGAGGACAAAGCGATTGATCCTGGAATTTGTTTTGCTGGAGAAATTGGTCTGGGAGGGGAAGTGCGCGCAGTAAATAGGATCGAAAACAGGATTGCTGAAGCAGCGAAAATGGGTTTTAAGAAAATCATGCTTTCCCGCTACGCCATCAAAGGCCTTGAACTAGACAAATACCAAATCGAGGTAGTCGCAGTAAGCAAACTGGAAGAAATGTACCGTCATATATTTTTATAGCAGGCCCATTTCTTCCAGCGTAAAATTTATTCTATAATGTTTATTTGGGTTTTCTACCCCCAAAGGCAGCAAAACAACAGTTCTTGTGCAAAATCTCTGCCCCTGTAAATCCAACTTTCTCCATAAGATTGAGTTGAAAACGCAAAGACCTGGGGCTGTCTTCTTTTTCTATATAGGCAAAAACATCCTTGCGGTATTCGGCTCCCTTTAGCTTTTCCAAATAGCTACCGTACCGGTTCCACATCAATTGCTGAATTTCAGGATCATCATGAATAACGAGATCTGATATCCAAAAACTGCCACCTGGCGCCAGCAGTTTAAATATTTTAGAAAAGACTGTTTCCCAATCTTCCTCCTCTCTAAGGTGATGCAAAACAGCGGCGGCTACTATAATATCATATTTACCTTCTTCCAATTTCGCATCCCGGAGGTCTGCTTGTATGGTATTCACTTTCCCTGTTGTTGCCCAGGAAACCCTGTCTTTGGCCTTGGTTAGCATGGGTTGGCTTAGGTCCAGCAAATCACTGTTCAACTGGGATAATTGCTCCAAAATTTTTAAGGATAGATTTCCGGCGCCACATCCTATGTCCAATAAATTTTTTGCTTCAGGGTTGCAAGCTAAAGCCGCATTTGCTATCAAATCCATGCATAATGGTGCATCTATTGTCGCTTGCTGTCCTGTCTCTAAATTGGAAAAGCGCTCAACATCCTGATCAAATCTTTCTTTAATTTCTTTTACAGTAGATTTGCTTTGCATGAGGTTCTTTTGGTTTTATTTAAATTAAACATTCATTATTTTAACTATTTATAGATACAATTACAACATTTCAACCACTTTCTATCAATACTAAAGGCGTAATAATGATTACACGCATTTAATTGCGAGACAATTACACGAATTCAAGCCTTTATTTAATTAATTGCCAAAAAAATAAATTTTCCTGCCTGTCCAGTCGGATAACATGGCCGTTTATTATTGCCATATCCCTTTTTCCATCCACCGTCAGGTAAAATAAGGGCGGATTCTCCAGTGTCGGATTCATGTTGGGAGCATTTCCTTCGGTGAAGATTAGGATCGGTAATTGATGAACTTGCCCCTGACGAAGCTTGTCTGTTGCAACAGCCAAATAGCCTTCTTTCAGCAATTCCATAACCTTGGCACTATCCAATTGTTCTAAGGGAATGACTTCAGGCCATATTTTCCCCTTCTCAAGTGTCATTCCTTTTGCATCTATTTCCTCATAGCCGTAATATACTGAAAGGTCCCCCCAATCCTCAATATTTCCCTCCATAACCAATAGGCTATCCAGAAATACTTCGCTACTTTTTATCCCAATGTCTGTCAAGTAATTATTATCACCTGCTGCTGTTTCCACATTTTTTATCAACAGGTCCATCAGCTTGGAATCATTTTCTGGTATGGCAGCGTAAGCCTCTTCCGTATACTGATTGTAATTCTCGGTAGCAATCTCATACAATGCATTTAGTAGGACCATGAAATTTAGCTTGCGGATGTATTGCTTTTCAGGATCACCGGCATAGGCGCCAGATTCTATCAATATCGTGCTGGTTCCCCATTTTTGGATATTGTCCCCAAAAGCCCTGGGCTCAAAGCTGTCATCGTATTTGCCTACCTGACCGGGAATCATCTGCTGTAACAATTGGTCCATACCAGCGATAACTTTCATCGCCCTACTTCTTACGGCATTCACTTCACGGGCCTCATTGTAGGCAGGGGCCAAAAAAGATATGGTGGCTGGAAGAGCGGTACCTTCCACATTATAATACCTGTTTTGATCGTGAAGGTTGAATCCAAATTCAGGTTCAAAATCATCCCTAGCAGTTTTAAGGACAATTCCCTCGGGAGTACTTTGGCGAACAGCATCCCTGTTAAGATCGATTTGCTGTGCATTTCTCCTGACAAACTTCTCTGCACCATCTGGGTTCAACATGGGGATAAAACGAAGCCGCAAATTTTCACGAAGGGCCGAACGAATGGATTCAAAGCCATCTTCAGGTGATCCTTCCAGAAAATTAAAAAGGTCGAAAAGCGCCATGGTGGCAGTGCTTTCATTGCCATGCATCTGAGACCAAAGCAGCACTTTACGAGTACCTTCGCCATAGGTCAACGCATTTATCGGTCGGCCTTCCACGGATTCCCCAAGTACAGTTGTTTCAAACACTACCTTCCTTCCGGCAATTAAAGGTGCAATTATTTCATAGCCAAAGCGCCTGTTGTCAATTTCTGGAGCTTTGTATTGGGCATATGCACTTTCCAGAAGCTCTGGGCTGATACTGTCAGGGCTTTCCTTTGCAGGCTGACAACTGTAGAATAAAAACAGGAGAACAATAAAAAGCACACTTATTCCAGAAGAAGGTTTCATTAGGCGACTGAATGTTGGTTACTATGTAAATATGGCGAAATTTAATTAAATTCGACTCCCGAAATAAGCAAACAGCAACAAGACGAATTTAAAAAGGTACTGCCATTTTTAATCCATTATCTGGCAGTTTTTTACCAAAAGGATATACTTCTAAAATCCCAGCCTATCATTTTATGAAACTAGAAATACTGCCTTACAAACTGCCCTTAAAACATACCTTCACCATCGCTCATCAAAGCAGAGATGTTCAAGACACCCTGATTGTAAAGCTAAGTTCTGGTGAACACTACGGACTGGGGGAGTCTACTACCAACCCATTTTATGGGATGACTCTGGACAATATGCAGTCCTGCTTGAAACAGGTAGCAGAAAAACTGGCCCCAATGGATCCTATCCATCCAGAGCAACTTTGGGCTATCACTGCCCCATTCTTTAAAGGCAATCCCTTTGCTCAATGTGCCCTGGACATAGCTGCATGGGATTTGTATGCCAAGCTACAGGGTAAGAAGCTGTACGAGTTGCTTGATCTTGACCCGAAAAAAATACCCGTAACCAATTTCACCATTGGCATTGCCCCTATCGCTAAAATGGTGGAGAAAATGCAAGAAAAGAAATGGCCACTCTATAAAATCAAATTGGGGACTGCGAATGACATGGGGATCATCAAGGAACTGCGAAAACATACTGACGCGGCTTTTAGAATCGATGCCAACTGCGCATGGAATGCAACTCAAGCCATCTCCTACTCCAAAGAGCTGGCTGATCTGAATGTAGCGTTTATGGAGCAGCCTCTCCCTAAAGATGATTTTGAGGGGATGAAAAAAGTATTTGCCCAAAGTGCCTTACCGGTTATCGCCGATGAGAGTTGTATTGCCGAAGGGGATGTAGCCAAATGCCATGGATATTTTCACGGGATAAATGTGAAACTGGTCAAAGCTGGGGGAATCACGCCTGGGCTACGGATGCTTAAGGAAGCCAAAACTTTAGGTATGAAGACCATGGTCGGCTGCATGACCGAATCCTCAGTAGGAATTTCCGCCATTGCTCATATTGCTCCTTTATTGGACTATGTGGACATGGACGGAGCCATGCTTTTGTCAAAAGACATCGCCAGCGGTGTGAAAATTTTCGATGATCATGTGGCATTTCCAGACAGAAATGGAACGGGTGCTTTACTTTTATAACCTATTTTTATAAGCTTTTTAACCCACTGCAAACATTATCAGTAGAATAACAAATAAAGTGATAAATAGATCGAACAAAAATATGACCGACAACACGGCAACTTTTAAGTTTAAGCCAAATCTCAAAAAGAGAATTTATACGACACTACTTGACTACGGGCTATTCTTTATTGTTTGTTATGTTTATGTAATGTTCTTCGGTCAGGACAATGACGAAGGAGGCAGAACAGTTGAATGGTTTTTATTTTTGCCTATTCCGGTAGTTTGGTTTATTTACTTTGTAATAATTGAGGCATATTACGGTGCTACCCTTGCGCACCAAGGGTTTAATTTGAAAGTTCAGTCCCTTCAAAGAAGAAAAATTGAATGCGGACAGGCATTAAAGCGACACCTACTTTACCCGCTTGACATTTTATTTTATGGCATACCTGCAATAATTTCAATTAAGAACTCCGACAAACATCAACGAATTGGTGACATGTGGGCGAAGACATTTGTTGTTGACATTACAGATCCTGAACAAAATTTTGACAAACAAACAACAGTAATAAATGACAGGAAGAAAACCATTATTTAGCAAAAAAGTGGCTTCAGTACTTAAATAAAGTTTTGTGTTTCGAATTAAGTTCAGTTTTGTCAGACAGTTAAGTGTTACTAAATCCGCTTCTTTGCCAAGCACCAAAACGATAATATAAAATGAGCCACTCCTATTTTACCGATCTTCCGGACAGGGAAATTATTTATGAAGGAAAACATTACCTCCACTTTAGCGGCACCTCCTACCTGGGCATGGGAAGTAATCCTGAATTCCGTGAATTACTAATTTCAAGCATAATAAAACATGGTCCCAACCATGGTTCCAGCCGCAACAGCAATGTAAAATTACCCATATATGATGCTTTTGAAATGCAGTTTGCAGCAGCAGCAGGAGCTACAGATGCCGCATTGTTAAGTAGCGGTTATATGGCTGGGCAACTTGCACTGAATACCCTTGGGCCACTTGTAGACTTGACCTGGACTGCGCCCGACACCCATCCGGCCATCACCTTTGGCAGTCAACAGCCATCGAACCTTTCGCACCAACAATGGCAAAAAAAGTGCATTGCTAAATCCCATGACCTAATGGGACAAAAGATCTTATTGCTTTCCAATGCAGTAAACCCACTAATCCCCGAGATTCATGATTTCAAATGGACGAAAAAGTTATCCCCCGCCAATAAATATTACTTGCTGATAGACGACAGCCATGCATTTGGCCTGTTGGGCAAAGGTATTTATGGTACCTATGCGTTATGGAAAAACCTCCCCGTGGAAGTTATGATTTGCGGCTCACTGGGCAAAGCGCTTGCCCTTCCGGCAGGAATTATCCTTGGAAGTCAGTCATTGATTCATCAGGTTAGGAAAAATCCTGTTTACCGTACCTCCTCACCTCCTGCCCCAGCATTTCTAAATGCATTTCTGGAGGGCCAGGATATCTACCGAAGCCAGCAACAAAAGCTAAATAAAAACCTCCACTACATGTTCTCCGCTGTTTCTCAGATGGAAGAATTTAGAATGTTGCCCCAGTATCCTGTCATTTCCTTTGCCCCTGAGCACTGGGTAGATGTATTGCATCAAGAAGGGTTTGCACTATCTTCCTTTCCCTATCCATTTCCCGATAGTCCTGCAGTTAACCGCATCATATTGTCTGCCTGGCACCTTCCCTCTGATCTGGAAGCATTGGTTGATGAGCTTGGAATAATTGTTAATGGTTAATTATTAATTGTTAATGAAAAAAATGTGGGTACCGTGAATAGTAAGGGTTTGGGGTTTACTTTCAGCGACCGTCAAGCTATATTAATTTTTGCGTGTGCAAAATAACCTTCTCTCTTCAAGCAGGGCTTAAGAAGCAGTACATCGTTGGCGTAATCATTAGCGATAACCACCATAAATAATTAACAATCAAAAAACTATTCATTAATAATTACCTTCCGATAATTTTCAAGGTACTCCTTAGGCGTAGTATGCCATTCGGATAATCTGCTGACTTCGGTATCCATGCATTGATAATAAAAATCGTACAGCAGCTGGCTTACCTCCACTGGAAGCTTTACTTTTTGCTGGTCTCCATCTTGGTAAGTCTCCCAATTGCCCCCATTTTGTTCCTTCGTGATTTCAAGCATGGCAAAAGACACAGGCAGTCGAGCAGATTTAACCCGGCTGAGTTGTTCGGGATTTTTTCGGACCGCCTTCTCAGCTTTGTCGAAGAGCGCATTGTATTTAGCTACTAATTCTGGGCTGAGGAAACTGTCTTCTTCTTGTTTCGGGCTTCCAAAAATGGACATCTTCCTTCCTGTGAATCCTTGGTTATTGTCATGAAGCAGGTCAATATAATTTTTAACAAAAGGAGAAGCCTTGCCATAATATGCCTTTAGGAAACCATCCATTTCTTGGTCCACATTCAGGTCGGGCTCCCAAAGCAATTTGGCCAATAGGTAGGCCCTAATCTCGGCCGATTCACCACCGGACTGAATATTGCCTTGGGCAAATACTGCACTGACATTTTTATCGCGCAGAAAAGAGATATTGGGCTGGAGGGTCCGAAGATTAGGAAAAGGAGCCAGCAAATTCGCAAATTGAATGTTATAGTCCCAGATCAGGATATTGTCTGTAATCTGGCCCCAACCTTTCAGGTCATTGCTGAAGTCCGGATCTCCCGATTCCATCGGTTCATTTCGAGTGCTCTCAATACTACAAAGCATGATATTTACATTTTCACGAGGCACAAGGTCCTTGGGCGGAACGCGTGTGTACTGGTAGGCCAGCGTAGAGATGATTTTATCTGGAAAGCGCTCTGCCACCTTGTTAACAAAGGTCAACATAGCTCCCATCCCCAATGCAGGGTATTGGCCACTATGTGTTGCATACATTTTTTCTTCGGGGGCAAAGGCCGCATACTTGGCATCCAAAGCAGCACAATGTTCACATTGACAATAATTCACATTGTCATTCTGGCTAACGGACCAATACAAGGCTTGCGGTTTATCGTCGATGGCTTTTTGAAGATTTTCGCACACGATCTCAAGTACCTCTGGATTGCTCAGGCAAAGTTGGGATTCGGGCTGCACGCTCTTCTCATCCCAAGAAGGCACCATACCAGGATGTCGCTTGCCATCGTAATAGCTAAAATATTCGGGATGGCTTTCCCCATATTCTTCTGGGTTCAGAAAGTTATGAAAAGTATGTACCCAGTAGCCCCATTCAGAGGAGATATTACCACGCTCACTATGGGAATGCAACTTGTGCCAGTCCATGAACTTTGGATCATAGGCATCATTATAAAACACCTCCCTAAAGGTGAAATCAGGTACCTGCAAGTCATCAATGGCTGGTATTTTGATGGTTTTTTGTTTGGGAATAACTTCAAAGGATGAAGTATATTTTTTACAACCCAGGTACTGCTCCAGAAAAGTATAGACAGCATACTCCACACCTTTTTTTGGTCCGCCAGTCAGGATAAGTTGCTTGCCATTATTGCCAATATACAGCCCATCTCTACCCATTTGGTCATAGGCCAACTTGGCAGTCTCAGGACGGCTAACTTTTCCTACCAGGATTTCATTATTGCCGGGAAGTCCCCTGTCCTGCTTTACGGGAAGCTGTGCGCCAGAGATTTTGTACAAATAGTGTTGCAAAACCTTGGCTCCCTGAATTTCTTCCACAGTAGGTTGCTCGGGAATAATGATGGTAAAATCAGATTTTTTATTTTTGACCAAGGTAAGCTTTTGTGCCATACTGGTGAAAAAAGAAAAAGTTAGTAGCAGTCCGATTATCGTTTTCATAGGGCATTTTTTGGGCTATTGAAAGAATTAGTTACAACGGATAGAAATATACGACAGAAGGAGAAGAGGTGCAAGGATGTATAATCCGAAATATACAATAACCATTCTAATTGCATGATGGAGCCACTTCCTGCGAAGAGTCAGTAAATCTAAATACCTAATTTCACCTACTCAGGACAGGCTTGATACAAAAACGAAGCAAAAAAACCAAGGTAAAAAGATAAAAAAGCGCACAGAAAAAAGGCCCAATACTTGATACTAAGGGATTAAGTTAAACCTTAAAGCAATTTATCCCCTGTATAGATTAGTAGTTATCCCTTTGGCTTTCCTCGTTTCTTTCGTCACCACTCCTACCCAGGCTCAGATAACGATAGATGCCGAGACCGGGCTGGCATTTCCGGGTTACAATGACGTGCGCATACCCAATACCACAGGAACTTTGTTTAGTTTTCAGGACGATTTTGAAGCGCAAGGACCTGTAATACCTTATAGAATAAGGTTGGGCTATCCCTTCAATGAGAAGAACCATATTTTTGCACTTTATGCGCCACTAGGAGTCAATTATAAAGGCACTGTCAATAGAGACATCAACTTTGAGTCCAGCGTTTTTGAGCAAGGACAGGCTTTGGACGGCTATTACCAGTTCAACAGTTATAGGCTGACTTACCGTAGGAACATCATTACTGCGGGAAACTGGCTTGTGGGTGTTGGCTTCACAGCCAAAATCCGGGATGCCCAGGTTCGCTTGGCCAATGACCAAGGACTTAGCGATAAAAAAGATGATTTGGGTTTTGTGCCATTATTGCACCTTTACACCGCCTATGATTTGGGAGGCGAAAATCTAATTTATTTTGAAGGAGATGGCCTAGCCGGAGGTCCGGGAAGGGCTTTTGACTTGTTTTTGGGAACACGACTTCCGCTCACGGATCATATTGCTGTAAAAGCAGGTTACCGCTTTCTGGAAAGAGGAGCTGATGTGGACGTGGTGTACAATTTTACTTTGGTTCAGTTTGCCGTTGCAGGATTATTTATCCAATTATAAACCTTCTTCTTTAACTTCAATCCACCTCCCCGGCTTGCTGAGTTTGTTTTTCGTACAAGGAAGCATACGCCCCCTTAATGGCCATCAATTCCGTATGACTGCCTTTCTCAATGACGGCACCATCATCTAGTACGATAATCTGATCGGCAAGCTTGGCGGAGGATACTCGATGCGAAATGATAATGGAAGTCCGGTCTTTCATGATCTTTTCCAAGGCATTCAAGATCGCATTTTCTGTCTTGGTATCTACTGCAGAAAGACAATCATCCAGCAAGAGAATCTTTGGAGATTTCACAATTGCTCTGGCGATGGATACCCTTTGTTTCTGGCCACCTGACAGTGTCATCCCTCTTTCTCCAAGCCGGGTTTCAAATCCCTGCGGAAACTCAATGATATTGTTATAGACATCTGCATCTTTAGCAGCTTGCTTTATCTGCGCCATATCCAACGACTTGCCTAGCCCAAATCCAATATTATTGGCTATGGAATCACTGAATAAAAACACATCCTGAGGGACATAACCGACTTGCTCCCGGAGATTGGCAATGTCATAGCTTCCGATATCATGGTCATCCAGCAGGATCCTTCCTTCGGTAGCATCATAGGTGCGCATGAGGAGATTGGCAATGGTAGACTTTCCAGAACCAGTAGTACCTATGATGGCCAATGATTTACCAGCCTTAATTTCAAAACTCACCTTATCCAATGCCCTTATGCCTGAATCAGGATAGACAAAGGAGAGGTTCTGCACTTCTATATGTCCTTTGATGTCTTTTTCCAGGTGCTCTGTACTTAAAACATCATTTTTCTCATCCATGAACTCGTTGATTCTTGTTTGAGAAGCAGCCGCCCTTTGCACAATACTCGTTACCCAACCCAGGGAAGTCACTGGCCAGGTAAGTATGCCGACATACAAAATAAATTCAGCGATCACTCCATAACCTATCGCTCCCTCTATCACTTGGATTCCTCCTACATAAACAGTAAGGATGGTACTGAGTCCAATCAATGCCATGATCAATGGAAAGAATAAGGATTGCACCTTGGTAAGTGATATGGATTTGACTTTATAGTCTTCGCTTGCTTTCTGAAACTGACTCGCACTGTCCTTTTCTCTTACAAATGATTTGATTACCCGAATACCTGAAAAGGCTTCCTGGACAAAGGTACTTAATCCCGAAAGGCTCCGCTGAATCTTTTCCGAGCGCTTATTGATCATATTATTGACCAGATAAATGCTCACCGACAAAACAGGCAAAGGCAGCAACGAATATAAGGTAAGGGGCACATTTACGGTGAACATGTAACCGATCACCATTGGAAACAAGATGATCAGATTAATGCCATACATAAGGGCAGGTCCAAGGTACATTCGGACCTTGGAAACATCCTCAGTGATCCTGGCCATTAGGTCACCGGTGCTATTTTGCCGGAAAAAGCTTAGCGGAAGCGTTTGGTAATGGGCGTAGATTTCATTTTTGAGGTCATATTCTATCAACCTGGACATCGCAATGATTGTCTGGCGGATGAGAAACAGAAAAAGTCCTCTCAAGAGAGCCATTGCAAGCATAAGCAACCCAAAAACCAATATGTATTTCAGAAACTCAGACCTAGAAGCTTCTTTTACTACTTCCCCATCATCAAATACCTGATAATAGCTAAAACTTTCGACCACATAATCGATGGCAATCCCGACGAGTCGCGCCGGAATTATTACAAAAAAGTTTGAAATAAATGTAAATACTATTCCTAAAAAAAGGTACAGCTTATATTTATATAGATATTTATTTAATCTCCAAAGGGGCTTCACAAAACAAATGACTTTTTAAACCACAATATCTTTTATAATATTATGTTATATTGCAAATGAAAGGCAGATGAAATACATTAAATTCTGTACACATCTGTTTTTAACTGAACTCAAATATAACATATTATAAACATCAAAGTTCAATGGTGGCAATCAAAACGGAGGAAAAACCGAAGATAAATGAAATCTATGCCCAGATGGAGGAAATGGAGCATGAGCAATTGGTAATTTGCTATGACAAGCCTACCGGTCTAAAAGCCATAATTGCTATACACAACACTGTACTTGGTCCTTCCCTAGGTGGAACCAGAATGTGGCATTATACCAATGAGGCAGATGCGATAAAAGATGTTTTGCGGCTTTCCAGAGGGATGACCTTAAAAGCATCTATATCAGGATTGAATATTGGAGGCGGAAAAGCCGTCTTGATAGGAGACCCTTCCATGAAAACTGAGGCCTATTTAAGGCGATTTGGTCGGTTTATTGAAAGTTTAGGAGGCCGATACACCACCGCCGAAGACATGAATACCCAAACTGCGGACATGGAATACATAGCCATGGAAACAAAGCATGTGACGGGATTGCCTGAAAGCAAAGGAGGCGGTGGAGATCCGTCACCTGTAACCGCCTACGGCACCTACTTAGGCATGAAGGCCGCTGCCAAAAAAGCCTATGGCAGTGATTCTCTGAAAGGAAAAAGAATCCTGATCCAAGGGGCCGGTCAGGTAGGTAAACACCTGGCAGACCATTTAAGCAAAGAGAATGCAATATTAATGGTGGCCGATATTAATGCGGATAGAGCGGCTAAAGTGGCTGCATCGACCGGTGCAAAAGTCGTCTCCGCAGCTTCCATTCAGGACATCCACATGGACATCTTTGCTCCTTGCGCAATGGGAGGTCAGCTCAATGACCAGACCATACCCGTACTGACTTGCGATATAGTGGCAGGTGCAGCCAATAATCAACTGGACGATGAACAAATACATGCCAGAAAGCTAATGGAGCACGGAATACTCTATGCCCCTGACTTTCTCATCAATGTCGGCGGTTTAATCAATGTCTACCAAGAATATCAGGGAAATTACAAGAAGTCTCTAGCAATAGAAAAGGCCGAAAAAATATATGATACTTGTCTAGAGGTATTTGATTTGGCTGTTTCCGAGGGGATATCTCCTCATGAAGCAGCGCTTCAAAAAGCGCTAAAAAGGATAAAGGATATCGGACAATTGAAAATGTCAAGGTAAGTCGCGTGTTTTTTACAGCATGTGAGATCAAATATTTGTCCTTTGCAGGTACATTTACTAATTTGCAGAAAATTCAGTTTTGACAAGGAAAGGCTGCTTCTGTTCTACTTGTCATTAAACACTTATCACGTTCTTTAATTTCAGTTAATGTTAAATAGGAGAATCCTCAGAGTAAAAGCATTTCAAACGTTATATGCTTTTCATCAGTGCAAACTTTCCAATGCAAATCTGGCGCAAGACTTTATAAAAGAAGCCTTTCTACCAGATCTTAATTCTATGGAGGCACAAGACAAGAGTTTCCTTAAAAAAGAAGCAGAGCGATGTATTCAGGTTTTTATCAAAAATAGAGATCAATCACAACTTTCATTGGAAAAAAGCGACAATGAAAAGGTAAAAGAAACAGCTGTAAAGGCCCTTGCCTTTTATAACACAAACAATAAAAAGGACAAGGAATTTTTACGGAACAATATGCTGACCGCTGTGGAAAATATTCCAGGTTTGTATTTATTTGCGATCAGTATGTTGGTTGCATTTGGGGAGCATGTTCGGAAAGAAAAATTAAAAAAGAGGAAACTTAAAGACCAACCTGTTATCACCCTTCCTGCAGCCTATAATCTAGGTACAAATAAAGCCTTGCTGATTATAGAACAAAATCATTCTTTCAAAAAAGATTGTCTTAGATTTGGTGTAGATATAGATGAGTTGGAGCTGGAGATCAAGGAATGGTACAGAGAGCTGGTGAAGCCACACGAGGATTACCAGAAATACATGACCATTGAAAATCCAAGCTTCGAGGAGGACAAGGAGATTTTACAGGTTATCATCAAAAAGATAATTTTTAAGCGAGACGCTACTTTAAGCTTCTTTCAAGACAAGGATTTGAATTGGTCGGAAAACAAATCGATCGTTCGGAGTTTGTCTTCCAAGGTTATAAAAACCCTTACGGGTACTGAAGACGAATCGGATGAAATCCTTCCGGAACTAGCATTAAACTGGGAAGAGGACAAAGAATTCTTTCGGGATATCTATAACTTTACCGTTGCCTCAGAGAAGGAATACAGTGAATTAATTGCAAATACCACTAAAAATTGGGATATAGAAAGGATAGCTTTAACAGATCGGGTAATACTTATAATGGCTTTATCAGAAATGGTAAACTTCTCAAGTATCCCCACCAAGGTGTCCATTAATGAATATATAGATATCTCCAAAACGTATAGTACTCCGAAAAGTAAGCAGTTTGTAAACGGTCTTTTGGATACATTGTCAAAAGAACTAACCGAAAACGGAAAAATACGTAAGAGTGGTAGAGGGCTTATAGATAATAAATAAAAACATAAAATGGGTAAAAAAGGTAATTCATTATTCGCATTTGCTCTAGGGGCAAGTTTGGGTGCTACTCTAGGGGTGCTTTTTGCCCCAGATGCAGGAAATAATACTAGAGATAAATTATCCTACAGACTAGCAAAATACCGCAATGAGCTGGAAGACCTGATCAATGAGCTGATAGATGAGAAACATCTACCGGACAATATTGCCAGATCTGAAGGAGATAAGGTCATCACAGAGGCAAAATCCAAAGCGGAAAATTTGCTAAATGATGTCAATAAACTTATTGACCAAATCAATAACGACAACAATAAAAATTAAAACAGTTTTATTTATGAAGTATTCTAATCTTTCAGTGTGGCTATTAGGCTTGACACTGATTATGTCAGGAGCATGTAGCGAAAAAGGAAGTGGGAACGATGATAAGATCCAGGAATTGGAACAAAAAATTTCCCAGTTAGAGCAAAATCAAGTGGTGACTCCTTCAAGTGCACAAAATGTGCAGCCTGCTGACCCATCTACAGTCGGCGCATTTGCTTTCGAAGAAGAAATCTTTGACTTTGGGGCCATCAATGAAGGAGATGTTGTTGAACACCTTTTCAAATTCAAAAATGAAGGTCAGGCACCTTTGATTATTTCCAATATTCAAGCTTCTTGTGGATGCACAAGTCCAGAATGGTCTAAAACACCTGTAAAACCAGGTGATGAAGGTTTCGTAAAGGTAGTATTTAACTCCAGAGGAAAATCTGGCGTTCAAAGTCCAACCGTCACTATTCAGGCGAACACCAATCCAAGTGTCTCCCGATTAAGATTAAAAGGAGAAGTTAACAGATCAACAGGAACATCCACCGCACCTACAGCAGGTCCAGTAAAACGATAAAAATGCACAATTCAATATTGCTTCAAGTAGACAGTGTCATGGGTAGTGGCATAATGGGTCAAGTTTTTCTTTTTGGTAGTATCATTCTGATCATGTATTTCTTTATGATCAGACCCCAACAAAAAAAACAAAAAGATACGGCTAAATTTATCTCTGATATAAAGAAAGGAGAACTAGTAGTAACAGTAGGAGGAATCCATGGAAAAGTATATTCCGTAGAGGGTGACATAGTGACCATCGAATTGGATAAAGGGATGAAAATAAGGGTTGAAAAATCTGCTTTATCTCTCGATTACACCAAGAAATTATCAACTGAAAAATAATTTTCCGTACACTTGAGTACACTCAGTAATTATTTCCGGAAATTTAAACCTAATAAAACTTCCAATCTGAAGGTGGTAGTCCTGTGCGTTGTCACAGCTACCACCTTTTGGTTACTTAATGCCCTAAACAAGGACAACTATACAACTATAGTCAATCAACCCATTTCTATTCAATTTGATGAGGAAGAATACATGGCAGTGAAAAGCCTTCCTAGCGAGGTCAAAATAGAAATCAACGGAAATGGTTGGGATCTTTTGAAAAAACACTTAAGATTAAGCCAAGATCCATTAGAAATAACACTGGAGGATCCCTCTCACCAACCTTTCTTAATTACTGATGAAATATCTCAGCAAATGTCCGAGCATATTTCGACCACAAATTTAGTAGGCATCGTTCAGGATACGTTATTTTTCAATATTGACAAAATTGTCTCTAAGAAGATCCAAATTATCCCGGACACCTTGGCCAATTCCTTGGCCGAAAATTACGATTTTGCTTCCCCTATCACCATGAATCCTGAACATGTAACTGCAAAGGGACCAATTTCTGTCATAGAACAACTTGAAGGTAAATTACTTGTTCAACTTGGTGAAAACAACATCAAAAACCACTATTCAAAATTGCTCCCGCTTGAACTGGACAAAACAAACAGGGAGTTTTTAAGTTTAGATGAAGAAACTGTGCAGATAAGTTTTCAGGTAGTGGCTTTTATAGAAAAAACGTTGAAGTTGGAGGTAAAAAAATTATATTTTCCCACCAACGTGGACATTGAAGGTGATGTCAACAGCGTAACCCTTCAATTTTTAGTTGACGAAAGGAAACAAAATGACCTTGAGGCCTTAAATCTTTCAGCTGTACTAAATTTCAACAATAGAAACAGAGAAGACAGTTCTATTGCCGTCACCTTGAATGTAAGCCGTTCATTCCTTCGGGACGTCACCTTCTCTCCGGATAGTTTTGATTTGATCTATGAGTAGTGTTACTCCTATATTAGTTGGCATAAGTGGAGGAATTGGGGCTGGTAAAACCCTAATATCGAAAATATTCTCCCTCCTCAACATTCCAATCTACAATGCTGACGAGAGAGCCAAGTGGCTCATGGCCCATTATCTTCCCTTAAAAAAATTGATTATAGAAAAATTTGGCGCTTCAACTTACTTTGAAGATGGCCAACTTAATCGCCAATACCTTGGGGACATCGTTTTTTCTGATCCTGATAAAACAGCCCTCATAAATAAACTGGTACATCCTGCGGTAGGTGAAGATTTCAAGTCATGGGCTCTTAGTAAGCATACAAAGTATGTCCTAAAGGAAGCAGCATTATTGTTTGAAACAGGTTCCTACAAAGCATTGGATTTCACCATACATGTAACTGCCTCGGAAGAGATAAGAATAGAAAGGGTAAAATCAAGAGATGCGCAGCGTGGCATTGACCAAATCAAACAAATAATTGAAAAGCAGCTGACAGACAAAGAAAAAAACAAGCTTGCTAATTATATTATTACCAACGATGAATCAACTCTGGTAATTCCACAGGTATTAATAATCCATACCAAGTTGATGCGCGATGGTGAGTGAACAAATCAATTAAATTTCGCTAAGGCTGATCTGATCCAGGTAGAATTTCATTCTTGAATGCCTGTGATTCAAAAAATCGATTTTATCAATTCGGTCCTGTTTGTGGTTATAAAAAACTTCAACGTACTCTTCTTCCAAAAGATAGAGGTTAACTTTATGCGTATAATACCGAATGGCCACGACGAATGTACCTTCAGTATACAATTTCTGAGTTTTCTTTTGTATGCTTAGCCTGCTAAAGTCCTCTTTACTCATCGAATGCTATGTTGTAGTAATTTTGTATTAGGCTTTTGGGTGAAAGGACAACAAATTTGGAGAGATTTACAGTCCATTAAAGATTAAAAGTAAATAATTAATTCAAAAATAGCATCCTTCTGGCGAAGTAATTTGACCGAATTGAACTACCTTACTGTTTTTAAACGGCAATTTAGGTCATGAGTTTTGAAATCGCTCGATAATCAAAGGTATGAGATACCTTTACAAAGCTCCAATAATGTACGGAACAAAATAACTGGTCTCATTTATGATTAAACATCAAAAAAACAGCGTCATTTTACTTTTTATTTTTGGTTTATTACTCCTATTCAGCAGCTCTTGTTCTTCTTCTCGAAAGATCAGACAGCAAAACATTCAACATGTCATCAATACAGCTAAATCCTATCAAGGAACTCCTTATAGATATGGAGGGAATACCCGATCAGGGATGGACTGTTCGGCATTGGTCTACCTTTCGTTCAAAAGTGTAGGTGTGACTCTGCCTCGTGTATCCGCAGCTCAAAGCAAAATTGGTAAACGGGTAACTAAAGATAAATTAAAAAAGGGTGATGTAGTCTTTTTTGCAACCGGGCGCAGAAGGAACAAGGTCACGCATGCGGGAATAGTCTTGGAACAACGAATGGGTAAAACTTATTTCATTCATGCGTCCACATCTTTAGGCGTTACTGAAGACAACTTGCAATCCAAGTACTGGTCAGAAAGATGGGTAAGGGCCAGAAGAATTTTTTAGCAAGCCAAAACAGTGGTAAAAAGGCGTGAAAATCTGTAATTAAATAAATAGTGCTATAAAAATTTGTATCAAAGTGAATTAATTTTTAAAACATCCTTTGGTATTCAGCAATATTAACTAATTTTGCACTCGAATTAAAAAGTATTGTTCCAATAGATCTTAAAATATAACAATGGCGAATACTGGTAAGATAACTCAGGTAATTGGTCCTGTTGTGGATGTTTCCTTTGAGGGGAGTAGACTGCCAAATATCCTTGATGCACTTGAAACCACAAAAGAGAATGGCCAAAAGGTTATTCTTGAAGTACAACAACACCTAGGCGAAGACCGGGTGAGAACCATTGCTATGGACTCTTCGGAAGGAATGGTAAGAGGTATGGAGGTAAGAGACCTTGGTGGCCCGATATCAGTACCTACCGGTGACAATATCAAAGGAAGATTATTTAACGTGATAGGAGAAGCCATTGATGGATTGCCTCAACCTGAATCTAAAAACAGGCTACCTATACATAGGTCAGCACCAAAATTTGAAGACCTGTCTACTTCTACGGAAGTATTGTATACAGGTATTAAGGTAATCGATTTGATCGAACCTTATGCCAAGGGTGGAAAAATTGGTTTGTTTGGAGGAGCAGGTGTTGGTAAAACAGTACTTATTCAAGAACTGATCAACAATATTGCTAAAGGATATTCAGGTCTTTCTGTATTTGCAGGAGTTGGCGAAAGAACCAGGGAAGGAAATGATTTGCTCAGAGAAATGATCGAATCAGGAATCGTAACCTATGGTGATGAATTCGTTGAGTCTCTTGAAAAAGAAGGCGGTTGGGATTTATCTAAAGTGGATATGGAAAAACTTAAAGATTCCAAAGCCACTTTCGTCTTCGGACAAATGAACGAACCTCCTGGAGCCCGTGCAAGAGTAGCTTTGACAGGATTAACACTGGCAGAGTATTACAGAGACGGCGAAGGCGATGGAGCAGGTAAAGATATCCTTTTCTTTATTGACAATATCTTCCGTTTTACACAAGCAGGTTCTGAAGTTTCTGCCCTTTTGGGAAGGATGCCTTCAGCTGTGGGTTACCAGCCTACGCTCGCTACCGAAATGGGTGCGATGCAAGAGCGAATTACCTCTACAAAAAATGGATCAATTACTTCTGTGCAGGCAGTATATGTGCCTGCTGATGATTTAACAGATCCAGCACCAGCAACAACCTTTGCTCACTTGGATGCTCAAACCGTACTTTCAAGAAAAATTGCAGAATTGGGAATATACCCTGCTGTAGATCCCCTGGATTCTAATTCCAGAATTCTTGAGCCATCTGTAGTTGGTGAGGAGCATTACAATTGTGCCACCAATATTAAAGAGCTACTTCAACGTTACAAAGAACTTCAGGATATCATTGCTATCTTGGGTATGGAAGAACTTTCTGAAGAAGACAAAAGGGTCGTACACCGCGCTAGAAGGGTACAACGTTTCCTTTCTCAACCTTTCCACGTAGCCGAACAGTTTACGGGTCTAAAAGGGGTATTGGTAGATATCAAAGATACTATCAAAGGATTTAACATGATCATGGATGGAGAGTTGGATCACCTGCCTGAGGCAGCATTCAATTTGGTAGGTGGTATTGAGGATGCCATTGCCAAAGGTGAAAAATTGTTGGCAGAAGTAAAATAATAGCACTTTATTAGGGTAATACGTCAAGTATTACCCTCTGATAAAATATATCATGCATTTAGAGATCATTACACCGGACCAAAAAGTATTTGAAGGAGAGGTTTCTGAGGCTACCTTTCCTGGAGCCGATGGTTCCTTTCAAGTATTGAAAAACCACGCTGCTATAATATCTGCTCTTGTAAAAGGTGCTGTTTCTTACACAACTACTGAAGGACAAAAGTCACTGATAGTAGATGGAGGAGTAGTAGAGGTTAATGACAATAAAATTATTGTATTGGCAGAAAAGGTAGTGGATTAATCTACTTCTTTCACAAAACATAAAAGGATTCTAAAAATTTAATTTCAGAATCCTTTTATGTTTCAGGTAAAACCTAGCTGTACTATTTTCCTAATGAATCAAGGGCCGCTTTCACAGATCCTTTATCCATTAAAAGTGCCTTGGCTTCATCATAATTAGTCATTCCAGCTCTTTCCATTAGCATTTTCACACTTCTGTCCACAATCTTATCATTGATGAGTAAGACGTTGACCATTTTATTGTCTTCTACCCTACCCATCCTAATCATACAGGTGGTGGAAAGCATATCAAAAATCATCTTTTGGGCTGTTCCACACTTCATCCTGGTACTCCCTGATACGAATTCCGGTCCCGTCAGTACTTCTATTGGATGATCTGCATTCTCAGCAATAGGAGATTCTGGATTGCTGACAATACAACCAGTAAGTATTCCCTTTTCTCTGCAGGTTTTTAAAGCTCCTAAAACGAATGGGGTGGTACCACTTGCAGAAATCCCCAAAACAAAATCTTTATCCGAAACCTCATAGCCGACCAAGGCTTCCCATCCCGCATCTGGATCGTCTTCTTTTTCTTCTCTCGCCTCGATCAAATGGTTTACACCACCTGCTAAAATAACGTTCACTTTTCCTTTTGGGATTCCATAGGTGGTGGGCAGTTCTATTGCATCCAGCACTGAAAGCCTTCCTCCACTACCCGCACCTACATAAAATAGCCTTCCTCCATTTTCCAGCTTACCGACAATGGATTGTATCATTAAGTTGATCTTAGGTAAGACCTCTTCTATCGCCAGGGCTACTTTCTTGTCTTCATTGTTGATATTGGCTGTCAATTCCTCTACAGACATCTGTTCTAAATGCCGATACAAAGAAGGCTGCTCAGTAATTTTTGTCATTTTAAATCTATTTTAAAAGTTCGCAAGAAAATTTCAAATTGTTGTGGTATTTCCGGGTTTAGGCTTACCAGTAATCTTTCCTCCAGAGGCTCCTCTTACTAGGTTAAGGTCTGAATTTAATCTTTGTGTAAATAAAGCAAAATCCGAACTATGTACCACCATATTTATCCCTTCGTTTATCCAGAAAATTTGCCTTTCTATGGCTTCTGAAAAATGAATTCCCACAGCTAACCCAAATTTCTTACTCGTCTTGATAATTTCCCTTACAGCGTTTACAAATTCAGGATGATCGTAATCTTCAGGAATACCCATGCTTACAGATAGATCGTGCGGACCAATAAAAACTCCATCAAGACCAGGAACAGATAGCAATTCTTCCAGTCTTTCTATTGCAGGTACACTCTCAATGTTTACAATACTCAATTGACCTGCATTGTATTTTTCAAGATAACTCTTTAACTCTGGGGTCAACTTTTCTTTACCTTCCAGGTACTGGTTTAACTTCTCCCCTTTCAAAGGCCTGTATTTGGTAGCACCAATTAAAACTTGAACATCGCTGACAGATTCTACATAAGGAATAACCACACCAACCGCCCCAGCATCTATGGCTTGACAAATTAGGTGATGGTCTGCTTTGTAAACCCTTACGATAGGAATAATTCCTCTTCCAGCATAAGTTTGACACATTTCCGCAAGGTCTTTGCGGGTAAGCGATATATGTTCTGTATCAATAAATACAAAATCTAATCCGGAGGACACCAATGCTTTTGGCCACAAAGGATTATTTGAAGTAACACAAGTACCAACTACTAATTCTCCAGATTGAATTCTACGATTAACGCTCATTTTATTTGGTCAAAGGGTCGCTAATTACTCCAAGATATCTTCCCATCCAGTAAGGTAAAAGCCAAATATCTCCAGCGCTATATTCCTCCATTCCATTGTTTCCACCATCCAGATCAAACCTGTTGCCATTGTGTCTTCGAAGTTTTAATTCATCCGGAGGAAGCACTTCTTTGCTGGCTTGGTTCCTGAAATTTGCTTCTAGCAATTCAATATCCTTTCGGTGGCTGTTTTTCGTATTCCAACTGATCATGTCCAGAGGATACTCCTGAAGGTACCAAACCGCTTCATCAAGGTCAAAGTTTTCCCTATCAACCAAGGCGCCAAAAATGTTCCACAGGCCATCTTTCTCAGGACGCTCTGCCTCCCAATGATCCAAAATGGCAATCTTGTATTTTTCTTTTAATTCATCTGTGAATGCGTAGCGGTACAAACCCCAATAACCCATGTAATACATCTCATCATCAGAATGATTCCAAGATTCGGACAACATGGCCGCCCAATCATCACTCCCCTCCTCAGCTTTGCCAATTCCTTCCATTGGGCGCATTAGGTTTTCTAGGTAGCCATGCTTGTCCATCAGCATGTAAGCTTCCTTTTTGTACACTTCCTTGCCTGTAAAGTGGTAGGCCGTTTGCAACATGGCGATGATATTTGAAGAGTTTAACTTTCTGTCACCCACCATGACAGGAAATCCATTGACATATTCAGGATTCCACCTGCCCCAGGTTGTGTGCTTGCCATCAAAATCTATCAGGTACCAGTCATTCTCAACGATATGTGTCATAAGCTGATCCAATAAACCTATGGCCTGCTGGCGAAGTGCTTCATTGTCTACCAATTCCGCAATTACCCCAAAGACAAAAACATGGCCGATCACTTCATCACTACTCGTGGTTGCTTTCCAAACCCATTCCGAGTCTGAAGCATCTTGCCAATGAATAGAACCTCCAAGTTGGTCTTTGAAACCACTTCTGGAAAAAGACCTGGCAGGGAAGCCTTCAATTGAATTGATGGTATAAAGTCTTTCCAAGGCATCCAAAGATTCTTTCACGTTCTGCAAGGCTTCGGCAGAACCGGTGGCCGCATAGCGGAATGCCTCTCCTCCCAGGTACATGGAAGTCCATAGCCCGTCATTGTCTGAGTCACCTATTCTACCACTGTTTACATTGCCTTTTTCCATCTGAACCAATGTGGCATTGAATCCATGGCGGATATGTCGGTCTCTTACTTGTTTACTATAATAAGAAGCTTTTTCTGCCAATGTCTGTGACATAAACACCAGTTTTCCTAGCCCTTTGTCCGTCAATACCAGTACCTCATCCTTGTTCTTTTGGCTTATATGAAGCACCTTATCGCCTGGCAGCCATCTTTCTCCATAATAATAGTTAAATCCACCATCTTCCTTTTCCATAAATGCACCTCTCTCTGAACCAAACCAGAGTAATCCGTTGATTTCGGTAAGGCTGGTCAGGGATGGCCAAGGCAAAGCGTTCTTCTTTGCACCAACCTTTTTGTCCGCAAGAAGGTCCCATTCGAAATAGCCATCTGTTGTAGCTACTGCAAGTTTATTCTTTCCTTCTCGAACCACAAAACTGGTAAATCCAGTGCCTTCAGTAAGTGTCTGAAGCTTTTTGCTTGAAGCAGAAAAAGCCATTACTTTATTCTCAGCCAGAAGTAAATACCTGCCTGTGGCTTTGTCATAAATAATTCCTATAACAGGTGAACCACTGATTTTACCTTTATAGCTGAGCCCTTCCTTGCTTACAAGGTGGATATTACTTCCATCGGACACCAAAAAGGAAAAATCTTCTCCGTGGGCAAAATGAATGGCCCCAGGAAGCTCATGCTTTAAGTAAAGGCTTCCTGCCCAGGCATTGCTAAATACAGCCTTGTCGTCCAAGTAGACAAACTGTTCCTCTACTGTAATGATATTGCGTATATTTTTATCTTTCATGGCCAGGTAGGTATTGTCTGGCGTTAAACTTCCAGGGTACAAGAAGGCCCCTGCGTGGGTTCTTAATAATCCTTTTGCCCCTAAAATCTGGACGGTACCATTTCTGTCAGCAAAAACCTTTTCCAGGTCTGCTGAACGCTCATCTGAATAATACTTGATACTATATTCCTGGACAAAAGGAACATCCTGATGGATCCTTTTACTGCTTGATGGCAATTGTTGCGCGTGAACTTCTGACAAACCCAAAAGCAATACAACAAGAATAAGAAGCTTTGACTGTATGTATTTCATTGTAAAATAATATGGTTGATAATAATAGACTGGTAAATCGATCGTGTGACTACAATGGATTCATATTGAAATTGTTAAACCTGAAAAAGGCCAATAAATAATTTTGTCCGCCCCGTTGTAAAAAAATGGGCGGACAAAATTTACCTAACCTAACCACTAAAGCCGAATCAATGATACCTATTACCAATAAATGATTCAGCTAATTACAATACAAATTTTTAATAAAGATGGGCTACTTAAATTAGAAATTATTTGGATCAATTTTTACATACTTAATTGATTTGCCACCATCTTTGAGGTGGTAGGAATAAGTAATATGAACAATTCCATTCGTATCTTGAATCAACGAAGGATAGGAAAATCCTCCAAATTCTTTTTTCTCATCCTCTAAATAGACTTTACTTCTCCAAGTTTGTCCCTCATCACCCGAAACATATAAGGAAAGACGGTACCTACCGTCATCAATGTCATTGCCAAGGAATAGCCACAGTCCATTATCCAAAACTAACAGTTCCACACTGGCAGTGTTGGGAATACTTGACTTTTCGGAGGCAGTCCATGTCATCCCCTCATCAGTAGAATAACTCTTATGCAACCTGGTAGGAGAATCTCCACTATCCCGCATTATTGCCATAATTTCTCCACTTTTCCTTTGGCTCAAAGCCGGCTGAATTGGGCCCCTGCCGACTATAGGTTTACTAGGGCTCCATGTGGCACCGTCATCATCTGAAATGGCAGCCATGGAGAAGTTAAAACCATCCGAGTAAAGGGGTAAAAGTATCCTTCCCGATTGGAGAACCAGAGGTTTAATTCTTGTCATCCATCCAATACTGGATTTCTTACTGTCTTTGCTTGCTTCGATGATCATTTGATCATAAAGAGGTGCATATTCAGACCAGCCAGCAGTATTAGCAGGCAATTCCTCAAAGCGTTTGACCACTTCCTGATGAAATTCCTCTCCTGGTTTAAGTAAAATATTATCCTGCCAGCTCCATAATGGTGCTCCTGCATTGTCAAAACTTGAGCTAGTCCTGAAGCGCAATATAGACTGTTCCCATCGGTTGGCCTGCACAGCAATCCACACCAGAAAAAGCTTTCCTTCTTGGTTTAGAAAAAGAACGGGGTTACAGTCTGGAATATTAGGTGTGTCTGCCATTAAGAAAGGCTCACCCCATTGGGTTCCTTTCTTTCTAAGTCTAGCGCCCATTATGCGAACATCATCTGCATTCCTTTCTCCTGATCCTTCAAACCATGCCGTCAGTAAATCACCGTTGGGCAGGGCTACAATGCTACTACCATGCACATGATTATTTTGAAGAGGAAAAATCAGCGTTTCATAAATCACTACTTTCTCTTTTGGTATGTATTGTCCAAAAGCAGGGATATTAAGTAAAAACAGGCCTATGAATACTAATTTCTTCATTTTATTTTCTTTCTTCTCTCCATAACTTCAGCCCATGTAGTCAATATAATCCCTTCATCTTCAATGAATTTTTGAAGTTCCGACGATGTCATGGCCAGCATGTCAGCATACCTAGAGCCTCCTGAGCCACTGATCCTGTCAAATGTCTTTCTATCTCCGATGCTGTGAACAATCACCATGGCCAAGCCCGGTTCCATTGCAATAAGTAGCTCTTTACATTTCTCTACTTTATATGCTCCTAATCCTTCATCGTCAACTTCATAATCCGGCGACCAATTACCACTTATCGTATGCAGGTCATCCAAAACAGGTAATCCTGCTTCCCATATTTGTTTTCCTATAATTGGAGCATTATCCAAAAGAGAGTTACTCGGTAATTTCATGCCCTCTTTATACGTCCCTTCTTTCTTCAATTGTTTGATCATGTTGTTATTCATCGAAAGACCAAGTAATTTATTATTCCCACCAGGAAACATGACAGGAATACCGTATTCAATTCCCACCTTTATATAGCGTTCTAGGAAAGGAGGATGATAGAATAATGTACCCATATGGCTATCCATATGGGTGGGTTTTAATCCTAGTGATAAGGCGCGATCAATTTGTGCTCGAATTTCTATCTCGACTTCATCTGGAGTCGCATTAGCGATAACCTCTTCTACGGAGGGCCATAACGCACCTTCTTTATCGACTAGGCCAGGGACTCTGGCCTTTCCTGCTAACGGAGGCCACCTGTAGTTATTCCATTCAGAAGTTAAGGTTAAGTGAAGCCCTGCATCCATAGGCTCTTCAAGTGCTTTTTTTACAAAACTTGCTGCCCAAGGACAAGGCATCATGATACTACAGGATGTTGCTACACCCTCCTTAATGGATTTAATGGCTCCTTCATTTGACTCAAAAGACATCCCCGCATCATCTACATGAAAGATGACCACTTTTTTACCCTCAGGAAAGCCTAGTTTTTGAGCGTATGTCATTTCTTGCTGGCTAAACACCGGTTGGTAGATTAACAATAAAATTAATAAGTTCCAGACTGTAGTTTTCATAGTTTATCAAAATTTAAATTCCTTCAAGCTTTCCTTTCCAAAACGCCACGGACTGTCGATTCCAAGTGTAACATGCGATTAAGTGCCCATCTTCATAAAACATGGCTGGATAGGAAAGTTCATCTTCACCATCTCCTTTCTCAATTTCAAATTTTAAAGGCCAGGTTTTGCCATTGTCTTCTGAAACAGCAATAGAAATTGGGAAACGATCTCCCCAGTTCTCAGCCACAGGATTATAGATCAAAGCTATCTTTTCCCCTTCAATATGGGCAACATCAATCCCACTATTGTTATTTGGCAACGCTATTTCTGTCACTTCTGACCAGGTTTTGCCATAATCTTCCGAATCTGATCGACAAATATTCCCTGAACTGCTCCGCATCAACATGTGCACGTGTCCCGGTTTTGACTCCCAAAGAGCAGGTTGAATGACTCCTTCTTCAGTAATTACTGTACGGTCCATGGCCAGCTTGTCGGTGGCATTCCATGTTTTTCCTCCATCTTCAGACCGGTCTACAAACACAGTCCATACTTTGTTTTTCTCATCAGATGCAGGGGCCAGCCAAGTACCATCAGACAAGACCAGCATGTGATTTCTCACTGGACCACGTCCACCTTTGTCTCCAGGCACCAATTCCTTGGCTTCGGACCACGTAGCTCCACCGTCTTCGGTATACTGAACCCAAGTCTCCCAATAATCAATTTCCTTCCCGACTTTAAAGTACAGATAAACTTTTCCGTCAGGAGCATTGAATAATACTGGGTTCCAGTGTGGCTCATTTCTTACTTTTACGAGTAGTTCTGGTACGGACCAATATCCAGGTTTCCCTTTGGAAATCCAAATTCCAACATCATTGTGCTTCTCATAGGATCCTGCAAACCAAGCGGATAAATAATTACCATCTCCAAGACCTGTGATTGTAGAAGCATGACACTGAGCAAACGGCCTGTCCTCACCGAAGATATGCTCGTATTCTTCTGTTGTAAGTGTGGCCTCCTGATTACTTTCGGTCTTTTCTGCAACTACTTCAGATTTATCCCCTCCCCCACAGGAAGAATTAAGGGAAATAATAAGTGAGAAAAAGGCATAACAAATTAATTTTTGAGAATTTTTCATGGTTTTATCAATGGATTATTTGGATAACTGTCGATGATTTTTCCATCTTCGTCTACTGTAAGAATGTTATAACTTTTGCCCTGAAGTGTTACCAAGGTGAAGGCCCTGACGGATTGGGAAGTCTCCAGGTACCAGGTACTCGCTGCATCGTGAACCCTTCTTGGTTTAGTCCCCCAGGATCCATCACCTATATAGACTATCCCTTCCTCATCAACATTGTTGTTTTTTATTGGATAGGTACGTTTGTAGGCATGATCATGGTTTTCAAAAACTAACTCCATATTAGATTTTTCGAATAAAGGCACCCAATGATCCCGGATCATGGTCTGGGTAGTACCTGTAAAGGGCCTGGCAGAAGGGTAGGCTGGCACATGGTAAACGGCCATTACATGTGACGTTTTCTTTTCTTTCTGAACGGCAAGTTCACGGGCTAACCAATCCTTCTGGGGACCATCAATCGCATTGGTATGGTCTGAATCCAGGAAGATAAAACTTAGGTATTTACCGAATTCCAGTACTCCATATCCTGGCTGCCCTGGGAACGCAAAAAGGTTATAATAAAATGGTGCACTCTCTTTTCTTTTTTCAACTTTCAAATGTTCAGGAATGGCCTCATCATTAAAGCCACTCTTCACTTCGTGATTCCCTATTCCTATCATCATGGGTATTATACGTCCATCTTCCTGAATCAGGGTATTCTTGACAGCGTCAAACCAGTCGTACCATCTCTTTACGTTTTTGCCGTCTCCATTGGCATAAGCCAAATCTCCTCCTATAATTATAAAATCAGGATTATAAGGTAAAACCTGTCGATTTGTTTTTTCCATTATCTCCTTGTCATGCATGGTATCTCCACCAATCGCAAACCTAATGGGACTTCTAGAAATATCCTTTGGCATGGTCTTAAAATAATAAACCTTGTCATTGGTACCAAATTTTATTTCATAAGCATGATCAGCAGAAAGCGCAGTCAGAGAAACCCTATGGATCTTACGGTCTGAGAAAGGAAAATCAGAAACTTTACTCGTAGATTCACCCCAATTATCGGTACCCTTTTTTCGAAAAAATAATGTTTGATTTGTGCTATTCTTAAGGTGCCAGTCTATCGTAATGGTACTGGTAGGATCTTCTTCCCATGTCAGGTAAATCCCACTTGGTTCTTCCTGAGCTACAAGCGCATATGGATTTAGTCCAAGCAGGGAAAAAAATCCGATAATAATAAGTATTGTTTTAATTCTTTCTTTCATCATTTAGGTTTTAATTAATCATATTTCAGGTTACTTAGCAATGAAATTTAAAAATACTTTTTCAATCAGGGCTCTATTTGGAAGTCTTAACCTTTTAAAAGCATTTTATTCAAGTACACAATTTCTAAATAGATAAACCATCCCCAATCGAAATTCTCAATTACATTACAACAATTTACCATTTTGTACTATTGAAAAAACAGTAGCACTCAAATAGCCTTAACGCGGCTTTTCAAGTATACCTCTTGAATCACAACACACATGTCAACTTATTATTTACTGTATTTCAGCTAGTTAATAAAACTAAACTTGACCTGAAACTTCTATTTTTGGTTGTTAAAAGGTTAAAATTAAGATATATTTGTCCTTGATTTTTTTTTAAGATACCCGACTTATTACAATGAACATAGGAATAGATTTAGGAGGAACTAAAATCCAGGTAGGTATAGAGCACGAAGGGAAAATCATTCATAAGACAAAAGCTCTTTTGAAAGAAAAAACCAACCTTCAATCCACACTTAACCAAGTGATAAAATTTATTGAACCACTTACTGTGTATGATGTAGATGGAATAGGTATTGGCGTACCTTCGGTTGTAGATGTAGAAAAAGGGATAGTCTATAATGTGACTAATATTCCCTCCTGGACCAGAGTAGCATTAAAAGATATTCTTGAAAAGGAGTTTAATCTTCCTGTTTTTGTCAACAACGATGTCAATTGTTTTGCCATTGGTGAGCACAAATTTGGGATGGGCAGAAATTACAGCAATATGGTAGGTATGTCCATAGGAACAGGGCTGGGTTCAGGAATCATCATCGAGAACAAGCTCTATGCTGGAGTAAACTGTGGCGCTGGAGAGATCGGCTTACTTCCATACCTTGAGCATAACATTGAATATTATGCCAGTGGAAATTTCTTTAGTGCTGAATACCAAACTACGGCATTAGATGCCTTCACAGCCGCAAAAAAAGGAAGCAAGGAGGCCTTAGCCCAATGGGATGCTTTTGGCCGACACTTTGGCGCTGCAGTTCAAGTAGTAATGTATACTTATGATCCGCAAGCCATAGTAATAGGCGGTTCTGTAGCAAACGCCTTCCCGTTTTTTGAGGCCGCCATGCGGGCAACGTTTAGCAATTACATTTATCCAGAATCAGTAAAAAAATTGAAGATTCATTTGACCAAAAATGCAGATATTGCCCTCTTAGGAGCTGCTGCTCTGGTGGATTTATCAATCGAATACACCAACAAGGTGCATTAAAATCATTGACTTTGTTGATTAATCCGCCAAAGCTAACCCAGGAAACTAATCAATTGACTATAATTGTTACGCTCAATAATTAAATGACATGAAAAAAAACACACTGATTGTTGCCTTGATTTTATTGATTTTTTTCGTCATTTCATTTCTTACCAATATTCTTGGACCAATCATCCCTGATATCATTGATAGCTTCACCCTTAGTATTGGTCTGGCAGGTTTTTTACCTTTCGCCTTTTTTGTGGCCTATGCAGTGATGTCTATTCCTTCCGGTATTTTAGTTGAGAAATACAAAGAAAAGAAAATGCTGATATTTGCCTTCATCATGGCGTTTATTGGTGCGCTACTATTTGCTTTTATCCCTGGCTTTTCGGTTGCTTTGATCTCCTTATTTATTATTGGGATTGGCATGGCAGTACTTCAGGTGGTCATTAATCCATTACTAAGAACGGCTGGTGGAGAAGAACATTTTGCTTTTAATTCAGTCATGGGGCAGCTTGCCTTTGGTGCAGCATCGTTTCTTAGTCCTATGCTCTACAGCTATTTGGTTACAAATATTCATACTACTAACGATTCCCTTCTCTTTTCTTTTTTAAATCCCATAGTCCCTGAAGACCTTAAATGGGTTTCATTGTACTGGGTATTTGCTGCCATCGCATTTCTTATGGTCATCATTGTTTATTTTGCAAGGTTTCCAAAGGTAGAACTCAAAGCTGATGAAAAAATTGATGTTGGTGTAGCCTTTAAAGACCTACTAGGGAATAAGTACGTTTTGCTTTATTTTCTGGGGATATTTTGTTATGTAGGCACAGAGCAGGGTATTGCCAACTGGATTTCAAAATTTCTGCAATCCTACCACGGCATAGACCCATCAACTACAGGTGCCATTGTCATTTCTTATTTTTGGGGTTTGCTAACGATCGGGTGTTTGTTAGGTTTGTTTTTATTGAAATTCCTTGACAGCCGAACGGTTTTGATATCCTTCACAATAGGCGCAATTATAGCTTTGCTTGCAGGACTCTTTGGCACTGCAGAAATTGCTTTAATTGCCTTTCCATTGACTGGTTTTTTCGCTTCTGTCATGTGGTCCATTATCTTTTCATTGGCACTCAATTCCGTACCTCAACACCATGGGACCTTTTCAGGAATATTGTGCACGGGTATTGCTGGTGGTGCCATAGTGCCACTTGTAATCGGTGGCTTGGCAGAACTTGTAGGACTAAAATTGTCCATGTTATTTCTTTTGATTACTTTAGGATATATCTTGAGCATTGGTATTTGGGCCAAACCATTGGTCACCAATGCTACTAAAAGTTTGAAGGATATCTTTAAGTAAAACATGTATAAAATAATTTTGCTCCTCGATTTTGCCGAGGAGTACAGCAAGAGTTTATTAAAAGGAATCTCCAAGTACTCTACAGAACATGGACCATGGACCTATTGTCGCATGCCACTATATTACAGGGAAACCATTGGGATCAAAGGAATACTTGAATGGGCAAAGGATTGGGGAGCAGACGGGATAATCGGTCAGCTATACAATGAAATAGACCTGGAATTGCTCATCGCTTCTAAAATCCCTGTGGTCGCTCAAGACTTTAAGGAACGGTTTACTGAGATCCCCAATATTACTGGTTCTTACCACGAAGCGGGTGAAATCGGTGCTAATTATTTTTTGAAAAAAGGCTTTAAAAATTTTGCCTTTTATGGGTTCAAGGATATTGTCTGGTCCAGGGAACGTGCTGAAGGTTTCGAAAAAGAAATTAATGCCATGGGCTACAAAGTCAATTACTTTGAACACAGAAAATCCCGTTCCACGGATTTGTGGTATTATAAAAGTAACTCGTTGAGTAAATGGCTTTTGTCCTTACCAAAACCAATCGCATTAATGACCTGCGATGACAATCAGGGATTGCATATTACAGAGGCATGTAAACAAAATAAAATCCGAATCCCTGAAGAAGTCGCCGTTTTGGGCGTTGACAATGATGAAATGCTTTGTGAATTGTCTGACCCGCCATTGTCCAGCATCGGTCTGGATATAGAAAAAGGTGGCTATGATACAGCTAAGCTGATGGAACAGATGATCAGGACCAGTGCAACTAATTTTTATGACATCTTTGTAAAGCCTACCCAGGTCATTACCCGACAGTCTACCGATATATATGCTACCAATGATGATCACATAGCTTCTTCCTTAAAGTTTATCCATAAAAACATCGAAAAAAACCTTCAGGTAGACGAGGTAGTGAAGCAAGTTCCTCTTTCTAGAAGAAGCCTTGAGAAGCGGTTTCTCCAGATTACCGGGTATCCCATTTATAAATATATTTTCAACTTACGGATTGAAAAATTCACTCAGAAACTTCTTGAAACGGATGAGACTGTTTTTGAAATCGCTATGGATTTGGGATTAAATGATAGCAAAAATATAGCCCGTCAGTTCAAACAGGTAAAAGGATGCAATCCTATAGAATACCGAAAAAGGTACCTCGCCGGAAAATAAATCCGATTTGAGCTTCAGCAGTCATAAATTTCTCTTAAACTCACCCCGACGAAATAATTAATTGCCCCCGTTCATAAAAAGCCATTGTTTAGAATAGTACTTTTTAAAACTCTAGGGTATACTAAGTTAATAACGCACCTATCAATTAACAATCCTTACCCTAAAACCCTTTATGAAACATTTAGATAAAAACACAATTATTTCCATCATTATCGCTGGTATGGCTTTGGCCACAGCTTGGGCCATTCGGGGACAATTCGGCCATGAACAAGGTGCCGCATGGGCAGGAGGTATAGGTTGCCTGAGTATCCTATTATTGGCAAAAAAGGAAAACTGGTACAACAAAGCCATTAAAGCTGCCTTTGCAGGAGCTGTAGGCTGGGGATTTGGTGGCATGATGAGCTATGGCATTCTTGTTGGGTATGGCAGAGGTGAAGATTTTATTAACGTTTACTACGGGTTGGCCAGCTTATTGGTCGTTGGGGGCCTTTATGGTTTAATTGGAGGTGGTTTATTTGGTTTAGTACTGGCAGATCATCCCGAGAAAAAAATTAAGTGGCACCAGGTAGTTATGGAAATGACTGTAGGAGGTATCCTTTTTTATTATTTAATAGTTGAGCAATTGGGATTTGAAATGACTCCCCCTCGTTCTGAAGCCTGGGGAATATGTGCTGGTACCGGTATTGCCATGTTGTATTATATGGCAAGAACCAAACAATACAGCGCCATGAGGGTGGCCATTTATTCAGGCTTGGGAGCCGGCTTTGGTTTCGCTTTTGGTAATTTTCTACATGTACTTGGAAATGTAGCCGAAGTACCCTTCAACATGTGGAATGTAATGGAATATTCTCTTGGATTCTTTGGTGGAGCAGGAATGGCCTATGGAACATTTACCTCAAAATGGCCAGAAGAAAAAGCTACCACCCAATTTACGAACAGCAACCTTACCATCCCTGTTGTTGGGCTATTACTGCTTATTCCATTCTTTGTTTGGCAACAATCTTTTATAATGAAGGATTTCTCAGACACTTTAGGTGCTTTTGTTAGCCAGCCCCAGGCATGGATGATGGCGGCGCAAATAATTGCACTTCTAGCGTTTTTAATTTTAGGAATATACTGGGCAAAATTATTCTCGGTTAAAAAAGGACTGGAAAATCAATGGTTCAGTTACAAGGAAATTTCAATGGTTTTTATAGCCTTTTTTGGGACCTATATCTTATTCTCCATTCTAATAACAGGCTCTTTTTTAAGTTTTTACCGGATAGAACAGTTTCTTTATATTGTCAATTTCATCATCATTCTTGTTTTAATTCCCAAGTATAAACCTACTATTTTAGCACGCCCAGCACTTTCGAAAACCTGGAGGAATGCCCTATTGATAATTTTTGTCATTTTGGCAATTCTAACACTCATTTTAATAAATAGCCATGGTGAGTTGTCTAACATGCAAAAAAGATTTGATTGGGTTTAAGCATTTTAACCTAGATTCGAAAACATTGACAAGTAACTTTAGGTAGCAAACTGACGTCGGGATTTTTTCAGCATTGTTGCCGAAAAAAAGCAACTATACCGTTAAAAGCTTAGGTTTATATTTCCTTGCCCCACGGGTTAAAACCCGTGGCAATTGAAGTTATAACTACTTGTACTTCTTCAAATACCTTTGAAAAGGTGGGTTGGATATATACCGACAAAAGTTAGATAGAATTATTCTATTGAATAATATGGATTAAAAGAAGTCAGGATCCCATGATCCTGACTTCTCAATTTTCACTCTTTGACTAAAACAATGAGCCTTTAAATCAATATGCCGGTGAATCTGGAATTTGGTTGATCAGCTTATTACTGCCTGATTTATTTTTATCCAGTTCGAAAGCATCATATAGCTTACCAGTTACTGTATAAGCCTTAAATTTGAGCTTGTCCCCCATTATTTCAACCAACTGGTACATTTGTGTATCTGAAGCTTTTCTCTCCATCCAAGGAAATTTTTGGGCATCATACATTTTTAATCCTGCCATGGACACCACATAAACGGTTCCCCCTTCTTGAATCGCTTTCACTTCTTTCATCCCCCCATTCTGGTTTGGGCCTATCATTCCACGACCATAAGCATGGTCATGTCCTTGTAAGACCAAGTCGACTTTATATTTATCTAAGATGGGTTTAAAATGCTTTCTTAAATCCTCATTGTCTCTATTTTCCTTTGTCGAATAGAATGGATGATGAAGCGTGAGCACTGTCCATTGTTTGGGGTCATTTTGAAGAATATCTTCCAGCCACTTCAATTGTAATTCTTTTAGATGTGCTGATTCTTCAATTTCTTCAGCATTGAGAGAAATAACTTTTAGGTTTGGATAATTGATTTGATAGCAAGTTTCCTCTAAGCCTTTAGGCCCATTTACCGGAAGGTTAAATTGAGGTCGCCATTGAGGTGATAATTCTTCATCTTTACCATATTCATGATTTCCAGGAGTGGCTATTGTCGGCACCGTGGCATGAATATAATCTCCGGCATTAAACCATTCTCCCCACTCCAAGTCATTATTGTGTCTATTGATCAAATCCCCTGCGTGGATTACAAAATCTATCGCTGGGTTTTGGGCATAGGCTGCTCTAAACAATCGTGACCAATGGTTCTTGATCCCATTTTGAGCATCCCCAAGGTAAAGAAAGGTAAGTGGCTTTGCATCAGGTGAGGAAACTGTAAACTGGTACCATTCACTCCAATAATCTTCACTTCCCACACGATATACATACGTTTTTCCTGCTATTAAGTCTGAGATTACAGCCGCATGATAGTAGGCTTCTACTGTAGGGTTTGTTTCATGCCTTACAGAAAGAAAAGAAGATGCAGCATCTTCAACCTTTCGAAACTCCATAAATTCAGCACCATGGGTAGCCTCCGCCCACTCTACTTTTCCTTTGGGCTGGTCCACAGAGGTACGCCAGTTTACGGCTAGGGATTCTAAAGGGTTAACCGTAGGGTGCAAAATGATACGGTCGGGAAAATCCCCAGGCATCGAAAGGTCTCTTTTTTTAGTCAAGCTAGCTTCTTGAGCACTTACGAAGTCGGAGATGAAAAATAACAAACTGAAAATCAGAAATACATTTACTATTTGGTATAAAAACTTGTTCATAGTAGCTTAAATAAAAAAGGTTCTCTGCCGAAAGTCGACAGAGAACCAAAACAAAAAGAATTAAATAGAAAATAACTTAAAAAGGAATGGTAGTTCCCTGATACAACCAAGGTTTTGACCACTGACTATCCGCTCCAAAGTTTCCTGAAAAACTAGTCACTTCAAGATTGTTCAGCGCAGCATTAAGATTACCTGAGTTGTTATTGTACTCATCATTTCCATACTGGAACCTTAGCGCAACTTCCGGCTGAGGGGATAAAGGTCCGGTTTGTAAGTCTGGTAAGCCAGTCCTTCTGTAATCTGCAAATGCCTCAGTACCGATAGTCCAGTTGGCCACCCACTTTTGGATCATTACCTGTTCCAAAGTATTGTTGAAAGCTATGCTAGGCTGTGCTATGAAGTCATCGTACATGTCACTTTTTCCCCAGATCTCAAGAGATTGTTCTACTCCCATGTTGTAATGGGTTTCAGCATCACCTACATTCCAACCCTTTAACGCTGCTTCAGCAAAGATAAAACTCACTTCAGCTGCAGTCATCATCCTAGCTTTAAGAATATCTCCAGGTGAACCTGGTGAGGCGTATATGGGATCCAGTTGAGAAACGTGTAGATTTTGTGTTCCCTGACCTGGAATAGGGTTGCCATTATAGGATTCAGGTGTAAGTATGGATGGAGGCAAACCTACATACAAATCAGTATTATAATCTGCCATGTTGGGATTAAAATGCCTGGTAAACTTCACATCAGCATACTGCTCCTCAAATTCGTCATAGGTATAGATCACATCAATCGGCGCACCATTTGCCCTAATAAAACTTTCAGCCGCAACTGCGAGGGTCTCATCAGCCACCCATTGTACCCTTACTGAGTCAAACCAAACTGTAAGTCTGGGGTCATTGGTCATTGTCAATTGATCAACGAAAGTTTGACAAGCCTGAAACCTTTGGAAATCATCAGGACTCAAACGAACGTGTCTTGATACCCAAATATCATTGGCTCCACCTGTGTAGTCCAGGTTAGCATCCTGACTTGGATCCTGGATATAATTCCCAGAACTGTAGATGGCTTCAATTCCTGCTTTGGCAAATTCAGGTTTTTTCACTGACAATCGCATATAATACCTTAAAAGAAGCGAATTGGTGAATCGTTGCCAATGGTTTGAATTGCCTCCGTAGATGATATCATTTCCGCTGGTGACTCCTTCCGAAGAAGCAGCGCCAAGAAGGCTCGAAGCCGCTTGCAAATCAGCAATTATTCCATCATAGATTACTTCCTGGCTATCATACCTAGGAAATTGAAATTGATCTCCTCCCTCATCACCTTGAAGAGCATCAATATAAGGTGCGTCTCCCCAAAGGTCTGTAATATTACCAAAGACAAAAGATTTCATAGTTAAACCAACTCCTTGAAAAAAGGCGTTGTCTAAATCCTGGCCTCTACTAAACATTAGGTCGTTAGTCCTAAGGATATCATACCAACCTGACCAGTCTCTGGCTTCCCAGCTGTAATTATTGTGACCACCATACCAGCCATTTTTCTGTGTGTGTTGCATGGCACCCGCTAAGTCATTGTAACCCAATTGCAAATAATTTTGAGCCGCTGCAGATAAAACGGTCGGCATCAAAAGATTAGGATTGGCATTAGCCGGGTCAATTCCGAATGGATTGGTATTGATCTCACTAAGTGTTTCATCACAACTAGTGAATAAAACAAGTCCCAGGAGAAATACGCCTATCTTTCTAAATTCAAATAAATTTTTCATGATATGTAAATTAAGGGCCTTTAAAGATTAAAATTAAGCTTGAAACCAACAGGTACACTCCAAGGCATTACATTTTGACGTTCTATACCCTGTCTGAAACCTGAACTCCCCTGGCTACCTGAACCTGCCCAAAAGGCTCTTTCAGGATCAATACCGATATCAGCCTTAGTCCACAACATGATATTCCGGGTGTAAATAGAGAATGTAGCATTTCTGAATACACTAAAGTTAGGGATTTTATATCCTAAGGATAATTCCCTTAACTTAATAAAGGACGCATCAAAGGTAACTTGCTCGTTGAAACTCCATGGATAAGTATTGGTGATAGGATATACATTCGTCCCTGCGCCACCAAGATGCTCTGTATAGACATCATCGGCGAAGTTGTCAGGGGTGTTGGCACCTGCTGTCTGGATCACACCCGGAATAAATGCACCATCACTACCATTCACATCTACAGGGAAACCACCTGTTTCAGCCGTATGGCCACCTACCCTTGGGAAATTACCCGGTCGTGGAATGATATATTCATCAGGGTTAGACTTTAATAAAGCTGCCAATTCATCTGCAGAATACAGACCACCTGGTATCAGGTTATCCAATTGTCTCTGAGATTTCCAATCGGACTCCCCATACCTGTAGGTGAAAGACATGAATTCTCCACCTTGTCTCCAATCAAAACTTGCATTCAATACGAATCGCTTGTAGCTTAGTCCTGTCTGCATACCTAAAATAAAATCAGGATTGAAATTACCTACCTTTCTCAGGTCTTCATCTGAAGACAAACGCTGCCACTCTCCGGCATTGTCCAAAACAGGCCACTTATAATAAGGTGAATTAGGATCCTTTACTTCTACAAATCCCCGGCTGTACATGTCCCCAATTTCCTCTCCTATGAATGTAATGGCTCCTGCACCATTTTCACCCCATAGGGTAATCCGATCAAAGTTATCTACCAACTCAAGTACGCTGGTTCTGTTTCTACTCCAATTTAAATCGACATCCAAATTCCAACCATTTTTGCTGAGGGGCGTACCGCCCAGAGTAAGTTCTAAGCCTTTGCTCTGAATTAATCCAGCGTTGATCAACCTGCTGCTAAATCCAGAGGATCTTGGAAGATTAACTGCGAAAATCTGATTCCTGTTGTCAATCACATAATAAGTACCAGAAAACCTTAACTTATTGCTGAACATATTTAAATCAATACCAGCTTCGATAGAAGTAGCTTCTTCTGGCAAGAAATTAGGGTTATTGATACCGGACGGCATTGCCGCTGTATTGATAGCATTGTATACTCCTGTAGACAAGAGTGGTAGCAAATTGTAGGGATCTGTATCGTTACCTACCTGTGCCCAACCTACCCTGGCCTTCAACATGTCAATGTTTTCTGGAAGATTAAGGGTATAATTCGCTAACCAGCTCAAAGATGCTGAAGGATAAAAATAGGAGTTGTTATTCAGCGGAAGGGTGGAAGACCAGTCATTCCTTGCTGTCAAATCCAGGTAAAGCTGGTCATCAAATCCAAACGACGCCAATCCATAGATACTATAAATAGCTCTTTTGAAATACCCGCTGGATACTGATCTGTTGTCGGCAGGTATGTTTTGTGCATTGTAAATACCAGGAACAACAAGGCCCTTGTTTCTATCTCCTCCTACACCAATATTGGTAGAACTACCAAATCGTGTCATGATGTTTCCACCTGCAGAAGCGTTGAAATCAAGCTTTCCGAAGTCTTGTTTGTAACTCAACAAGAAATCTGCGTTTGATTCCTGAGTTAGTAGGTCTGAATTGTAATAACCACCTCTTTGCATTCTGCTATAGCTAAACGGAATTTTGGTTTCCCTATTTTCATCAGATCGATCCAATGAATACCTCGCCACAATATTAAAATTTTCGGAGATTTTATAATCCAAAGATACGTTTCCGTAAATTCTATCCCTTCGGAAGGAGTTCTCCATTCCATAAGCTATGAAATAAGGGTTATCTCCAGCTGGAGTTCTTAGTTGCTGAATTCCTTCCTGACCCGGAATCCAAATCCCTTTCATTCCTTCATAATCAATATAGGAGGAATTATAAACAGCTTCCAATGGATTTGCCCTTCGGTCACCTGTACTAGGCCTGTCATTTGATCCAGTGTTGCTGTAGTTAAAATTTGTATTAAATGTCAACTTTTCAACAATGTTATAGGAGACAGAAGTAGAAATATTATGTCTTACTAAATCGGAATTAGGGATCATTCCCTGGTGTAGCATGTTTGCATAAGACACCCTATAGGTAGCTTTATCGCTTCCGCCACTTACCGCCAAGTTATTGTTTGAAGTGATACCCGTTTGCATAAAATCCCTCATAGCATTTGGATAGGACCTCAACTCAGTTGGAATCCTGTTTCCATTTTCATCCAATGGACTGTCCCACTGGGGAGCAAGATTACCAGCATCCAGTTGTGGCCCGCCCCAATAGGCAGAACCATCATTAAATACTCCCTCTCTTTGACCATTTGCATACTTGTAATGAAAATCAAGCAATCTGGTAGGACGTTCAAAAACGTTGCTTGTAGAGAATGAAACCCCCATATTCTTGCCTTTTTTACCTGATTTTGTAGTAATGATCACTACCCCATTACCTGCACGCGTTCCGTAAAGTGCTGCTGCGCTAGGGCCTTTTAGTACACTTATGCTGGCTATATCATCAGGATTGATATCCGATATGGCATTTCCGTAATCCACTTGGTTACCATCACCATTTTGAGAAATATTATTCAACGAATTCGACATTGGCACCCCATCCACCACGAACAGTGGTTGGTTGTCTGATGTCAATGAGGAAGCACCCCTAATGACCATACTTATAGATGAACCTGGTCCACTTGTTTGGTTAATGGTTACACCTGGCATCCTACCTGCAAGAGAACTCAATACGTTTTCCTGAGAAACCTGAGTGACATCTTCTGCTGATACAGTAGAGACATCATATCCAAGTGATCTTTGGTCTCTTTCTATTCCCAAGGCAGTAACAACAACCTCGTTCATAGCTGTTGCCGCCTCTTCCAAACTCACGTTAATATTAGTTTGATTGCGAACAACAATTTCCTGGCTTTCAAAACCAACATAAGAGAATACCAATACAGCACCTGGCCCAGCCACGTCTATAGTGTATGCTCCGTCTATATCGGTGACTGAACCATTACTTGTTCCTTTTTCTAAAATTGTAACGCCAGGCAAGCCTGATGCGTCACCCGTGGAGGTTACTTTTCCTCGAACAGTAACTGCAACCATCTCCTCAACGGTAATGGTAGGTGCAAAAGAACTCCCTATTCCAGGATTTCCATTGGCTCCCGCCAGTACTGAACCAGTAGATAAAATACCTACTGAGAGAAGTGGTACCATCCACTTCAACATTTTTTTAGTACGATGTTTTTTCATAATAAATTGATTTTCATTTTCAGTTATATTTTCATTTGATAAATTGGAAGTAATCTCCAAACCTCGTCCTTTGAAGGACATCTAATCCTTGTTGTGTACACGGTAATTCTGCTCTATTATTTCCAGGTCTTGGGCATTTGATTCTATTTTATGGTTGTACTCATTTAAGACTTTATCAAAATGTTTCCGCATACTTTCCTCCATCCCGCTCACCATTGCCGGATCATCAAAACTCCCTAAAAGTTCCTCTAACTCAGGCCGCGAAATCTTATTTTGTACAAGTCTCTGCATCAGAGCCTCTGCTTTTTTATTATTCATATAAATGCCCTCCACCGTAAATACCATAGGTTATAAAAAAGAGACTATTTAATTCAATTTATTTTTTCTATAAAATTATTGTTAACAAACTTAACCTTAGCATAAAGTGGCCTGATTTCCTTTTAATGCGTAATACAATTTGAAATCATAATCGGCCTCTGGAGATCAATGGCGACTAAATTTTAATTTGTTTATGAAAAGTTCACCACTATTATTGGTTTGCATTGTATTGATTTTCAATTCTTGCGGACCTCAGGAAAAAGATAAAAAAGCTTTACCTTCAGTTGAAGAAACGATGGATGAAGTTGTAACCCGCCTTTATAAGGAGCTGGATAAAAAAGCGCTTGACACCATCTCTCATAGTTTTGCAGCACAATACCTCTCGGATGAGGAAAAAGAATCCCTTGCTACCCAATATTGGAAAGTCAAAGTAAATGTACCAACTACCGTTTCACTCATGAGAAATAAAGGCCAGGAGGTCATTCCTTTTTGGTTGAAACCTGCTGGATTTACCCTCACAGACATGGCGGTGAAAAATGAACACGATACGTATGAAGTGTGGCAGAAAAATTTTGATGCCGGAGAAATTCAGTTAGGGATTAACGGATTCGGCAAGCACCGACCTGTTTACTTCCTGGGGCTTGCTCCTCAAAAGTCAGAAGACAAATTAGAGATTTCGCCTGTGTTTCCTGTAAAACAACACATTGAAGTTTTTGACGTTGGTGCTTTCACTTACCACGACTGGAGTGGATTAAGGCTTACTGAAGTGCCTGATGCACTCAAAGGACAGCAATTACTGACGACCATCAGAGGTAGAGCAAGAGAGGCGCATATGGTAGATGCTTTTAGAACTACTGATTTCCCTACAGGAAATAAACCTGATCAAATACTACTTACATGGAGTGATGCGCCTCAAAACTCAATGGATCTTCAATGGAGAACCTCAGAAACGGTGCCCTCGGGAATGGCTAAATACTGGGAAAGTGGCACAACAGATACTTTGGAAACCCAGGCAGATAAATTTAAAATAGAAGACCGCCTGTTACAAAATGATAGGTATATGAATAGGTTCACTGCAAAGGTCAGATCCCTAGCGCCTGAAACCAATTATGGCTACATTGTAGGAAATGAAGAGGTTGGTTGGTCAACACCAGTGACCTTCACAACCGCCCCAGACATAAATAAGCCCTTTTCGTTTGTCTGGTTCGGTGACGTGCACAATTCAAAGGTTTGGGGAAACCTCCTTCAAAAATCTGAGAAACAGCACCCCACCACTGCCTTTTATTATATTGCAGGAGATCTGGTAAATACCGGCCTTCACAGGGATGACTGGGACAAATTATTTCAATATGCCGGAAGTACAATATCACGTAAACCACTATTGGCCGTACCGGGCAATCATGATAGCCAGGATGGTCTAGGTGCTTGGATGTTTGAAGAAATGTTGAGTTTGCCTTCAGACAGTCCCTCTCCAGAGATGGCTGGCCGGACCTATGCTTTTAATTACGGCAATGCCCTGTTCTTGATGATCGATTCTACTTTTCCCAATGAAGACCAAACGGAATGGATCGAACAAAAATTAAAAGAAACAGATGCAACCTGGAAAATCGCGGTATTTCACTTCCCTCCATTCAACGCAGTGGAGCCTTATGAAGATATTCAGGATGAATGGGGGCCACTTTTTGACGAATACCATGTTGACATGGTTATGGGGGGCCATTTCCATTATTATATGCGATCAGAACCTATAAATAACGGGCAGGTTGTAAAAGATCCTAAGGATGGTACCATTTACTGGATTTCCATAGGCACGACTGGTAAAAATAAAGACGTTAAGAAAGACTCTTTTGCAGTCGTTCAGTTCCCCGCAGAACATTTGTACCAACATATCGCTATAGACGGTAAATCGATGAAAGCGGAGACGATTAATTTTGAAGGAGAAACAGTAGATCAGTTTTCAATCAATAAATAATATTTTCTATTTTAAAGCTTTAAAGCCTGTCAACTGTTTATCTGGTGACAGGCTTTTTTTCGACTCAGATATTTTTCAAATTAAATTGGCAGAAACCTTTTTAACCTGTATTTTTAACCCAGATTATCCCGGATTATGCAATAGGGTTCGTGAAATCTTGCCCTGAACCTTCTTAGAAAGAATCGCAACCATAAGAGAAACAGCGACCTATAATCCTGAAACATCGTGAAGTCAGATGTAGCTACGATTGACTAGATTTCTATGGCGCTATGCAGGTAAATCAACACCTATTGCTCAACCAAGGTTTAGATAAACCTTATGGTTTTTGGTCAGAATAAACCTTCTGCCCAATGGTCCATTTAGTCAAATAATTGATTTTCATTCGCTTTTCAATAGACATTTATGTACCTGATATTTGACACTGAGACTACTGGGCTTCCTCGCAATTACAATGCGCCCATGTCGGACCTGGAGAATTGGCCACGTTTGGTTCAATTGGCTTGGCAACTTCATGATGATAAAGGGCGGCTCATCTCTAACAATAATTTTATAGTAAAACCTGAAGGTTTTACTATCCCTTATAACTCTGAGAAGATACATGGTATCTCAACTCAAAGAGCCATAAAAGAAGGGCATGATCTGAGCAAGGTATTGGAGATATTTGAAGTAGACCTCAAAAAATCAACCTTTCTTGTTGGCCATAATATTGGCTTCGATATATCCATTGTGGGGGCGGAATTATTGAGGAGTAAAAAATCTATTGTAGACTTGGAAAAGGAGCCCCTAGATACCAAGAATATTTCTACAGAATTTTGTGCTATTCCTGGGGGCAAAGGGGGCAAATTCAAGTGGCCTACCTTGTTGGAGCTTCACCAGAAATTATTTGGGGAAGGTTTTGGAGATGCGCATGATGCCGCTTATGATGTAGACGCTACAGCTAAAAGTTTTTTCGGACTTATAAAAGAAGGGGTACAACCACCGGTTGAGGGGGTAGAAGTTGATGAGATTATATATGAGGCCCCCAATCTTGAGACTGCTAATTTCGCTGCAGCCAAAGACGATGTTAAACTATCAGCAAAGAAAGTCCTTAAAGCAGCAGATGGTGCAGACATTTCGGATCTCAAAGACACGCCTTTTACTCATTTGCACGTCCATACCCAATTTTCCATACTTCAGTCTACTTCAGAAATACCTGCTGTCATTAAAAGGGCAAAAGAATTAGGTATGCCTGCATTAGCCATGACGGATCATGGCAATATGATGGGGGCATTTAACTTCGTACGAGAAGCTTTTAACAATGACATCAAACCTATTATTGGTTGTGAATTCAATCTTAGCCGAGACCGAAAGAATAAATCCAATAAAGACGATGGGTATCAAACCGTTTTATTGGCAAAAAATAAAGCAGGTTACCATAACCTCGCTAAACTATCTTCCTATGCCAACATCGAAGGTTTCTACTATCTCCCCAGAATAGACAGGGAAATTCTATTGCAATACAAGGGTGACCTCATTGCTACCACAGGTGGCCTATGGGGAGAGGTCCCTTACCTCATTCTCAATGTAGGTGAAACCCAAGCAGAAGAGGCTTTTGTATGGTGGGTGGAGCAATTTGGTAAAGATTTCTATATTGAGCTTAACCGACATGGCATTCCCGAGGAGGAAAAGGTAAATGAAGTTTTGCTTCAATTGGCGGAAAAATACAAGGTCAAGTATTTTGCAGGGAATAACACTTATTACAATGTCCAAGAGGATGCTAAATCGCATGATATTTTGTTGTGTGTAAAGGATGGAGAATTGGTCGAGAAACCTAAGAAATACATTGGAAAGAGAGGACGAGAATTTCGCTATGGGTTCCCCAATGATGAATTTTACCTCAAATCTCCCGAGGAGATGAAGAAGCTCTTTGCCGATCTGCCACGAGCCATCTCTTGTACTGATGAAATCGTGGCTAAAATTGAGCTTTTCAAATTGGAGAGAGAAGTCTTATTGCCCAAATTTGATATTCCTGAAGAATTCGTTGATCTCAAAGACGGGGAAGATGGGGGTAAAAGGGGTGAAAATGCCTTTCTACGTCACCTTTCTTACGAAGGAGCTAAAAAAAGGTACCCAGAAATTACGGATGAAATTAGAGAACGGCTGGATTTTGAATTGGAGACTATTAAGAGGACTGGCTACCCGGGGTATTTCCTGATCGTCCAGGATTTTACCCGTGCAGCCAGAGAGATGGGGGTCTCAGTAGGGCCTGGCAGGGGCTCTGCCGCAGGATCTGCTGTAGCCTATTGCGTGGCAATTACCAATGTGGATCCCATTGCGTATGACTTACTTTTTGAGAGATTTCTTAACCCAGACAGGGTATCGCTTCCTGATATTGACATTGACTTTGATGATGAAGGACGACAACGGGTAATCGACTACGTTATAAAAAAGTATGGGGCCAATCAGGTGGCACAAATCATCACTTATGGAACAATGGCGGCCAAATCTGCCATTCGAGATACCGCTAGAGTCCTAAACCTGCCTCTATCCGAAGCAGACAGACTGGCAAAGCTTGTCACGGACATAAAACTTAAAAACCTTTTTGAATTGGCCAACGACCGGGCCAAGCTTTCTGCCAAGCTTAAAAACAACAATGAAAATTTGGAAAAGGCATTAGAGCTTATCCGAATTTCAAAAGGAAATGATGACAGTTCTAGGACCATAAATCAAGCCAAGGTCCTGGAAGGTTCTGTAAGAAACATAGGCATACATGCCTGTGGCGTTATTATAACTCCGGATGACATTACCAATTTTGTGCCGGTAGCGCTTGCTAAGGATTCCGAAATGGTATGTACCCAATTTGATAACTCCGTTGTTGAGAGTGCTGGCTTACTAAAAATGGACTTTTTGGGCCTGAAAACCCTAACACTCATCAAGGATGCTGTAAGGATCATTAATGAGCGACACGGTATATTGCTGGATCCTGAAAACTTCCCAATTGACGATGTAAAAACTTATGAACTCTTTCAGAAAGGTGAAACTGTCGGCATATTCCAATATGAATCCGCAGGCATGCAAAAATACATGAGGGAATTGAAACCTACTGTATTTGCTGACCTCATCGCGATGAATGCCTTGTACAGACCAGGTCCTTTGGAATACATTCCAAGTTTCATTAAAAGAAAGCATGGACTAGAGGCCATCACATATGATCTGGATGACATGAAGGAGTACCTGGAGGAAACCTATGGGATCACCGTCTACCAGGAACAAGTGATGCTACTTTCGCAAAAGCTAGCTGATTTTACCAAAGGCGAGGCAGATGTGCTGCGAAAGGCTATGGGTAAGAAACAAAAAAATGTGCTGGATGAGATGAAACCAAAATTTATTAATCAAGCTGCAGTAAAAGGTCACGACAGTAAAAAACTAGAAAAAATATGGAAAGACTGGGAAGCCTTTGCTTCTTATGCCTTTAACAAATCCCACTCTACTTGTTATGCCTGGATTGCTTATCAAACGGCTTACCTTAAGGCGCATTATCCTGCTGAATACATGGCCTCTGTACTTAGCAATAACATGAATGACATCACACAGGTTACCTTCTTTATGGAGGAATGCAAACGAATGGGCATACAGGTACTTGGTCCCGATGTAAATGAGTCCAAAAGTGATTTTACAGTAAACATGGAAGGGCAGGTAAGATTTGGTATGGCAGCGATAAAGGGAGCAGGAAATGCCGCAGTTCATGCTATAATCGAAGAAAGAGAAGCATCTGGGCTCTACAAAAATATCTTTTCTTTCACCAAAAGGGTTAACCTTAAAGCTGTCAATAAGAAAACGATGGAGGTATTGGCAATGGCAGGTGGTTTTGATTGTTTTGTAGAATTTCACCGAAGACAATACCTCGAGGCGCCAGAAGGAGAAGCTTCCCTCTTAGAAAAAGCCGTTAAATATGCACAAAAAGTTATCCAAGAGGAAGAGAGTTCACAGTTTTCTATGTTTGGAGGGGGAGGAGGTTTAGATATTCCTATCCCTACAATTCCACACATGGAACCTTTTAGCCAATTGCAACAGTTGAATATAGAAAAGGAGGTAGTGGGACTGTATATTTCAGGTCATCCCTTGGATCAGTATAAAGTAGAAATTGAAGCATTTACCAATACAGGACTACCAGAACTCGCCGACATTGCTCAGCTTAAATCGAAAGGAGACATCAAACTTGCAGGATCGGTAACCACCTTTGCGCACCGTACTACTAAAAATGGAAAACCATTTGGTACGCTTACCATGGAAGATTATCATGGGGGACATACCTTTTTCATTTTTGGAGAGGATTATGTGAAATTTAAGGAGTATTTCATGCCCAATTGGTTTTTATATATTTCAGGATCTGTACAACCCAAAAGATTCAACCCTGAAGAATTTGAATTTAAAATCAATCAAATCTCTTTACTTAATGAGATCCGGGCTAAAATGATAAAAGGTTTAAGGGTGCATATTGACTTGGATGACTTGGGGTTGGAACTGATGGAAAAACTAGAAGCCATCACTCAGAAATACAAAGGAGAAGCAAAATTATATATAAATATTATAGACAATAAGGAAAATTTAACTCTGGATCTGATATCCTCAAAGTACAGGATAGATCCATCAAATGAACTCATACAGGCCTTGGATCAAATACCAGAAGTTGCCTATAAGATAATTTGATATTAAAATTTATTCGGTCAGTCAGGAACTAATTAATGGTGAAACTGATTAAGTTATATATTTTATAAAAACCATAATTACATTAAGATGGCAAAAACAATAGAAATTACAGATAGCAGTTTTGATGAAGTAATCAAATCTGAACAACCAGTATTGGTAGACTTTTGGGCAGAGTGGTGCGGACCTTGTAAAATGATAGGCCCTATAGTAGAAGAACTTGCAGGAGAGTTTGAAGGCAAGGTCACCATCGGTAAGTTAGATGTAGATGCCAACCAAGGTATTTCAGGCAGATTTGGTATCAGAAGTATACCAACCCTCTTGATTTTCAAAGGTGGAGAGGTAGTAGATAAAGTAGTAGGTGTAGTTTCTAAATCTGAACTTGCTGATAAACTGGAAGCTCAATTATAATTATTTCTAATAGTATTAAAGCAAAAAAAGTCCTTCTCACGAAGGACTTTTTTATTTTATCAAAACGCAAAGAGCAGGGTTTAATCAATGGAACGTCCATTTAAATCATAAACCACTATTCCATCTTTCACAGTTACTTCACACTCAAGTTTTTGACCAGTAGGAACCTTCTGGCCTGTTCTATCCCAAAGCGTGAAATCACCATCCCTAATATTCAAGATACTTAGGTCGGCTATTGCTCCTTCAGAAAGGTGTCCCAATTCTGTCCTTTGAATTACTTGCGCTGGCTTCCATGTACTAGCTTCGATGACATCAGGAAGTTCCATTCCCATTGCCATAAAAGTGGTCATTACATTTAGCATGTCTTTCATAGCAGCATTCATACTACCAGTATGTAAGTCAGTACTGATGGTATTTGGATAAAGGCCAGCAGCTAAAGCAGGAATCGCCTGCTTGAATTCGAAGCTAGCACCACCATACCCTACATCAAAAATAATTCCTCTTTTTTGCGCTTCCAAAACAAAAGGTTGAAACGCTCTGGTAGTACGATCTACTACTGTTTCCCTTGCACCACTAAGCTCTGCATAAGTATGCGTATAAATGTCTCCAGGTCTTAAACGCTCAAAAAATAATTCACGAATTGAAAGGGGTTCAAATGCATTAGAACCTCCGAAATCAACGATTACAGGCATATCAGCTATCCTGCCAGCTTCCACAGCTCTGTCTATTGGAATCCAGTCACGGTTACCATAATGCGCTACCTTGAATCCTACAACATGTTCTCGGTTTTGCCTGGCCACCATGCCACTTAATTTGGCATCCATGTCACCCGTATTTTGTTCCCAGGCTCCTCCACGCATTCCTTCACCTACGATATTCATAAAGGCCAATACCCGGGTTTTACTTGGCTCGATAACATTCTTTTTGAAAGTTTCGAAATTTTTCCAACCAGCACCACCACAATCGACAATTGTAGTAACACCTACCCGGAACGTAAATCCATCTGGTGGCAATGCCACAAGTCCATTACTCAAGTAGTGGTTTGGCTCTGTACCATGAAAAACATGGCCATGCATGTCAATTAAGCCTGGGCTTACCACAAGACCTTCTGCTGCTATCGTTTTTCCAGCTTCTTTCTCCGAAATGGATTTAGCCACTTTGGCCACCTTACCATCTTTAATGGCAATATCCATTGTTGCATCTATGTTGTTTTTGGGATCAATTAACCTACCACCCTTGATGAGCATGTCATAGGTCTGGGCACTTACCAGGCTACAAGTAAACACCATCACAACTATTAATAATCTATATTTTAATTTCATAAGTTAAACTTTAGCTTTTTGCAATTCTTCGGCAACTCTTTTAGCAACAATTTTTTCTTCTTTAGGTTTTAGCATAAAGACGGTCATGCTTATTGCATTTTCGCCCCCGCTTATCACTTCAATAGATGGCGTTCCGATTCGCAACCTTTTTCGCATTTCTTCTTGCGTAAGATTGATCTTAGCAGTATCCCAACCAACTTTTAGGTAAGGGGTATGATTGGCGACAGGAGGGACAGATACTTCTGTACTTACACCTTCTATTCCCGAGACAGCATCGGAGATATGGGCCACTTTAGCTTCCCACTCTTTCCATTCCTTATTATGGTCCTTTTTGATATAGACATCAAGGGCTACATACATGCCCAATATTTCTTCCTTGTTTACTTTCATTCCCCGGCCTATGGTACCTCCTCTTGGTGGAGCACTTAATCGAGCAGCTTCTACAAGATCTTTTCGTCCCATAAGAATACCAGCACTTTGGGGTCCTCTAAGGGCTTTACCACCAGAAACACAAACAAGATCAAATCCTAGGTCATTGTATTTCCATAAGTTTTCTACCGGCGGAACATCTGCTGCCATATCTATCATGGTAGGAAGACCGTGCTTTTTAGCCAGGGCCACCCATTCCTCATGTTTGATCTTTCCATCTGGTGCCTGATAATTTAGAAACCACATCATGGCTGTTTTGCTGTTTACTGCACGATCTACATCAGCAGCAGTTTCTACTTCTACAATTTCCACCCCTGTATTGGTGAGTGCATGTACGTAACCTACATTGTGTGCTTTTTGAACAATGACCTCCGACTTCATTCCTGTAAGATCCGGCAATTGACGGATCTTATCGCGGTCCTTTCCGGTGAGCACCCCTGCCGTACCCAATACCATGGCAGACCAGCATCCTGCCGTAACGGTGGCATATTCTGCATGGCAAAGGGCTGCTATTTTCTCACCCACTTTATCCTGAACCTCATCCAGCATTATAAAATGATCTGAGGCAAAGACAATGGTATCCATAACTTCATCCGGCATCAATGAAGCCGTCATGGCAGTATACGTACCTGCAGCATTGACAAAACTTCTAAGCCCCAATTCTTTGATAACATTCCTTTTTGGAGCCTCCACAATTGTCTCCCCTCTTACTGAGGAAAGTGGGATGCCAGCACCTAGTACTCCTCCTACAAGGGGAAGGGCACCTAATTTTTTTAGTAATTTTCTTCTACTTATCATAGCTATTTTTTTAGGAAGATCCCCTGTTTCATTGGTTAATGAAAAACAGGATCAATCTTCTATTTCAACAATCATTTCAATCTCCAAGGCAATATTGCCTGGCAAAGATCCCATACCTACAGCTGACCTAGCATGTCTGCCTTTTTCTCCGAATACTTCCACCATAAAATCAGAAAACCCATTCATTACTTTAGGTTGTTCGTCAAATTCAGGACTTGCATTCACCATTCCAAGGACTTTTACAATTCTTGTCACCTTGCTCAAATCACCAATTTCAGCCTTTAGGGAAGTAAGTAAATCAATACCTACCAACTTGGCAGCTGCACGACCTTCAGTAACCGTCAATTCAGTTCCAAGTTTACCTGTTACCATTCCACCTTCTGGCTTTACTGGACCATGTCCTGAAAGGAACACCAAGTTACCTGTCCTTACCGCCTTTACAATACTGCCTGTGAAAGGTGCTGGGGTTTTCAAAGTAATCCCCATTTCTTTTAATTTTTGCTCTGGGCTCTGCTGTGCATTAGAAAGTGAAGGCAAAGAAACCAGACTTATGAAAAACAAAAACGCAAGTGATTTAAGCATAACAGTTTTATATTTAGTAGTAATTAGGTCGATAATAAAATATTATTGGGGTTTTTTATTCCCAAATTTTGGCACCAATGCCATTTAGGTCCCAAACGATTTTCCCAGCTCTTAAAGTCAATTCAGTCTCTAATTTTTGCGTACCCTTATCGGCTGCTCCAGAAGAATCTATGAAACCGAACTGTCCTTCATGTAACTTGAAAACAGCCACATCTGCCTCTGCTCCCACAGAAAGATTTCCTAATTCCTCTCTTTGTATAACCTGAGCAGGCTTCCATGTAGAAGCTGTAATGGCTTCCTGTAGGCTCATTCCTAAGTTCATCATTTTAGACACTACATTCAACATGTCTTTCATACCGGCATTCATACTTCCTGTATGCAGATCAGTGCTAATGGTGTTGGGATAAAACCCTTGTTGGGTTGCAGGCACTGCTACGCTGTATAAGAAAGAGCCTCCGCCATGTCCAACATCAAATATCAACCCCTTTTTCTGAGCTTCAAACCAGTGTGGCCAAACTTTACCTTCTGCATTCAATGTACCTTCTTTTGGACCATGTCCTGAATGATCTCCACCGTACATGTGTGTAAGAATATCGCCTGGTCTTAATACATCAAAAAGCAAGGTGGAAAGTGGTAAAGCAGGGTCTGCACCGCCTAGATCAACCATTACTGGAATATTCGCCATTTCACCTGCTTTGACAGCTTTCTCATATGGTCCCCATTCGTGTCCTCTATAATGCGCTATTTTCACACCAATAATTTCAGGATTCTGATTGGCAATCATAGCAACCATCTTTGGATTCATATCTGTAGTATCCTGCTCACGCGATGTTACGCCACTCATTCCTTCACCCACAATATTGATAAAGGCCAAAACCCTGGTTTGGGATTGGTTAATCACTTGTTCTTTGTACAACTGAAAATTTTTCCAACCAGGACTTCCTGCATCAGCAACAGTGGTAACACCTGCTCTGAAGGTAAACCCATCAGGAGGTAGTGAGGAAAAACTATTGTTCAAGTACCTGTGAGGATCGGTACCAAAGAAATGGTGCCCATGAATATCTATTAATCCAGGAGTAACGATTAAACCTGTAGCATCGATTATTTTTTTAGCGGATTTTTCGCTAATATTTTTGGATACCTTCGCAATTTTCTGATCCTTAATTGCAACGTCCATCACCCCATCAATTTTATTCTTGGGGTCAATTACATGACCATTTTTGATCAATATATCGAAATCTTGGGCCATGCCTTGTAGGACAATCGCCATAAATAAAACAAAGGTGAGCTTTAATAATTTCATAGGTATAGCAATTTATTGAAAGGTTATTTTTCCGAAATATTTCGGTAAATGGAAATCTGGATGAGGATTAATTACCTCGTTCCAAGTAAAGTAATGAGGGTTGCTGGTTCGGCCTGCTATCTTATAAAAATTAGCTTTCCAAGTCACACCCGGCGCTGGATTAGTGATTTCTCTATGTTCCTTTAATAAAGTCAATGGTACCTTGAATTCAATAAACCAAGTAACTGGCGCTGTGATTTCAGGATCTACCTTATCAGGCATAGTATGCGCAATTTCTATTTGCTTAATTTCTTCAGGTTTCAATACCGTAAATTCTTTTCTAGGCACTGTTACATAATTAAACAAAGGGATACCAGAACAATTGATCTCTAGATTAAAATATTCCAAAGGCGAGTTGGTATCAGGTGCAAAGAAAAACTCCACACAAGAATCACTAGAAACACTTCCATTTACCTCTTGAACCACACATTTAACATACTTATCCTCTACCTTAAAAATCCCATAAATATTGTCCTTATCGTATCTTAATTTTACCTGTGTTTTTGGAATAAATTTCTCCGGTTCTGGCCCCATATGAAGTGCTATTGAGGCAGCTTCTACCTCTTTCCATTCTGGCTTGTCCCAGTTACCGTCGATAGTAATTGGCTTCTCTACTGATTTTACAATGTACTCAGAGATAGGCGACTTGCTTTCTTTCATAGCTTTAGGTTTAGGACCTTGAATCAGCCCAAATAATACAATTAAAAAAAACACAATTAATTTCATCTTTTGGCTATTTAGTGTTGACGTCTAGTTATATGTTACTTAAGTTCTTTTCGTACATTAGCCACCTCAACAGCTGAAATACTAGAGGAATTGTTACCGAAGCTTTTTCTTATGTAGGTTAGCACACCTGCAACTTCCGCATCACTGAGGAAGGAATGTGCAGGCATTATACCATTATAAGGAACACCATCTACTTCAATTTGCCCTTCTAGACCTTGCAATATAACATTGATCAATTCATTTTTATTACCTTGAACCCATTTGGTGCTCGCCAAGGGAGGAAATCTGGTGCCATCACCCATACCATTGCTCTGATGACAAGTAGCACAATATACATTGTAAGTCTGCGCACCAACTTCTAACAACTCTTTTTCCAGATTGTCTTTTTCTTCATCTGGCTTCTTTATATTGGTTCTGGATTCTTTCCTTTTTGCGAGTTCTTCCAAAGCATCCTCGGTAAAGTCTTCCTTATCTCCAGGATACATAATTCTCCATATTTTACCCTTTACACTTTCAGTAACATAAAGTGAGCCATCAGGCCCCATAGAAATCCCCATAGGTCGCGCAGCTGCATCTCCTGTGTTCACAATCGTATCCAATTGCGCAAAGCCATCAGCAAAAACTTCCCATGGTCCTGAAGGCTTATCCCCTTCGAAAGGAACAAAGCCTACAAAATATCCTGCTTGAGGATATGGGCCTCTGATAGTACTTCCATGAAAAGCTACAAATGCTCCGTTTTTATACCGCTCTGGAAATTGATCTCCTTTATAAAAAAAGAGGTCGTTTGGTGCATAGTGACCAGGGAAACCCATAATAGGCATCGCCACCGTATCAGCGCCTGTGGCTAATTCCTTGTCTCCATCATATTCTGGATTCAATAGCTTTTTACCACGAATTTGATCGTAATAAAAATAAGGCCAGCCACCATTGGTGCCATCTTCAACTTTAAAAAACTCTTCTGACGGAAATAAGGCAGACTCCCATTTCGAATAAAGATCTGGCCATGTTCTGTACAAGTTATCTCGCCCATGTTGCACCACATAAAGGCTATTTTCTTTCTCATTCCAATCCATTGCCACGACACTTCTTATACCCGTCGCATATCTGTAGCCATCTTTCTGTGTTTGGTTTAGCTTATTTGCATCAAATCTCCAAATACCGCCGTGCCATTCTAGCTGAGGGCATGGAAGCATACCTGGCAAACCTGGGCGTCTGTTAAACTCCTGGCAAACATCTCCCGGAGACCCAAAAGGCACATACATATTGCCTTCATTATCAAATGCAAGAGGTTTAGCGATGTGCTCATGACCATAAAATGCATTTTTATAATCATCACGCATAATTAATTCAGCCTCACCTTCGGGAACCAAACTATCTGGATCAATTTTAATACGGAAAACATCCCCTGCTGTAGTGAAGTAAAGGTATCCATTGTATATCTCCATACCAGTACCATAACTCCCCTCATCAAGGTAGTTTCCAAAGGTTTGAACAATATCGGCTTTTCCATCTTCGTCAGTATCGCGCAAGGCCACTATTCCTTGACCCTCATCATTTGGGACCCTAAGTTTTACATAAATGTCACCATTGTCCCTTACAGTAAGATGTCTGGCTCTTCCAATACTGTCAACTACCACAAGTGCCTCAAATCCGCCAGGAAGGACTAAACCGCCATTGTCAGGATCACCACCTGGTAATTTTACCCCTGATTGGCAAGCTACCAGAGTAAAAAGAACGAACAGCAGCGTGTAGTAAGCAAAGCGATTTGGTGTGTTAAAAGAATTATTTTTCATTATATATGGGTAATTATAGATTTGTCTTCTTAATATTATATGGGTGATGGTATTATAAATTAGATAGGTAAGTTAAGTTGAAATCATAAAATTTCCTTAGAATACAAGCGTAATAATAATAAAAAATTACTTAAGTGGATAAAGCAGGATGGAAATGGTTCCTGCCATTATTGTCTAACCAAGGTTTTATATTGAAAAGGCCAAGACCAATTTTGGGCTGATTCAAATTTGATTCGATTTCACTTGTTATAAGCGGTTTTATAATTGGGTATTTATTTCAGTTTTTTTTCAAGAAAACCAAAGAAATAAGGGAGCCAAACATTGGTTTAATCTAGGTTTTACAATGCAATTTCCTAGGTTTATCAGGAGGTGATTCCATTACGGAATGTCATGGCTGTCGCGCAATTTGGGCTCAAGGGATGTCAAAAGTATAAAAAAAGTGTAATTTTATCTTTATCCTACCCTATGTTTTAACCAAATCAACAGGTTTTTCGAACAACTCACAATTAATACGTTTTAAAACAAACTAGAAAAGTTAATTTAAAACACTGTCCACATAAACCAAGGATTAGGTTGTGCTTATAGGTATTAAATTGATGTATTCTTTTATCTCCTTTAAATATTGCATCAAATGAATGTTTGGAGGCAAGTTAAAGTTCTGTCCTAGGATTTGATATCCTGAGGCAATAATCTTGGACTTAGGAAAGCTTTCACCCAAAGATTGCAGATAAGGTTCGACAAATTCACTTGAGGGGTTTGTCGTAATGGCCGTCACCAGATAATCTGGTTGATACACTTTATAGACATTTTTTAGGTCCTCATCCGGAGTGTTCTGCCCCAGGTATATAACCTTATGCCCATTGGCTTTTAGTAAATAGGAAGTGAAAAGGAGTGCCATTTCATGCAATTCCCCCTCTGGCAGAAACAATAAAAATTTTCTTCCTCCTCCAGTGTAAATTTGTCCATCTATAGCCACAATTAATTTTTGCCTGACTAGGTTAGAAATGAAGTGCTCCTGACCTGGATGGACGCTACCAATTTGCCACAAGACACCTATTTTGGACAAAAATGGATATATGACATTTACCATTGTCAATTCAAAACCAAATTTAAGAATATTGGTGGAAATAATCTTTTCAAACCTTTCTTCATTGAACTCCACCATAGCTAAAACCAATGAATGGATTTGATCGTCATAAGCAAAAGACCGGTCAGTAAATTGAAGCACTTCAGCTTTAATTTCTTCACCTGACATTTTTGCAATTTTGCTTATTTTCAATCCATTTTCATTGAGTAAGGCTACATTTAGAATTAATTTTAGGTCATCATCATCATAATACCTGATGTTGGTTTCAGTTCTTTTTGGATTAAGCAGTTTATACCTCTGCTCCCAGATCCTTACTGTATGGGCTTTAATGCCTGATAACTTCTCAAGGTCTTTTATAGAATAATTACTCATTTACTTTCTTTTTAAAGTACTTGTTAGGTACAATGAATAATCCAAAAGAAACTGCATCATCTCTTTTTCTAATTGCGTGGTGGGCTTGGTGGGCTTTAAAAATTCCAGTAAGATACCGGCCATTTGGTTTAGTAAAGAGTTTAACTCTTCTGTGGATTAATATGTCGTGCAAAATAAAATAACTTATGCCATAGCATGTGATTCCCAAACCAATCCAAAATCTATAGTCTAAAGTACTAACTCCTAAAAAGATCAAAACGATGGCAATACTTGCAAAAAGGATAGAGAAAAGGTCATTAAGCTCAAAAAAGCTTTTGGAATGAATATGGTGTGTCTTGTGAATTTTCCACAAAATGCCGTGCATTAAAAATTTATGAATAAACCAGCCGGAAAATTCCATGGATATAAATCCAACAAAAGCATAGAACAAATCGTGAATCATTGTTAATTAAACCAAACTAGGGTGATTTTGTTTTTTTTATAAAATTATTGCTAAAGTGGAAAAAAAGAGCAACAAATTGAAAAAGACAATTAAAATAAGTTCATTTTCCTTTTCAAAGGAAGCCTTTCTATAGACAATTTGAATAATAAAGGCGACTAAAAACCAGGTGATATAATTAGATACAGGAATACTTTCCTGGTGCCACCACCAGAAATCCAAGGCTATAGCTACTCTTTCAAGACTTAAATCCAAAAGTACCATTAAAGCAGCACCTGAAGCAGCTGCAATAAGGTCATTTTTTATAAATTTTTGAAAAATGCCTCCTGTTAGGTAAACTAGTAAAAACCAATTTAGCCCTATCATCAAGGGCACCCCAAACACCTTAATTCCAAGTACTGCACTGTAACTGTAATCCCCAAACAGCAGTCCGGTGTTGACGCCAATGATTTCAGTAATCATGCCGACAAGAAATGAAAACAAGAAAAACCCAAAGAATCCTTTGTTAAAATCCCTGTGAAAATAGAGAAGAATACCAGTGACTAACAACAAATGAAATGGCGTAATCAACTGAAACAATGGTCTGCTTTTTCCCCAAAACAATCCAAATAGGCCTACCAGGTGAAGTATCGTGATGAAAATTTTGGCTACTTCGGATTTTTCAAGCTTAAAAAAGGTTGAGTTGTCCATATAATTACGCATTGCAAAACAGAAAATTAAATATTGAGGTATTATTTTTGTTTTCAATATACTATAAGCGTTTCTTTACATTTTTGTTCGAAAGAATCGGTACGAATTTAATGGAAATTGTCTTAAACAAATCATAACTGGTAATCTAATGGTACTTTACAACATAACAATAAATATTGATAGTGAAAAAGAGGAAGAATTTATTTCGTGGATGAACCAAGTATACCTTTCCGGAATAATGCAAACCGGGTTATTTTATGAGAAACGGTTTTTTCGACTTTTACAAGAAGATAATGGGGAAGGCGTCAATTTTTCCGCCCAATTTTTAGCGGAAAATTTAGAGGATTTGAAATTCTTTCAATCCAGGTATGGTACTATATTTAGAGAAATAATAAAAGAAAAATTCGGTAGCCAATTTGTTTCTTTCCGATCCGTTTTAGAATCTGTAGATTAGTACAGTTACTAGAGATCAGCTTCCTGTTTTCATCAGAAGATCCCCTTTTCTTTTAATAATTAGGAGCCCAAAATGCTCATTCAAAATTGATTTGCACCTGTTTTCTGCAAATAGTGCACGTGAAGGCGTATCGTATAGCAAGGTCATTCTTAACAAGTTCTTCACATAGGCTGGGTTTTGCCCCAAGGTTTGAACCCAATTATGAAATGTGCTCTTCCAATCTTCCTGGTACTTTTCAAAGTGGCTTTTCCCATCAAACCTTAGCTCCAGCTGATTGGTGCCAAACTTGTACCTAAAAATACCAGCCAATTGCCTGTAAATTATGGTTAGATGGTCTTTCGGAAAGGACTTTTCAGAAAGAATTTTTAAGTAGGTATCATCCTGTAGTTCAAGCGGATTGAACAATAAAGTAAAGGCATTTTTCAATTCCTCCACCATCAAATCCATCATCTCCTTTTCTATGGCAGATTGGGAATGCCTAAGGATATAATTTTTATCTAATGGAAACAGTTTTCTATTCATAATTCGCCTTTGAGCCCGCAAATTAAAGAAAAGTAATTGAAAAAATACGGTCTTTTCAGAATTTACAGCTTTTTATTTCGATTTTCATTGAAGAAAAATGCTTTGGGCAAAACAGGTAATCCCATTTTTATGGGTCGTTTCTACCTTTACCTGGTAGAAGCGTTATTTATAGTCTGCCCAAAAAATACCGCATTTAAAAACAATTTATTTGTCCCAAACCAATAAGCTCTAAAGTTAGGATTGTCCACAAACCCTATGGTTTTGCCTTTCCCTTTGCCCGAAATCTGAATCACCCCTTTGTTTTTCATCATTTCCAAGTTAGTGGGGTGCACATAGCCACTTGCAAGAGGGCTTTCAGTATACACCAATGGATTGGCATAGGGATTACCTGATGGCTCTAGAAATTGATTTCCTTGCTTGAAAATATGAATTTCACCAGATCTATAGCCATAACCTAAAGGATGTGTGATGTCTAATTTGGCATTGAAAATAGCTCCTCCAGTTAATTTCGCTCCTCGATCGTTTTCCAGGTCTGCATATTGTTTTTGACTAGTGGTATCGCTATAGTCAGGGCTTTGAAAATTAAAAACGGCGATATCATTTTCTGCTAGCCAATTCATGGCAGACCCTCGACTTATAAGTGTTCCACCATTTTGAACCCAGGATTTTAACTTCGCTGCTTCTTTTTCTCCTAAAGCAGAATAATCACCAGTAGGCAAAATAATTACATTGTACCTGTAGAGATCTGCAACGGAAATCCTGTGAGAGGCCATTAATGTGATCGGAATTTCCATGCGTTGATCAAAAAGATGCCATATTTCTCCAGCATCAGAGCTTCCGACCCCATCACCTACTAAAAGGGCAATAGATGGTTTTTTTAATACACTTATGCTGGGAGAACCGAGATTTACCCCCCCCGTAAGCCCGGTGGACAATGCATAAATATTCACTCCACTAGACGCGGCTATTGTTTTGAGATCCTCATAAAAGGCTTCGTCGCTCTTTTCGGAATTTCCTTTTTCAACCAATATGGTTCCTCTTCTATAATTTTTCTTGTCCTCTGTTTGGAATTCCTTGTGACTTACCCTTACCTGATAGCCAATATCCATTAGCTTGTATAGGGCTTTGGGAGAATAATATTCTTCCCATTCGAAGGCATAACTGTAAGCACCTGCATCCCCAAGCACTTTGCCTTCCTTAAAAGAAAGACCATTACTGACATTTACTACCTTTGCTAAGTTTAATATTTTACTGCTCAAGGACATGTAATTTAAATTGAATGCCATTGGCATATTCCATGTAGAAACATCATAAAATAAACTGTCCTGAAAAGTTGTTCTGGTTTCGAACAAAGATTTGACAAGCCTGTATTGAGGTTGGTCCAAAGGGACAATGAAAGACTTACCCGATTTAAAAGGTACACCATTAAGGGTAACGTCCTCTTCAAGGCTATAAAGCTGGATGTTGTGTTGCAAAAGGATATCAGCAAAATGAAATGTCCTTCCATAATCCTCCATAGCACCAAATATAATGGCTTTGTTATCGTCCTGAATATATTCAGCCTTGGCATCCTTGTAAAAATCAGACATGTAAGTATTCAGCTCTACCCTAAGATCAGTAGCTGCGTCAAATGATGAAAGGGCAGTGGTGAATTGGTTCCTGATAGTAAATGGAAAGGAAATCTTACCATAGGGACTCTCCTGAAGGTTTCCTCTCGAAGAAGCTTGTTCAAAAAGAATACCAACAGCTCCTTGAATGTCCGGATAGGTGGAGCCCTTACCAAAATAATAATCATCAAAACTCTCTTTTGTATAATAAAGTGAGCCTATTTTGTCGAGGTATTTCGAATGGTAAGCTGCTATTTTCTCAGTTAGTTCAAAATTCTTGGCTGGAGTAAGTGGATTGTTTCGACTAGGTATTCCCGGCTGGAAAAAGTAGGTATTGTCTGTCCCCATTTCATGAAAATCAAGGACTATATTCGGTAGCCACGCCTGCAATTGGGCAATTCTACCTTCAGATTCAGGGTGCTGTACGGGTATCCAGTCCCTATTCAGGTCAAACCAATAATGGTTAGTTCTTCCGCTTGGCCAGGACTCGTTCAGCTCTCTATTGTTGGGGTCCCCATTTGGATAATAGCTTTTGTGACTGTTAACCCATGAAGCAAAGCGATTAATTCCGTCAGGATTTATAGCGGGATCAATCAGCAATATGATATTCTCCAGGTCCTCTTCAATTTCTTTGGCGGCCGTAAAATGGTAGGCTGAAAGGAGTGAAGCATTAACGCCCGACGCTTCGTTTCCATGGACCGAATGTCCCATATACATTACCACGGGCATTCCTTCGAGATCGGATTTAAAATCAGGATACCTCAAACCTCCCCTTTGCTCTTTAAGTCTATCAAGTTGCTTGATATTTTTTGGAGATGAAACAGCCAACATTATTAAGGGCCGCTTTTCATAGGTGTAGCCATAGGTAATCAAAGTAGCCCTGGGTGATTGGGCTGCTATGGCCTTATAAAATTGTACCACTTGTGTGTGATTGGCATGCCACTCCCCCACCTCAAAGCCTAGAATTGAAGCAGGTTTTGCTATATCTTGGTCATACGTATAACCACCAGGAAGGTAATAATCTAAGTTAACATTCTGAGCACTAACCGAAAAAAACAGAAATATCAATATACTGCTCAATAGGCCTTTTTTCATTTTTTGGTGGGGTTAATTACACGTAATTACAGTCGTGATATTTCAGGAATCGGAATTTAGGATGTTTTTTTATAAATCGAAGGGTCATTTATCAAAACTTAGGTGAATATTTTTTTCAGGGCATGGTTAAGATCTCCATATTCAAACTTAAAACCTGTACCTTCAATTTTTTCATTACTGACCCTATTGCCTCCTAATACCATATTGGCCATTTCTCCAAGTCCAAGCTTCAATGCAAAGGAAGGGACTCCTATATTAAAAAAAGGCTTTCCTTTGTATTCAGCAGCCCTTTGAGTAAGTACCTTATTGGTAACTGGAACAGGTCCTACGGCATTATAAATTCCCGACACCCCGTGGTTTTCAAGCGCATATTCAACCATTCTGGACAAATCTTCAATGAAAATCCAGCTTAAATACTGCTGTCCTGAACCTAATGGTGCTGCTACGGGTGGTTTTAACATTTCCTTCAACGCCCCTCCATCTTTGGCCAGTACTATTCCTATACGGAAAGTAACAGTGCGGATGTCCAATTCTTGAAATTTATCTGTAGCTTTCTCCCATTTCCGGACCACATCGGCCAAAAAATCATCTCCAGGTGGATCTCCCTCAAAAACCAGCTTTTCTCCTGTATCAAAACCATAAAAGCCTACGGCGCTTGAACAGACGATGACTTGTGGTTTTTCCTTAGCTTTTTTTAAAGTTTTATACAGCAACTCAGTGCTATCAATTCTGCTATCCAGAATCACTTTTTTTCGCTCTTCTGTCCATCTTTTGTCAGCTACTCCGGCTCCTGCAAGGTGGATTATAGCATCTGCCCATTCTATTGCTTCATCCTCTATCTTCCCTTTTTTGGGGTCCCAAAAGAAGGCCTTTTGGGAATATTTTTTCGGATTTCTACTCAACCAGGCTACCTCTTTTCCTATTGCTTCAAGTTTTTTTGTGATAGAAGTACCAATAAGTCCTGATCCTCCCGTAATTAGTATATGTTGCATAATTAATTTACCCCAATTTTCTTTAATTCATCGAAAGCTAGCCACCACAAAAATTATTCCATGTAGGCACTAATGAAAAAAAAGTGGTGTAAGATTTATGGGGCATAACCCAGATTGTGCAATTGACAATCCAATACATGACCTATTTGCGCTTACATTTGAACTGTTTCCAGCACCTTTGCTATTAAACCATGCCTATTAAAAGCCTCCATTCTCAAATGAGAAAAGGGGAAAGCGAATCCGGAGTAAGGACAAAAAAGATTCTATAGTCACTGAATTCACTCACTGATGCAAGCATTAATTTTTACAAATTAATATATAAAATGTTTGCCTATATTTGTTTTGAATTGGCAATGGTACGCTTTCAGAAAGTGCTTTCAGGGTTTTTAATGATAAATTCATAGCGCTTACTTGCCCGCCTTTCAATGTCTCCTGCTTCACCAGTAATTAAATTAGTTCTGGGTTAATGGTATTTCAGAATGTAAATTATTGGCTTCATGTCAAATAGGAACAGTAACCTACTTTTGTTTTCCAAATTTATTTTTCAGGAATTGCTTCCAAATCTGGCCTTTACCGCCAAGTGGTTGGGTTTAGCATTGGTCATTGGCACGCTTGTAGGATCCGCATCAGCACTATTTCTAATTTCTCTAAACTCGGTAACGCAATACCGCGAGTCAAATCTCTGGATCATTCTATTTTTACCTTTTGGAGGTTTTATCATAGGTTGGGTTTACCACCGATATGGTACTGAGGTGGTGAAAGGCAATAATCAATTGCTGGAGGAATTTTATAATCCATCAAAAATAATACCTTTAAGGATGGCGCCACTGGTCCTTTTTGGCACACTTCTTACCCATCTCTTTGGTGGATCCGCCGGTCGAGAGGGGACAGCCATTCAAATGGGGGGCGCTATTGCAGATCAATTCACAAAATGGTTTAAGCTTACGGAGGGAGACCGAAGAATGGTCATTACCATAGGGGTGGCCGCAGGATTTGCTTCTGTGTTTGGCACACCACTAGCGGGAGCCGTTTTTGCTTTGGAATGGCTCATAGTCGGCAGGGTAAGGTACGAATCGATTCTACCTGCTTTTCTTGCTGCTGTGATCGCAAATTACGCCTGTGAGGGCATCTGGTTAGTACATCATACCCAATACACGGTTCCAATGGTGCCGCCATTAGACCTCATCAATATACTATGGGTAATTCCTGCGGGGATTTGTTTTGGATTGGCTGCTAGGCTTTTTTCAAAATCCACCCATTTCTGGTCATATATCTTTAGCCAAAAAATAAAATATCCTCCATTCCGGCCTTTGGTAGGCGGCGTGATCATTGCCGCCTCAGTTTTTATCATCGGCGATACCAAATACATAGGGTTGGGTATACCTACCATTGTTGACTCCTTTTCTCAAGATTTACCTTGGTATGATTTTTTGGTGAAAATCGCTAAAACTTCATTAACCCTAGGTTCGGGTTTTAAGGGGGGTGAAGTTACGCCATTGTTTTTTACAGGTGCAACCCTTGGCAATGCATTGTCAGCCATTATCCCATTACCAGTAGCGCTTTTGGCGGGAATGGGTTTTGTAGGGGTTTTTTCAGGTGCTACCAATACTCCTCTGGCATGTACCTTGATGGGAATTGAGCTTTTTGGGGCCCTGTCGGGTGTGTATATCGGTTTAGCTTGTGTTTTGGCCTACCTATTCAGTGGCCACTCGGGCATTTACCATTCACAGGTTATCGGCTCCCCAAAAAACGAAGGATTGTTAAAGAGAAAAGGGAAAAAATTAGGAGAGTTATAAATATCAAATTCCAAACTAAAAGTAAATTTCCAGCACTAATATTGGGCGAATAACAAATTTTAATGAAAAATTTGTTGAAATGCACAACAAATTAGCAGCTATGATCGTATTGTCTTTGAATCGAATTTAATATTTATGACGAATATTGCAGCAATGCGTAAGGCCATTGAAATTTTCCAGTCTTACGGAATCCCTTTAACCGGAAAGCAAAAAGCGGCCAACTTTTATTATGATTTGAGGATGGACCAAATTTTTGTTTCTGGATTGATCTTCGAATTGGAATATGAGTTGAATAAAGAGCTGGAAGATGACAAAGTCGCCCGTATTCAAACACCCTCAGAACTAATTGATACCTTGCTAAAAGCCTCTTAATTATTTTTTTACGGATGTTTTCATGTTTCAGAAAGAGGAACGTGCTGGTTTCAACTTTTTTATTTTCACATCTTCTCATTTTATAATTTGAGGAGTATTAATGTATTAGACATCAAAGTGTCAAAAAAAAAGATTATTCTTATCTAAAAAATTCACGCCATCAAAAATCTTCTTATTTCAAAAGTATAAAGAGTTTTGTTTTACCAACAAATAAAAAGTTAGGAAAACTTGAAATAAATCCCATTTTTCTTTTACTTATGCCTTTAACCCAAAATATGCAATAAATAATCTATTGCATATTTTGGGTTTCCTTTCGAAAGTATTATAAACCCAAAGCATGAAAGAAAGAAGAGAGTTTATCAAAAAATCTATATTTGGTGCCAGTGGATTGACCATCGGGGCCATGAGCTTTAGCGCAAAATCCTACGGCTCCATCATTGGTGCCAATGAACGCTTCAGAATGGCTGTTTGCGGCGTAAATGGCCGTGGCAAATCACATATTTCAAGTTTTTCAGAATTGGACAATGTCGAAATCGCCTATTTAGTAGATCCTGACAAGAATGTGCTCAATTCGCGCGTACAATCCCTTCGCGATGGAGATACCAAAAGTAATCGGGTTAAAGGTGAAGCGGATGTACGTAGGGTACTTGAGAGAAAAGACATAGATGCCATCAGCGTGGCCACACCCAATAGCTGGCACTCCCTAATGGTAGTATGGGCAGCGCAGAACGGTAAGCATTGCTATGTAGAAAAACCTGCCAGTCATGATGTCCACGAAGGGCGTATCGCTTTGGCAGCTGCCGAGAAATATGGCATAGTAGTTCAACATGGCGCTCAAAGACGTAGTAGTGATGAATGGCGTGACCAAGTAAGTGATATCAAGTCAGGAAAATATGGTAAAATGTTGGTTTCGCATGGCTTTGCCTGTAAACCAAGGGAAGGCATAGGCTACAAACCAAACACCAACCCACCAAGTAACTTGGATTGGAACTTATGGAAAGGTCCAGCGGTAATTGACCAATACAATGAAAACCTGGTGCACTATAACTGGCACTGGAACTGGCAAGTAGGAAATGGAGAATTAAACAACCAGGGTACCCACCAGTTGGATGTGGCCTATTGGGCCCTTGATGACGAAGTAGCCAATACTCATCCGGTAAGAGTGATGGCCATGGGGGGCAGGTTTAACTGGGACGACCAAGGTCAAACGCCCAATACCATGTTTGCTGTAGCACAATTTGCCAATGGCCAATATGTGTTTTTCAATGTTAGGAATGTAAACCATGAAGGTTATGTAAAAGAAGTAACCAACCGGTTTTACTTTGAGGACGGCGGCAAGCTAATAGATGGAGAATATGTTTCTCACAATGGCAGTCAGCCACGTAATGTTACTGTAAAAAAAGTCCCCATGACACCTGGAGGTGCATTTGGAAGTTTTGTAAATGCCTGTCGTGCCAATGACCCCACGATGGCCAATGGCAATATGTTTGACGCCCATTACAGCTGTACCTTGGGTCACCTAATGAATATATCCTACAGGATGGGCGAAAAAGTCCCTTTCAATGCGAAAGCTGGAAGGTTTGGTGACAATAAATTGGCCTTTGAAGAGTTTATGAAGATCCACGAAATCGCAAGAGATGGCATGGGAGTACCTGTGGACCAAGCAGATTATATCGTAGGCCCTTGGCTGGAATTTGATGGAGAGACAGAATTTTTTACTGGAGACCGATCAGTAGAAGCCAACAGGCTGCTCTTTGATCCCCGGAGATCAGAATTTGACCTTCCTTCACCAGATAAAGTTTAAAACAATTTATAAAGGCTGTTTCTGTAAAAGAAGCAGCCTTTATTTATCACAAGTTTCAGCCTATTAACCTGTGTTCGGGGTAAGATCGTCTTAAAAAATAGCTAAATCATCCCTAAAAACCCTTTTTAGGGGTTGCCGTGACGGTAATAACCCTACCGATGATGATTTTTTTATGAAATTGGGTCGAACTCAGGTTATTAATAAATGGGATCCTCTGGTACCGAGATATAACAGTTCTCATGTTTTTTCATGCCTATTTTAGGGTAATAGGCGATGGCTTTTGGGGCAGAAAGCAATATTAGATTTGCAAATGGGAATGCCGCTTTGGTAAGTTTCACAAGCATTTTCCCTATTCCGCGGTTTTGATAGTCACTATGAACCGCCAAATCTGAAAGGTAAGTGCACATTCATCAGAAACGGGCCTTGCTATTCCGATCAATTTGCCTTCCTCCCTTGCGGTAAGGATCAAATCTGCATGGTAAAGCATTTTTCCCAAGCGCTCAAGATCCTCAACTGGTCTGCGTTCTCCCAGCGTAGAAGCGATAAGTAGCCTTTGAAAATCGACGGCATTTAATTCAGGCTCGGCCTGATAAGTAACGGAAGATGCCATTAAATTTGTATTTAAGGTGCCCTATTTGTGTAAAGGTAAAAATTATTTTATTTTCCTTTTACAGATAAAAAACAATATCTTGTAATTAATGAATTTACCTGAATTAGGAACTAGTATTTGTGATTTCAGTACATAATAGATTTGCTATCGCCTATTTCAGTTTTAACCTTTAAACCTAATATATATCATGACAAGCAGAAGAAACTTTTTGCAAAAGCTGACACTTTCCGCAGTTTCCCTTCCCCTAATTCCAAACTTCACTCCCAAAAATCAAACAAACATGAATAGCAATGCCAACAAAGCAGGCACTTTAAGAGTGGCCATTATGGGTTTGGGTGGCTATGCTACCCGTGTGGCTAAAGCCATGCTGGATTCTAAAAATGCCAAATTGGTAGGTTTGATCAGTGGTACCCCTTCTAAAATTAAAGACTGGCAAGCCACTTATAATATCCCAGACAAAAATTGCTACAATTATGAGAATTTTGATGCCATCAAAGACAATCCGGATATCGATGCCGTATACATTATCACCCCAAATGCCTTGCACCACCCACAAACCTTGAGGGTGGCTGCTGCCGGAAAACATGTGATTTCTGAGAAACCAATGGCTACTAATGCCAAACTAGGACGAGAAATGGTGGCCGCCTGTAATAAGGCTGGCGTGAAGTTACTGGTGGGATATCGCATGCACTTCGAACCCAATACATTGGAAATTATACGACTGCGGGAGAATGGTGACTTTGGCGAAATCAAGTTTTTCCAGGGCCTTAGCGGATTTAAAATTGGTGATCCTACCCAATGGCGTCTTAACAAGGAGTTGGCAGGTGGCGGAGCCATGATGGACATTGGTATTTATTCTATAAATGGAGCGCGATACATGGTGGGTGAAGAGCCGATCTGGGTAACCGCTCAGGAGACAAAAACTGACCCGGTAAAATTTAAAGAAGGAGTCGATGAAACGATTACTTTCCAGTTCGGATTTCCCAGTGGGGTCATTTCTTCCTGCCTGTCTACCTACAGTACGAGCAACCTGGATAGGTTTTTCCTAAATGGCACCGAAGGTTTTGCGGAGATGCAGCCCTCCACAGGCTATGGTCCCATAAAGGCAAAAACCAATAAGGGCCCGCTCAGCTACCCACATGTGGCCCACCAAACGGTTCAAATGGATAGAATGGCTGCTATCATTCTTGATGGCGATACTGCCAAAGTAGCTGTGGATGGAGAAGAGGCCTTAAAGGACCTAGTTATTATTGATGCTATTTATAAGGCTGTAAAAACCGGTAAGAAGGTGAAACTAGATTTAGGTTAAACTTCTGGCCAATTGGTTGATAGAGAAAACCTTGAGGTTCTTTTTGTAGTGTTTCAATAATCCCAAAGGAAGTGTTCTTTGGGATTATTCTTTTAGCTAAGGGGGACAGAATTAGTACAGATATCAGGTTGCTGTTTGTACATTTGTACGCTTTTCCCAATCAAAAGATCAAACACGTAAAAGCTAAATGAACAATAAGAAAGACGTCATAGGAATTTGTAAAATCAAACCGCCTTTTCTTTACTAAAACCTAAGAAGGGAAACAAAGAAGCAACGGCTATAGCGATCAATGGCGAACCTATGCAATCCTTCCCAGGATTTTTTAATCCTTTTACTGCTACGTAATTCCATGATACTCACAACAAACCTATCCAATCCCCATACCAGCACCGCTACTGGAGCATTCCTCCAACACCCAATACAATGAACCGAAGCCTTAACCGCATTATTGTAGCTTAACGGTTTGGTTATGCTTAGCGCGGGATTAAAATACACTTCACTTTCAGTTTGACCTTAATTTTGTTAATATTCATTTACTTTAGATTTAGCGCTAAAACCCGCATTTATTATAGCCCTTGAATGGTGAATATAGTTCAAAAAATTGACCGTTCCAACGGGTGAAAGTGCCTTAAATACTGCGATAATCCTGATAATACGAGACAGGCTGTCCCGAAGCCAAGCAATTGACAATGTCTATCCTATTTTATATGGCTGGATTGCCGTGATAGGGCTGCGCATTAGAAAAATTCAGGTAAAAGTTTTTAGGAGGAGCCAGGATGCAAATGGGAGAATGGGCAGTGGCTCAAAGCCCTATCCCAATCATTACTATCGAGCTGTCACGCCTAAGAAGAAGAGGACATGAATCGATGCTTTCCCACTACCTCAAAACGAAACCTACAATCCAGTGAACTGGGGCTGAACGTGAAAAAGTGATCCGCCGTGGCAGACCATTTTAGCGAAGAGCCGGAATGTAGAAAAGATAACAGATCCAACTGGTGATCCCTGAGCTTGTCGAAGGGAACTCTGAGAGGCCGACTACACAATTATGTATAGTCTATAATTCACAAAATCAATTTATTAATTATTTAATTATCACTTCTTTAAATTCTTTCCATTTTACCTTATCGCCGTTATTTCATAAGATTTAGAATTTTTAAAAAGAATAGTAATTCCTCCAATTACTGCTCCTAGAGGTCCTCCTGAAATAACTCCATGAGCTGCTCCTTCACCTGCAGTATATCCTAAAAAAGCGTCTGGGGCAGCTGTAGCAACTCCTAAAAGTACCATTTTCGTAGCTCCAGTTGCTGCACCTACAAGGATATTGTTTCCTGCTGAATGCTTCGTTTTAATTGAGCCGAGGCTACTTAAAGGAATTTCCATCGATTCTCCTTTTCTGTTTAATTGAAGTGATTTTTCTGAAATTGAAAGTATTTTCCCTTTACTTATCTTTTTGCCTTGTAAATCGTATGCCCGTACAAAGACATTGGCGTTTTCGAATCCATTTTGAGCACAAACGTTAATGCTTAAAATCATAGAGATTGCAAAAATTAAATTTTTCATTAGTTGTTATTTAAATTTATAGCCAATTCAATATTATGCACAACATCAGTATATAACCACTTTTTAGCTATGGATTTGCGTGTGTAAAGACCATGTGCCAACTGCCTTATTTTCCATTGGAAATTAAGGATTTCGAACAAAGAATCAAGCTGGAACGACACTATTTTATTTGAAATAGCCAGTATATGGTTGTATATCTCCGGGGTAGTGGAGCTGTGATGTCACATTAACACCGGAATCATCCTTAAATCCGAAATATGTAGGTGCCCTTCTATTATGTGATGGAATCACTTACTGAGAAGAGTCAGGAAATCCTATTGCATAATCCCATCTAACGCCTTAAGGAAATGTTTAGTTTAAGGCGTTTTAAAATCAATTTCCAAGGGATTCAACCCCTGAAATGAGGAAATTTCCACCGAATTAGCTACCCTACGTTACTTTTTACCGATGTCTTAGAATTCCATCTAACGCTTTGGTTTTTTTATTAACAGTTAACCTTATAATGAGAATCATTAGTACAAACAAGCAGTTGAAGCTTGTTTTCTCTGTTCATTTTTTTCCCTGAGTTGCTTCGCTTCAG
>Ga0222651_1000022_pt1 | contig 133788 bp, 121 predicted proteins | sample AntAcemetagen369_FD_179855 | JGI IMG/M metagenome (GOLD analysis project Ga0222651, IMG submission 179855) | Saline water microbial communities from Ace Lake, Antarctica - #369 | ecosystem: Environmental > Aquatic > Non-marine Saline and Alkaline > Saline | place: Antarctica: Ace Lake...
TCAAACCAGATGAAGATGGTGTCATTATTGATGACCGCGTTAACTTCCCGACACTTACTGCCGCGGGTTACGTGAAATCGATGTTATCTTTGAAATGACTGTCTATATGAGGTTGACACGTTCCGCAAGCTTGAAAGTATTGGCGAAGACAGCAGTAGCGGATACTACAGAGTCAATACTACCGACGGATACGAAAGAAAATACACAGAAAATAAACCCATCGTAGATCATGACGCGGGACTGAAAGATATTTTTTCCTTTCTCCAAAAGAAACTGACGATCGAGGCTAACACGCCCTCCTCACCAGCCGTAAATTCAATATCCATACTAGATGCGGTCAGTCATCGTGTCGTTCACGGCGGCGCAACATACCGCGACCCAACAATAATCGACGACAAGGTCATTGACGGTATACGCGCCTTGATACCATTGGCCCCGCTGCACAATGCGGCCAATTTGCTTGGGATCGAAATAACTCGCAAGCACTACCCGCAGGTACCTCAAGTCGCCGTGTTCGATACGGCTTTCTTCCGTGATCTACCCGCTCGCGCTTATCGCTATGCACTACCGGATGACATATATCAACAACAGCATCCACGCCGTTACGGTTTTCACGGCACATCACATCACTATGTCGCTCATCTGGCGGCTGACTATCTGCAGCAACCAATCGCGTCATTGAAAATGATCACTTTGCACCTAGGCAATGGCGCTAGCACCGCCGCCATACAAGATGGCATCTGCATTGATACCTCCATGGGCATGACACCAATGGATGGTCTGATTATGGGTACTCGCTGCGGTGACCTTGACCCCTCTGTACTGATTTATCTCGCTAGAAAGCTCAACCTGAGTCTCGATGAAATCGAAAGATTACTGAATGAGGATAGCGGCATGAAGGGTTTGTGCGGCACCCAGGATATGCGAGAGGTCCATCAGTTGGCCAGCGCCGGTGACAGTCGCGCACAGCTTGCCATTGATATGTACTGCTATCGGGTCTGTCAATATGTTGGATCTTACTACACCACTCTTGGTGGCTTAGACGCGCTCGTATTTACAGCCGGTATCGGTGAAAACGACGCTCTGATTCGCGAATTGATCTGTACTCAATTGGCAGTGCTAGGGGTCTCTCTCAACCACGATAAAAATCACGCTGACGCCCTTCAAGCGGTCAACATTAGTGACCACAACAGCAGAGTCAAAGTGCTTGTTTTTGCAACCAATGAAGAACTCGAAATCGCGCGCCAGACAGTCTTAGCACTCACAAAAACTTAAGAACCAGAATATCAACCAAACACAAACCACATTGATGTGACCCGCGATAACGCTACAGGAGAGAATCATGAAGATCCTTGCTTTTATTAACCTTAATGAATGGAATAGTTTGAAAGACTATCCAGCTAAAGAGCTGCCACTGGCGCGGCGTGTTCTCGATGTCGCCAGATCACTCAATGCAGATGTGCACTTTTCTCATCTAGTACACGACAACGCATTGATGACAGGAAGTTCGCACGACCGTGAGCTTGTTCAACTCCGTGAGCAAGTCCAGGTGATCGAGCAGAAATGGCTCGATGGCCTCGTGGATTCGGCTAGCGACCTAAAGGTTACCGCCAAGACCAGTTTCGCAAGCGTCAGTGCTGATGCGTTAGTTAACGAAATTAAGGAACACCAGCCTGCACCGCCAGAACCAGCAAACCAAACACCTTGAGATCCGATTTGACGAAGTCGATCATGTCAGCCGCGATCATCGGCACGCCGCTGATGTAAATATCGGCATACTGCTCATGCCGAAGCTTTATCAGGCGGATTTCATCAATTAGAGTCTGCCGACGGTCAACGAATGTCCGCCTGGCTTGGCGGTATGATTTATCGACATCGCTACTATCGGTTTGTCCTTCAGATACTCCATCGATCTGTTTTTCTAGGGCAATCAGTCGTTTGTCCTGCTACAGATCTATTTGCAGCACTGACGAACTGCCATCTATGGATATCAGGTAATCGCGAAACAGAACGCTCGATGTCAGTTCTTTCTTGGCAAGTTAAAGGTCAACCTCGATGTCCCTGAGCGTTCTGTATCCGGCTGCCATTTCCTCGATGGGCAACGGCGGACTCTGGATCAGAGGCACATCTAGAACCGACAGCAGACCGGCAACGCCATCCACAGCAGCAGCTTCGCTTTGTATAGCTGCCAGCCTTCCCAGCGCGTCGCGGCTATAGGCGGTGCGGAGTAGATTCATTTTATGCTTCGAGGGGAGCATTCAGTTGCGCGGTAGTAGACGGGAAACGGACCTGGCGCAGTCTTCCACTTACCAAAGTTCTGTTAGTGATCGTTAGCCTACCTAACTTCTAAAAAATTATCAGTCAGCCCAAATCCGGGTTTTGTTCCAATATCGTCATAATGATTTTTCGACCTTGAGGCGTTAGGTGAATGGATTTCTGACGCAGGTTCATCATGTCGAATCGAAGCTCGATTAAGCCGGGCCCCGGTTTCTTGGTAGAAGTCAGCGTCGACATATCAGCCAGGTTCCGAGATAAAGCAGTGACCGATGTCACATCGAGCAACTTCAGCAGATTTCTCTGATTAGTACCCTCATTCAGGTAAACATTGAGCAGGATGTGCAACCGCAGCGCCGTGACGTCTGGACCCAGAGTTTTTCTCGCGCTGACAAGAAACTGATCGAATAGTCGCACTGAGGCTTGCAAAGCTGTCGTTTCCATTGCTTTCTCCCGATAAAGTAACAGTGCTTATATCCTTATATTTTCGGTATCGCAACTATCTTGTTACCGTACTTACACATTCTTGTTGTGGAGGAACCATGACTCAGCCAGTGCTTGAAGCACAAACCACTGAATTACATACGGAAAATGGACTACTAGACGGCGAAAAGTCCCATGCGGCCGCTTCAGTCAAAACAGTGCTAGCGGATACCTTTAATCTGTTAATCGCCACCCAGGGGCTCCACTGGAACGTTCAGGGACCCATGTTCTACAGCATCCATCAGCTGACCGAAATGCAGTACCGCGACATGTTCGAGGCGGTTGACAAATTGGCCGAACGAATCCGTTCGCTAGGATTTCTAGCGCCTTATTCTGCCGAGGAACTTGGCCGCGGTTCGGTGCTCACCAGCCCGAAGGACGGTGATGAACTTAAAGCACAAATTGAACGCCTGATTGAAGGCAACGAGTTTATCGCCAAGGCCTTGCGACACGCATTGCCAGAAATCGATGCCATGTCGGATGTAAAAACCTCTGATCTGTTCGCCAAACGGCTCGGCGTCCATGAAGAAAATGCTTGGATGCTGAGGGCAATCATTAGCTAATTGCTCAGCAGCAATCGGCTCGGTTACGGCGGCGTAACTGCGCCTACCTCAATCTCACAACACAACTCAACGGGCGCCAATCATGAATGTTATGGCTTTTGTTAATCTTAATGAATGGAACAGTTTAAAAGATCATCCGGCAACAGAATTGCCGCTGGCGCGGCGAGTACTCGATGTTGCCAGATCACTCAATGCAGATGTGCACTTCTCTCATCGGGTGCACGACACCGCATTGATAACGGGAGGTTCGGACGACCGTGAGCTTGTTCATCTTCGTGAGCAGGTCCAGTCCATCGAGCAGAAATGGCTTGATAGCCTCGTGGATTCGGCTGGCGACTTAGCCGTCACGGCCAAGACCAGTTTCGCAAGTGTCAATGCTGATGCGTTAGTCGACGAGATAAAGGAATACCACCCTGACCTGGTGTTCAAAATCGCCCGCGACCACAACTTCGTTTTGGGTCTGTTCTCGAACCTTGACTGGGAACTGATTCGTCAGTCCCCTGCGCCGATCTGGTTTGTTAAACAGGAGATGCGAGACATCAAGCGGGTCGTGGCTGCAGTTGATTTCGTTGATGAAGAGGACGGTACGAAGGGTTCAACGAAAAACTCGCTCGATCATGAGATTCTTGGCAAGGCAACGGAGATATGCAAAGCCATGAATGCTCAACTGACGGTGGTCCATGCATATCCGGCTGCTGAGCCACAGGTCCCGGCTATGGGTTTTACTGGGACAGGAGCAGGACTCGGTTGGTCTCCTGAGACCACGAGGCTGTTATTGGCATCGCAACAGAAACAGGATCAAGCGACAAAAAAACTTCACGAAAAAGCGATCCGTAAACTGTGTGATGGGTTCAACCTTAAGCAGGAAGACATCGTGCTAATAAAGGGACATCCAAATGATGTTATTACAGCAGTTTGCCAAGAGCAGGACGCAGGACTTATCGTGATGGGTGCAACAAACGTTGGTCGTTGGGAACGAATGGTTTCGCCGGTGCACGCAGAACCCGCGCTTGCGGACGCCGATGCAGACGTATTGTTTATTCCGGAAACCCGCGCTTAGCAAAGCAAGGTTTCTGACCTTTTTGTTACATGCCTAGAAGTAAGGGCAATACATTATCTGACCAGTGCGCCGGGGACAAGTTCTTGAGTGCGGCAGCGCACTGACGCCACACTCATTCATCGCTATCGTCCAGATACTAAGACGACGTGCTCTAGCGACATACTAAGGCGATTCAACAGGTTGCGAATCCCATTATCGTACCGATTAGAACGTCACCGCATTGCTGCGAATGCACATGTCAAACCTGACAACTGGCTTAATGAACTCGTACGCCATTTTCACTCATTCCAATCAAGGGCTAAACACCATGAATAATGAAACAACACACTCTAAGGGCACATGCCCAGTAATGCACGGCGCCAGAACTTCTGTTGGATCACCCGGTATGGATTGGTGGCCCGACGCACTGAATCTGGACATCCTCCATCAGCAAGATACAAAAACCAACCCATTGGGCGCCGATTTCGATTACGCCCAAGCATTTCAGAAACTGGATTTCGCATCGCTAAAAAAAGATATACATGCCCTGATGACGGATAGTCAGGATTGGTGGCCAGCAGATTGGGGCCACTATGGCGGCCTGATGATTCGGATGGCCTGGCACTCGGCGGGCACGTATCGCATTGCCGATGGTCGTGGTGGCGGCGGAACCGGTAATCAGCGCTTTGCGCCAATTAACAGCTGGCCGGACAATGTCAGCCTCGATAAAGCTCGCCGCTTGCTGTGGCCGATCAAAAAGAAATATGGGAGCAAACTGTCCTGGGCTGATTTGATCATCCTGGCTGGCACCATGGCGTACGAGTCCATGGGATTAAAAGTCTATGGGTTCGCCGCCGGTCGCGCAGATATCTGGCAACCGGAAATAGACACTTCCTGGGGTTCGGAAAGCGAGTGGCTTGATAAAGACGCAGAGCGCCAGACCACCGACACGTCCGAAACTCTCGATAACCCACTGGCCGCTTCGCAAATGGGGCTTATCTACGTCAACCCGGAAGGTGTAGATGGTAAACCCGACCCGCTAAAAACTGCCAAAGACATCCGCTTGACGTTCGCCCGCATGGCCATGAACGACGAAGAAACCGTTGCCCTAACGGCCGGTGGACACACTGTCGGTAAATGTCATGGTAATGGTGATGCTTCCATACTTGGACCCAGGCCGGAAAGCGCTGACGTCGCCGAGCAGGGACTTGGTTGGCACAATCCACAAAGCAAGGGTGTTGGTCGCGATACTGTCAGCAGCGGGATTGAAGGTGCATGGACCACGCATCCCACCGAGTGGGATAACGGCTACTTTTATATGTTGTTCACTTACGACTGGGAATTGAAAAAGAGCCCAGCGGGCGCATGGCAGTGGGAACCCGTCAATATTAAGGAAGAAGACAAGCCGTTTGATGTTGAAGATCCTTCCATCAAATGCACACCCATTATGACCGATGCGGATATGGCCATGGTTAAGGACCCTATCTACAGAGAAATATCCGAGCGTTTCTACAAAGACCCAGCACACTTCTCAGAAGTATTCGCGCGGGCGTGGTTCAAGTTAACCCATCGGGACCTCGGACCAAAGAGCCGGTATCTTGGGCCGGATGTACCTGAAGAAGATCTCATTTGGCAGGATCCTGTTCCCGCCGTTGACTACAGCATGAGCGATGCGGAGATTGCAGACCTCAAAGCCACATTGCTGGACTGTGGTTTGACGGTATCAGAACTAGTCACCACCGCCTGGGACAGCGCCCGTACCTTCCGTGGATCAGATAAACGCGGCGGCGCCAATGGCGCTCGAATTAGACTAACGCCACAGATAGCCTGGGAGGGTAACGAGCCCGCCAGACTAGAAAAAGTGTTGGGCGCTCTTGAAAGTATTCAAGCTGGTTTTAGCATAAAAGGCAGCACCAAAGTGAGCATGGCTGACCTGATTGTTCTGGGCGGTACCGCCGCTGTTGAAAAAGCCGCGCATGATGCTGGGTTTGATATTACCGTGCCATTTTCCCCTGGTCGTGGGGATGCGACAGATGAAATGACCGATGCTGATTCCTTTGCAGTGCTTGAGCCTGTCCACGACGGCTATCGCAACTGGCTAAAAGAAGATTATGTCGTATCAGCGGAGGAGTTGCTGCTGGATCGCACCCAACTGATGGGTTTGACCGCCTGCGAAATGACGGTGCTGATCGGCGGTATGCGGGTGCTGGGTACCAATCACGGCGACGCCAAACACGGTGTACTAACTGATCGTGAAGGTGTTCTTAGCAACGATTTCTTTGTCAATTTGACAGACATGAATTACCGCTGGCAAGCGGCTGACAATAACCTGTACGAAATCTGTGATCGGAACACCAGTACCGTTAAGTGGACAGCGACTAAGGTCGATTTAGTGTTCGGTTCCAATTCCATTCTTCGCGCCTATGCTGAAGTCTATGCGCAGGATGATGCGCAGGAGAAATTTGTTAAAGACTTTGTTAAAGCATGGAACAAAGTGATGAATGCAGATCGTTTTGATATTGATCGCACATACAAGGACCACTAAAGGTTTTTCGGTGAACATGGTACTGGCAAATTGACTTGCCAGTACCCATCGCATTTGACCGACAGACCGACAAATTAATTTTTTTCACAAAGGACTACCTATGACGTTAGAAAAACATGACCTGCACCATGAGTTTCCAGAATATAAAGAGCAAATTCACCATCTAAAAATGAATGACGCGCATTTTGCCCGTTTTTTCGATGAGTATCATGAGACCGATCATGACGTTCACCGCATAGAGCAAAGCGCTGAATACACGAGCGATGAAGTCCTGGAGCAGAAGAAAATTGCACGGCTGCAGCTAAAAGACAAATTGCTTGTGATGTTGAAAAATGAAAGCGTTTCATCTGCTGGAGAATAGCGAGCGTCTCAGTCAACCTATCGATATTTTATGTGATGGGGTCAGCGTAAAGTCACGCCGTAAATCCGCGATGGCATTTGGCTTAAGTAATGGCGAAACGTTATTCAATAATATTTTAGGGCAAGCACATGCTTTTTACCGGCTCGTTTAGCACAGACTGTCCTATTCGGCAGAAAATTCGTGAGTTCTATCGTATCGATGAAAATTCCGCGGTAGAGCATATTTTACCGTTGGCAGAAATTGAAGCCAGTGCTGGAAGCAGCGCGTGGGAAAAAGCCCGTGAAATGTCCCTGCAAATTCGTCAAGACGAATCGGGAAATGGTCCGATAGACGCCTTGTTAGCAGAATACACACTATCAAGTGAAGAAGGTGTGGTATTGATGTGTTTGGCCGAAGCCTTGTTACGTGTCCCCGATAAGCATACTCAAGATGCCTTAATTCGTGACAAGATTTCTCAAGGCGAGTGGAGCAGTCATTTGGGAAGCAGTGACTCACTGTTCGTGAATGCCTCATCGTGGGGGTTATTAATCACCGGCACCATGGTTGATTATGCTGATGAACGCGAACAAGACAGCTTTGGCTTATTGAAAAAAATTATCGGTAGTTTAGGTGAGCCTGTTATTCGTAAAGCAATGAACTTCGCCATGCGAATTATGGGGGAGCAGTTTGTTATGGGCGAAACTATCCTCGCTGCAACTGAGCATGCTGCCAATCACGAGCGGCAAGGCTATGTGTATTCCTACGACATGCTCGGTGAGGGTGCGCGAACCATGGACGACGCTAATCAGTATTATAAAGCTTATCAAGTTGCTATAGATGCCATTGGCGCGGTTGCTCGTGCGTCGGGTAAAAACGATCCTAGCAAAGTTCCTGGTATCTCAGTCAAGCTTTCTGCTATCCATCCTCGTTACGAATTCACCGATAAAGAACGGGTAATAACTGAAGCTGTACCGAAGCTTAAAACACTTTGTTTGCAAGCAAAAAGCTACAATATTGGTTTAACCATTGACGCAGAAGAATCTGAACGATTAGAACTATCACTTGATGTTATTGAGGCGGTATTTAGTGATGACGAATTAGCAGGTTGGAATGGCTTTGGGATGGCTTTGCAAGCTTATCAAAAACGCGCCATTTTTGTGGTTGATTGGTTACGTGAGTTAACCGTGCGTGTCGACCGAAAAATGATGGTGCGCTTAGTAAAAGGTGCTTACTGGGATACTGAAATTAAAAATTCCCAAAAAGATGGTCATGAACATTTCCCCGTATTCACTCGCAAGGCTTCTACTGATGTTTCCTACCTCGCCTGTGCGAACAAATTATTAGAATACAGAGATACCATCTACTCGCAGTTCGCTACGCATAATGCTTACACTGTCGCTACTATTCTTGAGCTAGCGGGCAATGACAAAACGAGCTTTGAATTTCAATGTCTATATGGCATGGGGCGCTCTTTGTATGATCAAGTTGTCACAAAAGAAAAAGTGCAATGTCGCGTCTATGCACCGGTGGGCCCTCATGAAGAGCTACTAGCCTATTTAGTCCGTCGTTTGTTAGAAAACGGCGCTAACTCTTCTTTTGTTAATGCCATAGTTGATGAATCTCGGTCGGTCGAATCTTTACTTGGCGATCCTGTAGAAAAAATACAGCGCTTAAAAGACAAATATAATGACCAAATAGTCAAACCCATTGCGTTATACCATGACGAAAAATATGTCGGTCGTGATAATTCTAAAGGCCTAGATTTGACTGATATTAAATCAATAACCACTTTAAAGACGTCACTAGATAACTGGCTTTCAGATAATCTGTTCTCAGAAAATGACGCACCAGAAGGGTCTACCGCCATTAGAAACCCAGCAAATCATAGCGAGATTATTGGCTTTCAGCGGCATCACAACAACGATGAAATGCTTGCGATGATCGATACGGCTCAAACAGCCTTTGCTTCATGGTCACAAACGCCTGTATCTGAACGCGCCGATTTATTATGTCGTGTTGCAGATGTTCTTGAACATCATATGGACGAGCTTATTGCCTTGTGTATCAAGGAAGCAGGGAAAACTACTCAAGACGGTATCGATGAAGTGAGAGAGGCGGTTGATTTTTGTCGATATTATGCGCAGCAAGCTATTGAACTTGCAGAAGATGATCGTTTAGAGGCCCGTGGTGTCTTGTTATGTATCAGTCCTTGGAACTTCCCATTAGCCATATTTATTGGGCAAGTGGCTGCCGCGATCTCTACAGGTAATACGGTGTTGGCTAAACCAGCCGAGCAAACAAGTTTAATTGCGCTGCGCACTATCGAGCTCATGATGTCTGTCGGATTACCTCATGGTGTTGTACAAGGGGTTATTGCCCGGGGTAGTGAAGTGGGCAGTGTTATTATTCCTAACGCAGGTATTCAAACGGTCATTTTTACTGGCTCTAGTGAAACGGCGACTACAATTTCACAAACCCTGGCTGGTCGAGGTGGCGCCCAAGTCCCCTTTATTGCTGAAACTGGCGGTCAAAACTGCATGATAGTTGACTCTACCGCCTTGCCTGAACAAGTCGTTGATGATGTGATTACTTCAGGGTTCCAATCTGCAGGTCAGCGCTGTTCTGCGCTTCGAGTGTTATTTTTACAAGAAGATATCGCTGATGATGTGATTACTATGCTCAAAGGCGCATTAGCAGAATTACATGTGGGTAACCCAGAAAAATTACTAACCGACATAGGTCCTGTCATTGATCAAAAGGCACTAGATTCACTCAATGACCACAGTGACTATATGAAAACTAATGGTCAGTTGTTATACCAATGCAGTATTTCAGATGAAGTACCGAGTGATGAGTATTTATTTTTTGCGCCGCGACTTTATGAAATAGAAAATATTGGCGTACTGAAGCAGGAAGTATTTGGCCCCTGTGTCCATATTATTCGCTTTAAAGGTGATGAAATAGAAAAGGTCATTGATGATATTAATGGCACAGGTTTCGGTTTAACAATGGGTATACATACCCGCATTGAACAGCGAGCCTTTCATTTGGCGAAGCTATCACGAGCCGGTAATGTTTATATAAATCGTAATATGATTGGCGCTATTGTAGGTGTGCAACCTTTTGGTGGTCGTGGTCTTTCAGGCACAGGTCCAAAAGCAGGAGGGCCAAATTATTTGACGCGTTTAGTTAAAGAAAAAGCAACTCCCGCTGCCAAGCAAACCAACTTGTTACCATGGCAAGGGGAAACCTTAGACGGTGACGCAGAAGCAGTATTATTAATGGATAGGGCTAATGCAGCAGAAAAAAACTGGCGCTTAACCGATTTAGATACCCGTCTCACATGTGTTAGCCAACTGTTAGCAAAAACTGCCCATGTCGATATTGTTGATGATTTAGCAGACGATTTAACTCGCACCTTAACTGCGGCGCGTTCACAATTAGTTAGTATTGAAAAACACTTGAAAGAGCCAAAAATTTTGCCGGGTCCAACAGGTGAGTCTAATGTTTTTTATTTGGAGAACCGTGGCAACATTCTCTGTTTTGCTGATAAAAATACAACCTTTCACTTTTGGTTACTGTCTGTTGTAACGGCTTTGGCAACCGGTAATACGGTTATTACTGTTGTTTCTGACTTGTTTTATGATGAAGCAATAGCCTTTAGAGATGAATTCATTGCAACAGGCGAAGATGCGAATGTTTTTCAAATCGCCCGATTACGTCACTTATCAACGTTGTTAGCACATCCTGCATTATCAGGTGTTGTTGTTGATAGTCATTGCGACTGCGCACATTACATCTGTGAGAAGTTGGCTGAACGTCAAGGCGCAATATTGCCAGTCATCAGTTCAGAGTATTTTGATCGTCTAATTCTGCGTTTATTAACCGAAAAAACGCTCAGTATTGATACTACTGCTTCTGGTGGTAATACGTCACTCATGACCTTAGTAGTAGAAGATTAGTCATTCATTGCTAAAGTTACCGATCGAACCAACGCTATTTCATCCAGTCACCGAAGAACGCTATCGATATTCTGAAGGCGCGCTATACGGGCGGCGATATTGACCGCGAGGAATTATCCCGAATAAACCTGGAAATAGCTGGCAGCTAGCACGGGGGTATTTTCTGCCAGTTGGTACACCACTCTTCGTTCGGACGTTAACCACCCGGCCCACACTCCAGACATTCATCGACACCGGCGTCGGTTGTCTTCAGCTTGTTATGCAAATCCTTCAGAGCAGAACGCACCCCTTCCTCGATCACCGGATGGTAGAACAGCATCGCTAGCATCGCGGAGACGGTCATATGCTGCTGCGCGGCCCAGCCCAGCAGGTGGCCGATATGTTCAGCGGCAGGACCGAACATTTCGGCGCCCACAAACAGGCCGTCATTCACCAATAGTCTTTCACCCAACCCTGAAGCAGTTCGGGAATATCGGGACTCGAACCGGTCGCAATAACAATACGATCCGCAGCCACTTCCATGTTGTCGCCAACCGCCAGCCACCTCGGAGCGAGAAAACGGGCACATCCCATCAGCTTGTGGCTAGCGGGAATAGCTTCCATGGAAGTCAACACCCGCCTCTGTCAGGATAGTTGTCGCCTCCAGTTTTTTAACTTAGTGGGGGCGTTCAGGAATGAACATTGAAAAGATACTCACCAGAACGTAAGCAAGCAATGCTCGAAAAAATGATGCCACCACACAATATCCGGGTTGCACAACTTGGCCGAGAATCCGGTATTTCTAATATGACCCTGTATCATTGGCGGAAACAAGCCAGGCTTAAGGGGATCGTCGTGCCGGGAGATGGGAAAAAGCCCAGACAATTGGTCCGCAAGAAGGTAAGTTCGCGGTGGTCCTTGAAACAAGCCTCGCTCAAGCAGACGGAGCTTGCGACTTACTGCCGCCAGAAAGGACTCTTTGTCGAGCAAGTCGCTGCCTAGAAAGTGGCCTGCATCCAAGCTAACGCTAATGCAAAAGAACAGTCCAAGGCGGTCAAGGAACAATCACGGCAAGATAAAAAACAAATCAAAGATTTGAAACAAGAGCTCAGATCCAAAGAAAAGGCGCTGGCAGAAACTGCTGCCTTGCTGGTCTTAAGAAAAAAGGCCAGAGCGATCTGGGGAGAGGACGAGGACACATAACCTCGGGCCCAGATCGCGAACAAGCTATCATGCTTATCCAAGAAGCCATTGCATCAGGCGCTCGCCAATCGCGCGCCTGTGAAGAACTAGGGTTAAGTGCGCGCACCTACCAACGATGGGTACAATCCGGCGAGGTCAAATCAGATGGTCGGCCTGCAGCACTTCGACCTATCCCGTCTAATAAACTGACGGAAAAGGAACGTCTACGTTGCTTCTGAATCTAGCTTCTATCGGATCCTGCGCGCTGCGGATCAACAGCATCACCGCGGTCGGAGTCGAACGCCAGAAGCAAAGTCGCCACGCACACATTGCGCCACTGCGCCAAACCAGGTTTGGTGTTGGGATATTATCTGGCTCCCGGGTCCAGCCAGAGGCACTTTTTATTATCTCTATATGATGATGGACTTGTTCAGCCGGAAGGTTGTTGGCTGGGATATCCATGATCATGAATCGAGTGAACTGGCTGCCATGCCGATGGAAAAAGCTTGCCTACGCGAAGGCATTGCAGGACGACCGTTAATCTTGCACTCTGATAATGGTAGTCCAATGAAAGGCGCATCGTTACTCGCGACACTGGAACGGCTTGGCGTGATGACATCCTACAGCAGGCCACGTGTTAGCAATGATAACGCTTATGCCGAGTCGCTGTTTAGAACCTGCAAATATCGGCCAGATTATCCTCACTATGGCTTTGCCGATCTGGGCAAGGCAGGGGTCTGGGTACAGACGTTTATTCAATGGTATAACTTCCAACACAAACACAGTGGACTGAAGTTCGTCACTCCAGTGGAACGTCACAATGGCATTGCTGAGGAGATCATGTGTCGTAGGCGACGGGTGTACTCTAAAGCTAAAGCTGCTCACCCGGAGAGATGGCGTGGTAAAACAAGAAACTGGGATCTACCTGACCAAGTCTGGTTGAATCCTGAAACCGAACAGATTGAATTGAAGCAAGTCGCGTAAAAAAGCGACAACTATGCTGACAAACACCGCTATCCACGCCAGAGTAGAGCCAATGAGGGCTCCAACTGATTCGCTAAAAAAGATGGCCAACAATGCAAAAGAAGTTTTGGCGATTACCGAACCGTAGAACGGAATGGGATTAATGCGAATAGCGTCGTCTGTGGCATGAGTGCTCTTGTTGTCAGTCATAGAGTCCTACTTTTAGTAGTAGATTTTATTGGTATTAGAACCCGCGGCTTATGCGAGCAACTATTCGGCCGTCAGCAAGTCTAGCGTGAACCCTATCCAATCCTTGGATATTCCAATATCGTAATAAGTGTAGTTTTGGTTCACTAGTGCAGGAGGTTCGTCGAAAGTCTGTCGCCCGCCGCGCGCGGAGAAAGTGAAATCGTTGTCTAGGCTGTAGATGAACTTGCCATGAAAGGCGACGCTGGAACCATCGCCAAAAAAATCTCTGCCAAAATAATCGTCGGCATAAAAAATGCTGAATGATGCATTCACATTTTCAGGGCCGTATGTGGCAGTCCCATAAAATTCGCCGTACTCGAAATCCGACTAGGCTCCTGGAAAATGGTAATGCCAGTAGCCTACGTCATAGCTCCAATTCGTATCCGCTATGGTGCTACTGAACCCAAGGTAGGGGTCAAATTCCATGCTGTTGCCCGTCCCGCCAAATTCGGTGTTGGAAGACCATACTCCGGCATACCAGCCACTTTTGTGCGACCAGTTTATGTCTACTTGCAACTGTGGTTCTTCGAGAGTCTGGGAAATACCCCGAAAAACGCAGTCTGTTTCCATGGATAATATCCCACCGATTGTTCCGATTCTGAGGCTACGCTCTTTTTTCGAAGCATATAAAAATAGCGCAGAAAATTGCAGCAAGAAACCAGTTAGTAAAACAAGGGCTGATCGCAAAGTGATAGCTTTCCGATAAGTTTTTTTAGCACCGCAAGTGACATGAAAGCAATTTAAAAGCACAGATCGCATTGAAAGCGAAATTTTTGAGCGAAGGGAGTGGATGAAGAGATGCCACCTAGAATCGCTGCACTCGTTAAGCAAGCCCGCGTGCTTCTACACATATGGCAAAAGTAATGATTTTTTGAATCCATCGTTTTCTCCGAGATTGAAAAGCGCTTAATCCGCCATACCTACCAACAACGACGACAAGTCGTCCGCATGTTCCTCTTCGACAGCGAGAATTTCCTCTAGCAGTCGTTGTGTCGTGGGATCTTTGTGCATCAAATAGCCAATCATTTCACGATAACTTTCTACAGCAATGCGCTCGGCGATCAGGTTTTCTTTGATCATATCTTTCAGAGAACTGCCTTCGATATATTCGGCGTGGCTGCGCTCGGATAGTCCTTCAGGCGAAAAATTGGGTTCGCCACGCAATTCGACAATGCGCTTAGCGAGACTATCGGCATGTTGCATTTCCTGATTGGCATGCTCGAGGAATTCGGCAGCAACAGGCGCTGCATGAATACCGCTAGCCATGAAGTAGTGACGCTTATAGCGAAGCATGCAAACGATTTCAGTGGCGAGCGCTTCATTTAACAGTTTTATCACGGACTCGCGCTCAGCTGCATAGCCGGAGGTGACAGCACCTTCTTCAATATTCTGGCGCGCGCGCTTGCGGAGCAATTTTATATCAGAGAGTCCCGTTGTCGGTACTGTTACATCTTTCGGCTTTGTAGATTCCATCAGCAATTCCTCAGTGTTGGGTAGATGACTTGAGTCTAAGTGTCCTGGTTTCTTTATTCCGTTCGACAACGAACATACGCAAGATAAAGTTCCTGACATCTTTCTACCGGCGCCATCCAGAACAGAGACTGCGGGTCATCGTAAGTTTTACTAATGTGAGAACCTCGGGAATCAAAGGCAGTTGGTGTAAGCAGGGAACTTTCGGATGATGAAAATAATTTATGAAACGTCAGCCAAAACGCCGCCACTTTTTGAAATCGACTGCATCAGCAAGTGCCCTACTGGCTATAAATTCGTGCTTGCCCAGCTGGGTAAAAGGCGCAGCAGTTATGCAATCAGGATCCGCAGACATCGGCGCTCCACCCCACTGGTTTTTGATTTGGCCATACGTGAACAAACCTTCGGCATCGCCGGGGGCCTTGGCAATGCCATGACCGTTAACGACAGCATTCCTGGTCCACTCCTCGAGTGGCATGAGGGGCGTGATGTGATTCTGAACCTGACCAATAATATGCGTCACTCCACATCAATTCACTGGCATGGCATTCTCCTCCCCTTCGAAATGGATGGCGTCCCGGGGGTGGCTTTTCAGGGAATTGATCCTGGAGAAACGTTTCGCTATCAATTCCCCGTGAAACAGAACGGCACCTACTGGTATCACAGTCACACGGGGCTGCAGGAGCAATCCGGCGTTTACGGACCACTAGTGATTCACCCCAAAGCCGAAGAGCCGGTGGATTACGACCGCGACTATGTGGTCATGCTGACTGATTGGACCTTCGAGAACCCGCTCGATGTGATGGCCGAGCTCAAGAAAATGAGCGACTACTGCAATTATCAACAGTTCACGCAGGCCGATTTGTATGGCGCAGATGACATGTCCAGCGGCGATGCCTGGACCAAGAAACTGGTTTGGGACCGAATGCGCATGATGCCCACGGACATTGCCGATGTAAACGGTTCGACCTACACCTATCTTATGAATGGACTGCACCCTGCTGGCAACTGGACCGGGCTCTTTAACTCAGGCGAGTGCGAATGCCTGTATGCCAGGTGTTATTTCCTGCATAGGTGGGGCAGTGCTTTCGTCTTGGCTTTCATTCCGTAGTCTCTTGCGCTTGCGTGTCATCCCCAACCGCCCCGGTCGATGCGGGAGCTTTGCGACTCAATTTCTGTCGTACCAACATGTAAAGTAAAGGCACAACAAATATCCCAATGGCTGTTGCCGAAGCCATCCCCCCCATGACACCAGTGCCGACAGCAATTCGACTGTTGGCGCCCGCCCCGCTGGCTATAACGAGAGGTACCATCGCAAGAATAAACGCCAGGGACGTCATGATTATGGGGCGCAGTCGTAGGCGCGCTGCCCGCGCTACCGCCTCCGTAACTGATGCTCCGCGCTGCTCTTCTTCAATAGCAAATTCCACAATCAGAATGGCGTTCTTGGCTGCGAGCCCGATGATCGTGATTAATCCGACGTTGAAATACACGTCGGCAGACAAGTTGCGTACCATTGAGAACAGCACCGCGCCCAGCACACCCATTGGAACAATCAGCAGCACGGAGAGCGGCACGGACCAGCTTTCGTACAGAGCCGATAGCAAAAGAAACACAACCAAAAGCGATAGCCCGAGCAGTAAGCCGATTTGCCCTGCTGATCGCTTCTCCTCAAAGCTCAGCCCAGTCCATGCATAGGTAATACCTTCGGGCAACTGATCGAAAGCCTTTTCGACCGTGGCTAATGCATCGCCCGACGAGCGGCCGGGTGCTGCGACACCTGAGACTGTCATGGCCGAAAATCCATTGTATCGAGAGAGACTGGGCGCGCCCGCGGTCCATTCTGCGGTCGCAAAGGTGCTGAACGGCACCAGCTCTCCTTGCGAATTCGGCACGCGCATATCCATGACATCCTCCGCGGTCATTCGATGCCTAGCGTCCGCCTGCACATAAACCCGGAGAGATCTTCCATTGCGAATGTATTCATTCGCAAAGGCGGAGCCAAAACTGATCGACAGGGCACTATTGACGTCGGCAATTGACAGCCCAAGTGAACGCGCCAGTGTTCGGTCAATGTTGACCATTAGTTGAGGAGCCAGTTGCTGGTCCTCGGGTCGCACGCCGGTTACCACATCACTTTGTGACAATATACCCAGTAACTGATCCCTCGCCGCTCTTAATTGATCACGACTCAAGCCGGCTCGGTCCTGGACTTTTACTGTGAAGCCGGTGGCGTTGCCCAAGGACTGAATCGGTGGTGGCTCGATGACGAACACATTGGCTGTATCGATTTTTGAGAATCGGAGCAAGGCCCGCCCCGCCAGCGCATGGGCACTGCTGTTCTCATCAGATCGGTCTGCCCAATCGGTTAACGGCGAAAAAATAATCGCGTTATTTTGACCCTGTCCAAAAAAACTGAAGCCCCGGATAACCAGAACGTCTTCGACTTCGGGCTGTGCGCCCCAAAACTCCGCGATTGGCGCGATGGCCTCTTCTGTGCGCTGCCGAGTTGCCCCGGGCGGCGCCTGCACCACCGTAATTAGATAGCCTTGATCCTCGGTTGGCAGAAACGCGGTTGGCAGCCCCTGAAACAGTAGCCCCGTGATGCCGACCAAGAGTAAAAATACCGCAAACCATCGAAGTGGCGCGCCGAGAATTGCGTCCGTAGCCTTTCCATAGCGTTCTGTCAGCCTCTCGAACCATTTATTGAAACCGGTCAGGGCTGCTTTGATCCAGCCCAGGGGCCCCGATGATTTAGGTGTATCCCCTGCCTGTTTTGAATGTTGGCTGTCCGTGTCGTCCTGCTCAATGGGTTTTAAAAGCGTCGCGCAAAGTGCAGGCGTTAGCGATAGCGCCATCAATGCCGAGAATAAAATTGAGATGGCGAGTGTTACGGAGAACTGGCGATAGATACCACCTGTTGAGCCTGAAAAAAACGCCATGGGCAGGAATACAGCAACCAATACAAGTGTAATGCCAATGATGGCACCCGTAATCTGATCCATGGCCTTGCGTGTAGCTTCGACAGGGGAGAGACCTTCTTCGCGCATGATTCGCTCGACATTTTCGATTACGATAATGGCGTCATCCACCAGGATGCCAATAGCCAGCACCATGCCAAACAGCGTCAGGACATTGATTGAAAAACCGAACGCCCAGAGACCGACACAGGCCCCAGCCAGCGCTATAGGAACGACCAGTGTCGGAATTAATGTGGCGCGGAAGCTTTGCAGAAACAAAAACATCACCAGAAAAACCAGGACCATCGCCTCTGCCAGTGTAGTGACGACTTCCTTCACCGAAGCCCGCACAAAGGGCGTCGTGTCATACGGTACCAACCACTCCACATCAGCGGGCAGGCCAGCCGCCAAAGAGATCATGCGATCTTCAACACCTGCAGCCGTGGCAAGGGCATTTGCGCCGGTAGCGAGTTGCACGGCTATTGCGGCCATCGGTTGGCCATTCAGGGTGCTCGACCTCGCATAGCTTTGAGCACCGACTTCTACGCGTGCAACGTCAGCAAGCCGGATGGTGCCACCGCCCGTTCCGGCGCGCAGGATGATCTCTTCAAACTGGCGTACTGAGGAAAACCGGTTTTGTGTAATGATGGTGGCGTTTATCTGGGTATCATTCAGCACGGGTAGTGCGCCAAGCGCACCACCCGCGGTTTGACTGTTTTGTTCGCGCACGGCGGCTAACACGGCAGACGGCGCAAGCTTGAATGAAGCTAGACGGTCAAGATCAAGCCAGATGCGCATCGCGTATTCGGAACCGAACAGCATCACATCGCCCACGCCGGGTACGCGTCGTAGCTCGTCGATCACCCGGGTGGTGGCGATATTGCCAAGGTCGAACGCCGACAGCTCGCCACTTTTAGACGTAAGCGCCACAATTTGTAAGAAGCCACTGTTGGCCTGACGTACTTGAACGCCCTGACGGCGAACAGCCTCGGGCAGCCGGGCTTCGACTGAACCCAAACGGTTCTGCACGCTGGTCTGCGCAATGTCGATGTCGGTGCCTGCCTCGAAGGTTAAGGTAATGGAGCCCGTGCCGTTAGACTGGCTGGTCGAGGACATGTACAAAAAACCGTCGACACCGTTCATTTGCTGCTCAATAAGCTGGATGACGTTTTGCTCAAGCGTCTGTGCATCAGCTCCGGGATAGACCACCGATATTGTCAGTGATGGCGGCGCAACCTGCGGATACTGCTCAATGGGTAGCGCGCGCAAAGCCATAAAGCCGCCCAGGAGAATGCCAAGCGCGATAACCCAGGCAAAAACCGGTCGATCAATAAAGTATCGTGGCATCGCTAGCGCACCCCCGTGACGGTTGCAGGTTCACACACTTTCATGAAGACTTGCTCCCGCGCTGCGCTGACTCTTGGGTCTGTGTGTCCCCAGATTTTTGTTGCGGGTCTGAGCCGGCTATCTGGACGGGCATACCGGGGCGAACCTTTTGCAGGTTACTAACAATTACCTTGTCGCCGCTGATGAGACCAGTTTCGATTACCCAGTGGTCGTCAACCATAGAACCGAGCTCAACCGACCGGGCAGCGACTTTGCCGTCGCCATCAACGACAAAGACCGTGCTTTGGGTGTCCGACACGTTGACCGCACGCTGCGGCACCGAATAAACGCCAAGTAACTCGCCCAAAAAAATGCGCGCTCGCACAAATTCACCGGGTAACAATAGCTTTTGGGGATTAGGAAATTCCGCGCGCAGCTTGATCGTGCCCGTTGTCTCATTGACAGAAAAATCCAGAAAATCGACATAGCCTCGCAACCCATAAGCGGTGCCGTCCTCAAAAATCAGCTCTACTTCAGTCTCAGTATTTTCATTTAGCACGACGTTGCCATTGTCCAGACTCCGGCGCATTTGCATGACACGAGATGAGGAGCCTGCAAAGGTCACATATACCGGGTCGAGCTGCTCGATACGGGTCAACAGAGTAGCCTCCGTTGCACTGACCAAAGCCCCCTCGGTGACCTCAGCCCCACTGACACGACCCGCAATAGGCGCTTGCACGGTGGTGTAGCTCAGTTGTAGCTTCGCTGAATTAAGCTGCGCCTCACTCTGAGCAACGCTTGCTTGCGCTTCTCTTGATGTGGCGAGCGCGACGTCGTAATCCTGGCGACTAATCGCCTGCTCTTCGACCAGTTGTTGGTAACGTTTAACCGTAGCCTCGGCATTAGTTGCGGTGGCACGAATGCGCTGAAGACTCGCCGCTACTTGCGCCACATGACTACGTAGCTCGGCGGGATTGATCAGAAAAAGCTTCTGGCCGGCGATGACATCAGTACCCTCTTCGTACAGTCTTTGTTGCACGATGCCGTTCACGCGCGCACGCACTTGCGCGACCCGCACCGCCTCGACTCTTCCCGGTAGTTCGACGATGTTCGGCACTTCAGTCTTTTCCACGACGAATACGTCAACCGGCAGTGCCTGCGGTGCGCTTGCTTCCTTTTGCGGCTCGCTGCAAGCGAAGAGCAAGAGCAGCGGGAAAACCCAAATACCGAACTTTGTCATACTGCCTCCCGAATAAAGATTTGTATTGCAGCTGCGCTGGTTGCAACCGTGTGTGATAAATTTCAAACAGTTAGCGTGCCACTAAAGGGTCGCTACCTTGTCGATGCGATTATCGAACGTCTTCTTCCGGCAATGCATAGGCAACCAGCGCATCGCCGATCGGCGTTTGCATGAAATGATGGCCCCCGGCCATGATGACGACGTATTGTCGGCCTTCATGCTCATAGGTCATCGGAGTGGCCTGCCCCCCTGCAGGTCACACATCTTTCCAGATCGTCTCGCCAGTCCTCAGATCAATAGCCCTGATAAGATTATCGGTCGCCGCAGCGATAAAGATGAGGCCACTGCCGGTCACTAAAGGTCCGCCGTTGTTCGGTGTCCCAATTTCAAACGGTAAATAGGATGGAATACCGAATGGACCGTTTCGCCTTGCGGTCCCGAATGGTCTGTCCCAAAGTGTTTCTCCGCTTGTCAGATCGAAGGCGCGAATGCCGCCGTAAGGTGGCTCTTTGCACAAAAGGCCCGTCACTGGCATACGCCAGCCGGCGTTCACGTCAACGGCATAGGGCGCACCCGTTTGCGGTGCAAACTCTGCATGCGAAGAACTGCCCTTTTGTCCCGTGAGTCTTTCATCCGCGAGCTTGCGCGGTACAAGACGGTTGTAGTTCGGCATGTCGTTGTAGTTGGCAATAACAATGCCACGTGCGGTATCAACAGCGATGCCGCCCCAGTCCGACCCACCGTTATAACCGGGGTATTGTATCCAGTGCCGATCACTTCTGGGTGCTGTATAGATACCGTCATACGCAGCGCGTCGATACTGAATGCGGCAAATCATTTGATCGATCTGCGACATTCCCCACATGTCTCTTTCGCGAAGCGGCGCTTTGGCCAAAGTATGATAAGCAGAGAAAGGCTGCGTCGAGCTTCGCTCGTCAGGCTCTACGCCTCCCCCAGGAACCGAACGGGTAATGACGTCGGTTATCGGCTCACCCGTGCGTCGATCGAGCACATAAATATCGCCCTGCTTGGTCGACAGAATCAGCGCCGGAATAGATCCAGCTCCGTTGGGCGCCGGGAAGTCGACGAGGGTAGCCTGCGAACCCAGATCGTAATCCCATACGTCTATGTTGACCGTGCGGAAGTGCCAGACGGGCTTACCGATGTTGACATCGAGCGCCACCAACGCCGTGGAGTAGGCGTCCTCTGCCTCCGACCGGTCTGAGCTAAGATAATCGCCCGACGAATTGCCCATGGGCATGTACACATACCCGAGTTCTTCATCCCCGGAGGCGGTCGTCCACATGTTCGGGGTACCACGTGAGAATTCGCCATCGTCCGGCCGGCCAGTGAGCTCAGGCTGGTCCATGTCCCACGCCCAGAGATGCTCGCCTGTTACCGCATCAAACCCTTGCAGAACACCCGAGGGTGCATCAATGCTGACACCGTCTTTGACCTGATGGCCGGTGACAATCACCCCCTGAATAATGGTTGGCGCCGACGTCATGGAAACCATGCTGGGCTCGACCTTACCCATACCGATCACAATACTCGCTTCGCCGTTTCGCCCAAATCCCGCGCAGGGAAGTCCTGTTTGCGCGTCGACTACAATCAGGCGACCATCCAGCGTTCCTTCTATAATTCGCGTTGCACAGGCAATCGGTTGACCGCCGTCCTGATATGTCTCACCGCTCACCTTATAGTAGGCGACGCCGCGGCAGGCTGCAGTGTAGGGAATATAGTCTTCGCTGACGTTCGGATCGTAACGCCACTTTTCCTCGCCGGTCCCAGGATTGAGTGCAATGAGGATGTTGGTTGCAGTGCACATATAAAGGCTATCATCGACCTTTAATGGCGTGGTTTCCGCACCGTATTTGCTATCCGCAGGATCACCCCTTGGCATGTCGCCGGTATTGAACTGCCATGCACCTTGGAGACGATCCACATTGTCGGGCGTAATCTGGTTCAGCGGCGAGGCACGCCGGGCCGCGTAACTCCCCCCATAAGCCGGCCAATCCGAACCGGTTGTTAGCGGTGATGGATCGGCGTGAATTGCCTTCAATGGCGGAAGCGTCGCAAGCATACTTTCGTGTTGTGCCGCACCACCGTACAGGGAACCAATTGCCACGCCTGATACCAACAGTACAGCGACGGCCGCATACGCCACGGATCTGTTAAATAGCGGCTTATTCAACGTCGGTACGAGCAAAAGAACCGCCATCATGAGAATGCCCGAGCCGAGCAAGCGAGGCACGAGCGCCCACGCTGATCCGTCAGCCTCGACGAACGACCAGACTACGGTTAGCAGAAAGACCAGCGCGTAAACGATAGCGCCGAGCGATTTACCACGAAAAATATACAGACCCGAGATGGCGAGTCCGAGCCCATTAATTGCGTAAAAGAACGATCCGCCTAGGTACAGCAGATAGGCGCCGGCCACCGCCTGTGGAATTCCCAGGATCAGTATCAACACACCCAAAATTTTTGCGAACAGCTGTATTTCCGTTCCTGGCTGGGTTTCTTGCATCATCTCGTTATCTCTCGAATTTGGATTCAAAATGCGGCGGCTTTAGAGCCTAGCCGAATACAGGGTTCAGCCACGCATCGTCAGTTTCGCGCTGATCTTCAACTGACAGGCAATGTCTCGCCTTCATTGCTCGTGGTTAGTGTCTGGGATTGCGTATGCGGGAGCGGGCATGAAGCAGTCTGATCGCCCGCGGGCGAAGTGGCGGCGCCCGGCGCGCATCACTTTGTGGCGCCCCTTTTAACTCAAAGCCTAATGCTATCCGCACTTCGGTGAAGGGTCTGTTCGATATCGCACAGACCTGCGTAGCCGCTTGGGGAATGGTAGTGCGCCTACTACATCAACTACCACAACGAGCGCCAGAAACACCTCAACGCTTTCTGGGCCCTGGGTAATTGGGAGTTCGCCAACAACAGTTTTCAGTGAGTGAAGAGAGTCATGTATTACATAGTAGAAACCGGTAAATCATTCGAGCAAGCATCGACAGATCTTGAATCAGCGGTAAAGCAACATGACTTCGGGGTACTGCATGTCCACGATCTGGGAACCACGCTTCGCAGTAAAGGAATTTCATTTGATGAACAGTGCAGGGTTTTTGAAGCCTGTAATCCAGGCCAAGCTGCAAAGGTACTGTCCATAGATATGCGTTTAAACATGGCACTTCCGTGTCATATCTCGGCATTTACCGAAAAATGTAAAGTAAAGATTGGTCTCATTAAGCCTAAGCAAATGCTTTCGGCACTATCTCAGGATGCCGCGTTAGTGCAAGTCGCTAACGAGGTTGAGGAAAAACCTATCCGGATAGTTGACGCCACGAGATGAATTCAGGTTTCGATAAGTGACTGTGCTTCCCAGGAAAAGTAACCCATAAGGAAAACCACATGACTCGCACCAAATCATCCCAGATCGATGCCATGGCCACGCAGGCGGTGGTTCTGTGAAGGTTTCCTAAACAGTAATTTTAAACAAAGACTCATTTTCAAAAGGCGATCTGGAATGCTGCGTGGATAAGAAGCGGCATCGGATATCGGGTTAACGTCCATTGCCGCCGGACAATATTCAGACGAACTTATGAAGTATCATAGTCGCGATCCACGAGCCTATCTTTGCAGCGTGCGCTTGCCACTGTTTATACCTCCCCCCTCTGTCAGGATAGTTGCAAGCGGTCGCATCATTCGTGTGAAACGACTACCCGCCTTAATCTTGCTTCTTAGGCAGATATTTATAACCATTTATCATTGAGGAAACCAGCGCCGTTTTTTCTCGACGTTCACTAACGATCACGCCGATAATATGCAATGGAATAAAATAGTAGCGTATAAAAACTATAAACGTGTGCAGTGATAAAAGGTTTTTGAATTTCGCGCATTGCTTGGTAGGCTCGTTCATCAACATTTTCTTTGGAATAGGGCTTGATGAGAGCAAGCTTACGACTATCAACCGCAATACTTTTAGCAAAGTGTTGCCCTAACGGTGGATAGTAAATGTCAGTACAAGCTATGACCAAACCGCTAACTATTTGAACGGAGCCTGTAAATATTTCTGTGTAAGTGCCATTGGTTACACGTAGTCCGATAGTCGTTCTTCGAACATGATCATAAAACGGTTTAACGCAGGTTTCCAATTCCGTATCGGCATGGTCCATTTTTTTGATGCTGCCTGGATTGCCAAATAAATGACCTTGGTCGCTGACTCATCGGTTGGGAAGAGCTTACGCTTTTTGGTCGCCTTGCGGATCACACTGTTGAGCGACTCAATCGCGTTGGTCGTGTAGATCGCCTTTCGTATATCTTCTGGGTAGTTAAAAAGCGCATTTAGGTTCCGCCAGTGAGTGCGCCATGTCCGGCTGATTTGAGGATATTTTTCATCCCAGCGTTCAGCAAACTCATCCAGAGCCTGAAGTGCCTCGTCCTCGGTCGTAGACTTGTAGATCAGTTTCAGGTTAGCGGCCACCGCCTTGTAGTCCTTGAGCGGCACATACCTCAACGAGTTGCGCAGCATGTGCACGATACACAGTTGGATCTGTGTTGCAGGATAGACTGTACTGATTGCATCAGGGAAGCCTTTCAAGCCGTCCACACAGGCAATCAGGATGTCTTTCACACCGCGGTTCTGCAGTTCTGTTAGTACACTGAGCCAGAGCCCTAGAAGCTCCTTGCGGCCGTCCATATTGACACCGAGCGCCAGGTACACCGACTTGTTGATGACCTGCTTGTCCTGGCAGATTTTGACGACAATACAGTCTAGATAGACAATGGGGTAAACCGCATCCAATGGCCGAGACTGCCATTCAACCACTTGCTCAAGCACCGCATCGGTCACCTTGGAGATCAAACTGGCTGAGACATCGGCACCATACATTTCTTTAAAGGTGGTGACGATCTCGCGAGTCGTCATTCCTTGCGCATAGAGGAACAAGATTTTGTCGTCCGTTGACGTGAAACGACGCTGATGTTTTTTAACCCGTTTCGGCTCAAAGTTACCGGATCGATCGCGGGGGGTATCGACCTCGAACTGGCCGTCTTCGGTTTGCAGGGTTTTGCTGGTGTAGCCGTTGCGGCTGTTATCGGTGTCTGACTGCTCATGCTTGGCAAAGCCGAGATGATCGTCGAGTTCAGCGCTGAGCGCTGCCTCGACGGTGATCTTAGTGAGCATCTGCCGGAATTCATTGAGATCCGTTTCAGATTTAATGTTCTTAGCAGCAGCTTGCGCCAGTGCCTGTAGTTCTTTCTTATCCATAATTGCCTATCCTTGCCCAATCTCAGGGTCAATAATAGGCACTTACACAGATTTAATTACAGTCTCACCATGTGCCGTAAATCGCCGCTTACTCTGGTCCATTTCTTATCTATTTCTTATCTAATTAGTTATGGGAATATCTTCAAGTAACTTTATGATGGCGGGATTATTGTTTAGTTTGGCCAAGTCAATGAGATAGCTTTTTTCAAGCTCTAGCATCGACAGGTCTCCCAATATTTTTTCTACCAACTGCTCTTCACTATTTGCTATGGCGGTTTTTAAGGCCGCAAAGTTCGCGATACCGAGTCTATTCTGGTCAGTTTCGTTCGATCCCATTAGTTGCGCTCCGATAATTATGAATTGGGTTCTAAATACTAAAATTCTAAAGTCGTCGATATTTGCATAACCTTAAGTTCACTTGCGCCCAAAGCATAGCGACAGAGAAGCGGCGGTTTTGTGTGAGGAACGATTTATAAAGCACCTACTCTTTAGCCCAGTTCCATGGATCCTGGCGATGACTAGTTTCAAAATGCTTCTCACTGATACCTGCCAATTTTCCAAATGGGCTGTCTGCAGCAACAAGCTACTCCAAAACTTTGCTTTCGGAAACAATTGCGAGCTTGTTCATGTTCTTAAGATTCTTGAATGTCCACTTCGGATCATCATAGGCAACATCGACACCAAAGCTAAATTTCACATCCAGCAAAATCATTATATTGATGCGGCTATGTTCCGCGATAAGCTTGTCGAATACCTCAATCCGTTTTTTCTCTTCCATAGAATCAATTTTCCCTTGTGTGAAGGGTAGATATTTATTTTAATATCACTTGCTGCTTAACGCCTCGAACAACCATGTGTGTTCGTGCACGCAACCAACTTTATAAGCATTTTACTGCCTCATTCACTTTCACGGCAGTGAACTGTCACCTCGGTTTCGGCAGCAATTAATGCCATTAGTTGATGTGCCTTGTGACCATTGCGATGCTCAACGTTCTAGACTACGGACAACTGAATCACCCCAATGTAAAGAAAATACAGCACCGCATAGCGACTGCCCTTGCCGATTGCGGTGAGAGTAAAGAACACGTCGAATCTAACCCGCATGATGCCGGCGACTACCGTTAATGCGTCGCCGCCGATTGGTAACCAGGCCAGTAGTAGGCTCCATACACCGTACTTTTGAAACCAGGCCTGACTTCGGTGTAATGACTCAGCCTTGAACGGAAACCAGGATCTGGACTCGAAACGCGTGAGATAACGTCCCATGATCCAGTTAACAACAGCGCCAAATGTATTGCCGGCTGTCGCCACGAACCATACCCAGAAAGGGTCATGATCCAGTTCTAACATCCCAATAAAGGCGACCTCGGAGTAAAATGGCAGTATTGTTGCTGCGCCAAAGGCACTCAAAAACAGCACCAGGTAACTCAAACCTTTTCACGCATCGTCGGTGTAGTGCAGTGTTTTATCGGAGGTCTTAACAGCATCAGAAAAGGCGGCAAACAGTTTGCGTTGACTCGGCGAGTACGGCATGTATTCGGGATGCCATTGCACGCCTATCATGAACGGATGCTGTGGGTTTTCAATTGCCTGAGTGAATTCATCCCGATCATTTGCTACAGCCGTAAAGGCTTCAGCGATCAGGTCGTTGGCCTGATTATGCAAGCTGTTGATCTGAATCGTGTCTTGTCCAAAGATTCTCCGAAGTTCTGATCCCGGTTGGAGCAGCGCATCCTTTATAGGAAATATAGAGTTTTTATTCGGCGTTGCCTGACGCAACCGCCGTAAATCTTGATGTAGATTACCTCCCTGGGCGATATTCATCAGCTGTGAACCGCGGCAGATGCCCAGTATGGGTAGGCCATTGGCAAAAGCTTGCCTGAATATACGCAATTCAAATGCGTCGCGAGCCGAGTCGTATTCAGACCCCGCGTCCCCTAAGGCGCCATAGTGTTCAGGGTTAATATCGTCACCGCCGCCAATGACAACACCACGGACATTGGGTGGATAACCGGCGTTGGCTGACGTCACGTAGTGCCCCTTTAAACCACTCAGCCAGAGCATCAAGCGTGTTCCCCACCAGGCGAAACGCAGTTTTTTATGTGGCCCCGTTACGACCACTAACGGCCTGGCATTAGCCTTTTTCACGTCGACTCCTACCTTGCGAGCAGTTGCTCTGTACGTTCACACCACTTTTTAGTGGGTTGAGGAATCAAACGATCAATTGAGTCATTGTATTCAGCGCAGAATAGCTGCAGCCGCTCTGGGTCGTTACTCAGGCTTTCCACTTCAAGCCACGCGAGCCAACAGTGATCGAGATTCCATTGCGGATTGTCAATATCGCAATTTGGTAAACGATAGTGGAAAGTCGGACGTGGTTTGATGCGGGGATCATCGATGACGTTCCTGACGCGGGCTTCATCAAGGTGGGCAAACAGCGGCAACATATCCAGGCTGCGGTTCCGGGTTGGGTTTAGATCCAGATAGTTGTCAATCAACTGTTGCCGCGAAGGATTGTAGTTGGGGTCTATTACCTGCTTGATATATTTTTTACCGAAGTGATCAATATAAGGGGTGATTTTTCGGGCGAGATCAACTTCCTCTTGAACAGAAATCCAGTCAAACAGGCAAAAATAGGCGCGTAGGAAATTGACGATTGTAGTGGTTTTAAGATCGGGCAAATCGGGATTCAGATGTACGCCAAAAGCAAAATGCAGAGTGTGACGCGTGCCCAGAGCTCCCTGCTCCCTTAACTTGTCGATGAGTTCGCAAAGATGGTGCAGCTCGGTTATGGGTATCGGCGGTGATACGATTTCCCAGGGCACCACAGACTCTGATGCGCGAGCGAAGAGGTCAACGGTGATGGCTCCAATCGGGCTGGGCTCGGTTTGCTGTTTAGCTTCCTCAGCAGCTAACTCCTTCATGTAGGATGAGTCCAGTTCGAGCTTGAAATCACCATAGCAGGTGCCTTTGATTTCGAATTCAAATCGGGTCTGTTCGATGATTTTGCCACCGTAGAGCAACTCAATCAGGTGGGCCACAGCAAGAGGTTTTACGCCTGCAAGTTCAATTTCGACTCCGACGCAACGACTGTCTCCCTCGGCGTTTGTTGTTCTGTCAGGCAACCAGTTTTTATCGAAGCGCAATTTCACATTTCCTCCTGTCATTATTAGGCACATTCGAACCAGCCGTGATGATCCTGCCTTGCGGTAATGGACTGATCTTACGCAGATCTTGAATCTAACTCGACTACTCCCCGCGCAGGGAGCCTCAGGACCTCGTCGAGGTGATTGTCGAATTCAATACAAGCCGACTGCAAGAGCCTACCTTGCCTCTTCCTGCCAATAGACAACGCGTCCGTAGTGATGGTCAGTCTCTTCCTCGTGCTGACGATTCAGCTGTTCTGCGGACTCGAAAACCGGAGCATCCTTTAGGGATTGCCGGCTCAGATCAATCGACACGGTATTATCGATCCAGCGCACTTCTTCAATCCATTCGGGGGAGATCAGAACCTTGTGGCCTCCCCACCAGTTGCTAGTATCGACGACCAGATAGTGTACGGCCCAAGTGCTTTCCTCCACTAAAATCCCGTGACATGCCCAAGATCTCCGTCATTGAGATGGATGTGGTAGCCAGTGATAGCTTTGCAGCTCCGCAAGTTCGGATCCTCATCACGAGCGTGCGGAGCCCGGTCGTAAGCGCGGTTGGCGACGGGTCATCCTTCGTGCCCCTGTAGAGAGCTGGCATAAACCGGATAGAGGGCATAAGGATACAGGCCTCCGGCTCAGAATCCGAGGCCACCCCCATAATACGTGCACCCGTACTGGCGGAAATAGTCCATTTCGTTCTGTCGGCAGACTGGTTTACCAGTCTTGGTATCAGGGCTGTCCCTAACCTGTTCCTTGGTAAGCAACACGGGAAGGATTTTCTCCTCCCAGTTCGGCTCTAGGATAGCTATCGGCGAGATCAATACCTTGCGGCTCGGGAGCCAAGTTCCAGTTTCGGCAACGAAATATCGGATCACCCACGCCAAATCATCAAAGAGAAAATCTTTGACATCACCAGCGCTGCCGTCGGTGGCATCGATTGAGTAATTTTTTAGGTCATTGATGCTGAGTAACATGAGGTTATCCTTTCTGGTTAGACTGCGTTTATCCGCGAAGCACTTTTCGATTGCCTCGCACGAGCAGCTCCAACGTCATAAAGGGTACACGGGGCTATGCCAGTGTTCCGTTCGCTATCGCACAGAACACTGGCTAATGGTGCCGTAACGTAAATTTCTGGCGGTGATGACAATTGCCCACCATCCGCCCACGCGTCAATTAGGGGCGCTCAAAATGGAACATCTATATTGGAAGATTGGTACACTGGCCGGGGTTGGTTCTTATGGTTTGGCGTATAGCTTTTATTGATTTCAAGCATGGGTCACCGGGGCTACAGCTATCGGTCGAACCAACGCAATTTCATGCAGTCACAGAAGAATGCTATGGATATTCTGAAGGAGCGCTATGCGAGCGGCGATATTGACCGTGAGGAATTCGCCCGAATGAAATTGGAAATAGCTGATATCTAGCACCGGATATTTTCGGAAAATTCGCTGTCGCACTTGATATAACCGTGTGAACGGTGTGAGTCGCTACATGCGCGCTAGCGGCGTACACCAGCAAGGCAGATGAGCAAGATGACCGACAAAACTAAAAATATACTACAGCGTGGCCTGGAAAATATGCACGCGCCATTTTCCAGTTTCATTCGTGCCCAGACAACTTCCAGCATGTTGCTGCTGTTATCTACCATCATTGCCTTATGGTGGGCAAACTCAGTTTATTCTTCTACCTACCTGAATCTGGTGCACACACCGGTTGGGGTGTTTTTGGGTGATTTTGAACTGCGAGCGTCACTCAAACACATCATTAACGACGGCTTAATGGTGATATTTTTCTTGTTGCTCGGACTTGAGATCAAACGGGAAGTTCTCGCCGGAGACCTCGCTCAACCAGAAAATCGGCGCATGCTGATTTTTTGTGCGATCGGCGGAATGATTTGTCCGGCTGTGATCTATTCATTGTTTAACTGGTCACTCGATTCACAGATCGGTTGGGGTATACCAATGGCAACGGATACCGCTTTTGCGTTGGGTGTCCTGACCATCGTGAGAAAACACATCCCTACCAGCCTTCTGGCTTTCATTGTTGGCATCGCCATCGTCGACGATATTGGCGCGATACTCGTCATTGCAATATTTTACACTCAGGAAATATCTGCAATTTATCTGTCAAGCGCAATTGCACTCCTTGCTCTTTTGGCCGTCGCTAACTACGCCAGCGTAAGACAGCCGCTTTTCTATATCATCATCGGTGTTGCAATCTGGTGGATGATGCTCAAGTCCGGGGTTCACGCCACGGTTGCTGGTGTCGCCATCGCATTGACGGTGCCGGCACGGCCAAAGTTGACATCAGAAAAATTGCTTGGTAAAGCGAAATCAACCATCAACACCATGCAGAAAAAAACCAAAGAGGTCGATGTTCTCGGCAGCAGGCAGGACCATGAGCAGTTATTGAAGGTACGCGAACTTGCAGAACGAGCCGGCACGCCCCTGCGTCGGTGGGAAGATGCACTGGATTTACCTGTAGCACTCTTTATCTTACCGCTGTTTGCGTTGGTCAATGCTGGCGTCGTTTTTAGCTTCAGTTCATTTATCGACAGTCTCCAACAACCAGTTGGACTGGGCATTATTACTGGACTTGTACTCGGTAAATTTATCGGTATATCCGGCGCGTGCTGGCTGGGTCTGCGCTACAAAATCGGTAGCTTGCCCGCTGATGTTAGTCTTCAACACGTCATTGGCGCTTCATTCATAGCAGGGATCGGCTTCACCATGTCCACATTTATTGCCACCCTGGGGTTTGACGGGCAACCCGAGCATCTCCATAACGCAAAAACATCAATCTTGTTCGCCTCTGTTCTGTCTGCCTTACTTGGTGTGTTATATATTAGACTGATTGCTTCAAAGCAACACAACAAAGCACTCAGCTAGACACCATAGGACGGTTCGAATTGGTACCAAAAAGTTCACCGCATAGAGCAAAGCGCTGAAACCCTGGAGCAGAAGAAAATTGCGATGTTGTTAGTTGCAAATCAATCAGCCGCGTTATGCGTTTCGACCACCTAGATCGATAGGTGCCGCTATGACGGAAGTCGCAGTTTCGCCAAAGTATCAGATTGTAATTCCTAAAGAAATTCGAGAATCCATGGGCATAGTCTCCGGGCAAAAGATTTTTGCCACTGCTCAAAAGTACTCTGCTGTAGTCTGGACTCAGAATAATGACTTTGATGGCTCGGTGAATGTCAGATACATTTCCAAAAGCAACACATAATAAATAAGGATACGTGGCGCGCCCCGCCATCTGCTCCCAGCCCCTTAAATCACTAACAAATCCATGAACTCATGCACCGGTGTCGCCTCTAACGCCTTTTGGTCCTTGCACAGCGCAAAGATCTTCTCAACTCTCGCCGCGGGGAAACGGCTAGCGAGGTTGTTGCGGAACTTGTCCTCAAGCAATGGAATGCCCTCTTCGCGACGGCGGCGATGGCCTACCGGATATTCCACTTCCACCTTCTCTGTCGAGCTGCCATCCTTGAAGAACACTTGCAGCGCATTGGCGATTGAGCGCTTATCTGCTTCCAGGTATTCCTTGGTATAGCGTGGCTCTTCGATCACTTCCATCTTCTCACGCAAGACGTCGATGATCGGCTGCGAGTTGTGAAAGTCGTCCTCATAGTTCTCAGCGTTGAGATCGCCAAAGGCCAGAGGCACAGCGGTCATGTATTGCAGGCAGTGATCGCGATCCGCCGGGTTGTTTAGCGGGCCACGCTTGCTAATGATACGAATGGCGGACTCGTGGGTATGAATGACGATGCGCTCAATATCGTCCAAGCGGTCCTTCACTAGCGGGTGCAAGCACACGGCGGCCTCGGCGGCGGTTTGGGCGTGGAATTCGGCTGGGAATGATATCTTGAACAGGATCTGCTCCATCACATAACTGCCATAGCCCTGTGAGAACTTGAACTTATTACCCTTGAACAGCACGTCGTAGAAACCCCATGTCGGCTCACTGAGCACGCTGGGGTAACCGATCTCGCCGCGCATCGTCAGGTCTGCCAAGCGCACAGCACGCGATGTTGCATCCCCTGCCGCCCAAGACTTGCGCGGGCCAGCGTTAGGAGAGTGGCGATAGGTACGCAGACTAGAGCCGTCTAGCCACGCTTGCGAGAGCGCGTCGATAATTTGGGACTGATTGCCACCCAGCATCTGCGTCACGACTGCCGTGGACGCCACGCGTACCAACAGCACATGACACAGACCTACGCGATTAAAGCTGTTTTCTAGCGCCAGCACGCCTTGAATCTCATGGGCCTTGATCATGGCTGTGAGCACGTCCTTCATCAGCAGGGGTGCCTTGCGCGCCGCGATGTTCTTCTGAGAAAGGTAGTCTGCTGCGGCAAGGATACCACCCAGATTGTCGGACGGGTGGCCCCACTCCGCGGCTAGCCAAGTGTCGTTATAGTCCAACCAGCGAATGATGCAGCCGATGTCCCAGGCGGCTTTCACCGGGTCCAAGCGGAACTGAGTGCCGGGTACGCGAGCGCCATTAGGCACGACAGTGCCTTCCACTAAGGGGCCAAGTAGCTTGGTACATTCAGGAAAGCGTAGGGCAAGTAGGCCGCAGCCAAGAGTGTCCATTAGGCAGTTGCGAGCGGTGTCGAAGGCTTCATTGGAATCGATCTCGTAATCGGTAATATATTGGGCGATATCGACGAGCTCTTGGTCCGGAGCTGGTCGTTCGTTGAATTTCACTGTGGCTGCCACGCTGATTCTCTCAGAGCTGAATGTGAGCACCATGGTAGCCGAATTGGGTTAACAACAAAATTTCGGAACGCATGAAACAAGACGCGGATTAAAATCCGCAGTGCATCACATCGAACGCAGCGAGGCTTAGTGTGCTGGCGAGAACAATGCGGAATAGTCTGCTGATACGATCTCATAGCATCCGCAAGACGTCGCTTCAAGACCCGCTCGATTGACGATGTTGATCTGGCCACGCGAATAGCTGATCAAGGCGAGCGCTTGCAGCTTACCCGCTGCAATCGTGACGGCACTTCTTAGAACGCCAAGCATGTCTGCTAAAGATTGATGCGTCAGAGTAAATCGGTCCTTGGCAACCCGGTCATGGGTTGCCAGCAACGCGCGAGCAAGGCGCTGTTCGATGCCATGAAAGTGGGTACACGAGGCAATATGGGAGGACTGAGCCATCAGCACGTAAAGATAACGGCCAAGCAGCTGGCGAAGTGCTGGGCTGGCGCCAAGGGCTTGACGAAAAGATGCAGTATCCATTCGCAGCGCACTCCCCGCGCCCTGCACGATGCCGCGTATGGGCGCCTGGTTTTGCCCGAGAATAAGGCTTGCTCCCAGCATTCCTTCTCTGCCAATCAAGTTCAGTTCCAGTGGCGGGTGACTCTCGATAGACGTAACGAGTGAAATAAACCCAACACAGGGAAAATACACAAAACGGATAGGCTCATCGAACTCACATAATACAGAATGGGTGTCGAGATGAACCAGTTCACACTTGCTAATAAAGCGGGATGCTTCGCGCCGCGGCAGACGTTCTAGTAGTTGATTCGTTGCTTCAGTCGCTGACATTCATACCTCGCTAGGATCCCGCTTGGCATGCAATATGGCCGATCACCACATCTTTATCTGTGCGCCGCACCACACTAAGGGCTGGTATCAATGCTGCCTGGGGGGTACATATTCCAGCAGGCGGTCAGTTTCTTGCTTGACCACGGCGTAGCATTCGCAACACATTTGCTCGAGCCTGGGCCTATCCAGTACCGTAATGTGCCCGCGGTGATACTCGATCACCCCTTCGTTCTGCAGTTTGCCCGCGGCCTCAGTCACCCCTTCCCGACGTACACCTAGCATATTGGCAATGAGCTCCTGGGTCATGGTCAGACGATTGCTGGACAATCGATCCAGTGACAGCAGAAGCCAGCGACACAGTTGCTGGTCAATCGAATGATGCCGATTGCAAACCGCCGTTTGGGACATCTGGGTGATCAATGCCTGAGTGTAACGCAGCATGAGATGCTGCAATTCTGTATGCCGGTTGAACTCTTTCATTAGCTTCGGCGCCGACCAGCGGTATGCGGTGCCTGCACTCTGAACGATGGCACGGCTGGGTGTGCTTTCGCCTCCCATAAACAAAGAAATCCCCACCACGCCTTCATTGCCGACAACTGAAATTTCTGCGGAACTGCCATTTTCCATGACGTAAAGTAGCGACACGATGGCATCCGTTGGAAAATATACGTGAAGCATAGTATCGCCCGATTCATACAGCACATCGCCCAGCTTCATCGGTATTTTTTCCAGGTCAGGCACAATGCGAGCCTGTATAGCGGAAGGTAGTGCTGCGAGCAGATGGTTCTGCAGAAACGCCTGTTCTGACATCTCTTACCTTTTTCTATATAAAACGTGAAAACTATCCTCCTCCCCTCACCCGATGTCTATCGCTATGTGCGATTTCGTACATAACCGCCCATCAGACTCGAATTTCGTGGTCGCCACCCGACGTAAGGAAGGAGGGCCTGGGCTGCAAACCCTGAACATCTCAAATAAGGAGGACACTAGATCTTCACCATATCGGTCAAGGAGATACTTATGCGCTACCTGATTGCACTCGTTTGTGCCGGATTGTTAAGTTCAGCTGCGATAGCTCAAACCGCTGAAGACACGCTGGAAAAATATCTGCAAGTTCTTACAGGAGAAGACCTTAGCGGTATCGCCACGCTGATGGATTCCAGCAATATGCACAACCTGAAGAAATCAATAGACAAGTCTATACAGCACCAGGCGAGCTTCAACGACTTTACCCTGCAGCGACGTCGCTGCCGCTTCTGCTCAGTTCTATCTGGATGCTCTGGCGAGCGAGCTTCTGTAAGCGGCACGTTTGCAACACCTGAAGGTCACAGATCGGGAGATCATCGGCAAAATACAGGAAACCGAAAACCTGATTCATGTCGTTGTGAGGCTGAACATGGCTCAGGATGAAAGTCGTGGTTCAGACATACTGGTTTACACTCTGGTCAGAGAGAACGATCGGTGGAAGCTAAAGTTAGCCCCGACGATCAAACAGATGCTGTTGGTTATAGAAGAGTACGACGCGCCATCAACGATAATCACACCGCAGGGGAATGGGCGTATGTGTCTAGTAGCAATTTTGCATCGCTCAAGCATGAATCGCTCAAGCCAATCAATGTAATCGAACGGATTTGGTATCAACCTCAAAGATGACCGCCGGCTACTCTTGGCGCTTGACCGTGATGGTAAACTTCACCGGTATCATCGTAAGTGCCGATCCACGTCGGATAAGATTTCTCGAGAACCACTTCAAGCTCAATCGCTTGAGAAGCAGCCCCTGTGACTCGGTAGCTGGCCTCCAGAGTCGCATTGTCAGGTGTAGTGCAGCACGCCGGTGGCACTGTCGCCAGAGATCACGTGTCTCATCATCGCTTCGCCCGTGACCTCGTTATAGTTTGCCGCAGCACATCAAATAGTCTCGTCACCGAAAGACTCCGAGTGGTTGGCAATATGGCTGGTCTGCTGACTGGAAGACGAACCATCACCGCAACCAGCAAGGTTAGGAAGAAAAGATAACCAACTCGTTTTAGCATGGTGCGTTACTTAAACTAGACTCGATTGAATTAAAATTGGGTAACCTCCAGACTTTATTCGTCTAGAGTAAAACCTATCTGCATCGTCACCTGATGGTGATCCAAAGCGCCGTCTTCGATGTGCCCAGCTATCTTGTCGATTTCGAACCAGCGCAGACTGCGCACAGACTCTCATGCACGGGCTGAAAGCCTCCTCAATAGAGTTTTTGGACGACCCGGTAATGGTCAGGGTTTTTTATACATGGTCAGTCATAGTGACTCCTTACTTTACTTTCGTTAATTGAGGTGGATGTTTGTCTACCACAGAGGCGGAGAACGTGAAGTACGTTTTTGACGTGATCATTTTGTTGCTGATGTTGTCGTTGACATACGAGTCAGGAACTTGAACATGTCACTGTCTGTGGATAGCACGATGGTGGTCTTCTCATCAACGATTGAGTGATAGGCAGCCATTGTGCGAGTGAACTCGTAGAACTCTATCGATTGCCTATTCTGGTTGTAGGCGCTGGCGTAGATCCGGGTGGCCTCAGCATCAGCAACGCCGCGAATCTCTTCTACCTGTTGATAGGCTTCGGATTGGATCTTGTTGAGATCGCGTACACGGTTGCCGCCTATGCGAGCGGCTTCCCCTTTACCTTCTGACAGGAACCTCTCGGCAATCTGGCGGCGTTCACTGATCATCCGGTCGTAGATTTTGGGCCGTACGCTTTCGTTGTAATTAATCCGCTTAAAGCGAATATCCAGCAATTCAATACCGAACACTTTGACCTTTTCTGCGGCGGCGTGGAAAATTTCTTGCTCGACCAGTATCCGACCTTTCTTTATCGGTACGAGCGAACCCATCTTCAGTTTTCTTTCTGCATCCGTCAGCAGATCGTCCTGCTTGGGTACCCGGTCCTTAGTCGTTCGAATAATTTCAATGAGTTCATGTTTAGCGACCGCGTTCCTGGTTTCACTACCAAGGATATCGTCCAGCCGAGATTGTGCGCTGCGTTCGTCTCTTAAGCGCAGGAAGTACTGCAACGGGTCTGTGATGCGCCAGCGAGCAAAAATGTCGACTGAAATGTACAGCTTGTCTTTGGTCGGCAGGTCGAACGGTTTACCGTCCCACTCCAGGATGCGCTTATCGATGGGGTTAATTTCCTGCACAAACGGTATTTTGAATTTGAGTCCCGCATCCACAACGGGATCGCCAACCGGTTTGCCGAACTGAGTAATGATGACCTGTTCAACTTCACTCACTGTATAGAACGAGTTAGAAGCAATGAACAAAACGACCAGCGTGGTGATAGCGACTATTAATGTGCGTGGGTTCATGGCTTTGTCTCCACTATTTTGTCGAGGTTCAGCAAGGGCAGAATGCCACTGGCGTTTTTATCGATGACAATTTTGGACTGGCTCTTCGGTAGAATTTCTTCCATGGTTTCGATATAAATTCGTCGCCTGGTGACTTCCGGTGCCTGAACATACTGAGCAAGCAAATCATTAAAGCGGGATGCGTCTCCTTCGGCTTCATTGATGCGCTTGATCCGGTATCCATCGGCTTCGCGAATTCGCTGGTCTTTTTCTCCCTCTGCCAGCGGAATAACCTTGTTGTAATCTCGTCTCGCTTCGTTAATGAGCTTCTCTTTTTCCTGTTGGGCCTGATTAACTTCATTGAAGCTTTCCTGGACCGGTTTGGGAGGATTGATATTTTTTAGTTGCACCTGGTCGATACTGATACCCATGGTGTACTTGGTGGAAAGTGCCTGCATTTTGGCCAGCGCATCGATTTCAATGTCCTGCCGACCGATGGTGATGACCTCGTCCACCGTGCGGTCGCCGACTACCTCGCGCATAACCGACTCTGAGACATACCGCAGTGTTTCCTTCGGTTCACGTACCTCAAACAGGAAGCGCACGGGGTCATTAACACGGTACTGGACGACCCACTCGACTAGCGCGGCATTCAGATCGCCGGTCACCATCTGTGTTTCCAGAACAGCATTGCGGGGACGAACGGCCTGGATGGGGTCTTCTGCACCCGGTGTGGCAAAGCCAAACTCTTGTTTCAATTGCCGCTTAACGGGGACAGTCGTTGCTGTATCAATACCCATAGGTAACTTGAAATGCAGACCTGGAGGCACTTCCTTCAGGTACTTACCGAACCGTTGAACAATCGCCACAGAATCACTCGGCACGGTGTAGTAAGTGGTCCACAAGATGAAGGCCGTAAGCGCAACCAAAACAATGCCGATGATGGAGCCACCACCGCCAGTAGAAAATGGATTGATTTTCCCGAACATACGCTGCAGCAGCTTGTCCAGGTCCTCTGGCTGACCAGTGTTGTCTTCCCAAGGCTGGGGTTGTTTGTCGCCGGTAGCCATCACATTGCCTCTTCAATCCGAAAGTAGGTGCAGTTCTACTCACGGTGGTTGATTGAAAAGCCATATTGGCAGGACAGTTCAAATGTTTCTGTGCGCTATCGAACCAAGCACATTAATCACGACACAGGCAGTGAGCACTTCGCCTGATGTTTGCACTGGAGCACTGAGGGGAATTCGAGTGGGGGCCAAGATTTCTTAAATGAATCGCACGATTGTTGAGGAAGAGAATGCTGACTTGGATGACTGTAACAAATCACCGTAAAAAGTATCAAATTGGGAACGTTCACATTTTAAATGCAATTAGAGAGACACCTACAACGAGCAATGTCAGTACAACAGTTTATAAATGGGCCGGTACTCGGGGACCTTTTAAGATCCGTATTCCCTGCGGCGAATGCACTCTCACTCGGGATGTCATCCTGGACACACTTGAAACTGAACTTGCTGGGGTCAAAACCACCCTTAAGACTCGTGATTGGCTGAGCACGTGGTGGAAACCATTGCTGAAGGGAGCCTGGCATACACCTACTGTCATGGTGAATGGCAAGGTTGTCAGTCAGGGAGAGGCTGTGAATCACGGTTTATTATCAAGACACCAATTATCACTCAGTGATAGCTAACCGAATAAATTTTTACTACTTCAAGCTCACCAGATCGTAAATGGCGCTGACGTGTGCAAAGTTGATAATCAGCGAATGTACAATTTTGTGGGTCGAGTCGTGAAGATGAAATTTGAAACGCTTTCCAAATCTCCTTGAAGGCACACGGTAACCTCATCGTTAGGCAGATCTTCACTCATCGCTCTCACCTAACACCCTGATTTGTCGCGCCAGCTTACTCTCTCGACACAAACAACACACATCTCGGGCCACGAACGCGCCGGATGGCACCATCTTGAGAGCACCCGGTTAGAAAAACTCGCCCAACATCGTCAGTCGCTAATCTTATCCGGCGTTTCAAAGTAGCAGCGCTCGCCGTTTCCCTGGGCGTTTCTATCATTGCCGAAACTGGGAATCCCGCCCGCCTCCCTGAGCATCCGCGCCAGGTGGATATAGTTCCCGGTCATAATCGTCGTATTACGCTGAGTAAAATCATTGCCGAACCCGTCACGCTCTTCCCGCTTTCCTTCGTTATCGGTGCGTGGGTGACGTCACTCTCCCCCTACAACTACATCAAAATGTCGAATGCCTGGCACTCCTCTGGCGACATCGCTATGATTCTGCAAAAGGCCTACAGCCCCGACCCTATAGCTGCCTCGGCATCTCGGCTGACAGCCTTGTCTATGGTCATTAGTGAAAGCCTCATTGCTCGCACCTTCGCGACTTACGCGTTGCGGCCCTTCGGGCTGGAGCACAGCAGTATGCTGTTGTCTGTTCTCGCGCTCGAGTTCTGGCTCATCGTCTTCGCCTATCTGGTCAATGCATCAGGTAACCGGTCGGTCAGCACATTTTTTCTGGTGATGTCGGTGATCAAGATTGGCGGCGAAATCAAAGACCCGCATCATAATGTCGGTCGGACGACCATGATCGCGACCGGTATTTGTGCCGTCACATAGTTACTTGTAGCTTTGACGGTGGGTCCAAGCCTGAGTATCGATGAGATTGTTGCTGCGCGAGACTATAAACAGTACCCGATTAAATCACACCCTGATTGCGATAAAGCTTATGCCGAGCTTTCGGCGCAGGAAATCATGCAGCGGGTCGAACATGATCACGCGCAGATTATTGCACTTTACAAATACCTGCGAGGCCACGTTGAGACTCCTTCTGCTCAAGACTTCATGGATCAACTGATCTCCCTGGAAGAACACCAGGGCATGCTGATGTCACAGAGCGCCAATCGGCTAGACGACTTGTAATTGGCCTTGGTTAGTAAGTTTGATTGCCTGAATTCATTGCAACAGGTCGATTAAGTAGGCCCCAAGCCGGTCGGTTAAAACACGCCCGCTGGGAACTTCGCCAAAATCTTGGGGCGGTGCAAAAATAGACCTCGATGTTAAAGTCCCTAGGCTGCAGAAGTGTATTTTGCTGTGTCGCCAAATTAACCAGCTGTGAAACAATTTGCGACATAAGTCCAAAGCCAACCAACACCGCCATGCGCACCAATACGCCCATGTTCGTCTGAAATCGGTCTCTTCACTGATCATGTTGCCGTCGGAATTGAATCCCTGCCTCATCTCCTTATCTAGATCTTTTGATCTCACTTCCAGAATCCCGCCCGCTTCGTCACTGCTTCGATAGGCCCAGTTGGACTTTCGTCTTTATATTTAAGGTCTGATTTAGTTTTCTTGATGGGGTTGCCGATAGCGACCCCTGAGCCAGCAAATGGCGTGTCTCGCGTGCCTCTATGTCCTTTATTTCTCGCAAAAATACATTCACCTCAATGCACTATTGTGGGGCGAAATTGATTTTTATTGGCATACAGTCGAATAAATACTGATTATATACATTGAGTGCTATATATTACTGAGCCTATGGATATTCAAGATGACCTCGCTGACGAAATACTGATCGAGATCCGCCGAGTGGTTCGAGCCATTTATCTGGACTCTAAACAAATGGTGCGACAACACGGCGTGACTGGCCCACAGCTAGTGACGTTGCGGTCCGTGGCCAGGCTGGGCCCAATCACAGTGACCGGCCTTGCGCGCTCGGTAAATTTAAGTCAGCCCACCGTAACGGGCATTCTTGCCCGATTAGAACAACAAGGTTTGGTGAAACGAGAACGAGACAGTCAGGATCGACGGGCCGTTTACACGACCATAACCGATCGAGGCAGCTCCGTTTTATTCGACACACCCAAACCTCTGGAAGATAGATTTCGTCGCAAGCTAGCACAGCTTAAAGACTGGGAACAAACACAAACTCTCGCCACGCTCCAGCACATCGCCGCGATGATGGAAGCTGAAGATATTAGTGCGGATCCAATTCTCTCGACGGATTCGTTGAATCCTGCGAGCCAAGACACACCCGTTTTACTTGACGCGGTTCATTCACTAGAAAAATCCACAGGAAAAACATGAGTAGTCAAACAACACCAACACTTACTGAGATCCCCGAACAACAAGACTTCGGCGGTAATCCCGTAGAAACAAGAGAATCCGATCACTATCAAGCAGAATACGTCCGTGACTTCGTCGATTTATGGGACGATCTTATTGATTGGGACGCAAGAGCCGAGGCCGAAGGATCATTCTTTATCGACTTACTCAAAGCGAGAGGAAAGCATCAGGTGTTAGATGTTGCTGCCGGAACCGGCTTTCATTCTGTTCGACTGCTACAAGAAGGATTCGATGTCACTGCGGTGGATGGCAATGCGCAAATGCTGGTTAAGGCTTTTGACAATGCTAAACAACGAGGTCTGATTCTCAACTCTGTGCATGCCGATTGGCGCTGGCTCAACAAAGATGTCCATCGTAAGTTCGATGCCATCATTTGCCTTGGTAACTCCTTTACCCATTTGTTTGAAGAGCAGGACCGCAGGCGGTCGCTTGCCGAATTTTATGCTGCCCTCAAGCACGACGGTATTTTGATACTTGATCAACGCAACTACGACGCTATCCTGGACAACGGCTTTAGCAGTAAGCACAAGTACTACTACTGCGGCGATAAGGTCTCTGCAGAGCCAGCACATATGGATGATGGGTTAGCTCGCTTTCGTTATTCCTTTCCTGGAGGTGTTGAGCATTACCTGAACATGTTTCCTTTACGCAAAAACTATACCCGTGGATTACTAAAAGACGCCGGGTTTGCCAAAGTCGACACCTACGGTGATTTCCAGGAGACGTACCAGGAGTCCGATCCAGATTTCTTTGTTCATATTGCAGAAAAGGTTTACAGCGATGAGTAAATCAGCAGCTGAAACTACCGCTGAAAATTACTACGATAGTGACGATGCCGATAATTTCTATGAGCGTGTGTGGGGCGGCGAAGATATTCACATCGGCCTCTACGATGAAAAAGATATCACCATCCCAGAGGCTTCACACAAGATTGTTGAACTAATGGCCGACTCGTTATCCGTAATATCCGATAAGTCACGGGTTATCGATTTGGGCGCAGGATATGGCGGCTCTGCCCGTTACCTTCACCGACGCTTCGGCTGCGATGTTACCTGCCTCAATCTAAGTGACCGACAAAACGAGCGAAATCGAGTGCTAAACAAGGATAGTAAAGTAGCCGACAACATCAGCGTGGTGCATGGAAGTTTTGAGAACATTCCCGAACCCGACCAGTCTTTTGATGCTGTCTGGTCACAGGACGCTTTTTTACATAGCGGTAATCGGGAGCAGGTGCTTCAAGAAATTAACAGGGTACTGAAACCTGGAGGCCAGTTAATCTTTACTGATCCCATGCAGGCAGATGACTGCCCGCCCGATGTTCTGCAACCTGTTTTTGACAGACTGGAACTCGATTCCTTAGGTAGCATTGCCTGGTATCACGCGCAGCTCACAGGATTGGGGTTCGCCGAGATCAGCAGGTCACCCATGGTGCACCAACTGCGCAATCACTACGATAGGGTGGGGACGGAGTTAGCATTAAGGCAAGCAGAGCTGATAAAAAACATTAGCCCAACCTACCTCGCTCGAATGCTCGTTGGCTTGAAGAACTGGGTTGATGCTGCAGATCAGGGTTACCTTGCCTGGGGAGTTCTTCACTTTCAAAAAGCTAGTGCTGCGAAGCCGATCTAGTATGTGCAAATGCAGACTGACAGGGGATAATCTCTTAAGCAAAATCAGTAGAAAATAGTCACATGTCAGCCTGCAAGAGATCCGGTTGGCGGAGACGCTGAACCGATTCGAACACGGGACCGATGCAGACACCTCAAGTATGCCGTGACACATGAAGACGCTGTTGCTACTGGCGCTGATCACGTTTTCTGAGGCGACCCATCGGCGTGTTCGTCAAGCTTACCGATGGGCTCATCACAATCCACACGCTGACCTTCTACGCCTGGCGTTTGCGGCGGTTTTCTTGTTCGCCGCCCGCTCGCTGGCAACTCGAGATGTGGTTCGGACCCTAACGTGCGCCGAGGTAAACAACCGTCTGATTATGACACCAGGCATGGGCCCGCTAGCAAGCCCCGATAAGAATCTCCGACGGGCTCTAAAGCCTTCATGGCCCGCGTGAGTACTCAGAAAAAAATTTCCCAGAACAAGTCGACAAAGTAAATCACCGTGTTGAAACTGATCCATCTTGGGCCCTTTCACTTCGGCTAAGTGCATGGCCACACCTGCATCCCGTAGTTGATCGATCAGTGATTCCAATGTTTCGAATGCACTCATATCGACGAGGTTTACAGCGTTCATGATGAGAACCAAGTGTTCAATTTCGGGGGCATCGGCGACCAAAGACAACACATAGTCTTCTAAAAACTTAGCGTTGGGAAAGTACAGACTTTCATAAGCGGGGCCGACTCGTAAGCTGTAAGTACAATCCAAGGGAAGTGATGATGCCCGCCAGAATACCGACTTCAACGCCGAACATGAGCACAACGCTAAAGGTCACTCCCAGCACAAACACATTCGGCTTGTTGTAGCGACAGGACTTCGTGAATGCTGCTAGGTCTAACAGCGTAGCGATAGCAAGGATGATTACCGCTGCCAATACAGCATTAGGTAATCGGTTGGGGGCAGCCAATGCCAGTGAGTTAATCCCCTGGCTGGCTGGGACCGCCCGCCTCTTCCCATACGGTGAAGCCACCGCCAAATTACGCGATAATTGACATCATAAAACTCGGCGCAAGCACATAATTGCGACTTTAGAAACGACCACCACGCAGCAACGAACCTGCGCCTATTTTCTGGCGACAGCGTATCAAAGCCTTGAGTGACCAATCTTGACCTATGTCACTAACCAGCGAATTTATGGTGGGTAAAACCAACCAATTACGAACAGCAAAATTATTACAGTACGAACGCATCAGGGAAACTCAGACGGTATTAAATGGCCAGATAGAGTTGTCAGATACGCGTTACGACTCGACTGACGCTAGGAGAGTTGCATTGCCGCCCGCTGCTGTTGTGTCGATGCAGGTGTGTCGTTCTAGCAGACAATAGCTCGCAAGGTCTGCGCTGGCGACCAGTGGCAGAATCTTGCCCTGTCTTACCGCAAGCGCCTTGCGCGCGGCACGCAGATCATCGTCATCGCTCCATAGAGCAATAACGTCAATACCCTCTAAATCTGTCAGATCGGCTCGATCGAGAAAGCCATCAATACTACCTGGGCCTTCTGCGCCCGGCACTACAGTCACTGTCGGGCAGCCCATTCGACGTGCTTCGCCCGCCTGCACAACGGCGTCCTGTAGCGTCGGACCGAGGCACAAGACGGTGCCGCGTGGCCACAGCGCCAGCTGATTCGCTTCTCCGGTAACGCCTGGCATATCCTGCATATCCAACGGCTGGGACTCGTGCCAATGTAACGCTTTGATGGCGGCCTGGACCTGTTCGAGCGGTGCACTCGATCCGAGGTTAGCTTCGCTGCGAAGACTTTCCGCGTGCTGAAAACGACGCACATAATGTGGTCCACCCGCTTTTGGACCTGTACCCGATAGACCTTCTCCACCAAACGGCTGAGACTCAACCACCGCCCCGACCTGATTTCGGTTCACGTAAATATTTCCCACAAACAAGCGATCCGATATAGTTTTAGCCCGTTCATCAATGCGCGTATGCAGACCAAATGTTAGTCCGTAACCCCGGCTATTGACCGCTTCCAGAACCTTATCAAAGTCGTTGGCGCTAAAGCGCGCTACATGCAGCACGGGTCCGAACACCTCATGCTCGAGATCTTCGATGCTGTTAACTTCAATGATGGCTGGTCCGACAAAGTTTCCTTTTGTGGGCGTTGCGAGTTGCTTGAACAGTCGGCCATCTGCTTGCGCATTATCAATATAGGTTTGTATTTCGCGTTGGGCCTGGTCAGAAATGATCGGGCCAATGTCCGTATCCAATGCCCAGGGATTGCCCAAATCGAGTTCGTCCATCGCGCCTCCCAGCATCTCCAGAAAACCATCGGTGACATCTTCTTGAATATAGAGGATGCGCAGCGCTGAACAACGCTGTCCGGCCGATTGAAATGCAGAAGCGAGGGTATTGCGCACCGCCTGTTCTGGCAGGGCGGTTGAGTCGATCACCGCGGCATTGATGCCGCCAGTCTCGGCAATCAGCGGTGCATCTGGCGATAGATGTTCTGCCATCATCCGATTGATGGCCTGCGCCGTTGCTATTGATCCTGTGAAACAGACGCCGTTGATCTTGGGCTGACTGACCAGCGCCTGACCGACCTCAATGCCATCGCCAGGAAGCAACTGCAGTACATCTCGAGGCACGCCAGCGGCATGGAGTAATTTCACGGCAGCGGCAGCGATGAGCGGCGTTGTCTCTGCTGGTTTGGCCAGCACGCCATTGCCAGCGGCCAGGGCGGCTGCAATTTGGCCGGTAAATATCGCCAGCGGGAAGTTCCAGGGCGAAATGCAGGTAATGATACCGCGTGGTTCACCGTCAGGGTGCGCTTCTGCCTGATTTGCGTAGTAACGTAAAAAGTCGACTGCCTCGCGCAGTTCCGCCACAGCATCCAACAACGTCTTTCCTGCCTCACGTGCCAGTAGTGCAAATAGCTCGTCAAAGTTGTTCTCGAATAGTTCGGCGGCTCGGCGTAAAGCGAACGCGCGCTCCGTTGCGCCGGAATACTCCCAGATGCTCGCTAGTTCAGTTGCGATAATGCAATCTTCGACGGTTGCCTCTATCACATCGCCAACAATCTCATCGCTGGCGGCTGGATTGTGAATCTGTCTGCTCGACCTGCCGGTGAACTCGCCCGCTACTATTGGCTCAGCTTGCCACTGATACTCTATGAAGCGTTCCCGGGCATGATCAATCTGCCTAACGACATCACCATTCTGCAGGTCCCATCCCTGGGCCGCGGACCGACCCGGCCCGAACAGATCCGCCGACGCCTGAAGCCGAGTCGGTAGTCCGCTTTGAATGTCGGGCAAGCTGTCGAAGGGGTCTGCAGCAAGCGCTAGCGCTGAATAGCGTGGATCAACGACCTGATTCACAAAAGATGAGTTTGCGCCATTCTCGAGCAGTCGCCGCACAAGGTAAGCGAGCAGATCTTTATGCGGGCCGACCGGTGCGTAAATGCGACAACGCGCACCTTCCTCCTCAAGCAGCTGGTTGTAAAGTGTTTCACCCATACCGTGCAGGCGTTGGAACTCGAAGGATCTCGGGTCATCAGCAAGCTCAAGGATGGCAGCCGCGGTCTGGGCATTGTGGGTAGCAAACTGTGGGTAGATCCGGTCCGTCATACGTAACAGACGTGCGGCGCAGCAGGTATAGGATATGTCTGTCGCAACACGTCGCGTAAACACGGGATAATCCGAGGCGCCATCGATCTGCGCCTGTTTGATTTCCGAATCCCAGTAGGCGCCTTTGACGAGACGTACCATGACGCGCCGGTCGAGCTTAGTTGCGAGCGCATAGAACCAATCGATTACCGGCGCTGCGCGTTTACCGTATGCCTGGATGACGAGACCAAAGCCGTCCCAACCCGCCAGTCGTGGATCGCTCAGAGCTACACTAACGACCTGTAGCAGGGGCTCGACACGGTGGGCTTCCTCTGCATCCACGTTGAGCCCAAGGTTGTATTTTTTCGCCAGCGTCGCGAGAGAATTCAGACGCGGCGCCAGTTCTTTCAGTAATCGGTCCTTCTTCGCATATTCGAAGCGTGGATGCAGCGCTGAGAGTTTGACCGAAATGCCTGGCCGGTCAGTGAGTGGACCAGCGCCGGCCTGCTTGCCGATCGCACGAATGGCATCAGCGTACGCTGCGTAATAATCATCAGCATCCGCCTGTGTCAGCGCCGCCTCACCGAGCATGTCATAGGAGTAAAGAAAGCCGCGTTTCATTTCGCCGCGGCCTCGCTTTAGTGCTTCTCCAATTGTCTGGCCCAGCACAAACTGATTGCCCATTTCACGCATGGCCTGTTTTACCGCCATCCTGACAACCGGCTCGCCAAGGCGCTTCACGGTTCGGTTCAGCAAACCTGACACGCTGGCACTGTTGTCCTCGTCGAGGACACGGCCGGTGAGCATCAGCGCGACCGTTGAAGCGTTAACCACAGACGACCCTGACTTTCCGAAATGCTCGCTCCAGTCATAGGGCGCTATTTTGTCTTCGATCAGTGCGTCAATCGTGCCTGGATCAGGCACTCTGAGCAGCGCTTCGGCCAGGCACATTAACGCTATGCCTTCATTCGTCGAAAGTCCGTATTCAGCAAGGAACATCTCCATTAGCCCAGGCTGGCCGGAGTTGCGCATGCGCTCAATCAGACTGACCGCTCGATCCTGGATTCTCTGCCGCTGACCAAGATCAATTCCGGCGCTGCTGATCAGCGATGCCAGCACTTCTGCTTCGTCTGCTGTGTGCATTGCTCGTATGGCATTTTGGTCGTCATCATCCAACGACGTGATCGACATACTTTGGTGGCTGTCTGCTGGAATCATTGGCTTACACTTTTCGATGTCGCCGGTAAGTCCTTTGCTGCAACAGTATCTGTCTGGTCAGTGTCATTTACTGCCATTAGCTTTTTCAGTTCGTCGTGTCGCTGGGTCACGACAGGCGGCGGCTCGGATGCTAGCAGCGTGACCACAACCGCTGCTAGCGATGCCAGGAGAAAGCCCGGAACAATCTCGTAGAGGTTCTCAGGCAGACTTTTTCCTGCAATCTCCAGGGGTGCATAGATCCAGATGAGAACCGTCACGGCGCCCGTGATCATTCCCGCCAGTGCACCGTTTCTGTTGAAGCGGCGCCAAAATAGGCTGAGAAGAATAATGGGGCCGAACGCTGCGCCAAAGCCCGCCCAGGCATTGCTGACGAGTGACAGGATTGATGCAGAACGATCTAAGGCCAGCACAATGGCGACGACGGATACTGCAAGCACGGAAAGTCTGCCGATCAAGACCAGTTCTTTCTGACTCGCCGAACGATGCACAAATGTTTTGTAAAAATCTTCGGTCAGTGAACTCGAAGAGACCAGTAGCTGAGATGAAATGGTACTCATAATGGCTGCCAGAATCGCCGCCAGCAGAAATCCTGCTACCAGCGGATGGAACAATACTTGCGACAGGAAAATAAACACGGTTTCTGGATCTTCGAGCGTCGCGTCCGTGGAGGTGACATAAGCTAACCCTACAATACCCGTGGACACCGCACCTACTACAGTAACCAACATCCACCCCATCCCTATCCGTCTTGCCTTGGCAATGTCGGGTAGAGAGCGGATCGCCATGAACCTCACAATGATGTGGGGTTGCCCGAAATAACCAAGACCCCAGGACAGACTGGAAATAAGACCCAATGCTGTCAGTCCGCTGGTCCAGCTCAACAAGCTGGTATCTATATCAGAGACAGCCATTGAAACTGCCTCAAAGCCACCTAAATTGGAAAGCGCTACAGTTGGCACCATGATCAATGCGACGAACATGATGCAGCCCTGCACAAAATCCGTCAGGCTAACGGCAAGAAACCCACCGAACATCGTGTAGGCGACAACAACGCCCGCAGTCAGGAATAAACCCAACTCATAGCTGAGCCCGAAAGATGCTTCAAAAAGTTTGCCGCCAGCAACCACTCCTGAGGATGTATAGAGCGTGAAGAAGACGACAATGACAACCGAAGAAATTACTCTCAATGCATGAGAACTATCCTTGAAACGTTTTTCAAAAAAGTCCGGAATGGTGATCGCATCATCAGCAAGCTCGGTGTAAACGCGCAGTCGAGGCGCTACCAGTAGATAGTTGAAATATGCACCAATCACGAGACCTACCGCGATCCAACCGGCACTCAGCCCGGCTACATATATCGCACCGGGTAGACCCATTAACATCCAGCCGCTCATATCGGATGCGCCCGCCGACAATGCGCCGACAGCTGGATGCAGCTTTCTGCCACCCAGCATGTACTCAGAGACATCGCTGGTGGACTTGCGATAAGCGTAAAAGCCGATTGCCATCATTAATATGAAGTAGGCGATCAGGGAGATAAGGGTCGTATCTATCATCGTTATTCTCTGTTGAATTAAGCGCGAATTTGGTTGTTACCATGAACTTCGTATTTGAAGCTCGTGAGTTGCTCCAGACCAACGGGTCCGCGAGCATGCATTTTCCCGGTTGCTATGCCGATCTCTGCACCCATTCCGAACTCGCCACCGTCCGAGAATTGGGTTGATGCATTATGCATAACCACGGCGGAGTCGATGGTTTTCATAAAGGTCTGTGCGGCGACTGCGTCCTCGGTAAGTATCGCATCAGTATGGCCTGAGGAGTGCTTATCGACAAAGGCGATGGCTTCTTCGAGGCCTGATACTGTTTTGACGGAGAGTATGGCGTCCAGATACTCGGTATCCCAATCGCTGGCCGCGGCCGGCAGGATGCGGGCGTCGCAACTAACAGCTGTCTCGTCGCCTCGGATTTCACAGTTTTCCAGCCGCTCGACCAGTCGTGGCAGCAGCTCAGCCGCAATGCTCTGATCGATGACAATGCTTTCTGTCGCGCCGCAGATACCCGTACGGCGCAGTTTGGCATTCCGAATGACCTCGACAGCCTGGTCCAAATCCGCAGCAGCGTGAACGTAAGTATGGCAATTGCCATCCAAGTGCAGCAGTGTCGGTACGCGCGCTTCATTCCGCACTAGCTCAATCAGACTGCGGCCGCCGCGAGGAATGGCGAGATCAACATATTCGGTGCAGCGTAGAAGCTGCGCGACGGCGCCACGATCAGTCGTGTCGACAAACTGAATGCAGTCTTCGGGCAAGCCCGCCTCGGAGAGGCCCTCTTTTAGGCAGGAGACAATGACCCGGGTCGAATTCAGGCTTTCCGAACCACCGCGCAGAATGACTGCGTTGCCAGACTTCAAGCACAACGCGCCGGCATCGGCGCCAACATTGGGTCTTGATTCGTAAATCATGGCGATGACCCCGATGGGGACTGCGATCCGACGGATTCGCAATCCGTTCGGGCGCTCTGTTTGCATCAGCTCGCGTCCTACCGGATCCGGCAGCACCGCGATGTCTAGCAGCACCTGCGCCATACTGTGGATACGTTCATGCGTCAGCTCCAGCCGGTCGATGAAAGCGGCGGGTTTGCCTTTACGAGCAATGCTCTCCAAATCCAGTGCGTTGGCGGCGAGTAATTCCTTGGTGCGGCGCTCAAGATGCGTTGCCGCAGTTTCAAGCGCGTGGTTTTTCTGTTCCGTCGTTGCAACCGCAAGTATCTTGGCGGCGGCCTTTGCCCGCTGCCCAAGCTGGTTGACGTAATCATCATCCTGATTCGGTGCTGTTGCGACAGATGTTGCCACTGGTTTCTCCTGATTGTTGTATTTGAGCGCGGTTGCCTTCACAAAGTAAAGCACGGGTAGCGATCATTGTTATGACTTGGTTGCGTCTCGGTTGTTCCTTAGCGGAGTTCAACCGCGCGGACGTATGCCGCCTCGACAGTCTTCTTCATTAGGCCGTCAAGGCTGGCATCTGGGTTAAGCGCGGCGAGTCCAGCTGCAGTTGTACCATTCTTGCTGGTAACGCCGTCACGTAGTTCACCTAACGATGCCTGGCTATCTAGGGCGAGCTCGACGGAGCCAGCCAGTGTCCGGAGTACCATATCTCTTGCTTCATCCTCGGAGAACCCCAGAGTCTGAGCCGCTTTCATCCAGCATCGGGCGATCTCAAAGACGTAACCTGGTCCACTTCCGGCAATGGCTGTCAGGCGATCAATGTCGTCTTCAGTGTCCACCCATATTTGTTTTCCAGTTGATTGCATCAGCCTCTCAACCTGCTGTCGCTGCTGCTGCGTTGCATGCTGGTTTGCATAGAGGGCGCTAACGCCTTTACCAATCTTCACCGGCATGTTCGGCATGACTCGCACCAGCGCCTTTTCGCCAACCAGCGCTAAGATGGAGCTGGCGGCAAAACCAGCTGCAATCGATAGGAAACACCCATCGTCAGTAAGCAGATCGTTATAGTCGGGAAGCACTTCGGCAATCATTTGAGGTTTCACGGCAATCACCACAAGATCAAATTGAATTCCCCTCAGTGCGTCTGGTGTGCGCACCATTTCTACGCCCTCGGGCACCTCTCGACCAGAAGGTGATACTACGGTGAAAGTGAAGTCGGTTTGATCAAGCCAGCGTGTTAGTAGTGCACTGCCCATTTTTCCGCAGCCGACCATCAACACTCGAGTTTTCTGATTCAAAGCACTCTTCAAGAAACTACCTCTTATAGGATTAGCCGGAGGCACACTCATGGTGTCAGAAGCAGAATGTTGCGTTGCGGCAAAAACATAGTATAATATTTAGATATCTAAGTAATCAACTCTCAATCTTCAGAAATCATGATGTCGCTCTCCCGAAACTCGGTCTATAAAAATCGTTTAAACGTTATTTTTCATAACTTTATGTCCATCTGGTCAGTTCTGGGACGACGGACGAGGATTTTAATATATTTAGATTGCTAACTATATTTCTGAAGATATTGACAATAAGCAACAGAGGTACTGGTAAATGACTTCCCGCGAAGGCGAACTTTTTGAACAGCAAATCGACCGGCAGCCGGCCCAGGCTAAACAACGAATTGTCGTAAAGGTCGGCTCCAGTCTTCTGGCGAGTGCTGAACATTTGAAGCCGTGTTATTCGTTCATGCATGGACTCCTCGGCGACATTGCCGACCTGCAGTCGCAGGGCTACGAGGTCGTCTTGGCTTCTTCCGGCTCTGTTGCTCTGGGGTTGAACGCTTTGAATACCGATATTGAAAGTGCTGGTGTTCAAGAGAAACAAGCAGCAGCAGCTTGCGGTCAACCGATATTGCTGAATGCCTACAAACAGATTGCTCTCGAATACGGGTTCGACATTGCGCAAGTACTGGTGACGCTGGATGATCTGGAAGCGAGCCGGCGATTTCTGAACACAAAAAATACCGTGCACACCCTACTCGAACACCGCGTTCTACCCATCGTCAACGAAAACGATACCGTGACGACAGAAGAAATCCGGGTTGGTGACAATGATCGGCTGGCGGCTAAGGTGGCACAAATGATCCAAGCGCAGCATCTGATCATTCTCACCAGCGTAGACGGTCTTTACGACCGTGACCCCTCTGAGCCCGGCGCGAAGCTGGTCGAGAGGGTTGAGGATGTTAGCGAATATCTGGAAGTCACCAGCGGTACTAGCCAGTTGGGCAGCGGTGGCATGCTAACCAAGATGCGGGCGGCAAACATGGCCCAGAATGCAGGCTGCACCACATTGATTTCCCGCGGCACTCTCGATCGACCAGTATCTTCTGCACTTCTTGGGGAACGCCCTCATACTCGCTGCGTGGCGAAAACGACGCCGTCTTCAAGCTGGATGATCTGGCTGACAGACCGACTGCAGATGGCCGGCAGCCTGGTATTAAAACAGGCAGCGGCTGATGCACTTATCGATAGCGAGGACGGTATTCTGTGTGTGGACATCGTGTCCATACACAGTACATTTCAGAAAGCCGACGTGCTGCACATCTATGACGAGAAGGGAGTTGAGCGCGCCCGTGGCCTTTCCAACCTGTCCTCAGACGAGGCGGCGCTGATTGCGGAGCACCCTGCCAAGCCGATTAAAGAATTGCTTGGTTACCAGGCTGCTGGATTGCTGGTCAACCGCAATAACGTGGTTATCCTTGAAGACCATCATTTACCATGGGAACAACCAGAAAGCCCATTTCGCGTCATCCACGGTTAGCCCACCCGATGGATCCTTGAGCTCTGGATGCTAACGGAAAAGGCGAGGATGAACTCTGGAAAGCTTGCCACAACAGTACTCATGTAAAATGCTGGTGTTTCCCAAGCGGAAGCCCCTTTACGATTAAACTTTCCATGACAGGGATAACAGAGCTAGCCCCAAGAATCTGGACACGCCTATACCTGGTTAAGCATCCTTAATTGAACTAGAGGGTAAGACCATAGGTCTATCAGTAGCATCCACACCTGGCAGAATCCGATCGTGATGCAACAGTTTGACTCAAATTATCGGGTCATAAATTGATATAGGACAACTCTAGACACGAGCCTTGAGCTGGGAGTAGTAGGCCGAAGAAACTGTCAGACATCGATTAAAAAGATCACCGCGTGCATAAGGTTGTTTTTGTGTTCTCAAACAAATCGATGGTTAGCATCACTTCTAGGCAAGAAAAATCGCAAACCATCTCGCGAAAAATGTGCTTTAGGACGCCAATTTATGACACGAATAATTAGCGTTAGATAATTTGACCTGGATCAAGACTGTCACTCTGGTATCGAACTATTCTCTCGCACTAAAGTGAGTTCCAATTTTATCTATGCTGACGGGAGTAAACTATGAGCACACTTATTGGCGATATCGCACCGAATTTTGATGTTAAAATCACTAATGGCCCAATTAAAGTCCATACTTAGCCAGGTGATTCTTAGGAGTTTTTCAAGCGAAATATAAAACCCATCGGCTTCTCTACCGACACTGCAGAGGAACATAAGACCTGGATACTGGTCGCGAACGACACTCAAAACACAACCCTGACGTTCCCCATTGTTGCTGACCCTGATCTTAAGATCGCCAAGCTTTACAGAATTGTCTTAGTCGCTAATTGAGAACTACTAACACTTAAAGGTAGCGCTAAAACAAGCCTCGAAAATCGGTATGCCATTTTAGCGTGCGCGTTGCAGATGGCACTCTTGGCTGCCAGTCAATAGATACTTTCGATCGGGAGGTGTGCTCAATTCATAAACTCAGGAATCCTGAAAGTCGATGCTACAGCCCAAAAAGCAATCTGAGAATCAACACTCTTGTCCAGTGCTGTAATTTTACGAGTCCGCCTTGTTGATTGAGGGTAGCTAATTCACTCAGACGAACATTACCTATTATCCCAATCGCAAAGTTGGCCGAGCATTTCACGTCGTGACCGGCCATGGTTAAGATCCGGATCACCCATCTTGGCATCTTAAAGTAGCTGACCTTGTGGTGGCCCGGACTCGAGTTCCTTACACGTTGTTTCGCCCATGCGGTTGCAGGTTGCTTCTTTGAGAAGGTACGATTACCGCGATAAACGATTCAGTCCTTTTCTTTGACTCGAGGGTATTTTTTTGTGGATACCTGTGAGATACCCAAGCCATCAGAAATAATCATAAACACCAAACAATGATCAAGAACAATCAAGAACAGAAAGTGCTACAAACCGGCCAGAATCGGGCTATGCACGAATCTAAGGGCCTAGAGCTGGACCGAACAATATCGGTTGCGCCGATGATGGGCTATACCGACAGACACGCACGTGTCCTGTTTCGGCTCATTGCGCCTCACAGCCTACTATTTACAGAAATGGTCGTTGCGAGTGCTTTGCTGCGAGGTGACCGAAACCGATTTCTTGCTCACGGGCTCGACGCACCTTGCGCCTTGCAACTGGGTGGCAGTGACCCTAAGGACTTGGCCGAGTGCTCGGTCATTGCCGCAGATGCCGGTTATCAGGAAGTCAATTTGAACGTTGGCTGCCCCAGTGACCGCGTGCAGCAGGGCGCCATTGGTGCCTGCTTGATGGCCGAGCCAGAATTGGTTGGAGACTGCGTCGCTGCCATGCAGGCCGCCACAGAAATACCTGTGACGGTTAAATGCCGCATCGGCATTGATGATCAGGATAGCTATGAAGCGTTCTCGAACTTTGTCAGCATCGTCAGTCAAAAAGGCTGTCGAATTTTTTATGTGCACGCTCGAAAAGCCATTCTGAAAGGCCTATCTCCAAAAGAAAACCGTGAAATACCACCCCTCAAATATGAGTACGTTCGGCGAATTCAGCAGGATTTTCCCAATCTCTTGTTTTATCTGAACGGTGGGATCGATTCCGTCGATAAAGCGGTCACCCAACTGCAAACATTTCCTGGGGTGATGATGGGGCGAGCGCCTTACAAGGATCCATATCTATTGGCAGAATTAGAATCGGCTCTTTATGGCATCGAGCTGCCACCCCGCCTGGACATTATTCATCAGTATTTGGAATATGGTCGCTCGCAAAAAGATGCCCCCCGCCACCTCCTCAAACATCTGCTAGGTATGTATGCTGGTTGCACTGGCGCACGACATTTTCGGCGCACTATGAGTGGCGCCATAACCGATAAAAATGTGTCACTGAATCTGGTTTACGATGCCCTTCAACAAGCAGGTATTGAACCTTCAACTAAGCTGGCTGCTAGTAGTTAGAAAGCTTATTCAACAGTAATGTAGAGATTAGGGAATGTTAAAAGACATCAAGCGGTTCTTCGAAGAAAAACTGTTATTGGAAGAAAAGACCGTTTCAGGCCTCTCTAAAGGTATTGAGTATGCCACCGCCGCGCTCATGATAGAGCTCGCCAAAGCAGATTTTGAAGAGGATGATATTGAACGTCAGCTGATCATTGCAATGCTGCGAGACACGTTTGATATCGAAGGCGAGTTCCTTGAAGAACTGATGCAGACTGCCGAGAGCGGCTCTGCAGAGGCGAGTGATTTATTTCAATTTACCACATTGATCAACGAGCATTACGACAACGAGAAGAAAATTGCACTACTCGAAAACCTTTGGCGGGTGGCCTATGCAGATGGGCGTTTGGACAAGTACGAAGTGACGTTTATTCGAAAGATCGCGGGCTTAATCCATCTAGCACCATCTGAATTTACCAAAACCAAGCTGCGCATCAAACATCAGCTGACTCAGTAACTAGCCAACGGCTCTTACCTGAGTTGAATTGGCAGAGTCTTTTATTAAAGGATTGCTTTCTGCTTCGAGGGCGTCGACCAAGTCACAAAAACAAGCCTCGTTGTGCTCATTTAGATCCATCAATGTACGATGCGCGTCCAGCACCTGTTCTCGCAACAATTCTTCGCTCATCACGTGAGTGGGCAACTCTAGCGCGCCATCACATGCGTGAATTACGTAATCAATAATAATAAAGATTTGCTCAAAACCCATGGATCGAACGACCCGGGTAATATCAGGGTTTGTTGTGACCAACGTCGGTTGAACATTCAAAATAGATTGGCACGCCAGAGAAATCTTGGCTAACAAGCCCAACGAGGTGCTATCCATGCAGGTTGTTTCAGTGAGATCCAGCACGATGGCTTTCTCTCCGCGACTGCCAATTTGTTGGACGAATCCAGTCAAGGTTGGTGCGAGATTGAATCGAATATCACCTATAAATTTCAAAACATGACTACCATCATGCTCTGCGAACAAAATCTTACTCATTGCAGGATGCTTTCCTCATTAGGGTCAAAACAGCTATGTCGTCTGGAACTTCACTTCTACCTGTAAGGTTTAGGTCTGCCGATAACGCGCTAATACTGCGGGAACCGGATTCTACCAGTGTTATCAGGTGGTTTTCTCTATTTTCGAGGGTATCCTGGGGTAATATTTCCAACACTCCGTCGGAAAACAGGACCAAATTAAATTCTTGACTGAGTTCGAGCTTAACGGACTCATACTTTGCCTCACAGACACCCAGCGGCAGGCCACCCAGTTCTAAGTATTGGCAAACGTCCTTCTGGCACAAAATGGTGCCTGGGAAATGTGCCGCGCTGCTATATTCCAGAGTCGACGCACAGACATCAATGACACCCAGAAACATTGTGACGTGTTGTTCGAGTTCAAGGGCCAATATGGCTCGATTAAACCAGACTAAGAGATCACTGCTGGTTTGCCCCCTGGCCGCGAACTCTGGCTCCACCATACTCTTTGCAGTGACCGTGAGTGCTGTCGTGACCACGCCGCCTAACACACCATGACCCGCCACATCGGCAAGGTAAAATAACAGCCGACCATCATTCAGGTAGAAACAGTTGACCGAATCGCCAGTCATACCTGCACGTGGAACAAGCTCATAACTAAAACTAATTTCGCCAAAACTTTGGGGCTCTGGCAGCAGACGTTGCTGAACGGCAAATCCTGCTTTGCAGTCATCCTCTACATGCTCTAGAGCATGTAGAAGTTGGGCGTTTTCTGCTTTTAAAGAATCAAGATCACGATGAAAGGCGATGGTTCGTTCGACTAGAAATTGTAAAAGGGAATTTTTAGAACCCGAGTCAAGGAAGTACTCATCGGCACCAGCCTGCATCATCTTCCCTGCCTGGCCTGCCTGGTCGCAGTCACCGAAAACTAATACTGGGGGATGAGCATCGAGCCCAACTAGCGCACTCAGGATATGTTCTGATTCGGGTTGGATTAGCGGCAAGAGGGCAAGGTCTGGTAATTGTGACTGAATCGCGGGGAGATAATCGTCAGCGTCGGTAACCTTTTCAACCGTATAACCACTGGCTTCCAATAAGGCTAACATTGTGTTTTCGAGAAGAGTGTTTTTGACAGGTGAGTATGCCAACAACCTCCCGCTTGCGACTTGCATTCAGATATGCCGCCAACTACCAGGTTGGCTGGAGACTCTACTCCGAAATATCAATAGCTACAAGCATTTAGAGACGAAAGCTAAGAAATCTATGAACAGTTAAAAGTCGTCAAAATCGTCTTCGACTTCACCATCATTTACCAGGTAGTTGCGACGCTGGAGATAAGCGTCCCGGAGGAAGACATAGCGATCACCAAACACCAGACTTTCAGCGGCCAGCAATGACCCTCGCTGATCCACAAGCCGAAGGCCATAAGTCAGGTTCCGGTGGTCCACTGGATGCAAATACCGCAGCGGACCTAACCGCGAGTCGAATGGCCTTGAGACAACGTCTGTGAGTGTACTTGGACCGAGCAGCGGTAGAACGAGATATGGACCTGCTGGTACTCCCCAGACCGATAGCGTCTGACCAAAAGACTCGTTGTGCTTAATCAGACCGAAACCCGAGGCTGGATCGAACAAGCCGCCTAACCCGAGGCTCGTATTGGTCAAGATTCGACCGAGATCACTCAGACTTTTTAGCGGTTTGCCCTGCAATAGATTATTCACCCCATTTGCGACGTCATCAAGGTTGGAGAAAACATTCCCCACCCTTTGTCTCGCAAAACCAGGCACCACCTTCACGTAAGTTGTGGCCACAGGCTTGAGTAGCCATCGATCGACCGTATCATTAAAAGCAAACACGCGCTGATTCAGCCCAGCCCAGGGATCTGGATCCTTTTCTGCAAAAGGATCATCTTGTGCCAAGATCTGAGGGCTAATCAGGACAGTCATCAGGACTGTCACCAACATCAATGGCCGTCGTAAAATTTTATAATTCATATTTCGTCGCCTTTTCCCATTCCTTGTCCAAGCGTTTGGCAGACACCGGCACACGAGTGCCTAGAGGCTGCGCAAACACGGATACTCTGAATTCCTCCAGCATCCATCTGAACTGCTCAAAGGCAATACCCTGCCCCGCCGCTTGCCATTGTTGCCAATACCGATCAAGGAGTTTAATCGCTTCTGCCTCTTTCTCAACATTGCTTTGTATTTTCTCTAACCGGTATTCAATAGCCTTTAAATAACGAGGAAACTGTAACAACCATTCCAAAGGAGTGACTTGCAAAAATGAAGGACCGATCAGAGCTGCCAACTGCGTTCTGACATCCTCTGCAATTTTCGGGTGTTGTTGCGCGAATCCGGACTTAAGCCGGTCCTCTATTGCATTCGCTCGTTGTAAACACTCAGCAACCACGCTCGCGACTCGACCCGCCACTCCCATCAACGCTTGGCGTTGCTTTTGGCGATAACGAAAGTCCTGCTCATTTTCAATTCTGCCCTGACCTTCAAGAAACGTATATCGAAATATTCCCTCTACCAGGTCTTTTTGCAAATCTGCTTTGGTGCCGCGAGTGGCGTAGTAGAGCGCGAACTGGTTGAAACCCGGAATATGCTTCTCAAGATATTTGCGTTGCTCCTTTAAGGTCAACATGAAGAGCCTTAGCAAACCTTTATTGGTCGCATGTTTGGCATCAGGACCATTATCTTTGATGACTAGCGCAACGCTACCGCCCTCATCTACCAGGGCAGGAAAGCCTTTGATGGAAATGCCCGACTGCGGCAAGACCACTTCCTCTGGCAGCTCGCCAAAGGTCCAATCCGTCAGCCCCGTTTGTTCAAGCGTATGGGCGTCTCGCTGACGGAAGTTTTCTTCGACCGTCGCCGCGAACTGGGTTTGCAAGTCTAATAGATTACGCCCTGAGGCCAGCACGCCGCCCTTATCGTCCATCACTTTTATGTTCATACGCAAGTGTTGATCGATCTCAGTGGTCCTAAAGTCACTTGCGTTGACTCGACTACCGGTTAAGCGGAATAGTTTTTCGGCCAACACTTCCGGTAATGCACGACCGTCGTAGGCAAGGTCAGCTGAGGCTTTCTTGGCAAAATCCGGTGCTGGAATAAAGTTTTTCCGAACAGACTTGGGCAATGACTTAATCAATGCAAGACACTTTTCTTGCAGCAAGCCTGGAATCACCCAATCCAACTGTTTGCTGTCGACCTGACGCAGTATGGCGACGGGGACCTTAAGGCTAACCCCATCGTCTTCATGCTGAGGGTCGAAATGATAGTCTAGCGGCAAAACTGTATCGGCGACCTGCAGCTGATTGGGATAGAGCGTTTCAGACAATGCGGGTGTCTGTTTCATCAAGGCGGCTTTTGACAAATACAGGAGCCTGGGCTTACTGACCTCTATCTCTTTGCGCCAGATATCGAGATCTATAGCACTCACAATATGAGCGGGTAGATGTTCGTCATAAAAGCGATAGACCGTGTAGCTATCAGCAAGAATATCTCGCTTGCGAGATTTGGACTCGAGTTGTTCTATCTCCGCCACGATTTGAATATTATGCCGATAATAGCCGGACCTCGATTCCAGCTGCTGCTCCACTAAACCGTTTTGAATAAGCAGGTGACGGGCTTTAGCCTGATCAATGGTACCAAAATCTACCTTACGCCGCTTAACGACCACAAGGCCGTGAAGCATCACTTCTTCGAATGCCAATACCTGACCGCGTTTTGCATCAAAATACGGCTCATGATGTGTACGCTTGACCAGGTGCTGGGCCAGGGGCTCAACCCAGGCGCTATCGATTTGCGCGACCATGCGACCAAATAGACGTGTCGTCTCGACCACTTCAGCGGACATGATCCAACGCGGCTTACGCTTAAACTGAGAGGAGCCAGGGAAAATATAATGCCGTCGGTTGCGCACACCCAGATACTCATTGTCATCGTGCTTCTCACCGATATTACCCAGCAACCCCGATAGCAATGCAATATGGATGTTGTCGTAGTCCGAGATGTGTTGATTAAACTTGAGCTTTAGTTCTTTGCACATCAATGTGAGTTGACGATGATTTTCCCGCCATTCAACATAACGAATATAAGACACAAAATTAGTCCGGCAAAATTTTCTGAACTGGCTGTTGTTCAACGCTTGGCGCTGCGTTTCTAATTCCTGCCATAGGTTTAAGAGGGCTAAAAAATCAGATTGCTCATCATTAAATTGCCGGTGTTTTTCATCGGCTGCCTGTTGATGCTCGTGGGGGCGCTCTCTTGGGTCTTGCAGAGCAAGTGCACTGATGATGGTGAGGACTTCACTTAGGCTACCTCGTTTGCTCGACTCAAGCAGCATCCTCGCTAACTTCAGGTCGACCGGTAATCGACTCATTTCTCGGCCCATGCGCGTGATCGCGCGTCGCTCATCGACAGCCTGAAGCTCGTGCAGCAGTTGGTAACCATCGTTAATCTGACGCTGATCTGGACGCTCAAGAAACGGAAAATTTTCGATGGTTCCGAGTTTTAAATTCAGCATCTGCAATATCACAGCGCCAAGATTCGTCCGGAGAATTTCTGGCGAGGTGAACTCAGGTCTTGTTTTAAAGTCATCTTCACTGAATAAACGGAAACAAACGCCATCACTCACCCGACCGCAACGACCTTTTCGCTGGTTCGCACTGGCTTGTGAAATTGCCTCAATCGGCAGTTGCTGAACCTTGGATCTAACACTGTAGCGAGAAATTCGCGCAAAGCCTGGGTCAATTACATATCGAATACCAGGAACCGTTAACGATGTCTCTGCTACATTTGTGGCCAATACAATGCGCCGGTTACTGTGAGATTGAAAAACTCGATTCTGTTCTGCGACGCTCAACCGGGAGTAAAGTGGCAGCACTTCAAAATGTTTAAGTTCAGCTTTGCGGATCCGTTGCGCGAGCTCACGAATTTCCCGTTCACCAGAAAGAAATATTAATATATCGCCAGGTATTCTGCGACCTCGCTCCAATTGTTGAATTTCTTTTAGGGTTTCAATCACGCCATCGAACATGAGCTGGTCTGAATCCTCAGACTTAGATAACTGCTCCGGTGGTCGATAGTGAACTTCAACTGGAAAAGTTCGACCTGAGACTTCGACAACCGGGGCATTGCCAAAATGTTTAGAGAATCGTTCTAGATCAATTGTGGCAGAAGTGATGATGACCTTGAGGTCTAGCCGCCGCGGCAAAATACGTTTGAGGTAGCCGAGCAGGAAGTCAATGTTGAGGCTACGCTCATGGGCCTCATCAATAATTAATGTGTCGTAGTTGTCTAGATACGGATCATTTTGGGTTTCTGCGAGCAATATGCCATCGGTCATCACTTTGATATGAGTTTGATCTGAACTCTGGTCAGTGAATCGAACCTGATAACCCACAGACTCGCCGAGCCTAACGTTGAGCTCTTCGGCAATTCGATGCGCGACCGTACGAGCCGCGACTCGTCGAGGTTGGGTGTGGCCTATTTTGCCGTAGATACCACGACCGACATCCAGACAAATTTTCGGTAACTGAGTGGTTTTACCAGAGCCAGTTTCACCCGCCACGATCACAACCTGATGTTTCGTAATGGCGGCTTTAAGATCGTCTAGGCGTTGGCTGACTGGAAGGCTGTCGGGATATTGCGGTTTGGGCACGCTCGCCGCTCGAGATTCCGCAAGCGCGATAGACTTATCTAGCCGCTTGCGCACCGGGCCTTGACGCGGAACGCCACCTCGGAGCATTTTCGCCAGGCGAAAACGGTCCCGAATCATGCAGTTAGCAAGGACCGTAGCCGCATCGGCTGCTTGTTGAGTGCTCACGTGAAACGCCCCGATGAATCAGAGTGATTGCGACCTCCGGAAATCAAGAAAACTGAAATGAACTACTTAGAGAGGTAGTTCATTCCCTTTTCAATTCCACGAATGGTCAGAGGATACATTTGATTATCCACAAGCTTCTTGGTGAGCGCGACCGAATTGGAGTATTCCCAGGTATCTTCAGGTGTCGGATTAATCCAGATCACTTTATCGAAGGTATCCAGCATACGCTGCATCCAAAGGGCTCCTGCTTCTTCGTTCCAGTGCTCCACGCTGCCACCGGCATGGGTGATTTCATAGGGCGCCATGGTGGCATCACCCACAAAGATGACCCGATAGTCATGGGAATACTTATGCAACAAATCGAATGTATCAATTTTTTCGTTCATCCGACGGTTATGCTGTTTCCAGACGCCGTCATATATAAAGTTATGGAAATAGAAAGTCTCTAGATGCTTGAACTCTGACCGTGCCGCTGAGAACAACTCCTCACATACCTTAACGTGCGCATCCATAGAACCGCCGTTATCCAGCATCAATAAAACCTTAACGGTATTACGCCGCTCGGGACGCATGATGATATCGAGCATACCGCCATTTTTGGCTGTCTTATCGATGGTATCGTTGATATCAAGCTCGTCGTCGGCGCCCGTACGAGCCAGCTTGCGCAAACGTCGTAGTGAGATCTTCATACCACGCGTGCCCAGCTCGACATTGTCGTCGTACGCTTTGTAGTCCCGCTTATCCCAGGTTCGCTTACCGCGACGCTTCTTACCTTTGCGTTCGTCGCCTTCTTCACCGCGGCCGTTCTCACCCTTACCTTCTTTGTCTTTTTCCTTGCCTTCGCCCTTGGCAGCTTCTTCTACCTGGCGCTTGAACTCTTCGATCAGCTTTTCCAGACCACCCAGAGATTTAATCTTCTCTAACTCTTCTGGTGTCAGGCTTTTCTCAAATTCACGGCGTAAGTACTCATCGGGAATCATCGCATTTAACAGTGAGGACAAATCCTCGAGTCCCTTGAAGTAGGTCCCGAAGGCGCGATCAAATTTGTCGTAGTGGCGCTCATCTTTTACCAGCGCCATACGACTCAAGTAATAAAATTCGTCAATATCCGCGTACACCAATCGGGCTTTTAATATGTCCAACAGATGTAACAGTTCAGTAATCGAAACTGGTATCCGAGCATTCTTCAGAGCAAGGAAAAAGTTGATTAACATTGGTTAACCCCCTAAGTCCCAGTGCCGCCCTGACGTCGGTTCATAAACGCTAGACGCTCGAGCAATTGAACGTCCTGCTCATTTTTAACCAACGCACCGTAAAGTGGCGGAATCGCTTTTGATGTATCTCGATTACGCAAAATTTCTTCAGGAATATCATCCGCCATCAGTAGTTTCAACCAGTCGATTAGCTCTGAAGTTGACGGCTTCTTCTTTAGACCTGGCACCTTACGAACATCGAAGAAAATTTCCATCGCTTCTTTAACCAAATCCTGTTTGATCTCTGGGTAATGAACGTCAACGATTTCCTGCATCGTGGCTCGATCAGGGAACTGAATGTAATGGAAGAAACAACGGCGCAAAAATGCATCCGGTAGTTCCTTCTCGTTGTTACTGGTGATCACGACAACGGGGCGTTGCTTGGCCACAACAGTCTCGCCCGTTTCATAAACATGAAACTGCATCTTGTCGATTTCAAGTAACAGGTCATTCGGAAATTCGATGTCGGCTTTATCAATTTCATCGATCAGGAGCACACACTTCTTCTCAGACGTAAACGCTTCCCAGAGCTTACCTTTCGCGATGTAGTTGTTAATGTCGTGAACACGCTCATCGCCCAACTGAGAGTCACGCAGACGCGATACCGCGTCATACTCGTATAAGCCTTGCTGTGCTTTCGTTGTAGATTTGATATGCCAGGAAATCAATTCCATACCGAGTGACGCGGCAATTTCTTCTGCCAGCATGGTTTTACCCGTGCCTGGCTCGCCTTTGATCAGGAGAGGACGCTCCAGAGTCACGGCAGCATTTACTGCCATCTTGAGCTCATCCGTCGCTATATATGTATCGGTACTAGAAAATTTCATACGTTTTAGCCGCTAGAGTGAATTAGGGAAACAACTGGTGTGAAAATATATCGATCAGTACTGTAATTGGCTAGCCGAGACAGTGCAAGGGGGGCAATCCATGCTATAGAATTTGGTTATAGCAGAGATTCAGCTCGTTGATGCAGCATCCTGCTCAGGTGAGTTGGGATCCCCGTCTTTCGCCGCCTTTTTAGCATCCTCAGCGATACTTTCAGATGCCTCGCCTTCCGGCTGATCTGAATTGTTAGACTCATCTTCGCCATCACTTTGTTCCTGCAAAGCTGGCTCAAACTCGTCCATCAAATCTGCATCGCTTGGGTCAGCAGCAGTGGTGTCCGCATCAGTGGTGACCGCATCAGTGGTCTCAGCTAATCGGTCGCGCGCGGCATCATCATTAGATTCACCCCAGGCATCGACAATGTCACCAGTGCCAGCAATGTCACTCTCAGAATTGGGTGTGGCCGGCCGAGGTGTGGCCGGCTGAGGTGTGGCCGGCTCAGACTCAATTGAACCAGGATCCTCTTCTGGCTCTGTTTTAGATTCAATTTCAGTTTTAACTTCTGTTTCAGTTTCAGATTCAGATTCAGTTTTAACTTCCGTTTCAGTTTCAGTTTCAGTTTTAACTTCTGTTTTAACTTCTGTTTTAACTACAGCATCAGACTGCGGCTCGCTGTCCTTTTCACGAAGCACTTCTGCTTCTGCAAGCGCGGCAATCAGATCGCTCTCGTCCGCCTTGCTGGTGTCTCTGGATTTACCCAGCCCTCGACGCCGGACTAACCAGATAATTAACGTCAGCAGCACAATATTGACGCCGGCGACTACAGCCGCAGTACCCCATTCTTTTATGCTCCAGGCTTCAGAGACTATCGAGTCGGACGATTCGGCCACCTCTTGTGGCCTCAGTTCGATCGATTGGGGTTCCAGGTCGAAATCCAATGACTGTCCCGTTTTCGCATCGCCTTTGACATGAATCGTAAGCTGATATTTGCCATCTGGAACATCTTTGAGACTGACCTGCCACAGTTCGCCGTTGGACATCATAGGCAACAAGCTCTTTTTATCCTGGTCATCTTCCAGACGGGCAATCATGCGAAGGTCTTCCCTCAGCAATCCCACCGCAACGGGGCGAACCCTCACCAATCTTTCTGAGTCTGAATAAACCACACGGGCTGGACTGACATACTCAATTTCTTGTACGACCTCGCGACGAAACGACTTTCCATCTACGTTAACATTGATCTGGTAGCGACCTGGCTCAGCAAAAACACCCAAACCCGAAGTGAAAACGCCCTCTACAGACTCCCCAAGTGGTTTCGCTATTCTTTTACCCGATGGCGTCAGGACGACTAATTGCAGATCCATCAAAGCCAAGAATGCGGGCTCTGTTATGACCTCGAGACCCTGTAAAAATCGAACCTCAAGAATTGGAAATGACGCTTCGTGAAGGATATTCTCAAGATTGGTGACATCCAGCTTCAAATCACTGAGCACCGTTACCCGATTCAGTGGATCCTCATCAGAGAAGAGACGCCATTCACCCTCGATGGGTTTTGAGACCGTAATCAGATCGAACCCTGCATCCTGATACCAACTTACGCCCTCGGAACCCTCTCCAAAAAGAAAGTATTGATCATCTGGCGATCTTATCTGCACAGCAGCGGAGTCCGCGCTGCGAAACGCCAGCAGTGCGAACTCCTCAACGCTGGAATCGACCAGAAACTTACCCTGCTCCATGGGCAGACGATTCTGAATGACAGCATCATCAAATAGACGCAAAAATATTCGAGTCAAATCATCAGCCGTCTTCGCAACTTCAAAAAGTCCACCGGTACCCTGAGCCACAGATTCTAATATTTTCCGGTCTGCATTATCCGACAAGGCAACCGTATGAATCTCAGCGTTGGCCGCTATCAATTGAGGAATCAATTGGTCTTGAATTCGGGCTTGCTCGCGCAGGTTCAGGGCTGGATCAGGACCAAGATCGACCATGCCATCAGATAGCAAAATTGCCTTTCCGCCGCGATGATCTTGCAGCATAGCTTGCTCCAGAGCACCGCTAATATCGGTTAGCAATCCCCTCGAGTGGATCTGTTGACTCTGACGAATAGCAAAGGCTTTGAATTCGGCAGTCACAGCACCAAACGGCACCAGCGGCTCTACCTTATCGCCAAACAACCAAACAGCTGCGCTGGCGTCTTCTGGCAGTAACTTCATGAGCAAATTAACCGCTGGTCGCCGCAGGTTATCAGGATCGTTCTTCTTCATGCTGCCAGAAACGTCGATAATCAGCTTAATGTGATTTTCGGAGGCGGCAGAGGCGCCTGCTGTGATTAACCACAGGAGGAGCAATATCGGTGGAAGGATTAAGGACGCGCGCATCCAGACACTATTCTCAAAGTTCTTTCCTTCAAGTATAGATGCCCTGCACGAAGCTGCTTTATTGATGGATAGGAGGCTGACTTAATTGTGAGATAAGCTCTGGGATAAGCTACTGAATGAATTGCTGGCCTAGCGGAAATCAGATAATTTGGTTTTCACCGAGCTGACAAGTTGCGTGATTTCATCGGCTGTCATGGCAGCCCGGGTAGTGACAACGCTAGATTGCAGAGTGGCTTGTACGGATTGATCCGAAAACTCCGCTAGCTGTTCACTTAATCTTGCCCAGCGAGTTTCGATCTGCTGAACCTCAGCAGAGATATCCACTGGAGAGCCATCGGACGCAATTTTGAGAGCAGCAAGTGACGCATTCTCGCTGCTACCAAGGGATTCATAAAGCTGAGTCTTTCGTTTTTTGGCCGCATCTGAAACACGATCCAGAAGGTACTCGATTTCCTTTACCTGCTCGCCTCGGGCACTTCGCCGCGACCGCTTGATCAACACAAACACGACAACAATGGGCACTATTGCTAATAGGACTGGCAATATAAACAAGATATTCATCTAAACGGCTCTCGGCTTCGATCGTAAGTATTGTCGCATGGTAATGACTGATAGCATGATAAAGGTCGCCACCAGCAGGACTATCCCACCTTTCAGGCCACTCTTGGCACCTTCTAACAACAAATCCAATAGCAACACCACGATTGCCGGCGCATAAAACTCTGGCGAATCACCTGCAAACCAGGGCGTAAAAATGACTACAACCGCGAGGCCTCGAAGCAGGTCACTCCAACCCCGATGCTTGAGAAAGCTGGTGACCTTCCACCAGAAAGCACAGCAGCCTAATCCCGCTACACCATAGACCAACCAGGCAACCCAATAATCACTATGTTCGATGAAGCCCATAATCAAAAACCAACCTTGAACTATTTATAACTAATCTATTGATAACTGATTTAGAACTAACTTATTAACATTATTGTTCAACCCAATGGATAATCTGCTCTTGGTAATCATCTTCATGCACGTAACTTTCGTCAAGAACCTTTCCCGTGACAGCGATTCCAAATGTCATCATGGCATCACGACTACCCGTCACCAACGGATGCCATTCCGCCAGACCACGACCTTCCGATAACATTCTGTAAGCGCAGGTAGTGGGTAACCACTTGAACGCTTCTACTCGGTCTGGTGTTAACTCAACGCAGTTAGGTACATTGGTGTGGCGATTAACATAATCACTGCACCGACAGGAGTCTTGATCGAGATATCGGCACACCACCGCGGTGTAGTAAACTTCGCCGTCGTCTTCATCTTCGAGCTTATGCAGACAACACCGCGCGCAACCGTCACAGACCGATTCCCATTCATCGGGGTTCATCTCGGCGAGCGTTTTTCGCTCCCAGAAAGGCAGCTGACTCATAGTGCTTTAGGCCTATAGGGTTGTGGTGGCAGTTGCAGATAGAAGCCATTTTCTTCAATCGCGGCGATGACTTTAATCGGATCCTCACTGGCAAGTGCACGAGTTGGATGCAAATCGATGGTCAGGGCGAGCTCTGGTTCACCAAATTTTTCCAATAGCGCTTCAGGCACGCGCACAAGCCCATCATCGCGGGCGACATACAAATATAGATTGGCAGTCTTGGCGCTTTTATAAACATTGCACAGGTGACCGATCATTTACTGATCGCCGAGATAAGCTGCTCACCGATCACCAATTCACGCCAACCCTTAAGCGCCAGGGGTAAATGAAATTCACCCATATCATCTTCCGAGCGAATAAATTGCTCGAGATGGCGACGCTTGGCGAGCATCTCTGGGGCGACATTTAGATCCTTAGCACGGCTCTCAACTATATCTTTCAGAGAACGCAGTACTTTGCTACTGATCGGACTCGATGGTTTTGTGATTGCGGCGGGCAAACCATCAGCATCAACGGCGTCAGCTTCAAGCACCAATTGCTCAAGATCATCAGCGTGATAGCGCAATTGTCTGGACGTCACCTCGCCTCGATCACGAAAATCTTTTCGGTCTTTAAGACCCAACGATGCAATCTGAAACAGCGCTTTTTCATCAACGACTCGATTTCGAGGCAAATTACGTTCTCTTGCCGTTCGCTCACGCCAGGCACAAAGTTGCTGGATAAGATAAAGCTGACGTGGATTCAAACGCCATAAATTTTTAACTTTTTTGTAGTAGTCATCGGGATCAATCTGGGTCGGAATATCCTGCGCCAGACTCGAGCACTCAGCCTGAACCCAATCGGCTCGGCCGTTTTCAGCAAGCTGCAGCAACTGTAATTCGTAGACCGCGAGCAGATGAATAACATCCAATGACGCATAGTCCAGTTGCGAGTCAGTTAACGGTCTTTGCAACCAGTCTGACCGCGTTTCCTCTTTCGGCACCATTATTTCAAGATATTGATTGACTAGATTCTGATAGCTAACGGAAAAACCTGCGCCAAGCAGTGCAGCCGCAATTTGAGTATCATAAATCGGCGCCGGTACAACGCCCAGGCAGTCGCAAAATACTTCAATGTCTTCCGAACAGGCATGTAAAACTTTGACGACATTGGGATCAGCTAACAAATCAGCCAGGGGCGCTAAATCTGGTATCGCAACCGGATCAATTAGGTAACAAGCTTCCCCGTCGAAGAGCTGTACCAGTCCAACAATTGGATAATAGGTATTGGTTCGAGCGAATTCCGTGTCGATTGCGACCGCGGGTTTCTGCCGGCAACTCGCGACAATCGCGGGTAATTCGCTGGCATTTGTGACGTACATATATCGCATAATTAGATTGTTTTCCTGCCGTTGATGGCATGTCCAAGGGTTCCACCGTCAACCAATTCCAAATCTCCACCCATGGGGATTCCCTGGGCAATTCGCGAAACGTGAATATGACGTAGTTTAATGAGCTCTGAAATGTAGTGGGCGGTCGCCTCTCCTTCGACGGAGGAACTCACAGCAAGTATGACTTCGCTAACACCTTCACGACATCGCTCGAGCAGTTCATCAATGCCCAACTCGCTTGGGCCGATGCCATCAATCGGCGACAAGGCCCCCATTAGCACAAAGTATTTACCCCGGTAATGGCCTGTCTGCTCGATAGCAGAGACGTCTCCTGGATGTTCCACAACGCAAATTAATTCGTTGTCGCGCTTATCTGATCGACACACCGCGCACAATTCATCTTCTGCAAAATTCCGGCAAGCTGCGCAGTGATGAACGCTATCCATGGCAAGGTTTAGCTTTTCAGCTAATCTTCTAGCACCATCTCGATTTCGCTCGAGCAGGTGATACACCATACGCTGCGCCGATTTAGGTCCGACGCCCGGTAATATTCGCAAGGCATCAGTCAATTGATCAATGATGGATTCGTTCTGAAACATTAAGTTTTAGGTCCGATTTGCTCTGTTGACTATTGAAATGGAAGCTTGAATCCCGGTGGTAGTGGAATACCGGCGGTCAGATCCGACATTTTGTCCTTTTGGTTTTGTTCAACTCTTCTGACAGCATCATTGACTGCAGCAGCGACTAAATCTTCAAGCACCTCTTTGTCTTCAGTTAGAAGGCTATCATCAATAGATACTCGCTTAACATCATGACGTCCCGTCATTATGACTTGAACCAAACCAGCGCCGGACTCGCCTTGAACTTCCATTCGCGCGATATCTTCCTGCATGGATTGCATTTTTTCCTGCATTTGTTGGGCTTGTTTCATCAAATCACCCATACCCTCTAAAGCCATGTTCTATTGCCTCGCTGTAATTGTGTCTCTGTCCAACGTACCATCAAAGCTCTCAATGAGTTGTTTGACCTTCACGTCATCCTCGATCAGTTTAACGGCAGCAACCTGCGCCGCTTGCCGGCGGCCCGCATCAATTTGAGCGGGCGTCGCAGAACTTGCTTTACCCACCTCAAAAATCAGTTGAAATGGTTTGCCGTAGTAATTTGAAAATGCATTCTCGATACGGGATTCATGGGTCTTGTTCCATAAACTGGCGTGAGTCTCATCTAGTTGCAACTTACAGCCACTGCCAGCAACGCTCAACACACAACAATTCGAGGCAACACTTAGCGTGACACCACTCAAATCCAGTTTTGGCAACACATCTACCCAACTGGTTTTGTCCAGGGCAATAACCGGCTCACGCACCTCCTTTGCTGGCGCGGTTTCAGACCGATCTACCTTTGTAAGCCCTTCTGTAAGACCTTCTGTAAGACCTTCTGCAAAGTCCTCTTTTACCTTCTCTGCTGACGGTTCAATTTGAATCTCAGACCTGGCAGACTTTTCTGCCTCTGCGACCCGCTCGGCCAGTGAAACCCTATTTTTTTTTGTACTTGATCCAGCGCCTGTTTTGACGCCAGATTCAACGACAGCGACCTCGACCGGAACGAGCCTGGGTTTCGGCGGCGCTTGAGAAATGGTCTGCTCATTGCGGCTGACGCTACTTTTTTTAGAGTTACTTTTGTCAGAACCAATCTTGTCAGAACCAGTCCGATCAGAATCACTGTCACCAAAATCGATGGTATCGCCATTGTCCGCTTGAACTAAAGTTTGAACTTCAGTCGTCACTAAAGACACAGACGGCTGAGTATTAGTCTTCTCTGATCGATTTATGGCTGCTGGGGCTTGCTCAATTTCAAGCGTTTTTTTTTGAGGGGTATCGTCGTGAGACACGCCATCCAAAAATGGCGTGAAAGCCAACATTCGCAACATGATCATTTCGAAGCCCGCCTTCAGGTTAGGCGCATAGGGTAAATCTCGTTGTCCAACAAGGCCGATCTGATAGAAAAGCTGGACATCTTCAGGTGTCAGCGCCTCTGCGACAGCCAGCACGAGTTCTCTGTCCCCTTGGCTGTTGTCGATACCACCCGGGACCGCCTGGGCCAGCGCGACACGATGCAGAACAGCAAGCATTTCTGATAAAAGCCCACTATAGTCCGGTGCATGCTCAGCTAGCTGATTGATTTTTTCTATAATGCCTTTGGCATCTTGACGAATGAGACCTTCGACCAAATCATAAACTTCTCTTTGGTCAATGCTTCCTAGCATTAATTTGACATCATCTTCTCGAACAGAATTATTGCCAAAAGAGATAGCCTGGTCAGTAAGGCTGAGCGCGTCTCGCATACTTCCATCTGCGGCTCTACCCAACAACCATAGTGCTGGTTCATCAAACTCGATCCCTTCTACTGGTAAAATCTTTTGCAGATAGGTCACGATCCGCTCGGGAGACAGGTTCTTCAAATTGAATTGTAGACAGCGTGACAATACCGTCACAGGTAGCTTTTTAGGATCTGTGGTGGCCAATAAGAATTTCACGTGCTCTGGTGGTTCTTCTAACGTCTTGAGCAATGCATTGAAACTGTGGGTGGACAGCATGTGCACCTCGTCTATCAGATACACCTTGAAGCGATTGCGAGTGGGCATATATTGGACGTTGTCGAGCAGTTCGCGAGTGTCCTCTACCTTGGTTCTGGAAGCAGCATCCACTTCAATAAGGTCGACACTACGACCTTCGGCGATTTCAAGACAAGTACTGCACTCGCCGCAGGGTTTCGCACTGATGCCTTTCTCGCAATTCAGGCAGCGCGCTAGAATCCTCGCAATGGTGGTCTTGCCGACTCCACGGGTGCCAGTAAAGAGATAGGCATGGTGCAGACGGTCATTTTCCAGAGCATTTACCAGCGCACGCAGCACGTGCTCCTGCCCTTCCAGCTCCTCAAAGCTGGCGGGCCGGTACTTCCTGGCCAATACCTGATAACTCATGAAAACTCACATCTGAACGATAGTCGTTGATTGTAACGAATAATGAGAGAATAGATCACATTAGGGACAAGAATAATTATCGGGACTTATATGTCATTTCTCTGCATCGGCCACAGGGGGGCTTCCGGTCACGCACCGGAGAATACGCTTAAGGCCTTTGAACTCGCCATCAAAATGGGCTGCCTCTGGATTGAACTGGACGTCTACTGCGTGGATGGTGAACTTGTCGTTATTCATGATGATGACGTCGATCGCACCACCAATGGCAGCGGCGCGGTCATGTCACTTGGGTTTAGCGCATTGCGGCAACTGGACGCCGGTCATGGGGAACGCATACCGACACTCCAGGAAGTGCTGGATCTGTGTGATCGCCGAATTGGCGTTAACGTCGAACTAAAGGGTCCAGATACCGCCCTACCGGTGAGTGAATTGCTCAACTCGGCACTGAAGGATGGCTGGCATCAGGATCAGTTTTTGCTTTCATCTTTTAATCACAAAGAGCTAACGCAAGCTGATCCTAACTTTAATAGGGGAGCCCTGTTCTATAAAGCTGCAGATTACGTTTCACGGGCACAATCCCTTGGCGCAAAAACTATCAATCTGGATCATAAACTTGTGGACGAAACTATCGTCATTGAGGCACATGATCAGGCACTAAAAGTGTTCGTCTACACCGTCAACACCAGAGACGAGATGCAGGTACTAAAAGATATGGGCGTGGATGGTGTATTCACAAATTTCCCCGATCTCTTTCCTGACGAGCTTTTTCCAAATAACGAGTTCTCTAGCGACAAAAGTCGATGAGTTTTGAGTTGATTCCTGTTAAAGCCAGTGAAGCTGAGCGTATCACAGTCATGATGCCGGAATACTTAAAGGAGATGGCTAAGTATACGGAAGCCCCGAGGGGGCCAGATGGACAACTGACATACCCCTATTTGACGCATTACTGGCGAGAACCTGATCGCTTTCCTTTCATTATGACGAACGCTGGCATCGATTACGGGTTTGCTCTGGTTCGGCGCATGATAGACCCCGCTACGGCTGACGCTTACCATTCACTGGCTGAGTTCTATGTCGCCGACGGTTTTCGGCGCCAAAAACTGGGTTCGAAGGCGGCGATAAAGGTGCTGCAGGCCTTCAAAGGTCATTGGGAAGTGTCCGTATTGAAATCTAACTTGCCTGCCAGGAACTTTTGGCAGAGCACGCTCGTTGAGATATGTCCTGAACTGACATGCCGAGATGCAGGAGAATCTTTCAGTTATGAGTTAGTCATCTAACGCTTTGTTTTAACCGGAAAGAGTTTTAACCGGAAAGAGTTTTAACCGGAAAGAGTTTTAACCCACAAGATCATCAATTTCACGGCGCAGCGTGTGCTTGCCGTCCGTGACGATTTTTTCCAGCACAATGATGCGTTGAACCGCGTCCTCCAGATCGTTTTCTAATCTGATGATATCTTCTTCGAGGCCTTTCGCGTGGTGACGATTACCGCGACCCGAAGTAATACTGACAATTGCTTTACAAATAATCGCCACAACTGCAATAACCGCAATACTCGTCCACAAGCTTGTCATGATCAAATCCTCGTTCAATGAATGACGACTTAGTTATCGTTTTCTTACTGATAGCTTCTTACTGATTGTGTCTTATCAATAGTTACTGAATAACGAATGATGTTTCTCGCTGCTGGTTTCGGCGTCGAACAATATTACCTGCACCCTGTTTTGATACTTCAGGGTAACCAATATAACTGAGCGCACCCTGACCACCTACATAGGCTGTTAGATGATCATTGACTCTGACCTGTGCACTTGCCTGATCGGTTAATCGCAGCTCAGCGGCATCGGACACTAACGCTTCTGCGCCGTAGCGAGCTTCACCCGCCAATACAACATACTGTGTTTCAACATCCCCGCTAATGTCCATTTGAGCATTCGCCATAAGTGACACATCCAAACGGTCCGATGTGAGATGTCCGAGCCTTAGTTGGCTTTTACCGCTCAACCGACAGCAAAAGGTATCGCTATCCAGGTCGGGGATTTCAACATGACCTATGCCAGATATTGTGATTTTATTGAGTTCTTTTACGTCCAGACGATATCGAATGGGCGCGCGATAGCTGGCAATATCTACAATGCTTTTTGGCTGATAGCCGAGACGCAACGTGCCACCCGTTGTGGTCGAATCAATCAGGTCGAGCAACTCGCTGGGCGCTTCAATGGCAAGGGATTCTAACTCGCTTTGCCTGACCTCGAGTACCCCAGGGCCGCGCAGAATAAGCTCATTAAAATCGCTGACGCATCGATACTGAACGATCATGCGTCATCACCCGCGATCTTTCTCAGCTCTCGCTGCAATTCAAACCGCGGTGAGGTGACATGGGTTTCCATGCTTCGCAAGCGATTCTCGATGTCAGAAAACTTTTGTCTGGCATGGCGCAATGCCTGAATGTTCGAGACCTGTGGACCACGGTCTTCAGGTCTGATCGCTTTTCGCCCAGAAGTCTTTCGTCCAGAAGCTTTTCGGCCAGAAGCTTTTCGGCCAGAGTTCGTTTGTCCAAAATCACTTGGCATCGGTCCTTCCCCAGCGGCATCTTCATCCAGTTCATGAAAGCGATCCGTGACCTGGCGATAGTAGGGTTTATCGTCCATCAGGAAATAAGCAATGAAATATCCCGGGACAGCAACTGACGGCACGATAAACAATGCAAACACTGCCATCATACGAACCTGCCAGGTTTCCATACCCCAATAGTCGGCAATACCAGAGCAAACTCCACAAATTTTCTTGTTCTGAGAATTTCGATACAAATTGCCGTTGCGGTTTCGGCGTTTCCAACGGCGACTCATTCGGCCACTGACCTCAGCCTTCATTCTGGTGCGTCGACGCTTAGCTCTCTGCTGACGACGACTGCGTCGCTCGGCATCCGCTCGGGATTGCGATCGATAGTCATCGTCCGCCGAACCAAACTCGTCCGCATCGTGGTCTTCATTGAAATCGTCGCTGTAATCTTCTTCAGTGCCGTAATTATCACGATCTGAGCCAAATAATTGGCTCGATTGGTGATCCATCCAGGCTTCTGCTTTACGAGACCACTTATCCGTCACGTCATCAACTAAATCTTCAATGGAGCGATCTAAATCTCGGTGTCTAGGCCCCTGCCTAGGACTCTGTCTATAACCAGATCTTGAATCAGGTGTTGCTTGGCTCTGATGCTGCCGTGCCCGATTCGCTAGCTGTTCCGCGCGCAGGGCTGCTTGCTCGGCTTGTTCTACTTGACGTCTGGCGCGCTGCGCCGCTCTTTCTGACAATCGCTTGGCACGGCGTGCTTCGCGTTGTGATTCAAGTTGTGCTTCAAGTTTTTCTCGTTCGGACCTGTTCACTGGTCTCCCCTTTTGTCATGAGAAGTTGTCAAAAATCCTCTTACGCCGGACTACTTGTTTCGCGCCATCCAGGACTTTCCACATCCAATATTGCTTCTAACGTCTCAATTCTTGCGGCCATCCTGTTAGCCACTTCAATCATTTCCTCCAGCTCTGCTCGCTCACCGGTACTCAAACCATCTTTGGTGCGCGCAACAGAACGGTAATGAAAGATGATCCAGAGTGGCGCGACGATCACCATGAACGCAAGCACCGGGACAAATATTGCAATTAACCAACCGTCCATAATTCATCCAACCTTTTTCGTTCTTAGGATTACTCTGCTGACTGACCAGTAGCGGACAAACGTGCTTTTAATGCAGCCAGTTCCGCATCCACTTGCTCATCGGATTCAAGATCGGAGATTTCGTTAGCGAGAGATTGCTGACCAAGATCGTAGCTTTCGATCTCACCCTCCATCACGTCAAGCTTGCGCTCGTAGGTTTCAAACCGATTCATGGCGCCGTCGATATCCACTTGATGCAACTGGCGCTTAACACCCATGCGTGACTCAGCTGTTTTACCGCGCAAGATCAATGCTTTCTGACGCGTTTTAGCGTCGGTCAACTTCTGCTGCAACTGGCCGATGTCAGCTGAAAGCTTTTGCAAATTGTGGTCAATCTGTTCGAGATCGCTTGCCAGTGTTTCAGACTCATGCTGGGCGTTGTTCTTTTCTTTCAACGCGGCGCGGGCCAGGTCTTCACGCTCTTTGGAGAGGGCCACGGCTGCTTTACTTTCCCAGTCGTCGACTTCCTTGCGGGTTTTTTCAACCTTACGCGCGATTTCCTTTTTGTCTGCAATCAGCTTGGCTGACTGGGTACGCACCTCAACCAGAGTTTCTTCCATTTCCTGAATGATAAGGCGGACCATTTTTTCAGGATCTTCAGCCTTATCCAGGATGGAATTGATGTTGGCGTTAATAATGTCGGTAAATCTGGAAAAAATGCCCATTTCCTTAACCTCACTTAATTCGTGTCTGTTTGTATCCTAAATCCCTGGCGTTTTGCCTAGAGGAATCCTAATCGCGAATACTACTGCTTGACCTTTACTAACCACGAACTATGCCAACAATTGCTAAAGTTGTAACCCGTTGTAATATAGACACTTTATATCCGATATCAGATTACGGTATGATACTCGCAACTCAATAGTTGGTAAATAAAACCAACATTTGGTGCTTTAACCTAACGGTACGAATATGACCCAAAGACATCAAGCAGATAGACTCATCGGCGAATCACCCGCCTTTCTCGAGGTGCTGGAACTGGCATCCCAGGCCGCACCTCTGTCGAAACCCGTGTTGATTGTCGGCGAACGCGGGACAGGCAAAGAACTAATAGCCGCCAGGCTGCACTATCTTTCGCAGCGTTGGGATCAGGAATTTCTAAAAATGAACTGCGCGGCGATCAACGACACGCTGCTGGAAACCGAGCTATTTGGTCACGATGCCGGCGCTTTTACCGGTGCACAAAAGATGCACATGGGCAGGTTCGAGCGCGCCGACAAGGGCACGCTGTTTCTTGATGAACTCGCCAAAACATCACCTTTGGTTCAGGAGAAACTGCTAAGAATCATCGAATATGGCGAGTTTGAACGTGTCGGTGGTAGCAAGACACTTACCACGGATGTGCGTCTCATTGCCGCCACTAATGAGGACCTGCCAGGGCTCGCCAAGCGGGGTAAATTTCGTGAGGATCTACTGGATAGGCTCGCATTTGATGTCATCACACTACCGCCACTGCGTGCTCGGCCGGAAGATATTATGATTCTTGCGGAACACTTTGCTGTGGCAATGGCGATCGACCTTGGGCGTGAATATTTTCCAGGTTTTACACCGTCGGCGCGCAAGGTGCTACGCAGTTACAACTGGCCCGGCAATATCCGCGAACTGAAAAACGTCGTTGAACGAAGCATCTACCGATCTCTAAACGTGGATGATCCGGTTGACTTAATATCGTTAAACCCGTTTGAGTCTCCCTACCGACTCAAGCAGCCAAATGAAACGCTTAATTTGCCCGCGAACGATTTCGATGAGTCGCCAACGAACGTCGTGGTGCCACCGGTTCCAGACATTGGTGAGTTCCCAATTGACTTTCGCCAGTCCGTCAAAGACTACGAAGTGGGCCTCATCAAGAACGCTTTAGCGAGCTCCCAATTTAATCAGAAGAAAACTGCGGACGCTCTGGGCGTGACTTACCATCAATTACGGGGTTATTTGAAAAAATACGATCTCCTCGACAACCAGTAGCATTTAAATTCGCAGGACAACTCACAATTTCTAGAAGTCGCTAAAAGCGATACCATTTGCGTCAACCTTAACTACCAACACTCACTACTAACACTCACCACTAAACAATGACCGCCAACAATAAAAAATGACCGAACTAGGAGAACTACACGTGGATGAACTAGCCAATTTGCCGATTCCGGTTGAGGATATCAACAAGTACACCGACACTGCGATAGAGCTTGCCATCACTTACGCACCGAAACTCATACTGGCGATTTTCACGCTGATTATCGGCTTATGGATCATCAATCGCGTTACCGCTGGCCTCGGAAAGGTATTAGCCAAAGGCGGGACTGAACAAACACTACAGAAGTTTCTATCTAACCTCACCAATGTCGGTCTGAAAGGCCTGCTATTTATCAGTGTCGCATCAATGGTCGGCATTGAAACCACATCATTCATCGCGATACTCGGTGCCGCTGGTCTGGCCATCGGTTTAGCGCTACAGGGAAGCCTGGCGAATTTTGCTGGCGGCGTCTTGATCCTGATGTTTCGCCCCTATCGTGCGGGCGACTTTATCGAAACCAACGGTCATATGGGATCCGTGAAATCTATCGAGATATTCAACACCATTATGACGACCGGGGATAACAAGACCATCATCATTCCTAATGGTGCGGTCTCAAACAATCCTATTACCAACTTTTCAATGCAGGCCACAAGACGGGTCGATATCGTCTTTGGTATTTCTTACGACGATGATCTGCGCGTAGGCAAAGATGTCCTCACCAAACTGACTGAAGCAGACGAGCGCATTCATTCTGACCCTGCGCCATTGGTTGTGATTAGCTCTCTCGGTGACAGTTGCGTGAATATCACGACCCGATCCTGGGTTGACTCGGCTAACTATTGGCCGGTTTATTTCGATCTAATAGAAAAAGGTAAATTAGGCCTGGAAGAAGCTGGTCTTAGCATTCCATATCCTCAGCAAGATGTTCATATTCATCAGCAGCCTGCGGCGTAATAACTAACCGTGGTTACCGGCAGCTGCCGGTAACCATAGCCTGTTAAGTCCTATTCACCCGTAAAAACCGCTGGGCGTTTATCGATAATCGCGTGCACCGCTTCGACATGGTCTTTAGTTTGATGGGCCAACGCTTGCATCGACGCTGACATATCCAGTAATGGCTCCAGACGCATATCCTGACCTTCCTTTATCAATCGTTTCGTCATTCTGAGTGCGCCAGGTGGATTGACAGCGATTCGATTCGCCAGTTCATTCGCCGCAGATAACAATTCTTCTGGTGCGACGACTCTCGATACCATTCCCCAGGCTAGTGCCGTTTGGGCATTCACAGGCTCGCCTGTAAAGGCCATTTCATTGGCGCGAGAGAGTCCCACCACTCGAGGTAAGAACCAGGCACCGCCGTCACCAGGGATCAGCCCAACCTTAACGAAGCTCTCGGCAAACAAGGCCTTCTCAGAGGCAATCCGCATGTCGCACATCATCGTCAGATCACAACCTGCGCCAATCGCAGGACCGTTCACCGCCGCTATAATCGGCACTTCAAGGTTGTTAATGGCCAACGGGATACGCTGGATACCGCGGCGATAGCCATCGCGAATTTCCGTCGCTGTTCCACCGAACATGCCTTTCTTATCTCTCATGTCCTTCACATTGCCACCGGATGAAAATGCCGACCCTGCAGCGGTCAAAATCACCACTCGAACACTCTGATCAGCATTGACGCGCTGGCATGCTGCTTCTAAAGCGTCCACCATCTCGTCTTCTGAAATTGCATTTCGAGTTTCATGACGATTCAATGTCAGCGTCACGATGTGGCCGTTCTGTTCATAAAGGATGGGATCAGACATATTGTTTCCAGCGAATTATAAAAGCCGCAAACTATCACACGGAGTCACTATTGTGAAAACTGAAGTATCGCTGGGCCAAGCTGAATTGTTGCTGTCGCTCTATCACTTGCTGCTGGCCTGGTTCTTAGACAAATGGTTGTTAGACAAATTGTTGTTCGCCACATTGTTGTTCGCAGCCAGTCACGCCGCGGCGAGCGAACCGCAAACCCTCGACCAATTGATCAATGCTCGTCTGGCTTACATGAAAGATGTCGCGGCTTACAAGTGGCTTCACCAGATACCCATTGAAGACTTAGCCAGGGAACAGACGGTGATCAAGGCAGCGCAGCAAGCCGGTCTACAACCGGGTTTAACCATAGAATTTAGTCGTTTGTTTTTCACGGCCCAAATCGAAGCTGCAAAGGAAATTCAACGTTATTGGTTTACACAATGGCAGCAGACAGGCGCACCGCAAACAGCACCGGACCTTGTGACAGAAGTCAGACCGAAACTCATTAAGCTAGGCAACCAAATTGTCGCTGTGCTTGGCCAGCCCCGTCCCCAGACCGAATTGAGTATTCACGCGGAGGGTCTGACGCAAGAAACCGCGTCGAAACTCGAATTGGCCATTCAGGCTGTAGCGTTTTATCCCAATCAACTAGACCAGGTGATTCAAAGCAAAATATTGAGAGTTGGCACGACGTTAGACTACGCGCCTTTTTCCTACGAAGCTCAGGGAGAAGCTCTGGGTGTTGATCTCGACTTAGCTGCCGACCTGGCCCAGGTACTGGGCGCGGAGCTCGTTATCGTCAAAACCTCCTGGCCGACGCTGATGGCAGACCTTCACAAGGATAAATTTGATATTGGCATGAGCGGGATCTCCATCAATCTCGATCGTCAAAAAACCGCATTCTTTTCTTTGCCACATCATTCGGGAGGCAAAACACCCATCGGTCGATGCGCAGATGTTAAAAAACTCAATAGTCTCAAGAAAATCGACCAGCCTAATACCAGGCTTGTTGTGAATCCTGGCGGGACTAACCAGCAGTTTATCCAAACAAGCATCACTCAGGCAGATCATCGCGTTTATGATGACAATAGAACAATTTTCAACGAAATTATTCTCGGCAAAGCAGACTTGATGATCACCGATGCAATTGAGGTGCGACTGCAGACAGCTTTACATCCCGAGCTTTGCGCAACGATGCCAGGCCAGACACTCACCTTTCAACAAAAAGCTTTTCTGATGCCGAGAGATCACGTCTGGAAAGCTTATGTCGATACTTGGCTCGGCCAAAGAACCGGTGAAGGCACAGTCGAGAAAGCCTTTAGCCGACATCTGACAGAGTGAGTTTTAGTTCCCATTCGGCGGTTGGAATTTCCTCACCCGTCAAAAAAGCCTCAATCATGACGTTACAGGCTTCAGGAGCTTCCTGTTGTACCCAGTGAGAGACGCGAGGCAAATATCGAATCCGGAAATCCGTCACAAATTCTTCAGTACCGTAAGTCGACTCTTTGGTCAGCGCAACATCGTCCTCGCCCCACAGCATTAAAGTTGGGACTTCGATTTTCGGGATGTCCTTAACAGCGGTGGTTTTTCTAAACTTAAGCAAAGCCCGATAATAATTCACCATCGCCGTCAACGTGCCTGGCTGATCGGCATTGCGACGGTAAACTTCTAACACCTCTGGTGGAAATCGAGATTTGTCCACCGATGAATTTAAAATAGCGTCCGCAACCGGTTGAGCATGGTTTTTACCCAGCATCCACTCGGGAAAACGAGGCAGCTGGAAAAACAGCACGTACCAGGATTTTTTCTTTTGCGCCCAACTGTCTTTTAGCACCTTAATCATCGGGCCAGGATGCGGGACATTACAAATAACCAAATGGGTTAAAGGCCGGGTTTTCTCAATCGCAAATTGCCAGGCAATAACAGCGCCCCAGTCATGGGCAATCAATACAACTTCCTTCTTCCCAGAAGCATCAATTAGCGCGGCGACATCGGCCAGCAGATTGTCCATTTTATAGTCTTCAACTTCAGGAGGCCGTGAAGACTTGCCGTAGCCGCGCAGGTTAGGGGCCCAGGCTTCATATCCCAGCGCTGCCAACATTGGTAACTGATAGCGCCATGAGAATGAATGCTCGGGGAATCCATGTAAGCAAATCGCGAGCTTGTCGCCATCACCACATTGATCCACCTCAAAAGTCAGTCCATTCGCCTCAACAAATGTCGTTCGAATCGATGGATCCCTTAACTCTGTATCTACAATATCCACTGCTACCCTCGTTGCCAGAACATTTTGCGTTAGACTAACTCAATAAGGGCTCGGGAGCATTGCATGAACTACCCAGATTTAGAATTCGGTATTTTTCTCGCGCCGTTTCATTCGCTCAAGGAAAACCCAACTGAAGCTCTCGCAAGAGACATTGAGCTCATCGAGCACCTCGATAAATTGGGCTACGACCGCGCCTGGATCGGCGAACATCACTCTGCCGGCCTCGAAATTATCGCTAGCCCAGAAGTGTTTATCGCAGCCGCCGCCGAGCGCACGCGTCATATTAAATTTGGCACAGGCGTCTCGAGCCTGCCTTATCACCACCCCTTGATCCTGGCCGATCGCATCATGCAACTCGATCACATGACACGTGGCAGAGTCGCTTTTGGCGTTGGTCCCGGGGCGTTGCCTTCAGATGCCTCTATGATGGGCATTAATCCCGCCCAGCAAAGAGACATGATGCTGGAAGCCATTGAAGTGCTCGTACCCCTGCTGCGAGGTGAAACTGTTAGTCGAAAAACAACATGGTTTGAACTGAATAACGCCAGGTTGCAACTGCAACCCTATACAAAACCCATGGTTGATATGGCAGTGACATCACAAGTTTCCCCAGCGGGCGCGCGCGCTGCCGGGAGCTTCGGCCTGGGTTTGCTGTCTCTCGGGGCGACAACGGCTGGTGGCTTTAACGCGCTGGCGAGCAACTGGGAAATATACGAGCGAAAAGCAAAAGAACATGATCAAACCGCTGATCGATCTCGTTGGTCCCTCGTGGGCCCCATGCATATCGCTGAAACTCGAGAACAGGCCTTTGACAACGTGCGCTATGGCATGGCTGAGTGGATCACCTACTTTCAGGATGTGGCCGCATTGCCGATTACACCGGATGATGGCTCCGACCCGGCCGAGGCGCTAGTAGCAAGTGGTATGGCAGTGATCGGCACAGTCGATGACGCCATCCAACAGCTCAAACGCCTACAACAGGAATCCGGCGGCTTTGGTTCGTTTTTACAGATGGCGCACAACTGGGCCGATTGGCAGCCAACCCTCAACAGCTATGAATTATTCGCTCGTCAAGTTGCGCCCGTTTTCCAATCCCGTAACGATAACCGCACGGCTAGCTATCAATGGGCTGCCAGCCAGCATGAGACTTTTAAGGGCGTGGTGGTTAGCGCGATCGGCAAAGAAATCGATAAAGACTTGAAACAAGTAGAAGCCAAAAAAACCAAAGAACCCAAAACAAAGCCTTTAAAAACAAAACATTTAGAAACAAAGAGAACAAAAAAGTAACGGTTAGTGAGGCTGCTCAATCTATGAACAAAAAGAAAACCGGGATCTTTTATGTCAAAGACCCTTCTGGTGTCGTCGTGATGGATAAAGGTGTGGAAATAGCGCGCTATGATTCCGTTGATGCCTTCGTTAGCAAACACAAGGAGGGACTGTTTGCCATCGGACGCCTTGAGGAAAATTTGAATCGCGTGCTAGAAAGTCAGTACACCCCCTACCCGCCAGAATCCTAGCAAACAGGACTTTTTTATAAGCCCATTTTAACTAATTTCGCGCCAATAGATCACCCTGTCCTGACTGACCAAAGATGGCGATCCCAACAGGGTCCTCATTGCCTGGTCCGTTCCAGGCGATAAGACCGTGACAGCGGGCATACCGTCCTAATAATTGCCTTGGCTCGCAGCCGAATTGATGTAAGTACTACCATCGCTCTTGCGGCTGGATTGGCAACATCCGCACTGTCGGTGACCGATGTAATCGCAAAGTTAGTAGGACTAACAGTAAAGGGAATGGTTGCGCCGCGAATGACTCCATCCTTGAGTTCAACCTGAATTTCACCTACGTCCTTATACTTCGCTGTCACCACCGCCTGACCATAGCTGAAGGTGATAATCTGTTGGTGTTTGGCCAAAGGCAGTTAGGTGTATAGCAAAATTGCTGCCGGCGGTTTGATAAACATCTAGATCAATGCTGCTGGGGCCTTCTTGATACCAGCTGCGTAAATGCCGCAGCTCGTATCAATAACGCTACAACTTGCCGCATGCACGACCACGGGAAAAAGCACTGCCGCTAAAAATACGGTTAACGATTTTTTTGAAGGTGAAGAATTACACTTTCGAAATGGGCAGTCGCCCGAGAATAAGGCCGCGATCATACGTTATCTGTTACTCGAGACAGAACTCGCAGCAGAGGGAAAACCAATACAGAAGCCAAACAAGCAAAGCGCCAGGTAAGACTGACCGATATTGTCAGTGATTTTGAACACGCCAGCGGAGCCGTTGATTCCAAAACTGATAGTGACTCAACATTAGATGACCCCATCGAGAAAGCAGACCTCAAGCAAAAATGGGGCTATCTATGTGACGCTGCCGTGAACCTGGTTCATCAACGGACATTTGAGGCAGAAGAAGACTTAATAGATATCGTCCGAGTGATCAACGCAGATCTCAATTTAGATGAACTAGACGTTCCCGAGCACAAAGAAACTAAAGGCGTAAACAGCCAAACAACGAAACAAGTTCGCCTTGATTCAGACCGCAATAAAGATGTCATTTCAAAGCTACTAAGCGAACGAAACGCCTCTGTAGCACAAATCAGCATCAAAGCAGAAGAACACGAAAACTTTCAGCGCTTCTTAAAAGAGTCATAAGTCTGTCTGAACTTAATCGAGAACGAACTAAAGGAAGCCCTGGACGAGTTAGCTAAGATCAAATAAGCCGGCGGTCACGATCCGGCAGAAATGCAGGTGCTCATTCAATGTTTCAGCCACGAGAGCAGCGATATGCTGATGTGCATCGAGCCGCTTGAAAAAGAAAACGCTGAACTACGAGGCCAAGCAGAACTTTAGCTCAGTATCTGGCATCCAAATCATCAGCGACCTCCTAGTGATAGACCTCTTATTAATAGACCACGAGCCCAAGCTTGAAGCCATGCTAGAAGCTCTCCGAAAAAGTTAACCCCACCCCGAAGTAACTTCTATCCTATTGATATTATGGAAATTTGTCTAACAACATGTTGAAGGGTACTGCCTCGATAACAGCAATGTAGAAAACCTGACTCAACTGCCACAGAGACTTCATACACCCTTGACTCACGCCTTTGCCTATAAGTACAAGAAATAGGCAAAAATTGGGGTAGGAATATCACCCAAAAGTGTCCAGTATAGAAGCCAAGCCTTATATAAGGGCTGGATAGCGTTTGTCTGTAGCCGACAAGGTTTTACCTAAAAGGGTTTTACCTAAGAAGGCGCTACCTCAAAAGGGTGCTACCTAAAATAAATAATAGAGAGGGAATCTATGAAACATTTAAGAACGATCTGCCGTCAGGCGGTCATTGTGGGGGCGGCTGTATTCAGCCCGCAGTTATTTGCCGAGGAAGAGATAGAAGAAGTCATTGTCACCGGCTCATATATTAGAGGTACGCCAGGGGATACACCATCGCCTGTTCAAACACTGACTCGAGACGACATTGTGATCTCGGGCGTCTCTGACGTTTCAGAGATGATTCGAAACCTTGAGATCGCATCAGGATCTGACACTGCTCCACAAAACGAATCTCGCTTTAATGGCAACAGCGGATCGGGCCTTGCTAACGTTAACCTGCGAGGCGTGGGTCCAACGGCCACGCTCGTCCTAATGGACGGCAAGCGCTTACCTTTCGCGGGCCAAAAACTGGCCGATGGCGATCGCTTTGTCGATATCAATTCAATCCCCATCACCATGGTGCAACGCGTTGAAGTCCTCAAAGATGGCGGCTCGGCTATCTATGGCTCCGATGCAATCGCCGGTGTGGTGAACTTTATTACCCGCAGCGAGTTTGAAGGTTTCGAAATCACTGGTAAATATCAACAGACCGATAAGGGTTCTCAGGACGACTCAACCCTGGGTGCAATCTTTGGTTGGGCCAGTGATGATGGCAACAGTAACTTTGTGCTCGGTGGTGAATATTTTGACCGCGGTCATTTGGAGTCTAAAGATCGACGCGATCTGACTAACGATGTTTTCCCGCTGCAGAATGACACAATCGTCAATGCCTTCGCTTTCGTTATTCCTGATCCACTCTGCACAGCGAACGGCTTCTTTGTTGGCGATGGCTTTGGTGGCGAGGATAATACCTGCAACCGGAATGGCAGTGATACCGAGCTGCTGATTCCGGAACAGGAACGCACCAGTGTTATGGCTAACTTCACTCACGTCTTTAGCGAGAAGGTCGAATTCTATAGCCAATTGTCCTGGTTGGATTCACAAAGCGGTGAAAGCCGACCTGTTCATGTCGGACCCATTGAACCCAAGTATGCGCTACCTGGTATTCTCAACGCGCTGGTGCCTTTCGGTATCGGCTCAGACCCAGCCAACGACCCTTCTCTGCCCGCCAATGGTGGTACAGCTATCGGTTTAGATCTCACTGATTATGAGTTACGAACACCCGGTATTGATGCTGACCGCAATTTCTTTAGTCGCAATGAACAGGAAACCACGCGTTTTCAAGTTGGCTTTCGTGGTGATTTTGAAATCGGTGAAAAGCCCTGGCACTACGACGCTTCTATCACCCGCGGTGATTCTGAATTTTCAACTCACTTTTTGGGACTTGATAGTGACCGATTGGAGTTAGCAGCCTACGGACTGGGTGGACCAAGTTGTGTACCTGACGGCAGCCTTAGCCTTACTGACCCAAGATCGCTTGCTGGACGTGGCCTGATCGCTGGCGCTGACCGTATTATCGATACCACGGTCGCCACACCTGGCTCACAGGGTCCTCTAGAAGGCACCATCGCTTCGCTCGCCGGCACATTACCTGGCCAACCTTTCATTAACCCAGATAATGTCCTCTTGGCTTTGACCAGCACAAATCGTGGTGATAACAGCCAGGGATGCTTTTTCTTTAACCCGTACTTAACCCGTGCGCTTCCAGGGAACGGTAACTCAGAAGAGCTTCTACAATGGTTGGAAGTCCCTATTGATCCTGCGCAGCGATCAGAAACATTTATCACCGTGGCCGATTTCGTGGTTTCCGGTGAACTTATGGACATGAAAGCAGGACCGCTCGCCGTGGCTTTTGGTCTCCAACGTCGAGAAGAAGGTCGTAAGACCTTCGTCAATCCAAAGACGATTGGTGCGGTCAATTCCTTCGGTGTGTTAAGCAACCAGGAATCCGTTGCTGGCCTCTCAGAGAACCGCAACTTTGACGCAGAACGCGACATTAATGCTGTGTTCTTTGAATTCGGGGTACCACTCACCGAGGATATCGACATACAGTTAGCGGGACGTTATGAAGACTACGGCAGTGATATCGGCTCTACCTTCGACCCGAAGGTCGGTATTCGCTGGCAGGCAACCGACTCACTGACACTACGCTCTTCTGCTAGTAGCTCATTCCGCGGACCTGGACTCGCTCAGGTTGAAGAAGGCACAGGCTTCAGCCTTGAGTTTGGCGTACCGGACGTGTTGGGCCCAGGCAGTGACCCTGCTGGTCCTAACTGTGTCAGAACCGGTCGCTGTGCGCTTCCAGCTGCTGGCGCCCCGCAGATCATTGTTAAGCAGGGACTCGCAACAGCATCCCTCGCACCAGAAGAAGCTATCACCTATAACATTGGTGGTATCTGGGCACCGGTTGACGGAGCATTTGAAGGTCTAACCGTTGGTCTCGACTACTACAACATCGAGATTACCGACAAGATTATCGATGTGCCTACGCAGTCACTGCTGACGGAAGAACTTGTTCTGTTTAATGCCGCCCTCGCTGCAAACGACTTTGTCATTGCAGTACCAGGCACGCCTGGCTTTGGTTCGGCTTGTAATCCTACCGATGCTCAGTTTGACCCGGGCACTGCAGTCACTGGAGAAACCTGCCAGGTGAACCCTGATTCCTATGCAGTTAACCCAGGCAATTCTGGCTTTGTCGGCGGCAACATCACTCGCAGAAGCGATGGCACCAAAGAGCTGCAGATTATCTCTAGTGGCGCACTCAACACCGGGTCGGTTGAAACCAACGGTATTGATGCCAACTTTAGCTACTTCTGGGAAAACGACATGGGTTCTTGGATTGTCGATGGTCGCCTCAATTACATCCGCGAATTTTTGGTTTCTGGCTTCCCCGGCGGCCAGCCAGACTTTGATGCTGCAGGCTTTACCAACAACGATCCGAATCGTCGTCTAACGCAATCTATGCCAGACCTGAAGGGTAATATGGGTGTCACGTATCTACGCGATCGACATGCTGCTCGGTTTAACATGCGATTTGTTGGCGAGTATGAAGACAATGCTGGTCCAGCTAACGTCATCGGTGACGGTAACATCGATGCCTATTATGCATTCGATTTAAACTACACCTATGCGATGCCACTGAACGACTCTGAACTGCTATTCACTTTTGGTGCACTCGACCTGTTCGAAGCAGACCTGCCGAAGTTGAAAAACGCAAACGGTACAGATCTGTTGGTATTCGATCCTCGCGGTCGTCGTCTCTACGGCTCTGTGAAGTTTAGTCTGTAGTCTATAGATAGTAGTAACCTGTAAATCGCCCCGCCGACGAGAGTCAGCGGGGCTTTTTTTTGCCCGCAGATTAGTTAGCAAACATTTAGGACGCGTTACGGACAGGACACAATCAGTCGATTTGCCTGTATCATGCAGCAGTAATTTTCTCGCTCACAAGACGCCCTTATGACCAATTTGATCAACGCACAACCACGCCAACTTGGTACCCTCACCGCGCAACCGATAGCGCTCGGTTGTTGGCGCCTCGTCGCAATGCCGGCAGATGATGCCCAACAACGCATAGAAGCCGCGCTAGACAACGATATCAATCTTATCGACAATGCCGATGTTTATGGTCTTGACTGGGGCGGCGATGCATTTGGTGCCGCTGAGTCACTACTCGGTGAAGTGTTGCAGCAAGCACCACAGCTAAGAGACCAGATGACGCTCGCGACAAAAGGCGGCATCATTCCCGGCATACCCTACAACTCAGCGTATTTGCAAAAAGCCTGCGATGATTCCTTGCGGCGCTTGAACACAGATCACATCGATCTGTATCAAATTCACCGGCCAGATTTGTTGACTCATCCTAGTGAAGCCGCTCGAGTTCTAGAGACCCTCAAGGCGAGCGGCAAGGTTGCTGAAGTTGGTGTTTCTAATTTCCGCTCATCACAGATTGATGCTCTACAGGCTCACTTGCCATTTAAACTTGTTGCCCACCAGCCTCAATACTCTGTGCTACATCTGGATCCATTATTTGATGGTACGTTCGACCATGCGATGCACCACAATATGGCGGTCATGGCCTGGAGCCCACTTGCCGGCGGCAGGCTGAGTAATATTGATGACCTTAACCCAGAACTCGCAACGGTTATGACAGAACTCGCAGAGCGTGAGGACGTTGATATCCCCACACTTGCGACGGCATTTGTATTAGCACACCCAGCGAACCCGATCGCCATTATCGGCACGACAAATCCAGAACGGATTAGATCTGCAAGCCGAGCTCTGTCTGTCACTCTAGACCGGGCTGATGTTTACCGCATTATCGAGGCATCGATGGGGCAGTCTCTGCCTTAAGCTTTGGCCGCAATCATGGCTTCACTCACCTGCCAGAGTTGATCCGCTAGCGCAGGGTCAACCGCATATTGCATAACACCTTTAGGCATCTCCGGTACGCCCTCATTCACTTCTGCCTCAGAACAGTCTTCAAGATATCGACCGCCACGGCCCGCAAGATCCGGCGAGGTCGCCGCCCAGACAGAGGTTGACGCACCCTGCTCCACTGTTTTGAATCGTGCATTGACGTTACCTTCACTATCCACCCAGCCACGACTTTCAATATCTTCGCCACTCATGTGTCGCTGCAGCGTTGTCATAATGCCACCGGGATGCACGGCAAAGGCTTCGATGCCGTCATCTTTGTATCGATTCTGAATCCCAACAGCAAAGAGAGAGCAGGCTGTCTTAGCTTGACCGTAAGAAGCCCAGGGATCGTAGTCACGATTTTCAAACTGAATATCATCGAATACCACCGGGCTGCGGAGATGTCCAGTCGATGAAAGGCAAACGACTCGAGCGCCATGGGCATTTTTGAGCAGCGGCAGGAGTTCAGTCGTTAAACAGAAGTGACCCAGATGATTGACCCCGAACTGCATCTCAAAGCCATCGCTGGTTGAGGTTTGCGGACAAGCCATAACCGCGCCATTATTAATTAGAATATCGAGTGTGTCGTGATCCGCGCGATAAGCTGCAGCGAAAGCGCGAACGCTCGCCAGTGAACCCAGGTCCAGGGGTACGGAATCAATCAGCTTCACACCGAGGGACTGGTTTAGCTCGCCAGCCACCTTCTTTGCCTTCGCCTCATCGCGACATGCCATTGTGACGTTCGCGCCAGCTGATGCCAGTGCCCGCACAGTTTCGATACCAATCCCCGCATAACAGCCAGTAACAACCGCATGCTTACCCGTTAAATCAATGCCATCTAGGGCTTCTAATGCTGTCGTGCGATAACCAAAGTCAGTCATGCTGGATGCCTCTTTTAAGTTGCGCAGAGATTGGCATAGGTTCACATTGAATGCCAGATTTGCCATTGCTAAGCCTATGCTAGGCCACTAACCGCTCGATCAATTGCCTGCCAAAGCTCGCCACACCAGGCGCACTTTGCACACATAGCCGCCCTGCCTAGCACACCAGAAAAAGCCAATCGCTCTGGGGTCAAAGCCAATGACGAAAGATTTATCAGGTGCAAAGGTCCGTAAACCGGCCCATTTGTGATTCACACGGCGTACAGGGATGTTTGAGATCGGCTGACGTCGATCAATCCCTATCGCGATATCTAATTCTTCTGCGGGTGATGTCAGGAGTTGGCCTGCATCAGGCTCGAAGTCGAACCCAGCGCGGGTGACAGCACCTTGATCAAAATAGGGACGCTCGCAAATAATCTTATCGGAGTCTCTCGCGAACTCAAATGACGCCATCATCCAAACTTTGAAGGCATGATCAGTAGCTTCTATAGTTTCGCTGCCAACTCGCAACGGTCCCAGATGCGTTCCGGTCTACCAAAACTCAACGCGCATCACCTTGTCGATAGCTGCAATTGAAATAATTTCATTGGCTTGATCGGAAAACGGTATTCGTGATGCGGCAAAATATTTGCGTATTGACGCTTCACCATCAAAGACCACACCTGAGCCATACAGCTCGTAACGTGGCTGTTCGAAGGTCGCAGTCATGCCATCCCAATCTGACTCAATCTCCAGCTGCATATGACTTTTAACTACATCAATTCAGCGTTGGTTTATATCGCTCATTTATGTTCCTTTTTTGAAGCCGGGCAGCATCGCCTCGACGCGTTCCATCACATCTAACTGATGCACTAAGTCGTTGGCGTAATCGAGTTGATCGGTTTCCAGCACCAACACCTCACTCATGCTGTAGTTTTCAATCCATGCTTCATAGAGGCGATCTAATCGCTTTAGATAACTGAGCGGTATGTCTTGCTCCATCTCACGGCCTCGGAGCTTGATCCTGCGCCGCAGCGCGCGCATAGAACAACGTAAATAGATCATCAAGTCCGGCGGCTTGATGGCTTGCAAGATCACATCGTAGAAGTCTCTATAGGTCTCCCAATCACGATCATCCATCCGACCCATTTGATGCAACGCTGTGGCAAATATTTCCGCATCCTCAAAGATTGTGCGATCTAGCGCGACAACGCCATCGACCTGATCCAGACTCTGGTGCAAGCGAAACTTATTACTCAGAAAGTAGATTTGGGAATGAAATGCCCAGCGCCGCATATCTTGGTAGAAGTCGGGTAGATAGGGATTAAAGTCGTTGGGTTCGTAAAAGGGTTGTATGTCGTAAGTCTGGGCCAGAAACTCTACCAGCGTGGACTTTCCGGTCCCAATGTTCCCGGCAATTGCGATCGAACGACGCACGGCGACTCCTCTTCAGCTGGTTTGGCGGACGCTCGGATCATAGAACCCAAGCCCATCGTGCATCTTGTACCCAACCAGATCCCGTATGGCTTTAGGCAACCGTTCTGCCACTTCTGGGGGAACATCTAAGTATTGGTTTTCTTCTTGCCTCAGCCAACCCAGTGAAAATGACAGAAAGACCCCGTAGCGCCACTCTTCAGAAACGTTAGCCCCGGCACCATGCAAGGTTCCGCCGTGCCACATCAAAACGTCTCCGGCTGACATTTCTGCCTGAAAAACCTCATCTGGCGTAGCGTCTCGGCCAGCTTCCCAGCGATGACTACCGGGCACGATCTGGGTCGCGCCATTCGCTTTGGTAAAGTCCGTCATTGCCCACATACTCGCCACAATCATGTCAGGCCGCGGCACCTCGAAAAACTCATATACATCGTCTTCTCTGTGCAAGACCTGTTTGCGTGCCCCAGGACCCACGACCAGCGCCGAGGCTACGTGCAGTTGGTAATGCTCGCAATTTGGCAGCAACACATCAGCCACGACACTATGCAGCGTGGGGTGCATCAACAACTCCTGACAAGCTTCAGATCTTGCCACCAGGGCGGTAATTCTTTTAGTACTGCCGGGGTAAAACGCCTCAGGGTCGACCTGTGATTCGATCTGAGCTTTTTCAAGATAGCGGTTCAACTCTGCAACGAGCGCATCACGCGTTTGAACAGCCGACACGCCTTTAACCACGACGCAACCGTCTAATCGAAGCGCGTTACCTATATCGGCTTGGTCGTCACTTATGTCGAATACTGGAATCATCAGTTTATTTCTTTGTCTTATTGGAATTCAAAGTCTTGCTAGGTTTTAAACTAGCAGCGTTTGAGTCCTAGAGATAGAGACGAGATTGAATTTATACATGCTGGCGAGTATCTTATTAAAACAATACACCATCAGGGTAAAGCCTGCGTAAGCTCATATTTGTTGTCGCATTTTTTGGCATCACACTGCTCGTGCTAAACACCAATCAGGGTGACGACTCAGTACTCCCACAGCTCGCATCTACCTCGGTGGAGCAAGAACAATTTTTCGAAATCGGAGACTTGTTTGAGCAAGGTAAAACGTTTGAGAACATGGCCGAATATGGATCGTATACCGTTGTTGAGGTTTACTCTGAGCATTGTGGACGCTGCAAAAGGCTGGAAGCGGAATTCCCGGCCCTGCTAAGAAAGCGCGAAGACATTGTCATAAAGCGGGTCAAAACGTTTTCGGGCAAAATCAGTTTCAACACCCAGTTAGCGGCGGACACCTGGTTCAATCGTCAAGATTGCCATCATGGATTTTTATCAGATCGAAGGCACACCGCACATAGAAATATACGATGATCTGGGCCGACCACTCGCGATTGACAAGATGTCGAAGAAGACTGGTACAGGCTTACTCACAGAAATTCTTAAATCTAATTCCTAGCGCTGTTTCAAATAGCTTCGAACCCCTTCAGTTCGAGCCGCTAGCGGCCATTTCAGCTAAGGTTGACGTTAACGTCAACCTTAGCCTATTATTCAAAGCCTATGACCAGCCAATATTCAATACGCGAGCTGTCTCAAGAGTTCGACGTCACCACGCGAACCCTACGCTTTTATGAAGAGAAAGGGCTGCTCGCGCCCGACCGAATCGGCCAGAACAGAGTTTACTCCTCTGCTGACCGGGCTCGACTGATATTGATTCTGCGCGGCAAAATACTCGGGCTGTCCCTCGAGCAAAGTGCCGACCTCATTTCCATGTATGACCCGGATTCCAACAACCAGAAACAACTCGAAGCACTTATCGAAAAAATTCAATCTCGTCGGCTGCAACTCGACCAGCAGAAGCAAGCGCTCGAGCACATGATTGTTGACCTTGATGAATGGGAACAACGCAGCCGCACCGCGCTAACCATTAGCACTTCTAACAGTAGTTCCGCTAACAGTTCTAACAACAGTTCCAGTCGCCAAAAGTCAAAGGGGAGAATTTCATGACACAATCCTATGCCATGCTGGATCACGGTCTCGGTGAAGACCTGGATATGTTGCGCGACGTGGTCACCAAATTTGCGCAGGCAGAAATCGCGCCGCGAGCGGCGGACATTGACCGCGACAATGAATTTCCCGCCGATCTCTGGCGCAAGATGGGTGACCTCGGGATTCTTGGCGTGACCGTCGCAGAAGAATTCGGCGGCAGCAATATGGGCTACCTTGCCCACGTTATCCTGATGGAAGAAGTTAGTCGTGCTTCCGCCTCAGTTGGCCTTTCCTATGGCGCGCACTCCAATCTTTGCGTCAATCAGATTCACCAGAACGGCTCCGCTAAGCAAAAAGCAAAATACCTGCCGAAGCTATGCTCCGGCGAACATGTCGGCGCACTGGCCATGTCAGAACCTGGTGCCGGCTCAGACGTCGTCAGCATGAAGCTTAAAGCCGAAAAGAAAGGCGATGTCTATGTGCTGAACGGCAATAAGATGTGGATCACCAATGGCCCTGATGCAGATACCTACGTCATTTACGCCAAGACAGACAGCAATGCTGGTTCTCGGGGTATGACCGCTTTCATCGTTGAACGCGGATTTGGCGGATTTTCCCAGGCGCAAAAACTCGACAAGCTAGGCATGCGAGGCTCCAATACTTGCGAGTTGGTATTCGAGGATTGTGAAGTCCCTGCTGAGAACATTCTTGGCCGTGAGGGCCAGGGTGTTCGGGTACTAATGTCGGGGCTGGATTTTGAGAGAACGGTGCTCTCTGGTGGCCCGGTTGGCATCATGCAGGCTTGCATGGATATTGTTGTGCCTTATGTTCACGAGCGAAAGCAGTTTGGTCAGGCAATCGGTGAATTCCAATTAATGCAGGGCAAGCTGGCCGACATGTATGTCGCTCTTAATGCCAGCCGCGCTTATTTGTACGCGGTTGCACGGGCTTGTGACCGTGGTCTTGAGAATCGCAAAGACGCCGCCGCCGTTATTTTGTACACCGCCGAGCAGGCAACGCAATGTGCACTGCAGGCCATTCAAGCGCTGGGTGGTAATGGTTACATCAATGACTACGGTACCGGGCGCCTGCTTCGTGATGCCAAGCTCTATGAGATTGGTGCGGGCACCTCAGAAATTAGGCGCATGCTCATTGGTCGCGAACTCTTTTCCGAGGCGGGCTGAGACATGGGGATCTTGAAGACAGAAATTAATACGCGCGCTCAGGACTTTGTTGAGAACAGCCAACACATGCAAGTCCAGGTAGATGACCTACACGCTCAAGTTGAGCAGATTAAACAGGGCGGCGGCGAACGGTATCAGGAACGCCATAAAGCCCGCGGCAAACTTTTACCAAGGGACCGAGTTGACGCTTTAATTGACCCTGGTTCACCCTTCTTGGAATTTTCGCAACTCGCCGCGCACAATATGTACGGTAAAGACAATATTCCTGCTGCAGGCATTATTACCGGCATTGGGCGAGTGAATGGACAGGAATGCGTCATCGTCGTCAATGATGCGACTGTAAAGGGTGGCACCTACTATCCCGTCACCGTAAAGAAGCATCTTCGCGCCCAGGATATTGCCCAGGAAAACCACTTGCCCTGTATCTATCTGGTGGATTCCGGCGGCGCTAACTTGCCGGACCAGGATGAAGTCTTTCCCGATAAACACCACTTCGGCCGGATCTTTTTCAACCAAGCCAACATGTCTGCCGAGAACATCCCACAAATCGCGGTCGTCATGGGTTCGTGCACTGCCGGCGGTGCTTATGTACCCGCTATGGCCGATGAATCCATTATCGTGCAAAACCAGGGGACGATATTTCTCGCCGGCCCGCCTCTGGTCAAGATGGCAACGGGTGAAGAAGTCAGCGCAGAAGCATTAGGCGGCGCTGATGTCCATTCGAGAGAATCTGGCGTTACAGATCACTACGCCAGAAACGATCATCATGCCCTGCAACTCGCGCGAAATGCTGTTGCTCGACTGAACCGGGTAAAACCAGTTTCATTGGACGTCACCGACGTGATCGAACCGCTGTATCCGGCCAGCGACCTGATGGGCATCGTGCCAAAGAATGTGCGACAACCCTACGACGTTCGCGAAATCGTTGCCCGGGTTGTCGATGGTTCCGAATTCGATGAATTCAAAGCGTTGTACGGCACAACGTTGGTATGCGGGTTCGCCCGCCTCTATGGTTACCCCGTCGGCATCGTCGCGAATAACGGCGTCCTCTTTAGTCAGTCGGCGCAAAAAGGCGCGCACTTTATCGAACTCTGCGCCCAGCGCAAAATTCCACTGATTTTCTTACAGAACATCACTGGCTTTATGGTGGGCCAGCAGTATGAAGCCGGCGGCATCGCCAAGCATGGCGCGAAGATGGTCACGGCGGTCGCCTGCGCTAAGGTACCTAAGCTGACCCTAATCATCGGTAACTCCTACGGCGCTGGAAATTACGGTATGTGTGGTCGCGCCTATGATCCCAACTTTCTGTTCATGTGGCCGAATGCGCGTATTTCGGTCATGGGTGGTGAGCAGGCCGCCGGCGTGCTCGCCCAGGTGAAACGAACCCAGATTGAAAATTCTGGAGACGAGTGGCCGACTGAAGCGGAGCAGGCGTTTAAACAGCCGATCATTGACGATTTCGAAAGTCAGGCACATCCCTACTATGCCAGTGCACGGCTCTGGGATGACGGTATAATCGACCCGATAGACACTAGACGAGTACTGGGTCTCGCCTTGTCAGCCGCACTTAACAAGCCAATTGCTGAAACGCGATTTGGCGTCTTCAGGATGTAGCTAACAATGTTTGGAAAAATTCTCATTGCGAACCGTGGCGAGATCGCTTGCCGGGTGATTCGCACCGCAACAAAACTCGGCATTAAAACCGTTGCTGTTTATTCCGACGCAGATGCCACAGCACTGCACGTCAAGATGGCTGATGAGGCTGTGCACATCGGCGGCTCCATGCCTGCGGAATCCTATCTATTGATGGACAGGATCATTGCCGCAGCAAAACAAACCGGCAGCGAGGCCATTCATCCTGGCTACGGTTTCTTATCAGAGAATTCAAAGTTCTGCCAACTCTGCGCCACCAACAATATTGTCTTTATCGGGCCGCCGACCCGCGCCATCGAAACAATGGGATCGAAATCGGCAGCCAAACAGATTATGGAAACGGCGGACGTACCTCTGCTGCCGGGATACCACGGTGCTGACCAAAATCCTACGATACTCAAAGAATCGGCCGAAAAAATCGGCTACCCGGTGCTGCTGAAAGCAGTATCCGGCGGCGGCGGCAAAGGTATGCGCCAGGTCCATAGTACTGATGAGTTTGATGAGGCACTGGCGTCAGCAAGGCGAGAAGCAATATCCAGTTTTGGCGACGGCGACATGCTGGTGGAAAAATATCTTGAACAACCCCGGCATGTGGAGGTTCAGGTTTTCTGCGATAGCCTGGGTGGCGGTGTTTATCTATTTGAACGAGATTGTTCTGTACAACGCCGGCATCAAAAAATTATCGAAGAAGCACCAGCGCCAAACCTACCTGAGGGTCTTCGCCAACAGATGGGCGAGGCTGCGCTACGCGCCGCCGCGGCCGTCAACTATGTCGGTGCAGGGACCGTTGAGTTTTTACTGGATTCGACCGGAAACTTCTATTTTATGGAGATGAACACCCGACTCCAAGTGGAACATCCCGTGACCGAAATGATCACTGGCCAGGACCTGGTTGAGTGGCAGCTAAAAGTGGCTAACGGTGAACCTTTACCGTGCCAGCAATCTGAACTCACCATCCGAGGTCATGCATTCGAGGCTAGAATCTATGCAGAGGATCCCAACAACGAGTTCTTACCTGCCGCCGGTAGGCTGACATGGCTACAGCAACCCGCTGAGTCGGCGCATGTACGAGTCGACACAGGGGTTGTTCAAGGCGATGACGTCGGCATTTTCTATGATCCGATGATCGCAAAACTGATTGTCTGGGACGAGGATCGCGCGCGTGCCTTGCAACGACTCGATCAAGCGCTCGGTCAGTATCGGGTTATTGGTGTCACAACCAATATCGATTTCTTGCGACGTCTTGCGACTCACAGTGCCTTCGGTGCTGAGGACCTCAGCACCGATTTTATTACCCGACACAAAACCGTTTTGTTTGCAGAAACACCTCCGCATTTTGAATCTCTTGCTCCCCTTGCATGCCTCTATCTAACGCTTAAACGGCAGGCGCAACCAATACCGAAAACTGACTCGACATCGCCGTGGCACGCATCAGATCACTGGCGTATGAACTCCCCTGCCACACATATTGAAACCATCAATGTTGGCGACACGCAGCTGGTTGTTCGAGTAGAAAAAACCGGACCAAACGCCTATGCGATGCGCTTTGATAACGACAGCAACGACAACAACGACACATACAGTGTCAGCGGCAGCCTTGACGGCAACGAAATGATGGCGATAATCGATGGCCATCGCCAAACTGTATTCGTCTATGAGATACACGGGAACGAGAGTGACAAACAGAGCGGCACAAGGAATCGAGAGATATCTCTTTTCACAGAGGATGCTGTACTGCAGTTCGCACCGCAGTTGGCCGACATGGGAGAAGAAGTTCAGCTCGACGACGACTCCGGGTTTAAAGCACCCATGAACGGCACAGTGGTCGAAATTCTTGTTAAGGCCGGAGACACTGTCGCTGCCGGTGACACACTAGTGATTATGGAAGCTATGAAAATGGAACATGCTATTAAAGCGCCGAGCGATGGAATGATCAGTGAGATTTTTTACGCCAATGGCGATCTCGTTGATGGTGGTGCAGATCTTCTTTCTTTCGAGCCCGCCCTATGAGCACAGCTGAAACCCAGGTACGAATCGTCGAAGTAGGTCCACGCGATGGGCTGCAGAACGAAGCCAAACCGATATCCGTCGCAGATCGTATCGAGTTGGTAAACCAGCTGTCTAGAGCGGGTTTGAAAACGATCGAAACCGGAAGTTTTGTTTCACCTAAATGGATACCACAAATGGCGGCCAGCCATGCGGTGTTCGAAGGCATCGAACGAATAGCCGGTACCCGCTACGCCGCCCTAACGCCGAATATGAAAGGGCTTGAAGGCGCCATTGCCGCCGGGGCGGATGAAGTCGCCGTGTTCGCCTCTGCGACCGAATCTTTCTCCCAGAAAAATATTAACTGCAGCATCAAAGAAAGCCTGGCACGTTTTCAGCCCGTTATGGTGGAAGCGCAGCGCCAAAATCTATCGGTTAGAGGTTACGTTTCTTGTGTGTTGGGGTGCCCTTATGAAGGTGAAGTCGATCCGGCACAGGTTGCTGAGGTCACAAACGCGCTGCTTGGGATGGGCTGCTACGAGATCTCGCTCGGCGACACGATTGGTGTCGGCACACCGGGCAGTGTAGAGAAAATGTTGGACTACCTGCTAAAGACAACAAGGACTGAGCAATTAGCACTGCATAGCCACGACACCTACGGTCAGGCCCTCGCCAACATTCACACAGCACTTGAACATGGCCTTACGGTCTTTGATAGCTGCGTCGCGGGACTGGGCGGCTGCCCCTATGCCAAGGGGGCAAGCGGTAATGTCGCGACGGAAGATCTCTTGTATATGCTGCACGGTATGGGCATCGAGACCGGTATCAATCTAGATTTAACCATTGCCGCAGGCCAGTTTATTTCATCCAAGCTTGGCAGACCCAGTTTGTCGAAGGTGGCGCAGGCCCGCCTGGCGCAAACTGTGAAAGCACTATCAAGGGACGCAGAACCGTGAAGCTCTTATGGCAACCGGGTAAAGAACGAATCGCCAACAGCCAGATGACACGTTTTCAACATTATGTTGAGCAGCGTTTCGAGCAATCCTTCCACAGTTACCAAGAACTACATCAGTGGTCAGTCACGGCGACGGATGATTTCTGGACCGCGGTCTGGGATTTCTGCGATCTCAAGGCAACCACACCCTACCAGCAACCGACGCTACATCTGGACAAGTTTCCTGGTACTGACTGGTTCCCGGGTAGCGAGCTCAATTTCGCTGAAAATCTACTGCGCTACCGGGACGATCAAGTCGCGATAGTCGGGCTACTAGAAAATGGCCAGCGACGCAGCTACACCTACGCTGAACTCTGGCGTGAAGTTGAACAGCTCGCCTCCGCCATGCGGCGCCATGGGATTACCAAAGGCGATCGCATCGCCGGGCTGTTGCCTAATATCCCAGAAACCGTCATCGCGATGTTAGCCACCACTAGTATCGGTGCTATCTGGTCCTCCTGTTCCCCAGATTTCGGCATCAATGGCGCCTGCGACCGATTTAGCCAGATCGAGCCGCGCCTCTTGTTTACCACTAATGCCTATATCTACAACGGCAAGCTGATTGATTGCCTGGAAAAGGTCGCCGCTATCACCGATAAGATCGAGAGCATCGAAGCAACGATTGTGATTCCACTGCTGGAAAAAGAGGAGTTCGAAACCGTTGAACTAGGCCGCACGCAAACATTGAGTACATTCATCTCAGGTGACATCACACCACTCACGTTTACGCCCCTGCCCTTCGATCATCCGCTCTATATCATGTACTCCAGCGGCACCACCGGAATTCCCAAATGTATTGTCCACGGTGCAGGCGGCACACTAATCCAGCATCTAAAAGAACATCAGCTGCACACGGATATCACTCGCGCGGACACGCTTATTTACTTTACGACCTGCGGCTGGATGATGTGGAACTGGCTGGTTTCAGGCCTAAGCAGCGGCTGCACGCTGGTACTCTATGACGGCTCACCGTTTGCCGAAAATGGTGAAGTGTTACTGAACGCCATCGACAACGAAGCCATCAGCGTATTCGGCACAAGTGCAAAGTACATTGCTGGGTTAGAAAAACAGGGATTGAAACCAAAAGAGAGCCATCAGCTGAATTCACTAAAGACAATTCTGTCAACAGGGTCTCCCTTAAGCGAAGCCAGCTACGAGTACATTTACCGTGACTTTAAAGCGGATGTTTGTTTGTCATCGATATCCGGCGGTACCGATATCATCTCGTGTTTTATGCTCGGCAACCCTAACCTGCCGGTATATTCTGGCGAAATCCAATGTCGCGGCCTGGGTATGGCGGTAGAGTTTTGGAATAAGGACAGCCAGCCAGTGACGGGTGAGACCGGCGAACTGGTGTGCATCACGCCCTTCCCCTCAACACCGACTGGCTTCTGGCACGACGAACAAGACAGGCGTTTTCTCAAGGCTTACTTCACTGAGCATCCCCGAGTCTGGACCCATGGTGACTATGGTGAGTTAACAGAACGAGGCGGCATAGTCATTCAAGGCCGCAGTGACGCCGTACTAAATCCCGCCGGCGTTCGTATCGGCACAGCAGAGATTTATCGTCAGGTAGAGACGATAGCCGACGTAATTGACTGTATCGCCGTAGGACAGGAATGGCAGGATGATGAGAGAGTCGTGCTATTCGTCGTCTTGCAAGCCGGTATTGCATTAGACGATCCGCTCATCGAGACCATCAAATTAACTATTAGGAACAATACGACGCCACGACACGTACCGGCAAAAATACTTCAGGTGACCGACATTCCGCGGACCATAAGTGGCAAAATCGTCGAACTCGCTGTGCGCAATGTTATACACGGTAAGCCGGTCAACAATACAGATGCGTTAGCTAATCCGGAGGCGCTCAATCTCTTCAAGAGCCGGCCCGAACTTAATGATTAGAGACACGAGACAGAGCAGTACTCATGAGTAGACTTCAAGCTAAAACCTTTGATGAGTTAACGGCACAACAACAGGCACTGTTCGAAGAAATCGTCGAAAACCGACCCGTTAAGCCTATTGATGGACATATTGGCGGCCCCTTCGATATCTGGTTGCGGAGCCCAGAGCTAGGCAAGCACCTGATAGACCTCGGTAGTTTTTTTCGGTTTAAGTCTTCTGTCGATCGACGTTATATCGAACTCGCCATCCTTGTTACCGGCGCCTATTGGCAAGCACAGTTTGAGTGGTTCGCACACGAGCCCATGGCGAGAGAGGCTGGCGTACCTGAAGACGTCATTCAAGCGATAAAAGCCGGTGATACCCCTGCGCTTGAGGACGCCGGAGATCGCGCCTGCTACGTACTGGCAAAAGAACTGCACACCGCAAGAACGGCAAGCCAGGCAACTTTTGATCAAGCACATGAACAATTCGGTGAAACCGGCGTCGCCGAACTCATCGCGCTATGTGGGTATTACTCAATGGTCTCAATGGCGCTCAATGGCTTCGCTGTCGAACTACCAGAGGGTGCGGAGTATCCGTTTCCAAAGTAATCGGCTCAGACTAACTACGCCACCCGAAATGGACACACACTATGACAATTATCATACACCACAACGGTCCGTCTACTTGTTCACAGAAAGTGCGCCTGGCACTTGCCGAAAAAGGTCTCGATTACGAAAGCCGTGAGGTCAACATTCAAGCCGGCGAGCAGCATGACCCTGAGTACGTGAAGCTAAACCCGAACCATGTGGTGCCCACTCTGGAACATGAAGGCGGCGTCTTTATCGAGTCTGCACTCATCAGTGAATATCTTGATGATGCGTTCCCTGAGACGCCACTCAAACCAGCCGATGCGGCGGGTCGTCATGCTATGCGAATGTGGACCCGGCGCTTCGATGCCTTTCATTCACACGCGGGCGCGCTCACCTATGCAATTGGCATTGGGCCCATGGTATTGCAGCAGGGGCCGACGGCCATGGCTGCGCAGCTCGAAGGCATACCTGATGCGGCCAAGCGCGAACAGAAGCGCATTGCGATCGAGCAAGGCCTGACAGCCCCCAGTGTTGCCATCGCGATCCAAGCCGCGGTGCGCATCCTCGATCAAATGCAGGTTGACCTGCCGGCGCACACCTGGCTCGCCGGTGACGACCTGAGCCTGGCTGATTTAGCCGGCCTACCCTACGTGCTGCGTCTCGACTCTCTGGCGATGACACCCCTGCTAGAAGCACGCCCCAACGTGGCAGATTGGTACGCACGCATGCAAGCACGACCCAGCTATCAAACAGCCGTCGCCTCACACGTTCCCGAAATGGTGATCGCCCTATTGCGTAAAAATGGTGAAGCGGTCTGGGCGGACGTTGAAACGCTCGCAAACTAGAGCCTGGCATTAGATGCTGTAGTTTGAAAATCAGGTACAATTTATGAGGTATTATTAATTCGCCTCCATGATATCAACAGCCAGCTATGACTATTCAACTAGAAAAACAAGAAAATAAAAGCGGTGATAAAGGGGTCGCCTCCCAGGGTTTTGGGCGAGTTGCAGAATCGCCGGCGCTGATCTACAACCCCATCACTCAGACCCGTAACGCGATTAGCCATTTTGAAGCGAATGGATTTGTCGTTCTGTCACCCTGCCTCAGTGCTGCTGAACTCAAAGAACTCAACGATTTTTATGACCGAACACAGAAACAAAACCCGGACGTATGGGGACTTGGCGAAAGCCGAAAACCACAGCACAGAGAGCAAGGCCTCATATTTTCACAACCATTGTTAGACTATCCTGAACTCGATTCATACACACAACACCCAGTGACCTTTCCAATCGTTTGCGAACTACTTGGCGGCAAGGAGCATGCCCGGTTCAGCGAATTCAATTTTCGTGAAACACCCGAGAACGGTGGCTTCGGCTCCATGAATTTCCATCACGACGCGACAGTGCCGGATCGTTTTCTTCGTCAGCCCTATTTGCCCTGTGACTATCTTTGCGCGATTCACTATCTAACCGATGTTGATGCAACCACACCCGCTTTTTGCGTTGTGCCTGGCTCAAACCAATTTGAAACGCTTCGAGAATCTTATGAGACTTTCGGCGACAGTTATGTCGAGTTGCCGATTCACGGCGAGGCCGGTTCATGTGTGTTGTATGACACCACCATATTCCACACCCGCCTGGATGGTGATGGCGTCAAACCCCGCAGGACCTGGCATCAGTATTACGCCCGTGGTGGTTGGATAAAGAGCACCCTACCCAGCACTAGCCGTTATGTTCGAGCGCCGAGCCCCACACTCACCGATTGGAACCTGTTTCCAGAGCGGCTAGCCCAGCATCCTGACCCCGCTAAGAGGCTATTTTTCTCCCATTGGAATACGGCTCAAGGAGAATGGGCGGCATCAGGATTTAGTGATGACGTTCGGTTTGCGATGCCAAAAGGCAACTCATAGCGACTGCGACTACATCGCACCTCATGATTATTCTAGAACGGCAAGTCTAGTCAGATCCCACAAATGTTTTTCTTTGCGCCGACTATTTGACCTTAGCTATCCTGCTAATTATGTAGAGAACAGTCAAAAACATAACCACGGTCAGAAATGACATGATAGTAAAAGTGAAATCGGGCAGGTAATCAGCCCGCCTATAGGTGCCAGAAACCTTAGCGATGTTCCACAGGTCGCCGCTGCCTCTACCGACTTTTAGCTGGCCTTTCATGCCTTTCTCCATGTGTTGCGCCATATCACAGTGGACCAGATAGGTTTTATGGTCTCCAGGCACGATAAATGTGCCAGTGACTGACTTTCCCGCCATTGCCTCGAGATGGAACATGCCAGTTGGGTAAAGGTAATTAGGCAGACCATGGACCATCCACTGATGCCTCACCTCGTCCTCATTAAAAAATGTGACGGTGATACGACTACAGGGCGCGACATTATATTCGTGTTGGTTCATGCCAAACACCATCCCAGGATTATCCTTGGCATAGTCTCGCCCTGCACGCACTGAAAATTCATAGTCCTCTGAGATAGAATCACAACCCCAGGGCAATTCGTGATGATTTGAATTCATCACAATACCATCTGAATTCATGCTCATGTTCATGTTCATATTCATGGCGTGTGCTTGTTGATGATCCATTTCCGCCATACAAAGCGAAACGTTAACACTTAGCAGTGCCGCCACAATCAATCGTTCAACAGACTTTTTCACGGTATTTTTTCACGGTATTTTATCTTGCTCACCAAGAGGGCCAGGAAAATCCCGATCGACAAAGATAAAATAATCAGTCGAGTAAACAAGAGCCAGTCACGAGCGACGTCTGAAAATAGATCGGGGGCATATGATTGCCATACAGGGATTTGTTTTTGATAATACTGCTCGGTAAAAAACGGTTTGAATGACACACCTTGAGTTTTTGGCCAGCCAGCTTCGCTCAGATAGTTTTTGTAGACGATGGCACTAATATTTCCGCCCGGACCTATGCCATCGGTTGTTATCCCACGGTTCTGGTGATCATGAAACAACCAAATACCTGAACCGTAAGAATGCAGTCCGTCATTGATCGTTGACAAGGCGAGGTCAGCACGCTGTGCCGTGGCCAGCCAGAGAACATCCCGCACCACCTGCGCGTTCTCGGGTAAAGGGACACCGTCCTGGTGAGTGAGGGTAAACTTATGGCCATGGGTATGCAGCGCAATACCTTTAGTACCGCCGTTTAATACGCGCAATTTGATGTTTTCGTCTTCTTCAACAACCACAATTGACTCACGGAAGGTATATGGAAAAGACTTTCCATTCAGTAAGAAGTAGTCCGCAGTGGCATCGGTTACATCATATTCTCTGTGCATCGAACGTGTGACCAATCTCGGATCGTTAGAATCTTGAATTCTCTCACTCAACTGTTTATCCAGGTCGGTGTAGTGAAGGTCATACTCCTGGGTATAATCTTCTTTAACGGCAACTGATGGAACACGCACGAGTCCCGCACCAATATTCATCGTTTGTAACCAGTTATTGGGTCGGTTCTCTTCAACGATAAACATTCCCTGCAGACCCATGGTGACGTGGACGTGGGGTTGAACGTGGCAGTGGTAGAACATCGTGCCCGCCTTGCGCGGATTTAGTTCATAGGTTCGAGCATTACCAGGTAAAACAGGCAACTCACTGGTCAGTGGAACCCCATCATTACCCTTGCCATCAGCATCCACAAAGCCGTGATCCGAACCATGCAAGTGCAATGTGTGGGGCATATAGTGGGTGTTCTCAAGCGTGATCTTTACCTGATCACCGGCTTCAATACGAATGACTGGAGATGGCACTCGTAACGAAGATCGTGCCATCTTTGATTCAAAATTCTCTCTTGCCATGCCTGCAAGCTTAGGCGCAAAAACCCATAACCCCGGTTTGATGCCCGGCGCTATTTCGTACTGTGTAACCGGTTGATCTGATTCGCCTGAGGCGCCATTCAACTCAACTAATTCAAGTCGAATGTGAATCACATCCGGGTCACCATCACCATCAAGGTCCTCGCCCTTCTCAATAGCATCCGGCGTTAGCCCACTTTTCATCAATGTCTGATGACTGATGTTATTGGTCCCTTTGACGAAAGACGCAACCATAAAGGGATTATCTGCAATACAGGGTAATGATTCTGAAATGGCGACACCCTCAATTACCTGGCTATCTCGCCAATTTAATAAATCGGGGGGACAAAAAACTTCGGAATCGATCTGGCCGCCCGGTACAGATATAGGTAAGGCTCTGTATTCACTTGCGCCAAACCAAAGGGACAATTGAACCTTTAATGCAACCGGGTACCACGCCGGCGGAAAAGAAATCAGCGCAACAAAGAGCGCCAGAACCATTAAACTAAGACCCTTCATAATATCGTTAGGTACCTCGAAGTTTGCGACTAATCTGCTTCAGCATGCCCTGGTTACTCATATACTGGAGCTGTAGCAAAAGGATCACAAGAAGGATAAGCGGCCAGTAACCAAACCCTGTACTACCCACTTCGAAGGGGAATACGGCACGATAGATAATATTCTTAGTCGGATGAGGCGCAGTAACAATTCCTATATAACTGCCGGACTTCTCGAAGTTGTGTTCAACAGTCAGTCTTCTATTTGAATGGATCACCGGCGGGAGGAAAAGGACAGTTTGACTATCCAAGTCATCAATAGCCTCAATATTTTCCCAACGAACAAATTGGCCAAACCCCTGTAGATCTTCGATGATCCGAAAATCCACTGGTACTTTCTCGAGACCCTGATGCAAATAGTCCAGTACGAAGATCGTGTTTTCTACGTCGGGTAAATCTTCACAAAATACGTCGTTGCCATTATCCGCTGGCTGGTAAACGCTAAAATGAGCAGTATAAAAGCCTATGTTGATCATGCAGCTTCCAGCTTCCCCCACAACGCCCCCTGCAGACCGCAGATGAGCCGTAAATAGCAACAAAATCCCAAAAAGCGAAGTTTGTAAAAGTATTTTTCGACTCGCCGGAATACACATCTTTACATCCTATGTCGATAATCAGCATACCCCCTCAGTTGAAGTGTTAAAAGATTCTTTTCACTAACGGTTGACTTAGAAGCACGTCGCAGGTACGTTATTTTCATTGGTTGACCACCGACTCGCAGCACTAACTTCCTGCAGCTCAAGGTAGTTGGTAAGTGATGGCCTTCCCAGTTCAAAAGAATTTGACGTGCTGGAGAACGAGGTATGTTGCTTGCTGTTGTATTGGTAGTACTTGTGGTTGGATCAATTGCCTTCCATTTTCTTAGTCCCTGGTGGTTCACACCTATTGCCTCCCATTGGCAAACAATCGACGACACGATCAATATTACCTTTTGGGTAACGGGTGCGGTGTTCATCGCCGTCAACCTGTTTATGGCCTATGCGATTATCAAATATCGCCATAGGCCAGAAGAAAATCGCCGCGCGCACTATGAGCCGGAGAATTCCAAACTTGAACTCTGGCTGACTGTCGTCACTGCTATAGGGGTCGCTGCCATATTGGCGCCGGGGCTTTACGTCTGGGCTCAATTTGTCGAGCCGCCAGAAGATGCCTGGGAACTCGAAGTTGTTGGAGAACAGTGGCGCTGGAGCTACAGACTACCCGGCAAGGACGGCGTACTCGGTACATCGTCCGTTTCACTGATCAACATAAACAACCACTTTGGTGTCGATCCCGACGACGAAAATGGTCAAGACGATGTTCTCGTCACCTCAAACATCCTCCATATCCCCATAGGTAAACCCGTTAGATTCTGGCTGCGGTCAAAGGATGTTTTGCACGATTTCGCGGTCGCCGAATTTCGGGTCAAGATGGATTTGGTGCCCGGACTCGTTTCCTATTTATGGTTTACCCCTACACTCACAGGGACTTTTGATGTGCTTTGTGAAGAACTATGCGGCGTGGGGCACTTCGTCATGCGCGGTAAAGTTGTAGTTGATGAAGAAGCTGACTTCCAGATATGGCTGGATGATCAGATAACCTTTAGAGAATCACAGGCCATCGGCAGCGGCGATATTGCAGTAGGAGAGTCGTTGTACCCCGTTTGTGCTGCTTGTCATGGTCCTAGTGGAGAAGGCAATGTTGCATTAAATTCGCCAAAAATCAGCGGCCAGCACCATTGGTACCTCGAACAACAGATTCGGAATTTTAAACACGGTATCAGAGGTAGTCACAAAGACGATACCTACGGCCAGCAAATGGCACCTATGGCTGGATTGTTAGCCGACGATACCGCAATTCGAGACATTTCAGCCTATATCAGCAGCCTACCTAAAATAGCGGCCGACGATGAACTGATCGCTGATGTTGCTCATGGCAAGAAACTTTATGTCACCTGTGCCACCTGTCACGGCAAAATGGGAGAAGGCAAATATGCCATGAATGCACCCCAGCTAAGTGGTCAAGAATCCTGGTACATGATTCGCCAACTACAAAATTTCAAAGCCGGCGTGAGGGGTAGACATGCCCTCGACTTGTTTGGACCACAAATGTTCAGCATGGCAAGGTATCTTCGCGACGATGATGACATCAAGGATGTGGTCGCCTATATCAATACGCTGCCGTTAGAAAAATCCAGCGCCATACACAATTCAGTTGCAGGAGGTCGTTGATGGCACAGGTAGCACTTGCAGACAGTGGACAGCCGCTTTCACATCCGCGTAGCTTTTTTACCAAATATATTTGGAGCCAGGACCACAAGGTCATCGCGATTCAGTATGGTCTGACCGCAATATCCGTCGGAATTGTGGCACTAGTGCTTTCTGGCATGATGCGCCTGCAACTCGGTTTCCCAGACACTTTTTCCTTTATAGATCCCAGTGAGTATCTTCAGTTTGTGACCATGCACGGCATGATCATGGTGATTTATCTCCTGACGGCTCTATTTCTAGGGGGTTTTGGGAATTACCTGATTCCGCTGATGGTAGGTGCTCGAGATATGGTGTTCCCCTATCTGAATATGCTGAGCTATTGGATCTATTTGCTCTCGGTCATTATTTTAATGACGAGTTTTTTTGTAGCCGATGGATCAACCGGCGCCGGTTGGACTCTATATCCGCCACAGGCCATCAGCTATGGCACGCCAGGTTCTGATTTTGGCATAGTACTCATGCTAATTTCTCTGGCTGTCTTCATAGTTGCGTTCACTATGGGTGGCTTGAACTATGTGACAACGGTGCTGCAGGCCAGAACTCACGGCATGACAATGATGCGTTTACCGCTAACAGTTTGGGGCATCCTCACCGCAACTGTACTCGGGCTCCTAGCATTCCCCGCACTTCTGGTTAGTGCGATTATGATGACTTTCGACAGGCTGCTTGGGACCAGTTTCTTTATGCCGGCAATGATGTCCATGGGTGAACAGACGGACCATGATGGTGGTAGCCCAGTCCTGTTCCAGCATCTTTTCTGGTTTTTCGGTCATCCCGAAGTTTATATTGTCGCGCTTCCAGCATTTGGAATTGTGTCAGATCTGTTAAGTGTTCATGCACGAAAGAATATATTTGGTTATCGCATGATGGTCTGGGCGATAATAGGAATTGGCGGACTTAGCTTTATTGTCTGGGCACACCACATGTACGTGAGTGGCATGAACCCTTATTTTGGTTTCTTCTTTGCAACCACGACGCTCATTATCGCTGTGCCAACGGCAATAAAAGTTTACAACTGGGTACTCACGCTCTGGCGCGGTAATATTCATTTTACAGTACCCATGCTGTTTGCCATCGGCTTCATTTTCACCTTCACACATGGAGGGTTAACGGGCATATTTTTGGGTAACGTCGTTGTAGACCTGCCGTTGTCCGACACCTACTTCGTGGTGGCACACTTCCATATGGTGATGGGTGTATCGCCAATTCTCGTTGTATTTGGCGCCATTTATCACTGGTTTCCAAAGATTACCGGGAGAATGTTTAACGACACGCTGGGTAAATTGCATTTCTGGGGAACATTCCTTGGTACCTACTCAATCTACCTACCTATGCATTATCTGGGCTTCCTCGGTGTGCCAAGGCGCTACTTTGCCTATGAAGGGATTGATTTTATACCCGAGTCGGCATTGCAACTTAACTCAGGTATCACCGTCGCAGCGCTATTTGTAGCAGCTGTGCAGCTGATCTTTCTCGTCAATATGATCTGGAGTGTATTCAAAGGGAAAAAGGCAGACCCCAACCCTTGGAATGCAACAACATTGGAGTGGCTGACACCTCAGACTCCTCCCGAACATGGGAACTGGGGACCCGAGTTACCACGCGTGTATCGCTGGGCATATGCCTACAGCGTCCCTGGTGCAGAAAAAGATTTTATCACTCAAATCGAGCCACCTCGTGAAGACGACACACTAGGCCATCCAGAAAACGAGCGTGCTACATGACAATTATCGTGACCTTTGTTGTGCTAACGGTTCTTGGCTCTTACTGGTGGCTATGGACCCATCGAGTTACCGAGAAACCATGGCTGGTTGAGGGCATTCCCGAGGATCACTCCAAGGCCCGGGAACCCTATCAGGCCTCGCGAACAGGTCTAATTATATTTCTAGCCGTTGTTACCAGCCTTTTCTCGCTTTTTGCCAGTGCCTATTTTATTCGCATGCAGTTGGATGATTGGACGCCACTCGCAGAACCCAGCTTGTTATGGGTAAATACCGGCATGCTCGTCCTGGGCAGTATTGTCATTCAATGGGCATCTTACTGCTCAGGGAAGGAGCAACTCAGAAATACCCAGCATGCTCTGTTGGCTACAGGTTTCTTTACTGGCTGTTTTATATTTGGGCAACTCTGGGTCTGGCAAGAGCTGGTGAACAATGGGTTTTATATCAGGTCTGGACCAGCGGTAGCGTTTTTCTATGTGATTACCGGGCTTCACATGCTCCACATGTTTGGTGGCCTGTGGGTATGGTGCCGCACAACCTTAAATCTGTGGTCGGGTACAGAATTGTTAGAAATGAAACAGAGCATCCAGTTGTGTAGAACCTATTGGCATTATCTATTGCTTGTTTGGATGGCACTGTTTGGGTTGCTTTTGTCTACGTAAAAATAACCAGTGACGATTACGTCGTTTAAAAAACTGAGAGCTTGTTATGAGTGAAACCATGGCGACAGATCCAGCTCCTACAGGAGGGTTAACAACTCTTGTAAACGATTGGGCTGATGAAAAGCAGGCCTTTCAAGTGCCCTGGGGGAAAGCCATGATGTGGATTTTCCTACTTAGTGACACGTTTATATTTACCTGCTTTTTGACGGCTTACATGAATGTTCGCATGTCCACCACGGTACCCTGGCCAATCCCAAGTGAGGTTTTTGCACTCACTCTATTTGGCGAAAACATCCCCCTAATTTTGATTGCGATTATGACTTTTATCCTGATTAGCAGCAGTGGCACTATGGCCATGGCGGTTAACTACGGTTACCGCAGGGACAGGGTTAAAACGGCCTCTCTGATGTTGGCGACGGCTTTCTTCGGGTTATGTTTTGTTGGCATGCAGGCATTTGAGTGGACCAAACTCATTCATGAAGGTGTCCGCCCTTGGAGCAATCCCTTCGGGGCGCCACAGTTTGGATCCTCCTTTTTTATGATCACAGGGTTTCATGGATTACACGTTTCCGCGGGTGTTATTTATCTCAGCACCGTGGCATTTAAAGTTTTTCGAGGCGATTACGATAAGAAAGACAATTACGAAATAGTGGAGATAACCGGTCTCTACTGGCACTTTGTTGATCTTGTCTGGGTATTTATCTTCGCTTTCTTCTATTTATGGTGAGGCAATTTCTGGAGATTGGTAATTATGGATTCTGCTGACGGACAACAACATCCCATTGGGCTCTACTTAAAAGTCTGGGCGCTTCTTTTCGTGTTAAGCACTCTGTCCTATTTGGTTGACTACTTTAATTTTGAGGGTTTGCTTCGTTGGACGCTTATTATTGTCTTTATGGTGCTAAAAGCGGGTTTTATCATTGGTATTTTCATGCATATGGCCTGGGAAAGATTGGCGTTGGCTTATGCTATTTTAATGCCGCCTGGATGCTTATTGATACTCATTGCCTTGATGGCCATTGAAGCTAACTACACATTCCTAACACGAAGTACCTTCTTCAGTGGATAAGCAGATAAGCAAGGCAGTCACTCTAAACGCGCCGATAGGTTTTACCCTTCTCCATTGGCGTGATTATCTTGAGCTTTGCAAGCCCAGGGTCGTATTGCTCATGTTGTTGTGTACGACCGTTGGTATGTTTTTGGCGAGTTCTGAACTTGTCAGCCTCTCGCTCCTACTATTCACAAATATTGGCGTAGCACTTGTTGCCGGATCAGCGGCGACCGTGAATCACATAGTTGATTCACATATAGACGCAAAAATGGCACGAACCCATCTGCGGCCCATCGCACAGGGGCGCGTGTCGGCTGTTTCTGCACTGGTATTTTCGGGCATAACAGGGACGCTCGGCATGTTGGTATTAACCGTGTTAGTAAACCCCCTCACCGCTTGGCTAAATCTCGCAGCCTGGATTGGCTACGGCATCATTTATTCCATGTACCTTAAGCACGCCACGCCGCAAAATATCGTCATCGGCGGATTATTCGGTGCTGCACCTCCATTGTTTGGTTGGACTGCCGTAACGAACCAGATCGAAGTCGGTGGCGTGTTATTGGTCATGATTATATTTTGCTGGACCCCACCACACTTCTGGGCTTTGGCTTTAGATAGGAAGGAAGATTACGCAAAAGTTGATATCCCGATGTTACCCAACATTTACGGGGACCGTGTCACTGCGCTCTACATACTTGCTTACACAATATTATTAGTAGGCGTTAGTTCCATGCCCTATTTAATCGGAATGAGCGGCTTAGTTTATCTGGCCGGTTCAACTTTACTGGGTGTGGGATTTCTCTACTGGTCGATTGAAATACTTCGGCAGAACCCCAAAGCGCCTAGACAAACATTCAGATATTCCATTGTTTATCTTATGGCGCTATTTATTGCCCTGCTGACGGATCACTTCATCTGATCAGGTAAAAGGGGAAGCCCAACTTCGATAGGAGCTCCGCCAGGTACTACTCAAACTTACTTAATTTTGATGGTTCAACTGCCCTCTGCTCGCGCAACTCTCTGTGCTGTACTTGGGATGAGTTAAATAAATTACGCTCAATAAACGCTAACAGCAGATGTTGTAGAGCAAAAATCCAATGCGGCGCCCCCATCTCTGTTCCCATATCCTTGAGCTTTGGATGTGACTCAAGCAATTTCTTTAATACAGGTTCCTGTACTGGGTCTAACTCTACGATGAAAACATGATTGCCTTCCGCGAGCGATTGCTCAAATCTCCTGTAGTGGTAGTTCGGTTTTTGGAACCCAATAAACCCGCCTTCCCAGGTACAAAAACCGACTACGAGTACCGAGAGGAAATAAAAGGGTAGCCAGCCAGCCGGACTCTCATTCAAACCAAAAAAATGTACGCTAACCAGCATGGCAGATGACACCAAAACGCCGGCAAACACACCAATTAATCCGGAGTGAATAACATCATTTTTAAGGAGGGATTGCACAGCATTCAGATGAAGGTGATTTTCAACACCTTCCGAATCATTGCTAAGAACATGAATCTGTATCTTCTCTACACCTTGATGTTCTAATTGATCTTCAAGGAGATCCAAATCGCCCAAATCGTCGCTTATAAAATAGTGCCTTAACGTCATAACTATCTTCTCCCAATATTGAAGAAAACGATACTTAGCCCTTGGTCTACCTCATATTTTACTTATCACTATCAACACCAATTATCCTAAGCTGACAATCAGTTGCTTAAGTAAAAAAGACTACTTTGAGTCTATCAGTGAATGGTGAGTGGCGCACGGAAACCCTTGCTTTTACTAACAGTTTTTAACACAACCAACAGTGCCCTGAACCCTGCCCTGAACCCTGTCACAGAGGTGAAACCAAGTTGTAATACATATTTCGAATATCAACCAAATTACCAATAACAAATAGCAGACTTTTTGGATTCTTTATCCGATTGTTAAACGACCCCGCCGAGGTGCTGATTAGGAGGTGCTGATTAGGAAGTGCTGGCAAGGACGTATTCAATTGGCAGATTCGTTTGACATGATGATCGTACCGCTGGCAGCGAACATTCCGCCGACGCCATGACACACGGATATTTTCGCATCATCAATCTGCGCCGGAGCGGTACCGCGCATCTGTCGAACACTTTCCTGCAGTGCGTACATACCGTACATGCCGGAGTGCATATAACTCAGACCACCACCGTTAGTGTTCATCGGGAGGCTACCACCTGGAGCAGTCTGTCGCTCTTCGATAAACGCACCCGCTTCGCCTCGACCACAAAAACCCAGATCTTCTAGGCCATAAAAAGGCAGGTGGGCAAATGCGTCATAGATCATCAGGTGATCAACATCTTTATGGCTAATGCCGGATTCGCGGAAGGCCTTCGCACCACTCACCTGGAACGCTTTCGAAACTGTCATGTCCTGCATCTGGCTAATCATTGGCGTCTCGACACTTTCGCCAGTTCCGATTATGTAGACAGGCTTAGTGGGGAAATCCTTCGCTCGCTCGGCAGAAGTTAGAATCAATGCGCCACCACCATCGGTCACAAGACAACACTCGAGCTTGGTAAATGGATAGGCAATCATTCGCGCGTTCATCACATCATCAACAGAAATCGGATCCCGTTGGGCAGCGCGCGGATTCATCCCAGCCCACTCCCGCTGAACGACCGCAACTGTGGCTAACTGTTCCAGGGTGGTGCCGGTTTCCTTCATGTAGCGCAGAAAAGGAATTGTAAAGATTGATGGCGGGCCCATCGGGCCATAAGGCGATTCGAACTGGCCTTGAAGTGATGCCCGGTTACCGCGAAAACCACCTCGGCCGACACCGGACCGCCCACTTTCCCCATGCGTAATGAGCACAGTAGTGCACAATCCTTCATTTATGGCAGCGGCAGCGTGCCTAACATGCAGCATAAAGGAGCACCCTCCCACCTGAGTACCATCTGCCCATTCAGGAACGATACCCAGGTAATGGGCAACCGCAACAGGAGACTCACCGGCACAGGCAATGCCATCAATGTCTGAAGGTTTTAGTCCTGCATCTGCCAGCGTGTTTAACGCGGCATCCGCATGCAGCTGAAGCTGACTCATACCTGGGATTTTCCCCAATTCCGTTGTTTCTGCCGCCCCAACAATCGCTACTGAATTCGGTTTCATGACGCACCTCCCGCTGGCCGAAAATATGGCAGGGAAATTTCTTCTGTCAGTGTTTCGAACGTCACCTTTAATGGCATATCAAGCACCAACGCTTCAGGTGTTTGTTCAACATCGACGATATTGGTCATCATTCTCGGCCCTTCTTTGAGCTCTACCACTGCAATGGCATAGGGACCATCGAAGGCTGGGTGTGGAAGATGATTGATCACATAGCTATAAAGCGTGGCCTCGCCGGATGCGGCGAATACTTCCACCGCTTTCGATGCACAAGCCGGGCAAAATGGCCTTGGCGGAAAATACGTCGCGGCGCAAGACTGACAGCGCTGTAAGCGCAGTTCGTCTTTCTTTGTGCCTTCCCAGAAATGCGCTGTTTCGGGTGTTGGGATCGGTAGTGGTAATTTAGTTTTATCAGCCTTCTTATTATCAATCATGTTCTTGTCTACTTTTATGAATGATTTAAGCGTAACGAAAACTGGCTCCAGCGTCATCCCTCTGCAGTGGTCAACTCATGAACCTATACGATTGCGGTGTAGCCAATTCGGTTTGAATCTGTCCTGCTAGGAATACGCTGCCAGCTGGTAAAGTTTTTGGGTAACCTAGAAAAAATTGCGGCGGTCAAATTGCGATGCCATCGGATTGATCAGCGCGAGCTGATTGCTGCGACTATTTGCAGAACAGATAGTCGCAGCACAGAGAAACAGGCAAACAAAAGAGCTGAGCCACCGACTAGATGAGAGTATTCACAATGCAGAGGAAGTCAGCGCAAAAGTGAAAGTGGCATTTCAGGAATTTTCGGACTGGCGCAACAGTGAGAGTTTACTTCGAGAACTTCGTCAAAAAGTCACCTTTGCATTGCTGGCAGAAGCCGAAGATATTGAGCAAGTGACTACCATCGTCGATAGCCTATTCTCACTGCTGGAAAGGGCTGGGAGGATCTAATCGCGTAGACATTTCGGGCCGCAAAGCCGCATTCAAAACTCAAGTAGCCGCGTGGGCCGAGAAGCTCGACGTACGCGTTGTTGGTTTGTACGTTCGCCCCATGCAAAACAAGTAGGCGTCATAAAGAACGCCTGCGACTACATGCCGCAAAAAAGGCATCAAACAACTCGGACAAGAAGAATAAACGAACGGATTGTCAGAGGCGTCAACGCGCCGATTGGCGACCCAGCTCATAGTCTAGCCTACAGCCCAGCCTCGATCTGGCGCAAACCGATCCTCTCGACAACACATCTGCAGTATCAACTCAAACACCCGTTTCGCGGGGGCCGCCTTCGCGACGGTACTACCCACAACCGCACTGATTCCAAAACCCAGACATAACCTGATTCACTTTTCCGGGCGTACTGGCGTCCAATGCCAAACTCTGCACCCCTGACATGGGCACAACGGTTAAAGCATGTCTTCGAGCGTGATGTCACCATCTGCCCAAACCGCGGTGAATTCGCTCATCGTTGAAAACCATCTGACGTTAATTCGACTACTTCGGCCAGGTGGCGAAAAACAGGTTTATTTTTCCTATTCTCGGGGATGCATATAACTTTTCATTAGAATTCATCACAATGTACGAAGAGGCTGCACCAGTCTAAAACCAGTGCTGCCCCTTTGACATTTTTCTCTGCATGGCATACTTAATTTCGCCACAACATCATTGATCCTACAATTTTAAAGAGACCACTCAACACCAACTATGGCTGTGCGCGGTTTGTTTGGCCTAGCACCGTCGGGCTGACGTGATGCAATCGCACGCTCGTCAAGCAAGTTTTCGACCTTCAGGAACATCGAAATATCAGCACTTAGATTGTAACGACTGACGTAATCTATGACAAAAACATCGTCAGTTTTAGTAAAGTCAGCGGCGCTATTATTACAGCCAACATCTATACACATTTCATCAGTGTATTTAGCCACCAGGTAATTACCCCAGCCATTGTTAGCCTCTAAGCCCAACCGCAGGCTAAAGGTATTTTCCGCAATGGATGGTAATTGATCGCCATCCACAAAACCGGTCCCCACATTGTCATCACTAATCGTCGCATCAGTATAGGTATACATCACATCCACTGGCAGAGTGAAATTTCCCAACTCAAAGCTGGAATTAGCCTGAAATTCTAGACCCGCAACCACCGCTTCGCCAGTCACAAAAGAGCCCGAGGTATTGCCATTACTACAAGGATTGGCATTAGAGCAGTCTTCAGCCTTGTCTTCAAAGTCGCTGTAGAAACCAACCACTTCGACAAACCAAGTGCCATTATAACGAACGCCTGCTTCCCAATTAGTACTGGTCTCCGGCTCTTGATTTTCCTTCGCACCGCCGCCCAATGGTGAGAAACCTTTGTGAACGCCACCCAATACCTGCCAGCTAGTACTTAGATCATAAGTAAAAGAAGCGCCAGGTAACCATTCGTTATTACTGTTACTACGGCGACTATCTAACTGAGTACGCCCCTCGTCGCCGTACTGTTTGCGCGAAGAATCAACATCTTCCCAACGCAATGCTAGGTTCACATCTAGAGCGTCATTTACTGCCCAGCTGTCTACTGCCCACAATGAAGTAGCATCGGCTGTTTCTAAACGATTATTACTACCAGAAGGCGCTCTAGTTCTATCAAATACTAATTGGCCGTCGATCTGGTTAAAGAACTCTACCGGTTGAAAGCGATCCATTTCGTCTTCGTGAACCCGTCCACCCAAAGCCAATTGATGATTGCCAAGCGCCACATCAAAATTCAATTCAACGCCACGCGAGGTGTACTCGCGATTGTTGTGCTTATACTGCAGATCAGTTGCGTCTTCAGTACCATCTAGAACCCCCTGGGCAAGCGCATCACCGGTGTTGGCTGCGTCAACAAAACTGCCACCGCCACTCAATTTAAACCAGTCACGGGCAAATTCGTTGTAATAAGCAGTAGCACTCATCGACACACTGTCGCTCAACTCATTACGATAAACCAAATTGAAACCACGGTGGTCATTATCCATTTCGTCAGGCTCTGACAGACCATAGCGTCGATCTTCGTCGCGCTTGAAGTCAGCATCGGTCAAGCCAAGATACGTCTCATCAGAAACCTCTTCAGAGTACTGCGCCTTAAACGCAAGGCTCTGAGACTCGCCCTCCCAGAGCAATTTAACCAGGTAATCACTAATGTCATAGCCGGTATCACTACTGCTACCATCGATATCTTTGAAACCAGCGGCACTGCGTTGCGCTGTTTCGATCAGGAAGCCAAATTCGCCACTACGTCCACCATAGCTAGCCAGCAAATCGGCTTCGGCGTTCGTACCATAAGAAACATTAACGTTACCGCTCGTTTGGTCAGGAATAGGTGTCGAAATCAAATTGATCACACCACCAGTGGTCTGTGGGCCATAGCGTAATAGTGGCGCGCCTTTGAGCACTTCAATAGCATGCATTCGACTGATTGTCGGAACGTAGTAAGCCGCTGGATTAGAATATGGCGCAGGGGCAATCAAAACCCCATCTTCCATCAAAGTAACTTTAGAAGAACGCCCAGAAATTGCCCCACGAATACCGATATTGGGACGCAGACCAAAGCCATCCTCTTCTTGAACATAGATACCCGGAACGGTCTTCAGTAATTGATTAATATCGCGAGCAGCCTCTATTTCTAGCTGCTTACTGTCAATCACCGAGCCGGTACCGGCTAATTGCCGAGCATCCTGTTTACTACCAATAATCGATACTTCTTCCAATTCCAAACTATTGGCATAGGCCCCACTGCTAAGTGCTCCAGCCATTGCCATAACTATAAATTGCCGCTTCATACTCATAATTCCAGTTCCATACTAGTTTTGTTTATCTGAGTCCTTCAAAGAACGCAAAGTAATAGGAATAGTTACCATTTGCAACAGCGAATTATTCTCATTTGCTAAAAAAAGGGGTTTAAAGCAATAAACAACCTGAATAGGTTTATTTTTGCTGCTCTATCTATTACTTGGCTAGCTTGAAACTTAAATTGCCACGCTGAAGCTGACTAGTTTTGCTAACAAATGACGTGTGCAGAGAAGGGGCTTGGGAAAAAATGTTACGTCTTAACGTATATTTTCAAGTTCTGTTGATAGTAGATGGGTTTCCTAAGGAGTGACCTGTTCGGAAGACTTTAGAATTGACCTGCAGATACTGTAAGAAATTACTACCCAGTAGCTAGTTTCTAGACCATCGAGAAACTAGCTCAGCCACTGTTTCGATTGTAGCAACAGAAAATCCGACTGCACCCCTGACATGGGCACAACGGTTAAAGCGTGTCTTCGAGCGTGATGTCACCATTTGCCCAAACTGCGGTGGCAGACTACGGGTAATATCCGGGGGCCGCCAATAGACCAGCTTTACCCGATGCACTGAAATCCAACATCACTGACACCGTTGCGTTTAACCCTGCTCGACCCGCGTGGTGCGCGCGAAATCATACACAGCCGCCCTTACAGCGGGGAACTCGCTCGTCGTTGAAAACCATCTGACGTTAATTGAACTACTTTAGCCAGGTGGAGAAAATCAGGTCAAATTTAAACCTTGTATATCTGGATATAGATTCCTGAAATATAATATATTTTGAAGCGCCAAAATCACGGAAAAACTTGAATTTACGATCGCGCAAGTGCCCGCGGTCGCATTGCTCGGCGCGCGGCAAGTTGGCAAGACGACGCTTGCAAAAACCATCGCTGAAGGTATCAACTCAGTTTATCTGGATTTGGAGGCGCCTGAGAATTTGCTGAAACTCAGTGATCCGACCAGTTTTTTAAGTGCTCATGCCGATAAACTGGTCATCATCGATGAAATACAGCGAAGCCCAGATTTATTTCCTGTGTTGCGGGGGCTAATCGATAAAAATCGGCAGCAGGGTCGTAGCAGCGGTCAGTTTTTGCTGCTTGGGTCAGCATCCATGGATTTGATGCGACAGTCTTCGGAAAGCCTGGCAGGTCGGATTAGTTATATCGAAATGAGCGGCCTGAACGCAGCTGAACTTGTTGGTAACAAAGATGATCGGCAGAACCTTTGGCTGCGGGGAGGTTTTCCAGATAGCTATCTTGCGGCGGATGATGATTTGGCCATGGACTGGCTTGAAAACCTAGTTCGCACTTATTTTGAGCGTGACGTCCCGCAAATGGGCTTTCGTGTTCCCGCTGCAACGTTGCGCCGACTTTGGACTGTGTTGGCTCATCTGCAAGGTGAAACCATAAACTATTCGAAGCTGGCGTCGAACCTTGAAGTTGATGCCACGACTGTAACTAACTATATAGATATTTCGACAGACCTTTTGCTGGTCAGGCGCCTCGAGCCCTGGCATACCAATGTCAAAAAGCGCCTGGTGAAGTCCCCTCGTTAATACGTCCGTGACAGCGGCATTCTGCACCGGTTGCTGGGCATCAATCACTACGATGCGTTGTTGTCTAATCCGGTTTTGGGTAAAAGCTGGGAGGGGTTTGCAATTGAAAATATTCATTCGGTCCTGCCGAGATTAAGCATGGCGTAGCCCCCAAAATCGGCAAGCACTACAGCAACACCAGTGACGATGTTGGCGCAGCGCATAAATACATCCTTTACCGCGGTGATGACGAGTTCCCGGTGGGCAATGACGTGAAGGTGATTTCTCTGTCAGGCCTGATGGAGAAGCTTCAAGCAGACTGATTGCAACCAATTTCTGAGCACCTGTCATCTTGATTAACCCGGAATCAGTATCGAGGGTGGAATATTCGTACAGTAACTGGGCATGCGTAAGTTCAAATCAATGAAGCATGCCCGACAGGTGGGTGCTACGTTCGCATCCACGCAGAAATAGCGCCGGAGACTTCCGCCAGGGATAGAAACTCCTGTTCAAGTCTGCCTCGATCAAGAGTCAGCAGCTCTCGATACAGCGCCTGCTCGCTAGCTGATAGGTATGCCGGCGGCTCCTCTGCTGCGTGTGTAGGCTCAGCAACCGCATGCCGACTGGCATAGTTTGAAAACGTTTGTTTATCCATCAGTAGCGGCGTAAGACCCGGTACTTGTTGCCGTGCCCTGGCAAGCATAACGAACCCCCAGGTGTCGATATCACCCCAGTAGGCAACCGGGCGCGACTGAAGCCAGCCTGTATTCATCCAGTTCAGGTTGAGACCTGCACCTAGGATCACCATGGTATCTGGCATGGCAGGCAGCAGATGCAGACATTGTTCGTTTTCAACAAGCAGCAAACGCTGTCCGGGTAGCGCTGTTTGCTGAATCTCTTTGTCTCGCACGCGAACGGTGCTAAAAGGCAGCAAGTTACCGTCGAGGTCAGCAAGCAACAGCCACTGCTCGGCGCTTCTGGTCGCGTCCAAAAAATCCTCAAGTCCAGTTTCGCTGACGCCGCCATCAAAGCGGATATCTAACATTGCAGTGATGAGCGTACGATGACGCTCAAGAAACTTGGTGTCTATGCCGGCAATGTTGATGGCGCGCAACGGCAGGCCTTTCGCCATACCGGGTTCCAGTTTCGTTGCAACATCAGCGACTGTGATCACTTCCTCTGCGGTCAGGTTTTGGGTCAAATAGATTTTTCGGACCAACAGGCTGCGAAACTGCTCATGAACATTCGCAATGATGTCGCTGAGTGTAGCAAATTCACTGGTGATTGAAGCCTCATTAATGGCAGAGATCCAATCAGATGGTTTATGCAGCGTCCAATGGGTTGGCACTTGCACCCCTGCTTTGCCGTCACCTTTAAGATGTCGATAGTTCACGGTTTCCCAGGCAACTTCACCAATAGTTACGCCACGCCAGGCAGACAGATGATGGCGCACTTGATCCGGCTGCTCCGCAACGATGCCAGGTAAAGGCTTACCAATTGAGATGCTAATCGGCCAGGCACCTGGGCCAAGTAAACGGGCCTCGCGCTGATTGGCATTGCGCCACTGGCGCGCAAGGCCGAGGCGAAGATCATTTGGGGTTTTCATGTTGCTCTTTTCGACTTTGAGACAGATGCTGGCGCTGCTCCGCATGAGCCTCAAGCTCTTCCCAGGCGATAGACGTTAGGGTGGCATTCAACCCTTTGCGATGTACCAGCACTGCAGACCGCGTGTGGTCGCGTAGCAATCGCATCTCCTTGTTGGGTGTCACAAACACGGCATGCAGGCCAAATTCTTTTAGTGCTGAAATGATTCGGCCGGCAACAGATTGAGAGCTTTTGGAAAATGCCTCGTCGAGAATAATTGTGCCAAACAGTGGACGATTAGCGCCGGGCGGGCATAACGCATAGGAAAGTGATGCCGTGAGAATGTAGCTCGCTATGATCTCTTTTTCGCCGCCGCTGCCGCCCTGGGAGCTGGTCCGTTTCTCAACAACCTCTCCAGTTGTTCGATCGACGACGGTGTAAGAAAATTCCAGGCGATAGCGCGGATCGAGCAGTGCGCGGGCGCCCACAGTGCGGCGGTTATCGCTCGCCTCGCGCAGCAGGCCAACGAGGTATTCCAGTGCTTTGTACTGCCCATTACCGCCATCATCCTGCAGCGCCGCTGAGCGCAGTTGGCCGGTTGCACGCTGAAGCGTTCGCAAACTCTCATGAATAACCCGCCGTGGCACCAACTGCACAAATCGGTTTTCCTGAAAGTTCACCTTTTGCAGCGTGAGGTTTAGTTCGCTGATGCGCTCTTCAATGATGTTGATTTCGTTATCGATGTCGGCCAGCAACTGAGTGACGCCCTGATCCGATGACTGGTTCAGATACTGCTGGAACCGGTTTTGTTTCTCTGGCAGTGCTTCATCGTTGAGTATGCGAAGGCGTTCCAAATAGGCTTCAAGATCGATAAGCTCCGTACCAGCCTCCGCCAGCGCGCCATTATCGATTCGTTTGGCGCGTTCCATCATGCGAATCAGATCCTGAATCAATCCAGCGATTCTGGTCTGCAGCTTCTCCGCGGCTTCAGCAAGCTGACGACGCGTCTGCCGTTCCTTGTCATCAAGGGTTTCAATCGCCAGGTCGGTAATCGCAGGCAGCTGAGCAGCTGCCAATTCAACCTGAGCCTCGGTGAGCCCTTCCCCAAGTCGCTGCGCGGCGGATGACAGTTGTGTCTCTGCATTGGAACGCCTGTCTAACAAGACCGCGCTATTGCGCTCTAGCTCATTGAGCTTTGCGTTCTGTTTCTCCTGCTCGAGCTGGGTTGTCTCATAATGCAGGCGTGCCTTGCCAGCATCCGAGGCAGGGTCTAACAGCAGCGCAAGGCGCTCGCGCAACGCATGGAGACGAGTTTCTGCACTGTGCAGGTCGATCGTTTCGAACTGCAGTCTTGTCAGTTCTTTGATCAAATCCAGCGTTTGTCTCACCTTGTTGATTTGAGCGACAGCAGCCTGGTATTCGGTATTGATTTCTTCGAGCTGGCTAGTGGCCTCAGCCAACCCATGTGCCAACTGGGCAACTGCATCCTGGTTACTGAAACCCGTCATCCAATTCTGATTGAGTGCACGCTGATCCTGTTTCTCGAACTGACCGCGATTACCCGACATGAGGCCCTGCTCTGTCATGCTATGAGGTTGTTGCTGCAAAGCCTCAGGTGTATCAACACAGTGCCTGTCGATTCGAGCAATCAGTACTTTGAGTGGTTCGCGCAGAGCATGAGATTTGAAGTTCAGTTTGCGGGTAAAGCCATCACCCAAAAATTCCCTCGACTTGTCGCTATCACCGGCGTCAAACAATCTGACGTAAAGTCTGTTATTGCGTGCGTTGATCCAGCGCAGCGCAGGCTTGACAAGATCCTGTGGCGCAATAATACGCATCCGATGGCCGCCGATCGCCCGTTCGATGGCGCCGCGCCAGGCCGATTCTTCTGCTTTCACCTCAATGAGTTCAGCCACAAAAGGCAGTGTTTGCTCTGCCGTACCGAGCGCATCCGCAAGCGCACTCCGAAAGTCCTGGTAGCTGCCCGGAATGTTAGAGTCGGGTCGCGACTTTGCGGTATCCAGTTCAGCTGTGATTGTTGCAACGGTGTCAGCCAGCGACTGCTTCTCTGCGCCAATGACATAGAGCTGTTCCTGCTGCGCCGCCAGGTTTGCTTCATGGACAACGAGTTGCTGCTCAGCCCAGGCATGATTCTGGTTAAAACTATTAAGATCCAGGCTCGTGTCGACACCCAACGTTTTAGCAACACGCTGGTAGTCAGCTGCATTGCGCGCCTTTTCTTTTACCAGTTGCAGCTGCGACTGAATTTGCTCGTTGGTCTGTTCGATCCGCCCACCGCCATGCTGCAGGTAAAGCTCGTGTGCCGCATTGGTCTCTACCTGTGCTGCAGTGAGCGCGGTCCGGGTGGTCTCAATCTTGCCAGCATTCTGTTCGATTTCTCGATCCAGCTTTTCAAGCCGCGCCGACCATAACTGGTGCCCGGCCAATGCAAACCATCTGGGCAGCAGCGATTGGAGTACCGCTTGAATCTCTGCTGCTTTACGCGTTCGCTGCAGCGCTTCGGACGTCGGCTTAACGGGTGCAAGAGATTCCTGCTGCCGCCGCGCGAGTTCAAGCTCCGCGTGTATTGCGGCCAGGTCATCAAACTCACTGGCCACTTTGCTGGCCCGGTCGAATGCGGCGTGGTCGTCCAGCACCAGTTGGCGAAAAATATCATCAATACTGTCGAGCTGTTTTAGTCCGGCAGCGCGGTTCAGCAACGTAAAGGCATTTTCGCCGACTTCGAAAAACCGCCGTACATGAGCCAGATAAGCGCGCTTTGTATCGAAAATGAACAGGCCAGGCTGTTCTTTGCCCAGCAGCTTCAAGCCGCGAGCACCACCTTCATGGTGCACCGTCAGCCACTCATCGAAGCCGATCTCGGCGCGCTCATTGACGATCCACAGGTCTTTGCGATCCGCATTGGCAGAGCTGCTACTGTCAATCCAGCAGAGCGCGCCCAGCTGTATCGTCCGCTGGCTGTTGGTGAAGGTGGCGCAAAGCCCTGTGGTGGTTTTGCCGGTTCGTGCCACATGGCGATTGTCACCGGTATCGTTACCTGCGCCCGCCACACCGCGAATATAGGAGATCAGATCACGATCGGAATCATGGCCGCCGGTTGAGGCCAGGTTGTACCGCGGCTGGGCGACCAGCAGCGTCATGATGGCGTCGACCAGGGTGGTCTTGCCGCTGCCTGTTGGACCAATAATTGCCGTGCCAGCAGGATCAAATTCAACCTGATGGCGGCCGCCAAATGGCCCCCAGTTGTAGATATCCAGCGTGTGAAGAATAAAGGTTTCGGGCACTGCCAAATCCAACGTTTCTGCAGTGTTCATTCTGTGGATTCGCTGTCTGATGATTGGCTACTGCTGGACGCCGCGGCACCTCGAAAGTCATTTAACAGGGCTTGCAGTGATGCCGGGTTAGCGAGATGGGTGATGATCGGGCGAATGGTCACCTGATCCTTGTCATCGATTTCAGAGACGACACCATGGGCGCGAATGTTCTCCAGCAAGTTACGTATCCGTTTCTGGTCGCGTGCATCGCTGCCGGATGAGCCCAGGAACAGTTCAAAATGTGAGATAAGCTCATCAAGCGCCATCGTTAATTGGCCGGCGCCTAACCCGGCTTCTTGCTCATGGGCCAGATATGCCTGGCGCATGATGGCAACCAGCAATGACTGCTCGAGAGTGAGGCGCTGACGGCGCACCAGCGGGTGCGCCGCATCCTCTCCTTCGACCTCGGTTGCGAATGGGTCGGCAATAACACTGACATACGCGAGACCCCTCACGTCATCGACCTTAACCGCAAGGTCAAGAGGTTCAAGCACAGCATTGACGGCACCAAGATGTGTCGTGAGCGTCTGGTAAAGCAACGGTTTGCGATCGGCTTCCAGCAGCCCAAACTTCAGCAATTCTTGCGCAACTTGTTTGATATTGCGGGATGTTCCGAGCAGTGATTCATCAAGCACCTGCGCGGTCGGTTGAACTCCTGCATCAGGGTCGGCTGCGGTGCTGTCGATGCCCTGGCCCGCATCAGTCAGATCGTCAAAAATGTTCGCCATTATCAGGTTTCCCAATGAACGCCTTGCAACGCCTCAAAGTTCAGTTCCACCCTGGGCAAAGAAAATTTTAATGCCAGGTTTTCGTTTATGCTGACGTCTATTGCCTCAACGAACTGTTCAAACGGCAGGTCTGCCTGACGCGCCAGCGAGAGCCAGAATGTGATTGACTCCAGGTCGTGCGTCGGTGGCAGCCGCTCAGCAAGCTCACCGATGCTCATAGGACTACCAGTGCTGGCAAGCAGCGCCCGCGTATCATCAAACAGTGCCTGGCGGTCAAGCGTATCGAAACTTGCCCAAAAATCATCATCCACATCCTCCAAGCTGGCCTGCACTGTCGATAGACTCAAGGTTTCAGCCTCGTCTGCATCAGTCGCTTTGAAACGCAACCGTTCAATCAGTGGCAGGTTTGTGACATCCACACCTACAAACGGCATGGACGATGGTCTCCTGCGAACCTCTTGCCGCACCCAGTCAACCGCGAGGGCAGCTTCCAAAACGTCGTTCAGCAGTTGACCAACACGGTGGTGTTCGGTGGCGATACCGCTTTTAATGAAGGTCTTGACGTCACGTTCGCTTGCAGCTCTTGCTCTGATAACACTACCGGACTCGCCAATCAGACGAATCAAGAGCCAGGTAAAGTCGTTGCGCTGGCCACGATTCAGGGCATCATCTGTGACAGGGTTTCTGGCAATTTCCTTGAGCTGGGTCTTCATTAGATCCAGCTCGGTCTGCCGTTTCAGCTGCTCGTGGAAGCCATCAAACGTTTGGCCCTCGGGGGTTTGAAGCAGCTCATCATGAGCACCCAATAGGCGATCGACAATTTCACCTCGATGTTGCTCCTGACTGATGATGGACTGGCGTAGCGCACGGTCTGACGCCCGAAAAGAATCCTCAACCCGGCGAAAATCTGACCGCAGGCTCATAGCCAGATCATAGACCTCACGAATGGATTCCTGCGCGCGCTGCCCTTCCAGAACCTCGAACTCGCCGGTGGCGACCTCAGCCAACTCCTGCTCAAGCTCCTTAATTTGCTCCCGGATGACGCTTGCACGAACCGCCTGGTTGGGGTTAAGCGCAACCGCAAGCCGCGCGATCTCTCGCTGCACTGTCGCCAGTCGCGACGCGGTCGACGTCATAATTCGATCTTGCAGGTGCTCCACAAAACGCAGCACCTGCTGGAGTTCGTCGGTGGCGATCAGCCGCCCATCACGCTCAATGACCAGCCGACTCTTAATCCATTTACGCAGTTCGCGACGACCGTCGGCAATATAGTCTTCGCCCACCTCAAAGTCCGCCTGGTTGGCGTGTTCCGCCAGCATTCCGGCAAGCGCCTGCTCCATATCATCAACGGGGATTGAGGCATCCCGACCTTCAAACAGTGCTTTTAAACAGGCGATCACTAAGGGCGCCCGCCGCGATGACAGTAATTGCCACGCAGCATTCTGTTGTTTCAGATGCATGAGCGTGTTGGTGAGTTCTCTTGTCGTCTGATCCATAGGGCCCTAGTGGGTTCCGCGTCTTCGAAGTGAGAGTGAGTGGCTGAGTTTACTGGGTATTTTTGTGCGGAGCCAAGCGGATCGGTGTATTTGCTGACCCAATGGCTCCGACAGGGGACTCTCAGATCGCGGGTGAACTCCAATTGCTTCGACCTTTGCCTTTGGCATTGAGATTATCGAGGATGATTGTTAGATAACGACAACCATGGCGCGTCGGTCAAGGAATAGTTGCGAATCCAGCTGCTTATAAATGGAAATATTTGAGATGTAGGCGAGTATTGTTCTCAAAAATGGCCATATTTGAGCAGATCAACGATGACCTACTCAAAAAATGAGCAATATAAGCACAGACTCTCCATCAAAATTCCCCCACACGCATCGCTGCTGACTTTAATGCTGTGCTGCGAGCATTAATGTCAGAGGTCTGCTAGCACTCAAGACCATTCTCGCTGTGCAGGAAGCGCCGGAACGGATTACCAGCTTGCTACAAAAACATAAGCAGGAGATTCACAGGTGCTACCGTTTTTACAGCCAGAATCTGATCAACAACATATTCCGCCATCCCAATACCAAGGTGGCGAGCGTCGGAAAAACGGATCGTCTTACATCAAGCACTGCTGCCAGCGGAAGAAAATCACATAAGTCACTTTTTAAAAAAACAGCGAGTAGCTTAGAGCTCCAGAGTCGGTGCAGAACCCGTCCCGTCGACAGGCGTTCCACCACGTATCAGAATATCGATCTGCCACCATACCTAACGGTCTTTATCCGCTACAATTTCTATTCGTTACCAACCTATCGTCCCGTATAGTTCGGCGCCCTCTTTTCAAGGAACGCCATCATGCCCTCTTTCGCATCATCGGTTCGTGAGCACAATACTTGGTTACGATTCTCGATCGCCATGGCGGCTTCAAGCCCCGCAGAATCGATGGCTATATTGAGTCCTTCCTTGGTCAGCCTTAATCCCATGGGTGATGTGGTCAGCATTTCGTCAATATAGGATTGAGCGGCATTAACGAGTTCAGCGTCCGGAACAACTTCGGAGACTAGATTGGTTCTTAGGGCACGCTCAGCGTTAATGAAGCGGCCCGTTAACATGAGTTCCGACGCGATCGATGTACCCACCAGGCGAGGTAAGAAATAACTTGTGCCCATATCGCAGGCGGAGAGGCCTACACGAATAAAGGCGGCGTTCATTCGAGCAGTTTCGCCTGCAATTCTTATATCTGACGCCAGAGCAAAGGCAAAGCCACCACCACAGGCAGGACCTTGTATCAGTGAGATAATGGGCTGGGGGCAGTTCCTCATTCGAATGTAGACTTCAGCCAGGTAACCCTGAAAGCCCATACCACCACCAAAAGGCACTTCATGTTCCTTTGATTGTGATGCCTTTATGTCTAGGCCAGCACAAAATGCTCGACCCGCACCTTGCATCACCACGATTCGCGTTTCTGAGTCTTCTTTCAGGCCACCAAAGTAGTCCCGTAATTCCGTGACCATTGGTGTATTGATTGAGTTCAATGCTTCCGGCCGATTTAGTGTCAGCCAATCAACCTGGCCCTTCTTTTCAATCTTTATCGTTTCGTATGTGGCCAACGCCGATCTCCTTAATTTTAGTTTGCTAAGTTGTTACGTGAATTTTGTACAGATGCGTATTTCTAAGTGGCTATGGTGATCCTTGACCATCATCATTCTTGATGTAGGCACCGATTGCGCTCACCTTGATATTGTATCGCGCCCATTCCACCGCGAGGCACTCTGTCAGCCGAACAATTGCAGATTTGGTTACCAAGTACAACGCAGCGCCACCTCCGCTGAACTAAAAACCGCCAACAGAATAGATGTTCACCAGACGACAAGGTTCGCTTTATGACTGACACATCGCGCCTTCCCATTGGCCACATAATTAGTACCCTAATTATCGTGTAGCTAAAGGTAAATGACATCACTGAACGCTAACGCCCCACGAAACAAGGAGCCTAGCGCACCACTGATACATAAAGGCTCTGGGGGTATGCTAGTGACGTCGCAGAACAACGGCATCACGCCTTGCTCTTGCTGGTACGTCGGAAATACTGGCATTAGGATATTGTCGAAACAAACATTCAATAAAGAAAGGTAGGCTAATGACCAAGAAAATATGTGCCGCACTCTTATTGTTCTTATCTTCCTTGAGTTGCATGGCTGGGACCTACGAGGTGACACAAATGCGCGCGGCCCAGGGTAAGTTGCCCGAGTTGATTGAAACGGCGAAGAAGTGGCAATCGAGCCTTGCCCGTAAGGCGGTCATCACGACACCTTGGCAAACCAAGCCAAATAGACTTAGGACAACACTAGGATTGAATATCCAAACCCCGTTGTTTGCCGCTCGAAACGCACGGGCCTACCTGCGTGGAATGACCTTGCCGGGATTCATAATGTTATCGGGATCAAAACTCGTCTTTATCAGGCGCATGACTTCAAGGCTGGCACCATGTTCGAGCGCCATATACGGTAGCTTGCCGTAGCCAACGCCGTGTTCCCCGGTTGCGGTGCCACCCATGTCAATCGCCCGCCGTATCAGTCGGTCATTGATACCCATCGCGGTTTTCATTTCCTCATCGTTGTCCGTATCTACCAATAATAATAAGTGAAAATTGCCATCGCCAACGTGCCCGACCATGGGCGCAAGAACACCTGCTTGATCAATATCGGCCTTCGTTAGTCGAATGCATTCGGTTAGGCGAGATATTGGCACGCAGACATCCGTGGGCCAACCGCTGCAACCTGGGCGTAGTGCGATGGATGCATAGTAAGCATCGTGGCGAGCCTGCCAGAGTTTGTTCTGCTCCTCTTGTTTAGTGGACCAGACAAAGTCCGCAGCGCCGTACTCAGCGACAATTTCAGCGACACGCTCACTTTGTTCAACGACTGATGCAGGCGTGCCATGAAACTCAAAAAAGAGCGTTGGCAATTGCGCATAGTTCAATTTTGAATACTGATTAACCGCCTTCATTTGAATCTCATCAAGAAACTCAATACGCGCGACAGGGATCCCCGACTGAATGATGGTGATAACAGAATCGACAGCTCCCTCCAGCGTTTCAAAGGCACATACTCCGGCCGAATGAGCCTCTGGTAATCCGTGCAACTTTAACTGAACCTCGGTAATCACGCCGAGGGTACCTTCTGATCCACAGAACAAATGCGTGAGATCATAGCCTGAGGAAGATTTTCGCGCCCTGCCGCCGGTTTGTATAATCTCGCCATTGGGCATGACAACTGTCAGGCCTAATAAGTGCTCTCGAATAGTACCGTAACGTACAGCGTTGGTACCGGATGCGCCGGTTGCTACCATTCCACCCAAGGTAGCATCGGCCCCTGGATCGACCGGGAAAAACAACCCGTGAGAAGACAGTTCGTGGTTCAACTGCTTTCTGGTGACGCCCGCCTCCACCCGAACATCTTGATCCTCTGGATTGACCTTCAAGATGCTGTTCATATCAGACAGGTCGATACAGACACCACCCTGCAGAGCAGCAACATGCCCTTCTAATGAAGTACCGACACCAAACGGGATAACCGGTATCTTGGCCGCCGCGCATCGAGTCACAATATCTGCAATCTCTTGCGTCGTTCGCGCATAGATGACGAGGTCTGGTGGCGCTGCCTTGTGAAATGATTCGTCACGGCCATGGCGTGCCAATATATCTTGGTTGCGACTAGCACGATCACCGAACTGTTCGGCGAGTGCATCGAGGGTATCGTTTGGTTGCATTTTATCTTCTTGGGTTATCCAGTAATTCATTAATGGAACCGATAATGGAGTCGTACTCACGTCCCTGAATGACCTAGATTACTAATGCGACGTAGAGAAATAAATAGCCATGCAAGACAAGTATGTGTGATGGGGGCTGACTGCTTTTTACTTACACACCAATCTTGGAGTTTCTGCGCTCCTCAAGAGAGGATAGAATTTCCGCATGTTTGTCTCGCGTTAGCGAGTAACGCAGGAGACTGGCCAGGGTGCAAATTGAGGTGCCGGGGCCCTGCACAAAACCAAGATTAAAAATAATACCGGGATCAACCTCTCCTGGTGCAGCATTTTTAGGGAACGCAATAAAGTCGAGTGCCAAGCCACCAATTATTGTTCCAAGGGCAACGGCTGCTTTTCCTGCAAATGCACGAGCAGCAAAAATAATGCCTTCCCGCCTCTCTCCAGTAGCCAGTTCGAGCTTATCTACAATATCAGCGAACATTGAATTGATGTTGATAAAAATGACCGGCGTGGTGATCGCGGCGATAAAGGACGCCGTCATCAGCATGGGCAGTAAAGACCAGTGGTCGTTTTCAGGCAGAACTTCGAGCAGGCGCAGAATGATCAAAATGTTGGCGTTAATTATAGCAAGTACCACGGGCAAAATTAGGTGCTATTTCTTGTCAAGGACTCGTGTGAGGTAAGCAGCAATGACGACACCAATTGGCAAGCCAAGCAAAACACCGACCGGCAACAAGCGCAATTGGTCGGAAATTGAACCTATGACTGGATCACTGATGGCATCAAAAATAATGGCAATCGCAAGCGCAATCGACGTAAGGGTTGCCGATACACTGAGGATTTGATTGTAATAGAACAGCCGGAAAGAATTAAACGCAGAATTTTTACGCCCTCTCCAATTTGGCCCACACCCCAATAGATCTTCGTGCTGACGGGTAACTTCTTTTCAGCAGTAACGAACTTGTTTGCAGGTATCTAATTCCCTAAATCAATGTTGGCAGCCAAATATGCATAGCTAGTTCCTGTCCGGAAACCCATATCTCATTGAAAATAAAGGATAAAAATACAATAAAGTGATAAAAACCCTTCTGGATTTGTTAGAATTAATTTACGAGAAAAACAAAAACAAACCAGAAGGA
>Ga0222651_1000023_pt1 | contig 131848 bp, 113 predicted proteins | sample AntAcemetagen369_FD_179855 | JGI IMG/M metagenome (GOLD analysis project Ga0222651, IMG submission 179855) | Saline water microbial communities from Ace Lake, Antarctica - #369 | ecosystem: Environmental > Aquatic > Non-marine Saline and Alkaline > Saline | place: Antarctica: Ace Lake...
GCTGAAACAAGAAATAACGGGCGCGATAAGCATTGCCCCGGCATTGTTTGATGCTGCTCCGGACGTGCTCGCGCATGTAAAATCGAAATTCCGAAAAACAGCCTATTTATGGATGCGAACTAGCTAGTCATACGGCCCAATTTTCTCGCGACACCAGATCAGCATTTGACTCTCGTTAGATAACTGCTCGACCATTAAGAGTGTTTTGAAGTGACAAAAAATGAAAAAAGTAAACTTGGTGTGCACATACGTTGGCATTCGCAGAACTATTTGGGGCTTCTGTTCATCGTTATTGGTTGCTTAGTATTGTGGCAAGCGGCCGAGTTTGGACATGTATTAAACGTCAACTATCTTGGCCGATCCGCGTCAATTATCGTGGCCGGTTAGTCCGACCTTCTATTTAGTGCTTTTCTGTTTCTCTTTCCTCTTCATTGACGCTTTCTTGCGGAAGCTCTCGCCCTTTATTTCGATAATTGTCGCGTGGTGAACGAGTCTGTCGATGGCAGCCACGGTCATCATGTTGTCGTCAAAGATTTTGTCCCAGGCACTAAAGGGCTGATTCGAAGTAATGATTAAACTGCCAGTCTCATACCGATGTGCAATCAACTCAAAGAGCACCTGTGTTTCCTCGCTGCTCTTCTTCACATAACCAATGTCATCAATAATGAGGACGGCATATTTGTCCATTCGAGTCAGCACATCAGACAATGTCAGCTCTTCTTTAGAGCGCTGAAGCATTTGAACGATGCCAGTCGCCGATGTGAACTTCACACGGACGCCTTGCTCGATTAAGGCATAGCCTATGCCGCAGGCAAGATGCGTTTTGCCGACACCGCTGGCACCGAAGAACAAGATGTTCTCCGCCTGATTGACCCAGTTTCGCTGTTGCGTCAACGCAACAATCTGCGGTTTGTTGATGCCGGAGCTGGCCTTAAAATCAAATTGACTGAGTTGCTTGGCCGGCGGCAATTGCGCCTCGCGCAAATAGCGTTGCAGTTTTTTTTGATAACGTGAACCAGCCTCCTGATCGCACAACTCTGCAAGATAGGTTTGCGGCAACCATTGCTCATCTATCGCCTTTTCCGGTACTGACAAGTTAAATCGTAATCAGGGCCAATTTCTGCATGATAAAATTAAGTATGTACAAGCGATGTCGGTTTCCCGGTGAGATCATCCAATATGCAGTGTGGTTATGCTTTCGATTTAACTTAAGTCATCGCGACATCGAGGACTTACTGGCTCAACGTGGGATTGTTGTCACTCACGAATCAATCAGATTGTGGTGCAACAAATTTGGATCGAAATACGCCGCCAGATTGCGTAGAAAACATCAGGGATATGGTGACACATTTTTTATTGATGAGGTTTTCATCAAGATTGATGGCAAACAACGTTATCTTTGGCGAGCAGTTGATCAAGATGGTGAAGTCGTAGATGTATTTCTTCAAAACAGACGAGATGCTAAGGCCGCAAAGCGATTCTTCAAGCGGATGCTAAAGAAACACAAGGGTGAACCAAGGGAAATTGTGACCGATAAGTTAAGAAGTTATGGAGTGGCACATCGCGAGTTGATTCCTGAAACAATCCACAACATGGAGAAATACGCCAATAATCGAGCCGAGTTGTCGCATCAACCGACCAGGGTAAGAGAGCGAGGTATGCGCAACTTCAAATCAATGAAGCAAGCTCAAAGATTTCTAGACGTTCATGCAGCTGTCTACAATTTGTTCAATCTGGGCCGTCATTTAGTTTCAGCTGAAACATATCGATATTTCAGATTGCGTTCTTTTGCGTATTGGGAAAATGCAGTGACAGTTTAGATTGGAACTTTCTTGATAAATAGTCGCCAGAAAAGTTAATTTGGCGGTACCGTTACGTCGAGTATTGGCTGACTACACATACCTGGTGGTTTTTACCATGTTATGGGATCAGCGTCCTCTGTGTCCCCCTGGGAATAAAGTCTCTTGCGTTCCGGTCTTATATTATAGGTCAATGAATATCTGCGTTCGCAAACATTCGTTTGTTTGCCCGTACCGATGAATTCGTCGGGACGACAATAAAAAATAATCAGACTCAATCTATCCAGTACTCGCCTGCGACCCATTAGGCCTCTAGTGTTGTGCGGATTATTTAATCGTTTTATAAGAGAAAGGATTTACATGTATAAAACTCTCATAGGAAAAATCATAGGTACCACAACAATTGCACTGGGTACGATGTTGAGCAGCATAAGCTTTGCTGCCGACAACGGCTACCAAGGAATTGAAGAGGTGACTGTCACCGCGCAAAAACGAGAATCTAACTTACAACAAACGCCGGTGGCTGTATCTGCAGTTACTGGAGATGGATTAAAAGCAAAGGGTATTACTGACATCCAAGACCTAGAAATCGCAGTTCCTTCACTAAGTGTGACGCAATCTGCGACAAGTTCTCAACAGGTATTTAGTATTCGTGGTCTGGGCACATCAGGATTTAATGCTGGCCTAGAACCATCGGTTGGGGTGTTTATTGACGGCGTCTACCGTAGTCGAGCAGCTTCAGCCATCGATGACTTTATCGCGGTTGAACGGGTCGAGGTTCTTAGGGGTCCACAGAGTACTGTGTTTGGTAAGAATACTCCTGCAGGCGTCATATCAATCATTACTCAGGCACCGGATTCGATATTTGGATATGACCTTGAGCAATCATTTGGAAACTATGGCAGCAAGGTGACAAGAGGAACTGTCACCGGGCCAATAAGCGATAACATCGCTTATCGTATTTCTGGAAACTACAATGAACGCGATGGGTTTATTGACAATCTGCAACCAGGAGAAGGTGACGTAAATGATCGTGATCGCTATGCACTTAGAGGACAGTTACTGGTCGATGTAAATGATGAGGTTAGTGTGCGGATAATAGCTGATACAGCTTCCATCACCGAAACTTGTTGTGGCGCACCTTTCCTTTTTAATCTGCCCGCTAATCAAGCAGCTCTTGAAAGCATCGGAGCCACGATACTTCCTGCAGATATTTTTGATAGAGAAATTAAATTTGATGGCGTTCTTGAAACCGATCAAGATCAAAAAGGCTTATCTGTACAGGTCGATTGGGAGCATGATGGATATAGCATCACTTCTATAAGTGCTTACAGAGACTTTGAAGAGGAAAACGACTTGGATGCCGATTTCGTCGATCTTGAACTTAATGGTCGTCGGTTTGAATCGACAGAAAGAGAAGTTTTTACACAAGAATTCAGGCTTCAATCTAATGGTGGAGAAAACTTTGATTGGATGGTTGGTTACTATTTTTACGATGCTGATCAAGCGTTTGTGCAATCCACACCATACGGCAGTGATTTGCGTGCCTTCGCCGATGCGTCAACCGGCGGCTTGGTTTCAGCAATAGAAACCATCGCTCTTGGTTTACCAACCGGTACATTCTTCGCAGAAAATGACGGTTTAGTCCGGTCCGATTTTGACCTGGGTACAACTAGTCATTCGGTGTTCGGTAAGGTGGATTGGTATATCAGCGACAGACTTAGCGTGTCCGCTGGCACACGTTGGACAACAGAAGATAAGGATGTGAATGCTATTATTGATATTCGTGACCCATTCTCGACCTTAGATCTGAGCTCAGGTTCGCCTCTCGATCAATTTATTCAACTAGGGTCAGGCGGGCTAGCAAGTGGTCCAGCCTTGTCAGTATTGCAGTTTAATAGGCCAGCGGCTGACTTTAATGATGATAGATCAGAAAATCAAACAACAGGAAGTCTAACGGTCTCATATGAACTAAATGATGAGATTAGTTTGTATGCTAGCGGTAACCGCGGTTATAAAGCGGGTGGATTTAATGTTTCCGCTGATGCTGCTAACAGTTCAATAGACTTCGAAAAAGAACTAGCTGACTCCTGGGAGCTCGGTGCAAAAACTCGATTTCTGAACAATCAACTACAAACCAACATCGCGTTATTTAGTTCACGCCTAAGGGACTTTCAAACAAATGGCTTTAACGGGTCTGGTTTTACTTTGTTGAATGCGGGTGAGATAGAAATAGATGGATTGGAAATCGAAAGCGTATATGCGCCCACGGGAAACTTGAGGTTAACGCTCTCGGCTACTTATCTCGACGCTGAATATGCTGACTTCGTTGGCGGGCCTACAACCGTCGCACAAAAGTTAGATCCAGCAGGTATTGCTTTCCAGGACTTAAGTGGAGAGGAATTAGCAGGTGTACCTGATCTAACTGCCAGCGCTAGTCTTTCCTACTTCAAAAATATCGGTCGTTATGAAGGTTTTGTTAATTTGGCCACACTCTATCGTGGTTCTAGAAATACTATTGGTAGCTTAGAGGATATTGCCGAACAGGGTAGTTATGTGACTACCAATGCAAGTATCGGTATTTCTGATCCGAATGGAATATGGTCTGTAAGCTTATGGGGCAGGAATATGTTCGATGAGGAATATACGGATATATCTTTTAATTCCATCGCACAGACTGGTAGTTTTAATGCCTATCCAAATGATCCGGCCACTTTTGGCGTTACGCTTCGTCTTCGAAATTAGGAGCCGGAACTAAAGAGGATAGTAATTTTAAACTGCATTTACCCCGAGTTTCAAAAGTATCCTAATTGGGATTTTTTAGCATTTAAAAGCTTGAATGACAGTTTTTCGGTAGAGGATGGTCAATGTCTGGATAGCTAATGATCTACTGTCTTACAGACGGCCGGGGTGATCACTTAGCGTAACACCGCTGACGCCCGGTTTCCCTGCTGACGGCATGAACAGACAGGGCATTGGGTGGCTCATTTTTTTGAACGACAGATGGCCTGCCACATAAGGATAACTGGTTTGAAAAGCACATCTATTCATGCATTTATTGAGAAATGAATGAAACATTTTGTTATTTAGTTAGGTCTGTGTTGACAGTTTAGCGAAATAAAATGAAAGAGGGCGAAATGCGATGCAATACGTAAAAGCAGGTTTAGTTGGTTTGTTGGGCAGTCTGATTATTTTCTTGATTATGGTTGTCGGTATTAATGTTACTGGAATGGCGCCGTTCAATGTACCGCCTAGTGCCGCATTTTTAGTTGCAATGGGTATCAGCGCTAAACCATTGGCGATTATCCTGCATTTTGCCTACGGTGCGCTGTGGTCGATATTGGCACTGGCTATCTTTACGCAAGGTCTAAATATAAAAAAGGCACTCATCTTGGCTGTGGGTGTGCAGTGGTTATTGCTAATGCAATTAGTGTTTTCGCCGATTATTGGCTGGGGAATATTTGGAAGTCACGCTGGCACGCTTTCGGCCGATGCTGAGTTGGCACTGAATAGTATGCCAAAATACCTCGTTATGACCTTTATAGTGCATCTAATCTATGGGCTATTGAACGGTTGGCTTATCCCCAAATGGGTAGGTTCGACGACAGAATCATAGTGTGTATTAGGTTTACAGTTTTTTATCTATAAGGCTTAGGGAGGCTAGCAATTTTAGGCCGCACTTACCCCGAATTTCAAAAGTATCCTAATTGTTGTTTAAACTTCATCTGTCGGCCAGAGGAAGTTAAATATGTGCTCAGGATCATTATCAGGTTGTACAGAATATGTCATCGCATCCAATGTTCTAAAAATGACGCTGGGGGCCGGCTTTGCGGCCATAATCACTACCAGCACTTCAAATTATCCGGGACTGGTTAACGCGGCGAATCCAGATCTCCGAGCAGGTCCGGGTCTACAAGACATATTCGCTGACTTTTTCCTATCAGTCCAACGGGCAAACTCCCAGAGGTTCTAGACAAATTTAGAATTTTAGGAGGCGTACAGTACATCCGGATAGAAATTGACGCGCTAGGAGTCGACAGAGCACAATTGTTAGCCAAGGTTTGTATTGTAGAGGACTCATTTATAGTAAATACATGCCAACGTGCATATTCCGGCGAACGTGAACACTCAATCCGGACCATCGTGAACACCTGAACTTACCCATGCATCACGAAGTTGCGTTCAAACCTAAGTGTTCACGCTGGGTCAAGTTGGGCTTGTCGCTTGCGCATAGATTCACCACTTAATTCGAAGCGATGAGCGTTGTGCATGAGACGGTCCAGGATGGCGTCTGCGAAGGTACTGTCGCCAATGCTGGCATACCATTCTGATGTCGGCAGCTGACTGATCACGATGGTTGAGGCGTCACCATGGCGATCATCCATGATCTCCATCAGGTCATGTCGATGCGCCGCTTCAAGGGGCTCTAAACCCCAGTCATCAATTAGCAAGACTTGCATTTTCGCCAGCTGATTCAGCAGTTTCTGATAACTGGCGGCCGCTTTAGCCTGGGTCATCTCTAGCAACAACCGTGACGAGCGATAATAGCGTGCACTGTAGCAGTGCAAACACGCGTTGTGACCCACTGTGTGAGTTCAACTGGTTAATGCAACACCCTATGTTACTTTGAGTCAGATAGGAGATTGCATGATGGCCCAAAAAGGAAAACGTTGACTATCACCGGCTGAAAAATCGGATGTTTGGAAGCGCTGGAGATCAGGTGAATCTCGAAGCTGCATTGGAAGAGCCATCAACAAGGATCCCGGTTCAGTCTTTGGCATATTAAGGCTTCAAGGAGGGATTGCAGCAGGTTTTACGATGCGCAACATCGCCAATCAGTTAGATCTGTCTGCATCTACCATTTGTCGCGAGATTAACCGTCATGGTGGCATTGCCCATTATCGAGCGACAGAAGCGGATGCTAGAACCTGGGATCTGGCTAGACGACCCAAACTATGTCACTTAGCGCAGAATGAACGTTTGAGGAAGATTGTCGCTCAGAAACTATCAATTGATTGGGCGCCAGAGCAAGTTGCAGGTTGGCTGAAGACTCAGTATCCCGATAATAGGTATATGCAGATCTCACACGAATCAATTTATCGCAGCCTTTACATACAGGCTCGTGGCGTTCTAAAACAGGAACTTTTACAGCATTTGCGTTCACGCAGATTGTTTCGACAATCAAAGCACCGAAACGTAAAGGGTCTGGTACGAGGTAGCATCAGAGACCTGGTCTCAATTAGTGAACGTCCACCAGAGGTAGAAGACAGAGCTGTCCCCGGCCACTGGGAAGGCGATCTGATTGCAGGTTCCAGCAACACGCATATAGCGACACTGGTCGAGCGTCAATCTCGCTACACCATACTCGTGAAGGTTGACGGCAAGGATACCGCTACCATGGTTAAAGCTTTGGCTAAGCAAATTACCGGTAGACTTAAGACAAACGCTCACATGGGATCGAGGTTCAGAACTGGCTGATCACAAAGCGTTCACTGTGGCGACTGATGTAAAAGTATATTTTTGCGATCCTAGCAGCCCGTGGCAACGTGGCACCAATGAGAATACCCATCGTCTATTGCGCCAGTATTTGCCAAAGCAGACAGACTCGTCTGTTCACTCGCAAAGTGATTTGAACTCAATAGCACGTCGGCTAAATCAAAGGCCGAGAAAAACTTTGGCCTTTTGTACTCCAGCAGATAAATTGAACGCTACCGTTGCATCGACCAATTGAACTCACAACCGCTCTCTTGATGTCGGACTCGCTGAACAACTAAAAGTTGTTCACAGTCACTGCAAGGGAGCCACAGCCTCACGATACTGTGTGAAGCCTTCGGATTACATCGAAGCACATTCAAGTATCGTCGGTCAGCAGCAAAGCTTATCAGCCTGGAGAACGTCAAACTTAATGCCATGGTGAAGTCAGTCCACACGCTCAGCAACGGCTCAGCTGGTGCGCGCAGCATTGCGCTGATAATCTCCGGACAAGGTACGCCATTTAGCCGATATCGCGCGACAGGCTTTATGAAGCGATTAGGTTTGGTCAGCACGCAGCTACCGACTCATCGTTGCAAAAAGGCTTCGCAGCCAAGGTCTGGCGGTATCGCATCAAACAAAGTATGCGCCGACGGGGAAATTGTTGGTTACATAACGGGATACTACAGTCAGACAAGACCCCATCAACACAATGGCGGTTTGCCGCCAAACAAAGCGGAGGAGATCTATTGGAACTCCTCTAAATCAGCGGCCAAGATTACTTGACCACTACAAGCTTTGCATGCCCGAGGAGAAGCTGCACTGCCTGAAGCTTGGGTTCGTCGGAGGGAATGGGTGCCGTAGAATGCAGACTCCAACAGATTGTCTGGTTTGTTCCATGAGCTCGAACTGTACCGACGTTTTTGTTTTCTGCTGCATAACCATGGCCCGATTCGTGACGCGACTACCACTTGCGATATCCGAAACCCTGGGCTTTGTCAGGTCACACGCCCGCAGCTTGCTATCCTAGGCCAGATTAATAAGTGCGAGATCCCGAACTCTGTTATTGAGTTGCAGGCGCAATTTTAATAGATCCTATTTCCTTGAGTTTTAGGGGTGCTTTCTGACCAACCAGCTTCCCTTTGTTCCAAGGTTCACGAGATCGGTACTCTACGATGGGATACATGATGCATCTCCTTTTTGGATAGAGCTACCGTTTGCCAACTACGACCGCTAACTACCCTGGCAGCCTTTGCAGTATGTGTTTAAGCTAGAAGTAAATAGCCGCAGGAGATTTGAATGTCTAAGCGCACAACGAACATCAATACTGCACAGTACGAAACCGGAAAATCTACAAGAGAAGGCGAAGCTGATTTTCGATTTCTCGACATTAGCGGGCAACACTTAGGCGTCAAAATTGAGGAACTTCCAAAAGGAGCAACCTCAAGTCATCACCACTATCACACGGCGGCGGAAGAGCACGTTATTGTGCTTGACGGTAGGGGTACCCTGCACCTTGGTGCCGAACGCATCGAGTTGACGAAAGATGACCACATCTGCTTTCCGGCTGGGGAAGAGGTCGCACATCACATTGAGAACACTTCAGATATGCCGTTTAAATTTTTAGTGTTTGGAGAGAGAAAACAAGATGACGTTGTCTTCTATCCGAATGGCTCCGCCTATTAGTTAAGTCTTCAGCTGGTTTGCAGTTCTACAACGACGAAGCTCTAAAAACCGATAGCGATAGGCCGCTTATTGGCCGAAAACCGCCATCAGTCAAACTGCACAATTAGTAACGAATCAGTCAGCCTACGACGCGAAGCAGACATCGGGCTAGACGCCAACACCTGCCAGGACGTAGAGAACGATACTTACTGGTACGAGGCGAGATTTAACCAAAACTTTTTTAAGCACATTTAGGGTATTCTTGATCTCAAGTGTCATTTAATTGGAAAAGAATGGATAGACGTTTGAAAAAGAACATTATTCAGCCAGTTAAGAGCGCAAGCGGACAAGATGAGATCATTCAGCTTTATGATGATGTCGCGCCTGAATTACTTCGCCTCCTTCGAGCCAAGTTGGGTAATCATCAGGAGGCGGAAGAGGTTGTCCAGGATGCTTTTGAGAAACTTTGTGGCCTTACCGATAGGACGGGGATAGAAGATATACGTAAGTATTTCTTCACCATGGCTAATCGCATGGCGCTGAATGTGCTCAGGCGTAGAAATGTCGAAAATAGCTATTTGTTAGAACAACGGAATGTTGCGGTAATAGCGCCTGCGACAAGCTCGGGCCCTGAGACGCTTGTTAGGCATGCCGAAAAGCTGAATTTAGTTAAGTCAACTTTGCGCTCACTACCACAGAAAACCCGGCATGTTTTTCTACTTCACCGGTTTGAAGGTTATACCTATCCAGAAATTGCAGAACAATTGGGTTTATCTAAGAAATCCATCGAATACCATATGAATCGAGCTTTGACAGCAGTTGTCGAAGCATCAAAAGGAGCTTGATCATGCATGACGACATCAAAAAGGTGGCCGTGCAATGGTTTGTTAAATTACGATCAGCGGATGTCACCAGTGCCGACCACCACAGCCACCGTGAATGGTTGTTGTCCAGTGAGGTACACCAGTCCATCTATGATGACGTTTGTACTGAATGGTCAGGCTTGGATGACATAGAGGACTGGGCCAGGGGTGAACTGGGCCAGCTTAATCTCGCACGAAACACGCGCGTTCGACATAGAGCTACCCGTTGGGTGGCTGGTTTTGCGATGGCGGCGACAGTTGTTCTTGGCATTCTGATATGGCCAGTGCTCATCGACAACGGTCAACATTTCCAAACCGTCAAATCAGAGCGCCGGCTCGTGACGCTTGAAGACGGCTCGCAACTTCATCTCAATACAGCATCAGCGGTGGCTGTCAGTTTCGAAGATGGCTTACGAGAGGTCACACTCAGCAAGGGTGAGGGAGTGTTCGATGTTCAGCACGACAGTTCACGACCCTTTGTCGTTCGCGCTGGCGGCAACAGTGTGATCGCATTGGGGACGCGTTTTTCAGTTGAATTTCGCAGCGCGAATGAAATTGAAATCACGGTTCTTGAAGGTCGAGTAGCAATTGTGCCCACACAGGTCTCAGCTTCGAGCGTCATCGAGAACTATGCCAGCGGTGGTGGAAAATTTCCGGAGGATGCGCCTGCGCTGGCAAACCTTATTTTAGGACCAGATGAGCAGGTGATAGTCGGATTAGAAGGACAGTATGAGGAAGTTCTTGAAGTCAACGCGGCCAATGAAACAGCTTGGTTGGAAGGAAAGCTGGTTTTCAATGCCACTCCGCTTCGACAGGTGGCAAAGGAGCTCTCGCGATATGTGCCCGGTCAGATTCGTGTTGCAGATGGAGTTCCTGATGATCCCGTGAGCGGCATATTTCAGATTCGAAATACCGAGGCAATGCTCGATCTACTTTCCCACGTTGTGCCCATTACCGCAGTAAAACAATCATCGTCCGTTACAGTCCTGCATGCTGTTCCAATGCGATCACCTGGTGATTAGCCCAGCTCAAAAAAATAACATTTTAGGGTATGGTCTCTCTCGCGTGTCTTTCTTCCTAATGAGGCTCATTCTGTTTTGGATTACGAGCCTCGGTTGCCAAGCTGATCTAACAGCTGCAAAATGGGGAGACACCATGCAGAACGCGAACGTAGTTGAAATCCAAGTTACATCATCATCAAAGATCCATTTCGACATTAAATCTCAAGCATTAGCACCGGCGTTGATCGAGTTTGGTCAACAGGCGGGTTTGTCCGTATTGCTGCAACACGCGTTACGCGATGTGAAGACACAAGGCTTGCAGGGCGAATACGCACCTATTGCAGGTCTCGAGGCTCTGCTTGTAGAGACCGGTCTTGAATTCCAGGAGACCGACAACGGTATTGTCGTTTCACAGCCAGTTGCGCGCATGCAACCTATCGTTGTGAAGGCAAAACCAGGCAGTTCAGTTCTCGCACGAGTTGGTGAGATGTTAGCGGCGGTGCTGATAAGTTCTGCGGCGACAGCTGCCGAACCTGTGGAGCCCCCCTCCAAGGTTATCGAAGAGATTGTTGTAACTGCACAAAAACGTGAAGGATCATTGCGTAAGACCCCAATCGCGATCACTGCTTTAACCGCAGACATGATTGAGAAATTGGATGTGTCAGATATCGGTGAATTGGCCAAGCTAGCCCCGAGCCTCACCTTCAATCATGCGTATGCTGGTCTGCAGCTCTACATTCGCGGTGTAGGTCAGGATGCTCCTACAGTCGGCAACAGTCCGGGTGTAGCTGTTTATGTGGATGGTGTTTACCACGGTCACCAGTTCGCCAACGCCGCGACTGCAGTGGATGCCGCGCGAATTGAAGTCGTGCGGGGCCCACAAGGAACACTGTATGGGCGCAACAGTACAGGTGGCAACATCAACATCACCTCAGCAAAGCCGCATTTCGGCCGTGAAGTTAAGCTAGGGGCTACCGGGGGCTCTGATGCACTTCAGAAGTTTTCGATAACAGGGAACCTTCCAATTAAGGAAGATGTCGTTGCTGTCAGGGCAACTGTCGCGACCCATGAGCGCGATGGGTATCGTAAAAACCTGTTTGATGGCAGCGATATTGATGGGTTTGACTCTACAGCAGCAAGGTTTTCAGTCCTGGTCACACCTTCTTCGGATCTCGAGATACTCTTTTCTGCCGATTATCAGAAAGACAAGGGTGACTCCAGGCCAGCTACCTTCGTTCAGGCAGTTCCAGGTTCAGGTTTAAGTCCGCTGGCCCTTGGTGGTCAGACAGGTGGTCAAAATACAGATGTGTACCACGATGTCGAAGACGCACAAGATACCGAACTTAAAGGGGCGAGTGCTACTCTGACATGGCAGCTAGCGAACACCACGCTGAAGTCAATCACGTCTTATCGGAAATCTGAAATAATCGCCTTTGCAGATGCTGATGGAACCGATCTTGCATTCTCAACCAATACTAATTTCACCGATACAAAGGAGTTCTCCCAGGAATTTAACCTGCTAGGTTCGGCCTTGGGCGAAAAGCTTCAATGGATAGTCGGGGTAAATTACTATCTGGATGACGCAGCTTCTGGCGCGCTTTTCCATCTACCCGTTTTTACGGCGTTTTTCCCTCCATTGCCACCGCTGCCAACGCTGGATGGCGACCTAACTTCGATACCATTCCTGCATTCGATTATTGAAGATGAACTTCAATCAGTTGGTGTCTTTGCTCAAGGCACTTATAATTTGACAGAGCAGACGCGTTTAACGTTGGGCTACCGTTATACCAGCGAAGAAAAAGATGTCACAACTTCTGTGTTTTCCAACATCACTGCACCGGCCGCGCATTGCTCAAACGCAGAAGGGTCGGAAGAATGGACACCATCGACATTCAAGATCGGTCTCGACCATGACTTCAGCGACGGCAGCATGATGTATGCGTCACTGTCCCGAGGGTTTAAGGCGGGAGGCTTTAACGTCGTAGCATGTGGCGGCAACCCGTTTGACGAAGAAACTCTTGATGCGGTCGAGTTGGGCTACAAAGGTCTATTTTTTGACGGCCAACTCAGCTTATTCTCCGCGGCTTACTTCTATGACTATGCCGATATGCAGGTTCGGTCTTTCACACCCGACTTTTCAGTGGAGTTCCAGAACGCAGCTGAATCAGAAATCTACGGCGTTGAAACAGAGTTTGTATTCCAACCTTCTGTGAACTGGCGAATCGATGGCGGAGTTAACTGGCAGAACGCGGAATACAAAAAGGGCATGCTCGACGATTCGATGATTCCTGGGATTAACGAAGTTGATATTTCTGGTAATCAGTTATTGCGGGCGCCTGATCTGAAGGCCAACCTCGGTGTTCAGTACACTCACTGGCTAACATCGGGTGGTAGTGTTGAAGCTCGATTTGATGCTAGTTTCAGTGACGACTACTACGTTGACGCGCACGAAAATGACTTCGCGAGGATAGAAGAGCGCACCCTGCAAAGCTTTCGGGTGACATGGACCAGTCCGGCAGGTACGACGTTTGTGCAGCTGTTTGGAACCAACCTCACGGATGAGAAGCATCTGGAATGGCTTCTCAATAGCCCGGCGGCAGGAGGTACAGTTGGCATGTGGGGCGCACCTCAAACTTTCGGCGTTCGGCTCGGTTACAACACGCTTTAGTATCCCCCCACCGATAACAGCTTAGGAATATATGATGAAAATCTTTTTCAAGGTTGTTGTCGGTCTTTTTTTACTCTCGCTGTTAGCCATTGGTAGCCTCTTTGCGTTAGGTCGAGGTGACCTTTTGCTGCTTACGGCGGGAATGTTGCTGGGTGCGCCCGACAAACCGTTCAACACAGCGCAAACAGTTGCGGCACCCGATTATTCTAACGACATGTACTGGGCAGCCCTGCCAGGCTCGGTAGATCTAGCTGACCTAACGCCAGAGGGGGTCGGTGGTTCAGGATTGAATGAACCACGACCAGTTGACGTGTTTTTTATTCACCCCACGGGCTTGATGAATGGCACCAGTTGGGTGTCGAGGTTGCAGGTCACGAGCAAAACTGAAGAGAACACGATGTGGATGATGGCCAACCAGGCGAGTGCTTATAATGGTTGTTGTCAGGTCTATGCGCCGCGATACCGAGAAGGGAACATTTTCACGTACACTGCAGCCAATGGCGTTGCTCACAGAAAGATCATGCGGTTTGCGTATAACGATGTGCTGGCCGCTTTCGAGAATTTTCTTGCGCACCGTAACCAAGATCGTCCGTTTATCATCGCCAGCCACAGCCAGGGCTCGCAACACGGCGCGACGTTGCTGCGTGAACGAATTGACGGATCACCTCTCGTTGATCGATTAGTAGCGGCTTATCTGATTGGCGGCAATCTTGCGACTACAGAGTTTGATGGGCTGGAGGATATTGCTATTTGCGACAGTCCCACTCAGCTGCAGTGTGTGATCCACTACGACACCATGAGTGAAAAAGCTAAAGCACAGCCCGAACGCGCAGATAATATTTGCGTCAACCCTCTTACCTGGCGAATTAGTAATGAACCTGCACCTAACCGAGAGCACGAAGGCGCGGTGCTTCCTTCGGGAGACTTCCAGCTGGATTTTTTTAGCGACAAGTTTACGGGTATCGAATTTCCGCCACTTGCCGCTCCATTAGTCAACTACGTGAGTGCGCGATGTGAGGGTGGAGTTTTATATGTGACTGATCTTGCGGGAACGGAGTTCCACCCTATGCGCCTTGCGGGGAATAATTATCATTTGCTCGACTATCCGTTGTTCTACATGGATATTCGCATCAATGCGATTCAGCGAACCCAGGTGTACTTGCAGATGGCGGCAGAGTAAATAAATCATGTTTACATCCAGGTGGAAAAGTATGAAATTTATAGCTCTTAAACTATCCCTTATTTTGATTGTCATCTCTTCGGAGTATGCCCTGGGAGCGGACTCAGTGATCATTCCAGAGCGCGAAGTGCCCGTGCCCGCAGGCGCGAGTCTAGAACTTCAAAAGTCGATTCGTGATTTTCCTCTATCGGATGCGGCAATCAGGTCACAGTTCCCCGCGAATACGGAGGAATGGGTGTTGCTGCAAAGACAACGGAATCAGGCACGAGCGGCAGGAATTTCTGCGATCGCATTGGCATTGGGCGTGCAAATTGAACGAACAAGAATTGCGGGAGTAGATGTTGCCAAACTGACACCTGCAGTCATTAAAAGAACCAACAAAGACCGACTGTTTGTACACGTACATGGGGGCGCATATGTCTTTGGAAAAGGCGATGCAGGCTTTGCAGAAGGCCTTTTCATTGCGAACAGGCTCAATATTCCTGTACTTACAATTGATTACCGTATGCCACCGCAGGATCCCTTTCCTGCTGCTATCGATGACGTAGTCGCTGTTTATAGCACCTTGTTGAAAGACCACGATGCAGCAACGCTCATTATTGGTGGGACGTCAGCAGGCGGTGGTCTCGCACTCGCATCAGTACACAAACTAGGTGCGCTGGGTATTAAGAAACCAGGTGCTGTTTATGGTGGTACGCCGTGGGTGGACCTTACAAGAACAGGAGATTCGCTCTTTATCAATGAAGGCCTCGACCGAATACTGGTGACCTATGATGGCGTGCTCGGGGCGTCGGCAAAGTTGTATGCTGGAGATCATGATTTAAGAGATCCGTTGATATCTCCGGTGTATGGCAACTTTGAGGGTTACCCGCCGGTTTTTCTAGTCACTGGCACGCGAGATTTGTTTCTCAGCGGCGTCGCCCGGATACACCGCAAGCTAAGCGCAAATGACATAGAGGCTGAATTGCACGTGTACGAAGGCATGTCACACGCGGATTATCTTGTCGTTACTGAATCGCCTGAATCCCTTGAGATGTTCCGTGCGCTAGGTAAGTTTGTCGATACGCATCTCGAGTAGTTGAAAACCACGTTAGCCATCGGCGGCAGCGATAATTACAACCTAGCCATCGAAGATTATTCAATATATTCGAAGTACAACCTGAAAACTGGCGATAGGCTATCTTGCTAGCTGACGTCGTTTGCCAGGCGCAATGTGACATTCATCATGGCTTTAATCCATTTCATGCCAACTTCAATATCTACTGCTGACGGGTAAGTATCTGCAGGGTGGTGAAACAAGCTGTTGGAACCGACGATTGAAACAAAACGTCCACCACCATCAAAGATATTTCTGGCCTCACCTACTGGCCGCTCGCCAATTTTTGTCTCTCTGGAGGACGTTACGTTTTCTTGGTTGGTGGTTTCTGCTAGTAGATTTCGAACTTCCTCATCGCTGTGTTGCAATCGTACGGAATCACCATTCCGCGCGACAAAATTCGCGCCGAGATGCACCCACATATAAGCATCTTTAATCAGCGAGTGGTGCTGCTCAAGATAGTGGTCAAGACCTAGATGGCTCAGTTCATGTCCGCTGCTGGCAGTGAAAATAACGGTCCTTTTTGGCTGGTTTAATACGCAGGCACGCACGATTTCGAGCAGCGTTGCAATACCGCCCCCACGTTCAGAAGCGCATTGCCACCAGCCGCTGCGCGGTGTCATAACGACAACCGGCGCATACCTTGGTTCGCTCCCAGTTATTGTTGCTTCAACATTAAACGCCTCCGTGTCAGTGCGATGAGCATCAACTGTCAACCTGACGTTTTCTTGTCGGTCGAGAAGATTCTGCAGCGCCAATCGATGTTGGCTGGCAATCTGAAGTACGGGCGGACCGAACGGATTCTGGTAAGACTCTGCATTCACAAGTGCGATACCAGTGTCGGGCAGCTTTTCATCTGTCATCACGACAATGGCTTTATGCTTACCTGACCGCCTTGCAGTATTAATCGCCCTAAAAGGGGCTGACTGTTCGAAAGGTGGCGCCATCGTCACACCGATTTTGGCGTCTGAATGCAATTCACCCAATTGACCGGAAATGGAAGCTGGATGCTGAGCAAAGTCGCAGTCATACAAGGGAACGCCAGCAATGGTCAATGCGTTTGATGTTAGCATCGCCTCATTGACGATGAGCCGATGTATTTGAAAAGGACTGGTAGTTGCGGTTACGCCTAGTGCTCGTATTTGATCAACCAGCCAGTCAGCACTCGCGTTGTCTACAGCAGTACCAGTCCGATGAATACCCTGCGCTGAGTACTCTTTAATGATTTTCTCAATTCTGGCTCGCATAGTGGGTTGTTCCGTGGTTGTACATTTGGCCGAATAAATGGGCGGCGAGAACTACATCGCTGCAACACTGATGCCGGGTTACGGGATGCCATACACTCTTACTAAGGGATCACTTCTTCAACAACTTTAACCAATCCGTCATACCCCTAGAGGACTAACATCATTGTTGATCCTAAACGTCAGAAAGTTTGCTACGATTTGAAAATCGGTAGTCCACTTAGGTAGTCCACTTTCCGGCACCAATAAAATCAAAAAGTGATGCCGAAATCTCAGTCTAAAAATGTAACCATGACCCTTGGCGGGGTCGATTCCAACGCCTTCTCGATATCGATCTAGCGCGAAGGCTAATCTGGGCCGAACCGAAATTTTGGTACGGCTTCCAGCAGGTTTTGGGTATAGGCATGTTGCGGATTGTCGCACACCTCCAGCGCGCTGCCTTCTTCTACTAGCCGGCCTTGATGCATGACGGCGACGTCGTCGGCGAAATAACGCACCACGTCAATGTTGTGTGTAATGAACAGGTAGGTGAGATCATACTCCTGTTTCAGCTCCTGCAGCAGCAGCAATATTTTCGCTTGAACGCTGACATCCAGTGCGCTCGTCACTTCATCGCAAACAATAAAACGAGGCTGTAAAGCAATGGCCCGAGCAATACCAATGCGTTGTCGCTGGCCACCCGAAAATTCGTGCGGATAGCGTCGTAGCATGGACGGCTCAAGCCCTACTTTCTCCATGTATAGCGCTGCCATTTCAAGGCGCTCGTTGTGGTTTGCGCCAATGTGATGCACACCCATGGGTTCGGTCAGAATTGTCGCGATGGATAAGCGCGGGTTGAGCGACGATTGCGGATCCTGAAAAACCACCTGCAAATCTTTCCGGAATGGTTTAAAGCCACGCCGATTAAGTTGGCACAGATCCGTTTGTTCATACATGACCGAACCTGAGGTGGCAGGCACCAACCCCAGCAGCGCACGTCCAAGAGTGGTTTTTCCAGAACCAGACTCACCAACCAAAGCGAGCACCCGTCCTTTGTGGATTTGCAGCGATACATCGTCGACGGCTTTCACGTCATCAACATGGCGTTGCAGAATGCCTTTGCGGATGGGGAAGTAAACTCGTAGCTTGCGAAGTTCGATCAATGGCTCCCCTGATCGGGGCGCCATTGGCTCCAGTCGCGGTAAATTACCTGGCAGCGCCGCCAACAGCTCACGGGTATACTCGTGGCCAGGAGAACCGAGCACCTGCTGCAGACTGCCGCTTTCTACGATGCAGCCTTTTTGCATCACAATCACTCGATCTGCAATCTCAGACACCAGGCTGAGATCGTGAGTGATGAACAGCAAAGCCGTTTGATGCTGCTTTTGCAGATTCGCCATCAACTCTATTATTTGCGCCTGAATCGTCACATCCAGAGCTGTGGTTGGCTCGTCGGCAATCAACAGGTCTGGCTCGCAGGCAAGTGCCATTGCAATCATGACACGTTGGCGTTGCCCGCCTGAAAGTCGATGCGGGTAGTCGTTCAGACGTTGCTCTGGATCGGGAATTTCTACCTGTGTTAAAAGTTCTAGTACCCGCGCGCTCGCGGCCTTACCTTCTAAACCTAAATGCAGTTCTAGCGCTTCACTGATCTGCTCGCCGATGGTTAACACCGGGTTCAAACAGGTCATCGGCTCTTGAAAGATCATCGAGATCCGCACGCCGCGAACAGTTTGCAGCAATGACTCAGGCGCACCCAGAAGCGACAGTGGTTCGTTTTTATCGTCGTTGCCTTTGCCGGCAAGCGTCACTGTGCCGGATGGGTGAGAGGCAGTGTCGGGCAGCAAGCCAAGAATAGATAACCCGGTGACGCTTTTGCCCGAGCCAGACTCGCCAACCAAACAGACGGTCTCACCAGCATTTATCTCAAAAGATACATCGTCGACCGCGACCGTTATGCTCTGCGCCGAATGGAATTCGGTTCTCAGATTCTCAACGCTCAGTAACAGGCTCACGGCTTCTGCTCCAGATGAGGGTCAATTGCGTCACGCAACGCCTCCCCAATCAAATTGTAGGAGAAGACAGTGAGAAAGATGGCCAGCCCCGGATAGGTCGCAAGCCAAGGCACAAATGTCCCCCCCGGGCCTACTGCTTGATTGAGCATGCCGCCCCAACTGGGTTCATCAATCAGTCCAAGCCCTAAAAAACTCAAGGTCGCTTCAGCAAGAATGGCCGACGCGATACTGAAACTCGCCGCTACCAATAGAGGGGCGACGCCGTTGGGTAGCATGTGCCGAAACAAAATCGACCACAAAGGCAGGCCAGCAGCCTGCGCGGCCTGAACATAGTCCAGGTGCCTCAGTTTGAGAAATTCTGCGCGCAGATATCGAGCGAATCCTGGCCACGAGGTCAAGCCGATAACGATCATGATCAGATATATGTTGCGGCCAAAAAAGGCCACCACCATGAGCAACAAAAACAGCCCCGGGATAGATTCAAACATTTCTAGAAACCGACTCATGGCGATATCAAGCCAACCGCCAAAAAAGCCCATGACGCCGCCGTAAATAATGCCAATAAAGAGGGCGATGCCGGTCGACATCAAACCAATCGCCAGCGCAATTCTGCAGGCGTGGATCATCCGGCTCAGCACGTCAGCACCATCTTCGTCGGTGCCGAACCAATGCAGACTATCGGGTGCTTGCAGTGATACCGGATTATCCCTGGAGCGGTCTGTGGGTGAAAAAGGAATGGGGGCAAACACGGCTGACTGGATCTCGCCATCGGCAAGGCCGGTTCGATATTGGTCATAGATAATGGCAACAGGAGGACTAACAAACGCTATCGTCGTAAAGCTCGTGAGCAGAGCCGTGGCAGTTAGCGCGAGGAACAGCCGACCAGTGCCAAAGCGATGGCGTAGCCGCCAGGCAATCAGCGAAGCGAAAAACATCACCAGCAAAGACACATCGGCCCAATCTAGATGTCGTAACAGCGGGCTGTCCCAACCTTCTGCAGAGAGACTCACATAAGGATGAGAGTTGGCGATAAACGGCGCGAACACCGCAAGTAGTGCAACCAAACCAATCCATGCTAAGCCAACCCGTGCGCCGGTTTGCGAAAGCGTGTCGCGGCCGACGCGATGTGTGTAAGACTCCTTGATAACAGAGTCTGTGATGGCGGTGTTTGCTGCGTCGCTCATTCGAAGCTCACTCTCGGGTCAGCTACGGCGTAACAGACGTCGACGATCAGGTAGGCGACCAAACTTAATAGCGAGGCAATGAGAGTGATCGCCAGCACCACCTCGCGGTCGCGAAGCTGCACGGCCTGAACCGCAAGTCGGCCCATACCGTCGATTGAAAAAATTGATTCAACGATGACAGAGCCCACCAGCATGCCCGGCAAAATGGAGGCGGCAACGGTGATCAACGGCAACAGGCTGTTGCGTAGCACATGACGCCACAACACCGTATGTTCTGTTGCACCTTTGGCCCGCGCGGTTCGCGCATAATCGGCCTGCAGGTTTTCCAGCACCGATGAGCGGGTAAGCTTGGTGTAAAATGCAAAGCCAGTGTATGACAAACAAAATATCGGCAGCACCAGATGCCACGCCCGATCCAGCAGGTAGCCATGTTGCCAGCCGTCCGCAGTCTGCGTTGGCAAGAACGTCCAGCGATCTGCTCGCAGGCTCTCCAGCCCCGACGTTGGAAACAGATTTAAATACTCGTCACTGGCGAGCACACCAATAAGCACCACCCCCATCCAAATGGTCGGAATAGACCAGAGCGCCAGGTTAGCGGTACCAATGCCGGTATCCAGCGCCTTGCCTCTATGCTTTGCGGTGTAAACCCCCATGACGATAGAAAGAATAAACACAATGGGTACCGATAGCCCATTCATCAATAGCGTAACTGGTAGGGCTTCCGCTATTAGTTCTGTTACCGGTCGGTTTTTCGAAAAGCTTGTGCCGAGGTCTGGTGTTTTGAAGCCGAAGCCGAGCGGTTGACGATTTTCATCTACGCGAAAACCGATGGGCGAGATATTATTTAGCCAGCGGCCGTATTGCACCGGTATTGGCTGGTCGAGACCGAAGCGCTCGTTGATATAGCGTTCCATTGCAGCCCGCTCTTCCGCGCGCATGTCGCCGCCCTGCCCCAGTAGGTTGGGTCCGACGCCACCGGGCGCGGCCGCCATGATGCTGAAAACCAGCAGACTGATCCCAAGCAAGGTTGGGATGATCAGCAGCGTTCGACGAATAATGTAGTTAATCAATTGCTATATTTCTGCTGCTCAGCCGGCACGTACCATTCAAGCGGCACACCTAAACGCCCACCCAAATTTAACCCGGTTGCAGTTTCCAATTTGACATTTTTGATACGTTTGTCGATGAACACCAAAGACTTGCTTCGATATAAATAGGTATAAGGCTGCTCGGCCCACAACACTTCGTGAACTTTGTGCCACAGCGGCATACGCTTTGCCTCATCCATTTCTGTGCGGGCGTCTTCAATCAAAAGGTCTAGCTGGGGGTTTACATAACTGATGAAATTGTCGCCGCCCTGCGCGGTTTGCGAAGAGTGCATGTTCTGATAGACGTCGATTTCAAGATCGCCACCCCAACCCAGGCTCACCGCATCGAAGTTTTTATTGTTGATCCGGGTTAGCAGCACCGGCCAGTCAACGGGTTCGGGTTCCATCAGAATACCTGCGCGGACGTACAGGTCCTTCAACAATAATACGATCCTTTTATAAGTATCGGCCCCGGCCGGATAGATTAGTTTAAAAGAAAAAGGCTTACCCGATGCAGACTCCAACACCCCGTCGCCATCCCTATCCTCAAATCCAGCGGCTGCCAGCAACGCTTTGGCTTTTTCTGGATTAAACGTGCGTGTGGGTAAGTCAGGGTTTGCTTGTGGACCAAATGGATTAAACGGTCCGTTGATCGGCAGGGCATAGCCGAGTAGAACTTCTTCCGTGATACGTTGCCGATCCGTTAAGTAGGTCATGGCTTCGCGGACGCGCTGATCCTCGAACAACGATTCGCCTTCTGGGTTTTTTATGTTCCAACCAATGTAGATATAGCCACCAACCGGATTGAAGTACTCGAAGGACTGGGCCCGGCTAGTCACAGTCTCGTTCTCTAATAGATCGCGATATTCCGTTGGCAACGCATTGTAGACATCGATGCCGCCATTCTTGAATTCTGTCAGTTGCGCAGCATCAGAAGAAATGGTTTTCCATATGCGGCGGTCGAATGGCGCCGTTACCCAGCCCCAATAACGTTCATTGCGCACGAGCTCTACGAGATCACCGGGTTTCCAGTCGGTAGGATTCTCTAACCGATAAGGTCCGGAACCTAGCAGGAGCCCGGTGGACGAATTGAACTGCTCCGCAGCTTCGACACTTGCCAGGTATTTGCTATAAAAGTGCTTAGGCAAAATGTTCATGGCACCTGCGAGCACAAATGACAGGAAGTAAGGTTCATCGAAATGAAACGTGACGTTTCGCCCTTGGGTCGTGACATCAACAACCCTTGAGTAGTATGCGCGTGCTCTCGGGGCAGCAATACGTTCATCCATCACAAACTGCCAGCTGAACTGAACATCTTCAGCCGTTAGCGGGGTGCCGTCGGAAAACACCACGCCCTCACGGACTTTGAAGGTGATCTGCAGCCCATCGTCGGAGGTTTGCCAAGATTCTGCGATCAGCGGCAACCACTCAAGCGTCTTGGGGTCCTGAGTGACCAGCTGGTCCAACACCCAATTCTGCACACTAGAGCTGTAGGTGTCGCTATTGACATAGGGCGTTAACGTTGGAATCTGCGCTGCAAAGCTGTTGACCAGCCAATCGCCTTTGGCGTAGTCCGGCGCTTGCGTTGCTGCATGTGCACGAGCGAAGCCTCTCCAGCTATCCGGTACGTCTTGGTTGTTGGTGGAGTTAGTAGTGGAGTTAGTGGTCGAACCTGCGGTCGCGCTGGAGAGGCTAGCACCGCGTCGAACCTGGCGTCTCAGATCAGCGATATCTCGCGTTTGATTATCGATTTTGTCTTGGGTCTCGGCAATGAACAACCACTGGCGGTCGATCTGAATCATGGCGAGCCAGATGCTGCCGAGGATTGCGACCATAAAGATATACAATACAAAATCGCGCTTGCCGGATTGCTGACTCAAGGACCTGACCGTCTTGCCAAGGGGACGATTGATACTAGCATATCAAAACCCAACCACAACCACTTGGGCCTGCAACTGCTATTCAATCCAAAAAATTGCTTGTGATAGCAGGGTAATCTCGCTATCAATCCTCACTCTCCAGCATTCATCACGCCGGTTTTTCTGCGCTGAAAGATTGAAGCGCACCAGCCAGGGTTGAATGAAACGAAATTACGCCGGGGATGGGTTGGAAGTTTGCCCTGGCCAGGGTCTTTAGTGGTTGAAACTGTAGATCTGCGACCACAATCTTTTTCCCAGCTTTTTCACAATACGCGGTGAATTTCGTCAACGCAGCAACGCCACCCGAGTCCAGCAGCGTGACGCCGTCTAAGTAAAGTACGACTCCATCCAAAGCTGACATGCGTTCAATGATCTCGCCGAACACACGATCTGCTGCCGCAAAGAATAATGGTCCGTTTATCTTTAGTACCTCCCAATGATCAGGAGCTTGCGCAGCAACAAGCTTCTTATTATTTGTAATGTCTGTCACTTTTGTCATCGCTGCGATTTCACCTACAAACAGAACGAACGCGAGTAACACCCCAACGGTTATGGCAATGACCATATCGAAGAAAACCGTAAGTGAAAGGCAGGTTACCAGCACAGCAATATCGCGCACGGGTGAGTACTTGAATAGATGCACTATCCGCGCCGCATCGCTCATGTTCCAGGCCACAACAATGAGCAGCGCCGCCATCGAGGGGATGGGTAGATATGCCAACAGAGGCGCAAGAAGAATAAGTGCCAACAGTACGGTTAACGCATGGATCATGCCCGACACTGGACTTTTGGCGCCTGCTCGATAATTCGCAGCCGAACGAGCGATTGCGGCAGTTACAGTAATGCCACCGAAGAAAGGGACCGTCATATTGCCAATGCCCTGACCTAATAGCTCACTATTTGCACTGTGACGTTTGCCGCTCATGCCATCTAGCACAACGGCACAAAGGAGCGATTCAATCGCGCCGAGCATCGCAATGGCGAACGCAGACGGCAGCAGGCTAATGACTACCGCCATACTCATATCGAACGGTTGGCCGTCCACGCCGAGCCTATTCCATGGCCAGTCAAAATGCGGCAAATACGGTGGAATTCCCGCACCCATCGAGCCATCTGGCATCAGGTAACTAAAGCGAGAGCCTATTGTATCCAAATCGAAACCCATATTGACGGCCACAACTCCCACCAGGCTTGCGCCTACCACAGCCGGTAAGTGAGGCGGGATGACTGTTTTCAATTTCGGCCATAGCAACATAATCCCAATCGTCAGGGATGAGATAAAAAGGCTTGTGGCATTGGTGTCACCAACCGAGGTAATCAGCAGCCAAACTTTCTCTAGATAGTGTTCTGGTAAATCTTCAATCGGTAGTCCAAGGAAATCCTTTAGCTGCAGCGTTGCAATGACAATGGCGATACCGCCGGTAAAGCCAAGGGTCACGGATTGGGGAATGTATTCTATAAATCTCCCCAGGCGCGCGTACGCCATCGCAACCAAAATCAACCCAGAAAGAAACGTCGCCAGCAGTAAGCCAGCCAAGCCATGTTGTTGGGCGATAGGAAATAGAATCACGACAAAAGCGGCGGTTGGACCTGAAATACTGAATCTGCTGCCACCCGTTAAGGCGATGAGAAAACCACCAATAATCGCGGAATACAGTCCATATTGTGGTGAGACGCCACACGCGATCGCCAACGACATGGCAAGAGGAATAGCTATAATGCCAACAGCGAGTCCTGCCAGCACATCTTTTCTAAAACTGAGAAGGTTGTATTTTTCATCGCCGAAACAGGCTTCTCGCGTCGCATGTGCGATGCGAAGTGAGAAAAGATGTGCTCTATGCGGCATAGTTATCCAATAGCGGTGGTTGACGACCCTTAAGCGCTCAATCTGATGCGGTAACTCTCATGCGCTAACTCTGTTAAATAGAGTCAATTCAGAAAGGATAACCTACACGGCGTTTCGACTCATGTTACATCTGCTATTTTCTCGGCTGATACCTAAAGATCCGAGGCACGACGACTTGAGGTCGCGCTCGCTCTGTGTTTGAGAACAGAAGCAGCCTCTCAAGCTTCTTAACTCTCTATGCTCTCTAATCTCTCTAAATAGGCCCACTAAAAAAACTTTCAAAACTAAAACATAACCCACCCGCATCATGTCACAGCCTCACTATTTCGCCGCTAAAACACTGAGGGCCTCCATCACACTAGTAGTGACGCTATTTCAGCTCTAGTGTGAACGGGTTAAAGTGAATGGGTTAAACCTGAGGACTCATAATGGCCAATCCAAAAGACGAACTGATGCATGCTGTAAAAGGGCAAAATGCTTGGAGTGAAAGTTACTACTTCAACTTTGTTGACCCGGATTCGAAATTGGCTATCTTCACCCGGATGGGATGGAGACCCGGCGACGGTTGGGCCGACGCGCTACACGTGGTCTACCTTGGTGGACATAGAGTGGCCTTCACTTACGGCAGACGAAACATCGAGCCAGACCTCTCAAAATATAATGGTGACCTATCGGTTGGTCACCTGACACTCGGCTGCCAAGCACCTTTCGATCACTGGACGATCGAGTACGCTGGACCCGCTCAGGACATTGCAGACGCTGCTATCCTGCTGGAACGAAGCAAGCTGCGACCCGATGGTTGGTTTAAGCCTGCACAGCTCGACATGAAATTGGACTTCAAGGCACTTCATCCACCCCACTACGCCGCCGATGGTGATCATGGGCACTTTGAACAAACCGGTACAGTGAGCGGCAGCATCAAAATTGACGACGAAGTCTTTGTTGTGAACGGCCATGGCGTTCGTGATAAATCCTGGGGACCTCGCGACTGGGGTGCCAGCACCGAATCAAGCAACAGCAAGACTCAAGAAGTCGTCGCCGAAGGTCCCGCGCCTTTTGTAAATTGGTTTTCCATGAATTTCGGTGCTGACTTCGCCATGGGTGGATCATGTTTTCGTCAGGCAGATGGTCAAGTTCTTGGCTCAGGCTGGATCCAAATCGAAGGAATAACAGAAGACCTGAAGGACGTCGCCATCACCAGCGAATACAAAGCGGATTCTATTCTGCACAAATCGATTGTACTGACCGGCACCACAGCAAGCGGTAAACCGGTTCATGTGAACGGCAAAGTGCTGACGATCTGCCCGACCAAGATTCCTATGCCTGGCGGCGCAACTTTCATCAACGAAGGGTTAGCCGAGTTTACTTGTAACGGCAAGGTTGGTTACGGCATTAGTGAACACTGGCATCGCGTGAGCATGTAAACAGGACCACCCCGGGCTCGCTAATTTATTGCCTGGTTCATTGCCTGCTAATGATTTGACTTGAAAATTCCTGCACGCATACTGCGCGGATGGATATCGACCTAGACACGGGCAAGCTGATTGTTTTTCTTGGCGGCCTGGTATTTTTTCTGGCCATCGAAACCCTTGCACCAAAACGGCCATGGCGCGGGAGTCGACTCAAACGCCTACTCTTCCATGGTGCAATAGCCGCACTTAACACCCTGTGGGTCCGACTTCTGATTTATGTGCCACTTCTGCTATGGATCGTATTCGTCGAACAACAGGGTTGGGGCATCTCGCGCTGGTTAGGCTTAACCGGTTGGCTTGAAATCGCTGCTGCTCTTATCGTACTCGACTTGTTTGATTACTTTTGGCATCGCGCGAATCACAGAGTCACCTTTTTGTGGCGCTTTCACAAAGCGCATCACGCGGATACCGCGATGGATGTAAGCACCGCACTGCGCTTTCATCCAGGCGAACTGATGATATCGGCGCTCGCTAAAGCACTTTGGATTGTTATATGGGGGCCTACTGCCATTGCATGGTTTCTATTTGAAGCCATGGTGAGCCTCTGCGCACAGTTTCATCATACTAATATCGATTTCCCCGACCGTATTGAGCGAGTGATCTCGGCTGTGATCGTCACACCCCGCTTCCATGCCAGCCATCACGCCGTTGATCGCCATTACGGCGATGCGAATTTTTCAACTATTTTCAGCCTTTGGGATCACTTTTTCGGCAGCTACCAGCATCCAGAAAATGGCGGCGCAACTACCAATGCCGAAAATGCCCTGGGCTTACCCGAGGCGAGAGACCGGGTATTTTCACCAGTCGCATGGCTTGCCGAACCTTTTCAATCCAACAATTTAAACCTCAATAACCGAAAAAAAGACGCGAGCTCATGAAATGACGTGACCACGGCGTCACTAATACTGATAATAGGCTTTAAGTCCCTATAAAATGAGTACTCTGCCCAATGAAAACTCTCTTCGCGTTAATCCTGTTACTCCCTTTGTTTGCCTTCGCTGCTGAGCATGCCGGCAAGGCTGCAGAGGCGAAAGAACACGCCGGTGAAACTGCAGAGGCGAAAGAACATGCCGGTGAAACTGCAGAGGCGAAAGAACATGCCGGTGAAACTGCAGAGGCAAAAGAACATGCCGGTGAAGCTGCAGAGGCAAAAGAACATGCCGACAAACCTATGTTTCCGCAGGAATAAATAATCGAGCGTGAATCACTACCTGCTTGATCAGCGAATCAACGCGACTTTTATCAGCAGTTTGTTTGCCCGACTGTTGATCATATTTAGCGCCTGGGTTGTCGCCGACTCGACCGCCAAGGCATCGCCCGAGACGTCAGTACCAAAATTTTACGTGGAGGACATTAAGTCCACCATGCAGGCATATGTGGCTAGCCAAGTCGATGCCGATGGTATCTTTCATCTTAAGGACGATAAGAGCGGTGAAATCCTCGCCCTGAAATTTGTGATGGTGCACGATCCGGTGCGTCAAATTCGAGACAACATCTATTTTGCTTGCACAGATTTTCATGTGCTGGGAGACCCAGAAAAACTCTACGATATCGACTTCTGGATGGACGGTTCAAGCGGTGAACTGAAGGTCTACGACACCAGGGTGCACAAAGAACCTCGATCATCTCTTCTGTATGGATGGTACAAACATCCACGTTATACCTTCGTCAATGACGAGGTCGAATATCTCTACTGAGCCAAGCGCTTTAACCTGGCACTTTACTCTCTAGCCCGAACGACTCTACTAATCCGCAGCACTGACCGGATTGCCGACATTAAATACGCCAGAATCACCGTAATCCTTACCTGCTACACGCTCTACATCCGGAGGAAATACGCGGCGCTTCGCGGCGAAATATTGATCACGCACATTACCGTCAAATGCGTGGTTATAAGTGGCATACAGCGCCCGTCTCGGCCTGAGTGCTTTATTCGGTCCTGAGCGGTGCGGTAGATACGACCCAAACAATAAGATGTCGCCGGCTTTTGTCGGGGCGGGCTGCCAATCCATCTGTGCAACCGTGTCATCAGCAATGGTTAGGTCTGACTTATAGGGCAAGTTCTGATGCGGCCACTCACCAGGGACGACCTCGAGACAACCATTCTCTTCCGTTGAATCATCGAAACTCAGCATCAGCGTAATGTGATAATCATGGCCGAAGGTGGTAAATGCCGGTGCATCCTGGTGGGGTTCAAACCCTGCAGCGCCAGGTAATTTAAAATTGATTTTCTCTTTAAACAAACACGCCGGCTTGCCCATCAGCTGAGACACCAGATCCAAGAACCTGGGTCCATCGATAAATGCCCCAAGGACATTTTCATGCTGGGTGAAGTTCTCGATCCTGCACAGCAGGCGAGCGCCATTTATAGAAGATTCAAAATACTTCATCCACTTCCCCGGCGTCTCTGGGAGAAGACTGAGCGCCGCGGCACGACTTTGTAATCGTTTGATCTGTTCAACAGTAAAAAGATCAGTCAACTGCAGAAATCCCTGCTGGTGGAACAATGCAACTTGATCGCTAGGCAGCCGCTGGCTATCCAAATGCTGTTCGATGATCGGCAAATAGTGTTCAAACCCAGGCACATTTTTACCCGCTACCTTAGCCGCTTCATCCCAGGCACGCAGTTTTAAAAGGTCGTTATGATTAGGATTCAATTTAAATTGTTCAGCTTCAGCTAGAGACATTGCTCCGCCTTGAAATCCCAGTGTCTTGCGACTGGCATCACTGAGCTTGTCGCTGTAGACCTGATTGGTTGCTACTAGATAGCGTTTTGCGTCTACATGACCAGCAACCAGACTAGCCACGCGTCGTGAAAAACCAAGCGCCGTCAGAAAATCTGCGCCCAGCGTTTCATGCTCGAGCGTACCGACATTATCCATCTGCTCGGCATCTAGAAAGCAAAGATGACCCACGTCATGTAGCAACGCCGCCAGCTGCAGCTCGACATCGCCACTTACGCCTGCAAGTGCCGCTGCCTGCAAAGCATGTTCCGACTGACTGATGGGCTCGCCCACATAATCAGCAGCATCCGCTCGCTTGAAGAGGTTTTCTAGGATATTGATAGTGGCAGTTTGCACCTTTGGACTCCGAGATGATCGCGCCTGATTCTCACCGAATCAGTAGCGCGAAACGAACCTAAAAATGAACAGTTGGGCGTTCTATGGCTGTGTCAACGTGACAACTTCTGATAATCAATTGGCGCACCTAAATCGAGGTGGTCTTCGTGAGCCGGCATGGGGTATTTCAGCCCAGTGGCGCAATTGAACAGCACCACACGATCTTCAGGATTGACCAGACCTTTCTGTACGGACAATTTTAACGCTACCGCAGTAGCGGCACCCTCTGGACATAAAAGCAGCCCCTCTTGCTGCGCGATCTGCGCTTGCATGGAAAGTATATCAGTGTCCTCCACTGCAATGGCAAAACCACCACTGCCACGAACTGCATCAAGAATCAAAAAATCTCCGATCGCAGCTGGTACGCGAATACCTGCGGCAGCGGTCGTCGCGTTCTGCCAGACTTCAGCATGCCGAGCGCCCTCCTCAAAGGCTTTCACAATGGGCGCGCATCCTGTTGCTTGCACGGCGACCATTTTCGGTCGCGCGCTACCAATCCAACCAATCGCTTCCAACTCAGCAAAAGCCTTCCACATTCCAATCAACCCGGTGCCACCTCCGGTTGGATAGAAAATGACATCAGGTAGTTTCCAATCTAACTGCTCGGCCAACTCGATACCCATCGTCTTCTTGCCTTCAATACGATACGGTTCCTTGAGAGTCGAGGTATCAAACCAGTGCATCTCAGATTTTCCCTCACCGACGACACGACCGCATTCATGAATAAGACCGTTGGCTTTCCAAACTTTCGCACCCTGAAAGGCAATTTCCCGAACATTGATTTCAGGTGTGTCGTCAGGGCAAAACACATAGCTCTGGATCCCTGCTCTCGTACAATAGGCAGCCAGTGCAGCACCGGCATTGCCATTGGTCGGCATGGCCATTCGAGTCACGCCAAGCTCTTTTGCCATACTGACCGCCATCGCAACGCCACGCGCCTTAAAAGATCCGGTAGGCAGACGACCTTCATCTTTAATCAGCACGTTATCGAGACCCAAAGACTGCTGCAAATGTAACGAAGGCAAGAGCGGTGTCATCACCTCGCCGAGCCTGACAATATTTTCAGATTTGGTGACCGGCAATAATTCACGGTATCGCCACAACTCATTCGGCCTACCTAATAGATGCTCTTTGGAAAAATGTTCAGCGACGCGATCCAGATGGTAACGGACGAGCAGAGGCTTGCCCGTTCTGGACAAATTGTGTCGTTCACCGGCCTTATAATGTTCGCCCGTCTCGCTGCATTCCAGATGGCTAACGAAGGTTTGTGCTTCAAACATTACAGTTTTTCCCTGATCCAAGGCATCAAGTCTACTAAACAACAGTGATACAATCTGCTTATGGAATATGACTACATCATTGTTGGCGCCGGTAGCGCCGGATGTTTGCTGGCAAATCGGCTCTCTGCCGATCCAGACGTATCCGTACTTCTGCTTGAGGCAGGTGGCAAAGACAATTACTTCTGGATTGATATACCCGTAGGATATCTTTACACCATCAACAATCCTCGCACTGACTGGTGCTATGAGATCGAGCCCGATCCAGGCCTAAATGGCAGAAGTATTGGCTATGCTCGCGGCAAGGTTCTGGGTGGTTGCTCGAGCATTAATGCAATGATCTATATGCGGGGCCAAAGATCCGACTACGACCACTGGGCGCAACTGGGTAATCGGGGTTGGGCCTGGGACGATGTACTCCCAGTATTTAAGCAATTCGAGCACTATCAACACGGCGCCAATGAGTTCCATGGTGACCAGGGTGAACTAAGAGTCGAAGAACGGCGCGTTAACTGGGAGATACTTGATGCCTGGCGGGATGCCGCAGCAGAGTGCGGCATACCCAAGATCGATGAGTTTAATAGAGGCGATAATTTCGGCAACGCCTACTTTCAGATGAATCAAAAAAAGGGGGTTCGGTGGAGCGCGACGAAAGCATTTCTGCGGCCGATACAGCATCGGAAAAACTTAACCGTGATCACCCATGCATCAGTTCGGTCCGTTAAATTTGCAAACAATCGAGCCACTGGCGTCGCTGTCAGAATCAAGCAAGATGCGCCGATACATATTGCGTCACGACGGGAGACGATTCTTGCGGCTGGCGCAGTCGGTTCTCCGCAGTTGTTGCAGTTGTCTGGTATCGGTTCCGGCGAGCTGCTCCAAAAGCACCAGATACCGGTCATTCACGAGTCAGTTGGGGTGGGAGAAAATCTTCAAGATCATCTACAGATCCGTAGCGTATATAAGGTGAGTAATACCGTTACCTTGAACCAACGCTACCGCACTCTTTTTGGCAAAGCGATGATGGGGCTTGAATATTTAGCCTTCAGAACTGGCCCGCTGACGATGCCACCCTCGCAGTTAGGGGCATTTGCGAAGAGCGATCCAAATCAGCCCAGTGCAAACCTTGAGTGGCACGTGCAACCGTTATCTCTGGACAAATTTGGCAGTCCGCTCCATACCTACAACGCCATTACACCCTCTGTATGCAATTTGCGTCCTTCCAGTCGTGGTCATATACGCATCAAAACAGCCAATCCAGACGACGACCCGGCGATCACCACAAATTATATGGCGACAGAAGAAGATAGAGCGGTAGCCATTGAAGGACTGAAGTTCACAAGAAGAATAATGGCGGCCGAAGCACTGCAGCGTTTTATGCCGGAAGAATTAAAACCCGGCCCCGATATTCTCTCGGACGCCGCATTACAGCATGCAGCAGGTGACTTAGGGACAACGATATACCATCCCGTGGGTACTTGCCGAATGGGTCAAGATGTAGACGCGGTAGTGGATGATGAGTTGAGAGTAAAAGGCGTGCAGGGTTTAAGGGTGATCGATGCATCAGTGATGCCCACCATCACATCGGGAAATACCAACGCACCGACAATGATGATTGCTGAAAAAGGCGCCGCTGCGATTAAGGCAGCCTGGCCTTAAGGTCTAGCGTAGTCCTTTTGCACGACCGTACCGTCGGTATGCGTCGCTGTTATGCGAAAGCCATCTGCCAAAACATTATCGACTACATAAGTAATCTCATCTGCTGAGGTTCTCGGCGACCAACCAAGCAGGGTTTTCAGTCCACTGACATTTTCTGCATCGAGCGGGTCGTAGGTACCTGCAATATAACTGCCAGTCGAGAGACGGTGTTCTTCTTCGAATAGCCTGATCGTCTCCATATTCTTGATCATCGTGCCTTCTCGCGCTGTGGCGATGTAGTCCCGATACGTTGGCAATGCAACAGTGGCAATAATTCCGATGATGGTAACCGCAATCATCAACTCAATGAGCGAAAAGCCGTGCTGTTTCATTCGTTATCCCCTGTAAACCGATCTGACGATTCGAGTCATAATTAATATGCCACAAAAAAGGCCAATGGACTCTCGTCCATTGGCCTTTTTTTATCGCTACCTGATTTACATCAGGCCAGTTGCAATACTACTGTGATGAAGCAGCAGTAATGATCTGATTAGCTGTAAGCAGGTCTTGATATACCGGACGAGTAATGGTGACTTCACCAGCACTAACCGCTACACCAATAGCACCCGTAGTATCATCAGCGGTTCCCAAATAAGCTGGGCCGCTGCCTGGTGCTAGGTTGCCACCTGGATTGAAGGAGTCAATCCATCCACTTACAGTTGTAGGCACTGTAGAAGTCAGACCAAGTGCTACCTGAGTGCTGCCTTTCACGTAAGTTGTACGTGCCAGACGAATTGCTTCTTCGTAGTGTGAAGTAACCTTAGCCATATTAGCCGTCTTGATGTAGTCCTGATAAGCCGGCAAGGCAACCGCCGCGAGAATACCGATAATCGCAACAACGATCATCAGTTCGATTAGGGTAAAACCCTTCTGCAGTTTATTATTCATGTCAAAGCTCCGATTTAATGGTTGAGGCTGTAGATTCATTCATACAGCGGTCGAGTCTCCTACAAGCAATCAGCGTGCCAGCAAAAACTCACCGCTTATCGACCAAATGCTGACTTTTTGACGCTGCGCGTCACCCAAAAACTATTGTAATCCGCTGCTGGGGTCAAAATGTGACCATTTTTGTCACCTCGCGGAAGAGCAACGAGAATAATTACTCATAATTTAGGTAGATGATGCTCGCAAATGGCTCTCGACAGCCCTATTGGCGGGCTGTACACTTTATTGGCACTAGAACTCGACGGGCTTGCGCACAGATGTGTGTCGGCTCAGTCCCTATCGCGAAGCCGAATCAGGAACATTATTATATGGCAGCGAACCCTATCCAATTAAGTGGGCTTGCAAGACGTCTGGTATCAGACAAACTACTAGAAGATCAGGTTGCGCGTCAGGCTGCCGAAGACGCTGCAAAAGCGCGCGTGCCGTTTGTGACACATCTCGTCCAGAACAACCTGGCTAACGCAAAAGATATTGCTAACTCGGCAGCTGAAGAGTTCGGCACGCCGATTCTGGATATTTCTGCACTAGACATTGAGTCGATTCCCAAAAGCCTGATCGATGAAAAGCTGGTTCGAGTGAACTCCGCTATTCCCATCTTCCACCGTGGCAACCGACTGTTCGTCGCAGTATCCGACCCTACCAACAGAAAGGGTCTTGAGGACATTGCCTTTCAGACCGGCATCGCAACAGAAGAAGTTCTGGTAGAAGAAAACAAACTGCGCGCCTTTATTGAAAATTACCTCGAGTCACAAGAAGGCGGTGGCCTTGGTGATCTGGGCGATGACGTCGATCTAGACCTTGAAGCGGTTGATGAAGATGGCGGTAGAGGTGAAGATGAAGATCTTGGCACTGCCGTAGACGACACCCCAGTGGTGCGATTCATTAACAAGATGCTGATGGATGCGATTAGGCTCGGCTCTTCTGACTTACACTTCGAACCTTTTGAGAAAGCCTACCGCGTTCGCTTCAGAACCGACGGTGTGTTACATGAAGTGGCACGACCACCGGTAAATCTCGCACCTCGGATATCGGCTCGACTGAAAGTCATGTCGCAGATGGACATATCAGAACGTCGAGTTCCACAAGATGGACGTATTAAATTAAAAATTTCCAAGTCAAAAGCCATCGACTTTCGGGTTAACACGCTACCCGTACTATTTGGCGAGAAGCTTTGTCTACGGATTCTTGACCCGAGCAGTGCCAAGATGGGTATTGATGCGCTTGGATATGAGGACGAGCAGAAAGCACTTTATATGGAGGCTCTGAATAAGCCGCAAGGGATGTTCCTGGTCACAGGGCCGACGGGTAGTGGCAAAACTGTGTCTTTATACACTGGCATCAATATCCTCAACACTCCGGCATTGAATATCTCAACTGCCGAGGATCCGGTAGAAATAAACCTTGAAGGCATCAACCAGTGCCCCGTGAATGCCAAAGTCGGTCTCGACTTCAGTGAGGCGCTGCGCTCATTCCTTCGCCAGGATCCCGACATCATTATGGTGGGAGAGATTCGAGACCTTGAAACCGCAAACATTTCGATCAAGGCGGCACAAACGGGCCACATGGTGATGTCGACACTTCACACCAACAGTGCACCAGAAACTCTCACTCGATTACGTAACATGGGTGTACCTGCCTTCAATCTTGCAACCTCTATCAATTTGATCGTGGCCCAGCGCCTGGCCAGGCGGCTGTGTGACTGCAAAATAAAACTTGAAATACCAAAGGCCGCGCTGATCGAGAAAGGCTTCTCTGAAGCCGACGTGGATGCTGGCATTGATGTGTATGGACCAAAGGGTTGCGACAAATGCTCTGGTGGATATAAGGGCCGAGTAGGGATTTATGAAGTTGTGAAGATCACACCAGCGATCTCCAAAATCATCATGGAAGATGGCAACTCTATTGAAATTGCCGCCGAGTGTAAAAAGCAGGGTTTTAAGAATATCTTCGAGTCAGCCCTGGTGAAAGTTAAAAATGGTATGACCAGTCTGGAAGAAGTTGACCGGGTTACGAGCGGTCACTAATTAGGGGTTAAAAAATGGCAGCGGCCAATACGCTTTTCGCTTACGAAGGCACCGACAAAAGTGGCAAAAAGACCAAGGGTGAGATTAAGAGCTCTAGCGCCAAGATTGCCAAAACGGAGCTTCGCAAACAGGGTATAAACGCGACGAAGGTCAGTAAGAAAGGTGCTGGCCTCGCTGCTCTGTTGAATGCCGGCCAAAAGGTAGGCGCCGCTGATATATCACTCTTCACTCGCCAATTGGCGACCATGATGAAAGCCGGCGTACCACTCGTACAGTCCTTCGAGATTGTGGCTGACGGCATAGACAATCCCGCTATGAAGGAATTGATCCTAAAGATACGTGATGACGTCTCGGCAGGTAATTCATTTGCCGCGGCGATAAAAGTTCACAAGGAGCATTTTGATGACCTGTTTTGTAATCTGATTGATGCTGGCGAACAATCGGGTTCACTCGAAACTATGTTGGATCGCCTGGCGACCTACAAAGAGAAAACAGAAGCACTTAAAGCCAAAATTAAGAGCGCAATGAACTACCCCATCGCAGTCTTGGTCGTGGCCGGTGTCGTATCGGGCATTTTGCTCATCAAAGTAGTACCTCAGTTTGAAGAGATCTTTGCCGGCTTTGGCGCTGAACTTCCTGAGTTCACACAGATGGTCGTCGATATGTCACGATTTATGACCGCCTGGTGGTATCTAATTGTGGGTGCTATCGCTGGATTCATCTTCGCCTACAAAGCCGCTCACAAACGTTCCAAAGCATTACGAGATGGTCAAGAACGCTTCATGCTAAAGATGCCCATCCTTGGTGATATTCTCGATAAATCCTGTATCGCACGATTTGCCCGAACGCTATCGACAACATTTGCCGCGGGTGTACCACTCGTTGACGCCCTCGAATCGGTGTCGGGCGCTGCGGGTAACGTCGTATATCTTGAAGCTATTCTGAAAGTTAAAGATGATGTCTCGAGCGGTATTCAGCTCAACCACTCCATGAAGCAAACAAATGTCTTTCCCAACATGCTGATCCAGATGGTTTCCATCGGCGAAGAATCCGGTGCTCTCGATGGCATGCTAGACAAAGCAGCTACCTACTACGAAGAGATGGTTGATAACTCGGTTGATGGCCTCACTAGCCTGATGGAGCCAATCATCATGTCCTTCCTGGGCGTTGTCATCGGCGGCCTGATCATCGCGATGTATCTACCCATCTTCTCTATGGGTGATGCCATTGGTGGTAGTCACTAAAGACCCAATGCCTAAATATGCTTGATAATCTATTGCTGCTTGATGCAGCGTTCCCCCTATTCGGTGTTTCCATGGCGCTCTTGATCGGGCTATTGGTCGGCAGCTTTCTGAATGTCGTCATTTTCAGGCTTCCCGTCATGCTCGAACGTGATTGGCAAAACCAGGCAAAAGAGATACTCGATATTGAAGGCGCGATTGCAGACGAACAGATAGAGCAAGAGACCTTTAATCTCGTTTTACCTAATTCAAGATGCCCATCGTGCAATCGGCCTATTCGGCCCTGGGAAAATATTCCCGTGCTGAGCTATCTGATTCTCCGCGGCAAATGTGCCGGTTGTAAAACACCAATATCAATTCGTTACCCATTGGTTGAAGCGCTAACAGGCATGCTCACCGCTGTCATCGTGATCTACTTGGGTTTAACGCCAGCCGCTTTTGCACTCTGTCTTCTGACGTTCGGTTTGATTGCTCTGGCGTTAATCGACTATGACACCAAGCTTTTGCCCGACGACATAACACTACCACTGCTCTGGCTTGGATTGATCGTCAACTATTTTGAGCTCGTCACGACATTTAGTAGCGCTTTTTGGGGCGCCATCCTTGGTTACTTGGCTTTGTGGTCCGTGTATCAGGTCTTTCGGCTGGTGACGGGTAAAGAAGGTATGGGATTCGGTGACTTCAAGCTGCTGGCGTTACTCGGTGCCTGGTTGGGTTGGGAAATCTTACCGCTGGTTATTATTTTGTCATCTCTTACTGGTGCGATTATCGGCGGCGCCTTGATTGCGCTTGGTCGTGATCGCACGAATCCAATTCCATTTGGACCCTACCTGGCGATCGCTGGCTGGATCGCTTTGATCTGGGGTGAACAAATCACTATGGCCTATTTGCAGTATACCGCCTGAGATGGTGTTTGTTGTAGGACTCACCGGCGGTATTGGGAGTGGTAAAACAGCAGTCTCCGACCGATTTGCAGCATTAGAAATAACGATCGCAGATGCGGATGTCGCATCACGAACAGTGGTCGAACCTGGCACACCTGCATTAGCCAGCATCGCAGAACACTTCGGTTCAGACGTACTGGATTCTGAAGGTAGATTGGATCGCGCGGGCTTACGCCAGATTGTCTTCAAGAACTCAATTGAAAGAAAATGGTTAGAGTCTGTGACGATTCCCGCCATTCTGGCCGAGCTGCGCCAAATCCTTGATGCGGCTACATCTGACTATGCCATCCTAATGCTATCCAGCGGCAGCGGTCAGTCCCCGTGGATTAATCGCAATCTAGTTGTGGATGTGCAGCAAGACGTTCAACTGGCAAGAGTGATGGCGAGGGATGACAATGACGCCGCTCAGGTTCAAGCCATCATGGCGACCCAGCCAAGCCGAGAGGCGCGACTGAGCTATGCCGATGACGTGATTCACAACAACGACTCTTTGGTTGAACTCAACGACGCCGTATACTCTCTACATCAGCAATATTTGTCCCTCGCACGAGAGTACGCAAAACCATGAGCCAGGTTTCAGTCGCATGTCCAATATGTCAGAAAAAAGTTCGCTGGAATGAGGACAGCGTGTTCCGTCCATTTTGCTCTGAGCGATGTCAGCTGATAGATTTAGGTGAATGGGCTTCCGGTAATCGGTCCATTCCGTCTGATGCGGATCATGACGATGTCACTGAATCTGACCTGCTCCCCCGAGAAGACTAGGAGTCACAGAGCTTTCGTCGCTAGATGGCAATCTGCACTTAACCAGCTACGGAGTCAGACGCACTTAGTTAAGTACGGTACTCGGCATTAATTCTAACGTACTCGTGAGATAGGTCACTTGTCCATACTGAAGTTTCGAAATCTCCCGCATTAATATCAACGGTAATCACAATTTCTTCTTCTGCCATAACTGCTGCACCGGCTTGCTCGGTATACGCATCGTCTTTCTGACCGTTCTTCATTAACTGGATATCACCTAGAAAAACGTCTAATCGACGCACATCGATTTTGACATCTGCTTTTCCGATAGCCATAACGATACGTCCCCAGTTCGCATCACTGGCAAAAAGTGCGGTTTTCATGAGGGGGGAATTGGCAATGGCATAAGCGATTGCACTGCAATCGGACATCAACTGTCCGCCTTTCACGTGCACCTCAACAAACTTAGTAGCACCCTCTGCATCGCGAACAATACCTTGCGCCAACTCGAGCATGAGTGCGTCTAATTCAATCTGAAACTTCTCAAAAAGAGACTCATCGTCAAGACTCACCGATGTCTGACAAGTCGCAGTTAACATGCAGGAATCATTCGTGGAGGTATCACTATCGACCGTAATTCGATTGAAGGAAAGATCGACCGAGCGTTTAAGGCTAGTTTGCAGAGTTAGCTGATCTGCCGAAACATTAGTTGCGACATAACCCAACATGGTCGCCATGTTAGGCTGAATCATACCCGCACCCTTAGCAATGCCCGTTATCACTATGGTTTCATCATTATGAGTAAACAATCGAGTGGCAATCTTCGGCCGAGTATCCGTCGTCATGATACCGTGCGCGGCCTCTAACCACTTAGCTTCCGCTAGCTCTGAAACGAGTAACTCTAGCTGGTCGGTAATTTTTTCAACAGGCAGTCGTTCACCAATAACACCCGTTGAAAATGGAATCACTTCTTCGGGCCGCACACCACCAGATTGAGATAAAGCAGTGCAGCACTGCTCCGCATCCATCAGGCCCGCATCGCCAACACCAGCGTTCGCATTGCCACTGTTAATCAAAAAATAGCGCGGCGATGCTTGCTCAAGATGTTGCTTGCCAAGCACTACCGGCGCTGCTGCAAATAGACTCTGCGTGAAGACACCCGCGGTCACACTACCCTCGGTAAACTCTAATAGAACAAGGTCGTGGGTCCGATTAGATTTAATTCCGGCGACCGCCGAAGCAAGACGCACCCCAGGCACCACATTGAACACCAAGCTATTTTCACCAACGGCCATTGTGTTATTCCAACTTACCGTGGCAGGTTTTATATTTTTTTCCCGACCCACAGGGGCACGGTTCATTACGACCCACTTTTTTGTCCTGTCGAACAAATGGCGTACTCTGGACCGGAGCCTGCTTACGTGGCTCACCTTCTTCACGCCCAAGACTTCCGGCGTCAGCTTTCTGGAAATTCAGCTTATTGTGAGCTTCCTGCTCACGGCGACGTTGCTCCACCGCTTGAAGATCATCCGATGACTGAAACTGAACCCGGGCCAAAAACTTGATGACCTCAAACTTTACGCCTTCGAGAAGTTCTTCAAAAAGTTCGAACGCCTCACGCTTATATTCTTGCTTGGGTTGTTTCTGCGCATAGGCTCGAAGGTGAATTCCCTGGCGCAAGTAGTCCATTGCAGCGAGATGTTCTTTCCAGAGCGTATCCAGAATTTGTAGCATGATCTGTTTTTCAAAAGTCCGAATGCCTTCTCCAAACTGCTCGCACTTCGCCTCGTATTCTCCACGAACGTCCGTGACAATTTTTTCTCTGAGCGACTCCTCGTGCAAGTTATCATCTTCATCCAGCCACTTTTGTACCGGCAAACTAGCACCAAACTCGGTACGAAGACCCTGCTCAAGGCCAACGACATCCCATTGCTCCTCAAGGCTCTGGGGTGGCACAAACCCATCAACAACTTGATTGACGACGTCATCCCAGAGAGCTTCAATAGTTTCTGAAACATCCTCAGCCATCATGAGTTCGTTACGCTGATTATAAATCAACTGGCGCTGATCATTGGCGACATCGTCGTATTCCAGGAGTTGCTTACGAATATCAAAGTTACGTCCCTCAACTTTTTTCTGCGCCTTTTCAATCGCGTTGGTTACCATACGATGTTCTATGGCCTCACCTTTCTCCATGCCCAGGCTCGTCATCAAGCCCTTTACCTTATCGGAGGCGAAGATCCGCATCAGATTGTCATCCATGGAAAGGAAGAAGCTGGAGACACCCGGGTCACCCTGACGACCGGCTCGACCGCGCAACTGGTTATCGATACGCCGACTCTCATGACGCTCTGTACCGATGACATGAAGGCCGCCCGCACTTAGTACCGCTTCATGATCGATCTGCCATTGCTGCTTAATCTCTTCAATGCCGGCATCGGTTGGATTTTTAAGTTGAGTAATTTCAGTTTCCCAATTACCCCCGAGCACAATGTCCGTACCCCGACCCGCCATATTCGTGGCAATGGTGACTGTTCCAGGGCGCCCAGCCTGAGCGACAATCTCGGCTTCTTTCTCATGAAACTTTGCATTCAGCACGCTGTGCTTAATCTTCTTTTTGTTCAGCAGTTCAGACAGAAGTTCAGAGCTTTCGATAGAGGCGGTACCGACCAACACAGGCGCATTCTTGGCTTTGGCTTCCAGTATCTCCTCGACAATGGCATCGTACTTTTCGGGAATCGTCATGTAGATTAAATCGTTACGGTCATCACGAATCATCGGCAAGTTGGTTGGAATGACCAACACGTCCAAACCGTAAATCTGATTAAATTCGAACGCCTCGGTATCCGCCGTACCGGTCATACCCGCAAGCTTGTTATAAAGACGGAAGTAATTCTGAAAGGTGGTCGAGGCTAGCGTCTGACTTTCATTGGTTATCGGCACATTTTCTTTTGCTTCAATCGCCTGGTGGATGCCACCGGACCAACGTCGGCCGGGCATGGAACGCCCAGTATGTTCATCCACTATGACGATTTCGCCATCTTGAACAATGTAATCGACATCTCGGCTAAACAGACTATGCGCCTTCAGTGCTGAGTGAACATGATGCAGCAGGGTCAAATTGGCCGTTCCGTATAATGAATCACCCTCGGCTAATAACTTTCGCTGCGTCAGCAGATCTTCCACTTTTTGGTGACCTTCCTCGGTCAGTTCGACATCGCGCTGCTTTTCGTCAATGTAATAATCGCCGGGCGGCTCGATCTCATTAAAGATGTCTTCAGCCGTTTTTTCCTGAGGAACTAGAGAAGGCACCATCTGATTGATAGCGTGATAAACGTCTGAGGAGTTCTCAGCACCACCAGAGATAATCAGTGGCGTTCGGGCCTCATCAATCAAAATTGAGTCTACTTCGTCGACGATAGCGAAGTTCAACGGTCTCTGGACTCTTTCTTCGAGGTTAAATGCCATGTTGTCGCGAAGATAGTCGAAACCGAACTCATTGTTTGTCCCGTATGTGATGTCATGCTGGTAGGCAGCATGCTTTTCTTCATGGCTTTGTCCAGCGTAAACAACACCGACCGTCATACCCAACGCGCCGAACAAAGGGCCCATCCACTCAGCCCCCCATTTTGCGAGGTAATCGTTGACGGTGACGAGATGCACGCCGCGTGCAGAAATAGCATTCAGGTATAGGGAGAGTGTTGCGACTAGCGTCTTACCCTCACCAGTTCGCATTTCTGCGATTCGGCCTTCGTGTAGAGTAATACCGCCAACCATCTGGACATCAAACAGACGTTTTTCTAACGTCCTTTTACCCGCTTCACGCACCGCTGCGAAGGCCTCGGGCAATAACGAATCCAGAGTGCTGCCCGCTTCGATTCGTCCTTTGAACTCTTCTCTTTTGGCTTTCAGTTCGTCGTCTGTCAGAACTGCAAACGAATCCTCAAGGTCATTAATCACCTTGACGGTTTTAGTCATCCGCTTTAAATCACGGTCATTTTTACTGCCGAATATTTTGGAAAATACCATGGTGTTCTCACAGGGAAATTAGAAAGTCTGTTGGTAACGAGATAGCCTCCGGGGCTATCAAATTACAAACAGATCACCGACTGGCGCGGTGTATATACGAGGATGGGTCAACGACGCGACCATTTTTATAGATTTCAAAATGGACATGGGGCCCGGTCGAGCGACCGCTGCTGCCCATCAGGGCAATAGTTTGGCCCTTCTTAACGATGTCACCGACTTTGACCTTTAGGGCCTTATGATGACCGTAGCGGGTGGCAAAGCCGCCGCCATGATTAACCTCTACCATTCGGCCATAGCCGTTTCTCAGACCAGCATAGACGACTAATCCAGCCGCAACGGTATTGACCTCTGCGCCTTCCTTACCAGCAAAATCGACACCGTTGTGCCATGCCTGCCGGCCTGTAATCGGATCAATGCGTTTACCAAAGCGTGAAGACATCCAGCCTTTATCAACGGGTCGACCGGCGATGAACACATCATTCTGGATTTTGCGGTCTACGATCAGCGTTTCGAGCACGCCAAGTTGTTGTTCGCGATTGGCAATGTCTGCTGACAGTTGATCTAGCTGCTGTAAATAGTTCTCAGGCGTCGTATCAGAATCGGTTTCCAGAATAGGCCCACCCAATGCTGGCGGTGCGGAAAAGTCGAATTCGCCTTCCTCCAACTTGGCGACACTGGTGAGCCTTTCACCCAGCGCATCTAACCGAACGATTCTCGCCTGTAATTGGGCAAGTCTTATTGCGGAAGCTTCTAGATTGTTGCGGGCTTCTTCACTGGCGAGGCGTATTTCCTGGTCCTGATGTTTCAGCACCTGGCGCCATTTACTAAACATTTCCGCAGTTTCTGCCGCTTCGCCAATGCCATGTATATAGGATAAATACCCAATCGCAGCCGGGATGCCCAACAGACCAGCAAACGCAATACCGAGAATGAACCCGTTGGCGTTAATGGACCTGGTTTTACCAGATTGGTGATCGACGATGATGAATTTCATGAAATTCAGTTATTATCTCTTTGCCATTCTTCACACAGGCGCATAATGCAGCCAAATGCCTAGATTGCCTAAATCTATCACACTCCCGCGGCGGATGTTTCTTCAGCCGAAGGGAGTACTTCGTAATATATTTACGGAAACGCGCATCTTATTGGACATTCAAGCCGCTGTAAAAGAAGTTGTGCGCGCCGATGTTCAAGTGGCTTCCCTAAATCACGGCGAACTTCATCTGGTCACGCACTCAGCCGCAATAGCCACTCGTATTAAATATACTCAAAAGTCGATCATTGGCACACTCAAAACTAAGCGCCGAGACCAACCCATTGATAGTATTAAGGTAATTGTGCAGCCTTTATTTGAAAGGCCCAAGCGAGAAACCCGCGACGCGCTCCCACCGAACGCCGACAATGCCCGCCAGCTCGAGTCCGCAGCCGATTTCGTAGATGACCCTGACCTCAAGGCTGCACTCCGAAAACTTGCCTCGAGAGGACTGCCGAAAACTGATCAGGATTAGGCAATCATGGCCTGCGTGTAGGCACCAGGAACTTCCTGCTCATTTTCAAAAGTCACAATCTCCCAGGCACTTTCTTGGGCCATCAGTGCTTCTCGCAGTGCATGGTTAGCTGCATGCCCTGATTTGTGACCGACAAATTCACCAATCAGGCTATAGCCCAATAAGTAAAGGTCGCCGATGGCGTCCAAAATCTTGTGTCGGACGAACTCATCCTGGTGGCGCAGTCCATCATCATTAAGGACTCTAAAATCATCTACAACGACTGCGTTATCGAGACTACCACCCTGCGCCAAATTGCGTTCCCGCAAATGCTCAAACTCCTGCATCAGGCCAAAGGTCCGAGCCCGGCTCACTTCTTTCACAAATGACGTCGTCGAAAAGTTCACCGAAGCACGTTGCTCTTTAATCACAGGGTTGTCGTAAACAATGGTGTGGCTGACTTTGAATCCGTTGAAGGGTTTCAGTGTCGCGCTCTGACCACACCAGCCAACGCCTTCAGGCCCGGTTACAGTGACCGTTTCCTTGATGCGGAGAAACTTCTTAAGTGCATTTTGTTGTTCGATACCAGCAGACTGGATCAAGAATACGAAGGTCGCCGCACTGCCATCCATAATCGGCATTTCTGAACCGCTCACTTCAACAAGGGCATTGTCGACGCCAAGACCTGATAAGGCTGCCATCAGGTGTTCGACAGTCGATACTCTAACACCACCTTTAGTGATCGTTGTGGCGAGAGTTGTGTCTCCAACGTACTCAGTTCGAGCAGGAATCTCAATTGCCGGTTCCATATCAGAACGGACAAATACCACGCCGGTATTAACCGCTGCGGGACGCAACGTCAGATAGACCTTCTCACCGGTGTGGAGTCCAATGCCAGTGGCGCGGATAGAGTTTTTCAGTGTTCTTTGATAGATCATTTGTTCTTTTTCGCTCTTTTCTTGAACAGCGGTTAAGTAAAGTCGGGCGGCGCGCATAGTACCAAAAAAACAACCCACACTGCTTCGGATTAGGCATGGAAAACGGACGAACCGTGCCAGCAATTACCGAAATTGCGAACCAATCAACACTCGCTCCCCTTCGAGCGTAATCTACAACTCAGCTTCAGACCCTGGTTGGTGCAAATAGTTTCAGTTATTCGTTGCACCAATTGGGTCAAAAACTGAGTTAGTCCGCCTGCCGTCTCAAAAAGGCCGGAATATCCAAGTATTCCATGTCTTTTGGCGTCACGGGATCCAAAACCTGAGATTCTGAAGCAGCATTTCGCATCACGGTTGGTTTATCGAAATCGCCATAGTCCAGAGCACCATCTCCAGCAATCTTCTTCCGGGTGTTGTCGATAACCTTCTTAGGCCTTTCAATTTCCTGATTACCCAGCCCGGTTGCAACGACGGTCACTCTCAACTCATCGCCCATTTCCGGATCTATCACAGTACCCACTACAATCGTGGCATTGTCAGATGCAAACTCTTCGATTGTCGCTCCCACCTCAGAGAACTCACCCAAAGAGATATCAACCCCGGCAGTGATGTTCACCAGGATCCCGCGAGCACCATTAAAATCGATATCGTCCAACAGAGGGCTTTTCACAGCAGCTTCTGCCGCTTCGCGCGCGCGACTGCTACCCGAAGCACTACCACTGCCCATCATGGCCATTCCCATTTCAGACATCACAGTTCTCACATCAGCAAAGTCGACGTTAATCATTCCAGGCCGAATGATAAGGTCAGCAATTCCCTGAACCGCATTCGACAAAACGTCATCCACTGCACCAAATGCCTTTAGCAGCGGTGTGTCATCGCCCATGATGCTCAGCAGTTTTTCATTCGGAATGGTAATAAGACTATCGACGAACTGAGACAACTCACGAATGCCTTCTTCAGCCAGCGCCATGCGTTTTTTGCCCTCGAACAAAAACGGCTTGGTCACAACAGCCACCGTAAGGATACCCATACTCTTTGCTACCTCAGCGACGATAGGGGCCGCGCCAGTACCAGTGCCACCTCCCATACCAGCGGTAACAAACACCATATCCGCACCCTGCAACACTTCAGCGATCCGCTCTTTATCTTCAAGCGCGGCCTCCTTGCCCATTGCCGGGTTCGCGCCTGCACCTAATCCTTTGGTGATAGACGTACCTAATTGCAGCAGGGTTTTCGCAGACAGATTATGTAAGGCCTGCGCGTCCGTATTGGCGCAGATAAAATCCACACCCTCAATATCTTGTACCACCATGTGTTCAACGGCGTTACCGCCGCCGCCCCCTACGCCAATCACTTTAATGACAGCATGTTCTGGTGCGCTATTGACTAACTCAAACATATCCAACCTCCTCAGGTTTAATAATTTCCTAAAAACCAGTTTTTGACTTTACCCACCATGCCGGACATATTTTCCGATGGCGGCACCACAATCTCTTGTCCAATTTGCTTTGCTCCGTATAACAACAACCCAACTGCAGTTGCATAAATCGGATTTCGAACGATATCCGTAAGTCCTGTCACATTCGTCGGCTTGCCGATGCTAACGGGCATATGGAAGATTTCTTCAGCGAGTTCCACCACGCCTTCCATCTTTGATGTACCACCTGTCAACACGATTCCGGCCGCAATCAGATCTTCATAACCACTACGCCGCAGCTCTGCTTGGACTAACGTGAATAGCTCGTCGTAGCGGGGCTCGACAACTTCGGCAAGTGCTTGACGCGAGAGATCGCGATCTTTGCGTTCACCGACACTCGGCACCTTGATTGTTTCGTTTTCACCGGCAAGACTCGCCAGTGCACACGCATACTTAATTTTGATTTCTTCAGCATTCGCCGTGGGTGTTCTCAGCGCCATGGCAATATCGTTGGTAACCTGATCACCCGCTATAGGAATCACCGCCGTATGGCGAATCGCACCCTCAGTAAAGACTGCAATATCAGAAGTACCCCCGCCGATATCAACGATGCAGACGCCAAGCTCTTTCTCATCTTCGGTTAAGACGGCATAGCCGGAGGCCAATTGCTCAAGAATGATATCTTCAACTTCGAGACCACATTTGCGAATGCACTTCTCGATATTCTGCACAGCGTTAACCGCGCAGGTCACTAGATGTACCTTGGCCTCTAGCCTGACACCAGACATTCCAAGCGGCTCTTTGACGCCTTCTTGATTATCGATAATGTATTCCTGAGGTAGGATATGCAGAATCTTTTGATCTGCAGGAATCGCTACCGCTTGCGCCGCATCAATCACACGATCGATATCGGGTTTGAATACCTCTCGATCCCTGATCGCGACAATCCCATGAGAATTAAGGCTTCGGATATGACTACCGGCTATTCCCGCATAAACCGAGTGGATCTGGCATCCCGCCATTAATTCGGCCTCTTCAACTGCGCGTTGAATAGACTGCACCGTGGATTCAATATTCACCACCACGCCCTTTTTAAGTCCCCGCGACGCATGGCTACCGATACCCACTATTTCTACATCGCCTTCCGGCGAGACATCGCCGACCATGCAAACCACCTTGGATGTGCCAATATCCAACCCGACTATCATTTGATTGCCACCTATCCCGGTCATAATTTAGCTTCTCTCTGCGAGTTATAGTTTGTAGCCAAGTTAATACTGTCTTTGTCTTTGTCTTTGTCTTTATCTTTCCATTCGACCGCTACACCGTTGCCGTAACGAGTATCAATCTGTTCAATTTGGTCCAGCTTGCCGCTCTTTTCGATAAATTCAGTCACCCGAAGTAATCGTTGTACTCTCGCCATGAGTGCACTTTTTCCAAGCAGCACCTCGATTCCTGCGTCGCTCTGAAACCGCCAGTTGTGCCGAGGACCCAGGGTTAACATTTCAATATGTTGGCCTACTTTAAAAAGCGTGTTGTTCAACTGTTGATACTGAGCCATAACCATGCCTTCTTTGCCGGCAGGGCCATAAAGTTGAGGTAGCCGTGCTTGATTGACAAAGGGGGAGGTAAACACCTGCCCTTCGTCATTGAGATACGCATCGTCATTCCACAGGGCAATGGGTTGCTCCGGTGTGACTGTGATCAGAAGAGCATCTGGCCAGCTTCTCTCCACTGTCGCCGAGTGAATCCAGCTTTTTGATTCAAGCGTCGCTTGTAGATCTTCAATAGTCGTATCGATCAGATGATCATCACCTAACAACCTGAGGACTACGTTTCGCTGACCTACCGAAATGTCACCCGCGACCGAGAGTCGTTTTACGTCAGTAACCGAGCCAGCATTTAGCGCGACTGATAAAGCGGCACCCGATGCCATGATTGTAATCAGAGCAAGGACTGGTACCCAGTGAGTCAATCCTGATTTCATTATGCGATTGCCCTTTCTTGCCAATGTTTTTGGAGGGTGCCTGCTAACTTGCTCGTCTCTCCGGCACCCTGAGTCAAAACAAAATCGCCCGCTTTGACCATCCTGTCGAGGAGTTCAGGTACCAGACTGATGTCCTGAACAAATTCCACCTTTGTGTCGCTATCACGAGTGATCGCGTTGTAGAGGTCTTTGCCAGTGGCACCGGCGATAACCTCTTCCCCTGCCGCATAGACCTCGAGCAAAATCAGCTCATCGACTAACCCCAACACATCGACAAACTGATCGAACAGTTCAATGGTCCGGCTGTAGCGATGAGGCTGATAAATCATAATCAGGCGTTGGCCGGGCCAGCCAGTGCGAACTGCTTCAATAGTTGCTTTCAATTCGGTTGGGTGGTGTCCATAGTCGTCAACCAAAAGTAGCTCACCTTGACCAGCGGTGAACCGACCGTGAATTTCAAAACGTCTACCGACCCCAGAGAAACTCCCTAGACCGGTCGCAATATCTTCGTCTGAAACTCCTTCGTCGGTTGCAATCGCAACCGCGGCGAGCGCGTTCAAAACATTGTGTTTGCCCGGCATGGCCAGCGTTATTTCGAGCTCCGGTTGGTCTCTACGCAATACAGTAAAACGTGCCTGACCATGCTCTTGAACCAGCTTAGTTGCTCTGACGTCTGCTTCAGGATCGAAGCCGTAAGTGACGACGGCGCGTTTTACTGAAGGGAGCAAGGACCTGACATCGTGATCATCAATGCACGCAACCAGCAATCCGTAAAATGGCAAATTGTGGATAAACTCAAGGAAAGCGCCTTTCAGCTTGTCGTAACTACCCTCGTAATTAGCAAGATGGTCCCGATCAATGTTGGTCAGTACAGCCACCATCGGTTGTAAGTGTAGGAATGAGGCATCGCTTTCGTCTGCCTCCGCCACTAACAGGCGGCTCGCACCCAGACGACCATTACTATCCGAACTATTTAGCAGCCCTCCGATAACAAATGTTGGGTCAAACCCGGCCTGAGCAAGCACCGAGGCGATCAAACTCGTCGTCGTCGTCTTGCCATGGGTGCCAGCAACAGCGATGCCGTGCCTATATCGCATCAGCTCGCCTAGCATTTCAGCACGACGCACCACTGGAATCCTGTTATCTCGCGCATAAATGATTTCTGGATTCAGCGGATTGATCGCCGAGGACACAACAACCACATCGACACCTTGAACGTTCGACGTCAGATGCTGATCAAAAATTGTTGCACCCATAGATTCCAACCGACGGGTATTCTTGCCGGAAGCGATGTCAGAACCGGTAATTTGGTAACCCTGATTCAGCAGCACTTCAGCTATTCCACACATGCCAGCACCACCAATGCCAATAAAGTGGATTCTACTAATCCGGCGCATTTCCGGCACTTCTGTATATGATCGGGAAAGGTTACTTACCACGTTTAGCACCTCCCTTTTTTTGGACCTGCTCGATCGGCAGTTGGCGCGTCTCGTACTCGATCCTGAGCAGCATTCCTATCAGCATGCAGCTAACGATCAAACTGTTGCCGCCAAAACTGACCAGCGGTAATGTTAAGCCTTTTGTCGGCAGCAAGCCGATATTGACACCGATATTGATGGCAGCCTGAATACCAAGGAGCAAGCCGATACCGTAGGCCAGATAACCATGGAACTCCATTTCAGCACGCTGGGCTCGCCAACCAATGATCAGCGCACGAATCACCAGCGCGAAGAATACAAAAATGAGCAAGCCTGCACCGAAAACGCCCAGCTCTTCTGCCAAAATAGAAAACAGGAAATCTGTATGGGCTTCTGGCAAGAAGAACAACTTCTGAATGCTATTTCCAAGTCCTAGCCCAAACCATTCACCACGACCAAATGCGATGAGCGCTTGAGTAAGTTGATAACCTCCATCGAACTGGTGTGCCCATGGGTCAGTGAACGTGGTGAGACGCTCGAGTCGATAGGGTTGCCAACGAGCGATAACAAATGTCAGAGCGACAAAGCCAGTAATCAAAGGCAGAAAATGCTTAAACGGCACACCAGCGAGAAAAATCATACCCATTACTGCGGCCATGATAACGACGGATGCGCCAAAGTCAGGTTGCTCAAGGAGCAGCAATACCAACAAACCGATCAACATCAGTGGCTTCACAAAGCCTAACATTGTCTCGCGCACGTCCTCTTTACGGCGAACAAGATAGCCGGCGATATAAACAACGGAAAATAACTTCACGAACTCAGAACCCTGGAGTGTGAAAAAGCCGAGCGATATCCAACGTGTACTGCCGTTAACCGTGCGACCAACACCCGGAATCAGAACTGCAATCAACAAGGCAAAACTTACCAACAGTAATAGCCAATCAATTTGTTGCCACGATCGGGTAGGCAGCATCAGCGCAAACGCACCGGCGGCCAGGCTAACAAACACATAAACCGCATGCCTGATCGCAAGATGAAAGGGTTCTCCGTAGATTCGCGCGGAAACCTCGGTGGATGCAGAACCCACCATGACCACACCGAAAAGCAACAGCATCACCGCCGCCGCCGACACAAGTCGATCAAGCGGGTATTCCATAGCGGGCGAGCCCAACGCCATCATCGGAAAAGCTCCATAGCACGAGATTTAAAGTAATCTCCACGCGCTTCGAAATTCGTGAATTGATCTTGGGACGCACAACCTGGTGAAAACAACAAGACATCAGGTTGCTCAGATTCAGTCCTCAAATCTTCGAGACACTCGTTAAGAGTCTCAAAAACGTGGGCCATTGAACCGATCTGGCGAGCGATGATGTCTCTGTCCTGACCATAGACATAACACCGACTTACCTTCTGTTCGATAGAGGGCCTCAGCACCGTAAAGTTTGCGCCCTTACCTTTCCCACCTAACAACAAGGTCATGTTTAGCGCGGGTTCGGCAAAACCCTCTATTGCGGACAATGTCGACGAGGGATTAGTAGACTTCGAGTCATTCACTATTATCGAATTAGCAGATACACCAACGATTTCACAGCGGTGAGGTAATCCGGACACTGTTGGCACGGCAACCAGCAAATCTGCCATCGCAGCACCCATGGCTTCAGCAATAGCGAGCGCCGCGAGCAGATTCAGCCAATTGTGCCGGCCCTTCACAGGCAAATCGTCTGTGGTGATAAGATTAGCTTTGCCGCGCGCCAGGTACAGCTGGCCTTCGACTTCGCGAAAACCAAAACTACTTTCGTCTGCGGGCGTATCGGTATCGAAAGTCAGAACTTGCGTTCCAGCCTCAATACCAAGATTGAAATCAAGCCCGCGTTTAAATATGGCAACTTTGCACCCAGCAAAAACCCGCGTTTTGGCCCGATAATACTCTTCCAATGAATCGTAACGATCCAAATGGTCGGGGGAAAGATTTAACAGAACAGCAACATCGGCGGCAGATGATCTGGCAAGCTCTAACTGATAACTCGAGACTTCGAGTACATAAGCATCGAAATCCTCGGTCAATAGATCTAAACAAGGCGTACCAATATTGCCACCAACACCCGCATTTATTTTGACTGCCCGTAGCAACTGCCCAACAAAATGAGTCACTGTACTCTTGCCATTAGATCCAGTAATCATGGCCATGGGTTGCTGTCTTAACTCACTAAAAATCGCAATATCGTTCGTGAGCTCAGCGCCGTCCATCAAAGCCTGTTGAAGCGCAGGATGTACTAACGGAACGCCAGGGCTAACAATTAGACGATCGGTGGCCGAAAACTCAAAGATCGATAACAGCGTAAACGGCCTTGGGCCATTTTCCGCTACAAAAGATTTGAAACGGCTCGGCAGTCCCGAGTCGTCGGTCACAGCAAACAGCAGATCGTGCCGCAAGCAGTGTTCTGCTACGGACTCTCCTGTTCTGCCAAAGCCGACAATCACGTTACGTATCTCCCTGCTGGTCATAGCGCATATGCACTCTCATAGCGCTCTACTTCTGCATAATCGGAAAAATCGAGCCGCTCTCCACGAATCTCTTGATATGTCTCATGCCCCTTCCCAGCAATCAGAATCAGATCGCCTGCGTCTACGTTAGCCAGCACCATCGCAATGGCTTTGCGACGGTCGGGCTCAACACGAACATCAGCACCGGCTAAAACGCCGGCCAAAATGTTTTCAATAATTTCATCGGATGCTTCTGTTCTAGGATTGTCGTCAGTGACGACAGAAATATCGGCAAGACGAGATGTGATCTCACCCATGATCGGTCTTTTGCCTACATCACGATCACCACCGCACCCCATCACACACCAGAGCTTTCCCGAGCAGTGGAAGCGTGCTGCCCGAAGCGCATTCTCCAGAGCGTTCGGCGTATGGGCATAATCAATGATCACCACGGCTCCTTTGGCTAAGGGCAGCTGATCCATTCTGCCAACAACATTACTGATACTGGCAATCCTCTGAGGCATGTCTTCAGCCGACATCCCCGAACTACCAAGAACGCAGATGACTGCAAGCAGGTTGCTGAGATTAAAATCACCGATGAGTGGTGACTGGATTTCCATCTCACCCCACGGAGTCATCAGCAACGCACGAATACCGGTTAGTTCGAACTTCAGCCAAATGCAGTAAATATCCGCAGATGCTTGCTCGAGACTGTAAGTGAGACAATCAACTTCGCTAGACAACGCTGTTCGCAAATCGGAGGAGAACGGGTCGTCCATATTGAGTATTACGGTTTGTAATCCTGGCCAGACAAATAGTGTTTTCTTCGCCGCCTTATAAGCTTCCAGGGTCTCGTGATAGTCGAGATGGTCCCGTGTAAGGTTAGTAAACACTGCAGTCTTGATAACGGTGCCATTGAGCCTGCCCTGAGCCAACCCATGAGACGAGGCTTCTAGGCAAACAGCTTCAGCGCCATGATCAAGCAGACTCGCCAGCATCTGCTGCAATGAGATAGCATCCGGCGTTGTTAGCCCAGCATCCTTGAGCTCAGATAAAAAGCCACTTCCCATCGTACCTATAACGCCACAACTAACGTTTAGGGCTTTCGCAATAAATTGGCTACAAGATGTTTTTCCGTTTGTTCCGGTGACTGCAACGACATGCATTGCGCGAGACGGTTCGCCGTAAAATCGACTGGCAACTTCTCCGCGCCGCATCAACAAATTTTCGATTTTATAGAGCGGCAGACTATCTGACTCGAGGAGTTCAGCACTATCACACAGAACCGCGGCGACACCTGACGTCTTAATGTCATCCAACATTTGCCGTGCAGAATAGTGTGCACCGGACACAGCGATGAACAAATCACCCTGACGCACATTGCGGCTATCATCGGTAATGCCAGTAATCGCTATCTGTGGCGCATCTAATAATTCCGGCAGAAGCGTATTTAGCATCATCATGATGTCGCCTCGGCCACCGGAGGGATATTCAGCAGCCGTAGCGCTTCTTTCATGACTCTGGCAAATACTGGCGCTGCAATAGCGCCGCCCCCATATTCTTTGCCGCTCGGCTCATTGATTATCACGACACCGACCAAACGCGTTCCATCTACCGGGGTCATTCCAGCAAAAAACGCCATGTGGCGCGTATCTTCATAACCGGACTCGCCGACCTTCCGAACTGTACCCGTCTTACCTGCAACGGAATAATCTGCTATCGAGGCGAGGCTGCCTGTGCCTTCATTGATCACACGGGATAACATAACCTTAAGTGCCTCAGCGGTTTTCTCAGACATCACACGATGGCCTTCACCCACATCACCTTTCACTAAACTTAAGTCGCGTTTAATGCCGCCAGAGGCAATGACTTGATATGCCGCGGCGAGCTGGAGAGGCGTCACTTGGAATCCATAACCATAAGCAAATGTCACTCGCTCAATATCCTTCCAGCGGCGTCTATTCGGTAAATAGCCCGCACTTTCACCGGGAAAGCCAATCCCGACGGGGTGGCCAAACCCAAGCTCAGAGAACATGGACCAAACCTCATATTCATCAAGTGTAAGCGCGAGTTTGGTAATGCCGACCTGGCTTGAATAGGCAATGATTCCACCCAGATCAAGCTCACCAAGATTTCTTGGATCAGGAATAGTCTTATTGCCAACGCGGACAAAACCAGGGCTAGTGTCTATAACGGAACTCGGCTCATATAGTCCAGATTCGAGTGCAACAGCGACAGTAAAAGGTTTAACAGTGGAACCAGGCTCGAACACATCAGTAACTGCACGATTACGTATGCTCGCGAGCTCTAAACCGATTCTATTATTTGGGTTATAGGAAGGTTGGTTAACCAGAGATAATATTTGCCCCGTTTTCGCATCCAAAATAACGAAGGATCCAGACTTAGCACCATGGAACTGAATCGCGCTTTTTAGTTCGCGGTATGCCAAATACTGAAGACGCAAATCAATACTGAGGTCCAGGTTTTTACCTGCTACTGCATCGACCATTGGACGGATATCACGGACCACATCACCGTATAGATTTTTTAGTACCTTTTTCTTGCCCGGCTCCCCGCGCAACCAGTCATTGAAAGCGAGCTCAATACCTTCTTGCCCCTCATCATCAATGTTAGTAAAACCTACAACATGCGCAGCAATTTCTCCCGCCGGATAGTAACGCTGGTATTCTTTTTGCGCGTATACACCGGTGATTTTTTTCTCAAGAATTTTCTCCGCTAACTGCGGTGGCATCTGCCTCCGCAAGTAAACAAAAGTGCGGTGAGCATTTTCCTGAATTCTCTTTTCAAACTTTTGAAACGGCACGTCGAAAATTGCCGCGACAAGGGGCAGATTTTCTGGGTTCGCAAGCAACTCCGCCGGATTCGCCCAAAGTGAAGTTACAGGAGTGCTAATGGCCAGAGGTTTACCCGTGTGATCCCTCACCATGCCTCGATGAGCATTAATTCGTTCCGCGCGAACACTTCTCGCATCACCCTGGTCTTGCAAGAACTCATGATCGACCACGTGCAAAAATATGAGTCGCGAACCCATCGCTGTCGCTAACAACACGAATCCAGCAATGACTACTGCAAATCTGATATTTAGAGCGTTCATTGTGTGATCACCACAATTTGTTCGCCCTCGGGAATCAACATTTCTAGATCATCTCGACTGAGCTCATCAATACGGGCATAGCCTGCCCAGGCACTCTGTTCGAGCAATAACTTTTCGTATTCACTACCCAGCGAGTCTGACTCATTGACCAGGACCTGCAATCGAGAATAGTTTTGGCGGGTTTCGAACGCCGCATAAGACACCCCGAAGCACGACACAACTACTGCAACCAATAACATACCGTGCAAGAGCTGTGGCCAGGCCAAGAGCCACAAAACGAGCTGAAAGAAGGGATTCTCGCGCATCATGGGAGCTTCTCTGCAATGCGCATAATGGAGCTTCTCGACCGGCGATTACCTCTCACTTCAGCCTCGCTGGGCTTGACTGGCTTCCCAACTAATTTTAAATGGCGCACGATGTCCGCATCTCGAATTGGCAATCGAGACGGCAGTTGCTCACCACGCGCCTTGTCTCGCATAAACCGTTTTACGATTCGATCCTCAAGCGAATGGAAGCTAATCACAACCAGGCGCGCACCAGGAGCAAGGGTCGGTAGAATCGAATCAAGACATGCTTCCAGATCCTGGAGCTCGTCATTAAGGAAAATTCGAATCGCCTGAAATGTTTTTGTCGCTGGATGCTTTTTCTGGTCGCGAACAGGGACTGCAGCCTCCACAATCCGGGCCAGGTCTCCTGTGGTGACGAGGGGAGTTTCTTCTCTCGCCTCGACAATTCGATAAGCAATCCGACGCGCAAACTTTTCCTCGCCAAAGCGTCTGATCACATAAGCAATGTCCGAAGCCTTTGCACTATTCAACCACTCGGCCGCTGTTTGCCCCTGAGACTGGTCCATTCTCATATCGAGGGGTCCATCATGGGAGAAACTGAAGCCTCGTTCGGCATCATCTAGTTGCGGCGAAGACACACCGAGATCAATCAATACGCCATCCACAAGACCCAGACCTCGTTCAGCAATCATTGCTGCCATGTGTCGAAACGAGCCATGAACGATCTCAAAACGTGGCTCATCTTTAAAACGACGCGCCGCATCCTCGATCGCCGTCAGATCCTTGTCGATCGCGAGCACCTTCCCGTCCGCTGCTATATTGTCGATCATCATTTGTGTGTGACCGCCTCGGCCATACGTGCAATCCACAAACACCCCATGAGGGTTGGTGACAAGGGCGTCAATCGCCTCTTGTTTCAAAACCGTTTCGTGGCCAGCCATTACAGCGAAAGACTGGTTAGCTGTTCGGGTAAGTCTTCGCTTCGATTCTCATCGAGCCAGCTGTCCCGGCGACTGATCCATTCGGACTCTGACCAGAGCTCAAGCTTGCCGCCCTGCCCCAACATCACCGTACGCTTGTCGAGTTCAGCATATTCCCGGAGTGGCGGCGTTAATTGTAAGCGCCCACTACCGTCGAGTTGGATATCTGTCGCATGACCAATGAGCAGTCGCTGCACGCGTCTTGCAGCAGCGTTAAAGCTGGGCAGCGCCTCGACCTTGCGTTGAATGTCTTCCCATTCAGGTTGAGGATAAATGAGTAAACAACGTTCCTCGGTATCTATGGTAACCACCATTTCCCCGTTACAATGCTGCATCAACAAGTCGCGATAGCGCGTAGGAATCGCCAGGCGACCCTTTGCATCGAGATTGATGTTGTTAACGCCCCTGAACATGGTGACTCTGCTCTTATTGTTGATGGTGATTAGAAGGGGATTGAAAACCCCACAAAACAACACAAATACCCACTTCTCACCTATGCACGATATGAATGGGGGGGGGCCTTGTCAACCACAGGGAAAGCGGGAATTGTCTTTAAAACACAACGACTTAGAGAATCTTCCTAATATTACTTAATAAGGGGAGAGAATAAGGAATAAAACACATAGCGATACAGGCACAAGTTAAAGTGATACTTTAACTTGTGCCTGCCTTAGACTCTTTTGAGATGGTTGAATAGATTTTTTATAACCCAGAGCGGGCGATCTATACAAAAGGAAAAAATTGAGCTAACCGATAAGCCGGGTTCTGTCGTGGACAACCATTCATCTGGGATCCATGTCACCATGAACCTCGTGCGACCTACCCGAATCCTTGCGCGGGAACGCCAGTGGATTCCTATTCGGTCTTGCTCCAGGTGGGGTTTACACTGCCACACTCGTTACCGACTGCGCGGTGCGCTCTTACCGCACCTTTTCACCCTTACCTGCCATCCTCAAGAGGACGCAGGCGGTATATTTTCTGCTGCACTTTCCGTGGGCTCACGCCCCCCAGGCGTTACCTGGCACCTTTCCCTATGGAGCCCGGACTTTCCTCTGCCAATCACTCGCAGCGGTTGTCTAGTTAGCTCGCCACTAGAGTAGCGTTAAGCGACACAAGGCTCAATCACTTTCTTCACCAGCATGATTTTTGAGCGACAGCGCTATGTCGTAGAGGACCTTACGAGATTCACCGGTGATTTGACTGACCACACCGGCCGCCTTTCGTGGCGGCAATTCCTTCAGCAGCGCCTGCATGAGCGCGGTATGATCATAGGTAGACGCGAGTTCCGGAGCCCCTTCGATCATGACCACAAACTCACCCTTTTCGATGATCTCCTGGTTATCTATAGCGATGCAAAGTTCACTGAGCGCGCCCTGTTGGGTCTGCTCGAAGCGTTTGGTGAGTTCGCGAGAAACCGTTACTACTCGCTCAGGACCCAATATAAGGGACATGTCATGCAGTGAATCCCGGATCCTGTGGCGAGACTCGTAAAGAACAATCGTTGCTGTTTCAAGTTTTAACGAGTTCAACATCTTCTGTCGCGCTTGCTGTTTCGACGGTAAAAAACCCACAAACAAGAATCGGTCTGTCGGCAAACCTGATACAGACAAGGCAGCGATAAGCGCGCTTGCTCCGGGAATGGGTATCACCGGAATACCTTCACTGCGCGCAAGCCTCACCAATCGATAGCCTGGATCAGAGATTAAGGGTGTACCCGCATCAGAAATGAGTGCAATGCTCGTACCCTGCTGCATGCGTGCCACTAGCGCTTCACTGGCTGCCTTTTCGTTGTGATCATGATAGGCGATCAAGGGCGTTTCTATGCCGTAGTGCTGCATCAAGGTCCGGCTATGCCGGGTATCCTCAGCAGCGATCAGATCGACGGCTTTTAGAATAGAAATTGCCCGGACGGAAAAGTCGTCCAAATTTCCGATAGGGGTAGCAACAACATAGAGTTTCACGAGCATCGACCTTCTGTCGGTGAGCGCCGGTAATTACTTACGGCGAGCTTTTTTGATTTACGTTAGGATACTTGTCGATTGTAAACTGAATTGAGGCATCATCGCAGAGACATGTTACGACTCCTGCTTTTAACCGTCCTGATAATATTTTTGGCCGCATGCGAAACAACATCAACAACTTCATCGCAGCTTCCCAAACCTTCTACACCAAACAGCGAGAGGGGCACTGGTTCGATACTTGACCTCATCGCTGTGGCAGAGCGTGCTGGCCCGATAAGAGCCAACGGGCTTCGCTTGCAAGCAGCTGAACTCGCTTTGGCTACCGGTGACACCGAGCAAACGACCAACATACTGGCAACCCTGCAATTTCCTACCGCAACGGCTATCGAACGCGAATATGCATTATTACGAGCAAGACTGGCAATCGCAGAAGACGATGGCCCTACTGCCCTCTCATGGCTGCGCAAGCCAGCTATTACAAGCCGTCCACTAGATCAGACAGAACAAGTCACTCTTGGTCGATTACGTGCCGAGGCTTATCTTGTTGGCAGAAGTTATCTCGCGAGCGCTCGGGAAAGAATTTTCTTTGATCCGCTACTTGATTCAGAAGAGCAAGTTCTGAATCAGGAAGCGATCTTTGCCACTCTATTGGCGCTACCTCAGAACAGTTTGAATGTGCAGGCACAAAAGGCAATTACCAGCGAACTGAGAGGTTGGCTCTCACTGGCGGCCATGACTAAACAGTACCAAAGCGATCCGATGCGGCAATTGGAAGCACTCGGCCAATGGCGCCAAGTTTGGTCTTCGCACCCAGCGGCAATTCGGCTACCCGCCAGACTAAGCACGCTGTCGGTGGTAGTCGAAAATCAACCCAGGTCATTGGCGCTTTTCTTACCTTTGCACGGGGATCTTGCGCCATTTGGACGTGCTATCAGAGATGCCATCATCGCTTCACGATATCAGTTAGAGAGAGATGTCGACATCTATGTGTATGACACAAGCCGTGCCCCGATAGAGTCGTTACTTGATCAAGCAGTCAGCGAAGGAGCTAAGCTCGGTATCGGACCATTGGATCGAGAGAAAGTCACTCGCCTTGCCAGTAATCCAGCGCTGCCGATGCCAATACTCGCACTGAATCGAACACTCGACGGTAGTGATAACCCTAACCTGTACCAGTTTGCCCTCGCGCCAGAAGACGAAATGGTTCAGGTGGCAGATCAGGTATTCAGAGAAGGTAAGCGCAATGCTTTGATCGTTTTTCCCGACAGCGAATGGGGTGAACGCAACGTTACCGCATTCACAAATCGGTGGATTTCTCTGGGTGGGAATATCACTGCTAGTTCAGCTTACTCAAACCAGAAAGACTACTCCACGATGATAAAGTCTTTGCTAGACGTAGATATCAGCGAAGATCGTGCAAACAACCTGCGGCGCATTATCGGTCAGAGTTTCGAATTTACACCTCGCCGGCGTCAGGATATAGACTTTGTATTTTTGTTAGGCAATCAAACACAAGCCAGAGGCATCAATCCTACGCTTGCGTTCTATTACGCAGAAGACATTCCCGTTTACTCTACATCTCATGTTTACGAGTTTGGTGATTCACGAATCGAATCTATTGATTTGGATGGTATTCGTTTCTGCGATATTCCTTTTAAACTGAACAACCCTGGCCCCTCGCAACAACAGCTGCAGACCCTATGGCCCGCTTCGCGAACAGCACTAGCACCCTTCTATGCACTTGGCGTGGATGCATTTCACCTCTATCCACGACTCGAACAAATGAAGCAGTTAAGCGATGAAAAAATCTACGGTGCCACAGGCATCTTAAGTCTTAACCCTCAGAATATTTTGATTAGACGCCTGCTTTGGGCTCAGTTTTCCGATGGCGCCGTTATCACTAGCCCTCAAGTAGTCGCAGCCCGTGATGAGCCATGAAAACCCAACGACTTGGCAATGCTGCAGAGCAAGCAGCCCTAGATTATCTCGAAGCTAACGGACTACAGTGCATCGAACGGAATTTCTCCTGCAAGATGGGCGAGATTGATCTAATCATGATCGATCAATGTGCGCTGGTATTCGTGGAGGTTAGATTGCGCAATAATCCTCATCATGGCAGTGGGGCCGACTCAGTAACCCGCACTAAAATGCGCAAAATCATTCGGACGGCTGATTTTTATCTGACTCGAAATCCTATACCGGAGAACCTAGACTGTAGATTTGATGTCATTTCTATGGACAATAAAATTGATTGGATTAAAAGTGCGTTCACACTTGATTCACTTAACTGACATTCGGAGATCTATTTTGACAAAGTCGCTTTATAAGTTTGTACGCTACACAATGCTATTTCTATGTTTCATAGCACTGATTGGTTGCTCTACCGCTGGCCCCATGTCCGATGATCACGGCAAGCGTACTATCGGCACCTCCATCGACGACATGATGGTTGCGTCCCGGGCAAAGTCCAATATAAAGAGCGTCAACGAACAGCTGGGCAAGGCACACATCGACGTCACGTCTTTCAATGGTGTGGTTTTACTCACGGGTCAGGTGCCGTCTGAGGCAGCTAAGCTAGAGGCAGAACAAGCCGTAGACGGGTTACGTAACGTGCGAGTCATTAACAACGAACTGGAAATTGCTGGTCCCACCTCGATCCCGGCACGAATGAACGATTCGTATCTGTCTACCAAGGTTAAAACAGCCTTACTGGCAGATAACAATACCGAAGGCGGGCGAACCAAAGTCGTCACCGAAAATGGCGTTGTTTACTTGATGGGTTTGTTAACCCGCGACGAGGCTGACGCTGCCGTATCAAAAGCCAGAGAAGTCTACGGTGTGCAGAAAATTGTCAAGGTTTTCGAATATATAAATTAGTCCACCATCGACAACTTAACTTTCGCTACTTAATCACCTTGAGCGCCGGCGGTCCTTTGGTTTTCTTGACCGGTTCAGGTGGTGGTTCTGGAGCAACTTCTTCACGCGGGAACCACATCCCTTCGCCGTTTTCTTTAGCGACGATACCCATGACCGATTCTATCGGCGCGAATATTTCGTGAGGCACACCGCCAAACCGCCCTGAGAAAGCCACAAACTCATCGCCAACAACCAGGTCACGAATAGCCGTGGGACTAATGTTCAGCACAATTTGTCCATCCTTTACATACTCTAGCGGCACGGACGTATCTTTGACTGCGGCATCAACGATGAGATAGGGCGTTAGATTATTGTCCAGTATCCACTCATTTATTGCCCTGAGCAGATACGGGACAGAAGAGGTCATTGCCATCTTTTTAGCCCCGAGGGGTTTCTAGTCTCGCATGTCCAGTTCAGCTTCAGACAGACTTGCCTGAAACGCATCACGATCAAAAATTCGATCCATGTAATCCAGGATTGGCTTGCCATGCTTCGGTGGTAAGTCGATAGCCAATTGCGGCAAACGCCAAAGGATCGGAGCGACAACACAATCTACCAGCGTGAACTCGTCGTTCATAAAGTACGATTTCTCGGCAAAGATCGGCGCAATAGAAATCAGGCTTTCGCGCAGTTCTTTTCGGGCTTTTTCAATAACAGTTTCTTTCGATCGGCCAGCGATAATCATGTCGACGTGACCACACCAGTCGCGCTGGATACGGTAAATAAACAGACGACTTTGCGCACGCGCAACCGGATAGACCGGCAAGAGTGGCGGATGCGGAAAACGTTCATCCAAATACTCCATAATGACCTGAGACTCATAAAGCACCAGATCACGGTCAACCAGTGTTGGTAAAGTATTATAAGGGTTCAAATCAACCAGGTCTTCTGGGAGATTCTTTGGATCGATGTCCATAATCTCAACAGCAACACCTTTCTCAGCTAAAACGAGACGAACTCGCTGGGAATAGTGGTCGTCACCGTCAGAATAAAACGTCATCGATGAGTGTTTTGCGACTATCCCCATCAGGCACCTCTCAAAAGTTTAATAGAACTAGATTAATCGGGAACTTGGCCCTTCTCGAAAGAGAGAAAGGGTCAAGTCTTGTGGAATTCTTTTTGATATTCGCGGCCAAGAAGCCAGGCAAATACATAGAAGACCGCTAGAAAAAGCAGTACATAAACACCAATTCGTGTTCTATCGATTCGCGCCGGTTCACCAACGTAATACATGAAATTCGCCAGATCATAGATCATCTGATCGTATGCATCGGGTGTCATCGAACCGGTATCTTCCAATAGCTCTAGCGGATAGTAACCTGCGTCAACAATTTCATGGCCACACAATTCTGCCGTCATGACTTCATCAGTGAGGGCGTCACGCATCACACCGCCGTTGCTTGCCGTTTGCGGCAACTGCATACACTCGGGTCGAATTTGCGTGCCCTGTAAACCGGCTAGCACGTGTGGCATACCAACATTTTCAAACACCAGGTTATTCACACCCAAAGGTCGGGAGTCATCCACATAAAACGTTCGCAAATAGGTGTAGATCCAATCAGGACCACCCTTGAGATTACTATGCAACGTTAGATCCGGCGGTGCCGCGCCAAAGAATTCTTTGGCGTGCTCTGACGTCATTGTATTGGTCATCAACGAGCCGATTTGACCTTCTGGATCGAAAACGATGTGTTCAAGCATAAGGTCCTCGGGAATCTCGAGATCCTCGGCCGTGCGCTTGTATCGTTGATACTGGAGCGAATGGCAAGCCATGCAATAGTTCATGTAGGTTTGCAGACCGCGCTGGAGCGAAGCTTTATCGCCGAGATCGGGTTTTATTTCATCCAGCGGGTAGCCAGAGCCGGCTGCAAAACCAATGAGAGGTGCCATCATGAGGACAGTTGTTAGCAGAGCTCTCTTCATGAGGTGACCCTCTCAGGTACCGGCTTCGTCTTCTCAACCGCTGTATACCAGGGCATAAGCAGGAAGTAGGCAAAATAGATCGCCGTACAAACCTGGGCTAGCACGGTTCTCCCCGCAGTTGGATGCACGGTGCCCAGGTAGCCAAGAATAAAGAAGGAAATTACAAACAGTGCCAGGAATATCTTACTGGGCAGTCCTTTATAACGCATCGAACGAACCGGAGAACGGTCAAGCCACGGCACCACAAACAGAATGGCAATTGCACCCGCCATAACAACCAGACCCCAGAATTTCGCGGTCATACCAAACAATGGGAATGTTGCTGCTCGCAGCATTGAATAATAAGGCGTGTAGTACCAAACCGGCGCAATGAGCTCCGGCGTCTTCAGCGGGTCAGCAGGTTCGTAGTTGGGATGTTCAATAAAGTATCCACCACCATCAGGGTAGAAAAACATCACGGCACAGAATACAAACAGGAATAAAATGATGGCCGGTAAGTCATGTCCGATTGTGTAGTAGGGATGGAACTGAATGCCATCGAGCGGCTTTCCCATCTCATCGGTATGCTTCTTAATATCCACACCGTCAGGGTTATTAGACCCAACCTCATGCAATGCTAAGATGTGCAGGAACACCAGCACAATCAATGCAAGCGGGACAAGAACCACATGCAAAGCAAAGAAACGGTTCAGCGTAATGCCGGACATATTGAAGTCGCCACGAACCCATGTCATCACGTCATCGCCGACGACTGGAATGGCGCCTGCTAGAGATACAATGACCTGCGCACCCCAATAAGACATATTGCCCCAGGGCAGCAGGTAGCCAAAGAAACCTTCGGCCATGAGGGCGACATAAATCAGCATACCGAGCACCCAAATAAGCTCTCGAGGCTTCTGGTAAGAGCCGTACATCAAGCCCCTGAACATATGCAGATAGACCACAACAAAGAATGCCGAGGCACCGGTGGAGTGCATATATCGCAGCATCCAACCGTACTCAACGTCCCGCATAATATATTCAACCGAGGCAAACGCACCTTCACCTGTTGGCACGTAGCTCATAGTCAGCCAAATGCCGGTCAACAGCTGATTCACCAACACAAGGGTCGCCAGCACACCAAAGACATACCAGACGTTGAAGTTCTTTGGTGCCCAGTACTTAGACAGGTGCTTTTCATATGTTTCAGTGACGGGTAGACGGGCATCAACCCAATCCATAACCCCTTTTAAAGATTGTCCAAGCGTTGCCATTTATGCAGTCCCCTCGTCTTCACCAATTACAATTACCGAGTCAGACTCATACCTATAGGGTGGTACTTCGAGATTGGTCGGAGCAGGGACTCCAGAATAGACACGCCCTGCGAGATCAAATTTTGAACCGTGGCAGGGGCAATAAAAGCCACCTCGCCAATTTGGGTCGAACTCTGTTGGTTCGACAGTCGGCCTTGGTTTTGGAGAACAACCAAGATGCGTGCAGAGGCCAACCAGAACAAGCAGCTCAGGCTTAATGGACCGCGTGTCATTTTGGGCATATACCGGTTGCTGTGGCTCAGCTGACTTGGGATCCGCTAGTCGAGAAACGTTCTTATTAAGTTCAGTCAGCATTGCTTCCGTTCGTAGGATCACGAATATAGGGCGATCCCGCCACGCAGGAATAGGCCCCAGCATCTCACCGGGCTGAAGCTTACCAATGTCAATCTTAATCGGTGCGCCGGCAGCAAGTGCTTTGGCGCTTGGATTCCAAGAACCCAGAAATGGTACAGCGACACCTACTACACCGGCGGAACCGACTGTCGTCGTCGCGCCTATGAGAAAGTTTCGCCGCCCCTTGTTGATACCGTCACTCACGGAATATCTCCCTCAACAACACAGCTTAAAGATGGGCAACAAGGCCAGTTAAAAACTCGCCGATTTTATCATAGTTCGGATATGAAATGTTGCTCGAACAATCTATTCTTTTCTGCTCTCGCGAAATAAACGAGAAGTATCCGGCGTCGAGGACCAACGCCGGAAGAAAGGCATGGATACTATCGTTTGGAGAATTGTGGCTTCTTACGAGCCTTGCGCAGACCCACTTTCTTTCGCTCAACTGCACGAGCATCACGAGTCACAAACCCTGCTTTGCGCAATGGCGGGCGAAGCGTTTCGTCATAGTCGATCAGGGCCCGAGTAATACCGTGCCGAATGGCGCCAGCCTGGCCGTTGCCACCCCCACCTTTGACGGTGACAACCAAATTAAACTTTTCAGTCATTTCAACTAATTGCAATGGCTGACGAACAATCATACGAGCCGTTTCGCGGCCGAAGTACTCGTCTAGCGGCCTGTTGTTTACCATGATACTGCCTTCGCCAGAAGCTAGAAAAACTCTGGCCTTAGAAGACTTTCTTCTACCTGTTCCGTAGTACTGAGTCATAAATAAACCTTAAATTTCCAGCAGTTGCGGCTGTTGCGCCTGATGAGGATGCTCGCTGCCAGCATAGACTTTCAACTTGGACAACATGGCACGGCTTAGCTTGTTCTTAGGCATCATACCTTTTACCGCTGACTGAATTGCACGCTCTGGCGATTTATCCATCAGATTGTCGAAGGAGATGGACTTAATGCCACCGGGAAAACCGGTGTGATGGTAATACATTTTATCAGTCGACTTGTTGCCAGTGACCTTAACCTTCTCGGCATTCACAACAACAACATAGTCCCCGGTATCAACATGGGGCGTAAATTCGGGCTTGTGCTTGCCTCGCAGACGGATGGCAATCTCAGTCGCCATGCGGCCTAGCGTCTTGTTAGTGGCGTCTACCACGAACCAGTCGTGCTTGGCCGTCTCTTTTTTTGCAGAATACGTTTTCATGATTCGCTACGAATTTTAGGAGCGCGAATGTTACCGATTCGGCAAACCTAGCGCAAGGGTAAATCTGTACTGAAGAGAAAATTGACGAAACACTCTCAAGCCGCTGATCATCTACCCCTAGGGCAAATGCTCATATCCCAGATATTCTTTGGATTGCATCTCCTGTAGGCGACTTTCAGTACGCTGAAACTCGAACACCAACCTATCACCAGCATAGAGCTCTGGTACGGCCACCTCAGCCGACAGGATCAGTTTAACGTTATGGTCGTAGAATTCATCTACCAAACTGATAAATCGCCTCGCAGCGTCCTCTTTTCCAGCATCGAATCTGGGCACGTTGCTGATCAACACGGTCTGATACATCATCGCGATCTCAATATAATCATTCTGACTACGAGGCCCCTCGCAAATTGCTGGAAAATCAAACCAGACGACCCCATCTCCGCTGCGCCTTGCCTGTATCGGCCGACCTTCAATTTCAAGCGTCACATCAACCTCACCCGCATCCGGAGACAAGGCACTAAAACTCCGCCCCAAACTCACATCCGCTGCCGAATCTAGCGGGAAATGAAACAGCTCAGCTGATTCGAGCGCCCGCAGCCTATAATCTAAGCCGCCATCCACATTCAGAATATGTGTATGTTTCTCTAGCAACGCGATCGCAGGCAGGAATTGTCGGCGTTGAAGCCCATCCCTATAAAGGTTGGTGGGCTCAACATTTGATGTGGCGACCAGGCTCACGCCCGCTTCAAACAACGCATCAAGCAATCCTGCCAGGATCATCGCATCGGTTATGTCGCTCACGAAAAACTCGTCAAAACACAAAACCCGCGTTTTAACCGCAAAATTCTTGGCCACCTGGCGTAACGGGTTAGGCGTGCCCTGAAGGGCTCGAAGTTCCTGGTGGGTATAGCGCATAAAGCGATGGAAGTGCATTCGCTGCTTCTCTTCAAACGGCAGCGAGTCGTAGAAGACGTCCATTAGAAAGGTCTTTCCACGACCGACTCCGCCCCAGAAATAGAGCCCCTTCAGCATCGTTTTGGAATCGCTTCCTAGCCATCTGGAAAGGACACCACGCTCAGATTTGGGTTGCGTTAGATCATCATAGAGTCGTTGCAAATGGCTGACTGCCTCGGCCTGAGCTGGATCAGCAGTGATCTCTCCGCGCGCTATAGAGGTCTCATAAATGCTGCTAGGCCCCGAGGTCACACCATTAGCCTTGAACGCGATACTGGGCTGATTTTCCATGAGCCTCTAGACCCTCTTCTGCTGCCAGTATAGCGGCAGCACGAGAAAGTTTAACCGCTCCCGCTGGGCTGCACTGGACAAGGGACGACCGAACCTGAAAATCGTAAACGCCAAGCGGTGAAGCAAACCTTGCCGTCCCGCTGGTCGGTAAAACGTGACTGGGACCTGCGGTGTAGTCACCGACAACCTCGGCGGTATAAGCACCAACAAAAATTGCACCGGCATGCCGAACGCCAGGCACAAAAGCTTCAGGGTCTGTTAATGCGAGCTCAAGATGTTCCGGTGCAATGCGATTCACCACATCCTGCGCCTCTTTCTCATCTCTCACAAGAATCAGTGCACCTCTGTCGGCGAGCGCTTGACCGATAATCTCTTTGCGCGACATGTCTACAAGCATCTCGGGCAATCGCGCAGCAACACGCTCCAACAGAGACAAGCTCGTGGAAATCAAAATCGATTGGGCCATTTCATCATGTTCTGCCTGGGCAAACATATCCATCACAAGCCAATCCACTTCAGCCTGGTCGTCGGCCACAATGACGACCTCAGAGGGTCCTGCGATCATGTCTATACCGACGTGGCCGAACACCATTTCCTTCGCTGTTGCGACATAGATATTGCCCGGCCCGACGATCTTATCGACTCGCGGAATAGACTCTGTGCCATAGGCTAAGGCTGCGATCGCCTGGGCACCTCCGACTCGAAACATCCGATCAACACCACATAAGTAAGCAGCGGCGAGCAGCACATCGCTAGCCTCATTGTGTGGCGTCGGTACCGTCAGAATCACTTCCTCAACCCCAGCGACCTTGGCCGGAATTACCGTCATAATTATGGTGGATGGGTAGCAGGCTTTACCCCCTGGCGCGTAAACACCCACCCTTTCCATGCCGCGCACAATTTGGCCAAGTCGGTTACCTTGATCATCCGTGTATTGCCATTCACCACCACCGCCAAACGCCGCAAGCTGTTGTTCGTGATAGCGCTTTACTCGACTGATGCTTTCCTCAAGCGCTTCAACTACGAGCGGATCTACCCGTGCCAGAGCATCCGCCATGTCTGTTTTGCTAACCTCTAGATCAGCTATCGAAGTGGCACCCACCTGATCAAAACGATTCGACAACGCCAATACTTCCGCATCACCGTTTGATCGGACGGCATCTAAAATATCTCGAACCTGAGTGCGTATTTCGGCGTGGCTGTCTTCCTGCAAAGACAATAGCCGGTCCATGCCTTCGGTAAAGTTGCCGCTCGCGGTATCTAATCGCTGAATAATCGGCTTAGTCATAGGCTCCATCATGGAGTGACCGCCAACCCAAGCTCATCAATCAAATATTGCACGCGTTTGTGTTTCATCTTCATCGCGCTTTTGTTGACGATGAGTCGAGTGCTGATATCTGCGATATGTTCCAGAGCCACCAGCCCGTTAGCTTTTAACGTATTTCCCGTTTCGACAATGTCGACAATCCTATGAGCCAACCCCATCACCGGCGCCAGTTCCATCGCCCCATAAAGTTTAATGATGTCGACCTGAACGCCTTTAGCGGCGTAGTAGCGTTGCGCAATGTTGACGAACTTGGTCGCTATTTTGAGTCGTTTTGGTAACACACCTTCGTCAGCCAGCCCAGCCACCATCATGTCGCAGCGTCCGATGTCCAGATCTAGCGGCTGGTAATACCCCTCTTCGCCGTGCTCTAGAAGAACGTCTCGCCCAGCGAATCCCAGATCAGCAATACCGTGCTCAACATAGGTCGCAACATCAGCACCCCTTAAAACCATCAACCGGGTCGCTGGGTGAGTGGTCTCAAAAACTAGCTTCCTCGACGATTCGATATCATCAATCGGCTCGATTTTGACCTTCGAAAGCAATTCTAACGCCTGCTTCAGGGGGCGGCCCTTGGTCAGGGCAATGGTGATTTGACTATCCATAGTAACTATACAGAGTGCACTCGTTCAATATCCGCACCCAATGTACGAAGCTTTTCTTCAACCTGTTCATAGCCGCGATCAATATGATAAATCCTGTCGACTAAAGTATCTCCCTTAGCGACCAATCCAGCAATCACCAGGCTGACCGAAGCTCGCAGATCATTCGCCATAACAGGCGCTGCTTTCAGTTCCTTTACGCCACGAATAATCGCAATCGTGTTGTTACCCTCGAGAGTAACATCCGCACCCATACGAATCATTTCATGCACATGCATAAAGCGATTTTCAAAGATGGTTTCTTGTACTGTTGCTGTACCTTCCGCGATGGCATTCATGGCCATAATCTGTGCTTGCAGATCTGTAGGAAACGCAGGGTAAGGCGCAGTCACAAGACTAATCGCCTTAGGGCGGCGACCCTGCATATCGAGCTCGATACCATCGTCTGTTATCGTGATAATTGCCCCGGCCTCGGTCAGTTTCTCCAGTACAACTTCCATGTGTTCTGGGCGAGCTTCTCTGACTTTCACCCGACCGCCTGTTGCAGCGGCCGCAATAAGGTAGGTCGCCGCTTCAACACGATCTGCAATGACCCGGTGTGAACAACCATGAAGAGATTCGACACCATCAATCACGATAGTTGCCGTCCCGGCGCCAGACACTTTCGCACCCATGGCATTAAGACAGTCCGCCAGGTCAATGATTTCCGGCTCACAGGCGCAATTTTCTAGAATAGTTTGTCCTTCGGCGAGGGTTGCCGCCATCAACAAGTGCTCTGTGCCACCCACTGTGCAAAAATCGAATTCAAAACGCGCACCTTTCAGCCTGCCATCAACGGAAGCGTTAACGTAGCCCTCGTCCATTTCAATTTTAGCGCCCAGAGCTTCCAACCCCTTAAGGTGTTGGTCGACCGGTCTCGGGCCAATGGCGCAGCCACCCGGCAGTGATACTTTGGCTTGACCATAGTGCGCCAGCATGGGACCTAGCACCAAAAACGAAGCCCGCATGGTACGGACCAGGTCATAGTCGGCGGTAAAGGTCTTGATCGTATTGGCGTGAATCTCGACATTCATCTTCTCGTCAATCACAACCTCTACACCCAGAGAACCCAGCAGTTCGATCATCGTGGTGATATCGCGCAGATGCGGTACGTTGGAGATCACCACAGGGCCATTGGCGAGTAGAGACGCGGCCAGCATTAATACAGCGGAGTTCTTCGCGCCAGAAGCACGCAGTTCGCCGTTCAATACGGCACCGCCACGAATCAGTAGTTTATCCAATCTGTTGTCCTTGCTCTGCGAGCTCGGCGGGCGTTTTGCATGTCATGCTGACAGCGTGTATTTCCCCCGAGGTGATTTTTTCGTTTAAAAGACCGTACACCAGCTGCTGGCGCTTGACCCGATTCATGCCTTCGAACAAATTGCCGGTCAAGCGCAGGCTGAGCTTATTGCCCTCGGACATTAACTCGATTTCACAGTTAGGTAGGCCTTCAGCCAATAGGGCTCGGGTTTCAACTTCGTCCATTTGAATCTCGGTGCTCTGAAAAGCCAGCAATCATACCACCGGCCAGATCAAACTGCTTCAGCATAAGCACCGAAAAGTAGCGGAAAGTCTTAGGTAGACTCGTTGAATGGCAAAATATCCAGTACTCCGGACACTCTTGCGATATCGAGAAAATGTTGAGGTGCGTTGATCACTGACAGGTCTTTACCAAGATGACCCGCTTGTCGTTGCCAGGCAATCAACAGCGCGACGGCAGCAGAGCCAACAATTTCCGCCCCGGTGAGATCGACACTTAGGCCAAGCTCGGATTTGATTAACGCGTCGCTGCCAACCGTCTGATAGCGGCCCACTGTATCGACACTGAGCAACCCTTGCAGTATTAGAGTATCGCCATCAAGCCGATATTCAAGGTCAGGCATCAACGTTCCAATTTGCGATCACATCACCGATATTATTCTTGTAGGTACGCATGTACGCAGCGAACTGAGATCTAAATTGCAGGCCAATATTGATACCCTCAATCACAACGTTGCGCAGTAGCCATTTGTCGTCGACCAAAATCAGGCTGTATTCAACCGGGTAGATTCGACCGTTGGCGCCATGAATCTCCAATCCAATGCTAGCCCGATCGGGTCTGTCTGGGTCAATACTGGGATCAAGCACAATGATGGTTTCATTTTCGAATTCAACGAGCGCTTTTGCATAGGTCTCAATGAGCCCTTTGCGAAATTTTTGAATAAACTGGGCTTTCTCCTCGTCTGTCGCACGACGATAATACTTGGCCATAACACTTCTCGAGAAGCCCTCGAAATCCACAAAGGGGCCCAGAGACTGGTCGATCTCAGCAAAAAAAGTCGGTGGATCTGAACCATACAGCGGTTTAACTTCTATCAGCTTTGCGAGCAGCGTATCGGTGGCAGTCTGCACAGATGCCTTGGGGTCCGGGCTTGCCGCATTTACGCCACTGACAACAACAGCCCAACACAGAACCAACCCAAGCAGGCCTTTCATTAGTTGCCTCATTACAAACTCCTAGAACTGATCTAACAGGAATTGACCTATCAACTCTTCTAATATGATCGCCGATTGCGTGTCATAGATTTCATCCCCATCCTTTAGATAGTCTTCTTCAGCGCCGATACTCAAACCAATGAACTTACCTCCCAGCAACCCCTCGGTCAGGATTGCTGCGGTAGTATCGCTACTAATTTCATTTACCTCGGAATCGATGTTCATCACAACCTTAGCCATAAATGTTTTTTGATCAAGGCGAATATCCGTGACAGTTCCCACAATGACACCAGCAATACTGACCTTCGAGCGCACGACCAGACCACCAACATTGTCAAACTTGGCGATCACCGTGTAGGTCTGCTGATCAGGGTTAACGGTAAAACCGCTCACACGAATTGCAAGAATCGCCAGAGAGATCAAACCTGCCAGCAAAAATGTACCGACGACGATTTCAATGGTTCTCATCTGCATAAAAACTGCCCTTAAAAATTAAACATCACCAAAGTAAGGAAAAAATCCAACACAAGCACTGATACAGAGGAGTATACAACGGTTCGTGTGGTGGCCGCTGCAATCCCCTCAGACGTCGGCACTGCATCATAGCCTTGAAACACCGCGATCCATGTCACGACGAGACCAAACACAACCGACTTAATGATGCCTTTCAGTATATGGGATTCAAAATCTACGCCTTCTTGCATTGCAGACCAAAAAGCTCCTTCATAGACCCCCAACCAATTCACACCGACCAGGGATGCACCCCAGATGCCAACCACACAAAACATCAGGGAAAGTATTGGCATTGAGATGAATCCTGCCCAAATCCGCGGCGCGATAATACGCTGCAACGGGTCGACGCCTATCATTTCCATACTGCTCAACTGCTCGGTTGCCTTCATCAACCCAATCTCTGCCGTCACGGCGGAACCTGCTCTGCCCGCAAACAACAGACCAGAGACAACGGGACCTATTTCCATCACCAACACAAGGGCGACGCCAAGACCCAGAGCACTTTCTGCGCCGTACTTGACCAATTGGTTATAACCCTGCAGTGCGAGCACCGCACCGATAGAAAACCCCGACAAGGCGACAATTACCACTGACAGCACACCTAACTGATAAATCTGACGTATTAGCAGTGGGGCATGGGATAGTTGCGGCCGGCGCCATACGGCTTGCCACCAGAGTTCTCCGGCGCGCCCCAGAACAGACATTAACGACAGCAGATATTGGCCGAGCCTTCGCAGTCTTGAAATCACTGATCGTAACCCTCGAGCAATTCTTCCTTAAAATCCCTGGCCGGGTAGTGGAAAGGTACAGGGCCATCAGGCAAACCTTTGATAAACTGTTGTACCCGGGGCGACTCTGCCTTAAACAACTCTTCCGGGGAACCGGCGCCAATTAATTTGCCATCGGCGATGACATAGATAACATCCGCAATGCTTGCGGTTTCCTGGAGATCATGGGACACAATGATGCTCGTCGTACCAAAAACCTTATTTAGGGTACGGATCAACTGAACGACAACACCCATGGCGATTGGGTCAAGTCCTGTAAAGGGTTCGTCATACATGATCATGGATGGATCAAGGGCGATGGACCGGGCAAGCGCAACGCGTCTGTTCATGCCACCGGACAACTCAGCCGGGAACAAAGCGCTTGCGCCTCGCAAGCCAACAGCCTGTAATTTAATCAAAACCAGATCGCGGATCATTTCCTCTGGCAGATCGGTATGGATACGAAGCGGAAATGCAACGTTATCAAACACAGAAATATCCGTGAATAGTGCCCCACTCTGAAACAGCATGCCCATATTCCGGCGCAGCGCAAGCAACTGCTCTCGATTTAGGCGAGACACGCATTTGTCTTCGACCCAGACTTTTCCCGTCGCAGGTTTCAGCTGACCACCAATCAATCGAAGCATGGTTGTTTTGCCCGTACCACTCGGGCCCATAATCGCCACAATCTTGCCCCGGGGAATTTCGAGACTCACACCATCGAAGATGCGGCGAGTACCATGACTAAAGGTGACGTTCTCAATTCTTACATGACTATCCGACATCACGAAACGCTATCACTCCAAAATGAATTTGACCAGTGGCTCTAACGCGGCCATCGGTAATTTCCAAACGCTAACTCCCTTGCAAACCGGAAGAATTACACATTAAATAGACGCCCTCGCGGTAAGGTTCATTTCTAGAGGGTCAATGTTACTACTTTATAGTGTCCTACTATTGGTAGGATTTCTCGTTTTGTTTAAAAGCGCCGATCAATTTGTCATCGGCTCGGTAGCAACAGCGAAAAACCTCAAAATTTCTCCGATGGTCGTCGGTCTAACCGTGGTTGCCCTTGGCACTTCGGCGCCTGAAATATTCGTTGCGATCGCCTCATCCCTTCGCGGCGAACCAGAATTAGCCGTCGGCAATGCGATTGGCTCGAACATCGCCAACATGGGCATGGTGATGGGTTTCACCGCACTGATTGTCCCACTCCAGTTTAAACCTGAGGTACTCAGGCACGATTTGCCGATTATGGCTTTCGTCACTCTGTGCGCTGGCATTGTGCTCTTTGATAACGAGATCACACCCTGGGACGGCCTTTTGCTGGTTGTCGTCCTTGCGCTCTTCCTGCTCCGCATTGCCTTCGACGGCAAGTTGTCAAAACCAGAAGACATCATGGAAATCGCTGAGTTAGAGGAAATACCACAGTTGCCACTCCCACAGGCTATTGCACTGTTGCTGTTGAGTCTGGTGTTCTTGCTGCTCAGCTCTGAGCTACTGGTATACGCAGTCATTTACATCTCAAAAGCCATGGGCGTCAACGAACTCTTTATCGGCCTAACGGTTATAGCGGTCGGTACCAGCTTGCCAGAACTCGTGGTCTCAGTCACAAGCGCCATGAAGGGCGAGACCGATCTTGCGATCGGCAATATCGTCGGCTCCAACATATTTAACATCCTGGCAGTCTTATCCATTCCAAGCTTCCTGGCACCCACTGCTCTGGCAGAAGAAGTTTTCTGGCGCGACTTTGGATTAATGGCGGCAATGACGATTGCCGTTTTAATATTTGCCTACGGCATCCGTAGCGTCAGTCGTATCACCCGACCAGAAGGGGCACTCTTGTTGTTAGCCTGGGGTGGATATATGGTCTGGTTGTACCACACTGCGTTGGGAAATTAACCGCGAGCTGAATCACCTATGCTAAATAGCCGCTCTCTTTTGCTGGCAGGGTTTATTCTAATGTTTGCCGCGGCAATCAACCTGTTCCTCGAACGGGATCATGCTGACGAACATGCTATCGAAAACCTGCATCGAAACGACCCCGATCTCTATATGCGGAATGCTACGATTACGCAATTTACCAAAACAGGCAGTCGTCAGCACCGAATCAACGCCGAACGCTTCACGCACTTTCCCCTGACCGACATCACCACTCTGAAACAACCAGACATGACGCTGTACGCAACAGAGCCGGATGCGAACCCCTGGGACATCATCGCCCAAAATGGACGATTGCTACCTAAGGTTGTATTCAGGGAGGAAATTGTCGAACTCTGGGACGACGTACTTGCCATTCAGACGGATCCTGACGGTGAATTCATCAACATTCGCACTGATAGCCTAACGATATTTCCTGCCACCGATTACGCCGAGACAGATCAAAAAGTCATTATCGACGACAGCACGGGTCGGACAACCGCTGCAGGAATGAAGGCCTATTTTGAAGAAGGCAAGTTCATCTTCTTTAGTCGAGGCGATGAGCGGGTCAAAACTATCCTCCTACCAGAATTCGAGAAGTCTGCTGATTAGGTCCGGGTCTTAAGGTAAACTTCGACCCAGATTCTACCAAACCATCCGAGAGAACAACTTTTGATACGTACCCTACCGCTGCTGTTGATCACGCTACTGATGCCTCTGGCAGGCGTCTGCCTGACTTCAGACCGGAATCAGCCTATATCCATTGAAGCGGATTCAGCCTTTGTTGACGATGTAAATGGCATCACCATCTATGAAGGTAATGCGTTCATTCAACAGGGAACTCTGAAAATTACTGCCGACAAAGTAAAAGTCATTATGAGCGATAGTGAGGTCATCCAAATCATCGCTTCTATGGCGCCTGGGTCAAAAGGTCTGGCACACTACGAGCAGGTTCCTGATGATGATGAGGACCTAGTATCTGCCGACGCCAAATCGATCACCTATTTCATTCAAGAAGAAAAACTCCATCTTGCGGGTGAAGCCTACCTTGAACAAACCCAGAATAAGTTTTCCAGCGAATTGCTTTATTACAACATGACCACCGGTGTCGTCGATCTAAAAGGCGGTGGCAAACAAAGTGACGGCAAAACTCGCCGCGTCAGCATTACGCTGCAACCCAGGAAGAAAGCTCAATAAGTATGCATATATTGCGCGCCGAGAATCTGGCAAAAAGCTATCGAGGTCACCCGGTTGTTCGTGACGTCACCCTGTCCGTCAAGAGTGGTCAGGTGGTCGGTTTACTAGGCCCAAATGGCGCCGGTAAGACAACTTGCTTCTATATGATCGTAGGCTCGATCAGCCGCGATGCCGGTCGTATCCTGTTCGATGATCAGGACATTACGCCGAAGCCGATGCATGAACGCGCCCGAATTGGCCTTGGCTATCTACCTCAGGAGGCTTCGGTATTTCGCAAGCTGTCAGTTGCGGAGAACATCATGGCTATCCTCGAAACCCGCAAAAATCTCAAGCATGGTGAGCGCCAGGAAAAGCTGGAATCTCTACTCAAAGAATTTCATATCACGCACATCCGCAACAATACCGGCATGTCATTGTCTGGGGGCGAGCGACGACGGGTTGAAATTGCTCGAGCACTGGCAACCGAACCCAAATTTATTCTTCTCGACGAACCCTTTGCCGGTGTTGACCCGATCTCTGTAAATGACATTAAAGTCATTATATCTCAACTCTCAGAGCGCGGCATCGGTGTGCTCATCACGGATCATAATGTCCGAGAAACTCTCGATATATGCGAGAAAGCCTACATCGTAAGCGACGGCAGAATTATCGCTGAAGGCAGTACAGAGACAATTTTGAATGACGACAATGTCAAAAACGTCTATCTCGGTCATGACTTCCGAATGTAAGCCTGGCTTGACGCCCGAGTTTCCAGCCGCAAACGCCAAGCACGTTATTTTCCGGTATGCAAAACTTTTTGCATGCAAAATTAGGGCCTAAACTCAACTTCAGTGGTTATCTTCTGCCAAGTGACTGATATGATCCCGCCATGGCAATGAAACCCGTACTCGCACTCAGACTTGGTCAGCAACTTCGCATGACCCCGCAACTACAGCAGGCAATTAAACTGCTGCAGCTGTCGACGTTTGATTTACAACAGGAAATCCAGGAAGCCCTGGACTCCAATCTGATGCTAGAAGAAGCATCGGAAAGCGATGCAACTGATGAATCTACCTCACTAGATACGCCAGAAGAAACTATCGAAGGTCTTGCCGCTGAATCAAATGCAGAGATCAGCGTTGACGCGGGATCATCTGATGCGAATAAAGCTGAAGATCAGCCAGACGAACTTCCCACCAACCCTGAACTCGATGGCGATGCCGTACTGGACACCAGCGACCAGATCACTTCAGAAATCATCTCAGATGACCTGCCCATTGATTCCGTCTGGGAGGACGTCTGGGACGACACACCAACTGGCAGTTATTCCGGTAGTGATGATGACGGGGACAACTACCTGGAGAACCAGAATGCTTCTTCTGCATCATTACAGACCCACATCGAGGAACAACTCAGTCTAATCAACTTGTCCGAAGTCGATCAAATGATCGCGATGTCCATTGTCGATGGATTGGACGATAACGGTGTCATGACGATTAGTTTGGAAGAAGTGTTGCAAAGTATCCCCTCTAACGAGGCCGATCCAGTCGAGATGGATGAGGTAGAGGCAGTCTTACATCTGATTCAGCACCTTGACCCGGTTGGCATCGCCGCACGAGATCTGAGTGAGTGCCTGGCTATCCAATTGATGCAATTGCCCCCACGAACACCCTGGCGCCAGGAAGCATTAGTGGTCGTCAAGGACCATCTAAGCTCTCTTGCGAATAGAGATTACGCCTATCTAATCCGCAAAACTCGCCTCAAAGAGCCTGATTTGAAGTCAGTGATCGATTTAATCCAGACACTCAACCCTCGCCCAGGATCCGACTTTAATCAGACTAAGACTGAATACATCGAACCGGACGTCATGGTGAGCAAGAAGAACGGGCGCTGGACCGTTGAACTGAATCCCAAGAGTGCGCCACGAATTCGCGTCAACACCGAGTACGCATCAATGGTAAGACGTGCGGATAGCAGCTCTGACAACACCTACCTGAAGAATCATCTGCAAGAGGCAAAGTGGTTCATCAAAAGCCTGCAACAGCGAAACGATACGCTGTTGAAAGTCTCGACCAAGATTGTGGAATTTCAGCGCGGCTTCTTCGAGTACGGCGAACAAGCCATGAAGCCACTGGTACTACACGACATTGCCGAAGCCGTTGAACTTCACGAATCGACCATCTCCCGGGTCACAACACAAAAGTATATGCACACGCCGGCTGGTGTTTTTGAGTTGAAGTATTTCTTCTCTAGCCACGTTAGCACCCACGCGGGTGGCGAAGTGTCGTCTACTGCAATCCGGGCACTGATCAAGAAGCTGGTGGTTGAGGAAAACCCACGAAAGCCCTTGAGCGACAGCAAGATCGCCAACATGCTAGCAGACCAGGACATTAAGGTCGCTCGGCGAACCATCGCCAAGTATCGAGAGTCACTTATGATCCCACCGTCCAACGAGCGTAAACAGCTCGTCTAAAGCTAGCTTATTGATCTAAAAAGAATAATTTCAAGAAACCTTCTTCAAGCTCTGTAGTCAAAACCAGTAGACATTAGGCACTTGTCCAGAAATACCCTAGTGTTATATTGAGACACCCCGCCAAATTCGGGGTGATCCAAATTCCAACCAGGAGCTTTTACTATGCAAATCAACGTTAGTGGTCATCACGTCGACGTTACTGATTCCCTTCGCAGCTATGTAGAATCCAAACTCGATAAATTGGAACGCCATTTCGACCGAATTACCAATATGCAAGTCATACTAAGCGTTGAAAAGCAAAGACAGAAAGCAGAGTCGACCATCCGAATATCAGGCGGCGAACTCTTCGCCGAATCCGAATCAGATGACTTATACACTGCCATCGATATGCTGGCCGATAAGCTGGACCGCCAGCTAATCAAACAAAAAGAAAAAATGAAGGATCACAAACAAAAAGACGTCATCCGCTAACCTACGTCTCAAAGCCACCCCTAAAGCCGGTGACACAATTGCGCGTCGCCGGTATCACAAATCCGCACCACCAGTGCTATAATTATGTCGTCAACCGAGACTTGAGCTGACGAGTGAATATAGAAGACATCCTCACCATAGACCGTACCTTTTGTAAAATCGAAGCGACCAGTCGCAAACGCGCGCTGGAAGAGATTTCAAATAAGCTGGCTGAAACCATAGACGGCTTGGGCGCAGAAGAGCTGTTCTCGCGCCTGATCGCTAGAGAAAACATGGGTTCGACCGCATTAGGTCATGGCATCGCCATCCCCCACTGCCGTATGGCAGCTTGTCCCAATATATTGGGCGGACTAATTTCGCTATCAGAAGCGATAGACTTTGAAGCTCACGATCAGACAAAAGTCCAAGTCATGTTTGTTCTGATCGTGCCTGAAGAAGAAATCGACGAGCATTTAAAAGTATTGGCGATGCTGGCAAAACGGTTTGAAACGGATAGCTACCGTGAAGCACTATTTTCTGCCGACGATGCGTCTGCGTTGTATCAAGCAGCAATCGCCAATCCAGAACCCAGCGTTAAGCAAGCTAATCAATAAATTTCGCGGATGATCGGCAATTTTTGATTTCCTTCAATTACTTTTGATTTCTTTCAATTACTACAGGCACATAAATGGTATCTCTCGTCATTATCAGCGGACGCTCGGGTTCAGGGAAGAGCACAGCTCTCCACTTGCTCGAAGATATGGGCTATTACTGCATCGACAACCTACCTGTTAGCCTAATCTCGTCACTGATTCAGCGCCTCGATCAGGTGCAAACCGTCAGCCGCGTTGCCGTGAGTATCGACGCCAGGAATATCGCAGACGATCTCGCCAATTTCGGTGAAGTGATCAAAACCCTTGATCCTGATAATTTACAAATCGTTTATCTCGACGCCGCGAGTCCAACGCTTGTCAAGCGCTTCTCAGAAACCAGACGGAAGCATCCTCTTAGCAACCATGAAAGGAACTTGCTGGCAGCGCTGGAATACGAAACCGAACTACTCGACGACATAGCCTCCCTCGCCGACCTCACCATCGACACCACCAGCTTAACTATTCACGAGTTGCGCGATCTCGTCCGCAACCGAATCACAGACAACACTGAAGGGCTGGCACTACTATTCCAATCGTTCGCGTTTAAGAATGGCGTACCCGTTGATGCAGACATCGTGTTTGATGTGCGCTGCCTACCTAACCCGCACTGGGTAGAAAATCTAAAATCTCTCACCGGCTTAGACGCCCCTGTTCGCGCTTTTTTAGAAGGCCATGCAGAAGTCGCCGACATGATGAATGACATCCAAACATTTCTTGAACGTTGGCTGCCCAAATTTGAACAAAGCTCTAGAAGTTATCTCACCGTAGCGATTGGCTGCACGGGAGGACAACATCGATCTGTGTATCTCTCTAACAAGTTATTTCTAACATTCAGTAAAACCTGGAGCAACGTTCAGGTTCGACATCGAGAGCTAATCCAGTCTTCAGGCGAAACATCTTCAGGGTTTTCAGCGGATTTACCCTCTTGATTCAGCAGACCGTCAAAATTCAGAACAAACTGGGGCTTCACGCACGCGCCTCATCCAAGTTTGTGGAAGTCGCGAAGGAATACCTCGCGACCATATCGGTCACGTCTCCGTTCGCTAAAGCGAATGGCAAGAGCATCATGAACATGATGCTGTTACAAGCCACCTGCCACAGCGAAATCAATATCGAAAGCGACGGTCAGGATGAGCAAGAAGCGATGGACGCACTGCTCGCATTAGTTAACAACAAATTTGGTGAGGCAGAGTAAGTGTCATCGATCGAAAGCACACCACTTGAAAAACTCAATACCCTGATTGCTAGCGGTACCTACTCTCAAATAAAAGCTCTGATCGATATTCTAAAATCGGCTGATATCGCCGCGTTATTAGAATCTACGCCCTTCGAGCAACGAGCCATTATTTGGAATCTGATCGATCCCGAACAGCAAAGTGAGATTCTGCAAGAGCTGCATCAGGATATCGTCAGCGACTTGCTCGCTGATAGCTCCAACGAAGAAGTCGTAACGCTGCTGGCACAGGTTGAATCCGATGATGACCTGACGGACATATTACAGCAGCTACCCGGGACAATTACCCAGCAACTCTTGCGCTCAATGGATAGCCAGGACAGAGCCAGGGTTGAGAATCTTCTGTCTTATGGCGAAGACACCGCGGGCGGCTTAATGGACACTGATACTATCAGTGTCCGCGCAAGAGTGACGGTGGGTGTCGTATTGCGCTACCTCAGGCGCCACATCGAACTGCCGGCAATGACAGATAATATTTTCGTCGTCAATCACAGAGACCAGTATATCGGCCTATTGCCACTGCGTCGGCTCCTGGTAGCTGACCCGGGCATGACGGTCCGGGAAGTCATGATCACTGACATCGATCCAATTGATGCGGAGACACACGAGAGTGAAGTCGCGTCAATTTTCGCGCGTTATGATCTTGTGTCAGCACCTGTGATCGACAGCAATGGATTGTTGCTCGGTCGAATTACCATTGACGATGTCGTCGATGTTATCAAAGACGAAGCTGACCACTCTCTGCTGAGTATGGCGGGTCTAACGGAAGATGATGATACCTTCGCACCTATATGGCGTACCGCGAAATCTAGAGCCGTCTGGTTAGGCGCCAATCTAATCACTGCTTTTCTTGCTTCAGCCGTCATCAGTATATTCGAGGATACTATTGCCCAGGTCGTCGCACTCGCTGTATTAATGCCGATCGTCGCAAGTATGGGCGGCGTCGCGGGTAGTCAAACCCTAACGCTGGTGATTCGTAGCATGGCCCAGGGTCAATTGGTGGACAGTAACATCATGTGGATGATTCGCCGCGAATTGGCTGTGGGGCTTATTAATGGCTGTGTTTGGGCCAGTGTGGTTGCGTTTGGCGCATACTTTGTCTTCGGTGATTTCACCCTGGGACTGGTTATCGCCATGGCCTTACTCATTAATATGGCCGCCGCGGCTTTCTCCGGCGCAACCTTGCCGAGACTACTTCAAAAGCTCAATATCGATCCGGCTGTTGCTGGTACAGTGGTACTGACCACCATCACCGATGTGGTTGGATTCATGTCATTTCTTGGCTTAGCCACTATTTTCTATACCTAGCACCGCAACTGAATACACAACTGTTTCAGACAATTTTTCATAAAAGGGACTCGTACAACGGGGCCGATCAGGTAAAGGCAGCATGGAAGACGACGAAGAATTCGAATATGACGGACCCAGTAAGTCCCAGCTGAAACGAGATGCGAAGGTCCTTGTCGCAATGGGAGAACGGCTGCTGACAATTCCAGAAGATCAACTCTCGCATCTCGACATGCCAGAAGTTGTCGCCGCGATACTGGATACCAAAAAGATCAAAAAGGGCAACGCTCGTAAGCGCATGCTTCAGTACCTTGGGAAACTGCTGCGAAACGCTGATTTGACCAACGTCGAGCTATTGATAGACCGCTTCGATGCAAGCTCGGTCGAGCACGTCACCCAGTTCCATCAGCTAGAGGACTGGCGCGAGAGACTCATCGATGAAGACAAAAAGGTGATCGGAGAAATTATGGCTATTTATCCTGACCTGGATCGCCAACACTTGCGTGCATTGGTTAGGAATGCCGTCAGCGAACGTCGCCAGGACAAACAACCTCCGGTTCATTTTCGAAAGTTGTTTCAGTACTTAAAGTCCTTACTGGATAGCTGAATGGGATAGCTAAAACTTGCGTTGATCCATTACCGGCATCTTTTCTCGTACCGCTTTCAGTTCTACTAAATCAATGTCTGCTGTGATGACCTGCTCGCCGCGACCTGCGCGAGCGATGACATCGCCCCAGGGATTGACCACAACGCTATTGCCATGAGTTCGTCGCCCACTGTCGTGCACACCACCCTGGCACGCAGCAACACTATAGGCAAAACTCTCAACGGCGCGCGCTCGCATCAAGAGTTCAAAATGGGCCTCGCCGGTCGTTTCTGTAAATGCAGAGGGTATCGCAAGGACCTCTGCACCCTGTTTAAACAGGGACAGATACAGTTCAGAGAATCGAATGTCATAGCACACAGATAAACCAACCCTACCGCAAGGGCTATCCACTAACGTCAAGTCTGTCCCATGCTCAAAGGTATTCGATTCACGATACGCACCATGATTATCAGCAACATCGACATCAAACATATGAATTTTATCGTATCGCGCAACTTCAGCGCCTGTCTGGTCAAGCACCAAAGAGGCCGCTCTGACTTTCCCAGCTGCTGTCGGTGAACCATCAGGTCTACTGGCTACAGGTAAGGTACCGGCAAAGATCCAGCAGTTTGCTCGAATCGCCGCTTCTCGCAAAAATGACCGGACCGGTCCTTTGCTAGTGTGCTCACGCAATCCTATCTGATAGGGGTCATCACTACCGAGCGCCGCGAAATTTTCTGGAAGAAAAATCGCGTCAACCTGACCACCATCAACTTCCTGCATCAGCATCTCAGCGCTCGCCAGACTGACATCAATCTGACTACTGGATACCATTTGGATTAGCGCGATTCGCATTTACTCGCCTGCCGGAGTCAATTCCTCGGGAGCGTCCCGAACTGAGTCGCTAAAGATCGTAACAAATTCAATGACGGGCTCCTCCATGGTGCCCGTTATCTTGTACTTTGCACTGCTAATTACATTAATCTGATTCTGGAATACTCTCTGCGCCAAGAACACACCAGCGCCCGCCAACGGCCCTGTTGCGATCGCTGAAAATGCGGCATACCAGGGTAAGTTGCGATTCACTGGCAACGTCATAATCATATCGTTGTCCAACTCCCGTGATGTCAGATTGACTCGACCAGCAACTTTAAACGTACTCGCAGAACCCTCAATCAAAATGGGATCTACCACATCGATAATGCCCGACCTGAATCTGGTTTCACCTGTAATATTGTTGAAGCTAAAACCACTCTTCACCACATCCGAGAAATCGAACCTAAATCGCTTGGCCAAAGAAGCGAAGTCGAAGATACCTAATAGACGGAGCGCACCACCCACATTACTGTCTGCTTGCACAAATCGCCCTTCGCCACTGGTAAGTCGCACAAGACCATCTATGATTTCAAGGTCGACCATCGCGGGTGTGCCCGGCCAGACAACATCACTATAAAACCTAAAGTCCTCGCCCTCTATACTCGATGCAAAGCCCCACTCCTGGAGCGCTTTCGCAAGATCAGGTACCAGCACGGTGCCTGAGAAATGACTCTGATGTCGTCCATTCAATAGCTGCCAATGGACCGTGGCGTCGTCTGCGACCTGAAGGCCGCGCACATTTACATTGAGCTCATTCAACCTTGCCCCGTCAGTTTCTGGCTGGAAGAGAAATGACCAACTGCCATAATCTTCACCATCAAGTAACAATTGCTCAACCGAGAAACGGGCAGCAGCGAGCTCCCCCGGAGCTACAGGTCCGAGTGGGTCGTCACCCACAGCGTAATCTTCAGACTCAAATATTAGCTTCTGCATCGCTATATCCAGTGGCACAGCGTCGTTGTCGGAAACAGAAACACGCCCGTTAAGCCATTCATTTTCAAGGTCCACATGCCAAGCATCGGGCGAACGAGTGATACGGGTTAATGCATTCTCCATCTCAAAACCAAAGACATCAAACAGACCAATCGTAACGTCAACCGAATCGAGTGTTTGAACCAATTCTTGTTCCATAGAGCCTTCAGATATCTGCTCTAAGTCTACTGTGAGTTGATCCCACTCTTCATATACAACATGGGCCAGCTCGCCACTTACCTGAAGATGCTGAAACGAAATGGCACCCATAGGCTCATGACCAAAATGAAGCCTACCGCCAGCTAAAGTACCATTTACCACTTTTAGATTTGCCTGAACTTCTTCACCCAGCGTCAGCTCAATTCGATAGCCGGTATCAGTAAAAATCTGCATATATTCAAGACGCATAGCCTCATCAGCCCGCTTGGACATCGGTCGTGGAATATTCAATTCCACATTCATAAGGTCAGACTCGGCACGGACAAAGAGTGGCTCTTGACTACGATCCCCATAAAAAACATGTAAATTTGAGCGGTACTCTAACTGACCGTCGGCTCTCGATAGCAGGGGTTGCCGAGCCCATTGGTAGAGATCATTCGCGGCGACCTCACCACTTAAATTCACGATAATTTCACCGCCAGAAATATCACCGGTACTGCTAATGTTGCCACTCACAGGTTCGCCAAACAACTCAGCGGTAAATTGTTCCGATTGCACTGCTGAATTAGATTCATAGCGGAATCCTCCGTTGATAGCGCCGAATTGCAGATCAAATCCTGGCATGTCTAGCTCGACGTCCTTCAGCGTTAATCGTAAATCAACAATGGTTGGAGCACCCTCCAAGACGCGATTGCCGAGCGGAATGTTGAGCATTGCTGAACCAGACATCTCACCCATACCCACCCAGCCTTCAGCCATGCGACTGGTCGCGTCTAAGAGTGGCGTCTCGTTCAGAATTCGTATCCCATCAGATAAGTCTCCGCGAAGATTACCGTCAATCAATATCGTATCCACAACGCCCTCTGAAGAAATCGGCACCATCACTTTCGACTCAAATACTTGACTGTCGTACACCAGGCCACTGGCATTGTTTGACGAGACCTCAAAATTGTCGATGAATATGCTGGCCATCATTCCATCAAATCTCGGCCACATCGGGTCATAGTCAAGAGTAGTATCGGTGACCTCGAAATAAAGCTGATGGATTTTTTGGTCTTTGTTAGCCTCTTTGTTAAGTGAGCCATGGAATACCATGCCACTCTCATTGGAGACCCCAGCCAGAATCGCTTTTTCAAGCCAGATTCTTAGGTCTTCAGTTAAGGTGTTAGGCAGGTAACGGAATGCGTCAAGCAGATCAGCATTCTGTACACCGAGTTCGAGACCCCAGGTGGTTTGTAGCGGATCGCCTGGCAGGTGCAGGTGCACGCGACCCATTGCCGAGAGGTTTCCCTGCTTGGCTTCTACGAGCCCTGTCTGGACCTGAACACCTGCATCGGAAACATCAAAGGTCACTCGCGTTTTGGCGGAATCAAAGTGCCAGGCATTCTCGAATAGTCCAGGAAACTGCAGGCTAAATGGCTGTTCGTTGACCATATCGAGAAAGCCGCCTGTCGGACCAAAGGAAATCATCCCGTTCAAATCAGAGATAACCGGCAGTGCCTTATAGCGTTCGACACTAACCGAATCCAATTGACCCGCCATATGAAAGTCGAAGCTCTCACCTAAACTGTTCTGCCCCAAATTGACAATACCCATCAGATTGCGAATAGAACCCACCGGTGCAAGATTTTTTAGAACATCAATCTGGTCTTGATTCAGGAGCAACCCAGAATTTCCCATCTTCAATGCTGTCGCCACCAGCTCTTCAATTTGCAATTCGGGAATCTGGACTGCCAACCGATCACCGCCAGGACCTGGTTCATAGGCAAGTCCGATCTCTTTCATTTGCCAACTGATGCCGGCGAACTCTCCTTGTATCTCTGGAATGATCGCGGTTACTTCGCCATCTGCAATCCCCCGCGTTGCAAACGTTAGTTTCGAGCTAAGTCCATGCTGACTATCGACAAAGCCTGCATTCAACTCGCTGTAACCCTTCAATTCAAAGGCATCATCATGATGGCTTAGCCAAAGTTTACCGCCAACGGCCAATTGATCGAGACCGAGGTTAGCCACGAGCTGGGCTGGAAGAAACTCTAGCGCTTCCACCACTGGCAGGTTCAAATAGATTTCGCTGGTGCTGTCACCGGGGGTACCCGCATATCTGCCACCTAACAAAAATAAGGACTCACCATTATCGTCGACCAACAACAGCGGCAACACCAGCACACGTAAATCACCATCACGCTGCAATTCACATAGCTTCGAGGGATGGCTCTTGATCAGAAAACGGGAGAGCTTACCGTTCACCTGGATTTCGATATCCTTTACATCAAAAGTCGACAAATACTCGAGTGTCGTAAATACAAATTCAGGGTTAAAGGGTCGGTCAGATACCGGCAAGCCTTCTACCCCCCACCGTTCGTCACGTTTCGTTACGGCAAGACGTAAACCAGCGGCAGAGAAGCCTTTTATCACTGGCATCCATTCGCGCAGACTTGCGACGGAATCAATGCTGATACCCATCTGATCCACACGGATCGGGTTGCTTGTCCCAATGACAACCTGCCCCAACTCAATCGATGGATCCAAATAACTCCAGCCACCCTTAATGCTGCCAATCGTAACTGGCGCAGAAAGCACCTCGGACAACTTTGTCTCAATCTCAGCTCGATACAAGTCCACATTAGAAATCAGTATTCTGCCGATCGTCACATAGCTCGCAGCAGCTACCAGCAGCAACAAGATACTGCCTTGCAAGAAATTACTGAGAAATTTTTTACTCATAGGCGAGTTCATGATGCGCTCATGCTGATGTGGTCAACACCACATCAAACTGTTCCTGTGTGTAACTACTCTCCACTTGAAGTCTAACGGCCGTACCAAGGTGGTGACACAACCCTGCAACGCTCTCAGAACCTTCATCCAACAATCGATCAATAACGGACTGCGCAGCCATAATCAGCACCTCCTGTCCCTTATAGCGAAGCGCTTTTCTTTGCATCTCGCGATAAATCTCCAAGCAAACGGTCTCAGAGGTTTTAACAAACCCACGTCCACCGCAGGCATCACAAGGTTCGCACATCATTTTGAGTAAACTCTCGCTCGTCCGCTTCCGAGTCATCTCCACCAAACCAAGATCAGATATTTCAGTGATATTCCATTTCACTCGATCTGTCTGCTGGCCTTTTTCGAGAGTTCTTAACACTTGGCGCTTGTGTTCCTCATTAATCATATCGATAAAATCAATGATCACAATCCCACCAATATTACGCAGTTTGAGCTGGCGCGGAATCGCCGCGGCTGCTTCAAGGTTCGTGCGGTAAATCGTTTCTTCCAGATCCCGACGGCCAACATAGGCACCAGTATTGACATCAACTGTTGTCATCGCCTCTGTCTGATCAATGACGAGAGACCCGCCAGACTTGAGCGGCACCTTTTGCTTCAAAGCCGACTCAATCTGGTCTTCAAGATTATGAGCGTCAAACAACGGTACAGACAGAGAAGCCATTTCCAGACAATCACGCTTATCGGGAATAAAGTCATTCAGAAACTTTTCTAGAATTTGATGAATATCCTGATTGTCTACGAGGATACGAGCGGTATCCTTATTGATAATGTCCCTCATCACACGTAAGTGCAGAGGTAAATCCTCGTAAATCAGAGCCGGCGCTCTTGCTTTGGCATCTGACTGAATCGCGGCCCAGCGGTTTCTGAGCAATTCTGCATCCCGCAGGATTTCATCACCTTCAGCTCTCTCCGATGCGGTGCGGACAATAAAGCCATCGCCTTGCCCAGCATCATGAATTCGCGCCAACAACGCCTTAAGCCGATTGCGTTCGGTTTCATCTTCAATGCGTTGCGAAATACCGATATGAGACGTCTCCGGCATATACACCAGAAATCGGGAAGCGAGAGAAATACTCGCAGACACTCTCGCCCCCTTGGTGCTGATGGGTTCTTTGGTTACCTGCACCAGCACTTCCTGACCATCGTGCAGAATATCTGTGATGGGTGGATGATTCGGTTTTTCGCCACGTTCATGCATGACCAGGTCATGAGAATCTACTAGATCTGTGATGTGCATGAACGCCGTGCGCGCCTGCCCTATCTCGACGAAGGCGCTTTGCATTCCAGGCAAGATACGGACAACCTTAGCCTTATAGATGTTTCCTAAGGTTCCACGGGTATGAAATCTCTCAATAAACACTTCCTGCAGCAGACCCTGTTCGACCACTGCTACGCGCGTCTCTAGATCTGAGACGCTGATGATAATTTCTTCGGCCATGCCGAGTTCCCTGTCGTTTAAAATTCTTGTTCATCGCAAATCTCCTCAATCTAGGATCGAGATGCCAAAACTTCGCAACGCTTGCGCAGTTTCTGTGAGTGGCAGCCCCACTACATTGGTATAGCTGCCTTGTATAGATTCAATGAAAATGGCGCCAACGCCCTGAATGCCATATCCACCGGCCTTATCTTGTGGCTCGCCGGTGCGCCAATAGGTTTTGCATTCAGTAGTAGTTAGTGTACGGAATCTGACGATAGTTTCGACGACAAACTGGTGATTATTGCCGGTATTAGGACCAATCGTCGCAGAAGTCAGTACGCGGTGCTGGCTTCCTGACAACCGTTGCAGCATGGAAAAGCCTTCTTCCTCATTTGCTGGCTTGCCGAGAATGTCATCATCAATCAAGACGACAGTGTCTGCCGATATAACCAATGACCCAGAATCAAGGCTATTAGACACGGCAGCATGTTTCTCGTTTGACATTCGGGTGACGTAAGCAACTGGACTCTCACCCGCAAAATGCGTCTCATCGACCTCTGGCGCCAAGACTTTAAAAGGGAGGTCCAGTTGAGATAATAAGCTGGCGCGCCTCGGGGAGGTTGAACCAAGAATCAGTTGCACGACTCAGGTGACTCCAAAAAAACGTCGCATAAAACGCAATAACAGAAACATCCACGGCCAGACCAAAGCGCTCATGACCGCTGGTAGCAGCAACCACAAACTCCAATCATTCTCACCCACCAGACTCTCAATCCAGTAGCTCATCAATTGCGCAACACCGACAAGGGCAAAGACAACAAGACTTTGCTGCCAAACAGCAAACATGCGGAGCCGCTGATAGAGGTTCGCTGCCACATAAACGACCACCATAAACACCATCGCGTGCTGCCCCAGCAGCGTACCCAATAGGACATCCATCATTAAACCCAATATCCATCCGGTTAGGATGCCCACGCGCTGGGGTAATGCGATAACCCAGTAGATCAATACGAGTAGGACCCAATCTGGGCGCAGAAAACCAAATTCCCAGGGGAGTAATCCTGGTACAGCAATCACCGCCAGTATCATCGCCACAAAGAAGCTAATAAGTATGACCCACCAGCCGCGCGCTGATTGATCAGCCACGACTATCGGCTCTCACTTTTGAGCCAGGCTTTTGCTCTGAAAACACTAACAGCACATGGCGGCTACGATCGAGCAAAGCGCTTGGCGTTGCCGTGGCTACTGCAAATGGTTTGCCCGGATCATGCTGAATCAAATTGACGATTCCCACTGGATAACCCACTGGGAATCGGTCTCCTAAACCAGAACTGACCAAAATGTCGCCAGATCGAATATCTGCCGTTTCCTGAACATGCATCAAATCGAGCTCACCCGACGCGCCCGAACCTTGAGCAATTAGGCGCAAATTACTCCGCACGACCTGAACCGGGACCGAGTGTGACTGGTCGCTGATCAGCAGGACTCTTGCCGTGAGTGGACCGACTGCGACCACCTGCCCCATCAGACCTTCCGCATCCAAGACCGGTTGACCGACATAAACTGACTGATTGGACCCTTTATCGATAGTGACCTCGTGTCGATTCGGATCGGGATCCACACCGATCAGCTCTGCAACGAGGACGTTGTCCTGTAGCTTTGCAGCAGAACCGAGTAGGTTTCGAAGACGATCATTTTCAGCAGTAAGCGCCGCCATTTTTTCAGTTTTCGCCTTGAGCAGCAGTTGTTCTTGTTCAAGCAACGAAATTCGGGATTGCATTGAATCACGACTGGAAAAAACTTCCTGGAATGTGTCTGCCGTCCGAGTCGGATAGTCTGCAATCACCATGACGGGCGTCACCACGGCGGTAAGGCCAGACCGTACCTGATCTAGAATATCTGATAGGTGGTCTACCACCATCAACCCAATGGAAAAAAATCCCAGAGCGATAATCTTGTAACCAACCGTTGTCTCTTCAAGAAATAGCGATTTGATAGCAAGGCCCTGCTTAGTTTCATTGGAGGTTTGAGAGAAGCCTCAATTAGTGAATAGACAAAAAGTCACTATCACCACGATCATCCATAATTTCAAGCGCTCGGCCACCTCCACGTGCGACGCAGGTCAGCGGATCTTCCGCGACGATGACCGGTAGCCCCGTTTCGTTTGCCAGCAATCGGTCGAGTTCCCGTAACAGTGCTCCACCGCCCGTCAACACCAGGCCACTCTCAGCAATATCAGCAGCCAGTTCTGGCGGGGTTTGTTCCAGAGCACTTTTAACAGCCTGAACAATGACTGACAGCGGCTCTTGCAGCGCTTCTAGTATCTCGTTGCTGTTCAATGTGAAGCTACGAGGCACCCCTTCAGCAAGGTTACGGCCACGCACATCGATCTCTCGCACTTCGTCGGAAGGAAATGCCGTACCGATCTCCTGCTTGATTCGTTCAGCCGTGACATCACCAATAAGGCTACCCTGGGTTCTGCGAACATAAGCCGTAATCGCCTCATCAAACCGGTCGCCACCGACGCGCACTGACTGCGCATAAACGACGCCATTCAATGAAATTACTGCAATTTCTGTCGTGCCACCACCAATGTCGACCACCATTGTACCGATGGCTTCATGGACAGGAAGGCCGGCACCTATAGCCGCTGCCATAGGCTCTTCAATTAGACGGACATCTCGAGCACCGGCACTGATAACTGACTCTCGAATAGCGCGCCGTTCGACTTCTGTGGACTGGCACACGACACTGACGAGCACTCTCGGACTGGGCCGAATAAAGCTATTTTCGTGAACTTTCTTGATAAAATGTTGCAGCATTTTCTCGGTCACCTGAAAGTCTGCAATCACACCATCTTTCAGAGGGCGAATCGCAGTAATATTTCCGGGCGTACGACCCAACATACGCTTGGCGTCTATGCCGACTGCAGCGATGGTCTTCTGGTTGTTATTGTTGCGAATAGCAACAACAGAAGGCTCGTTCAGCACGATTCCCTGATCACGGACATAGATTAGCGTATTGGCGGTCCCCAGATCGATCGACAAATCGTTAGAGAACATGCGCCTCAATTTTTTGAACATAGAGGCACCTTATTATTTAGATTCAAAATCATTCGTAACTCTATCATTTTAAGGAATTTTTTTACAACCAAACAGCCAGCCCGGGCGACTAAACTCTCACCTTTGGAGTGCTGTATGGTCCGAGGATGGATTCTGCACTAGTTTCGCCCGCAATGTATTGAAAAATAATGGAACTCTCAATTACACCTACCGCCGAACCTGATAGCATTCTTGGCCCCTGCACCAACGACTTTGAAGACATGAAAGTAGACGCAGAACTCGTCAAGAACGTCGCCGCGCTTGCGCAGTTAAAAATAACCGAATCTGATCTCGCAAAGACCATCTCTAGCCTGACTGACGTGTTGAGCCTCGTGGATGAAATGCAAGGCGTCGATTCTGAAGGAGTAGAACCTATGTCCAACCCCCTCGATGCCAAACAGACCATGCGAGCCGATGAAGTCACCGAGCGCAATCAACGCGACCAATTTCAGAAAGCAGCGCCCAGTGTTGAACGTGGATTTTTTCTTGTACCGAGAGTTGTCGAGTAACAACTATGAAACAGCGAACCATCGTTGAGATACTCAAAAATCTCGACAATAAAACCTACTCTAGTCGTGAACTGACCCAAGACTATATCAACGCAATCGAGTCTCAAGATAAAGTGCTCAATGCCTTTATCACTAAAGACTTCGAGTCAGCGCTAGCAAGAGCTGACGAGATTGATCAGTTGCGCAGTAAAGGTGACGCCCCTCGATTGGCTGGCGTGCCCATCGCACACAAAGACATCTTTTGTACTGAAGGTGTACGTACCACTGCGGGCAGCAAAATACTTGAAAACTTCATCGCGCCCTATTCTTCAACAGTTGTCTCCCAACTAGCTGACAGCGGCGTAATCATGTTGGGTAAAGTCAACATGGACGAATTTGCTATGGGCTCATCGAACGAAAATTCCTTTTTCGGGCCGGTGCGGAATCCGTGGGATATATCGAAAATTCCGGGCGGTTCTTCAGGTGGCTCCGCGGTCGCAGTTGCGGCGGGATTATGTGCGGCTGCTACCGGCACCGATACGGGCGGATCAATCCGTCAACCCGCTTCAATGTGCGGTATTACTGGCATAAAACCAACTTATGGACGAATTTCGAGGTGGGGAATTATCGCCTATGCATCAAGCCTTGACCAAGCAGGTCCGATGACTCGTACAGCAGAGGATGCTGCCATCATGCTACAAGTCATGGCAGGTCATGACCCTAAAGACTCGACTTCAATAAATGCGCCAGTTCCAGATTATCAATCTTCACTTAACGACTCTATTGAGGGGCTTCGAATAGGTCTCTGTAAAGAATATTTCAGTGACGGTCTGGACGACAACATCGCTCGCGCAATTCAGAATGCGATTAGCATTCTCGAATCCAAAGGGGCGACGATCACAGAAGTTAGCCTACCAACGGTCAAACACGCCATTCCTGCTTATTATGTTATTGCACCCGCAGAAGCCTCCGCGAACCTCGCTCGATATGATGGTGTACGTTTCGGTTATCGTTGCGATCAGCCTAAAGACCTAGCAGACCTCTACTTACGGTCCAGAACAGAAGGTTTTGGCGCAGAGGTAAAGAACCGAATTATGGTTGGCTGTTTTGCCCTATCTGCTGGCTACTACGATGCCTATTACGGAAAAGCACAACAGATTCGTCGCCTCATCAAAAACGACTTTATGGAGGCGTTCAAAACGGTGGACATCATCCTCGGCCCGACGACACCCTCTACGGCATTCAATCTAGGCGAAAAGAGTGACGACCCAATCTCGATGTATCTGCAGGACATTTATACCGTAACCAGTAACCTTGTCGGGTTACCGGCCGCGTCGATACCCGCCGGTTTCTCAGACGGCATGCCCATTGGCATGCAATTGATTGGTAACTACTTAAGCGAAGCCACATTATTAAACGTTGCCCACCAGTTTCAACTCGAAACCGATTTTCATCTCAAGTCACCGGGAGAAGTCGCGTGAGCCGGTCTGATTGGGAAGTCGTCATTGGACTCGAGATCCATACACAGCTGAATACTCGATCAAAAATATTCTCAGGAGCCAGTACCGAATTCGGCGCTGAGCCCAACACCCAGGCCAGCGCAGTTGATCTGGGGCTACCCGGTGTCTTGCCTGTGGTGAATGAAGCTGTTTTCAGGAAAGCCGTGGCTTTTGGACTTGGTGTCAACGCCACCATCAACAAAATTTCCTTTTTTGACCGAAAAAACTATTTTTATCCGGATTTGCCTAAGGGTTATCAGATCACCCAATTAGCTAAACCAGTCGTAGAGTTCGGGGAAGTGAGTATTCAGCTCGGAGACGGCTCCGAGCGGCTCATCCACATTACCAGAGCTCATTTGGAAGAAGACGCAGGCAAATCAATCCATGACGAATTTCATAATCAAACTGGAATTGACTTGAATCGAGCGGGTATACCCCTGCTCGAGATCGTCTCCGAACCAGAACTTCGTTCCGCAGAGGAAGCGGTCGCTTACGCAAAAAAAATCCACCAAATCGTCACTTCTCTGGATATATCCGACGGCGATATGTCCCAGGGTTCTCTACGCTGTGATGCCAACGTGTCCGTCAGGCGCATAGGTGAGAAAGAACTGGGCACCCGAACCGAGACCAAGAATGTTAATTCTTTTCGCTTTCTTGAAGCAGCGATTAACTACGAAATTGAACGCCAGATTGATGAATTAGAAGCCGGTCGCAGGATCATTCAAGAAACAAGGTTGTATGATCCTCGCAAGAATGAAACCCGCCCCATGCGAAGTAAGGAAACTGCCACAGACTATCGCTATTTCCCTGAACCCGATCTTTTACCTGTAGAAATTGACGATACCTATATTGAACAAATTCGTCAGAGCCTACCTGAACTGCCCGAGGCTAAAGCTGAGCGCTATTGCCGTGATTATAAAATATCAATGCAGGATGCCACCGTACTCGCTGCTGATCCTGCGGTCGCGACTTATTTCGAAACAGTCGCAAAAATGACCGACGACACTAATCTCGTCAATAACTGGATAAGAGTAGAAGTTCTAGGCCGACTCAATCGCGATGATCTAGGTATCCACCAGGCGCCCATTTCGCCTGCGCAGCTGGCCGCGATTATTCAGAAAATCGGCGATGGCGTCATATCGGGCAAGATCGCCAAGTCGGTTTTTGAAGCCGTCTGGGACGGAGATGCGATCGACGTTAATGAATACATCGAGACCAATGATTTGACCCAGGTATCAGACGACTCTGCGCTTGCACCTATGATCGACCAGATTATCCGCGACAATCCAAAACAAGTTGAGCAATACCTGGCCGGAAAAACCAAACTAATTGGGTTTTTTGTCGGCCAGGTCATGAAGCAAACGGGTGGTAAAGCTCACCCTCAACAGGTCAATGATCTATTGATGACTAGGCTGAAGTAAGCGCGTCGATAAATTTCTGAATCCGAGCGGCATTCGCACCAATGTCACTCTGGCCAACTCGTGATACAGAACGAACATCAACCTTTGTGCTATCTCCATCTTTGCTAGCCCGCACAACCACATCATCTTTGAAACCAAACCAAAACGTCGTTGCCGTGGCTTCCACGATGCCGGATGCCGGGTCGGTGTTGACGACTTCATGCCCTTGCTCGGCGAGGATCGCGGCAGATTTAGCCACGGCTTCAGCAATGCTCAAGTCAGAAGTTACTGTCATGATTTGCGGATAGGCCTGTTTTTGCAAGGCGGCTAACGTCTCCGCAGAACCTTCATGAGCGTAGATAAGATCGTTAGGCGCATCTTTGCGGTCGGCTAATATGGCATAAAACTCTGGAGGGTTGACCGTATCGGTGGAAATATCGTGGATAGGGGGAACAGACTGCGCTTTGATCATCTGTGGTAAGACAAAAATCATCGGGATTAAACTCATGACCATGGCAATCACAATCATGTTTCTTTCCCGGGGCAGCCCTTTTCTCGCCGCCACGATTGTCATGACGAAACCGCTTAGTAGGACAAGGGCCGCACCAACCAACGCCACTAGCACCGATATCAGAGATGGCACGAGACCCGTTACGCCGTATTTGTAACCAAATGGTCCTGAGATTAGGATGACGATTGATAGGACAGAACTAAAGACAAAAAACTTAGCCCACCATAATGTTTCCTGCTTGTTAGCTGCAGCGTTCTGTTCGGCCATGATTAGAACTCAATTAGGGATATCGCTGGATATCTTCTCCGATTACACGAGCAGAGGCAAATGGGATCAGACGACCTTGATATGCCAGGGTTCATATCGAACCCCAAGCAAGTTCTTTTCGGGATAGCGGATATTGAGATAACCTAGTTCTACTAACTGATGGAATTCATCAGTACCTGAGAAATCAGCCGTGAAGTTCTTCGCACCAAAACCAACTTTACCAACATCAAAGTCGCCGATGCCATGAAAACTATGACCAGGAGGCGCAAGACTGCGAGATGCTAAAGAGAGATTCCCCTCAGACTGAATCGTCTTTGCGAGAAACAAATGAGTTTGTTTTACAATGCTACGAATTCCAGAGGTCAGGATGATGCTATCACCCACGTCCTTGCGAATCTTCTTGTAGATTTCTTCGGATTGGCCTCTAAACAGAAAATGTCCTGTGCGAGATACTTTGACACGATCTCTCGAACTAACGACTGCGGTTAAACTATCTATAACCTTTTCACCGTAGAACCCATATCGTTCAACGTCATCAAAAAACAACAATTCTAGAAAATCTAGTTCTTGTGAAGTAAAGGCGCCGACACTTTCGTTATACCTGGAGTAACGCAGCATGTCGTCAAAGCCGAGTACGTTGAAATTACCATGCCCAACCAGACTTTGAACTCGGTCAATCCTTTTGAAGCTTTCAATCAAAAGTGGACGCTGACTTTCTGACAAGAACATATCCTCACCGTAAGAATGTTCAAAGTTACTCATTTTCTCCAAATAACGAGCAAGCTGGGTTTCGTTATCCACCCCAGGCTCTTTGCCAGATGCCGCCTGTAATGTTTCTAGATAGCCAAGCCTATCTGGAGCGCTACCAGACATACGCTGAACTGCTGCTGACATCTCGGTTGCAGACGTGGGCATATCTTCGACAATGGCCGATACATTATCGTTGGCATAGCTGGAGTTGGTGGCACTAAATCGCCACGCAGCGGATCCACTTAGCACTGCCGCAGCAGAGCCAAATGACAACAACCCGAGAAGCTTCCTTCTTTGCACAGATCTAATCTCACTTATTCAATGATCATACTAGCAGAAAATTCTGTTTTTTCTACTAGATCACCTAACCAGAGGGTCAACCTTTTTCCCGCGGGACATCACAAATGCTGGATTTTCTAGCACACCAAGATCATCAAGGGGGTTTCCTTCAAAGCCTACAATATCGGCCGAATAACCCTCACGTATCTGACCGACTTCATCCTTTAGACCGATAGCCTCAGCGCAGTCACTCGTCGCTGCTCGCAATGCTTCAACAGGTGTAAGCCCGGCAAAATGCGCGAATACGGGAATCGCTCTTGGTAGATCCCGGTGAAACACCCCCGGAATGCCGGCATCTGTAGAGGCGATCAATTTCGCACCAGCCGCTTTCATTTTTTGATAGTTATCCGTAATCAAACCTTCAAACGTCTTACTGCCGATAAAACGTCGCCATCCGACACTAATAGTTGGGCTTATCCAGACACCATTTTTCACGATTGTATCGACGACATCAGAGTCATAATCACGCGCCCAACCCTGCTCACCAACCCAGGAACAATGTTCGATGGTGGTCACTCCCGCCGCTGCCGAGTTCTTAATACCATTGGTACCGTGACAATGGGCGGCAACCGTATAGCCCTTTGCTTTGGCAAGATTTACCATCGTCGCCATCTCTCCCGCGTCGAATTGAGCATTCGCTGGCGTTGAGCGAGGCGTTAAGCTCCCGCCGGTGGCCATTATCTTGATCAAATCAACCTTATGAGCGATTTGCCGTTCGATTACTTCGACAGCGGTTTGGATATTGTCAGCTTCGCCGCCCCAAAAGTGACAATGACCGCTGACAGAAGTGACAGGCTGACCAGAACAAACAAGCCTCGTGCCGACCAGATCGCCTTGATTAATTCTGTCTCGGACGTCCAGCTCGAGCCATTTACCGCCACCAAGATCCCTCGCTGTTGTTATACCTGCTAACAACATTTCCTGAGCACGAGCAGAAATCTTTGATCTAATCTCATCATCCGTAAATTGGTCTTGTGCAAGCGGGTCTTTAATTTCAGGGTCCAGACACATATGCACATGCGCATCGATCATTCCAGGAATCAGGGTTAGCCCTGAGCAGTCGAAAACTTCACCACTCGCTTCTGCTGTAGAAGCGAGTCGTTGAATCCTGCCGTCCCGAATTTCAATTGCATCAGCATCGGCCAGGGTTGGCGAGACGCCATCCCAAATTTTTGCATTAGTCAGCCACATTTCATTTATCTCCTTAACTCTTATCTCCTGAACTTCGCTTGTCACTGTAAACAAACAACGAAGACGCCGCAAAGTTGAAGAAACTCGCACATATGATACCAGTCACCAGCGCCAGCACTTTATAGCCATCGAAAAACTCGGTGTTTGTAGTCAGGTATGTATAGATACCCCAGTTAACGGCAAAGCCAAACAAACTGGTGCCAACAAATTCAAACCATTGTCTCGCCTTCGGCCGTTTTTGTCTTTCGCCAAAAGTCGTGATCCGATTCAAGGCCCAATTCCAGCTCACCGCTGGCCAAAAGGACATCGCTCGTGCGGAGACATGATTGAAGCCCAAAAACTGTAACAAAAAGTAAAACGTGATATCGATGAGAAACCCGCTCGCACCGACTGCGCCAAAGTGAATGAATTCAGCAACGTTGCCAAACTTATGCAGGTACAGCCTCCTTATGTGACGTAGGTACTTAATCTGCTGTTGCAGGTCCATCTTGCTCTCGCCAATTTCGCGATCCTTAAACAAGATGGGCACCTCAATCACCTTATCGAAGTTTCCCCGCACCATAAGTTCTAGACCAATTTTGTAACCCAATGGTTTGAGTTTTTCCAAATCGACGTAGCGCCGATCAAAAAGGAAGAAGCCTGACATGGGATCGCTGCAACTGACCAGTGGCCGGGCTACCATGGTCGCCACATAGGAGTTGAGGAATCGCCATAGACTCCAGTCCCGGTTAAAACTGCCACCTTCGACATAACGGCTACCAAGAACAAAGCAGCGAGGTTCTTTGCGGATAGTCCCAAGCATCGTCGGAACTATTTCCGGTGGGTGGGATAGATCTGCGTCCATCACCAATATGAGGTCGTACTGCGCCGCATTTACGCCGTCGAGTACCGACAGGGATAAATCCCGTGGACGATCTTCTGCCGAAATCAGTCGAATCGGGTGTTGTGCCATATGCGAGTCCAGCACCTGCAGCGTATCGTCAGTAGAACGATCATCCGCAATCAACAACTCATACTCAACGCCATCAAGCGCTTGTGCGATTGCCTCAGTGAGGCGCGGCAGGTTTCCAGCTTCGTTATAGGTGGGAACAACAACAGACAGCAATATTAACCTACTTGCTCGAAATGGGCCGCACCCGGCTCATTGTGCTAATTAGCTTTTAAAAGACCTCATCAGACGCGAGAATCGAGCCGGATTAAAACTATCTTCCTTGCCCAGAGATTCGTAGGCTTTAATCAGCCACTCATCATGGCTGTCTCGTTGACCAGTCGTAGAAAGCAACATATCAACGGCCATTAACGCTTGTTCTGCACTTACGTAGTCGATCATTGCGCTCCTGGCTGAGGTATCAACGATAGACGCAATCAAGTCTTCCGCATGACCACTCATCGACGTCGAATCTACCCGCGCATCGAGCTTGTCCAACAGTGACATCAAATGCGTTGTCGCTTTCGTTAAATCATTGCCTTTATCAACGGTCTGATGAAGCTGGCGCAAGCCTGCTCGAATATCTCGATCAAGTCCTTCATCGAGTACATTGGCAATCGCGAACAACATCACAAAACTAGCATCGTTCAGGCGAACACTACCGGGTGGTAATGAAGACTTTGCCGTCTGTTGCCAACGCTGTTCCGACATAGGATGGTGGCAGGAGTGGCAATCGAACAAGGCCAATTCAGGAAACAAGCCACCCTTTCTCAATCGAGTTTGAATGAGCTGAAGCGTTTGGCGGGATGCCTCGATCTGACCAACCGTCCAGAGCTCGATACTCGAACCCCCCCACTTTTCTGCCCGATAGTCCTCGTCGAGCGTATAGTGCGCGGGTTGCAACCAGCCGAAAGTATCTAGTTCAAACGAAATTCTAGGATGACCTGCGCCCATAATATCGTGGCTGGCCATCTTGTCTGCAGTGCCTAAATGACAGGATAGACATAGCTTAGCTCGAGCTCGTGGCTCGTCGGTGGGGTACATACCATCAGCGATATTGGAAACGTGGGTTGCTGCGTCGTCTACGTGTGTTGAAATATACCTTTCTGAACCACCGTGACAAGCCTCGCAGCCCACGCCATCTGTAATCTGAAAACGATCGCCACGATGTTCTTCGGCAACGTTATCGGCATGGCAGTCAAGGCATATACCCGCTTCATGGGCCTTAGCAAGACCAAGCTTTTTCGCAATCGCTTTAGATTCATCCGTGAGCAACGTGTTGTACGACGCACGATGCCGATCACGCCGACTCCATATTACGTATTCGTTTTGGTTCACTGCCGTCGCCGTTCTAGCTCTAACAGAGCCATGGCAGACACTCGATGCGCAGGTGGCTACACCCAGGTGATCTGCTGGCGCAGCCTGGGGTAACTCCTCTGCACTGAGCACCGTGCCATAGCTAAGACCAACGATCGCTAGAGACAACAGATACCGATAGGTTCTCATCATTTTCGTTTTGCCTCTTTGTTTTCAAGCTCATCCTTCACAAACCAGGGTTTGCCTGTTTTATCCAAATACAGCTGTCTCATGTCACTTTCTGTGAGAGGTCCAGAGCCCAGCCGGTTGAATAATGCTACTTGGCCACCGGTCTCATCCACTGCGCGATCTCGTTCAATACCTCGAGACAAAGACAAGGCTGGTTTACTCGTCGGGTAGCTGGCAATCAACTCGGGCTTCACATCAGGGCTAAATCCGTAGTAACGAGGCTGGCTTTCTGGGGAGGTCAGCTGAACGATTTTGAGCCCTGCTGCACCATCTGCGACATACGCATATAGGCTGGCGTTGGTACTCGCAATGACAACATCACGGGAATCGGAAAGCCCCTCACTGACACGCCCATACTCTTTCATATTCTCAGGATCCGTGACGTCGACGACGACCAAACCATCACTACCGGCTGCGACATAAGCAAAGGTTCTTGCCAACGTGATTTTATGCGCGTCACCAAGGCTGACCAGATTATTCTCCACTAGCTTCGGTTGCGTCGGGTCGGTGACATCTACTACCTTCAAACCCTCTGCATCGGTGACGAAAGCGTAGCGAAACTGGAGATAAACGCCGCGCGCATCATTCAGCGGCACCGTTGCCACATGGGCGGGTTTTAACGGTTCATCGAGGTCAAGAATCACAAGACCTGCACTTGCCATCACATAGACATAACGACCACCGACCGTCAAGTGACGAGCCCCATCAAGGACGCCGCCCTCATTCCAGGTCAGTGCCCGGTGGAGGAAATTATTGCGTGGTTCGCCGTCCGACAGAGTATTCACATCGGTCAAAATCAATCCCTCGACAAAGTCGGTGATCAAGGCGTAGTTATAAATCGGATGGAATGGTTTCTCTTGATTGGTGACTCGCATCAATTCGCCTTCATTACGAGCGGGGGCAATAGGCTGGGTCGTTAGCAAGGAAACGCAGGTGGCGTTTGTCGATGGGATAGACGTGTTTTGACCAACAGGAGATGCCGGTGCCGAAATAATGCGTTGGCTGATTCCCTTGTTCGCTATACCCGCTACGTCGTATACCTGTAGTCCCTTGGTTCCAGCGGCAGCAAACAAATACTCGCCACGTAGCTGGATACAGTTAACCTCACCAGAGCTATGTCTGTGGGCGGTCTGCAATACGTTTTCATTATCTTCATGCTTAGCATAATAGTCAGGATAGACGATCCTATGCAGATAGCTGCCGATCACGGTCTGGGGCTCTTCCCATTCGGTCACTTGAACCGCTTCGACAGAGCCATCACCACCCAAATAGGCGTGATATCCTACGAAGTCGACAAAGTCAGTCCCGTAGCCCAGGGTCTGAGTCATGATGGCGTTATTATCGCCCTGGTCCGAAAGGTGGCAGTCGCTACAAACCCTGGTCTCAGTTTTGCGAACCGTGTGGGCAAAATGTGGGTTTATAACTTGAGAACTATAGCCAGCAGCGGAAATCGGTGGCTGCTGAACATAAAGTTTTTCTCGATTGGCATTGGTAGAGGACAGCACCAAAGCAGACGTTGAGCGCAACGGTGCTATTCGACCGCCGTTTATACTGCCTCTGCGACCGAGCATAAAGATCTGATCCCGCACGACCTGCGGGTTATAGGTTGCATAGTTACGCGTCTCACCGCCTTCATAGTGCTTGCGTTCTGTTTTCCAGTTCGCTTCGATCGGCAGGTGACAACCCGCACAACTCGTCGTCCAAGACTGGTGGCAGGTATAACACTCCATCGTGTCATAGCCGTGAGCACGTTCCTCGGCAGGCACATCTGGCCCCCACTCCTGAGTTAGAGGATCTCGTTTCATGGTTTTCGCGCGAGCCGCTTTCATATTGTATTGTTCGCTTTTAGGATCGACCGTGTCTTTCACTAGGCTCATTTCCCATTCTCGGTCTGGCCAGAGCAAACTGCGCTGATACAACTTACCGTCACGCCAATCAAACCTGGGCTGACCATCAGGATTACGAATGAGGCTTAAGTCTGTACCGCCTGGAGGCGCTGCCGGTCCAGACGTCCTAAGTGTTGGGTAATCATTTGCCGTGCCGTGACAATCCACGCAATCAATTTCGACGGCGTTGGCAACTTCTCCGTAAATGTGGCCATTACCATGGCTATCCTGGGAAAAGTGACAATCTACACAGTGCATGCCTACATCAAGGTGCACTGAAGACATATGAACAGCCTTATCAAACTTTTCGGGATCATCTGGTTCGACAATCTCTCCGACCGCGTCTAGGAGGTTGCCTTTGCGATCTTTCTTGAAGACTGCACGAAAGTTCCAACCGTGGCCATGATAATCCGCAAACTGGGTGTTCTTCAGAGTTGGGTTAAGGTCTGACACGTTACGGAGGAATTCCTGATCCTTCCAAAGTCCACGGACCGCCGCACCCTCAGGGTTACGCTTGTTGACTTTTCGTATCTCATGGGAATCGGGGTAATGCTGTTCTTTGGGGAACATCGATTCTGCATCGGATTCATAGTCCCACATGGTGAAACCCATAAAGCTATTCACAAACATATTGGGCTGATGCATGTGACAAGAAATACATTGCGCGGTAGGAATAGCCCGCGTAAAGACATGCTTAATCGGATGACCTTCTTCGCCCTTGGGGATCGTGGGATCAATGGTTTGAGTCATACCAGTATGACCGGCTTCGGCATAGGGCCCTGAGTGCCGCGGATCACGATCGTTGGCGTAGACCACATGGCAAGAACCACATCCAGAGGTTCGATAATCTCCTGGATTATCATTCGTACCGAGGAACCACATCAAAGGATCGTTCAAACGAGTTTTGTGGACATTCAAGACTGGTACCGATATCCGTTGCCCGGTGCCTGGACCTCGGTTTGACTGACGGAAATCTGGCCGGCCAGGTTCTTCGAGACGTTGAAAAAGACCTAGGGCATTCGGTAGGCCTGTTTCAGGAAATAGATTGGTGAGGTTGCGACCTCCGCGCTCAAAAACACGGAAGATATCTCCGGGCGGGACGGTTTCCCATGCTGGCAGCGGGTACAAAATTGGCAAAACACCATGATTCTTAAGTGCTGCTGCAGCATTTTCTATAGGTGGACCCTTGATCGCACTCGGCTCGCCATCCGGAGTATAGGCTTCGCCTATAATATAGTTCTTATAGGGCAAGACCCCATTGGCATAGGTTGCTCCGCCAAAGAGCATTGCACCGGTTGCCATTATGCTACGTTTAGCAGCCTGAACCGTTTCCTGGTGGCAAGCACCGCAGGCTTCCTTCGCGACCCGTAAATCGGACGGGTTCACGAAGCGGACAAACTCTTTGGCTTCTTTGTTTAACAGTGTATAGGAGACTTCTGGATTCTTACTGTGTGGAAACTGCCAATCCTCAGGATAGCTCGGCAGCACATGAGCTTGTTCTAAAACATGACCCGCGTCATGGCCCTCACCTTCACGGTAAAACACATCCGCATTGCCGCCATGACAATCCGTACAGCCCAGAATCACTCCAGGGCTAGCGTGCATACTTAAGCTATCGGTATCCGTATGACAGGACATACAGCCCGCACTTTTTTCGTCAGCTTCTGCCACTGACTGGGATCTCGGCGCATCAGGAGTTAGCTCATAGATGCGCTCAACATACGCGCCTCCAGCTTCGGCCCCATAGGCCGCACCGCTGCTCAGCGCCCCAACCATTAACAATAGAAGTGGCCCAGCGGTAATAAGTGCTTTGATTACTTTTTGCATCATTTCCCGTACTTCAGTTTCCGTCGTTCGTTCTACTAGTTCGTTCTAGTACATCAACGTAATGTTGCCTAGCACCGAATAGGGTGTATCAGCTTCGTTGCCGTAGAGATCATCAAATCCATCTTCACCCAACAACCCGGCCGCTGAAAGTCGAAGGACAATATTTTGTGTCATGAACGGCCGATAGGTGAGCGACATCGATACGTCATGCCCTAAGTCGTTATCAATAGGTCCCTGTTGCCGTGCGACTTCAAGAATATCAGTTGTATCGAAGCGAAAATAATTCCAGTTCACCGAGAGCCTAAGCTGCGGCAATAAATCAGCATCTGCACCGATACCTATCATTTGGATACCGGGGTTAATAAAATTCGACTGACCTTGTTCTTTACTCGGTCGAAGCGATGGAATAATGCCGTTTCGTCCCATCAGGGCGATACCACCACCACCGATCAAAGGCACGTTCTGACGTATCACAAAACTGGTATCTGCCCCGGCAAACTGAGGGTTTTCAAAAATCGCATCGAATCCATTAGCCTCATCATCAAAGGGATCATCGTCGCCAGACGTCCACAGGATAGACAGTCGGGGCCGCAGCCAATCAAAGTCCATAGAGGCTTCTGCCGCAATAAAGAACGCGCTGATCTCTTCTTCTTTAGAGTCAATCCGCGTGCTGGACTGGTGACCGTAGGCGTAATAGAGAGAGGTCGTTAGGTTGACCCGATCGAAGTGGCCATCACCACTATAGCCAAAGTATGTTACTTCATAGTTACGGGTCCGCTCTTCTAGCAATGACGCAGGGCGTTGGATAAAGCCATTTTTGTCGTACTCAAATTGGCCTTTTTCCCGATTACTGTTGTGAATAACAGTACCCTGGGAAAAGAATCCAACACGCGGAAAATCTTGCCAGTAAACATTTGCCGCAAACACATGATCATCACGCAAGTCCTGAGTGACATCGTTTAAACCACTGTTGATATCTTTTTCAATTCGTTGAAACCAGGCCAGGTTGTACTGAAATATGTTGTTATTACGTGTGCCGAAGACACGCACACCGAGTTGTGAGTCTTGAAACAAAAAGCCCCGAAAGTCACTGGAAAACGGCTGGATACCCACGCGCACACTGTCAAAGTCATATCGATCGGAGACATTACGTAAGTGCTTGTCTGCGAACAGTGCTTGCACACCCATAAAGGTATCGCGGCGACGACGGTTGGACCGACCGCCCTTATCCGGATCAACATTGAGAATACCCTTTTCGTCAGCATGCACCTGATTGATATTAAATACAGGCGTAAAACGAAACTCCCAGTCTGGCGGCTTAAAGGTGGTATTGCCTTTATAGAAGACATTCTCGAGGATCAAGTTTTCGGCCAATATGGTCGTTTCACCGAGGCCGATTGTATCTAGACTACCTGATCGACTTGTCGTGGCGTTACCGACTGGAATCGGAAATCGTCGCGGCTCAATGATGGTGTCACTGATCGCAATAATGCTGTAGAACCAATCCTTACCCCAAATCGGCATATCGCCTTTGAGCCAGTTTTGAGCATTGTAGGGATCCCAGAGATTCGTTTCGATGCCAATCGAGTTTACAATTCTCCAACGATCTGGAACGGGCGGCCCAAGATCGAAGGGGGCTACCCAGGCTGAAACTCTTCCCTCATCAGGCACATCTTCACAGGCGGGTAATTCATACTCATCAATGGGCACACCGGGTCGCCGACGCTGGTGGGTCGTCTCAGGATCGTCTACACAATAACCAGAGGCAGGCACAATTCCTTGCGCCATTACGACTGACCAGGGCAATACCGCGATCAACGCTAAGGCGGTCGCGCATTTTCTAAAGGCCATCGCATACCTCCGTATCATTATTGCCAATAAAAGGTAGCTGAGGGCAGTTCACATAACGCAACCGCGCTTCTTCACCCGGTATCACCAAGCGATCTGCTCGAATCTCTGGTGGCGCATTATTTACGCTGCCTAATCGCACGCCAGCTCGATGTAATCCGAGAAAGGAAATCATATCGTCCTGATCAACACCGTCTCCTGACACCCCGATGCCACCTACTAGTAGGTCTCCTCGATAAATCGGTACGCTACCCGGAAAAATCTGAATACCATTAGGTAAATTGGTCACAGCATTCTGAATGGTAAATGGGTCGGTCGAAGCAAAACCAGTGTTACCCGTGCAGTTTTGAGGGACGTCGGGTGCAGCACCAAGAACATGGGCAACGTGCTGAATCACCGAATTGTAAGATAAGTCTAGTTGGAGACCGACACTAAAAATACTCCACTGCCCAGACGGTTTACTAAACGGTCCAGGCCTGCCCGAAGCCGGACCATCGGGGAAGTTCGGTCGAGACAAATTACCACCGGCTCTGTCTGAAAACGCAACCAGGCTTCCAGTCGTTTCAAGCGCATCACCGTTGCCGAGGAACAATTGCGCATCTAACACATAACGAGAGAACGAAGGCGCTGGCGACGATAGCGTTGCCAGCTTAGCCAGGTCGATCGGTAACGTCATCGGCGCAAGATACAGAGGATCGGGTAAGCCCCTTAGTATATCTGCTGGTGTTTGACCCGCGGGTCGACCAGTTCCAGAAAAGAACGTGGCGGTTCGAGCTTTTTGCAAAGATACATCCGCACCAAATATGGGCCCATCGCGAGTTCGCCCAATACCCAATACATTACCATTTGAATCCACGACAGAAACTGTCACTCGCGCCTGGGTTCCAGCAGGCACTCGAATCTGAGCGCGAGACTCATTCGCGAGATTAATCGCCTCGTTCATTATGGTCTGAACTTCAGTCGCCGTTAGCGCGTTCAGTGAGTCGCCAGCAGGCGCGTCTAGCCCATTCCGTGCTGGATAGCGATTCTGATTAGCCTGATCGACAAATACAAATGCATCTAGTGACTGGCCGTTAGAGTCTGCAAATGCTGCAGGATCCGCTGGGCGAACGCCTGAAGGAGCTTGTCCGAATATTGTTCCCGCACGAGCAGACGCACCATCAAAGTAACTCGTGACCGCAGTAAAATTACCACGCCCACTGGCTTGAATTGTCGCGATAGGATCTGACTGCCCCACAGTCGATAGAAGGTCATTCACAAATGCATCGCTGAATCGAGCGGTCTTGCCAACGATTGTGACTTTGTCAGCTCGAATTGCTGTGGGCGCCGCATATCCCACCGTGGCTGCAGTTGCGATTAACTCGTCCAGATCTTGATCAAAATCAGTAATGATCTTGTCCAACCCGTAAATACCATCGGCAATAACGCCCACACCGCCGACGTTCACGCCATTAATGTAGAGAGGTAGTCCGCCTGGGTCAGCTGCTAAGCCAAGAGGCGATCGATGTGGACCAACTGTGGATGTTGGACCATTTTGAAAGCGTTGAGAAAAATCAGAACACGGTAACTGACTAAACTGCACACCAAAGAGAGGACCTGACGGTACGTTATTTTCTCCAGGATTGAAGTTCTCTTGGACTATTTGGCTTGCCGTCCGCGTTGTGAAAGCATTTTCGCCTGTTGACAGATAAGCACCCGTAATCGCTTTTGAAATGGCAGCAAGTGGCGCCGGGATAAAGTTTAAATCTTCAAGCCCTCCGACAATCGGCGCTCCGAGTTCATTACTAGAAGTAATCGTAACAAACGGGTCTGCGTTGCTTGTCTGAAAAACTCCGAGGACATTACCGACACGGTCAACGACAGAGATTGTTGCGCCCACGTTTCGAGCTTCAGCCTCGGCAACCGCTTGAGCGATAATTGTTTCAACATCCACGGCAGAGAGAAAGCAATTCTCACCACATGTAACCGGTGTGCCGGTCGGCGCTGGACTATCCACTGCTGCCTGTTCCGCAGCCACTGTACTGCCACCACTACTGCCACCGCCGCAAGCTGTGAGCAATGAGATAGTAACAAGTGCCATTACTAAATTTCTCATTGAGCCGAATCCATTTGCTCATTTTTTACCAGCACACCCATTGGCTTCTGGGTCTCCAGATGGAATTCGTGACAGGCGATACAGTTGCTCTGCAACAAATTATCAGCGTTCTCACCTCCGTGACAAGATCGACAACTACCTATATCGGGCATAAGAATGTCACCTGCATCTGAAGAGAACTCGGCATCGTGGCAGCCATCGCACTGCATGTTCTTATGACTGCTATGGGAAAACACTGAGAGTGGCATCCAGCTTGAATTTAGGTGTACCGGTGTCACCTGCCAGGGTACTGCAAGGTCTTCTACTTTTTTGATTTCGTGACAAACAGTACAAGTTTGTTTCTCAAATAGATTCGAGGCCGCATCACTCACCCGCGCCTCGATAAAATCGTTTGCTTGCTGAGTTAACGGCTTACTGCCGTCTATCTGTGTTTCTGCTATGAGATCAGTAATAGATTGGGTTCGCGCCTGCCTGCCTGGACGCCGTACATTTCTAGAAGTAGGGATTTCGAGCTGAACGTTGGTCGCCTCAGGCTTAGGTTGGTCACGACTAATAAACTGGTAAGCGTAATACTCTCGAAGCGTCCGCATTAGGTCAGGAGGAGAACCATGAGGCACGACCCTGTCAGGAGTAGACGGGTCAAAAGTTAACTGGTGGCAGTCTGCGCAGTGTTGTTCCATTGTGACGGGTCGCATTTTCAACCCGCCTTTTTCCGGCGTATGACAGTCTTCACAGGCCATAACGACCTTACCTTCAAGCCCGTTGACGCCATCTGCGCTCAAATGAACATCATGCGGGAATTTAAGATTACTGGTCTCAACCAGGTCCTCATCCCAAACATCAACTCGACGACGATGCCACTGTTTATCTTCCCCATATTCATCTACCGAGACCTTAAAGGTCGGATGATCTTCCAAAAAATCCGTCGCTGAGAGAAGTTCAGTATCAGCAAAACCAGCCCCTTCGAGGTCTTCATGGCAGGTTGTGCACACCTGCTGATCCTCCCGGGTAATACTATTAGTTGAGCTATGTTCTTTATGGCAATCGCTGCACTCTTCGCCTACACCATAACTTTGACCAAACACTTTCGTATCGAAATGATGATTGACCGATAAATGGCAGCTGAGACAGTCCTCATCCCGTGTTTCAGTAAACGCTTCCGTATGACAGTAACTGCAATCGTCGCCCATAAATGCGTGAGTTTGATGCAAGCCGCCAGTCAGCCAAATGCCGTCATCGGGCAGTGGACTGCTCCTAAGCATCTCAAGCGAGTCCTTACCCATAAAAAACCCGGAGGCAGGAATCAACAAGCCTATAGCGAATATCGATAGGAACAATGCCCAGGCAATGCTTCTTTCTGGCAACCCGACTTCTAAAATCCGCGTCGTGAATCGATTTTGAAGCGATTCAACTTGCTCGGAGGAACGCTCAACCTCGATGATATGTTCAGCGTCTCCTTCCCCCGGGAGAATTCGCAGGCGATGACCAGAGATGTCCACCTCATCGCCCGCAAGCAAAACTGCTCGCTTCGTTAACAAATCATTAACGGTAAAGCGATGCTCTCCATTAGCGGTCAGTGTTAACTTGCCAGAAGAGGACGATAGTGTTGAATGGGCGAGCGGAAGGCGACGATCAGCAATCTGGATAACCTGGTCTGTGCCGCGACCGATGGTAGCGACACTCCCGTCGAAGCTGCTCTGTTGAACACTCTTCGATTCTATATAGCGGACGATTAAGCGCACCTGACCTTCCTAGTTACCAGTACAGAAACACTGACACGATATGCGCGATCAGTGCTGCTATAAGGCCGAATGACATCGGCACATGAAAAAACAACCAAATTTCCTGAATCGCCGACATACGAACGTCGGTGCGAATCAAGGACAATAATTTCTGACGACCAGAGTATTCTCGTACAATTTCAGCCAGTGCCTTTGATTCATCACCTTTCGCATTCGACATCCTGCTGACCAGCCAGTCGACCGTTGCTTGCTGATTGGCATTGTTTATAACATTGCCATCGACCATCACTCTGGATCGATCTCGCCCAGAAAGCTGGTCGATAACACCACCACCAATCTCGGTGCGCTCTATAGCGCTCGTGACCACCGAGCGAATATCATCACTCAATTTGGCGACACTTTTCTTTAACTGGCCATCAATGTCTTCGAGGCGCAGAAAAATATCATCTAACGTCTCACTCTTTTTAAGATCGTTTCTTGCCTGCGGATACGTTCGATACGCCCACACACCGAAGAAACCACTGAAGATAACGAGGCACATTAATACATAGGCGAGAGTATGAATATTCATCGCGAACTGAAAACCGGTGTGTAGGGTTGCTATGATCAGAAGCGCACCACCAAAATAGACATGAGCCGATACCCAGCCACGAACGGTCCCCCATCCATGAGCGAAGTTTCTTTTTCGCCGACCTAGATAAAGCAACCACAGGATCAGTACCGCGCCGATTGTCCCCAACGTATAGCCATACCAGGTCCCGCCATTAGGCGTGTCCGCCGGATCGTGCCATCCATAGATGATCACGCTAACAGTGACAAACGCGAGCGCGAGCCAAAAATAGCGGCCGCCCGCGTGGTTGACAAAAGATGTATGCATGAATTTCCTAGCCCGTGCTTCTTTTTTAGTTTTTGCTTTATTTCTTACTTTCTTATTTCTTACTTTCTTATTTTTACTTTCTTATTTTCAAAATGGCCCTTTTTTCTTTCTGCTGCTCAACCTCTAAACGTTTACCAGATCGACAAATTCCTCCGGACTCAGTCGGGCAGCAGCGCCCGTTGGACAAGCTCTAACGCAAGCAGGTCCACCCGGTTGATCTTTACACATGTCACATTTGACCGCTTTTTTGAAGGTTGTATCATCCGCCTTTCCAGCCACACCTTTTCCTGGCTTCTGGCCTAAACCAAACAGCATCCAACGCCAGAAATTTTTCGGCGCCTCGGTCTTATAGGCCATCTGAATAACGTCATAAGGACAATTCTGTTCGCAGTTTCCGCAACCAATACAGTTGTCGCTGATAAACACTTCACCACCCAGACCGCCGCGTTGGATCGCGTCTGGCGGGCAGTCTTTCATACAGCTTGGGTCTTCGCAGTGGCGACAGGACGTTGGCACGTGGATGTGAGCAAATGTTGGCCCAGCCTTTCGATTTAGCCGAGAAGTACCATCGTGAGTCGCGGCACAGGCAGATTCACAAAAATCACAGCCGACACAAATGTCTTCATCAATCAGCAGCACGTCGGTCGCTTCACCAAGACCCTGCCCCATCAAAAAGGACATCAGATCGCCGGATTCCGAGTTACTCTGTAGCGCAACATTTTGCTTATTCCGTTCCTGCATGGTTTGCAGCAAACGTTCTTTCAAACCAGGCGAACGATCAAGCAACATGTTAAATGATTCTTTATCGATCGAAATTGTTTCGGTTTTCACGGTGGCCTTTATCGTCGCTGTTCGAACCGTGTCACCCAACAAGCCCATTTCCCCTATTGGCAGGTTGGCGGGAACGTAGCTTATGATGACTTCCCGACCATCAATCTGAGTTGATACGGTCACTGACCCACTACGGATAAAGTGAAGCGTATCTGCCTCATCACCTGCATTGAAGATGACATCGCCCGGCCCGTACTTATTGATCTTGGCGTTTGCGGCGATGGGCTGAAGTTCTGCTATTGGTGTATTGGGTGCAAATTTTTGCTGGATGGTGCGAACAATGAACGTCTCGTCAAGCACGCGTTTGACTGACTCTACCGATGCAATGAGTTTAATCATCGTCCGCCGCGGCGTTTCAATCAAAACACAGTCTTTGCCCGCCCGAACAGTTGCAGATCGACGGCGACCGGATATCAGGCTCATTTCACCAAAGAAGCTACCCATACTAGAGCTGATCGTCAGCTCGGAATTGATCTCAATGTGAACTTCACCCTGCAACACCGTAAAGAAGGTACTGGTATAGTCATTCTTGGAAAATATAATGTCATTTTCGGCTGGCGCTAATACCGAAGAATCCAGCATCAGTTCTCGAAACAGCAGGACATTAACGCTGCTGAATACTGGAATACGCTCTTGCGCCATTTCCAGAATCTCATCAACGTCCAACTTAAAGGGTAACGAACGGAACTTGTCTTCCAACAGACCATGGTCGGCTGGTCTAACGTCATTGCCGAGGATGTATTCAACAGCCTCGTAACCCTGATTCATCGCTTGCTTAATAAGCGGATAGCCGCCCAGGGCTCCAATAATATACATCCCAGGTACGTTAGACTCGTAAGTGCTGCTAAGCGCAGGGATTGAGGTCATATCCTCATTGGGGAACTCGATTCCGAAAGACTCTACCAAGCCTCTTGGAGGGATTGCACCCAGACGGGCAATAACACGATTCAAAGGCAGTCGGGCCTCGCCCGTGCTGGTTTTCAAGACCAGTGTTCCTCGAAATTCCTCACTATCAGCCGCAACAATCTCAGCGGGTGAGCTGCCGTAAAAGCATTCAACCGTTCCCGCATCGATAGCGGCAGTGATCAGGTTAAGGTTGCCTTCTTTAGCACGGGCAAACTCGTCCTTTCGGTTAATGATGTAGACTGTATTGTGCTTCGCCAGTGCAATCGCGTTCTCAATAGCTGCGTCGCCGGCGCCTATCACCGCAATACTTTCGTCTTTGTATTCATCAGGATCATCTAGCGTATATTGAATCCAGTCTGCTTGATCGCCTGAAATACCCATTTGGCGTGGGTTTCCCTGCAACCCGATACCAAGAATAAGGTGCCGCGCCTGCACTTCTTCACCATCCATGAGTCCAATGACAAAAGCCCCTTTCTCACCTGAGATGGACTTTACTTCAGCGCCGTATTGGATATTCACACCGAGCGTGTCGATGCCAGTTCCCCAATTATCCAGGATTTCTTCTCGTTTACCCGCGTCGAATACTATTGGGCTACGAAGTGGTAACACGCCTGGCTCAGCCATGACGTGCTTACCTTTTTGGTATTTTTGGATGGTATTGGCAATCTTAGGGGAGCTTTCGAGCAACACGTGATCGACCTTGGATTCAGCACAGCGCGCAGCCGCACTTAACCCGCCTGGTCCAGCTCCAATGACAGCTATTTCGTACAAATTTGCTCTCCGGCCTTTTATTTTCTTAAAATTATTGGCGTTACCGCTCGCGGTCGGCCATAAGCGGCATACCATCTCCGGAAATCCGCCCTATAAAAATAACACAGTTGTCTCTAAAGCCATACACTCTGAAGGTTATTTCGAGGATATTGTCCCAATTCCAATATCTAGCTCCGCAGAAGACCAATTTCGTAAGCTTGTGCGACGCAACATCGGACATATATCGGACAGATAAAATTGAACTGCGATACGCATCTCTGCTTCATAACTGTAAAGCTTAGACCATAGGCCCTTCTGAGCAAGAGAAGAACAACATGACTCATGCAGAAAATCAGGTTGCCGTCATCAATGACTGCGCCTGCCTTGCCTGACGCAGATGGGATCCCACGTGCGGTAGAGTCTCTAATCAGAGACTATGGCATTTATTAGTGACGTCTATTAATGACACCTACTAGTCACTATTTAGCCGGGCGACTTCCAGAAGCCCGGTCAAAATCAGATCCGAGGCTACATGGTCAAAGAGCTTTTCTCTGGCGAAAAGTTGCGCAAAACCACCGGTACCGATCACAAGTGGCGACTCGTCTTTAAACACCTCATCCGTCATACGCTTGACCAACTCTCGCACCATTCCGACATTTGACCAATATAGGCCTGCCTGAATACTCTCTACCGTGGAGCGGCCAATAGCGGAAATGGGCGGGATGATTTCTACCGCGGGCAATTGCGCGGTTTTTGACTCCAGGGCGTCCATGGAGAGTTTAAGCCCCGGCAGAATGTTACCGCCGAGGAATTCTTTGTTTTTAGTGATTGCACACAGGGTTGTAGCTGTCCCAAAGTCAGCGACGATCAAATTCCTGCTCGGATAAAGTTTTACAGCCCCGATGGCGTCGGCAATTCTATCGGCACCGACTTCTTTTGGATCGCGATATAGGATCTTCAAGCCTGTCTTGATGCCCGGCCGCAAGACCAGCGGCTCCAGGGAAAAATACTTTTGGCAGCAGGCACGCAACGAATACAAAAGGTCAGGGACGACACAGCACACGACAACTTGATCAATAGCATCGGGATCAATCTGGTTTTCACGCAATACGCTACGAAAAAATACCCCCAGTTGATCAGAAGAACTACGACTCTGCGAAGCATGCCTAAATTGCACCTGCAAGTAACTGTCGATGTAAACACCGCCATGGATTTGGGTATTTCCAACATCTAGACACAGAATCATTTTTCTACCGCCACATTATCGATCAACCGAACCCCACCGAGTGAAGCCGCGCCAAACCGGCGCCCGTCCAAACTTCGGACATAATCCACATCGAACCCTCGACGCGACAACTCAAGCACCGCGGCTTCATCATTCAGGTCACTTAGTAGCACTTCATTGAGACCCCTTGCGCGGGTTCGGTCACAGGCCGTGAGATTAAGATTTCTTGAACTCATCGCCAGACCGTCTGATTCACGCACGGTCGCACTGGCAATGATGTCCACGTCCAAAAAAAAGGCCTCGGCCATTCCCCGGATCAGCGATAGTTGCTGATAATCCTTTTCTCCAAAATAGGCCAAGTCTGGCTTGACGATATTGAGTAACTTCATCACCACGGTTAGGACACCCGTGAAATGCCCGGGCCGGTGCTCACCGCAGAGCGTACGACTAAACTTAGTCTCATCTACCAGATATCGAAAGTCATCCGGATACAGTTGTTGATAATCCGGAATTAAAATCACGTCAACACCTAATGCTTCTGCAAGCTTTGTATCCTGTTCGATCGTGTCAGGGTACTTCGCAAGATCAGCAGGATTGTTGAACTGGGTAGGGTTCACATAGATACTCAGCACAGTCGCGTCACACTCTTCTACGCTCTGCTGAATCAGCGACCCATGACCGGCATGCAGTGCACCCATCGTCGGTACAAAGCCGATTTTCTTTCCCTTAAGTTCGCGCCGACAAGTCTGGTAATCGGCGACCTGGCTGAAAGATTTCAACGATAGGATTCCGCCGGACCAGGAAAATTCCCTGCGACGACATCTTGATGAAAGTGATTCACGGCACCTTTAATAACACTATGATTGTCAGCGTAATGACGCAGGAACTTTGGCATGAATTCGGGATTCACGCCCAAAAGATCTTGAAGAACCAGAACCTGACCGTCCGTATGAGCACCAGCACCGATACCGATACTAGCAATGCCGACGCGTGCAGCAACGCAGCTACCTAATTTTGTTGGGATGCATTCAAGAACCACCGCAAAACAACCAGCAGCTTCAAGTCGCTTCGCTCCTGCTATCAGCTTGTTCGCGTCGTCTTCAGCCTTTGCTTGAACCTTATGCCCACCAAGACTGTGAATAGATTGAGGCGTCAAACCCAAATGTCCCATGACCGGCACACCGGCTTCGACAATATGTTGAATCAATTCTACTTGATGCGTATCGCCTTCAATTTTGACCGCATTGGCACCCGCTTGCATCAAACGCTGCACTGCATCCATCACTGTCGCAAGACCCTTGCTGCAACTCAAAAAAGGCATATCCGCAATAATGAATTTGTCTGGCGCGCCACGCCTCACCGCAGCTGTGTGCAACTCCATCATTTCGATCGTGGCGTGCACCGTTGAATCAAAGCCGTGCATCACAACGGCGAGCGAATCCCCTACCAATAGGCAATCCACATCTGTTTCATTGAGTATTTTTGCAGACCAATGATCGTAGCAAGTGACCATTGAGATCTTCTGCTGGGTAGCTTTCTTCTGCGCAAAGGAATGAACATTCATCGCCGATCTCCAGTGAAACTGGATCGTGGCAAAAGGACGTGCGCAAAGCGCACCAATAAGGCCGTCGGTACCTGTCCTGTTGCTGGATCAAGTCCCACATCTATTTCAATTCTTAAAAAGTGTGGTCGTCTCCGTCCCGGGGGATCGAAGCGAACTCGCAGCCTAAGACAATTCCTCGACAATGTCCACGACCGGAATGACAACATTTATCCTAATAGAATCAATATGTTGGGTGGATAACTAGGAGCTGAATTAGTGATGTCGTTCCGCTCTGGCAATTTTCCTGCGCAAAACCACGAATGTAGTGGTCCCACCGGATCTCAGCGGGCACGCCTAGTGGGGCACGCCTAGTGGGGCACGCCTAGTGGGCACGCCTTGTACTGGGACCGGGAATGGTTGCGGGGATCGTATTTGGTGGGCCCACCAGGACTCGAACCTGGGACCGGCCGATTATGAGTCGGACGCTCTAACCAACTGAGCTATGGGCCCGCAATCGGACGGACGTGGATTCTATCAGAAAGCATCTTCAAGGCCACAAAAAAGCCCGCTATTGCGGGCTTTTCTTACAATCAAACAAATTAGCCTGAAGTTTCATCCAGGAAGCTACGAAGGTGATCAGACCGTGTTGGATGACGCAGCTTGCGTAGCGCTTTCGCTTCGATCTGACGAATACGTTCACGAGTCACGTCAAACTGCTTACCGACTTCCTCAAGCGTATGGTCGGTATTCATATCGATTCCGAATCGCATGCGCAACACTTTCGCTTCACGGGCTGTCAAACCTGCCAGCACGCCTCGAGTGGCTTCCTGTAACCCTTCCTCGGTAGCAGTATCGATAGGCGAACCCACCGCAGCACTATCACCGAGATTGTTATTGGAATCCAAGAAATCTCCCAGATGAGAATCTTCATCATCGCCAATCGGGGTTTCCATCGAGATAGGCTCTTTTGCAATTTTAAGTACGCGACGCACCTTATCCTCAGGCATGTCCATACGAACGCCCAACTCTTCTGGCGTGGGCTCACGACCCATTTCTTGAAGCATCTGGCGAGAAATACGTGATAACTTGTTAATTGTTTCGATCATATGGACTGGAATTCGAATCGTACGAGCCTGGTCAGCAATAGACCGGGTTATAGCCTGACGGATCCACCATGTTGCATAAGTCGAAAATTTGTAGCCTCGTCGATATTCGAACTTATCGACGGCTTTCATCAAACCGATATTACCTTCCTGAATGAGATCCAGAAACTGTAGCCCACGGTTCGTATACTTCTTCGCAATCGAAATCACCAAACGCAAGTTTGCCTCAACCATATCTTTCTTGGCTCGACGAGCTTTTGCCTCGCCAATCGACATTCTGCGATTAATGTCCTTTATCTCACTAACAGCCATGCCAGTTTGGGCAGACATGTTCCTGATTTTCTTCTGTGCTCTCGAAACTTCATCTTCAAACGGCTTCAGTCCCTCATGGCCGGCCTTGATGAGTCTTTGAACCCATTTAACATCGCCTTCTTTGCCACTGAATTCTGCCAAAAATACTTTGCGGGGCATTTTTGCTCGTCGGATGCAGGTGTTCATAATGTGACGTTCTTGGCGTCGAACCTGAGCATGAACATCGCGCACAGAACTCACTATGCGATCATAGTGCTTAGGCACCATCTTGAAAAACTGAAAGGCGTCGCCCAAGGCTGTTAGCTCTTTCTCGACCTGAGGCGTGCCACGACCATACTTCTTAATCGCGCGTTCTGTCTTCTTGATTTGCTTTCTTAAGGTTTCAAACCTTTCAGCTGCTAGTACTGGGTCTGCACCCTTGTCCTCTTCTTCCTCGTCTTCGTCTTTCTTCTCGCCTGGCACAACCTGTGCAGCGGGCGGTACAAACTCGGTGACATCAAGGAAGCCGATCAGTATGTCAGCAAGCTTGCCTTCTTCTTCCTGGGATGACTCGTACTCGGCGAGAATGACATCTGTTGTGCCCGGGAAATATGCGACGGCATGCAGCACGTCACGAATACCTTCTTCAATTCGCTTGGCAATGACAATCTCGCCCTCACGAGTCAGCAACTCAACCGTGCCCATTTCTCGCATGTACATGCGAACGGGGTCGGTCGTGCGACCAGCCTCATTCTCAACAGCAACCAAAACCGCGGCAGCTTCTTCAGCAGCCAATTCATCTGTTGAATCACCTTCTTGCATTAAATCGTCTGACTCTGGCGCAGTTTCATGGACCATGATGCCCATATCATTGATCATGCCAATGATATCTTCGATTTGCTCTGGATCAGAAATTTCGTCAGGTAGATGATCGTTGACTTCGGCATACGTTAGGTAGCCTTGTTCGCGACCTTTACTGATGAGATCTTTCAGGCGAGACTGTTGCTGTGCTAATCCACTCGTCATTAAGGGTCCTTGAAAAGATTGGGAGGCAAAGAGCCGGCTATTATATCGACTGAAGTGGTTACTTTCTACTTTAACTATCTGATTTTTCGTATGATTTAGGCACGATTCCTGCGTTACATAAATGCTAGAAGGCCCTCCTAGCAAGACATTTAGCGGGACAATGTCCTTAACTGATCTTTTTCTTCTGCGGTTAACTCTGTGAATGGCTTTGCAAGCAGCCGAGCTCGCCGCTCTGCTTTCGAGTCCTTTTGCCGCGATGCCATCAAATGCTTAATGGTGCCTAAGAATTCTTCCTCAAGGTCCTGGGGCGACAGCAGCTGTTCTTGTTCGGCCAGCTCACACAACTCAGCGAATTCCTCGGAGCCCTGATAGTGCGCCAGCAACAAAACAGGGGAGCGAATATCCTGCTCATGAACAAGCGTCAAAACTTCTACGAGCAACCCGGCCCCAGCGTCCTCACGAATCAAATCCATAGCATCAGTCTGAATGTGAGCACATACTTCGGGCTGAACCAGCAAAATTTGTAGTGCTTTCCGGGCAAGATGGGATAATGGCGGACGACTCACTGGCAGGTCTGAGTAGCCGTGGAAACCGTCGTAGTCATCCGGCAGTTCTCCCGGGTCGATATCTTCATAACCATCTGTCGAGTCTGGAACTAAAGGCACTGGACGACTTAAAACCATCGCTGGTTTGACAGGCTCCTCTGAAACACCAAAGGACAACAGTTTCTCGCTCGTCAGGTTAGTGATGTTGGAAAGCTCACCCATCATCAGCTCTCTAAACACACCCCTGGGCACCTTCGCGATCATTGGCATCGCCATCTGGCTCAGGGCTGCTTTGCCATCAAGACTGTTAACATCAACTTCCAACTTCAGCTTCTGGAAGAAAAAATCAGGCAAATGCTGGGCTTCATCAATTCTCAGCAAGAACTTATCATGGCCCTCTGCTCGAATTAGGGAATCAGGGTCTTCCCCGTCAGGTACAAAAAGGAACCGGGCTGATCGCCCATCACGAAGATGGGGCAATGAGATCTGCAATGCTTTCCACGCGGCATTTCTGCCCGCACTATCGCCGTCGAAACAAAAAATCACCCGGGACACCATGAGGAATAAACGCTCCAAGTGCTCGGTTGTCGTTGCAGTACCCAAAGTCGCCACAGAAAAGTGAATACCGTGCTGTGCCAGCGCTACAACATCCATATAGCCTTCGACTACGAGTAGCTGCTCTAGTTTCTTGTTGTGTTTCCTCGCTTCATAGAGGCCGTAAAGTTCGCGCCCTTTATGAAACACCGGCGTCTCGGGAGAGTTCAAATATTTTGGTTTGCTATCGCCCATTATCCGACCGCCGAAGGCGATGACGCGACCACGCAGATCACGGATCGGGAACATGATGCGCTCACGAAAGCGATCATAGGTCTTTTTTTCTTCCGCCTTTTCGATCACCATGCCACCATCAATCAGCATTTGCCGCTCATGGTTGGTCTTACCCAGATGTTGGAGCAGGTTGTCCCAGCCTGGCGGTGCGAAACCTAGCCCATAGTCACGGGCAACTTCGCCTGATAACCCACGGGCCTTTAGGTAGGAAACCGCCTGATCGCGGGTCGGGTGATCTTTGAGTTGCTGCTTGAAGAATGTCGCTGCTTGCTCCAACACTTCATAGATCGACTTACGCTTTTGCTGCTGCGCGCTGGCTTCTGCAGACTGCTCTTCCCTTGGCACCTCTAGCCCAGCACGGGATGCAAGGGTCTCGACCGCAGTAATAAAATCCATGCGATCAAATTCCATCAGAAACTTCAGCGCCGAGCCAGTAGCCTGGCAGCCGAAGCAATAGTAAAACTGCTTGTCACCGTTGACGGAGAATGAAGGTGTTTTTTCTGTGTGGAACGGGCACAAACCGGAATAGTTCTGCCCGGTTTTCTTCAACTTCACGCGCGCATCGATAATCTCAACTATATCGGTCCGGGAAAGTACATCTTCGATAAAATCAGGGGGAATCAAGCTGGTTTCGTGGAATTGCTCAAAGAGCGTGGGAGCATCTCACTGGCACAACGCTTTAGCAATAGCATTGAAATCGCCAAGATGGGTTACTGCTGAAGTCGGCTCTTCACAAGCTTGCTGACGAGCCCCATATCTGCGCGACCCTGCAAATTAGGTCGTAGGGCCGCCATCAACTTACCCATATCCTGCATGCTCGCTGCGCCAGTCTCGCTAATCGCAGCCTCTACAAGTGACTCCACTTCTGACTCACTGAAGGCTTCTGGCATATATTCTTCGATCACGCCCAGCTCGAAAGATTCTTGATCGGCCAGATCAGTTCGGCCAGCCTTCTCAAATTGGTCTAAAGAGTCTCGGCGCTGCTTGGTCATTTTATCGAGAACCCCGAGCACCCGGGCATCGTCTAGCTCAATACGCTCATCGACTTCGATTCGCTTAAATTCAGACATGATAAGACGCAAAGTACCGAGACGCTGCTTGTCCCTGGCGCGCATGGCGTCTTTGACAGCAGATTCAATCTCGGTTTTGACTGGGGAAGACATATAACTCGCCGTATCGGTGAGTGAAGTGACTAGTACAACCGCTCCATCTTGCGGGATTCGCGCTGCACTTTCTTAGCATGGCGCTTTACCGCCGCAGCCGCTTTGCGCTTACGCACAGACGTTGGCTTCTCGTAGAATTCTCGGCGACGAACTTCGGCCAAAACACCGGCCTTCTCACATGAACGTTTGAAACGTCGCAGTGCAACGTCAAAAGGTTCGTTTTCTTTAACTTTTACATTAGGCATGGATCTAAATTTACTCCTCCGCGAAGGGGCGGCATTCTAGCCTCATCAAGAACGAAATGCAAAACTTACCTGGCCGATAACGCCCGACGCATAAGACGAATAATAGACAGAAATTAGCCTAATAAATCAGTAACATAGGCTCCTCCAGATAAGAGGAAGAGAGTTTGAGAGTAATTGGAATCGAGACTTCGTGTGACGAAACGGGCGTCGCTGTCTTTGATGACCAGCAAGGCTTGCTCGCGGACCTGCTATTCAGCCAAATCGAACTGCATAGTGAATACGGTGGCGTGGTACCAGAACTGGCTTCTCGTGATCACATCCGGAAAACATTACCCATGATTATGGATTGCCTCGAAAAGAGCGGTTCTACACCCGATGACATCGACGGAATTGCCTATACCGCTGGTCCTGGGTTAGTGGGCGCGTTAATGGTGGGCGCAAGCATCGCCAAAGCCATTGCTTACGCCTGGGATAAACCGGCCATCGGTGTACACCACATGGAAGGCCACCTGCTGGCGCCAATGATGACCGATGACAAGCCTGAATACCCGTTTGTGGCATTGCTTGTCTCTGGCGGCCATACCTTGTTGCTGGATTGCCAGGCGTTCGGCGACTACCGAATGTTAGGAGAGTCTGTTGATGATGCAGCAGGAGAAGCTTTCGACAAGGTCGCAAAAATGCTCGGACTCGGCTATCCAGGCGGTCCTGCTGTTGCTGCGCTCGCGACAAAAGGCATCGTCGGTACCTACCGATTTCCCAGACCTATGACGGACCGACCAGGTTTCAACTTCAGCTTCAGCGGCTTGAAGACGTTCACGATGAATACGCTTGCCGATATTCAAGAGCCTACGCATCAGGACAAGGCCAATATCGCCGCTGCATTTCAGGAAGCCGTTATCGACACCGTTCGCATCAAGTGCAAACGCGCACTCGAGCATACTCGCAGCCCAGCTCTGGTCGTTGCTGGTGGCGTCAGTGCTAATACCGCGCTTCGAGAACGATTGGACAAGCTCGGTAGCCAGTTGAAGTGTCGTGTCCATTATCCAGAATTGAAATATTGCACCGATAACGGCGCCATGATTGCCTATGCGGGACTCGAACGGTTGAAGGCGGGTCACCAGGAGACTCACGCAATTGAAGTCCGCCCTAGATGGCCGCTATCTGAATTGAGCCACCCACAGGAAATCTAACGAAATGGACCAGATTGAAATACAAGGCCTGATATTTGAAGCAGGAATAGGCGCTTATGACTGGGAGCGGAACATACTACAGCGCGTTGAAATCAGTCTTTGCATTTACACCAATACTCGAAAAGCTGGAAACTCTGATCAATTGATTGATGCAATCGACTATTTTGCTATCGGCGAGCAGATTCGAGTGTTACTGAAAGATCGTCATTTCCAACTCATTGAAGCGATGGCGGATACCATTGCAAGACAGTTGCTAAAGATCGAACGCGTCGAGAAGTTGCGAATCACTGTCGCCAAACCGGGGGCATTGCGAAATGCCAGGACCGTCAGTGTTTGCTTAGAAAGGTCTGCTGCAGACTATCTTTAGAGCCTCGTCATCCTTTAGAGGCTAGTCGTCCGCCTCGTTACTGGTGGACCAACTATCCGTAAACGTAGCAACGGTGACCGGTAATGCTGGCTGCAGAGTTAGATCGACCTTAAAAAGAGGAAAACTCTCAAACTGCCCCGATTGGCTTCGCACCGACACCAGAAAATAACTATTACCTTCATCATCATAAGCAAACTGTTGATCTTCCGGTAGCAAGATACCCTGTGGGTTCTGATCATAGTTTTTCAAATTTTGGAAAGCGGCTTCATCAACCTCTGCAACCTCGTCCTCATCATCACGCTGAGAGGCAGCGGTTGAACGAGAACTGGAAGAAGCTGAAGTCTGCCCAGCATTGCTACTCGCATTGCCAGTACCTGCCAAACCGAGTGCAATCTGACTGGAAATGGCGGTGAAGTTAGAGCCAAAAACATCCCCGGCTAGAAGCCCACCGATACCTGAACTTGAATCCGTAAACAGATTAAGAGCCGAATCGACACTCGTGGGCGCTGTCGCCAAAACCTGACTGGCGCCAATATCATCCGAGAAAAATTGACCGCTAACAAGACCGTAGAAAATGCCAGTACCCGAACGCTGAACAAAGTTTTGGTTAGCATCTGCGGTACCGACACTCGCAACTTGAGAAAGGTAGGAGATCGCCCCAGTACCACTTTGTACATCTGGAATTGCTGTAGCATCGCCAAAAGTAATCGCATCATTCACACGCTCAAATATAGGCGCATCGGTACCTGTGACCACGTCGGTTTCACGAATCGCTAAGGTGACATTGGTGCCGCCACTTAACGACGCGATCTTCATCCCCGCCTGCGTGGAGATCACAATATCGGCCCCTGAACTGATCAACGTATTCTTTCCCTGCTCAAATCCACCACCGAGAGAAAGTGCTGAAAAGTCACCAGAGACGTTCACACTATTATTAAACAGTAAATTTCCACTACCAACGGCCACATTCAAAGCACCCGCTGTGACGTCAATTTGATTCACCGATATCCCGGTACCTGCTGAAAGACTAAAATTGGCGGCACTCGTAATTGGCCCGCTCGCCGTCACCGAGTCTGCTGTGCTAGTCAAAGTAAGCGTCCCGCCAGAGGTCGTCGAGCCTCCAAGCAATACCGCACCGCTCGAACGGAATGAGACACTACCATTTCCGGCGGAACTAAAACTGCCACCCGTTTGGGTGATTGAGTCACCCGTTGTGATTGAACCCGTGGCACTTACGACGGAAGTATCGCCGCTGTTTACCGCAACATCACCACCCAATTGCACGTCACCACCGGCGGCAACATTTAGACCGCCACCGGCAGTCACATTGGTCGTCGTGAGCGAGCCGGCATCCGCGGTTAACGAGAGTACGCCACTTGATGTGACATCCTGGCCCAGAGTAATGCTACCCCCCGTCGTTGCGATGCTAACGTCGCCAACTGTATCCTGGATCACACCGTTCGCCACCACATCGCCAGAGACATTCAAACTGACGGTATTACCCGCTACAAACAGATCATTCAGCGTGATGTCACCACCACTCAGCACGGTAAAGGTATTGATTTCACTACCTTGCATCAGATTACCGACGGCGATAGTTCCAGATCCTGCAGCCATACTTAATGAGGTTTCACCTTCGCCGGTCGAAATAATCGTTCCGTTGCCGACAGCATCGGACATCAAATTGACGTTTGCCCCGGGGGTTATTCCACCATTTGTCGTATCGATAGCAGTGGTTCCCGCAAGAGACAATGTCCCTGTACTTGCAATCGGATTGGTATCTTCATCAATACCTGTAAAGACCACACCACCACCTAAATCTGAACCAACCGTTTTAATGGTGACGCTACGACCGGCCGCACCTAGCGTGATGTTGTTTGACGAGAAGGTGAAATTGCCTTCTACATTGGTAGGAGACCCCTGCGCAATTCTAAAACTGATGTCTGAGAAAATATCAACCGCGCCACCTGCAGAGGTTGTGACGGCTAGACCACCAAACTCGTTAATCGTATCCAAGCCGAACGTCACACGCTCTGCACGAATGTTTGCCTGCTGCCCAACCCGAATTTCGCCCAGTAGTTCACCAATCGAAAACTGACTCCCCAGCGCAGTGACATCGAGGGTGCCAAAGTTCACATTACCGCTATCGAGGATGACTGAACCGCCTGAAATGAATGTCGCAAGCTCGCTAACAGCGATTGTTGCGCCATTTTCGTCCGTAATATTCGTTGCACTCAATGTTGCAGACGTTGCTACCAACTGGTCAATCGTCAAATCACCGACTTCAACAACAGTCACTGAGAGACCGATGGCAGACAGGTCACCCATGGCAAAATCAGAGCCAAAGTTGATAACACCTTCATTCTCATTCACACGGAGGTCAACGGTCGTCGTGCCATCATCCACAAGCTGAACCGCAGCACTTATTGTTGCCGTTATGTCGCCTTCGATTGACACAAGACTGAGATCATCAGCAACCGTTAAGCCCACAACGTTGATGTCATTTGTCTGAACAAGAGACACCCGGTTGCCCGTGAGCTGAACACTGCCCAGGGTCACTCGATCATTAACGCCAGAATTTTGAACAACGCCCAAGCTAATGTTTCCATCGTTGTTCGCCGTGATGCTTGCGAAACCGGTAACCGAAATGGCGCCAGTTGAGCCGTCAGTAACATCGCCACCAGAGACAAGCGCAAAACTTTGGGCACCTATTTCAGCCAGAACTGTCGCAGCACTATTGTTAGCCGTTACAGCGGCGCCATTCACAATGAGATTGGTAAAATTATTATTGGTATTGAGCAATGACACATCTGCTGTTCCCTGCTGGGCATTCAGACTTAAGACATCAGTCACATTCAGCACGCCAGAGGCAACGATCTCACCACCAGAAATGTAAGTTAGGTTCGCTGCGTTTGAACCAGTCAATAAGGTTGAATCCAATTCATTGATTGAAACGGTGGTACCCGAAACGTTGACGGATCCAAACTGCACAGTATTGCCACCAACAACTCCCAGGTCAATTGTCTGACGGGCACTAAACACAGCTTCTCCCGTCGTCCGGATAGAAGCATTGCCAAAGTCACTTATCGCTTGGTTTGAAGTAATCGTCGCTGAATCTGCATCGAGCTTGCTCAGTATAAGGTTTGCAGTCGAGCTCGCTTTAACATCACTGCCGGTTAGACTTAGGTTGCCAAAGGTATTACTCGAATTAGACACATCGATGTTGCTGCCGCCCGCATTGGCATTAAGCTCAGTTACGCTTGAGACGCTCAAATTTGCATTCTCGGCTGTAAAGATGTCTCCGCCAGCTAGTAAAACCAGACTCTTCAAAGTGCTATCACCAATAGTGACGCCGTCAGCACTATCATCGCCAATAACAACGTCTGTAGCGCTAATTTCTAATCGATTGAACGAAATGCTATCGGCAGCTTCGTCACCCAAAGAGATGTCACCGGTCACATCAAACTCAGCCAGCCCGGTAATCGACAACTGGGCACCCGTGCCATCTGTTACATTTCCAGCCGACGTAAGCTTGAAATCGGTTGTGACAACTCTGTCTAGTTGCGTGCCATCAGATTCATTCAGGATTATTGCCCCGATAGATTCTAGAGACACACTACCGAACATGTTTCCTGTGTTGTTAATTGTGATTGCGCCACTCGCTCCATTTGCAGTGAATTTCGCAAGCCCGTCAATTTGAAGATTACCACCATCAGTAACTGAACCTGCTGCGCTGGACACATCCAGATTACTTGACGAACCATCAATTACTACAGCGCCGGTTGTTTGCAGTACAACGTCGTCGTCAATCGCAAACGTTATATCTCCGGTGTTAGCGAAGTTTGTCGCTGTCAACTCAAGACCAGTAAATGTTGAGTCGCCAACCACTGCTAATCCTGTTGAAGTAATCGCTTCACTGGTTGCGGTGATCACAAGATCCCTGCCAATTGATCCGCCGACATTGACGGCACCCTGGTTCGTAAGCGTCAGGTTTCTACCCGTAGATCCCGAAATTGAAACACTACCTGTGTTGCTAACCACGGCATCATTGTTGACATTAAGCACGACCGCTCCGGCAGCGAGATCGTCGAAGCTTAGAGAGTTTGCAGCGACAGTGAGAACGCCTCCGGCAGTCAAGCGAGTACCCATGCTCTGCCCTACTAGCCCTGAAGCCGCGATATCAACCGCACTTGCACTGGTAAAATCACCAAATGTGAAGTTTGTGCCTTTTAGGTTCGCTGTGGACAAACTGACCTTGTCACCAAATAAGGTATTCCCTGTAGCAGCGTTCGTCTGCGTCAGATCTCCCGATATATCGATCTCATCAAAGGTAATCACGCCAGAATTGACGATAGTGAGATCCGTTAGCCCGGTGGCATCATCTGCACCGGTCGCGCCAAATAAGTTACCGAGAGAAATCTCGCCGGTTGTGGTGTTTAGAGATAAGGTTTCGTTTCCTGCACCGGCAGCTCCTTGAACGTCCCCAACGATCGTCAGATCTCCACCCTGGGTAACAATCGACGAATCGATGTTTTCCGCTAGTGTCAGCGTTCCGTTGATATTGACGTTCGAATTCGAAGTTTGAACATCGCTAGAAAGTCGAACATTACCGCTAGTCGTTAAGCCACCGGCAGCAACAATATTTTGGCCGCCTTGAACGTCCAACAGCCCGGCATTCGTTACATTCAACGAGCCTGTTAGGTTCACGCCCTGGGTGATCGTCACCTGATTACTGGTGACCGTCAGATTATTCAACTGAACACCAGCTTGTAAACTCACATCACCAGCGCCGGCGTTCAAAACCAAATTATCCGCACTATCGGTTGTACCAACTTCTCCGGCTATCTGACCGGTTACGCTAATATCACCGCCGGATGTCTCAATGACACCTGTACCGCCGTCCGCAATCGTTAGTTGCTGAAGACTTAGACTTGTTCCAGTGGTTGACGCCGTACCATTTAGGAATGTGGCCGATGCAACCTGAGCGCCGCCAGTAAACTCTATTGAATCACTTGCCGCATTACCAAACGACAAAGAACCCGTATTAAGGAAGTTAACAAAGTTCGTAATCGTGTTATCACTGCCGAGAAACGCCAGATTATAATTTTTTGCAAAAGTCGTTAGCGCTTGAAGTTCCGTTGACCCAGAGAAGGTGACCGTGTTTCCACCTGTGCCAGCATCCACAGCCAAAGTTGAGTTAGTGCCATCTACGATCCCAAAGCTAATGTTTGACCCCGTAGCAACCGCACCGCTGTTCGTTGAGTCAACAACTGAAACGCCACTGCCGAGGTCGACATTGCCAAGACTGATTGCAGCACCCTGAGAGAAGAGTTGACCCAACAGGGAAATCGTACTCAGACCGCTATTCGTTAGACCGTTAGTCAAAGTAATTCGATCATTCGCCTCATTACCGAGCGTAATACCACCGGAGTTCAGCAAGTCGACCGAGGCCTGTATGGTGGTCTGAGGTCCAGTAAACGAAACCCCGTAGCCTTGCCCTGTTGTTATCAAAGAAGACAGGGTTGTATTAGCGAGGAACGAGACGTTCTGACCCGCTGTTGTATTGTCAATTTGCAAACCAACTGCATTTGTTTGGCCAACGACACCGTTAAATGTGACCCCACCACTATTCTGAACCGTAATATTCACACCATCGACCGCACCGCCAACGGTGGTTGCCCCTGTATTGATCGTGAGCATTTGGCTTGAAGGACTCGACAAGTCATCGATGATCAAGTTTGAACCAGACGTGCTCAATGTTGCAGAACCCGTCACGCTGACATCACCAACATTCGCGCCGCCTGCAAAATTGACATCGGTATTCCCTAATACCAGTGATCCAGCATTGAGGAAGTTGGCGAAATTAGTCACCGTGTTGCCGGCTGCCTGGAACGCAATGTTGTAATTTCTCGCAAACGTATTGAGAGCGAGCAGTTGTACCGCGCCGCTGAAAGTTGCGGTATTCCCACCGGCACCTGCATCAATGGATAAAATCGCGCCCGTGCCGCTGACCGAACCGATGTTAATATTCGCGCCTGCAACCGTTGGCGTATTATTTGTTGTATCTATCGCCGTGTCTGCTGTGAGAGCAATATTGCCTAGATCTATCTGCGTTCCCTGGGTCCTTAAAAAGCCGCTAATAGATGTATTACCTGTAGACGCTGTTGTATCCAGACCGCTTGCAAAAAGTGCAACGTCATCATTGCCGTTGCCTATAGTCACATTACCAACTGCCGCTAATACAACATCATTCGTAATCGAAACATCTTCGAGAAACTGAAGACCATATCCATTTGCCGTGGTGTTAAGCGTTGACGCCGTCACATCACCACCGAACGCGATCGTCCCGGTTGTGTCAGTCAACGTCACCGTCGTCGTGTCAACCGCAGCAACAAATGTCGTCCCACTGGATTGCGTCAACGTCAATACGCCGATATCCGTGCCAACCGCTTCCGCGACATTCACAACACCCGTCGTATTCAACGTCACATTCGATGACGTACCACCAACCGTGCCCGTTACCGCATCCAAATTAATCGCATTCGCGAGACCCGTACCGACAATCAACGTCGCGCCATCCGCGAGCGTCACATCACCTAGATCCAAAGTCCCAGTCCCGGCACCTCCGATCGTCGTATCAGCACTCACAACAACACCCGTGTCAGCGTCACCCACCGTGATGCCATTCGTGCCACCACTCACAACCGTTCCTTGCACGGTCACTCCACTCGGCGCCGTTGCCGTCACGCCGCCCGTAAAAGTCGTCGCGTCAGTCGTCGCGTCACCAAGCGCCAACGTCCCACTATTGCTGAACGTTACCGCATTCGTAATCGTGTTACTGCCACCCGTCAACGACACGTTATAACCTGCAGCCGCCGTACTAAATGACTCAACACTCAAATTGCCCTGGAACGCGATCGTCCCCGTCGTGTCCGTCAACGCCACCGTTGCCGCATCAACCGAATCAACAAACGTCGTGCCGCCAGACTGCGTCAACGTCAAGACACCGATATCCGTGCCAATCGCTTCCGCGACACTTACGACACCTGTTGTATTGATCGTCAAATTCGACTGACCGTTACCCGATATACCAGAAACAGAATCTAGGTTTACGATATTGGCGATACCCGATCCAATAGTAAGCGTAGCGTTGTCTGCAAGAGTGACATCGCCCAGGTCGATAACGCCTGTACCAACGCCTCCAATATTTGTATTGGCCGCAATACTAACGGCTGTATCTGCATCGCCGAGGGTAATACCACTGGTTCCAGAAGATTGTATGGAGCCAGCGACACTGACTGCGCCGGCTGCCGTTGCATCTAGACCGTTGATAAAGGCGATGACATCGCTAGCTTCATTACCAAGCGTTAACGTACCAGTATTCCCAAGTGTCGACGTACCATCAAAGGTATTTGACGCACCGAGTAACGAAACGTCAAAGTTAGAGCCAAATGTATTTAGGCCGCCTATGGTCACGTTATCGCTAATCGTTACAGCGCCTGTCTGCCCGGCATTGCCTAGCGAAAGCGTAAATGTGCCTGCACCGTCGGTTAGAGAAGTAAAGGAAGTTGTACCAGTGCCGCTAATCACGGTGACATCAGCAGCTAGCGTCACCGCATTCGTGAAGGTTACATCCGCATTCGTGGCCGTGACATCCGCTGACGTCGCCACCGTACCCGTCTTATCGGCGCCAAAGATGACCGCATCGCCTACCGTGATATTCGCTGCTGCCGCAATCGTCGTCACACCCGTCGCATCAATATCAACCGTACCACTCACACCACTGATCAAAGCATTCAAACCAAGCGTGCTACCAGCATCAAGATCGACATTCGTCGCACTCGTGATCGCACCGTCCTGAACAATCGCGCCGCCTGAGTCAATCGCGATGGTCGTCGTCGACGCTACGCCGCCGCCCAACGTCACACTCGTTGTCGCATCCTGGATAGATATCAAATTCACAGTCAGCGCATCATAAGATTGCACTGCGCCATCGACAACCGTCAGATTGCCACCGCCACTTAGCGCACCGCTCAACGTGATATTTCCCGTCGGCCCTGCATCCAACGTCAGATTGTTACCCGCCGCCGCAACCGTCGAACTAATCAATATGTTACCCGCCACCCCGCCTCCCGTATCAATCGAGACCGCACCACCTAACGTCACAGCACTCGTGAACGTCACGTCATCATTCGTCGTCGTCACATCACCGGACGTCGAGATAGACGTCCCGCTCGTCAACGACACAAGGCCATCACTATTGATGTCACCAGCCGACGCTAACGTCAACGCGCCAGTCGC